>Ga0208827_1000024_pt1 | contig 201405 bp, 170 predicted proteins | sample Sb_taG_5_FD_187709 | JGI IMG/M metagenome (GOLD analysis project Ga0208827, IMG submission 187709) | Peat soil microbial communities from Weissenstadt, Germany - Sb_50d_8_FC metaG (SPAdes) (version 2) | ecosystem: Environmental > Terrestrial > Soil > Wetlands > Peat | place: Germany... | reverse complement strand
CCCGGGGGGGCGGCGGACTTGGCTGGGTCGAGCGCGCTGGAGGAGGCGGCGAAGCCGCCGGCGCCAGCCGCTGGTGGTGCGGAGACTTTACCGGCGCCGGGATCGAGCGGCACGGCGGGGCCGCTGGTAACGAATCGTGCGGAGGCGGCCGAGTACGGCGGGGCGCTGGTCATGGTCGCCGAGGTCGCAGTCGAGTAGCCGGTGGAGGTCTTGTTCATCGAGGTCGGGCCGATCTCGGTGGTATTGAAGGGAGTTTCGCCGCTGGCGGGCGCGGCTTCGATTGCGGCGGCCGGATTTTCGGGACCCGGAGCAGCCGCCGGAGCACCGTAGGGCGCGTTGAGGTCGTCGGCGGGAGAAACCGGGATGGAGAAGCTCGGCTTGTAGATTTGTTGAATCTGCGAGGCCGGCATATCGTGAATTTCCCTGCGCCCGAGCGAGTTGACGAACCGCTGGCGTTCGTCGAGGGCGAGTTCGCGCAGCTGGCTCTTGTTGCGGACTATATGCGGGGTCAGGAAGACGATGAGGTTGTCCTTCTGCTTGTCGGTGCTCTTGCTGCTGAACAGGTTGCCGAGTACCGGGATGTCGGAGATGAACGGAACGCCCTGATTCTCGAGCGTATCCTGGCTGGCGAGCAGGCCCCCGATGACCGCGGTGCGATGGTTCTGGATCATGACGCTGGTCGAGGCGGAGCGAATGGTCGTGGTCGGACCGAGCGTGTTGTTGGCGGTGCCGTTGACGACGTTGGAAACTTCCTCATACATGTCGAGCTTGACGTAGTCGCCCTCGGAGACCTGCGGCACGATATCGAGCGTGATGCCGACGTTCTGGCGCTCGACCGAGTTGAAGATTTGGCCGGGCAATCCGGCGTTGGCGGAGGCCGAGCCGACGAACGGCAGATTCTCGCCGATGACGATCATCGCTTCTTCATTGTCGGCGGTGAGCAGCGTCGGCGCGGAGAGCACGTCGGCGTGAGTGTCGGTCTCCAGCGCTATGATGAGCGCGACATCGCAGGGGATGCTCAAGCTGCCGGTGCTGGTGGTGGTGGTCGTAGTGGAGGTGGCGGCGCTAGCCGCAGCCAGCGCCGCGGCAGAAACCGTACACATGCTTTTCGAAGCGAGGCCCAGGCCCAGGCCGGTCACCCCGAGCGGGTTGCTGATCGTATTCTGCAGCTGTCCGAAATCAACCGTGCCGAAGCCGATCGTGTTTCCGAAACCCATCGCGGCGTTGAAATTGACGCCCATCTGGCGCTGGCGCTCGGCGGAGACCTCGACGATGATGGCCTGGACGAAAATCTGGACGCGCGGGGTGTCGAGGTCGTCGATAATCTGCCGCAGGGTCTGCCAATCCTGCGGCGACGCGCTGATAACCATCGCGTTGGTCGCGGGATCGGCGGTGATATTTACCGGATAAGAGAAATCGATGCTCTTGCCGGCCGAGCTGGCCGACCCCGCCCCGCCGCCGCCGGGCGCGCCGCCGCGGCTCATCCCGCCGCCGCCACTGCCGCCGAAACCACCGGAGCCGTTGGTGCCGCCGCCGAAGCCGCCGCCGCCACCGAAGCTGCCGCTACTGGTGGACATCCCGCCCATGCCGCCCATCCCGCCCATGCCACCCATTCCACCGGAGCCGCTCATCCCGCCAAAGCCCGAGCTGCCGCCATTGGAGTTGAAGCTCGCGCGGCCAAGCGATCCCTTGCCGGTGGTCGGCGAGAGGGTCTTCGGGCCGCCGCCGCCGTTGAGCAGGTTGTTGAGCACCTCGACCATCTCGAGCGCCTGCGCGTTCTTGAGCCGATAAACGTGGATTCGCGAGGTGGTCAGCGGCGGATTTACGTCAAGCTTGTCGACTATTTCCTGAATCTCACGCATCTGAAGCGGCGGCGCCAAGACGATCAGGCAATTGGTGCGCTCGTCGGGGATGACCTTGTAACCCATCCCGGCGCCGGTGGTGGAAGGCGCCACACCTTGGGGCCGCGCCATCTGGGAGGTTGCGCCCGTGCCTTGCATCCTGGCCGTCATCAGCTGATCGATCTCCGGCGCAAGCTCAGTGGCAAAGGCGAGCTTGAGCGGAATGACCACGATGGTCTGCTGTTGGCCGCGCACGTCGAGGCTGCCGATTATCTGCAGCAGTCGCTCGACGTTGTAGGCGTCGTCGGTGACGATGATGGTGTTGTCCAGGGGAAACGCGGCGATCAGGCCGTCGTGCGAGACCATCGGCTGGATCACGCCGATGATGGAAGCGGCGTCGATATTCTTAAGCCGCACCATCCGGGTGACGTATTCGTCGCCCTTGGTCTGGGCCGGAACTTGCGATTCGGTAAGCGCGGCCGAGGAGCGCACGTTGCGCGCGGGCACAATCTTGATGATCTTGCCGGCCTGAACGGTGGTGAAGCCTTTCACCTGGAGCACCGATTGAAAGATCGAGTAGGCCTGTTCGGCCGTCACCTTGCTCGGCGAGATGATGGTGACCTTGCCGCGCACCGATTCGTCGATGATGAAGTTGCGCCCGGTGATCTCGCTGATGAACTTGGCCAGCACCGGAATATCCACGTTCTGGAAGTTCATCGTAACCATATTCTGGGGCGGCAAACTCGCCGATTCGGCGCCCCACGCGGAGCAGCGCAGGCTGCCAACGCCAACCAGCATCGCGGCGGTAAACGCCCCGACCAAAAAACGGTTCATGCGCGCATCCTCCGCATTTCGCCTCGAAACGCCGTGAGCATATTTCACCGCCGCCAAGCTGCGCAACCCGCAATTGTTGCAAATCCCACCGCCCTCGGCGACTATGACGATCACCGACCCGATTTGATTCAATTGAACACGAAAACAGGGGATATTTTGGCCGCATCGGCGGGTGTGCGCGGGCGGGCCGAACCCAGTAAAAAGGTAAAAAAGCAGAAAAACCAAAAGCCATGGCAAAGGTGACGAGTTGCGCTACGAATTCCTGATCGGCCTGCGATACTTGCGGGCGCGGCGGCGCGAACGATTCGTGTCGCTCATCGCGATCATCTCGCTGGCCGGGATAACGATTGGGACGTTCACCTTGTCGGTCGCGTTGTCGGTGATGAGCGGATTCGAGAAAGACCTGCGCAAGCTATTGCTCACGTTTACGCCGCAGATAACGATCGAACGCAGCGATGGCGGAGTGTGGAATCCGGCCGAGCTCGAGAAGAAGATCGCCGCGATACCGGGGGTGGCGGCGTCGGCGCCCTTCGTCACGTCGCAGGTGATGGCGGTCTCGAGCACGGACTCGGGCGGCGCGGGGCTGGTGTCGGGCGGAATTATCCGCGGGGTCCAGCCGCACGACAATCCGGTGCTCAAGGAATTAAGCGACACGCTGGAGAACGGGACGCTCGCGGACCTCGAGACGACGCATCCGGTGACGATTGTGGACAAGGGGGTCAAGCGGCAGGTCGAGCTGCCCGGTGCGATCATCGGCAAATCGCTGGCGTTCGAGCTTGGGGCGAGGCCGGGCGACCCGGTGATACTGATTTCGCCGGCGAGCCTGGGAGCAGGAATCGGGCCGCCGCGCCTCAAGCGATTCGTGGTGACGGGGTTCTTTCACTCGGGCATGTACGAGTTCGATTCGACGCTGATATTCGTCGCATTGAAGGACGGACGCGCGTTGCTGGCCGACGATGCGTCGCTCGAAAGCGGGCTCGAGCTGCGGCTGGTCAACATGTTCGACGCGCCGGCGATGCGCGACCGGATCGCGGCGATGGCGGGGCATGATTTCGAAGTGTCGGCCTGGACGACGGCCAACGCGCCGCTGTTTTCCGCGCTCGCGCTGGAGAAGTTCACCTACTTCATGGTGCTGTTGCTGATCGTGCTGGTGGCGGCCTTCAACATAATTGCGACGCTGGTGATGGTGGTGATGGAGCGGCGCAAGGAGATTGCGATCGTGCGCACGATGGGTGCGCGGGCGGCGTCGGTGGCGTCGATCTTTCTTTGCGAAGGCGCGGCGCTGGGCGTGATCGGCACGGGCTTGGGCGTGGGCGCGGGGTTCGTGACGGCGTACCTGATAGGCAAGTACCATTTGATTAGTCTGCCGGCCGACATGTTCATGGTTAGCGCGGTGCCGGTGACGCTCAACGCGTGGAACTTCATCGCGGTTGCGGCGGCGACGATCGTGCTGTGCCTGCTGGCCTCGATTTACCCGGCATTGCAAGCGGCGAGGCTCTCGCCGGTCGAGGTGATTCGCTATGAGTGAGGCGCGCGCTGCGGCGGTGGCGAAAGCGAAACCCAAGCTTGCGCGGGAGCGTCTAATCGAGGTGCGCGGCCTCGACAAGACGTTCTATGACGCTGATCGCGAGATTCGCGTGCTGCGCGGTCTCGATCTTACGGTCCAGGCGGGCGAGGAGATCGCGATCGTGGGGCAATCGGGAACCGGCAAGTCCACGCTGCTGCATATCATGGGGAGCCTGGAAGAGCCGACCGCGGGCAAGGTTTATTTCGAGGGCGAGGATTTGTTCGCGCTCGATCAGAAATCGCTGGCGGAGTTCCGCAATCTGAAGCTCGGCTTCGTTTTCCAGTTCCATTACCTGCTGGCGGACTTCACGGCGCTGGAAAACGTGATGATGCCGGCGTTGATCGGCCGCATGAACGACGCCGAAGCGAGCCGGCGTGCGACCGAGATGCTGGAAATCGTCGGGCTGGGCGACAAGCTGCGGCGCCGGCCGGCGGAACTGTCGGGGGGCGAACAGCAACGCGTCGCGGTGGCGCGCGCGGTGGTGCTGCGGCCCAAGCTGCTGCTGGCGGACGAGCCGACGGGCAACCTCGATCCGCATACGGCGGAAGAAGTGCATGAGCTGTTTCACAAGCTCAATCGCGAGCTTGGGATCACGCTGGTGATCGCAACGCATAACGAGCAGTTGACGCGCAGCGTCGGGCGCGCGCTGCGGCTCAACGAAGGAAAGCTGTTCTTCGAACGACAGGGGCCAGCCGCTGCACCCGAGCAACGAGAGAAACCCAACCCCTAACCCCGTCCCATGCGGGCAGGGGAACCATCGAGTTCATCCGCTTCGGGGCGTTCGGTTTACATGGGGGGAGCGATTGGCTAGTTTGGTCGGCGTTTTTGGTGTGTTTGAGTGACCTCCCGAAAATTCAACGCGCGCACGCCGCGCGCGCCGTCGTCTGGCGGGCCGCATCGTCCGCCCCGCGGGGTATGGTCGGCCGGCCACGCAATGCGGACGCCGGGCGGCTCGCTAATCCTGGTGGTGCTGGCGGCGTTTTCGTTTTCATCGTTCGCGGGCGTCGCGCGTGCGCAGGCCCCGGCGGCGATAATCTCGAAGGTTGAGATCGCCGGCAATCAACGCGTCGAACAGGACGCGATTCTGATCCACATCACGCAGCAGCCGAACCAGCCGCTCGATCAGACGGCGGTCGATGCGGACATCAAGTCGATTTACCGGATGGGATTTTTCGAATCGGTGACCGCCCACGTCGAGCAGCAGGGCGGCCGCAACGTGCTGGTGTACCGGGTGAAGGAGCGCCCGCAGATTACCGACGTCAAGTTTTACGGGATGAAGGCGATTCGGTCGAACGACGACAAGATAGTCGAGGCGGTGAAGCTGCATCCGGGGTCGATCCTCGATCCGATCGCGGTAAAAGAGACGATCGCCGGCGTGACGCAGGTTTACGCGGACAAGGGCTACACGGACGCCAAAGTCGTCTTCAAGCCGATACCGCAGCCCGACAACACGGCGTTCGGCGAATTCGACGTGACCGAAGGGCCGAAGGTCGAGATCACGAAGATCGAGTTCGAGGGCAACAAGGCGTTTTCATCGTCCATCTTGAAAGGCCAGATGGAGACGGCAACCTACAGCAAATTGCTGAGCTGGTTGACGGGATGGGGCGCGCTCGATCAGAAGAAAATGCAGGAGGACGTCGATCGGCTGACGGCGTTTTACTACGACCACGGCTACCTCAACGTGCAGGTTGCGCAGCCGCAGCTGGTGCGCAGCGGCGATCAGATTACGATCATAATAAGGATCGACGAGGGCACGCCGTACCGCGTCGGCCGGATCAACATCGAAGGCAACCTGAAGTTTCCGCGCCGCGAACTGCGCAGGCTGCTGACGATGAAGAGCGGACAACTGTTCCGCGGCTCGGCGTTGCAGCGCCAGGTGCTCGCGTTGGCGGATTTCTACTCGAACCGGGGCTACGCGTACGTCAACATCGATCCGCACACCCAACTGGTCCACACCATCAAGCGAGTCAACGTGGTGTTCGTGATCAATCCGGGTCATGAAGTGCTAATCGACCGCGTCAATATCAGCGGCAACACCAAGACCTCGGACAAGGTAATCCGCCGCGAGATCCAGGTTCAGGAGCAGGAGCCGTACAGCGCCGAAGAGATCCGGGATTCCAAGGTGCGGCTGGACCGGCTGGGATTCTTCACCGACACGCGCATCACGACCTCGCCGGCGGCGCAGCCCGACAAGATAAACCTCGACGTGAACGTGACCGAGGCCAACACCGCGTCGTTCCAGGTGGCGGGCGGGTTCGACAGCTATCAATCGCTGTTCGGCAACTTTACGCTGGGCAACACCAACCTGTTCGGCGGCGGCGAATCGCTGATCCTTAACGCGCAGGTCGGCTTCCTGTTCCAGAACTACAGCGTCAGTTACACGGAGCCGTGGTTCCTGGACATGCCGCTCGCCGTGGGCCTGCAGTTGTTCGACAACAAAACTTACCTGCTGAACTTCAACCAGTCGTCGGCAGGCTTCACCCTGACCACGACCTATCCGCTGACCGAGCTCGGCTTCAAGAAGCTGGGGCCGTTCTCTCTCAAGGACGTTCAGGCGGGACTGGGCTACTCGTTCAAGAGCATAGGAATCACGGGGCTGAACCAGTATACGACTTACCAAATCGCGCGCTACAAGGGCTACACGCAGACCTCGGAAATTATGCCGACGATACGCCGCTTCACGGTGGATAATCCGGTCGACCCGCGCACCGGCACGGTTGAGACTCTGAGCTTGGAGTTCGGCGGACTCGGCGGCAACAACCAATTCATCAAGGGCGTCGCGCATTTCCGATATTTCTATCCGTTCCTGAAGAGCCAGTCGCTGGGAACGTTCGTGGTGTCACAGGGAATCACGTTCGGCATCGGGACCAACCTGCAAAGCGGGACCGGCGGCGAGATGCCACTGTACGAGCGATTCTTCCCCGGCGGTGTCGGCGGTCCCGGCGACGTGCGCGGCTATCAGCTCTATTCGTTGGGACCGCAGGTGCCGGTATACGGCTCGAACGGCGCCCCACTGAGCGTTCAGGACATCGGCGGCAGCAAGGAATTGTTGCTGAGCAATGAAATCACGTTCCCGATACTGTCGGGATTGGGAATCCGCGGGGTGATATTCAGCGACGCGGGGCAATCGTTCCTGCTCAAGGATTCGATCAATATCGACAAGCTGCAGGCGGCGGTTGGCATCGGCGTGCGCTGGAAATCGCCATTCGGGCCGCTGGCGGTGGATATCGCTTTCCCGATCAACCCGCGGCCGGCCGATCAGCACACCGTCTTCGAAATCGGGGCCGGCTCCCCGCTCTAGCGTCGATCGATTTTTCGGCATCGGGCGGCGATGAGAGCGTGGGCAACTGGATTTGATGCTCGGTGAAGTACTATTGTGTATAGTTCCCCTGCACGAGCGATGCGCCGTGATGAGGACGCGTCCGAGGCAGGTAGTCAAAAGGAGGCTTTCCGGGCTGTATGAGGCAACGGTTGTTCATCGGTGCGTTGTTCGGTGTGTTCCTTGTGGTGACGTCCGCGGCGGTTCCCGCGCGCGCCGATATGAAGTTCGCCTATGTTGACGTGCAGCGAGCGCTCAATGAGTGCGACGCCGGCAAGCGGGCCAAGGTCGAATTCCAGGGCCGTGTCACATCGGTGGAGGCGAAACTGCAGCGGCAGCAAAATGAGGTCCAGTCCCTTAAGGACGAGATGGAAAAAAAGGGCATGCTGATGAACCAGGATCAGCGCCAGAGTCTGCAGGACCAGTACGTGGAAAAGCTCAAGAACTTCGAGCGCGACTACAAGGACTCGAAGGACGAGTTGCAGGCCAAGGACCAGGAGGTCACGGCGAAAATCGTGCATGACCTTGCGCAAGTCATCCGCACGCTTGGAGAGCGTGACGGCTACACGATGGTGATGGAGAAGGGATCGATCCTGTGGGGTGCTCCGGGCATCGATATTACCGACCAGGTAATCCGCAGTTACAACGCGATGCACGTGGCGATAGGCTCGGTCGGCGAAGGCGCCGGCGGCGGGGTATCGCGCGCGAGCGTCCGGAGCGAGCAGGCGGGCGCGCCAGCGCCTTCGGAATTCGGCTCGGATGCGGCCAAGAAGTCGACCATCTCGAAGTAGGCCGCTCGAAACAAGGTGCGCGAAGTAATTCCCGGTGCCTGACGACGCAAAACTCGCGGAGCTTGGGCGCGTGTTGGGACTGCTGCCCCATCGCTATCCCTTTCTGCTGGTCGATCGCATCCTGGAGCTCGTCAAGGGCCGTGTCGTAACCATCAAGAACGTCAGCTTCAACGAGCCGTACTTCGCCGGGCATTTTCCGGGTCATCCTGTGATGCCGGGGGTGTTGATCGTCGAGGCGCTGGCGCAGTCGGGGGCGATCCTGGCGCTCAATGAAGTGGGCGGGGACCCGACACGTCTGTTCATGCTGACAGGACTGGACAAAGTGCGCTTTCGCCGCCGCGTAATCCCGGGCGATCAACTACGGATGGAAGTAAAAATTCTAAAATTTCATCGGCCGCTGTGGCGGATGCAGGAGGTGGCGCGGGTCGGCGACGAACTGGCGGCCCAGGCGGAATTGTCCGCGATGGAAGTCGAGGAGCAAGTCCGATAGCGGGCCGAATCCATTCCTCCGCGGTCATCGACAAGCGGGCCGAACTCGACACGAGCGTCGAAGTCGGTCCGGGCGCGGTGATCGGACCGGAGGTCAAGATTGGAGCCGGCAGCGTGGTCGGGCCTTGCGCGATGATCGAGCGTAATACCACGATTGGCGAGCGCAATCGCATCTGGCAGTTCGCCGCCATCGGCGGGGAACCGCAAGACCTCAAATTCAAGGGCGAACCGTCGGTCGTCGAAATCGGCGACGACAACATGATTCGTGAGTTCGCAACCGTTCATCGCGGCACCGAAGGCGGCGGGATGATCACAAAAATTGGCAGTCACACGCTGGTGATGACATACGCGCACGTAGCGCACGACTGCATCATCGGCGACCACGTGATTCTGGCGGCGTGCACGGGGCTGGCCGGCCACTGCGTTATAGATGAGTACGCGATTTGCGAGGGCCAGGTCGGGGTGCATCAGTTCAGCCGCATCGGCACCCACGCGATCGTGGCGGCGGGCGCGAAGGTGGCGCAGGACGTGCCGCCGTACTCGATGGTCGCGGGAACCGAGCGCGCGCGGCTGGCGGGCGTCAACGAGGTCGGGCTGCAGCGGCGCGGCTTCAAGCCCGAAACGATCGCGGCGCTCAAGTCCGCGATCCGCACGCTGTTCTTCTCGAAGCTGTTGCGCGACGATGCCATGAAGCAGGTCCTGGACGAATACGGTGCGGTTGCCGAAGTCGTGCGGCTGGTTGATTTCATAAACAACTCGAAGCGCGGAGTCGTTGGCCGCGAGCGTGAATAAGCTCGGGCTCATCGCGGGCAACGGCGTCTTCCCGCTCGAAGTGGCTCGCGCCGCCCGCGAGCGCGGAATAAAAGTCATCGCGGTCGCGCACCTGAATGAAAGCGATCGCGCGCTTGACTCGGTGGCCGCCGAAGTCACCTGGATCAAAGTCGGTGAGCTGCAGAAAATAATCGACGTTTTCAAAAGCGCCGGAGTCTCGGAGGCCGCGATGGCCGGCGGCATCTCACGCGCGCGGCTGAAAGATTCTTTCGCGCCCGACGCACGCGCGCTTAAGATGCTGGCGGGAATCGGACGTTTCAGCGACGACGCTGTGCTTCGCGGCGTCGCGCGTGAAGTCGAAACCGAAGGAATCAAAATGATCGATCCGATCCCGATGATCGAGCATTGGCTCGCGCGCGCCGGCGTCGGCGCCGGACCCGAGCCGACTCCCGCGCAAATCCGCGATCTCGAGCTCGCATTCGCGGTCGCGCGCCGGCTCGGCAGCTACGATATCGGCCAGACGGTCGCGGTCCGCGACGGGATGGTCGCGGCGGTGGAAGCGCTGGAAGGAACGGACGCGGCGCTGCGCCGCGCGGCAGCGCTGGTGGGTGCGGGCCTGGTGGTGGCCAAGGCCGCCAAACCGGGCCAGGACCTGCGCTTCGATCGCCCCGCGATTGGCCCGGCTACGGTGCAATTGCTCGCCGAGATCGGCGCGGCAATGCTGGGCGTCGAAGCCAAGGTCGCGCTGATTCTGGAACGCGACCGCACGCTCGAACTCGCGCGCGCGAAAAACGTGACGTTATACGGTTATGCGGCAACCAGTGGTTGAGCTGCGCGCCGCAGTGATTGGCGCGGGGCGCCTGGGCACGCTGCACGCGCGCAAGTACGCCGCCATTTCGGGAATCAAGCTCGCACATGTCGTCGATATCGACGCCGAGCGGGCGCGAGCCGTAGCGATGGAAGTGGGCGCGACACCGCTGGCCGATTACCGGATGCTGGCGGGCAAGGTTGACCTCGTGACGGTCGCATCGCCCGGCGTGACGCATCATGAGATCGCATCCGCGATGCTGAAATTGGGCATCGACGTGCTGCTGGAAAAGCCGATGGCCGAGACGCTGGTCCAGGCGCGTGAATTGGCCGGGCTGGCGTCGGCGAGCGGCCGCATTCTTCAGATTGGCCACCTCGAGCGGTTCAATCCGGCGGTCGTTCATCTGCATTCGATCGTGAAAAATCCACGCTTCGTGGAATGCCATCGGCTCGCGCCATTCACCGAGCGCGGCACCGACGTGGATGTGGTGCTCGATCTGATGGTGCACGACCTCGACGTGATCCTGTCGGTGGCGCCCTCGGAAGTCGCGTCGCTCGAGGCGGTCGGGGTCGCGATCCTGACCGATCGAATCGACCTCGCCAACGCGCGCATCCGCTTCCAGAGCGGTCTCATCGCAAATCTGGTCACCAGCCGCGTGTCGCCCCGGCGCGAACGCAAGATTCGCTTCTTCCAGCCCGACGCGTACCTCTCGGTTGATTACGAGGCGCGCAGCATCCAGATATATCGCAAAACTCCGCCCGCGCCGGGCGCGCAGTTTCCCACCATCTCGGCGGAGCAGATCGATTTCGGCGAAGGCGATCCGCTCGCCGACGAAGTCAATGCGTTCGTCGCGGCAGTTCGCAGCAGGTCCACGCCGGCCGTCAGCGCCGAGGACGGACTTCGCGTGATGGAACTAACCGAGAGAATCAAGGAAGTGATGCTGACGGATTCGGCCGCACCTTGACGCTCGCCGTGCGCTGCGACAGCATCGATTTGTGATGCGTCCGCTCAGACACAAGATTCTCGGCGGTCTGGTGCTCGCAGCCGGCGCCGCCGCGTTTCTCACCTTCATCGCGACCTCGGATTGCACAACGGTGACCGGCGCCAACGAAGTCGTTGTCAACGCGACCGCGATGCGTCCCGGCAGCGCGCGGCTTTTCTCTTACACCGATGACGCGGGCAAGCGCCTGCGCTTCGTGCTCGCGCGCGGCCACGACGGCAAGGTGCGCTCGGTGTTCGACGCGTGCAGCCAGTGCTCCGCGTTCCATCGCGGCTACCGGGTGGATGGGGACGAACTGATTTGCCGGGAATGCGGCAATCACTACTCAGTCGATCGGATGACCGAAGGCAAAGCGTCGTGCGTGCCCGTCAGCTTGCCGCACGAGGACGATTCCGGAATCGTACGCATCAAGACCGCAGACCTTAAAGCCGGACATGCGCTCTTCTGACTATCGGAGTAGCTATAGCAAGATCATTTACCGGTACGGATATAATATGAGTATTCGCGGTAATCTCAGATCTCTCGCCGTCATCGTGCTAATGACATCGAGCCTGTTCGCGGCTGGTGGATGCCACCGCGACTCGGAGGGCGGCGCGGCCGCGAGCGTTCTCACTGACGCCATACTCGTCGATCAGAATGGCAACCATGTCTCGCTCGCGTCGCTCAAGGGCAAACCCCTGGTGGTCGATTTCATCTATACCTCGTGCAAGGGGGAATGCCTGATGGAGACGGCGAAGTTGACAAACGTCGCGATCCGGCTGGGGCCCGACCTCGGTTCGAAGGTCACGATCGTTTCGATCAGCGTCGATCCCGAGCATGACGGCCCCAAGCAGATGCTCGATTACGCACGTCAGCAGGGGGCGGACGAGAAGGGATGGTATTTCCTGACCGGAGGTACCGGGGACATCGATAAAGCGCTGGCGGGCTTCAAGCTCAGCCGGCAAGTCATGCCGGACGGTTCGGTCGGCCACCTGGTCGATATGATGCTGATCGGACCGGATGGGCGGTTGGTGCGCGAATACAACGGCGAAATCGTAAAGGCCCAGGATATCGTCGATGACGTCAGAAAGACCTTGAACAAGGGTTGAGAGATGCGGCATGCGACGAGCAATCATTTTCGGGTCAGATAAGGCAAGCGTACAAAGTTGCGGAGAAAAATCCCGCGCTGCTTACTGAATCGCGCGGGCAAGCCTATTTGCGGCGTCGCGTTTTTCAATCACAATCCCTTCGATGCCGTTGAATGCCGAAGCGCCGCCGCCGCTTGGAGAGCGCCTGAAAGAGACCGAACGCGGGCGCCGCATCATGATCGTTGCGGGCGAGGCGTCGGGCGATCTTCATGGCGGCGATTTGGCGCGGGAAATCCTCGCGCGCGATCCGTCCTGCGACCTGTTCGGAATTGCGGGCGAGAAGATGCGCGCGGCCGGGGTGCGGGCGATCGTCGCGACCGAGGACATCCACGGCCTGGGACTTTTGGAACTGGCTTCCACGATCGGGCGCACGATTGGCGCGTTTCGCGCACTGCGTCGAATCATCAGGCGGGAGAAGCCGGACCTCGTGATCCTGATTGACTACGCGGAGTTCAACCTGATTCTCTCCGGCACGGCCAGGCGCGCGGGCGTGCCGGTGCTCTACTACATCACGCCGCAGGTCTGGGCGTGGCGGCGCGGCCGAATCGACAAGCTGGTGAATCGCGCGGACCGCCTCGCGGTGGTGCTGCCGTTCGAGGCCGAACTATTCCATCGCGCGGGCGAGCGCGTTTCTTTCGTAGGGCATCCGCTGCTCGATCGGATCGCCACGGTCCAGAGCCGGGACGAGACGCTCAAGCGCCACGGATTCCCGCCGCGCGCGCGAATCATCTCGATCCTGCCGGGCAGCCGCCGCGCCGAAGTTCGCTACCTGCTGGCTCCGATGGTCAAGGCGGCGCGGATTGTCGCGCGCGATCATGGCCTTGAAATAGCGCTCGCGCTGGCGCCGACGCTGACCCGGGACGAACTCGCCGAGGTTGGACGCACGGACCTGGCGGGAATCAGGATTGTCGAGGGCGACACATACAACATTGTCGCGGCGAGCGAACTCGCGCTGGTCGCGTCGGGGACCGCCACGCTGGAGACGGCGTTGCTCGGATGCCCCGAAGTTATCGCCTACAAAGTGTCGCCACTTACCTATATCCTAGGGCGGATGCTGGTGACGGGAGTGGATTTTATCGGGCTGCCGAATATCCTGGCGGGCCGCCAGATCGTGCCGGAACTGATCCAGGGTGGCGTGACTGCGGAGAAGCTCGTACGAGCCGCGGAGCCGCTTTTGAGCGACACGATACGGGTGGAAACGGTGGCCGCGCTGAAGGCGTTGGGCGAGAAGCTCGGATCGCCGGGAGCGGCGGGGCGAGTCGCGACGATCGCGCTCGAAATGATCCGTCCGGGATGACCGCATGAGGCTGCTCACCCCATTGCAATGGCGACTGTACGGCTACCTTCGCCGATACCTTTTCCCGTATGTGCTGTTGCTGGGCGTGGCGATGGGCGTGCTGTCGGCGGCCAGCGCCGGAATCCCGTTCATCATGAAGCTGGTGGTCGATCTCGTCACCAGTCTGAAAGTCGGTCATCAGCTCGATGCGCACGGCGCCTTGAAGCTGCGTGAATACTCGCTGTTGCTCGCGGGATTATTTTTGCTGCGCGCGCTCGCCAATTTTTCCGACGACTACTTGAGCGCATATATCTCCCAGAAGATGACGATGGACATCCGGGCCGATCTGAACGAGAGCCTGCAACGCCAATCGCTGAGCTTTTTCAACCGCACGCCGACGGGCGTGATGGTCTCGCGAATCATCAGCGACGTGGTCCTGGTGGTGCAGAGCCTGAGCAGCGGCGTGTTTTCGATCTTCGGCGACGGCATGTCGCTGGTCGCGTTGCTGGCGACGGCTGTCTGGCTCGACTGGCAGCTCGCGATCATCGCCTTCATCGGTTTTCCGATCGTCGTTCTGCCGATCGCCAGTCTGTCGAAGAAAGTTCGCCGGGAGACCAAGAATCAGCAAAAGCAATTGAGCGGCTTGCAGTCGCTGCTGCATGAAACCTTCCAGGGAAACCGCGTGGTCAAGGCGTTCGGAATGGAAGATTACGAGCGCGCGCGTTTCAATCGGGAGCTCAAGCGGCTGTTCCGAATCTTCATGCGCGTGGCGCGGATTAAGGCGTTTACCGGACCGGTGATCGAGGCAATGGGCGCGATTGCGGTCGTCGCGGTGGTCTGGTGGGCGGTGGGATCACTGCAAGCGGGCACACGCACGCTGGGTCAATTCGCCGGATTCTTTACCACCATGATCCTCGTGTACCGGCCGTTTAAGGCGCTGGGCAAGACCAATAACACCATTCAGCAGGGGCTGGCCGCGGCCGAACGCGTGTTCGAGATGATGGATCAACCGAGCGAGGTTCCCGACGATCCCAATGCAATCGAGCTGCGGCCCGGCCCGCACAGCGTCGCCTTCGAGAACGTCAGTTTCCGGTATGGCGACGAATGGGTGCTGCACGATATCAACCTGGAGATCGGGGTTGGCAAGGTCGTGGCGCTGGTGGGGATGAGCGGCGGCGGTAAATCCACGCTGGCGGATTTGATTCCGCGTTTTTACGACGTGCAGCAAGGACGCGTCACGGTTGACGGAATCGACATACGTGAGCTGCGGCTTAGATCGCTGCGCGCGGAAATCGGCCTCGTGACGCAGAGCACGTTTCTGTTCGACGACACGATTCGCGCCAATATCGCGTACGGCAGCAGCGACAAGCATCTCGAGCGCGTGATCGCGGCCGCCAAGCTGGCCAACGCCCACGACTTTATCACCCGGCTGCCCGACGGTTACGAGACGATGGTGGGCGAACGGGGCGTGCGCATGTCGGGCGGAGAACGGCAGCGAATCGCGATCGCGCGGGCGCTGCTCAAAGACGCGCCGATTCTGATTCTGGACGAGGCAACCTCGTCGCTGGATTCGGCGGCCGAACGATCGGTGCAGGAAGCGCTCGAGCATCTGATGGCAAATCGCACGACGCTGGTGATAGCGCATCGGCTGTCCACCGTTCGCCGGGCGGACCGGATCGTCGTAGTCGTTCACGGCCGGATAGTCGAAGATGGAACGCACGACGAATTGTTTGCGCGCGGGCGGGAGTACCGGAAGCTCTACGACCTGCAATTCATGTCGCCCGAAGATCTGGCCGGTAACGGCGGTCTCGTTAACTGATACTCACTGAGCGTAAATTCGACTCGTCAGGTGTCCGAATCGGCGATGCTTCGATGTTAAGCGCGCTGTACAATTTGTTGTGGTATCCGGCGCTGCCGTTTGCGCTGCTGGCCGCGCATCCGGCGAACATGCGGGACTATCGCGAGCGGATGGGGCACGGCGATTTTCCCGACGCCACCGGCGTACCGCGAATCTGGATTCATGCGGCCTCGGTCGGCGAGATCGAAGCGATTCGGCCGGTCGCCAACGGTTTGCTCGAACACTATCCGGGCGCGGTCGTGGCAATCACCGCGATGACGGCGGCGGGCCGTGAGGCGGCTATGCGCCGAATCCCGGGGGCGGCGGCGTGGATGCTTGCGCCGCTGGACAGTCAGCGCACGGTGCGATCCTTTCTGGAGCGCGTGCAGCCGAGCATGGTGCTGATCACCGAAACTGAAATCTGGCCGAACTACTTCATCGAATCCGCGCGGACGGGCGCAACGATCGCGGTGGTCAACGGCCGGATGTCGGAGCGATCGTTGCGTCGTTACCTGCGCGCGCGCGGCCTGTTTGAAGATGCGCTCGGCCGGGCCACCCTGATTATGACGCAGAGCCGCGAAGACGCGCGGCGTTATGCGAAGTTCGATCTCGCGGCAAAAGTGGTAGTCACCGGCAACACCAAAATCGAAGTGGCGCAGTTGCAGATGGCGAATGAAGAACCGATTCGTCCTGAGCTGATGGCGTTTGCACCGGGGCGGAAAATTTTTATCGCGGGATCCACGGCGGTGGGCGAGGACGCCGTGATTGCGGACGCTTACCGGGAACTGCGCAAGGAATTTCCGCAGCTCGCCTTGACGATAGCGCCGCGCCATCTCGAGCGCACGGCGGAGATCGAAAAGGCGCTGCATGCCGCCGCGCTCGATTACGTGAAGGCGTCGGAACTCAATTCACCAGGCGCGGCGCGCGACGCGGACGTTTTGATCCTCGACACCATGGGCGAGCTGCGCAGCTTCTATCGTCGCGGATCGATCGCGTTCGTCGGCGGCAGCCTCGCGCCGGGACGTGGCGGGCAAAACCCGGCCGAGCCCGCGTTGGCCGATGTCCCGGTCCTGATCGGTCCGTATCACGAGAACCAGCAGCAGATAGTGTCGTCGCTGGTCAGTTCCGGGGGCGCACGGATCGTCACAAACTCGCGCGACATAATCAGCCAGACTTCGCAATGGCTCGCCGACGATGAGGCGCGACAACGTGCGGGCCAGTGCGCGCACGCCGCTGTGAGCAGGTCGTCGGGCGGTGCGCGGTTCGCCTTGAAGCAGCTCGAAGGGCTCATTAATCTCGGCTGACCGATGCCCTCAAGCGAGCCGAGTCCGAATCGCCCACGAATCGAGCGATTGTGGCAGCGGGATCTTCCCGCTCCACTTCTTCCAATTTGGCTCGGGCTAGCAGGTGCGGCGGGATTCTACCGAGCCGGCGTGGCCGTACGTCATCTGTACTGGCGGATGATGAAACGCCGGGCGCCGGTGATGACGGTGAGCGTGGGCAATCTGACGGTCGGCGGAAACGGCAAGACGCCGTTCACGTTGTTTCTCGCCAGGCGCTTGCAGAGCCACGGCCTGCGCGTCGGAATCGTCAGCCGGGGCTACCGGCGCCCGCGATCCAGAGCGCGCGCCGAACTGGTGGCTGACGGCGGCGCATTGAAAATCTCACCGGACGATGCCGGCGACGAACCGGCGATGATGGCGAAGTCGTTCACCGGACCGATTGCGGTTGCGCGCCGGCGCATCGACGGCGTCGAGCTGCTGAGCAACCTCGGTCCGCTCGACGCGGTGATCCTGGACGACGGCTTTCAGCACGTGCGCTTGAATCGCGACGTGGATCTCGTGCTGGTGAGCAATGAGCGCGGCTTCGGCAACGGCTGGATGATCCCGGCCGGACCGATGCGCGAACCAATCCGCGCGGTCGGCCGCGCAGACGCGATCGTGGTGATGAACTTCGGAATTGGCGCGTCGGCAATTCGACCGTCGCAGATGAAGAAACTAGCCGCGCGCAACCTGCTTCACGCGTCGGTGCGGCCGCGCGCGTTGCTGGTCACCGAGAATGGCGTGTGGCGTGAAACCCCGCTGGGACTGGGGGGACGACGCGTGCTGGCGGTGAGCGGTCTGGCGGATTCCAGCGGCTTCTATGCGATGCTGCGCGAACTCGACGCGGACCTGGTCGGCGTTTTCGAATATCCGGATCATCACGCCTACACGAACGCTGACTGGCAGGCTATGGTGAATGCGATGCGCGACACCGACCTGGTCGTCACGACCGAGAAGGACCTGGTCAAGCTGGAGCGGTTTCCGTTCCCGCGCGATTCGCTGTACGCTCTCAGGCTCGAAGTAACGATGGACGCGGCCGATACGCGCGCGCTCGACGAGTTGATACTGGGCCGCATGACCGCAGCTGCGGCCGCGGCGGATGCATAGAAGACGGGAGAAAATGCCTGGAGGATTTCCGCGATGGCGCTGAGTCAGGAATTGCTCGACATTCTGGCGTGCCCGAAATGCAAGGGCGACCTGCATCTCAACGACAAGCAGGACGGCCTGGTCTGCAGCGCTTGCAGACTCGAGTATCCGGTGCGCGATGACATTCCGATCATGCTGATCGAGGAAGCCAAGCCGATCGCGTGACCGCTCGGCGGCGCGCGGCCAGCCTGCGTTGCGCGATGAACACGATCGACTCCCCGCGCGCGCGGCGGTTTGCATGGCTCGCGATGGGCATCTACCTCGTCGGGCTCGGCATCTCGGCAACCCTTCGGGCGCAGGGCGACTTCAACGTTTACTATCGCGCGGGTCATCGCGTACTGCACGGCCTCGCGATCTATCCGCCGGCCGACTCCGATCGTTTTCTCTACGCGCCGGTTTTTGCCATCCTGTTCGCGCCGCTCGCCGCGCTGCCGCGCCATGTTGCGCAATTTGTTTTCTTCGCCGTCAACGCATTTTCGCTGACCGAATTGATTATCGGCGCGGGCGTGATTCTGTTCGGCCGTGAGCGGCGATTGCCGGCCGCGCTGGTCGTTGTCCCGGTGTTGCTGTCATTTCGCTTCATCGACAACAACATCGAGCACGGCCAGATAAATCTGCCGACCCTGGCGTTGATCGTGTGGGCGATCATTTACGCCGACGAGTCTCGCGATGCGTGGGCGGGCCTGATGCTTGCGGCGGCGATACTGATCAAGCCGTTCGGATTGCTGGCCGCGCTTCATCTTGCGATTCGCCGGCGCTACGCCGCGCTCGGATGGGTGCTTGCGGCGGGAATCGCGCTGATCGTCGTGCCAATCGTGATCTTCGGGCCGCGCGGATGGATCGATCAAACCGGCGCGTACCTGAACGCGATCGTTTCGATGACGAATCGATATCGCACGATGCTCACCAACCAGTCGGCCGTGTCGGCGGTCGCGCGCCTGATGAGTCTTCGCACCGGGGCTGAGGTTGAAGCGTCGCCGGCCGCGACGATTGCCGGAATGGGACTCGAGATAATTCTTGTCGCGGCAGTGTCGCTCTGGGACGCGATGAGCGATTCGCGCAGAAAATTCGCGAGCCGCCTCGCGCTGTGCGGCTTGTTCTGCCTGATGTCCTCGTTCACGCCGATTTCGTGGAAAAGCTACTACGCGGCGATGGTCGTGCCGTACATGGCGCTGACCGCGGCGCTGTGGACCGATCGTACCGCCGGCGAGAGCCCGCCGATTTCCGTGTGGACGCTGTTCGCGCTCTCCGTGTTGCTCAATCTCGCGACGGGAAACTATTTGAACCGCATCGCCCTCTTTTACTCGGCGCATTTCCTTTCGTCGTTGCTCGCGCTTGGCGCCGTGTTCGCATTGTGGCTTCGAAGCGGGAGCGAGGCAGCCTAGGCGTGAGACCGCCTGCGCAAATGAAGTCGCGCTCCTTTCCGAACTTTTCGGCGTTCAAGATCGGCCGCCGAGAGCTCGTGATCCATCGCGATATCGCCCCTCATGCCGCCGAGATCATGCAAAGGCTCGGCGAGCTGGCGTCGGCGGCGGAAGCGGGCGCGGGAAATCGCCAGAGCGCATTTCGGCTGAACCTCGCGGGCGGGCTCGAGCTGTTCGCGCGCCGGGGCCGTCGCGGCGGAATGATCGGATCGATCCTCAGCGACGTTTACCTGGGCGTGACGCCGCGCCCGCTCGATGAACTCGCCATGACGGTTGAAGCGATGCGGCGCGGAATTCCGGTGGCGGAGCCGATGGGCGCAATGATCGAATGGATCGGTCCCGCTCTCTATCGAGGATTTTTTCTGACTCGTGCGGTGCGCGGGATGACGCTATGGGAGTTCCTGAAGACGGACGACGATCCGATAGTTCGCGGTCACGTTCTCGGGCAAGCGCGCGCGGCGATCGACACGATGCAAAAGCAGGGGCTCTTTCACGCCGATCTCAATCTGCACAACTTGCTGGTGACGCAAGCGCGCGAGAGTTTCACCGTGATTATTATCGACCTCGACAAGGCGCGGCTGTTCGACGCGCCGTTGTCGGCTGCGATGCGGCGGGCGAACGCGGCGCGCCTGATACGGTCTGCGCGCAAGCTCGATCCGTCGGGGCAATTTCTCGACGCCGCCGCGCTGTCGATCCTGCAGGGGTGACCGCGCGCGACAACGGAGCGCGGCCTTAACACTGGCTACCCGTGCCAACGGGCGGGCTGGTGACTACTCGCGCTTCAGCGCGATCGCGTCGATCTCGATTCGCGCCTTGCGCGGCAGCGCCGCCACCTGCACGGTCGAGCGCGCCGGATACGGCGGATCGAAATGCTCTCCGTACACGCGGTTCACGATTTCAAACTCGGCGAGATCGATCATGAAGATGGTGGTCTTGACCACATCGATGAAATCCAGGCCCGCACCGGCGAGCACTTCGCCGAGGTTCTGGAGCACGCGCCGGGTCTCGAATTCGATCCCGCCTTCGACCAGAGTGCCCGAGGCCGGGTCGAGACCTATTTGCCCCGAGCAGAAGACCAACCCATTTTGCTCGACCGCCTCCGAATACGGACCGATCGCGGCCGGCGCGTTGCGGGTGTGAATCGAGTTTTTCACTTTTGGAATCTCGCGAGGAGTCGCTGCGCGCCGCTCGAGATCAATGGCGATTGCCGTTTTGCTGGCCCAGGCGCGACACGCGCATGACGCCGTCGATCGCGCCAATCGAGTTCATCAGGTTGTTCAATTGACGGGCGCTGGTCACGCTGACCTCGAAGACCGCCAGCGCGCGTCCGTCGGCGCCGTGAGTCTTCACTTCCGCGGTCGATATATTCACGCCCGCCGAGGCGATCGCCTTGGTCATCGCGGCGAGCAAGCCCGGCTGATCGGCGCATAGCACTTCGAGCTGAATCGGCCGCGGGGCTTCCTCGCCGTCCTTCCATACTACCGGCACGCGCCGCTGCGGATCGGTGTTGAGCGCATGCGGGCATCCCGCGACGTGCACCGTAACGCCGCGCCCGCGCGTGATGAAGCCGGTGATCGCCTCGCCCGGCAGCGGATTGCAGCATCGCGCGAATCGCACCAGCATGTCGCCGACGCCCGAGACCACGACCGCACCGCTGGCGGATTTGCGCGCTTCCTTGGCGGCGCGTTCCCGCTGCGCGGGCCCCAGCGGCGTGGGCGGTTTCTCGGGACGATAGAGTTTCAGCTCGTCGGGCGTCAGCAGTTTCGCGAGCAACTGCGCCGGCGTGATTATTCCGTAGCCGACCGCGGCGAGCAGGCCGTCGACGTCGCGTTGCGAGAACTCCGCGAGGACTCCGTCGAGGCGCTTGCCCGATCTAAGCTGCGTGACGCTGAGCTTGACGGGTTCGAGCTCGCGATCGAGCAGCGATATTCCGAGATCGCGGGAGCGTTCCGCTTGTTGATTGCGCAGCCATTGGCGGATGCGCGACTTGGCGCGCGCGGTGGCTGCGTAGTTGGTCCAATCCTTGCCCGGCACCTGTTTTTCGGAGGTCAGCACCTCGACCGTATCGCCCGATCGAAGCCGGTAGCGCAGCGGCACCATGCGTCCGTTGACGCGCGCGCCAGCGAGATGGTTGCCGACCTGGGAGTGGATTCGGTAGGCGAAGTCGATCACGGTCGAGCCGAGCGGAAAATCGAAGACGTCGCCCTTGGGCGTGAAGACGAAAACTTCCTCGGGAAACAGATCGTCCTTGACGGTGGAGAGAAATTCCTGGGGGTCCTTGAGATTCTGCTGCCATTCGATCAGGCGCCGCAGCCATGCAAACCGCTCCGTCTCCTTGAGCTCCCTGGAATTGCCGTCCTTGTAGCTCCAATGCGCCGCGATTCCTTCCTCGGCCACCTTGTGCATCTCGCGCGTACGAATCTGCACTTCCATCCGCTGGCCGCGCGGACCGATCACGGTGGTGTGCAGTGACTGATACATGTTGGCCTTGGGCAGCGCGATGTAATCCTTGAAGCGGCCGGGGACCGGCTTCCAGTTGGCGTGCACGACGCCGAGCGCCTCGTAACATTCGCGCAAGCTGTTCACGATGATGCGGAACGCGACCAGGTCGTAGATTTCCTCGAAGCTGAGCCCCATCTCCTGCATCTTGGAGTGAATCGAAAAGAAATGTTTGGGCCGGCCGGTGACCTCCGCCGTGACCCCGCTGTCGGACAGGCGGCGCGACAGGATCTCAATGACGGCGGCGATGTACTCCTCGCGCTCTTTGCGTTTGGCCGCGACCGAGGCCTTCAACGTCTGGTACCCAGTTGCATTCAGATAACGAAACGACAGGTCCTCGAGCTCCGACTTGAGCCAGTAGATTCCGAGGCGATGAGCGATCGGCGCGTAAATTTCCATCGTCTCGCGCGCGATCTCCTGCTGCCGGTCGGGGGCCAGATGGTCGAGAGTGCGCATATTGTGCAGACGGTCGGCGAGCTTGATCAGCACGACGCGGATGTCATGCGCCATCGCGATGATCATCTTGCGGAAATTCTCGGCCTGCTTTTCTTCGCGGCTCTGGAAGGTGATCTTCGAGACCTTGGTCACGCCGTCGACGAGCTGCGCGACCTCGGCGCCGAAATCCGTCTGCACCTCCGCCAGCGACGCCTCGGTATCCTCGACGACGTCGTGCAGCAAGCCGGTGACGATCGAAGGCACGTCGAGCTTGAGCTGCGCGATGATCATCGCGACGTTCAGGGGATGCGTGACGTAGGGCTCGCCCGACTCGCGCTTCTGATCGAGATGCATCCGCGCCGAGTAATCGTACGCGCGCCGGATCAGCCCGATGTCGGCCTGCGGGTTGTAGGTCTGCACCCGCCCGATGAGGCCGGCGAGCTGGTCGGGGGTACTTTGCGCTAACTCTTCCACGGCGCGAATTCGCCGCGCAGGCGGCCGACCTTGAGCCGCTCTGCGTTTACGATCGTTTCGAGCCGCGCGACGGACTCATGAACCTCGGCGTTGACTATCAGATAGTCGTATTCGGGATAGGCCTGGGCTTCGTCGCGCGCTTTGCGAAGCCGGTGCTGAATCTTCGATTCTTCCTCGGTGGCGCGTCCGCGCAGGCGCCCCTCGAGCTCGGCGAAGGTCGGTGGCAGAACAAATACGCCAACCGCGTCGCGCGGATAGATGGCGCGAATCTGCCGGGCGCCCTGGATGTCGATGTCGAGCAGGATATCGCGGCCCGCGGCGATCGCGGCGTCGAGCGGCGCGCGCGGCGTGCCGTAGGAAGATTCGAACACACGCGCCCATTCGGCGAGTTCGCCGGACGATTGCCTGCGTTTGAACTCTTGGTCGCTCACAAAGCTGTAATCGATTCCGTCCGCCTCGCCTTCTCGCGGCGCGCGCGTGGTCAAGGATACCGAAAACTCCAGGCCCGCGATGGCCTTGAGCGCCGCGCGCCAAATCGTGGTCTTGCCGGCCCCGGAAGGCGCCGAAAGAATGAAGATTATTCCGCGCCTCGGCGGCAAAGGATCACGTGATTTCAACGGTATAGAAGCCATTAACCGGGTGCAAAGGCCCTTTTTAGGGGAATTACTTGTTGAGCCGCTTCTCGACCCATTTCCATTTTTTATATGCGATTTCCATGCTTCGCTTGTAGGCCGCGTTGCTCCGCAGAAAGCTGAAGTTTCCCTCAGCAACTCGAGGCGCATAAACTTTGTCCGCGACAAGGTCGCTGACAATGAATCTGCACCTTGCTGTAGCGAGGGCGGATAGCCAATCGGTGTATTGTGCCTCGAGACTCAGGCCGCGGCCAAATTCCTCGGCCCTGTCTTCAATCTTTGAATCGTTCAAAATCCCCTGACAAAGCAGAGCCCACAACAGATTGCGCGCACGATTGACGTAAGCGTATTTGTTTGCTCCTTTGTCTACGATATCGTTAACGAGTCGACGCAGCCGGAATTGGGCCTTGTAGCAGAGCACGATTTTTCGCCCGTCGGCTTTGAGACGGTTCTGACCAAACACTTGGTCGTAAATCCTATCGTCCTCAAACGCCTCCCGAAACCGAGATAGCTTGTCTATCTCTCCGTCGGAGATTAAGAGGGTTCGGGCCAGCTTTGGAAGCTCTATCGCTTTGAACTCTGTGATGCCGTGCTCTTCCAAATCTTCGTCACTCAGCTGAGCGAAAGCGTTCTCCTGGCGCTCATAGTAGATTCCCAGTTCGTCGCGAAATTTGTCTTGAAGCTCGAGCTGAATCATGTCGTTGGCGTGCAGATTCCAGGGCTCAACCGGATTCTGTCGATTGTTGTTGATTGTAACGGCGGTTACGAACTCTGGGGCGGCGTTCGTTATGATGCGGCACATTACGTTGAGGCTTTCCAGAGCCGGCCGCCTTTCGGCAAGCCGAGAATTCCCTTCGTTCGCCTTGAGAAACCGGCTAAACGTCGTAACCGTCTGGGCACCGTTTAGTAGCCTCGGCTCCGTTATTTTAAAGTGCCCGTCGACGTTTTCGAGTGATTCGGCGAAGAGGGTCACGCCATTGTGGTTGAATGCAAAGACGGCGGGATCCTCCTTTCCTTCTAGAACAATTCGCCTAATCGAGTGCGCTATCGAGCGATTTACCGCCTCCTCCTCGGGCTTTGCCGCGCGAATGTTTCTTTCAAAGAAGCGCTCACCCATCTCACGATACATCGCGTGTAGGTCGACCAGGCGCATAAAAGAAACGATCATACTTTCGTTGGTCGGCCCGAGGCGCTCAATAGTATCGGTCAGTTGAATCGGATATGTGTGAGTCTTTCTGAGGTGCGATATGGAGCCAACTTTCTTGGTTCGGGCCGATCTGAACTCGATGACCATGGTTACGGGACGGCCGAACCGCTGATCCAAGAGGTACTTTTTGTTTTCCAAGTCCTCGCGCAGCTTGTCGAGCACTTGGCTTCGGTCCGCTTCTTCCGGATCTCCCATGAATACGAAGTGAATCAAGACCCGATCGACGATGGCCTCGTTTTCGATAAGGCAGTTCTTGATTTGCTGAAGCAGCTGATTCAGATGTTGGTCCTGGCTAGTGGCGCCAAAAATGCGCTCCATACCGTCTTCGATCAGTCGCACGAAGGATTGTTTAAACTGGGCATGCGACTCAGAGTATTTGAATTGGAAAAGGTACAAGTTCCTTTTTTCCGGATCAAAATGAAAGCCATCGATGCCGTAGTCGTTTCCGCCGAAGGCGACGTGCGTGATCGCAGTCTCCCGCGGTACTGAGAATTCCTGCTCCAAGTAGAGGAGGCCGAAATAGTCATTACGTACGCCACCACAAGTCTGCTTCCAATCCGAGAATGTCTGGTCAATTGCCTTGTCCGTTATCACCACGTTTCTTTCCTATGCGTTCCGCCCATCAGCGGAGTTCGTTGTCTGGCCTGACTCGGAACTTTGTGCCGCATCTACCTGAGAAAAGAGCGATTCAGTTAGTTGGGACAAGTATATAATCCCCCTTTTTACTATATCTTATTCGACGTTCTGGACCTGCTCGCGCATCTTTTCCGCTTCCGCCTTCACTTCAACCGTTACCTGGGACAGCGCCGCGTTCTGCGACTTCGAACCCATCGTATTTACTTCGCGGTTGATTTCCTGGAGCAGAAATTCAATCGACTTCCCGACCTGCCCCTGGCGCTTGAGCAGCGTCTTGAGGCCGTCGAGATGCGTGCGCAGACGCGTGATCTCTTCGCTGATATCGCCGTGCTGCGAGGCGGACGACGCCTCCTCATAGAGACGTTTCTCGTTGACCGGCAAATCTTCCAGGAGCTCGCGAATCCGCTTGTGAAAATTTTCCATTATTTCCGCGCGCGTCTGCTCGGCCAGCCGTTCAATTCTCGGCACCGCCGCTTCGATATTACGAACCCGCGCCGCGAAATCCTTGTGCAGGCTGCGCCCTTCGCGCACCCGCTCGGCGTCCAGCGCTTTCAACGCGCGAACCAAAGCCTTGTGGCCAAGCCGAAATGCCGCGCCCGAGTCATGCTCCTCCTCGACGACGTGAAAAATTTCAGGCCGGTTGAGGATCGATCCAATGTCCGGATTGCCGTTGAGATGAAGCTGCTTGCCGAGACGGCGCAGTTCGGCGACGTACAAATTCGCCAGCCGGTCGTTCACCTCGAGCCGCACCGGCGGAGGCTTCAGCGCAACCGACTTGATAAAAATTTCGACTCGTCCGCGCTCCACGAAATTTTGCACGGCTTTGCGAATCTCGGCCTCATGCTCGCCCCATCCGCGCGGCAACGCCAGCTTGAGCTCGAAAAATCGCTGGTTCAGCGCGCGCACTTCGGCAATCACGCGAGTGCCGTCCTGCTCAGCGATAGCCCTGCCGAACCCGGTCATGCTTTTCATTTCACTTTGTTCCTTTCTTCCCTTTCTTCCCGCGTTTTTCTCACACTCGCGCGATAGAGCGCGAGTGTCCGCGCGGCCATCGTCGCCATCGAATAATTTTCCACGGCGCGCGCGCGCGCCGCGGCGCCCATCTGCGATCTCAGCGCGGTCGATTGCGCCAGCCGGGCGATCGCCGACGCAATCGCTTGCGGATTCGCCGGCGGGACGATGATTCCGGTGCGATCGTGTTCCACCACTTCGGGTAGCCCGCCGACCTCGCTCGCAATCACGGGGAGCGCGCTGGCCATGGCTTCCAGCGCGGCTACGCCGAGCCCTTCTTTCAGCGACGGCATCGCGAAGACGTCCGACGCCCACAGTAGTTCGCGCGGGTCGTCGATTCTGCCGAGCAGCTTGACGCTTTCAGCGCATCCGAGTTGCGCGATTTCGCGTTCGAGTTCTCCGCGCAGCGATCCCTGACCTGCGATGAAACATTTCAGCTTGATGGACGGCGCGGTTGACGCCAACGATCCGACGGCTTCGATGAGATAGCGATGGCCCTTGCGCGGCTCGAGTGCGCCAACTGCAGAAATGGCGAAATCGGCATCGGATATTCCGAGCGCGCCACGGGCATCGACGCGATCCGCAGGAGTTGGCGGGCGGAAACGGCCGCAATCCACGCCGCTTGAAACAACGGTAGTACGCCGGCGATCGACGCCCGCGGCCGCCAGCGAATCGGCAACGCCGCCGGAGATCGCAACCACGCTATCGACCGCGCGATTGTACAGGTACGGCGCTAAAACGCGGTTTGGCCGGTAGTCCATCCGCCGCGTGACGACCAGCGCCCGGGCGAAGCCGCGCGCAAACGGCGCCATCGAATGCGCGCGCGAGGTGTGGAAATGAACGACGTCGTAGCGTTCGCGCTTGAGAATCGCGCGCAGCCGGATGCCGGCTGACAGGTCGATAGCGTTGCGGATGCGCAGCGGATGGCATCTTATGCCCGCGGCGATGGCGCGTTCCCAGAGCCGTCCCGCGGGATCGCAAATCAGCTCCGCGCGATGACCGCCGCCGGCCAGCGCAAGCGTCAAGCCGAGCACCTGCGTCTCGCCCCCGGCGAAGCCGAGTTCGGGATCGACGCCGGCGATGCTCAGCGCGGGGGCGTCAACCGTGTTGCTGTTGGGATGCACTTGGATGGCGTCGTCAGGTTGAACTGTCCGCGTCATATTACAGTTTGACCGCATCAATCGAAAAATCTGTAATACAGGATTGCGCACACCGCGGTCAGCGCGTCGCGAATGCCGATCTTCTTGCCCTCTTCGTAGGTCCGTCCCGCGTACGACACCGGCACCTCGTAGATTCGCCATCGCGCGCGCGCCGCTTTGGCGGTGATCTCGGGCTCGAAGGTGAAGCGATTGGCGTTGAGCTTGAGCGTCATCAATTTCTCGCGCACGAAACCCTTCATCCCGGTCTCCATGTCGGTCAGATTGAGATCGCTTATCATGTCGGAGAGCAGCGTCACCGCGCGGTTCGCCACGTAATGCCAGAAGAACATGACGCGATGCGGCCCGGAGAGAAAGCGCGAGCCGTAAACCATGTCGGCACGGCCGTCGAGCAGCGGCCCAATCATCGCGGCGTAATCCCTGGGATCGTATTCGAGGTCGGCGTCCTGCACGAACAGGTAAGGATTTTTCGCCGCCGCAAAGCCGAGCCGGAGCGCGGCGCCTTTGCCGCGATTGACGGTATGATAGAAGCATTGAACGCGCGGATGGCTGAACCCGCGCAGATAGCTGGTAGTGCCGTCGGTCGAAGCGTCATCGACGACGATGACCTCGGGGTCGAAGCCGCAATCGAGCACGCGCTCGATCACGCGGCCGATGGTCGCGACTTCGTTGTAGACCGGAATCACCACGGAAATTTTCGTCCGCTCGTCCATCAGCTCCCGCTCGCCTCCCGATGCCGGCCCATCGACGCCGATGCGGCGGCGGCGACGCCCGCGGCTTTGCGGTCGTCCGCAATTCTGGCCGCAAGCATCGCGGCAACGCGGCGGCGTTGCGCGCGCCGGCGGCGCGCGGAAAACGCAGCGGCGTAGCCGCACCACACGCGCATCCGATCCGTGTTCGTGACGCCGGCGATCTCGAGGTGCCCGAGCTGAACGAGATTGCGCATCCGCGGCCGGTCGAAGCGGCTCAGAATCGTGCGCCGGGTGCGCTCATGATCGATGAAAACGAATTGCGGCGGCTCCAGTGCGGTGACGAAGACGTTGAACGGAGTCAGGTCGCCGTGGATGTATCCGGCGCGGTGCAAGCGCGCGACCTCCGCGCCGAGCGCGCGCAACACGACGCGCCTGGACGCGAGCTGCGCAAGCTTGAAATGGCGCACCACGTTAGACCCGTCAACGCGCGCAGTTACCAGGAGCTCGCGTCCGCCGCGGCGCTCGGCGCCGAGCAGCAGAATTTCCGGGACTCCCACGCCGTCGGCGCGCAGATGCTCCAATAGCGACGCAACGTGCGCGACGCGCCTGCGCTTGAATATCCACCTGATTCGATTCAGGCCGCGGATCGGGTCGAGCAGCTTGAAATACGCGTCGAAACCTCCCGGACCGTCGAAATGCACGAGCCATGTCTCGGCGTGACGCGAGCGGCGGACGCTTTTCGCCAAAGTGCCGTGGATGGCGGCGAATGCGGAATCGATCAGGCTCTGGCGAAGCGGCTCTGAAAATCGCGCGACAGAGCCCGGGATGAAGAAGGTCCATCCGCCGCGGGTCAACGGCACCCCGTCAAAGCCCGTCATCCGCCAGGTCATCGCGCCGCCCCACGCATCGCAAGCGCGCGCCTCAAGTTCGCCGTGACTTCTTCGGGGGATATTCGCCGCATGCATTCGCGCCCGACGGGGCATTGACGAAGATAGCAGGGATGACACGGGATAGCGCCGCTGATTGCGAGCTCGGCGAAGCCCCACGGCGCGGAGCGCTCGGCGGCGGTGGCGCCCCACAGCGATACGACAGGGCATCCCACGGCGGCCGCGATATGCATCGGGCCCGAGTCGGGTCCGAACGCGACGGCGCATTCGGGAAAGATCGCGATCAGATCGCGGAGCGAGGTGCGTCCGGCCAGATTGAGCGCGGGCACGCCGTCGAGATGGCGCATGACTTCGCCGGCGAGTTTCGTTTCGCCGGGACCGCCGAGCAACACGGGAAATAGCGCCGGGCCGGCGGCGTCGGGGCGCGCGAGCATCCGAATTACCGCGGCGGTCGAATCGGGAAAGTAGATGCGGCTTGGCCACGACGAGCCAAGGATCACGGCCAGGATCGGGCGCGGCGCGCCGTGCAGCATCTCGAGCGCGTGGGCGCGTTCATCGCCGGTCGCGGCGAGCCCGAATTCGATCGGCGATTGCGAAAGGCCGAGCGCGTCGCCGAACGCCTGGTATTGCATGAGCTTCAGGCGCATGTTCGGCTGCGGCGCGATGCGATGATTGGAAAAGAGATGGTTGAACTCCTTGGTGTTCGGCGCGGCGAAGCCAAAACGAACTGCGGCGCCCGAGATTGCCGATGTCAAACCACTTTTGAGATGACGCTGAAGGTCTATCGACAGATCGAAATCCCCCTTGCGAATTCGCATCAGAAACGGGATGAACGTCCACGGCGCGTGGGTGCGATCGTACACGATCGCTTCGTCGAGCCATCGATGGCGGTCGAGCAGTCCGCTTGACTTGGGTTCCACCGCCCACGCGATGTGCGCGCCGGGCCACGCATTGCGAATGCGGCCGAGCAAGGGAAGCGCGCGAACCACGTCGCCGATCGCACCGAGCAGGATTATCAGCACACGACGCGGCGGCGGCGCGATTTGCGTGGCGATGGCTTCAGGAGAGGGCATTTTGAGACTGGTCGAGGGCGGCTGCGCTCCAACGCTCGATGATAACGACGCGGACCGGCGCCGCAAAGGGCGGCAGGGGTGACCCCTGCACCCAGTGACCGGGGAAAAGAGCATCGGCACCGCCGCGGGATGCGGGCTTCGCCATGTTAGAAGGCTAGGGGGAAGAGAGACGGCAGATCGCGGGCGTGGTTTTTTTCGTATCCACTTTATTTGTCATCCCGAGCGGAGCGAAGGATGACACAAAAAAAGCGAGTGACGCGGCGCTGACGATGCGATCGGCGCGGGGCAGCTAGCGATCGCACTCTCCGCCGATCATGTTGATCATATCGAAGGTCGTGATGATGTCCGGGATCATGTGGCCGATGAGCATCTTGTTGAGCGCGCCCATGCTGACAAAGCACGGCGGCCGCACGCGCACGCGATATGGCCGGCCGCTGCCGTCGCTGACGACGTAAAAACCCAACTCGCCGTTGGCGGCCTCGACCGCCTGGTAAACCTCGCCGGCGGGCACGTGGATGCCCTCCATGATCAGCTTGAAGTGGTTCATCAGGCCTTCGATCGAGTTGTACACCTTCTGCTTTTCGGGCAGGACAACCTTGGGATCGGTGATCATGACGGGACCTTCGGGCAGCGTCGCCAGCGCTTGCTCGATGATCCGCTTGGACTGATAAATCTCCTGGAAGCGGACGTTGAAGCGATCGTAATTGTCGCCGCGGTCTCCGGTCGGGACCTCGAACTCCATCCGGTCATACACGAGGTAGGGATGCGCCTTGCGAACGTCGTAACGCACGCCGGCCGCACGCAGCAGGGGACCGCTCAGCCCGTAGGAGATTGCCTCCTCCTTCGATAACTTCCCGATCCCCGCCATCCGGTCGATGAATACGCGGTTGCGGCTGAGCAGCTTGTCGCAGTCGGCGAGCACCTGATCGAGGCGCGCGAACGAAGATTTGATCCGATCGGTGAAGTCCGCCGGCAGGTCATGGGTCACGCCGCCGACGCGGCACCATGTCACGGTGATTCGCGCGCCGGTCACCGCCTCGATCAAGTCGTAGAGAAACTCGCGCGCCTCCATCATGTAGAACAGAACGGTCTGCGCGCCCATCTCCATCGCGCCCGCACCGAGGCAGGTCAGATGGTCGGTGATGCGCGAAACTTCACTCATGATCAGGCGCACGTACTTGCATCGCTCAGTCGTGTCGATGCCGAGCAGGCGCTCTACGGCGAGCGCGAAGCCGACGTTGTTGATGCAGGGCGAGGCGTAATTGAGGCGGTCGGTGTAGGGGAAGCATTGGGTCCAGGTCCCCTGCTCGCACATTTTTTCGAATCCGCGATGGAGGAAGCCGACCTCGACGTCGCAATCGACGATCCGCTCGCCGTCGAGCTTGAGGTTGAGCTTGATGGTGCCGTGGGTAGTGGGATGCGACGGCCCCATCTGGAGTTCCATGATCTCGTCGGAGGGGTCCGACGGTACGATTTTGTCCTTCCAGCGGGCCGGTAGTGACATGGCTTGTATCGGGTCGCGTCTTCAGCGCGGGGAGCGAATCGGATTGACCACCGGGTCGATCTCCGCGACGATCGGTTGGCGTTTGTTGTAGTAGTAATCCTTGCGCAGCGGATGACCCTCGAAGGAATCGTACATCAGGATGCGGCGCAAATCGGGATGGCCCTTGAAGACGATTCCGAACATGTCGAAGCATTCGCGCTCGAGCCAGTCGGCGGCGCCCCACAGGCCAACGACGCTGTGGACCCACGGATCGGCGCCGTCCACCCCAATCTTGACCCGGATGCGATGGGCGAGGTTGAGCGAGTTAAGTTGATAGACGACCTCGAAGCGCGGTTTGTGCTCGGGCCAATCGACGGCGGTCACGTCGGTCAGGAAATTGAAATCGAAGTCAGGCTCGTCGCGCAGGGCGCGGAAAAAATCGTAGGCGCGTTCGCGATCGATGGTGAAAGTTTCCTCGTCGCGCGCATCTTGCGCGTCGAGAATTTCCGCGCCAAAGCGCGCTTTTAGTTTTTCAATCAACATCGATCTCAGCTAGTCCCAATCGAGCGCGCCGCGCTGCCATGCGTAGACCAGGCCGACGCAAAGAATCGCGATGAAGATCAGCGCCTCGACGAAGCCGAACATTCCCAGAAAGCGCAGCTCGACCGCCCACGGATACAGAAAAATCACCTCGACGTCGAAGATCAAAAACAGGATCGCCGTCAGATAGAAGCGCACCGAGAAACGTCCCCACGCCGAGCCGCTCGGCGGGTTGCCGCATTCGAAAGCCTCGCCCTTGTCCGCGGCGCCGGCACGCTTGGGGCCGATCAGCATGTTGATTGTGCACATGACGCCGACGATCACGCCGGCAACCAGCAGAGTTACAGCCACGGGATACCAGGTTGTCATTCTCGAACCGCCTGCAAGCACTTCTTATCTCGATATCAATACCTGATGAGCGGCTCTTTTGGAACGATCGCCGAGTATTTTAAGCAAGGGGAGCGGCGACGACGATGGCCGATCGCATATTTGACGGCGGCGCGGAAACCTGATTTTGTCTGCGCTAAAAGACATGCAACCGGTTCGCCGGGATTGGCGCTATTGACGATTTCGAGCCGCCGGACTAATTTCACATAACACATAATGATGTTAACGGATTGTTGCGGGACGAAATTCCAAACACCGGCAAGCACTTGCCGAAAGGGAATCAACATGAATCGCGCAATCGGATGGGGAGCTTGGTGCGGCGGAATTCTGACTGCTTTGATGCTGGCGGTCACAATTACCAGCGCACCGGCATCGGCCCAGGTAAAGCCCGGAGATTTCATCACCCCGGACAACTCGTCCAAGGTCAAAGACCTGCTCCCACCAGGCGCGTACTTGCGCGTCGAGCACGGTATGTCGATGAAGATCGAGCCAACCGAACGCATCGACTGGCCTCAGCCCTACACCGAGGCGACCGAAAAGTACTCGAGCCAGACCAGGCTGACGCCAGACCATCGCAGCCTGATTGGCTACGTCGCGGGTCAGCCGTTTCCGATCATCGACGCTAACGATCCGCTGGCCGCCGAGAAGGTGATGTGGAACGAAGTCTTCCGGCCAATATCTACGGACGACTACGATCTGCGCTGGTTCGATTGCGACAGCGTGTACTGGGGCCGCAACAAGCCGTTTTTCGAGATCACTGACATCGAGATCGGCCACTATGCGGGCTACAACGAAGTCGGACGCACCGAGGTCGAACCGCTGCCGGTCGATCCCGATTTCAATACCACTGGACGCTTTTACGAGGCGCTGCTCTATCCGGTTCTCGCGCCGGCACAAGGTCGCGGCACCGGGATCCTCAAGTTCCGCTACGCCGATCCGAGACACGATGACGACACTTGGAGCTGGACGCCTGGTTCGCGCCGGCTCCGGCGTCTGAGCTACACGCTGAGCGACAACCCTTCCGGCGGCGCGCAGTCTTACGATCCCAACCACTACGAGGGCTGGAGCGGCAAGCCCGAGGACTACAACTTTAAGTTCCTGGGCGAGAAGACCATGCTCGCCGCAATCGACATCCATCATGGCGTCGATCCGCGCTGCCCAACCGACGGCGGCGCAAGCCATTGCCCGGACCCGTGGCAACTGAGGCGGCTCTACCTGATTGAGGCCAAGGCACGGCCGGGACGGTACGCCAGCTCCCTTTACAGCCGCGAAATTATCTACATCGACTCGGAGGCCGACTTCCCGATGTTCGTGGACATGTATGACAACCGGGGCCAGTTGTGGTTCAACTACACCTCGTGGATGAACTATTCCGATCGGGCGCGCAGCGACTCGCGCATCGCGATTTACCCCTTCAAGCGCCAATTCCAGGTCGGATCCTCGACGGTTGACGTGCAAGGTGGGCTTTCCACCGTATGCTACCATCCGTCGATGAATGCTCCGTCACCGGAAGGCTGGTTCATCAACATGGGCGCGGTGGATCGCGAGTGGTTCACTCCCGAGGCGATGGCGCGCGCGGCGGAGGGAGGACACGGGATAGCAGGCGACTGATGGTCGGCGCGATCGAGTAAAGAAGTCGCGCGACTGATCGAGAAATAAACCGGCACGGCCAGCAACGGCCGCGCCGGTTTTTCACTTTTCACTGGCGCACCTCATAACTCGCGCAAGCGCAAATCCGCCGCTAGAATCCATCCCGTGCAACACGACGACGCGTTCGAAACATGGGCGGCAAAGGCGGTCGCGCGACGATGGCCGCGCGCGCGCGTCGACAAGATAGCCGCTCTGCGCGGCGATCTCTCAACCCGCCGTTTCTGGCGCGTATCGATTGCGCAGCACCAGGCAAGCATCGCGTCGCAGGACAAAATCGGCGTGCCTTCTACCGCAATCGTCGTCGATCTCGGCCCCGACGATTTTCCCAGCTACGTTCGTGTGCTGAATCTCCTGCCTCGACGCCGCGCCGAGCCGCCGTGGATCGACGTGCATCGCGCGCTCGAGTCGATCGGCGCTCCGGTCCCCGCACTCTACGATGCGGACCGCGCCCGGCGCGCGTTGCTGGTCGAAGATGTCGGCGAAGTCTCCCTGCTCGACGCCGTCCGCGCTCCCGGCGCCGACGCCGCGGACCTGTTCCGGCTCGCCGCCTCCGAACTGATTCGCTTGCACGTTGACGGCACCGCTCAAATCGACCGGCGATGCGTCGCGCGGGAGATCGCCTACAGCGGCCCCCTGTTCGAATGGGAGATGAAGGAATTTGCGGAGGTTGGCCTCGCCCTCGTCGCGCCGGGCGCCGACTTTTCACCCATCGCACCCGAGTTGAAGCGGATGGCCGCGCGGCTCGATCGCTTCCCACGCGTGTTCTCGCATCGCGACTACCACGGCCACAACCTGTTCATCCAGGACGGCCCGCGAATTCGAATCATAGATTTTCAGGATGCGCTCATGGCGCCGGCCGCGCAGGACCTCGCCGTGCTCCTGACGACCCGCGACACCGATGAATTCATCACGCCGAAAATCGAGCGCCGCATCCTCGACTTCTACTGCGCGCGACTCGTGCGGCGCGCCGCCCCCATCACACTCGACCCGGCGGAGTTCATGCGCAGCTATCGCATGTGCGTTTTGCAACACGCGCTCAAGATGATCGGACGTTTCGAGATGTTCGAGCGCGGCGGCAAGACCGGATACCGTCCCTACATTCCGCATGCGCTCGCACAGGCGCGCCGGATGCTGGCCGAGATGCGCGCCGAGTTTCCCGAACTTTGCGCGGCGCTCAGCGCTTAGCAGGGCGTCTATTCGATGAAGGCATTGATACTGGCAGCCGGGATGGGCGAGCGGCTTCGCCCGCTGACTGACCTGACGCCGAAACCGATGCTTGAACTCGGCGGCCGGCCGTTGATTCATTATCCGCTCGCGATGCTGCGGCGCGGCGGCGTCACCGAGGTCGCAATCAACGTCCATCATCTGGCGTCGGCCGTTCGGCGCGGACTAGGCGACGGATCGGGGCTCGGACTGCGCATCACCTATGCGCCCGAGCCGGTATTGCTCGGCACCGGCGGCCCGCTCAATGGCCTGCGGGAGTTCCTGGGCGGGAGCGAAAACGAAAATACATTCGTAATCGTCAACAGCGACACGATCCTCGACCTCGATTTGCGCGCGATGCTCGCGTTCCATCGCGACCGCGCCGCACTCGCCACCATCGCGCTGTTCCGGCCCGCCAACCTCGATTACTACAGCCGGCTCGAAATCGACGCCGGCCAAAAACTCCGCCGGATGCGCCTGCTTGTGCGCCGCGACCCGCTTCGCTACGACGACTACCCGGCCGACCTCGAGGACAACGTCGCCGGATCGCTCTCGCCGTTTATGTATTGCGGCGTGATCGTCGCGGATCAGGCGGTGTTTGACCTGATGCCGACGGCGCCGCCGTGGAGCATCATGGCCGGCCTGTTCGCGCCGATGGTCGCCAGAGGCTTGCCGGTGTTCGGCTATGTCCATCGCGGCTACTTCCGCACGATCGACGATCTCAAGACTTACAATGCGCTCAAAGCGGAGTTCGCCTCCTCGCCGCCACCGGGAATCCTCACCAGCTGACCTCACCCAATTCAGGATCCCGCGCGCGACTTCGACTCTCCGGCACTGCCCGCGCGCGACAACGGAGCGCGGTCTTAACACTGCGCTGTCGTCGCCACGGCCAGGGGTCACCCCTGCCATCGCGTAGTCGCGAAAAGATGCGCTGAGCAGATTTTCGCGTCTTCTCACTGCGGGTGCAGGGGCCGCAGCCCCTGGCCGTGGCGACGACAGCGCAGTGTTAAGCCATTGGCAGCGGCTGCGCCCGCAAACGGCGGGCGGCCTTAATACTGAGTGCAGGGGTCACCCCTGCGGTCACCCCCTGCAAACCCACGGTGGGTTTCACATTGAATTAAGTTATGTTCTACCCTCTCTCTTCAATGTACGCCGCCGACACGATCGTCGCGCCCGCCACTGCGCCAGGAATCGGCGCCGTTGCGATCGTCCGCCTGTCCGGTCCGCGCGCATTCGATATCCTCGACGCGATCTTTCACCCGGCGCATTGCGCCGAACGCACGCCCCGAACGATGCGCCTGGGCGACGTTGTCGATCCTGCCACCGGCGCGCGCATTGATCGCGCGCTCGCGGTCGTGATGCCGCATCCTGCCAGCCTGACCGGCGAGGATGTCGCCGAAATCCAATGCCACGGCGGTCCATTCGTTGTCCGCCGCATCATTACGCTCGCGCTCGACGCGGGCGCGCGCCTGGCCGAGCCGGGCGAATTCACCCGCCGCGCGTTTTTGAACGGCCGAATCGATCTCGCCGAGGCCGAGGCCGTCGCCGATATTGTCGCCGCGCGAAGCGAATCCGCGCTCGCGATCGCGATAGAGCAACTCTCAGGCGCACTTTCCGCACGCGTCGCCGAGCTTCGCGCCCAGGTCGTCGCAATTCGCGCGCATCTCGAAGTCGAAATCGATTTCTCCGACGAAGACATCCGCCTGCCGTCGCGGCGCGAGGTCGGCGCCGAAATCGAGGGCCTCATCGCCGACGTTGCCGCTCTGCACGACAGCTTCGCGCGCGGCATCCTGATGCGCGACGGGGTGCGCGCCACCATCGTCGGCAAACCCAACGCCGGCAAGTCGAGCCTGCTAAATCTATTGCTCGGCGCTGATCGCGCAATCGTCACCGCGATCGCCGGCACCACTCGCGACGTGATCGAGGACTCGGTCCAGCTTGGGCCCTACGCACTGGTCCTCAATGACACCGCGGGGGTGCGCGATTCGACCGACGACGTCGAGCGAATCGGAATCGAGCGCACGATGCGCTCGGCGCGCGACGCGGACCTGCTGATCGCGATGTTCGACTCGTCGCGGCCGCTCGAGTCCGCGGATCTCGACGTGATTCGCCTGACGGCCGGCCGCCCGGGACTGGCTCTTCTCAACAAGCGCGATCTGCCCGCTGCGATCGCGGCCGGCGATCTTCGCGAGCACGGCTTGAACCTTTTGATCCTGCCGTTCTCCGCGATTCATCTCGAGGAAGCCGGCGCTCTGCGCGCCGAGCTGACAAAAATAATTTCCGCCCTCGTCTCCCCGCCAAACCTCGCCCCAGTTGGGATGTTGCGTTCCGCGCAACTTCGATCCTCGCCTCGCCCGTTCAGTCACGGGAGAGGCCGCGCCTCCGGCGCGGGTGAGGGTGCGGATTTCACGGGAGAGGCGGCCGAGCGCAGCGAGGCAGGTGAGGGTTCTGCTACCCCGCTCGCAGCATCCACATCCAACGAGCGAATCGCAATCTCCCGCGAGCGTCATCGCGACGCGCTGTCTGTGGCTCTGGGAGCGCTCAAGAACGCGCGCAGCTCCGCGCTATCGCTGATGCCGCCGGAGATCGTCGCGGTTGACATCATGGCCGCCGCCGCCGCGCTCGGATCGATCACCGGCGAAGTCAGCGCCGAAGACGTCTTGGACGCCATCTTCCGCGACTTCTGCATCGGCAAATGAGACAGGAGCGCATGAGGGGATGCTGACTGCGGGCTAAGGGGTAGCGCCTGTGGGCCAGCCTGGGGTGATGTCGGTCCAGGTCGCACCGCCGTCGTTGGTCGCCAGTAATTTGGACTCGTTAGTCACGACCCAGCCCTGGCTCGCCGTGGCGAAACTCATTTGCCGAAGCCCCGATTCCTCAGGAGCTGGCATCGTGCTATCCGTGGCGCTAGCGCCCGGGCCGAGTTTGCGGAGCTGAGGCATAGCGTCTTTTTGAACTCTGCCAGTTATCCACGTTGAGTCGGCCACGGCGGACACAACCACCGCTCCTTGCGAACCTGTCTGCGATCCACTCAATACCCGGTCAGGCTTCCAAGTAACACCGCCGTCCGCGGTGGCGAACAACACCACTACTCCAGGATAGGTAACGCATACATAGCCGTGCTTGGGATCCTCGAATGTCGGGAGGCCGTATGCATCCCAGAAGCGGTGTTGCGGCTCCTTCCCTGCAACCTTCGCCCCAGCAGGGGGCAGGGCTTGGTAGAACGATCGCTGGAAATGCTCCCAGTTGCGGTCGTATTCCCGCATTTGGTCGGTTTTCACAGGTGATTCGAGCTCAACCATCTGCCAGGTCTTGGCGCCGTCGCGGGTCACATAGAGGTTGTCATTGCCGGCGCCGCCGCCCACCAACCAGCCGAATTGTGGCGTTACCATAACGATTGGCCCCGCGACGGAATCGGGAGTGCCCGGAGTGTCCTCCCAGCTTTTCCCGCCGTCTGAGGTCGCCAGCACTGAGCCGTAGCCCTGAGATGTGGCACTGAGACCGCCATACAAAGTAAGCCAGCCCTGGCTCTGATCCGCGAAAGCGAGAGAAGCCCCGCCGCCGGAAGGCGAGCCCGCCGAGAGCCAGTCAGCCATTCTCAGGGGTTCCACTGTCCAAGTGGCTCCAGCGTCGTCCGTGGAGGCCAGGTCGAACTGCAACCCGCCAGGGACATCCGGTTCTCCGTGCTCGAACAGTACCCAGCCCCGGCTCGTGTCGAGAAAGAAAATCCCGGAGATCACCGCGCCCGTCGCAGCGGGCGGAGTGATGTCTTCCCATTCGGCCCCGCCGCTGGAGGTCCACAGAAGCTGCGGCCCGTTCGTTGCCCAGCCTACATTCGCCGCGAGCAGCTGCATGCGTGCGACCGACCCTGTCCGACGCGGTCTGGGTGCCTCGCCGCCCGGCTCGGGCGCAGGTGCTACGCCGCTCCCGACCGGGTATTGTGGCGGCGGCAGCCAGTGTCGAGGGCCAACCGGTTGAGCCGCGGCGGGCGCCGAAGCCACGGCAATCATGCCGAGCAGCGTGACGAATGCCAACGCGAGAACTGTCGGCCTGGGCAAACCCACCTTTCCGTAGCGAGCCTGAGACATTCGCCATCCCCGGCGAGGCGAAATAAGTGGGCAGCACGCTCTCACACCGAACCATAGCGTGTCAACTGCAATTGGAGCTGCCTTGTAAACCGCGAGTTGTGCTTGAAGTCGCCCGATGCTCGTCGCCGCAGGCGGTGACCAGCCTACGCACCCAAAGCCGGACTTCTTCTCTCCTCACGCATACTTCTAACAGGGCGAAGCCCGCATCTTTGCTTTAACATTGGGTGCAGGGCTTGGACTTGCCCTCGCGCGACAACGGAGCGCGGTCTTAACACTGCGCTGCCGTCGCCACGGCCAGGGGTCACTCCTGCCAGCGCGTGGTCGCGAAAAGATGCGCTGCGCAGATTTTCGCGTCTTCTCACTGCGGGTGCAGGGGTCACCCCTGCCCAGGGATGCGCGAAACCCACGGCGGGTTTCGCATTCGACTAGATGTAGGATTTAACTACTCCTAGGCGCGCCATCCGCGAACGCTGCGCTTTGCGCGAGGCGCGCGTGCGGGCCATAATCGCTGATTCGCAATGAACTACGACGTCATCATCGTCGGCGCCGGCCATGCTGGTATCGAAGCCGCGCTCGCCGCGGCTAGGATGGGTGCGAGCACCCTGATGCTCACGCTCAACCTCGATCATATCGGCCAGATGTCCTGCAACCCCGCGATCGGCGGTATCGGCAAGGGCCACCTGGTCCGCGAGATCGACGCGCTCGGCGGCGAGATGGGTCTGGCGGCCGACGAGACTGGAATCCAGTTCCGCTTCCTCAACACGCGCAAAGGACCCGCCGTTCGCGCTCGCCGCGCGCAGGCAGACAAGGCCGCCTATCGCGCGCGCAGCAAGCGCGTGCTCGAGCGAACCGCCAATCTGCAGGTGCGACAGGCGAGCGTCGAGCGCCTGATCGTCGCGGACGGCGCGGTGCGCGGCGTCGAGTCGCAGATTGGCGAGGTCTTCGAAGGCCGCGCCGTCATTCTGACGACCGGCACGTTCCTGAAGGGCCTCGTCCATATCGGGCTCAAGAATTATTCCGCCGGCCGCGCCGGCGATTTCGCCGCGATGGGCCTCAGCGACCATCTCGCGGATTTGGGCTTTCGAGTCGGCCGCCTCAAGACCGGGACCTGCCCGCGCCTCGACGCGCGCACGATCGACTACTCCGCGTTGGAGATCCAGCCGGGCGACGAGCCTCCGCCGCCGTTCTCGTTCCGCACTAAGCGGATCGAGCAGGCGCAGCTTCCCTGCCATCTCACGTTCACCAACTCGCGCACCCACGAGATAATCCGCGGCGGCATCGACCGCTCGCCGATGTACTCCGGGGTCATCCGGAGCAAGGGACCGCGCTATTGCCCGTCGGTCGAGGACAAGGTGATGCGCTTCCGCGACAAGGAGCGCCACCAGATTTTCCTCGAGCCCGAGGGCCGCGACACGGTCGAGGTTTATCCCAACGGCCTGTCCACCAGTCTGCCGCTCGACGTGCAGCTCGCGATGGTTCGATCGATTGGCGGACTCGAGCAGGCGGAAATAATGCGGCCCGGCTACGCGATCGAGTACGACTTCTCCGACCCGACGCAGTTGACGCCATCGCTCGAGACCAAGCTGGTGCGCGGGCTGTTCTTCGCCGGCCAGATCAACGGCACGACGGGCTACGAAGAAGCGGGCGCGCAGGGTTTGATCGCGGGAATCAACGCCGCACTCCAAGTCCGCGGCGAGCCAGCGCTCATTTTGCGCCGCGACCAGGCCTATATCGGCGTGATGATCGACGACCTGGTGACGCGTGGGATCGGCGGCGAGCCGTACCGGATGTTCACCTCGCGCGCCGAGTATCGATTGCTGCTGCGCGAGGATAATGCGGACCGCCGGCTGTCACCGCTTGGCGAGCGGCTCGGATTGCTCGACGCGTCGGCCGGCGCACGCGTTCGCGCCAAGACCGAGGCCGTGCGCCGCGAGATCGAACGCCTGAAGTCGGCGCTGATACCTGCCACCGACCAGGTCAACGCGGCGATTGCGGCCTCGGGCTCCACGCCAATTGCGCAGCCGGTGCGGGCGATCGAGCTGCTCAAGCGTCCCGAAATCGCCTACGACACCGTGCTGAAAATGGGCGGCGTCGATTCGGGACTCGGCCCCGACGAAGCCGCCGAGCTGGAGACCGAGATCAAATACGAGGGCTACGTTCGCCGGCAGGCGGATGCGGTCGAGCGTTTTTCGCGCCTCGAGGACACGGCGATACCGGACTGGGTGGATTTCAAGGGCGTGACGGGTCTTTCGACCGAGGTTTCGGAGCGCCTGTCTGCGGTGCGGCCGCGATCGCTGGGACAGGCGGCGCGGATGCCCGGAATCACGCCCGCGGCAATCTCGATCTTGGCGGTCCATATCAAGAGCCGGCGCGACTGCAACGCCCGCGCGATCTGAGCGTCGGCGAAAACGTTTCACGTGAAACATTTTCAGGAATAATCGAGCAAATCCGGGGTATATTTCTTCCAATTGGCACGTTTCACGTGAAACATTTTTTCAGTGAATCCGCATCCGTGGCAAAATGAGCTGACCCTGCTTTCACGTGAAACATCCGCCGAAAAAAGCCAAGCGAAAGGCGGCTAGTCCTGACGAGATCGCCGCGGAGGTGCGCGCTCAACTCGCGCCCGCAATCTCGGCGATCGGGGTGATCGCCAAGAGTTCCGAGTTCCTGGACCGAATCGAGCGGATGGCCGCCACGCTCGCGCTGTGGGGCACGAAGATCAATCTGACGGCGCATCCCAGGGACCCCGACGAGATTGTGTTCCACGTCTTCGACAGTATCATCCCGATCTCGATTGCGGTCAGCTCGAAGATCCTGCGGCTCAACACTCGGCTCGATCGCGAGCGGCGCTTTCTGGATATGGGCAGCGGCGCCGGTTTCCCGGGACTGGTGATTGCCGCCGCGATCAACGCGCAAATGACTCTGGTCGAGGCGCGCCGCAAGCGGGCGACATTTCTGACCGAGGCGGCGGTCGAGATGGGGCTGCGCAACGTTCGAGTCCAATGCGCGCGAGCCGAGTCGCTCGACGTTCGCGACGGGTTCGATTTGGTCACCGCACGCGCAGTCGGAAATCCTGTCGGGATTTTTGAGATTGCCGGCCGCGCCTTGCATCCCGGTGGCGTGCTGATGCTCTACGCCAGCGCCGAGCAGAAGTTCGACGACAACGAAAATGCCGGCGCGGCCGCGGCCGCCGGGCTCATCGATCCGTCCGTGTCCGGATACGATTTGCGCCATGGCCGCCAGATGATGAGCCGCGCCGTCGCGACGTGGATCCATAGATAAGAAGCCGCCCGCCAATGTTTCACGTGGAAGCAGGGGCCAGCCCCTGCACCAGAGTCAGGAATAAAACTTAATCGCCTGCGCGGCGGGCCGCAGGGGCTGCGGCCCCTGCACCCGCAGTATCAATCGAAAAGTGCGCCGAAGCGCCCTTTTCTCTCGGTTTCTCGCGCGAGAGCGGGAGATGCGCTTCGCATATCCCGCGATTCACCCTGCGCCCCCCGTCGCCACGGGGTGCCCCGCGCGTAGCGGTCCTCTGCCTACATGGGCTCCCTCTCCATCAGCTAAGGAATAAGAACCTGACCGAAGCCGCGGGAACGTTTCACGTGAAACATTCGATCTAGAAAACCTCGTTAATTCAAGCGTCTGCGTAAATTTGTTCGCGCGATTTGATTTTGCGCGAAGGCGGGGATTTAATGATCTGCGAGCCCAATATTTCACTTTTTCACTGTTTCACGTGAAACGGTGGAACGTTGGCGCGGGTTGACCGCGAGCGCGACTCTATCCGTGGTCATACGGATTGCGCGCGAGGATGGGGTTTTTGTGGGGCAGGCCGTGGCGCGGGTAATCGCAATAGCCAATCAGAAAGGCGGCGTCGGCAAGACCACGACTGCTATCAATCTGGCGGTCGCGCTGGCCGATACGGGGCGGCGCGTCCTGCTGGTGGATCTCGATCCGCAGGGCAACGCCACTTCCGGTATCAGCACCCCCGAGGACGTTAGCGCCGCCCGCAGCGAGGGCAAGACGATCTACCAGGCGCTGGTCGGCGGCCTGGCGATGGCGGAAATCCTCCGGCAGGTCCGCCCGACGCTCTCGCTTGCGCCGGCGGGCGAGGACCTAGTGGGCGCCGAGATCGAGCTGGTGACGATGGAGGGTCGCGAGCGTCGCTTGCGAGCGCTCCTGGAGCCGCTGCGCGGAGAATATAACTATGTTTTAATCGATACGCCGCCCTCGCTGGGAATTCTCACGCTCAATGCGCTGGTCGCGGCGGATTCGGTGCTGGTGCCGATGCAATGCGAATACTACGCGCTCGAGGGTCTGCGTGCGTTGCTCGGCACGATCAACAAGGTCAAGGCGGCGCTGAAGTCGGGACTCGAGCTCGAGGGCCTGGTGCTGACGATGTTCGACACGCGAAATCGCCTCAGTCACGAGATCTCAGCGGAAGTGAGAAAGCATTTTCCGGAGAAAGTTTTTCGCAGCGTGATTCCACGCAGCGTGCGGATGTCGGAAAGCCCCAGTCATGGACTGTCCGTGCTCGAATACGAGTCGAAGTCGGCCGGCGCCGAAAGCTATCGCGCACTGGCCGCGGAAATTATCGGCAGGGCTGAGCCCTGCACCCAGTATTAAGGCCGCGCTCCGTTGTCGCGCGCGGCAGGGGTGACCGGATCGCGAATAACAAAGGACGAAGAGGATGATGCGGAAACCATTGGGACGCGGGCTCGATGCGCTGATCGGCACGGCGGCGGCGGGAATTGAAATTGGCGCGGACATCGACCACGACAGCGGCGCCGCCGGAGCGCATTTCAGGATGGCGCCGGTCGCCAGTATCACGGCGGGTCCGTTTCAGCCGCGGATAAATTTCGACGCGGAGCGGCTGGCCGAACTTACGCGCGCGATCCAGAGCCAGGGGATTATCGAGCCGCTGATCGTGCGCCGAATCGCCGGCGCGTCGGCGGCTGCCGGGGAAATCGACGGGCCGCGCTACGAGCTGATCGCGGGCGAGCGGCGGCTGCGTGCGGCGCGCGCGGCGGGTCTGGAAGCGGTTCCGGTGGTGGTGCGGGAACTCGACGATCGCGCGGCGCTGGAAATGTCGCTGGTCGAGAATATCGTGCGCGAGGACCTGAACGCGGTCGAAGAAGGGCTCGCGTTTTTTCGGCTGGTCGAGCATTTCGAGCTGACCCAGGAAGAAGTTGCGGCGCGAGTCGGCAAGAGCCGTCCCTACGTCAGCAACGCGCTTCGATTGCTGGAACTGCCGCAGCCGATTCTGACTATGATCGCGAAGGGGCAGCTCACGGCAGGACAGGCGCGGCCGCTGCTCGCGATCAAATCGCCCGAGGCGCAGCTATCGGCGGCGCGGCGGATCGCGGCGGTCGGGATCTCGGCGCGCGGCGCCGAAGAGATCGCGACGGCGCATCGCCCACGCACGTCGAAGGCATCATCCGACCGATCCGCCGCCGATGCCAATCTGAATGCGCTGGCCGAAGGCCTGCAACGCGCGCTCAAGCGCAAGGTCAGAATTTTCAAGCGGCGCGGGCGAAGTCCGGGACGAATCGAAATCGATTACTACGACGATAACGATCTGACCGCGGTCGCCGAGATGCTGCTCGGCCGTTGGCACGGGCAGGGCTGAGCCCTGCCCGTGCCAACGGCTTGCGGGCGGGTGAGAATATGGCGATAAGCAATTGGATGAAGTTCGGAGATAGCGCGGCGGTGGTGTTGATCGGCTGGCTCCTGATGGCGCCGTCGATCGATTGTGCGCGCGACGGACTGCAGCGCCAGACGCCGCTGTCGCAGTGGGAGGAGGTCGATAGTTTCAGCTCGCGGGAAAGCTGCGAAAGTTACCGGGAGATGGTGATCGCAGCGGAGAAGAGCGATAGCGACAACGTCGTTGAGCGGTATTCGTACTCGATTTGCGTGCAGGCCGACGATCCGCGGCTGAAGCGCGAGTAGCAGGCGAACAGTGGAGCCCGGGACGGCAGCGGCGCGATCCTCCGCATCACGACGGCACACAGGCGTTTGTGACGACTCGGCTGTGCTGCTAAAGTAGGGAAATGCTACTTAAGGGTCCGGCATGCTATCCAAGCGCGAGAAGGAGGAAGACCTATGCATTTTGAAAAAGCTTTTCGTACGGCGGGTCTAACTTTGGTGGCGGCTGTTGCCGTGCTGACCTTCGCGGTTGCCGCGCAAGCCAGCGAGAAGACAGTCGCATATAGCCTTGCTGCGGGCGCCAGTTCGAAAACGATCACTCCGGTCGCGAACAAGCCCGTGTTCGTCATGGGCGCCCAGACTACTGAGGGGAACGTCGGCTCGGGCGAGACGACCTTAGTTAATTCCAATCCGGGCGACGGCGAATTGGTGTGGAGTGGCCTCGAGAGTAACGGTGGCGGGCCTACCGCGGGGTTCAGTCCCACCGCCGGCACGCATATCATCTTCATCGACTTTGGCCACTGTGTCGATCTGGAAGTGGCTAACGCGACGAGCTTCCTCGTCCACAATGGTTGCACCGCAGCGCAGACAGGTCGCGTGACCCTTACCTGGTAAAAGGACCCGTTGGCGCGGGAGGCCAGTAATAAGAAACCGCGCGCCCGCGGGCTCTTCCATCCCATAGTCGCGAAAAGATGCGCTGCGCAGATTTTCGCGTCTTTTCGATGCGGGTGCAGGGGCCGCAGCCCCTGCCGCCCACCGCGCAGGTGATTCTTCCTTCATGCCACTGCTTGCTCAATGGCGCGCGGTGTGGTTCGATTGCGTGTTCGGGGTCGATCGAAGCATCACTCCATCCGAAAAAAGAAAAAGCCGGAACGAAAGACACCCGACCTAACTGACCGACCGAATCGGTCCGAATACAAACCCGAATGAAGGTTTTTTTGGCCACGAGCCACGAGCAATGAAAAGGACCTACCAACCTCACAACCGCCGACGCAAACGAACCCATGGATTCCTGGCGCGGATGGCCACGCCGGGCGGACGCAAGGTGCTCAAGCGCCGCCGCGCAAAGGGCCGCACACGCCTGGCGATCTCGATACCGCCCAAGCAGCCGGGCTAACTCCCGTGCGCGCGCATTTGAGCTTCGCGGCGGCAGACCGGCTGCATCGAAGCGCGGAATTTATCCGCCTCCAGCGCATCGGCGCGCGATTCCAGAGCCCCCACTTCGTGGTCTACGCAGGTAATTTGGCGGCTACTCCGGATGACGAGCCGGCCCGCCCGCGGCTGGGCGTGACGGTGTCGCGCCGGGTCGGTATCGCGGTCGTGCGAAACCGGGTGAAGCGGCGCGTCCGCGAGATTTTCAGACGGGCAATTCGCGATAATCTTCCTGCCGGCACCTCGATAGTCGTGATCGCGCGCGCCGGCGCGGCCACGCTCGCGTGGGCGGCGATCGACAATGAACTTGCCCTCGCGGTGCGCAACCTCGGCGCACGAATCGCCGCGAAAGGCGCTTTCGCTGGGCGTAATTGATGCCGCGAGCAGATACAGCAGATCGATTGGCGCGGGCGCCGCGATTGGTGGCGATCGGTGCGGTCGCGATTTATCGCGCGGCGATCTCGCCGGTAATCCACGCGCTCAACGGACCGGCGTGCCGCTTCGAGCCGAGTTGCTCGGCGTACGCGCGCGACGCGATTGCCGAATACGGGATGATTCGGGGCGGTGCGATGGCGCTGTGGAGAATCGCGCGATGCAATCCGATCGGCGGGCATGGGTACGATCCGGCAGGGGTGAAGAGGAACTGATTTTGGATTCGAGTCGAGTTCTGATCGCGGTAATTTTGTCGATAATACTGGTAGTCGCCTATCAGGAGCTGGTGCTGAAGCGATTTTTTCCGCCGCCGACTGAGCAGCAGCAACAGCAGGCTGCCGAGCAGGCGAAGGCGGCCAAGGCGGCGCAGGGGCAGGCACTCGGCCTCGGACAATCTGCGACCGCCACCGGCGCTCCTGGTGCAGTCGCCACCGGCGCGGTCGAAAGCGGGCAGCAGTCGGTCGCGATGGCGCCGTCGGCGGCGGTGGTGGCCGAAAGAACCGTCGAGGTGGACTGCGACTTTTACATTGCGGTGTTCACGACTCACGGCGCGCGGCTCAAGAGTTTTACCCTGCGGCGTTACCGGCAGAACGCGGGCAAGGACAGTCCGGCCTACGAGATGGTGCAGGTCCCCCCGGGAGGGCATCTGCCGCTCGGCGCGGTGATGACCCGCGGTGGGCAGATCTTCGACGACCGCGATTTGAGCTACGCGACGACCGCGCCCGCGCAAATCAAGCCGGCTGCTGGAGCGGACGCGACGGCGGTATTTGTCGCCAAGGCGGCAGACGGCACTGCTATCACCAAGACTTTCACCTTCCGGGCGAGCAGCTACGTGTTTTCGATGGACGTGGCGGTCGCGGCCGGCGCCGCCGCGGGCGGTGCGGCGCCCGATCAAATTGGCGTCTCGATGAGCCAGCCGCTAACCGCGCATCAGGGGTACTACGATATCCCCGAGCTGCAGGCCGACGTCGCGGACAAAGTAATCACGAAGAACGAAAAGGCCCTGCAGAGCCTGAAGAAGGAAGATGCGACGGTCGCCGGGACGATCACGTACGCGGGCTTCGGCGATCGGTATTTCCTGGCGGTGTTCCTGCCTTCGGCGCCGACGACCGGCGAGCTGGCGATGGCGTACGCGGGTGACGAGGCGATCGCGCGAGTGCTGTTCGACGGCGCGGCGCGAATCCATAGTGAAATCTACATGGGGCCGAAACTGCTGGAGGCGCTGGAAGCGGTGAATCCGGCGCTGCACAAGGCGATCGATTTCGGCTGGTTGGGAATCCTGGCCATCGTCTTTCTGCGCACGCTGAAGCTATTTCACTACATCGCGCCCAACTACGGGGTCGATATCATTTTATTGACGGTGTCGATCCGGATTGCGTTTCTGCCGATATCGATCAAAAGCCAGCGCTCGATGATGAAGATGCAGCGCCTGCAGCCGCAGATGGAGCGGCTGCGCGAGAAGTACAAGGACAACAACGAGCAGTTGCAGAAGGAGATGGTGGATCTCTACAAGCGCAATCACGTCAACCCGCTGGGCGGGTGCGCACCGATGGCGCTGCAGTTGCCGATTTTCATCGGGCTGTACGAGGCGCTGCTGAACTCGATCGAGCTGCGTCACGCGCCGTTTATCGGCTGGATCAATGATTTGTCGACGCCCGACTGCCTGCATATACCGGGACTGCCGCAGCTGCCGATGGTACATTGTCACGGGCTGCCGGTGCTGGTGCTGCTGATGGGGCTGACCAGTTTTCTCCAGCAATACATGACGCCGACCTCGCCGGATCCGAATCAGCAGAAGATGATGATGCTGACGCCGCTGATTTTCACTATCATGCTGATAAACTTTCCGGCGGGACTGGCATTGTACTATTTTTCGTCGAACCTGCTCGGAGTTATCCAGCAGTATTTTCTCAACCGCGAATTTCAACGATACGCCCCGGCTACATGAGTAATAACGACTCGATAGAACTGGCGGCCGCTTCGGTAGAAGAAGCGGTCAGGGATGCCCTCGAGCAGCTCGGCGCGCGCGAGGACGAGGTTGCGATCGAAGTGCTGGCCACACCGCGCACGGGGGTGCTCGGAATGGGCGCGCGGCAGGCGCGGGTGCGAGTGACGCGCAAGAGCGCGGATGCGGCGGATGCCGCCGGCGGGCAAGCGGGATCGAATCCCCAAGTCCCGCAAGTTCCGCCGGCGCGCAAGGAAGGCACGCCTGATCGGCGGGCTCGCGCGCGCGAGAATCGGCGGCGAGGCCGGATTGACGCGCATGCCACCGGTGCCGGCGCGCCGAGCGCGAGTCCGGCGGCGACGGCAGATGACAAGGGCGACAACGAAAACGGCGGCGGGGCGGGGCGCAAAACCGCCGATGTCGAGGAGCAGCGCCGTGAGGCGATGGTAATCCTCAAGCAGATTCTCGAGCAGATGGGCGAGCGGACCGAGGTGCGGCAGATAGAGGTCGATGCGGACACGGTCGAGCTAGAAATAAAGGGCGACGGTTCGGGAATCCTCATCGGGCGGCATGGACAGACCCTGGACGCGCTCGAGTACATCGTGAATCGGATCCTGGCGCGGCGAATCAAGGATGCGGCGCCGATCTCAGTCGAGACTGAATCGTATCGCGCGCGACGCCGCCAGCAATTGCATCGGATGGCGATGTCGATGGGTGAGAAGGCCAAGCGCGAGCACAAGCCGATGCGGCTCGATCCGATGCCGGCGCGCGATCGGCGCGTGGTGCATCTGGCGCTCAAGGAAGACCCGATGGTCACGACGCGCTCGACCGGTGAAGGATTGTTGCGAGCGATCGAGATCGTGCCTACCGAGAGCGGCCGTCGCGAGCCGCGCGGAGAGGGACAGCCGCCGGGACCGCGGCGCGAGCCTGAACGCGAACGGACAGAGCCCGAGCGTGGTAATGAAGCGATTGGCGAACAGGGCGGATTCAAGCACGGGCAGAAGCGGATCGTGTGAGGCGCGAGGGCCGGCGCCCGCATCCTGATCAGTACGAAGATAGAACCATGGGCCAGCAAATCGGCTCGCCTCGCTCGTTGTCGGGAGAGCGAGCCTCGCCAGAGTCATAATCGGACAGTCCGCAGTCAGCTTGGGACATAGTGCCGCGTACATCGTAGCGATCGGAAGGCTAATCCGATGGCACGGGCGGTGCTTTGTACGCTGGAGCAGACTGATGATGAGCAAGTTTCCAGCGGCGCAAAGCAAGGCAGTGCGTCGGGATACGAACAACGTGATGACTGTGGCGGCAGGCGCAAGCGGCCAGGCCATGGTGCTGTTCTGCGTCGCGATGGTGGCGCTGGTGGGCATGATTGCCGTCGTCGCCGATTTCAGCTTCATGCAAGACCAACGGAACATGCTGCAGACGGCGGCGGACAGTGCGGCGATGGCCGCCGCTCAGGAACTGAATTATGGCGACGCGGTAGCGGCGGGCGATGCGGACGCGGCGAGCAACGGATACACCAACGGCCACAACGGCGTCACCGTAGCTATCAACAATCCGCCGGGCACGGGACCGAATTCGTCAAACACGGCGTACGTCGAGGCGATCGTCACGATGCCCGAGCCGACTTATTTTCTGCGCGTGCTCGGAGTCAGCTCGATCAGCGTGTCGGCGCGCGGGGTCGCGTATGAGGGCAACGGGCCGAACTGCATCTACGTGCTGGATCCGGCGGCCTCGAGCGCGATGTCAGCCTCCGGCAATGTCACCATACAGAGCGGCTGCGGTCTGCTGGTGGATTCGAGCGCCTCGAACGGTCTTGCGGTCAACGGCAACATTACGATCACCGCGCCGACCATCGGGGTCGTGGGCAATTACACCGCCATCGGCAACATCAGTTTTACGCCGACGCCGAAGACCGGGGTGATTGCAGCGTCTGATCCGCTGGCATACTTAGTGGAGCCCACCGTCGGCGCGTGCGCCCACACCTCGTTTTCGCTGAGCGGGATCACGGGGAGCAGTGGCAGTCCCTACCAGCTCTATCCCGGCACCTATTGCGGCGGCATCTCGGTCAAGGGCGATTCCTGGCTGAATTTCAACGCGGGAACCTACGTGCTCGCCGGCGGCGGAATGACGATAAAAGGCATCTCGTCGATGACCGGCACGGGAGTGACATTTTACAACACGACGGGGACGGGTGGTTACGGGGCAATTACCCTGAGCGGAAACTCGACGGTGAATTTCAGTGCGCCGACCTCCGGTTCGCTTGCGGGAATACTGTTCTTTCAAGATCGCTCGATCCCGAGCGGCGCGGCGGGCAGCACGATCACCGGAAATTCGAGCTCGACCTTCAACGGGGCGATCTACTTCGCGACGACGGCGGTTACGTTCAGCGGAAACAGCGCCGTCAACGGATACAGCATCGTGGTGGCGGACTCGGTGGCGATCAACGGCAACTCGACGGTGGGCAACAACTATTCCTCGCTGACGAACGGCTCACCGATAAAAGGAACGATACTGGCCGAATGAGTACGATAGTGCGATTCCGGGAGCCTGTTGAATCCATGCGCGCGACCAGTTGGATGCGACTGCGTGGCGGTCGCACGGGTGGGCAGGCGGCGGTGGAGCTCGCGCTCAGTCTGCCGCTGCTGCTGATGATGTTCCTGGTGGCGGTGGAAACCGGCCGCGCGTTCTACATCGCGATTTCGGTGTCGAACGCGGCGCGGGCGGGCGTTCAGTACGGGTCGCAGAATCTCTCGACCGCGGCCGATAACGCCGGGATGCAGGCGGCGGCGGCCAACGACGCACCGAATATTGTCGGGATGACGGCGACCGCGACTCACTTCTGTCAGTGCGCCAACGGGAACGCATCGACGTGTCTGTCAACCGACTGCTCCGGCAGCCATCGATTGCTGTACACGCAGGTCAACACCAGCGCCCCGTACGCGCCGCTAATCAATTTCATGGGTATCCTGCCGACTATGACAGTGCCCGGCAAAGCCGTTATGCGCGTCGTCCAATAATCAAATGAACGCGAGTGGAATCAAGCTATGGCGCCGATGGTTGCGCCCCGCGATCCGATGCGCGCATCGGGGACAGGCGATGGCTGAGTTCGCGCTCGTGCTTACGCCGTGCCTGATGCTGTTCTTCGGGATCATCAACTTCGCACTGGCGCTCTATTGCTATGACTTCGTTTGTTACGGCGCCCAGCAGGCCGTTCGCTATGCGACGGTCCATGGATCGACGGCGACGGCGCCGGTGTCGGCGGCCGGCGTTCAGACTTACGTTGACAGTCTCGTCGTCGGAGTGCTGAACACGAATTCGTTGACTGTCGGCACGACCTGGGCGCCGAACAACAATCCCGGGAGCGTGGTGACCGTGGTCGTTAGCTACAACTTCCCGCCGCTGACGAAGTTGGTGTCCTCGGTCACCATCCCGCTCACCCGCACGGCGGCAATGGTCATCTCGCAGTAGCCAGCACAATGAATCCATGCCAGGCTGCCACTTGCGAACGCTGCGGGAATGTCGGCAAGCACCGCTCGATAGACGATCTGCTCCGGTTTCGCATCACGGAGATTGGCGTGTTTCTCTGCAACAAATGTTACACAGCCCTGAGACAAGCAGATGCGCGCGCATGGCAGTGGTTTCGAAAATACCGCGACCGGAAACCGTCATCAAAGAAAGATTGACGGTACGCATTTGCGGCCGGGGCCGCAAAACCCGCGAACGCCTCACGCGCTGAACGACGCGCGGCTCTGGCCCCTTCCCATGCGCAATGAAGAGAAATCGCATTTAGAGGGAAATGCGCCGCGGGTTCAGCTTTCGAGGCCCCATTTCTTCTTGTTCTCGGCGATCTGCTCGGGCGTCGGGTGTTCGACCTTCTTAAACGGCATCACCTTGAACTGATCCTTGATTTCGAGCAGAGCGTGGTTGAGCGCGACGTCGTCCTTGAAGACGTCGGGAACAGCCGGCTCCTCGAAAATCGCTTCCCAGGGACACTCGGGCTCGCAGGCTCCGCAATCGATGCATTCGTCGGGATCGATGTAGAGCTGGTTGGGAAATTTTCCCTTGTCGGCGCCGACGTATTCATAGATGCAATCAACGGGACACACGCTGACGCATCCGGTGTCAACGCAGTCGCGGCAAAGGCGGGTAATCGTCCAAGGCATGGTTGGCAGTCTCCCCTAAAATCAATGCTTAAAAATATCCCGAACTCAAATTAGTCGCTATTGTCAAACTACGCGTCATAACCTATATCGGCACAGCGCCTGTGAAAAGAGCGTCCGGGGGCGAATCGCGATGGGGGATCACTGTCATCGCGCGCCAGCCGGGTTAGAATAGTCGCCGCGAGGGCGGTGGAAATCCAGCAGGAGATATGGAAGATGGCATCAAATACCAGATCGAAGATGCGCAAGGCCAGCGTCGCCAAGCGCGGATTGACCGCGACGCCGGCCGGGGCCGCCAAGGCGCCGCAGTCCGGCAAGCGCGTCGAAACCGACAGCATGGGTGCGATCGACGTCGCGTGCGACCGCTACTGGGGGGCGCAGACCGAGCGATCTCTGCTGCACTTCGCCATTGGATTCGATCGGATGCCGCGTTCGGTGGTGCGCGCGTTCGGGATTTTGAAGAAGGCAGCGGCGGAAGTTAATCGCGACCTCGGTAAGTTGCCGCCCGAAAAGGCCAGGCTGGTGGCCGCGGCCGCCGACGAAGTGATCGCGGGCAAACTTGACGATCACTTTCCGCTGCGCATCTGGCAGACCGGCAGCGGCACGCAGACCAACATGAACGCCAACGAAGTCATCTCGAATCGCGCGATCGAGATGGCCGCCGGCGTGCTCGGCAGCAAAAAGCCGATCCATCCCAACGACGACGTGAATATGTCGCAATCGTCGAACGACACTTTTCCGACTGCGATGCATATTGCGGCGGCCGAGGAAGTCACCCGCGACCTGATTCCGTCGCTGCGAAAGCTGCGCGACGCGCTCGCCCGCAAAGCCGACGCCTTCGCCGGCATCGTGAAGATAGGCCGCACTCATCTGATGGATGCGGTGCCGCTGACGCTGGGGCAGGAATTCTCGGGCTACGTCTCGCAGCTCGACTACGATTTGAAGCGAATCGAAGCGGCGCTGCCGGACTTGCTCGAACTGGCGATTGGCGGCACGGCGGTCGGCACCGGGCTCAATACACATCGGGAGTTTGCGGATCGCGTGGCGGCAAAGATCGCGGATTACACCGGGCTGCCGTTTAAGTCGGCGCCGAACAAGTTTGCCGCGCTGGCGGCGCACGATGCGCTGGTGGCGGCTTCTGGAGCGCTCAAGACGCTGGCGGTTTCACTGATGAAGATCGCCAACGACGTCCGCTGGATGGGCTCGGGGCCGCGCACCGGCCTGGGAGAATTGATCCTGCCGGAGAACGAGCCGGGCTCGTCGATCATGCCGGGCAAGGTGAACCCGACCCAGAGCGAGGCGATGACGATGGTCTGCATCCAGGCGATCGGCAACGACATGGCGATCACGATGGCCGGCTCGCAGGGGAATTTCGAGCTCAACGTCTTCAAACCGCTCATCATCCACAATTTTTTGCATTCGACGATGCTGCTGGCGCATTCGTGCGCGTCGTTCAGCAAGTACTGCGTCGAAGGGATCGAGCCGAATCGCGAGCAGCTTCAGCGCAACGTCGCAAATTCGCTGATGCTGGTGACGGCGCTGAGCCCGCATATCGGCTACGACAACGCGGCGAAGGTCGCCAAGAAGGCTCACGCGGAAGGTATCACGCTGCGCGAGGCCACGCTTGGGTTGAAGTTGCTCAAGGGAGAGGAGTTCGATCGGCTGGTGCGGGCCGACAAAATGCTCGCGCCGGAAGGCTGAGCCGGGATGCGGCGGGGGATCGTTTCTTTTGCGCTTGCCATCCTGGTCGGCGCGACGCTGTCGCCGCCGCCGGGCCGCGCGGCACAAACTCCCGCCGCCGTCGCGACCAATCCGATCCTGCAACCGCCATTTGAAAATGGCAAACCGCTCGACGTCGTGCTTGGCCTGCACGTCATCAATATCGCCGCGATCGACGAAGTCAGCGAGCAGTTTCGGCTCGACGGGTACCTGTATGCGCGATGGATCGACCAGCGGCTCGCCTATACCCCGGATGGACCTGACGACCGGATGCGCAGCTACGCGTCGGGGCAGATCTGGGTGCCTCAACTGGAGATGATCAACGCCGCGGCTCCCCGCTTGCGCAGCGAAATCGCGATCATGGTAAGCCCGGACGGCACGGTGAGGTACACGGAGCGCTTCCTCGCAAGCCTGTCGTCGAGGTTCGAGCTGAGACGCTTCCCGTTCGATCAGCAGCGGCTGATAGTCATCATCCATCCCTTCCTGGTGGACGTTCCGCGGATGAATTTCCGTCTGGACGAAATTTCGACGTGGACCGCCGGCGAATTCAAGACCTTCTCCTCGCTGGCGCAGTGGCATCTGCTCGCGATGCACTCGGAGCTGCTTATCGCGCCTACCTACGGCGGCTTCACCGTGCCCGAAGCCAGGTTCGAAATCGACGTCCAGCGGCGCTCGAGTTTCTATTTGTGGAAAGTTTTCCTGCCGCTGCTGCTGATGGTGTTTTTGTCGTGGGCGGTCTTCTGGATCGAGGCGAGCGACCTCTCGAACCAGATCCAGGTTGCGGTCACGACGATTCTGACTGTAATTGCGTTCGCGTTTGCGATCTCCGCGACGATGCCGCGGCTGCCCTACCTGACGTACATCGATGCGTTTTTCCTCGAGTGCTACATCTACGTTTTCCTCGCGGTCGTGGAACTGATGACGGTCCACGTGACCCATCGCTCGCAGGCGCGGCGCGATCTGGGGCTGCGGATTCGCAGGTACTCGCGATGGGTGATCCCGGCGTCGTTCGCAGTGACCAACCTCGTCATCGCGGTGCATTTCCTGGGGTGGTAGGAACTGCTATGAGACTGAAGTCAAGGACCTCGCCTCTGATCATCGGTCCAGTCGTGCGCCACCTCGGGTCTGTGAAAGCGGTTTTTGATTGCTGTAGGCTCTGTGCACCGTGAGCACTGAGAGGTTACCAGTAAAGTCCACACTTCTCCGCTGGGCCCGCGAAACCGCGGGCCTAAGCCTGGAACAGGCCGCAGAAAAGACCGGCATCCGGCGCAAAACGCTCCATCAATGGGAGGAGCTGGGCGGACATCCAACTCCGAGCCAACTCGAGAAGTTAGCCCATAAATATCACCGTCCTTCGGCGGCATTCTTTCTTCCAGATCCTCCGCCAAAGGCGTCACTCGGTACGGATTTTCGGCGGTACTCGACCCATCGCGGAAATCCAGTCGGGCCATCAACGCAGCTGGCTCTTCGGCGCGCCAGATGGCTGCAGAGGACGTTTATCGAAATCTCTTATGAACTAGGGATGAATGGCAAACGTTTCTCCCTCAGAGCGCGACTGGAAGAAAGACCGAGCACCATCGCATCGGAGGCTCGTGACCTCTTTGGTGTATCGCCTGAGCAACAGCTTAAGTGGAATGATCCCAGACGTGCGCTTCGCGAGTGGAGAAGCAGAATTGGGTCGCTCGGCATACTTGTTTTTCAATTTCGAATCGAAGCCGACGAAAAGGTCAGAGGATTTTCTCTGGGCGATGGGGTGCCGGTAATAGCGCTGAACTCAAGTGATACAGTTAACGGCCGAGTCTTCACGCTTTTCCATGAATTAGGACATATCCTCCTTTCACGACCAGGTTTGTGTAATCCAGAAGAAGCACCAGCTAGAACAACCCGTCGGACAAACGAAGCAGAGGAGGCAAGGATCGAGACGTTCTGCGACAGATTCTCCGGAGATTTCCTCGTACCGCGTGTCGCGTTGTTGGAGCAGTCGCAAATCATCGAATATCAACACGGTAAAGGCGACTTAGCTGCCTTGGTCGAGATATGTTCACGCGCTTTCGGGGTCAGCCGCTTGATGTTCCTGCGCCGGATGCACGACGAAGAAATTGTTCCCACAAATATCTACTGGTCCCTCTTTAAGAGATGGACTCAGGCTGTGCCGCGCCGCCAGCCCAGTGGTGGTTTTTCATCGCCACCGACAAAGACGCTCGCCGAGCTTGGCCCTACTTTCGTCAATCGCGTTCTCAGCGCGCTGGATGGAGGTGCGATCACTTATTCCGACGTGGCTGACTATTTGTCGCTTCGACTGAAACATGTGGATCGCCTTCGGGAACTACTGCCCGGCGAGGCGTCGGCTTGAGTGCAAGATTCGTTATTGACACGAGCTCTCTCATTCGTCTTTCACGAGAGAATCCCCGGCCACGATATCCAAAGATCTGGGACCGCGTCGAAGAACTCAGCGAGAAGGGTCTTTTGCGGGCGCCGCGCGAGGTGCGGCTTGAGTTAGAACGCGGTGACGACGACCTGACAGAATGGGCGAAGGCTAGATTCGAACTCTTCGTAGATCCCGATAAAGCTCAGACCCAGCGCTTAGAGGAGATTCTTCGCAGGTTCCCGGCATTGGTAGACCCAGATCGGACTAGCCCCTTTGCCGATCGCTGGGTCGTGGCATTGGCTTTGCACGGGAAAGCCCCAGAATCTGACGCGCCTCAGGATTCTTGGATCGTTGTGGCGGAGGAACAGCCCAAGGGACCAGGATCGACGAAGATTCCAGATATATGCGCTGCCTTTGGCATCGAGTGCATTAATCGCATCGGTTTGTTTTCATCGGTATAAAATAACGAGCGTCTCAAACGGTGGCAGCGGCTTACATCCTGAAGACGCCGAAGCCGGGGTGCTCGGGAATCGGCGCGTTCATCGCGGCCGCGATCCCCAGCGCCAGCGCGGCCCGCGTTTCGACGGGATCCAGCACGCCGTCGTCCCATAACCGCGCGCTCGAGTAATAGACGCTCGACTCGATCTCGTACTTGTCGAGCGTGGGACGCACAAATTCTTTTTGCTCGGCGTCGGTCATCGTGGCGCCTTCGCGTTTCAACTGATCGAGCTTCACCGTGAGCAGCGTGTTCGCGGCTTGTTCGCCCCCCATCACCGAGATCCGCGCGTTCGGCCACATGAAGAGCAATCGCGGCGAGTACGCGCGCCCGCACATCCCGTAATTTCCCGCGCCGTTCGACGCGCCGATGATCACCGTGAACTTCGGGACTTGCGCGTTGGCGACCGCGTTGACCATCTTGGCGCCGTCTTTCGCGATGCCGCCCTGTTCGTAGCGTTTGCCGACGATGAAGCCGGTGATGTTTTGCAGGAAGAGCAGCGGGATGCGCCGCGCGCAGCACATTTCGATGAAGTGGGTGGCCTTCAGCGCGGACTCGCTGAACAGCACGCCGTTGTTGGCGACGATGCCCACGGGATAGCCGTAGATTCGCGCGAAGCCGGTGACGATGGAGGTGGCGTAACGCGCCTTGAACTCATGCATCCTGCTCCCGTCAACCAGCCGCGCGATCACCTCGCGCACGTCGTAGGGCCTGCGCGTATCGACCGGGATGATGCCGTACAGTTCGGCGGGATCGTAGTGCGGATCCTCAGGCGCGTCCTGCGCGATCGCGGCGGCGGTGCGAGGACCGAGATTCTCGAAGATCGCGCGCGCAATCTGGAGCGCGTGGTCGTCGTCGTCGGCCAGGTGATCGCTCACGCCGGACAGTCGCGTATGCACGTCGCCGCCGCCGAGATCCTCGGCGCTGACCTCCTCGCCGGTCGCGGCGCGCACCAGCGGCGGTCCAGCCAGAAAGATCGTTCCCTGGCCGCGGACGATGACGTTCTCGTCGCACATCGCCGGCACGTACGCGCCGCCGGCCGTGCAACTGCCCATCACGACCGCGACCTGCGCCAGGCCGATTTTGGACATCCGCGCCTGGTTGTAAAAGATGCGCCCGAAGTGATCCTGATCGGGAAAAATCTCGGACTGCATCGGCAGGAAGGCGCCGCCCGAATCGACCAGATAAACGCACGGCAGCATATTTTCGATCGCGATTTGCTGCGCGCGCAGATGCTTCTTCACGGTCATCGGAAAATAGGTGCCGCCCTTGACGGTCGCGTCGTTGGCCACGATGACGGTCTCGCGGCCATGGATTCGACCGATGCCGGTGATGATGCTCGCGGACGGCGAGTCGCCGTCGTACATCTCAAACGCGGCCAGCGGCGACAGCTCGAGGAACGGACTGCCTGGGTCGAGAAGTTTTTTGACCCGGTCGCGCGCGAGCAATTTGCCGCGTTCGACGTGGCGCTCGCGCGCGGGAGCGGGACCACCCTGGCGAACGGAATCGATTTCGTCGCGCAGGCGCTTGACCAGCGAGTCCATCGCGTCGCGGTTGCGGCGAAACTCTTCGGAGTTGGCATTCAGCCGGGATTCTATCCGATCCATTTGAGTATCCTTGATGCCTGCGGACCAAAGTTGGGCTAGATATTAGCCTGAGGGCCGGCCCAATAGGCAAAAAGCCGGGTGGCGCCGATGCGATGCGGGAACGTGACCTGAAAGCGCTCGAGTTCGACAAGGTGATTCACCTCGTGATGGAGTTTTGCGCCTCCGAGCCGGGGCGCGAGGCAACCACCGAACTGCGTCCGTCGATCGACGCAGTCGAAGTGCGCCGCCGGCTTGATTCGACGGCCGAGATGGCCGGGCTGAGATCGAATGCCGGCTCGATCCCGCTAAGCGAATTCACCGATCAGCGGCCGTACCTGCTGGCGGCGGCGCGCGCGGGCGCGATCCTCGGCGGCGAAGCGCTGGTGAAAGTGCGCGATTTCATCGTGGGGGCGCGCCGCGTCGGCGGCTTTCTGCACTCACGCGTCGAGCGCTTCCCGCATGTCGCGGCGTTGGTGCGCAACCTGCTCGCGCCAAAGGAACTGGCCGACGCGATGCTCGCTGCGTTGGCCGACGACGGCACAATCCTGGACGACGCGAGCCGCGAGCTGAAACGTCTGCGCAGCAGGTTGCGCGACGAGCGCGCCGAACTCGAGGCGCGCCTGCTGCGCTCGCTCAACGCGTCGGGCATGGAGTCATTCGTATCCGATTACATCGTGACGATTCGGAATCGCCGCTTCGTGCTGCCGATGAAGCTGAACTACGCGGAACGGTTCGAGGGAATCGTTCAGGACCGCAGCGTTTCGGGAGAGACGCTGTTCGTCGAGCCGATGTGGGCCGTCGAGCTGAACAACCGGCTGATGATGCTCGAGCGCGAAGCGGAGGCGGAAGAAACACGAATCCTCGCGCGGCTGACGGCGATGGTCGGCGGATACGCGCCGGGACTGCAACTCACGTTCGACGCGATGGTGGCGCTCGACGCGCTCAACGCGCGCGCGATTTTCGCCGAGCGATTTCGATGCGTCAAGCCGGATCTGGTGGACGAGGGAATCGACTTTATCGGCGCGCGGCATCCGCTGCTGATGACCAGCGGCCGCGAGGTCGTCCCGGTCGACGTGAAAATCGGGGCCGGACAGCGCGGGATCGTCATCTCGGGGCCGAACACGGGCGGCAAGACGGTCGCGCTCAAAACGATCGGGCTGCTGTCGCTGATGGCGCAGGCGGGGATGCTGATTCCGGCGCTCGCCGGCAGCAAGGCGACGGTTTTTCGCAGCGTGTTCGCCGACATCGGCGACGAACAGTCCATCGAATCCAACCTGTCGAGCTTTTCGGGGCATATCGCAAACTTGTCGGAGATAATCAGATCGCTCGTCGAGCCGGCGCTGGTCATTCTCGACGAGCCGGGCGCCGGCACCGACGCTGCCGAGGGCGCGGCGCTCGCGATCGGCCTGATGAACCATCTCGGGACGCGGCGCTGCATGCTGGCGATCGCGACGCATTCGACCGCGGTGAAGCTCCACGCATACTCGCAAGCCCGGTTCGAGGCCGCCGCGGTGGATTTCGACGCCGACCGCCTCACGCCGTTATATCGGCTGAAGCCGCATACGATCGGGCAGAGTTACGGACTCGCGGTCGCGCGCAGGCTCGGGTTGCCCGAGGAAATAATTCGCGCGGCCGAACAATCGATGGGCGCCGGGGCCCTCGAGCTCACCGACGCGCTGAAAAGATTGGACGCCGAGCGCGCCAAGCTGAATGCGCAGGCCGAAAAATTGCGCGAGCGCGAGGCCAGCCTGGCTCGCATCGAGCAGGAAGTTGTTCAGAGCGCTGAGAAAACGCGCGAGCGCGTCGAGCTGGAACGCAAGCGGCTGCGCGCCGAAGTCGCGGACCTGATCGAGGAGCTCAGGCGCGACGGTGCCGCGCTGATGGATGAGTTGAAAACCCGGGCTAAATCGCGAACCGACCTGAAGGGGTTCATCACCAAAGCGGCGACGAAACTCGAGAGCCTCGCGCCGGCTGCGGACAACAAAACCGGACCACAGTCCGATGCGCCGCTCAAGGTCGGAGACAGCGTCGAAATAGGCGACATCCGCGGCGAATTGATCGTGCTCGAGTCGGGACGCGCCGTAATCAGCCGCGGCGGCCTCAGGATTGAAGTCGCGCCCGAGCGGCTGCGCCGGTCGGCGGCGAGCGCGCCGGAAAGTCGCCCGGCGCGGGCCAAGGCGGCGACCGTCACCTTCAGCGTCGAGGGCGGCGAGCGCAATGAGTTGAACCTGATCGGGATGCGCACGGCGGACGCGCTGCGCAAGCTCGAGGAATTTCTAGACACTGCGTTCCTGACCAATCGCGCGGAGGTGCGGATTATCCACGGGATTGGATCGGGCGCGCTAAGGAAAGCGGTAACGGAATACCTGGGCACGTCGCCGTATTGCGCGTCGTTTCGCGGCGCGGAACCGCATCACGGCGGCGCGGGCGCAACGATCGTCCAGATGAATTTGTAGCCGGCACGCGCTAGAGCAATTTCTTCAGCCCTAATTGCCGCCGAGAAATTTCCCCAATCCTCCCGAAAGTCCCTTTTTGCCAAAAATTTTACCCAGGTACTTCTGACCCTCGCCCTGGACCGCGTGAGTTGCAGCGCGACCGGCAAGTTCCGTCACGTCGGGCAGGACCTTCGGCTTGGGCAATCGCCCGACGATTTGCAGCGGCACGTCGATTTGTCCGTCCTTATTCGCGATGAACGCGACCGCCTTCTTTTGCTCGATCAGCTCCTTGCTGAATTGCGGCGAAAGCACGATCCGCGCCCGCAGGTCGATATTCTTGTCCATGTCGAACCATCCGTCGCCGAGCAGACTGTAATCCACCGTTTGCACCTTGATGTCGTGCGACGTAATTCGCGGACCGGCGAGCACGAAGCCGAGACTCGCAAGCTGGATATCGGTGTCGGGGTCGCTGAACAGTTCGGGATGGTTCTTGACGACCGCCTCCGGAACCAGACTGCCGATAGCGGGCAGTTTCTGCACCTTCTTGAGCGCCTGACCGCCGATATTGACGCCGACCAGCTTGCCGTCGGTCAGCGTCAGCTTGCCGTCACCCTTTAGCGTCGGCTTCATCTCATCGAAGCTGCCCGTCTTTCCGGTGAGGTTGATGTTTCCACTGAGCGACCCGCGAACAGTCGCGGCAGCCTTGGACTTTTGCGCGTCGAGTGCCTGCTGAATATCGAGATTGGTGAAACTGATCGCCGCAGTCATCGGCGCCGCCGCCTCGATCCGCGTGTCTCCCGTCGCGGAGATTTCGCCCGACCATGCCTTTACCTTGAGCATGGTCACCCGGGCGAGTTTTCCCGCCAGCGACATCGACGCGTTGAGGTCTTGGTATGGGACGTTGGCGAGGTTGCCCGACGGCGACGCGATTTCAGCATCGACGACCGGACCTGTCACCGGAGCAGTCGAGACACCACCCTTGGCAAAAAGCTGGTTGATCACTTCGCCGGGCGGCCGCGAGGGCGCGAGATCGGCCAGATGAACCGAGGCCGCATTCAGTTCATAACTCATGACCAATGGCTGAAACCGATCGACATGCGACTTCAACGTTGCCTGCGAGTCGCCCAGGCTGAATGTCAGCGGGCCAACGTCGGCGCTGGCGCCCATGAGCTTGATGTTACCGCTGAGATGGCTCAGCGGCGGCGCTTTCTGATCGGGGATGGACAATCCGGCATCGGCGAGCGCGACCGTGCCGTCCGCCGACGCCTTGCCGCCCGTGATCGTCACGTCGGTATGAATCTCGGCCTTGCCCTCGACGCTGTATTTGCCAAGTGCCGGGATCATCTTCGCGAGCGAAGCGATATCGAAGTTGTTGGTATCGACGCGGGCCGCGGTCGTGGCGCCGCCGATTCTAATGTTGGCCAGCTTCGCTTCAAGGTCGCCGAGATTGACGTGGGCGAGCGTCACGCCGGCCGCCGAGCCTGTGCGCGAACCTTCGGCGGATATCTTGAGTGACAGGCCGGCGGGCTTGGTAAACGTGTTGCCGAAGGCGATTGCGGGCGCGCTCAAATCGCTCGAGAGGTTGAATTTGATCGATTGAACAGTGCCGTCGGCCGTGGCGCCTAAGCTGAACGGACCGGAAATCGAAAGCTTCGGCGGGATGGCTTTCGCGAGCATCGGGATCGTTTCGAGCTGCGTCAGTAGAATCGGGCCGGCCTTGGCCGTGCCCGATAGCGCAATCGCGTCGATGTCGATGGCGCCGCTGTTGATTAGGGGGCCAATCGTCGCGGAAAGATCGAAGTTATCCTGGCCACCGAGTGCGGCAAAGGTGAGCGCGACGGTGAAGGGCACCCGAAAGCCGAAATCGCGGACCTTGAGGTCGATCGCGTTGACGGTGGCGGCTTGCGCCGCACCCGCCGTCTCAAATTCCATAGTGCCGTCATCGACCGTGAAATTCCGCACGAACAGCGAGCCCAGCGTCGCAGGCGCCCGGCCCGATTCGGCCATCGGCGAGCCTCCGATAATTCCCCTGCCTCTCTTGCGCCTGCCTTCGCCCGACTTCTCTTCGCCGGCGATTCTTTTCCTGCCGAGCGTGGAGACGTTGAGAGTGCCGTCGCGAGTCTGAACGATTCTGATCACCGGCTCGTCGAGCACGACTTCGGTGACTTCGATTCGGCGCGCCAGCAGCGGGATCAGTTCCAGCCGGGCGTAAACGTTGCCCGCCTCGATGAACGGCTTTTGCGAGATGTCGGGGGCGTCTGCCACCTGGACACCGGTCACGTCGGCAAGGATTCCCCAGCCGAAGCTCACTTTGATGTCGTCGATATGAACATTGCGGCCGAGCGCGGTGCTGACCTTGTTCAGGATGGGGCGGCGGCGCTCGGCGATGATCGAGTCGAGGTTGGCCACGGCATAGAAGAGGATCGCGCCGGCGAAAATCACGACGGCTCCGACAATTGCGGCGGCGGCTACGATGACTCGACGCATATGGGGATTCTCACATCAGGCAGCTCCGCGACACGCCGGCAAGTGTAGTCGATGCACGTCGAACGCGCATCATTCGCGCCGACGATTTTCCCGTCCGATCGCTTTTTCGACTGTCGCTCGCGTCCGCGGTTTGAACCGCATTGCATCCTCGGCGTAGTCTGTTTAACCGTGCACGTATCCGGGACCTGCGACCCCTTCCGATGGCAAAAAAGCGAAAGCATCGCCGTCGCGACGACGAGCGAGACGGCGAGCGAAGACCGCCGGCGCCCGAGCGGGCCTTTTCGTCGCCATTCAAAGACCTGAAGAAAATGCTCGCCGCGCGAGAGGTCTCGCCTTCGCCCACGGGATTTCATCCCAAGCCCCCGACGACGCCTGCGCCGGTCGTCGAAAAACCCGCGCAAGCCGTCGCGGAACTACTCGACGACGAGTCTTTCCTCCGCCGCGCGCTCGAGGGCGTCCGCCCGCTGAAGAGCAACGGCAATCGCAGGTCGCGGATTCCTCTTGAACCGCCCGTCACTCACACCATCGTTGATGAGGACGCGGAGGTAATCGCGCAGTTGTCGGACCTGGTATCGGGACAGGCGCCCTTCGACATCACCGAGTCCGACGAATACCTCGAGGGTTACCGCGTCGGACTCGACCCGCGACTCGTCTCGCAGCTGCGCGGCGGCGAGTTCGCCGTGCCGGCCCATTTCGATATGCACGGCATGATCCAGGGCGCCGCCAAGCAAGCGCTCAAGGACTTCATCATCGCCTCGGTTCGCAAGGGGCTGCGCACCGTGTTGATCGTGCATGGACGCGGACTGCGATCTCCCGGCCGGCATTCTGTCCTCAAGCACGCGTCCGCCGGATGGCTTTCGCACGGCGCGATCGGCGGGCACGTGTTGGCTTTCACGACCGCGCGTCCTGCCGACGGCGGCGCCGGTGCGACGTACGTATTGTTGAAGCTTGAAAAAAGCCGCGCGCCCTTCGACATTTTGCAGGGCGCCAAACGGCGCGTATAGCCAACAAAAAAGGAAACGGGGCCCGCTAGGGCCCCGCTCTCACTACCAAATTGTCCGAGTCCGTAATCGCTAGATCTTCGCCTGCAGGAAGAATGCGATCACCAGAGCGTACAGGGTCAGCGCCTCGATGAACGCCAGGCCGATGATCATCGGCACGAAGATCTGACCGGCGCTGTTCGGGTTGCGCCCGATCGACTCCATCGCGGAGGCCCCCAACCGGCCTTGTGCAAGCGCGCTGCCGAACGCCGCGATACCGATGCCGAAGTTCGCGGCGATCGCGATCAGGCCGGCCCGAAGCGGCGCGCCCGACCCTGCGGCCCCGGCCGCCTCCTGTGCCATCGCCAGCAGCGGCGATGCGAGGATGGCCATCCCGGCCATCGTCATTACAGTTCCAATCCGTCGTAACATTTTGTCGATCCTCCTTCTTTTTCGCGCGCCCCGGGTGCCGCAGCCGGCCGCATCTCTTCCTCTACCACCACAAATTTCGGGCGGAATCCCTGGCACGAAAAATCCTCTGCTAATGATCGTGACTCGCGGCGAGTCGAACGTAACTCATCGAAAGAACCACGAAGATGACCGCCTGGATCACGCAGACGATCGAGCCGAGCGCATAGAATGCCAGCGGCACGACCAGCCGCGTCAGCCCGGTGAAAATGTTGAGCACGGTATGGTCGGCAAACATGTTGGCGTAAAGACGAATGCCGAGCGAAAAAGGCCGGAACAGATTGTCGGCCAGCTCGATCGGCATCATCAGCACCGCCAACGGCAGATACGGGCCGAGAAAACTTTTCAGATACCAGACGCCGTTCGAGGCGAAGCCCTGGTAGATGTAATAGCTGAAGCAGACGATGCCGAGCGCGAAGGTCAGGTCGGAGTCGGCGGTCGGAGGCTCCATCCCCGGTATCAATCCGAAGAAGTTGGCAAACAGGATGAACATGAAGATGCAGCCGAAGAACGGGACCATCTCGCGATAGCCGTGCATCTCGGTGACTTCACTGACGAAACCGTCGAGCCATTCGACGATCATCTCGGAGAACGAGCGGATGCTGATCTTTTCGTCCGGGATTAGAGGGTCGGCGGCACCGGCAATCGACGCCCGCGCGATAAATCCAAACATGATGAGGATGCCCATCACGATCCAGGTGCCGATTAGCACCTCGGGGATCTTGCCGCCTCCGATCAGTTCGAGAAAATTTACCGACTTTTGCAATGAGATTTCTCCGCCGCCGCTGATTCAGCCGGCGCCGCGAACCGAAGCCCGCCCGGTTTCAATAATGACAGCCGCCATCTGAGTCAAGACGCCGACCCCAAAGCCCATTGCGTCAACTCGCACGCGGGTGAAAACAAGATAGACCAGACCCACGATGATCAGGAGCTTCAGCGGGATCGCAAGCGCGCCTAACTTGGCGGCCACGCTCGAAATTCCGGCGCCGGACGCAGCCAGGATAAGGCCGCCGAGCGCCGACAAGATCCATAAATTCGCGATCACTACTGCTCCCCCCAAGATGCATCCCAATCCCACGGACATCGAGCCGAACCAGGCGAGAATCGCGGCGCTGACCACGACCAAAATGATGTTGGTGCGCTGGATCGACGAAATCGTCGGCATCGACCACGACAACATGGAATCAAGACTCCCGGTTCTCGCGTTGAAACAGAGCGAGTTCCTGGATCAGCCGGTAGAAGCCGATGAAGACTCCGAGCAGGAACATCACCAGCGTCAGCCAGGGGTCAGTGCGAAAGTAAAGATCAAGGTAATGCCCGATAATTGCGCCCGCGATCATCGGCCATGCGAACTCGAAGCCGATCGCGGCGAAACGCATCATCTGACCGGTGCTTAGCGCCATCCCGGTCTTAAGATTTCCCTCGCGCGAGATCGCCCAGAGATTCGTGAGCGGCGCCAATCGTGCGGTCGATGTCGGCATTGGTATGCGCCGTCGAGATGAACATGGCCTCGAACTGCGACGGCGGTATATTTATCCCGCGATCCAGCATCCCGTGGAAGAACTTCGCGAACTTGCCCGCGTCGCACGCGCGAGCCTCGTTGGCGTCGCGCACCCGCTCGGGACCGATGAACATCGTCAGCAAGGACCCTGCGCGGTTGACGCATCCCGACTCGCCATTTTTTTTCAACCCGTCGCGCAGTCCGGCTTCAAGCCGCCCGCCGGAGGCGTCGAGCGCGGCGTACGGATTGGTTTCCTTTAGAATAGAAAGCGTTTCGAGCCCGGCGCGAACCGAAATCGGATTTCCCGACAACGTTCCCGCCTGATAGACCGGACCAACCGGTGCGAGCAAGTCCATTATCTTGGCCGGGCCGGCCACTGTCCCCATCGGCATCCCACCGCCAATTATTTTCCCGAGCATGATGAGGTCGGGCGCGATGCCCATGCTTTCAGCAACCGAGCCGAAGCAGAGTCTGAACCCGGATATAACCTCGTCACAGATCAGAAGGGCGCCGTTGTGGTGCGCGATTTCCTCCAGAGCTTTCAGCGAGCCGGGGTCGGGATTTACGACGCCCATATTGGCTGCCACCGGCTCGACGATCACGGCGGCGATTTTGTCGGGCGCGGCGCGGAATAAACTTTCGACTGTCTCAATCGAGTTATATCGCGCAACCATCGTCATCGCCGCGAGCGCCGATGGAACGCCGGCGCTGTCGGGTTGACCAAAAGTCATACTGCCTGAACCGGCGCGTACCAACATCGAGTCGCTATGCCCGTGATAGCATCCGTCAAACTTTATTATGTTCGGACGCCCGGTCGCCGCGCGCGCGATCCTGAGCGCGGTGAGCCCCGCTTCCGTTCCTGAACTGACAAGTCGGATCTTTTGAGCGCATTTGATCGCCGATGAGATCAATTCCGCGAGCTCGACCTCCAGCCGTGTCGGCGCGCCGAAGCCCAGACCAAGCCGCGCCTGCTCGGCGATCGCTTGGGTGACGCGTGGATGGGCGTGTCCGAGGATCGCCGGGCCGTAGGAGCAGACGTAGTCGAGAAAACTGTTCCCATCGGCGTCAATCAAGCTCGCACCGCTGCCGCTTTCGATAAAAATTGGCTTCGCGCCGACTGCTTTCCACGCGCGAACGGGAGAATTTACCGCGCCAGGAATTTTAACACTGGCGCGATTGAAAAGTTCATCTGATTTTTTGCGCGATCTCATCGCGATTCTCCTGATAATCCGGTGCGATCGAAAAAATTTTTCGATCGCGAAGAAAAATTCGATTGCACGCGTCACCGTGAGACAAAATTGCGCCGCGACGCGAAAACTTGCGATCGCGCGTGATGGCTTCTAGAGCGGGTGCGCGCGATCGCACGATCCGCGCGAAATTTTGCGCGCGCGGTGCGCGATCGCTCGTGGCAAAAATTTCCTTTTCGATCCGCCCGCGTAGCGCCAAACTTTTTTCCGCGCTTGTCCTCATCGTGAAATAAGTTTATCACCTTCGCATAGCCGCACACTTCTTATTTCAAAGAACCATTTTCCGATGAAAGGGTTCGCTCGCGGCGCGTTGGATATGACTTTTAAGCGCGTGCACATCGCTCACATTCCCGGTCGGACTTTTAACCCTGACACAACCGATCGTAACCCGGACAAGTTGATAGTCCGGCGTGGAGCGCCGTCAAATTGTCGGCTGCAAAAAGAGAAATGGGACTTATCCACAGATGTGGATAAGCTTGTGCGTAATTCGCGCGGTATTCGACGCCGCGCGCTCGTCCCGGAGCATGGTGGGTGCTGCGGGTTTGGCAGGGGGAGACGATATGAATGGTTTGTGGCAAAGGGCCGCTGGCCGCATTCGCGATGAGCTGGGTCAGGTCGGCTATGAGACGTGGATTGGGCCTCTCAATTTCGTCGCTCATCAAGGATCGACCGTCACAATCGAAGCGCCCAATCGGTTTTTCCGCGATTGGATCAACGAACGCTACCTGAGCATGATGCGCGCGGCCCTGTCAAAGGAGGCAGGCGCGCAAATGGAGGTGCGGCTGACTCTCGGCGAAAATGCTGCCGTGGCGACTCCCCCGCAACGCCCAACCAATGGCCATGCCGACGGCCATGCAAATAGCATCGGCAAGCCCGCCGCGGCGACTCGCGCGACCGCGGCCGCGCCGCGTGGTGATCGGCACCCGACCCTGAACCCGCGCTACAGTTTCGCGGAGTTCGTGGTCGGATCGGCCAATCAGTTCGCGCATGCCGCGGCGCTGGCTGTCGCCAACCAGCCGGGCGAGAAATACAACCCGCTCTTCATTTATGGCGGGGTCGGCCTCGGCAAGACCCACCTGGTGACCGCAATCGGGCACCACATCTGGGCCAGCGGCGATCGGCCGAGGAAAGTTCTGTTCATGCCGTCCGAAGTTTTCATGAACGAGATGATCAATTCGCTGCGCCGCGACAAGATGAACGAGTTTCGCGAGAAGTTTCGCCGCGTCGATACGTTGATCCTCGACGACGTGCAGTTCCTCGCCGGCCGCGAGCGCACCCAGGAGGAATTCTTCCATACTTTCAACGCGCTTCACGCCGAGCGGCATCAGATCATCCTGACCTCGGACAAACTTCCCCGCGAGATCCCCGGGCTCGAGGACCGGCTGCGCAATCGATTCGAGTCGGGATTGATCGCGGATATCGCTCCGCCCGACCTCGAGACGCGCGTGGCGATCGTGCAGAAAAAGGCGGTGCTCGATAATCTGCGGCTCGCGCCCGAAGTCGCGATGTACATCGCGCAGAGTGTCTCGTCGAACGTGCGCGAGCTGGAGGGATGCCTGACGCGGCTGGCCGCGCTGGCCTCGTTCAACCAATCGGCAATCACGCTGGACTTCGCGCGGCAGGCGCTCCAGGATCTGATTCACGATCACGACGCGAAGCCCGACGTCGAATCGATCCAGCGGACGGTCGCGGATTTTTTCCACATCCGTCTCGCGGAATTGAAGTCGAAAAAGCGCACCCAGCACATCGCGTTTTGCCGTCAGGTGGCGATGTATCTGTGCCGCAAGCTGACCGACAGCTCGTTTCCGACCATCGGCGAGCACTTCGGGCGCGATCATTCGACGGTAATTCACGCCCACAACCTGATTATGCGCCGCGTGACCAGTGATCCGGCATTTCGGCTCTCGATCGAGAAAATCGAGCGCGAGCTTAAATCGATTCGCGCCAATGCCGCGTGAGTCGATGTGGAGGAAGCTGTGGAGGTGGTGGGCATAAGGCGATCGATATCGACAGGGCCGATGCGCCGAAGCCCGGCCCTGTCGATCAGCCGCTTTTCCACTGACAGCTTTTCAACGATCGATCGGCGTTCATTTTCGGGCGCTTGCAGGATCAATCAACAAATCCACAACTCCTGTTATTACTGCTATTCTCTTTTAGAGATCTAAGATCCAGGAATAGGAGACGGGTTAACAATTCATGGGACTCTCCATCGAGCGCGCTTCGCTGCTTAGCGGTTTGGGACTGGTGCAGGGGATCGTGGAACGGCGCACGACGGTTCCGATACTCGGCCATGTTCTGATCGAACCGAATGGAAATGCGCTGACCTTGAGCGCAACCGACCTCGAAGTCGGAATCCGCACTCAGGTCGCGTGTTCCGGCAAGGAAAAAAACTTGACCCTCAACGCGCGCAAGCTTTTCGAAATCGTGCGCGAGACCGAAGGCGATGAAGTCGCGCTGACCTCGCTCGACGGCGATTGGGTCGAGCTGAAGTGCGGCCGGGCGAAGTTCAAAATGATGGGCCTGGACCCGCGCAGCTTCCCCGCGATGCCAAGCCAGAGCGCCGGCAAGGACTCAACGCCGGCAAAGAAACAACTGAAGGCTGAATTGACGATTCCCGCTGCTGTGCTGGCCGGGATGATCGACAAGACCATTTTCGCCGTCAGTCCGGATGAAGCCCGCTACAACCTGAGCGGCGTGTTCGTCGAATCCAACGCTCCGGGATCGGCCCGGATGGTCGCAACGGACGGCCATCGGCTGGCGATGATCGAGCGCGAAATACCCGGCTTTAGTATGGCGGCCGGCGCGATCATTCCGCGAAAGGGACTCACGGAACTGCGCAAGATTCTCGATCAGAACAGCGAGGCCGAAGTGCGCTTGAACCTCGAAGGTCAGCTCGCATACTTGAAGCGCGGGACGACCGAAATCTCGATGCGGCTGGTCGAGGGCGAATTCCCTGATTACCGCGGCGTAATCCCCAAGCAGTCGAGGTACAAGATTACCGTCAAGCGGGATTTGCTGTTCGCCGCAATCAAGCGCGCGGCAATTTTCTCGAGCGAACGGTATCACGGCGTCAAATTCGCGCTGTCGGCCGGAACGCTGACGGTTTCATCGACCAGTCCGGAAACCGGTGAAGCCAGCGAGTCTCTCGACGTCGATTTCAAGAGCGAAGAATTCGCGATCGGCTTCAATGCCGCGTACGTGCAGGACGCGCTGGGCGTAATTCCGCCGGGTAACGATTCGACCGTGGAGCTTGGGCTCAGCGATGACGTTAGCCCGGGCGTTATCAGGACCGAGTCGGACCGGCAGTACACCTACGTGGTCATGCCGATGCGATTGTGACCCGCGCTGGCTACGGCGCGCCGCCGACCCGGACCAGTATAACCTTATTTCGGTAATTTTCGGCGGTCTCCCATGGATATGACGCCTCGCCAAGCTCGACGGTGATGGGAGTGTCCAGCTCGGGCAGGTCGCGCCGTCGAACAATCATCCATCGGACGCTCCCCTTGGCGATCGCATCCTGCAAATCCTGCTTCTTCTGGAACTCGGGGATTGGCTTTGGCGGATTGAGATAGAACAGCGGCCCCACAGTCCTGAACAGCACGAGCCGGTCGGTCGAACCGCCAAGCTTGTTCAGGACCGCGTAGCCGAATGGCTTCTCACCGCGATAAGCCTCCGCCGCAGGCATCGCGAAAATAAAGATAAAAACCATCGCCAGATACGCGATTGCGCCCACCGATATCGCCGCGCGATAGGGGCTGAATTTGCGAATCGCGTACGCGACGGTGACGATCGATACGGACCAGAAAACGATGAAGGCGAACTTTGCCGGCAGCTCCGGCAGCGCATCGTAGGGACTCGGAAGAATCGCCCAGGCAGGAATCAGCACAACGACGGCGCCGAGCGCGGCCAACGCGACGATCGCGTAGCCGATAGTGAGCAGACGCCGGGCGATCATCGAGCGCAATTCGCCCGGGTACGCGAGCGTTCGGGCGACCAGGATCGCCGCGGCCGGCAGAATCGGGAGAATATAGTAGCTGCGGCGCGATCCCGACACAGTGAAAAATACAAACGTCGCCCAGAAATAGACCAACGCAAATCGATCCGCGCGAGCAGGCTCGGCGCCGGCATGACGGAGGCTGTGTGTTTCTACCAGGGCCGCGGGCAACAGCGCTGACCACGGGGCCATCAGCGCGAAGATGACGTAGACATATAAGTAGATAGGTCCGCGATGGTCGAACGGGTCGAAAAACCGCACCACGTTCTCGCGATACACCATCTCGAGGCCCTTTTCAGAGCCCATCAGACGCGACGAGATTTGGAAGGGCAGCCCGTAAACCAGCGCGCCGAGCGCGATGCCGACGATGGTGTGCCAGTTGAAGAACCATCGATTGCGCTCGACGAGCCATCGTATCCGATCAACCAGCGGGCCACGGGAAATCGCCTTAAGAAACTGGCCGCCTCCGTCGCGCAGGCATGAATACACTCCAATCACCAATAGCGGCAGCGCGAATCCGAGCAGACCTTTGGTGAGCGAAGTCGCCGCCATGATTAGCCACAGGCCGACAACCCACAATCCACCGCTGCGCTCCTCGTTGCGATTGAAGAGCAGCAGTGCGGCCAGTTCACCGGTGAGCGTTTCGACGTCGGCACTCGCGTGGCGCGAAAAGAATACGAAGCTGAAGCTGGTCGCGAGGATGACGCCGCCGAGTATCGCGGTGCGAGCGTCGTAGAGGCGTCGCACGAGCAGCATCAGTATCGCCACTGCCAGCAGGCCCGCTATCGCGCAGGGGATGCGCGTCGCAGCCTCGTTGAGGCCGCCTGTGAACAGTGTCGAAAAAATAACCAGCCAATAGGAGCCGAGCGGCTTGTCGTAATAGACGTGACCGTTGATCGTCGGCCAGAAGTAGTTGTGCGTCACGAGCATCTCGCGCGCGATTTCAGCCCATCGGAATTCCGAGGACCACAGCGCTCGCGCACCGAGACGGGTGAAGAAGAGAATCGCGGCGAGAATGAGGACGCATCCGGCGCGCAGGCGGAATCGCGAATCGTTTTCGTTGCGGGCCGGGTGCTGCAATGCGTCACGGTCGCGTGATGCGGAGGCGGAGACCATAGCAGCGAATTGTAACTGGCGCGCTCGATACTCTGCCATACGGTGACTCGCTCGGAATGACAGAGCGCGGGCAGGCAGATAGGATGAAACAAGATACATGAGCCAGGCCAACAATCCCGAAAGTCATTCCGGCCGCAAGCCGAACCGGTTAATTGACGAACAAAGTCCGTACCTGCGCCAGCACGCGTACAATCCGGTCGATTGGCATGCCTGGGGTCCGGACGCGCTGGCACGCGCGAAGGCGGAGAACAAGCCGATCATGCTGTCGATTGGCTACTCGGCCTGTCACTGGTGCCACGTGATGGAGCGAGAGTCGTTCGAGAACGACGCTATCGCGCGGCTGATCAACGAGAACTTCATTCCGATCAAGGTCGATCGCGAAGAGCGGCCCGACCTCGATCAGATTTACATGGATGCGGTGCAGCTGATCACGGGGCGCGGCGGATGGCCGTTGACGATGTTCCTGGCGCCGGACGGACGGCCGTTTTTCGGCGGGACCTACTACCCTCCGGAAGACCGGCATGGGATGCCCGGATTTCCGCGCATCCTGGCTGCGGTTTCGCACGCGTATCGCGATGGCGCCAAGGAAGTCGTCAACAATCTCGAAAAGCTGACCGAGGCGCTCGGCGCGCTCACCAGCTACGTGCCCACCGGCGGCGACCTAAAGCCGGGACTGGCGGCGGAATCGGCGCGCGCGCTCGCCGCGTACTACGACAGCATCAACGGCGGACTGGGCCAGGCGCCGAAATTTCCCAACACGTTCGTGTTCTCGCTGTTTCTTCGGGTGCACGCGGCCGACGGCGACGAGGCGATGGCGGAAATGGTTCGGCACACGCTTGCGAAGATGGCGCGCGGCGGAATCTACGACCAGATCGGCGGCGGATTCCATCGCTACAGCGTCGATGAGCGATGGCTCGTGCCGCACTTCGAAAAAATGCTCTACGACAACGCGCTGCTGGCGCGGCTGTATCTCGACGCCGGCCGCGCGTTGAATGAGCCGGAGTTTCTCGGCGTCGGGCGCGAAATCTTCGATTACGTTTTGCGCGAGATGACCAGTCTCGAGGGCGGCTTCTACGCCGCGCAGGATGCGGACAGCGAGGGCGAGGAAGGAAAGTTTTTCGTCTGGACGCCCGAGCAGACCGACGCCATCCTTGGTCCCGAGCTCGGCACGATAGCGGAGCGCTATTTCGACATCACGATCGAAGGCAACTTCGATGGCGCGAATATTCCGCATCGCACGATCGAGCTGGCTGACGCCGCGCGGATGTTCAAGCTTTCGGAAGACGAGATGGCGTCGAAGATTCGCGAGATTCGCGGCAAGCTGTTCGCGGCTCGCGAACAAAGGGTGAAGCCCGGCCGCGACGAAAAGGTTTTGGTGGCGTGGAACGCGATGATGATCGGTGCGTTTGCGGAGGGATATCGCGCGCTGCACGAGCGGCGGTACCTGGAAGCGGCGGAGCGCGCGGCTGATTTCATGATGGCGTCGATGTGGGATGGGCGCGCGCTCAAGCGCTCGTTCAAGGACAGCGTCGCGCGGCACAATGCCTACCTCGAAGACTACGCGCAATTGGCGGGCGCGATGCTCGACGTGTACCAAGCGTCGCTCGACGCGAAATATCTGGCGCACGCGCGGATGCTCGCCGGCGTGATCCTCGAGCGATTTATCGACCAGGAAAAGGGTGGATTCTTTTTCACCTCGGACGATCACGAAGCACTGATCACCCGCTCCAAGGCGGCTTTCGACGGCTCGACGCCGTCGGGAAACAGCGCTGCCGTGATGGCGCTTCTCAGGCTGCACGGCTACACCGGCGAGGAGCGCTACCGGGTCGAGGCGGAGCGGACGCTCAAGTTGTTTCGCGAATTTATCGAAAAGCAGCCGTTCGGGTTCTCTCACATGCTCGAAGCGGTCGACCTTTACCAGCGCGGTCCGACCGAAGTTGTGATTGTCGGCAACCGCAACTCTCCTGAACTGCTCGAATGGACGGAGCGGCTCGGCCTCATATATGTTCCGAATCTTGCGATCTTCGTTGTTGCTGCCGACAATGCCAACGCCGATGCTCAAGTCGGCTTCATCCCCGAGCAGGTGCGCGACAAGCGGCAAATCGACGGTCATGTGACTGCTTACGTATGCCGCGAGCACACGTGCTCACCGCCGATTACCAAGTTCAGGGATCTTCAAAAGGAATTGGGCGACTAGCTCGGGCGATGGACCGCGACGCGCGCGACCTTACCACGGCTGGCGCAAAGCCGACGCCGTCTTTCCCGCCGATCGTCGTGAATCGTCCGGCGCGCCGTCGGCCGGATGCGCGGCTGCGAGTTGTGCTGCTCAACGCGGCGGGCGGGCGAGAGTTCCACGAAATCGCGGCATGTCTCAAGCGTCGGCCGCTCCAGGGCGCCGATGTGATCCTGCTATGCGAGGTCAATACGGAAATGAAACGGCGGGCGGGCCGTGACCTTGCGACGGAACTCGCCGAGGCGCTCGAGATGAGTTGCGCGTATGTTCGCGAGTTCGGTCTGAGACCTCCGGGCAGCGAAAGCGAAATCGTCGCGTACATGGGCAATGCGATCCTGAGCACCGCGCCGTTCGAGGAGGTGGCCGCCGTCGCGATGCACAAGCCGTCCGCTCCCATGGTACGGCCCAGACGCATGCGGCACTGGTCGCGCGTCGGCACGCCGTCGGGAGTGGTCACCAGAGTGAAATTCGGCGGCGAAGAGTTAACCGTCGGCGTCGCGCATCTGCACAGCCGCGGCACGCCCGCCGAGCGCGCGCGCCAGATGGCGACTTACCTGGAATCGTTTCCGCCCGCAGGCCGCGCGATTTTCGGCGGCGACCTGAATACGACGACCACTGAGCTGTCGAGCCGGGCGCTGATGTTGGCGACGGCAATACAGATGATCGCCAATCCGGCCAGGTTCCACGCGCCTGAGACATACGAGCCCTTGTTCGATCATCTACGAGAGCGCGGACTCGAGATCGATGATGTCAACGTGGCCAATCGCGGGACTTTCACTTTTTCCGGACTGATTCCGCGATCGATGAGGCCAAAACTCGATTGGCTAGCAGTCCGCGAGCTTCGTCCGATCGCGGGAACCGCGGCGGTCGTCACGCCGCGGTCTTCGATCTTGCAGCGCCGCGCCTCCGACCACGATTTCGTGACGGTTGATCTCGAATTTTAATCGCGGTGCGAGCCCGTGAAACAGTGAAATAGTGAAATCCTTTCGCGTTACGATGCGACCTGACTAGAATTGCGCGGCTCGTCACAAGGAGGCGCACGCGATGGCATCGTTCAACGGGCTCGGCATGCATATGGGTAATCTCGCGATTCTTTCAGCCGCAGAGAGCCGCTCGATAAGTCCCGAAAATCCGACCGGCGAAAAGGGCAAGGGCGCGATCGCGCTACCCGACCCGGCCACGAGTCCGGCGCGAAAGCTGGGCCGTGGATGGAAAGTCGCGCCGTACATCGTCATCCAGCCCGGTGAAGTAAAAGTGCTTGCCGATATCGCGGGTGCGGGCGCGATCGCGCAAATCTGGATGACGCCGACGGGGCCGTGGCGCTCGAGCATCATGAGGATCTATTGGGATGGGTCACCGGCGCCGTCGGTGGAATGTCCGGTCGGCGATTTTTTCGCGTGCGGATGGAACAAGTACGCGCAGGTTTCGTCGTTGGCGGTTTGTGTGAATCCCGGCAGCGCGTTCAATTGCTATTGGGAAATGCCCTTTCGAAAGCGATGCCTGATTACTATGACCAATACCGCGGACGCGGCAATGATACTGTTCTATCAGATCAACTATGTACTCACTGAAGTACCTACTGACGCGGCGTACTTCCATGCGCAGTTCCGGCGCGTGAATCCGCTGCCATACAAAGAGGTTTACACGATTGTCGACGGAGTCGCGGGACGCGGGCAATACGTTGGTACGTACATGGCGTGGGGAGTTCACAACAGCGGATGGTGGGGCGAGGGTGAGATCAAGTTTTATATCGACGGCGACGCGGAGTATCCGACGATCTGCGGCACCGGCACCGAGGATTACTTTTGCGGTTCGTATAACTTCGACGTGGGCAGAGAAAACGGAGGATATCGCGAGTTCACGACGCCATACGCCGGATTGGCGCAAGTGATTCGGCCAGACGGGCTGTACGCATCGCAGCAGAGATTTGGAATGTACCGATGGCATATCACGGATCCCATCAGGTTCACACGCGACCTGCGGGTGACTATTCAGGCGCTTGGATGGACTGGCGATCCGCGCAGGGGCGCGGAGTTCATGCCGCTGCAGGACGACATCGCGTCGGTGGCGTATTGGTACCAGACGATCCCGGCGGCAAAGTTTCCGCCGCTGCCATCGCCGGACTATCTGCGGATCGTGTAGAGCGTGCTAGGCAATCTCCGGCGGAGGTGCTAGCGCGCCGCGCGCTCTCTCATAAGCGGCGGCCACGCGAATTATTTCCGGCTCTCCGAACGGACGGCCGATTACCTGCATCGCAATAGGCAGTCCGTCAGGCGAAAGACCGGTGGGAATAGCTATTGACGGTTGACCGGTCGAATTGAAGGGCTGCGTGAAGCGCAGAATCGCCCCGACGACATCCACCCGGTCTTCGCGCGCTTCCAGGATTTGAGTAGTGCCGATTTTGGGCGCGACGATCGCACTGGCGGGTGCGACCAGCACGTCGCGATCGGCCAGCACCGCGATCGACTCGGCCAGCGTGCGCGCACGGGCGCGCTGGGCGCGGATGTAGCTGGTGTCCGTCGTCATCATTCCGATCTCGAGTATGCGGCGAACGTCGTCGCCGTAATCCTGGGGACGCGTGCGCATCCAATCTTCGTGAATCTCGAGCGCCTCGGCCCAGGTGATGATGCCGTTCATGACGCCGGCCAGTGGGAGCGAGGGAATCGTCACGTGGTCAACGGTCGCGCCGAGCGATCGCAGCGTGTCGAGCGCGGCATTGAAAGAGCGCGCGACGTCGTCGCTCAGCCCGTCGTTAAGCTCGCGAATCACGCCGATGCGCATGCCGGAGATTTGGCCGTCCAGGCCGGCTGAGAAATCGGGTACGCGCTCGCGGCTCGAGGTGGAATCGTTGCGGTCGGCGCCCGCGATTATCTGCAGCATCATCGCGGCGTCGCGAACTGTGCGCGTGATCGGGCCGACGTGATCGAGCGTGTAGGCCAGCGGCAGGACGCCGTAGCGGCTGACGCGGCTCCAGGTCGGCTTCAGCCCGACGCATCCGCAAAACGCTGCGGGAATGCGAATCGATCCGCCGGTGTCGGTGCCGATGGTGGCGGCGGCGCTGCGCGCGACGATCGCGGCGGCCGCGCCCCCGCTCGAGCCGCCGGGGATTCGGTCGAGCGCGTACGGATTGCGGACGATTCCCCAGTGCGGATTCGACGACGTGATTCCGTAGGCGAACTCGTGCAGGTTGAGTTTGCCGAGCAGCACGGCGCCGGCGCGCTTGAGGCGCGTCCACACGGTGGCGTCATGGTCGGGTTTGAAATCGGCGAGGATTTTCGAGCCGCCGGTGGTGCGAAGCCCCTTGGTGTACACGAGATCCTTCAGCGCGATCGGAACGCCATGAAATGGTCCCCGCCATTTTCCGGCGGCGAGTTCGGCCTCGGCTTTTTTCGCCGCCTTGCGCGCCAGCGTATCGGTGACGGTGATATAGGCGCGAAGCGATCTGTCGGTTCGTTCGATTCGGCTGAGGTACGCCTCGGTCAGCTCGACCGGTGAAATGTCGCGCGCCCGCAGCTTGCCGGACAGAGTAGCTACATCGAATTCGAGTAGTTCCTGAAACGGAATCGACATCGGAATAAATCCTCGAAGTGAGTATTGAAGTGGGTATTACGACCTGGCCTTGGCAACGCGGGCCGCTTCGGCCAACAGCACCGGATAGCCGAAGGGCGGCTCGATCCCGGCAAGACCGATCGACCCCAGGTGCCCGGCGAGCGTGAGCATCGCGCCCGCACTGTGCGCGATTGCATGCGCGTCGGCGTCGGAGATTTCGTAGCCGTAGAGATCGCGCATTACCTGTCTGACGGTTTCGCCGGTAACCAGTGGCATAGTGTCTCTCCTATTCGGACTATTCCAGTTTATGCGCCGATTCGACTATCAAGTCGCACACACGGCTCGCGTCTTCAAGTGCGATTAGCCGGTAGCACTCGGGCCAGCCGATCCAATCCGGCGGGACGGAAGGGTTCGTGAACGGCAGATATTTCAATTGAAAAATCTGGTCACCGGGAGCGCGTAATTCTATGTCGCGATAGATGCGCCGGAGACGGAGTTGCGGAGCGTTCAGCCGGTCAAGCAGAACTGCCGCCATCTCCGGCTCTCTCAGTCCGGACACGATGATCACGCGTTGATTGGTGACGCCGTAAAACGTCTTCGACAGATAGGAATGGAAGACGATCGCCTCCGCGATCAAAACTCCGACCAGCACCGCCAGCAGAATTGAATTGGTGTCGGCACGCTCGGCAAGACCGGAGTCGAGCGGGATCGAACGCATCACGAGCGCCGCTATTCCAACCAGTATAATCGCGCCCGCGCGCCATCGAAGAGCGGTCGTATCATGCGGGCGCCCGCACCAGAGCAGCTCCTCGCGCGCGAGCAGATGTGGAGTGACGACGGCGGCCGCCTCAGGATCCATCGCTCACTTGACGACGCCGGCGGCGTGCAGCGCGGCGACTTGGCCGGCCGAGTAACCGAGGTACTCGCGGAGGATCTCGTCGGTGTGCTCGCCCAGCATCGGAGCGGCGCGGCCGATCGTGCCGGGGGTCGCGGCAAACTTCGTCAGCATTCCGGTTTGCTTCACGCGGCCCCATTGCGAATGAGACAACTGAGAGATCAGGCCGTTCGCGATGACCTGTGGATCGTCGAACAATTCACCTGAATGATTTACCCGCGTCGCCGGGATGGCGGATTTCTTCAACGCTGCGAGTGCGTCATTGCGATCGAGCTTCGCAAACTGCTCCGCGAGCGCCGCCGCGAGCGCGCCTTCGCTTGGTTCCGCCGCGGCCGCATCCCAGTTGGTATTCGGCAGCCCCGGTAGAATAGTCAGTAGCGCGTTCCATTGAGTACCGTCGGTCAGCGAGATGAATAGCCATTCGCCGTCACGGCAACCGTAGGCGCGGGAAAGCGCCGAGCGCCCGCGATTCTCAGCGCCGCCATTTTCCATGTCCGGCCGGCCCGGATAGAACGCGAACTCGCCGGCTTGAAAAGCCATCGCGGCTTGCAACAGCGAGGTCTCGCATAACTGGCCGCGTCCGCTACGTTCGCGCGCACGCAGCGCGAGCACGCATCCAAACGCGGAGAGCATCGCGGCGCCGTAGTCGCAAATCGCGCAGGTCAGGTACACCGGATGCCCGTGATGGCCGCCCTGCGCCGCCATGACGCCCGAACGCGCCTGCAACAGCGGATCGAAGCCGGGCTGGTTGTGCTCGGGTCCGCGATTTCCGAACCCGTTGATCGACATATAGATGATGCGGGGGTTGCGCGCCGCCAGGCTTTCGTAATCGAAGCCGAACTTGCGCATCCGGCCCGGCCGCAGATTCTCGACCACGATGTCGGCCTTGTCCGCGAGCCCATGGATGATGTCGCGGCCTTCCCCGCTCGCAAGATTGACGCAGATACCGCGCTTGCCCTGGTTCCAGCCGAGGAAGCCGAAACCGAAATGGCGAAACGAATCGCCCTCGAGGCTTTCGATCTTGATGACCTCGGCGCCGAGTTGCGCGAGTATCATCGGGCCGTACGCACCCGCGATGTAGCTGGCGAAGTCGAGCACGGTGACGCCGTCGAGCGGAAGCCGTTCAGCCGTGCGCAGGTCCTTTTCCGGCGAGGTGTCGCGCTTTGGCTCTGCAAGCCATTGCAGCGCCGCGCGATCGCTGTCGTTGCTCAGCCGGGGAGCAGGACCGGTGATTTCGCCGGGAGTGCGGCTTAGGAACACCGGCAGGCCCATCTGAATCATGCGGCCGAGAACGGGGTCGTCGATTTCATTGCGCATCGCGAGCGCGCGCGTCTGTGGGTGATCGATGAACTCGTGGCGGGTCATCACCGGCGCGCACGGGACGTCGTATTCGCGCAGGATGCCCAGCCATTCGTCGCGCGTCCGCGTGCGGACGATTGGCTCGATGATGTCTTTGAGCGGCTGCCAGTGCTCGGGCGGAATCCCCCACGGTGCATTTTCGAACCGCGGGTCGCCGACCAGATCGGGGCGATCGATTGCGATCGCGAACTTGCCCCAGAAGGTCGCGTTGCCGCATGCGACAAACAGGTATCTGCCGTCGGCGGCCTCGAACAAACGATAAACCGGAATCGGGCCGAGAGGATCCAGCGGACCCTGATAGAGGCTGGTCATTTCCTCGTGACTCAGGATTGCGCCGGTCTGGAGCGAGAACGCGCCGGCCAGAATCGAGACTTCGACCGCGTCACCCGTTCGATTGGCGCCGCGCGCCAGGATCGCGGCGACGGCCGCAGTCGCCGCCATCACGCCCGCCGAATAACTCGCCGCCGGAAAAACCAGCGCGACGGGATTGCCGCTGCGCGCCCACTGGCTCCCGGTGATTCCGCCGCGGGCAGCAACCAGGTCGTCGTTCGCATCGAAGTCGGCGTCGGGTCCGCGGCTGCCCAGCGGAGGCACGCCGAGCGCAATCGCGCGCGGATTAATCCGGCGAATCGATTCGGGATCGAGTTTCAGTTGTTTCAGCCGGGCCGGCGTGAAGCCGGTGACGACGATATCAGCCCATCGAATCAGGTCCGCGATTCGAGCCTGCGATGCGTGATCGTCGAGGTCCAGCTCGAGCGCACGCTTGGAGCGGTTGAGGACGTGGAAGTGCGGCGTGCCGCGCTCGCGCGAACCGCCGGGTGGCTCGATCTTGATGGCGCGCGCGCCGTTTTCCGCCAGCAGCATCGTGGCGTATGCGGCGCCCATGTTAGAGTCGAATTCAACGATATTGATTCCGTCGAGTGATCTATTGCCCATTGAAAATTGCCAAGCGCCGTTTTGGGAATTGGATTGTCGTTGAGCGAGGGCGAGAAAAGCAAACGATCGCGCCAAAGCGCGATTATGCACGCAGAACCGGTTCGGGCGGACGAATTCAACCCACGGACACGCTCGGTTCATCCTCCCTTAATGTCCGATGAATAACTTTTTCGCGCCGCGATCAGATTCGCGCAAGGGACACGACTAACTTCGAGGCAAGTTCAAATGATGCTCAAACGACGACTAATCCTGGCATTTTTCATCGTCCTGGCGATCGCGGGAATCCGCCGCTCCGGGTTTGCCGACATGTTGGTCAATGGCGCCGGCGCCACGTTCCCGTACCCGATCTATTCCAAGTGGTTCGACGTTTACGCCAAAGAAAATCCCGGCATCAAGTTCAACTACCAATCGATCGGCTCGGGCGGCGGCATCCGGATGCTCTCGAATCGCACCGTCGATCTTGGTGCGAGCGACGCTCCGATGACCGATCAGCAGCTGTCCGACGCACCCGGGAAAATTCTGCACTTTCCCTCGGTGATGGGCGCGGACGTGGTAGCGTACAACCTGCCCGGATTTACCGGCACGCTGCGCCTGACGGGTCCGGTAATCGCGGATATTTTCTCGGGCAATATAACCAAGTGGGATGACGACAAGATCAAGGCCCTGAATCCGGGCGCGGCGATCCCGTCGCAGGACATCGTCGTATGCCACCGCTCCGATGGCAGCGGCACGACGTATATTTTCGTCGACTACTTGTCGAAGGTCAGCCCGAGTTGGGCGTCGGACGTGGGCAAAGGAACCTCGGTCAAGTGGCCGGTTGGACTCGGCGGCAAGGGCAACGAGGGCGTGACCGCGCTGGTTCAGCAAACGCCCGGCGCAATCGGGTATGTCGAGCTGATCTACGCGCTCAACAATCACATTCCGTACGCCGTATTGCAGAACAAGGCGGGCAACTGGCTGCAGGCTAGCCTCGCTGGCGTTACCGCGGCGGCGTCGTCGGTAGCGGGCAATATGCCCGCCGACTTCCGCGTGTCGATCACCGACGCACCGGGAGCCGATGCGTATCCAATCTCGTCGTTCACGTGGCTGCTCGTTTACCAGAAGCAGACGAACAAGGATGTCGGCGAGCAGATCGTGAAGTTTCTGCACTGGGCGCTGACAGACGGACAGAAGTACGCGCCGGAGCTCAAGTACGCGCCGCTGCCGGCCGAAGTCGTGCAGAAAGAGACGGCGCAGATTGAGCAGATTCAGATTCCGTAACGGGATAATCGCAAGCATAGAGAGGCGCGGGCGTCGAGATGGCGTCCGCGTTTTCTTTGGTCGAACGCGTCGGGACAGCGCGTCCGATCAGGTGTATCGTCGGAGACGGTGATACCACAACGACAAATGCACTTGATGGCGAGCGCAACTGCGGCCGTCTCTGCGATAATCATTATGGTCGCGACGTGCAGCATAGCGCGGGCGCAGAGCTACGCGATCGATCAGGGCGCCAGCGACGCGCTCACCCGTTATCTCCATCTGAACAGCCTGCCGATGGTCACCGCGCAGCTCTCCAGGTCCCCGGGCGGGATCAAGCAGTTGATCCTGACCGGGTTTGTGGCGACGCAGTTCGGGCGCCGCGATGCGGAACGAATCGCGACCGCGTACTTGAACGATCCGAGCGTCAATATTGTTGACCAGATCCTGATCGATCCGCACGTGGAGGATATGCGCACGGCGTCGCCGGGTTCGGCAGCCGCACCGGCTTCGCCATCGCCCAACAGTCCCGATCAACTCTGGAACAAGACGATGCAGGGCATCTACAAGAACGGCGCGCAAAGCCCCCCGGCAAGCGGGCCGATGCTGCCGTAGGGCGCCGGGGCAATCGCGGGCATCGCAACTTGCTGCGCGCGGCGTGGTAGGATCCCGCTTGACGTGGCCGACAAGGTAATTTACCTGCGCGAAAAGCCGCCGTCGCTGGCCGACGAGCGCAACTTCAAGATCAAGTACGCCGAACTGCTCAATCCCGCGCAGCTAGCCGCCGTGACCCATCGCGAAGGCCCGCTGCTGGTCGTAGCGGGGGCGGGATCGGGCAAGACTCGCACGCTGATCTATCGCGTCGCGCGGCTGATCGAGAGCGGCGTGCCGCCCGGTGCGATCTTGCTTCTGACCTTTACCCGTCGCGCGGCGCAGGAGATGCTTCGTCGGGCCGAACAGTTGGTCGGCGATCGGGCGGGCGCCGTCGCGGGCGGTACGTTTCACTCCTTCGCCAACAATGTTTTGCGCCGGATGGGCGCGCCGATTGGCCTCAAGCCCAACTTCACCATACTGGATCGCTCCGACATGGAAGACGTGGTCAATCTGTTGAGGACGCGGATGGGACTGGCGTCGCGCGAGCGCCGGTTTCCGAAGAAAAGCACGATTGCCGAGGCGATCAGCATGTCGCGCAACAAGCGCCGAGCGCTCGAAGAGGAAATCGAGATCGACTTTCCGCATCTCGGCGAGCATCAGACCGAAATTCTCGAACTCGCGAAAAATTACGAAAGCTACAAGCGCGAGCGCGGCCTGCTCGACTACGACGACCTGCTGTATCGGCTCGCCGAGTTGCTCGAACAACATGAGAGCGTGCGGCGCCGGCTGTCGGACAGCTATCGCTACATCATGATCGACGAGTACCAGGACACCAATCTGATTCAGGCCGACTTGGTGCGCCTGCTCGCGATGAATCATCGCAACGTGATGGCGGTTGGCGACGACGCGCAGTCGATCTATTCGTTCCGCGGCGCCAACTTCCGCAACATCATGGATTTTCCCGCGATTTTTCCCGGCTCGAAAATTGTGAAGCTCGAAGAGAACTACCGCTCGATCCAGGGAATCCTCGACGTCGCCAACGACGTGATTTCACGCGCCGGCGAGAAGTACACCAAGGCGCTGTTCACGCAGCGCGAGGGCGGCTTTCGGCCCTTCCTGGTGCGCGCGCAGGACGAACACATGCAGTCGCGGTTCGTCGCGCAGCGCATCCTCGAATTGCGCGAAGAGGGAGTCGAACTCGGCGAGATCGCAGTGCTGTTCCGATCCAGCTTTCACTCCTTCGATCTGGAACTCGAGCTGCAACGCCGCGACATCCCGTTCATCAAGCGCGGCGGATTCAAGTTTATCGAAACCGCGCACATCAAGGACGTGCTGGCGCATCTGCGCGTCATCGCCAATCCGGCCGACGCCGTCTCGTGGCTGCGCGTGCTCACGCTGGTCAAGGGAATCGGTCATCGCACGGCCGAGCGAACGATCGACGCGCTCATCGCCGCCGACGATCCGGCGGCCGCGATTGCGAAACTTGCCGACAAGGCCCGCGGCGGCGCAGACGGCGGGCTCAAGCGGCTTGGCGCGCTGCTGGCGGAATTGCGGGATGGCAAAAAGCGGCCACCCGAGCAAATCGCGATAACGCTCGAATACTATCTGCCCGTGATGCGCGAGGCGTACGCCGACGATTACCCCAAGCGCGAACGCGACCTCGAACATTTTCAGAATCTCACCGAGCGCTACAAGAGCCTCGAACAAATGCTGGCCGACATGGCGCTCGAGCCGCCCAACGATTCACTCGACGGCATGCTCGCGACGGATTCCGACGACGAACGTCTCACGCTCAGCACGATTCACTCCGCCAAGGGACTCGAATGGAAAGTCGTGTTCCTGATCTGGGCCGCCGATGGACGCTTTCCGGGACCGCAAAGCGTGGGCGATGACGAAATCGAGGAGGAGCGCCGCCTGATGTACGTCGCGAGCACGCGCGCGCGCGACGAGCTGTACCTGTCGTATCCGATATACATGTTCGATCGCAGCTTCGGCTTCGTGATGGGTCGGGTGTCGCGCTTTCTCGAAGAGGTGCCCGCCGAGCTGCTGCAGACCGCGACCCTGCAGGAGTCCGAAGACACTTAACTGGGCCTACTCGCCGAGCACCTTGATCAGAACGCGCTTGGGGCGGCGCCCGTCGAACTCGCCGTAGAAGATCTGTTCCCAGGGGCCGAAGTCCAGCTTGCCGGCGGTTATCGCGACGACTACCTCGCGGCCCATCACCTGGCGCTTATGATGCGCGTCGCCGTTGTCCTCGCCGGTGCGATTGTGATGATACCGCTCGGGGCTTGGGTCGTACGGCGCCAGCCATTCAAGCCAGTGCTTGTAATCTTCGTGAAGGCCGGGCTCGTCGTCATTGATGAAGACCGAGGCGGTGATGTGCATCGCATTGACGAGGCAGAGACCCTCGAGCACGCGGCTTTCGTTCACCGCCTTTTCAACTTCGCCCGTGATGTTCACGAAGTCCATCCGGCTGGGCACCTTCATGGTGAGATATTTCGTATGCGACAACATGCGGATAGTCCTCCGATGATTCGATTGATGACGCTGGCGTCGTACCAATTTTGCTATGTCACTTGATGGCTTCGAACTTTGCGTAGCCCGTCAGGTCCTGGTCGGCAGTTGTATGCATCGGCATCGAGACCTCGCGCAGCACCGGCACCTTCTCCGTGATCGTTCCGCTCGCGGGCGCGTCCTTTGGCACCGTGATGACGCGCGTGCCGACGAAGCGGATCACCGTCGGCAGCATCCCGCCGGTATCGAGGTAGCGCGTCCGCGTCGCCTCGAAGACGGTATCGCTCTTGAAGAGTTTCGAGCCCGCGCGAATCAGGTACTCGTTACCGGAGAGCGCGCGGACCAGCGTCGGTTGGCTCATCACATATAGATGTCCGACGGTCGGGCGCAGAAATCCGGGGTAGAGCGGATTCACGCCGAGCCAGTACGGCACTATGATGCGCCGGCCGGGCTTCCAATCGGTGAGACTGATGTGCGCCTCGTGATCGTTGTTGGCCAGAATGAAATCCCGTCCGGCGAATTCGCGCATGATGTCGCGGCTCAACTGATCTTCGGGCGGCGTGGTTATCTCGCCCGTCGCTCCGAAGTCGAGCGCCTTGTCGGGCGTGCATCCCGCGACGACCGCCGTGAGCGCAAGCGCGAGCGCTGCGGCGATCGCCCTGCCCCGGTGAATCATGTCCGGTATCTCGCGTAGCTTGCCGGGATCATTCCGCCGAGCGTCCATTTCATCGGCAACGAGACCTCGCGCAGCACGGGAATATTCACCGTCTTGCCGTCGGGCCGTTTGAATTCGCGCTTGCCGATGTACTGAACGATGGTGGGCAGAATTTTTCCGGGCGCCAGATATCGCGTGCGCGTCGTGACGAACACCGTCTCCTGCTTCACCAGCGAGCTGCCCGCTTCGATCATCCATTCGCCGGGCGTGTCCAAAGGCTTTTCCAGGGCGGCCTCGCTGATCACGTAGAAATCGCCTTCTTTGGGCGCCATGACTCCGGGCACCAGGATGTTGACGCCGAACCAGAACGGCAGCTTGAGGAACTGGTCCTTGCGCCAATCCAGCGGGCGCACTTCGGCGATTTGACTGTTGTCGCCGAGCACGAACGTGCGGCCGCGAAAGTTGAGCTCGACTTCCTCGGCGCTGGCGAAGATGCGCGCCGGTGCCTCTGAGGGCGGCGCGGATTTTCCGCATCCTGCAATCGTGGCGACGACGACCGCGGAAGCGAGCGCGAGAGCGGCAGCGGTCTTCACCTGTTTCATCGGCGACGCTCCCTGGTTTGCGCGCATCCGGCGATGATATTAGCATAGGCGGACGCAATGAATCCGAATCGCACGGCATCGAACGGTGCGCCGGTGACCGTGACTCTGTTGGGCACCGGAGATGCCTTCGCGAGTTCCGGCCGTTCGCAATCGGGCTACCTCGTCGACGCGCCTGGCGGACGGATCCTGATCGAAGCGGGGCCCGGCCTGCTGGCTGCCCTCAAGGGCAGCGGCGTGCCGACCGACAGCTTCGACCTGCTGCTCATCAGCCATCTGCACGGCGATCATTTCGCCGGCCTGCCGTTTCTGATCCTCGACTACATGTGGGAGACGCCGCGCAAGAAGCTGCTGACCATTGCGGGCCCGCCCATGCTCGAGCAGCGGACGTGGACGCTGATGCGCGCGATGTTCCCGCATTACGAACTCGGCAAAGTCAAGCACAAGCTGAAGTTCGTGGTGCTCGAGCCGGGCAGCTCGACCCGGCTGGGCAAGTTCAAGGTGAGCGCGATCCGCAGTCCGCACACCAAGCCCGAAATCTCGCTTTCGATCCGAATCGACGGCGGCGGCAAGTCGATAGTTTTTTCGGGCGACAGCGGATGGAACGACGAGCTGGTGGCGCTCAGCGCCGGCGCCGATCTGTTCCTGTGCGAATGCACCTACTACGAGAGCGCTCATCTGAAGTTTCATCTCAACTACCCGCAGCTGGCGGCCAATCGCGACAAGTTCAAGGTGCGCCGAATGGTGCTGACCCATCTCGGCCGGGAAGTGCTGAGCCGCGAGGATGAGATCGCTCTTGAAATGGGCTATGACGGGATGAAGATCGAAATCTGAGCCCGCGCGCGCAAATCGTCGCAGATAAGGATACTCGCCATGGGTATAGTACAGGGCAAGCGGGCGTTGATCGTCGGCGTCGCAAACGAAAAAAGCCTGGCATGGTCGATCGCGCAGACGCTGGCTGCCGAGGGCGCCGAGATCGCGCTGACCTACCAGGGCGAGATCCTGGAAAAGCGCGTCCGTCCGCTGGCCGCGCAAATCGAGGCGGACGTGATCGGCGAGCTCGATGTGAACGACGACGCGCAAATCGCATCCGTGTTCGCGGCGCTCGAGAAAAAATGGAACGGGCTCGACCTGCTCGTGCATGCGGTCGCGTTTGCCGAGCGCGAAGATCTCCGCGATCGATTTCTGACGGTTAGCCGCGCCAATTTTGCCAAGTCGATGGAAATAAGCGCCTACTCGCTGGTCGCGCTCGCCCGCGCCGCCGAACCCCTGATGGAAGCGCGCGGAGGCGGCTCGATCCTGACGCTCAGCTACCTCGGCGCGGTCCGTGCGATCCCCAATTACAACATGATGGGTGTGGCGAAGGCGGCTCTGGAAGCCTGCGTGCGCTATCTGTCGGTCGATTTAGGGGCAAAGAATATACGCGTCAACGCGCTCAGCGCAGGACCCGCGCGCACGCTCTCGTCGTCGGCGATCCGCGACTTCCACACGATGGCGCATGAGGTCGAGGCGCGCTCGCCGCTGCGGCGCGCGATGAAGGTCGAGGAGGTCGGCAAGATGGCGGCCGCCGTGCTGAGCGATTTTTCCAGCGGCGTCACCGGCCAGACGCTTTACGTGGACGTGGGCTACAATATCGTCGGCGTCTAGCTCCAAGGAGTATCGCGATGCCAATAGTCACCGTTGCGCAGCTCTCGGACAACTACGCCTACCTGGTGATCGACGACGGCAGCAAGCAATGCGCGGTGGTCGATTGCGCCGAGGCCGACAAGGTGATCGCGGCGGCGAAATCGCACGGCGCGAAAATCGTCGCGGTGCTGACCACGCACTGGCACGGCGATCACTCCGGCGGCAACAACGACATCGCATCCAAGGTGCCGGGAATCAAAGTGTACGGCGCGAGCGCGGAAGGCGGCAGGATTCCAGCGTTGAGCGATCCGGTCGCGGACGGCGACCAGGTCCGAATCGGCGCGCTCGAAGGCCGCGTGATCGGAATCCCGGCGCATACCAACGGACACGTCGCCTATTATTTTCCGGCGCTCAGCGCGGTGTTTACCGGAGACACGATGTTTGTGGGCGGATGCGGCCGCGTGTTCGAGGGGCAAGCATCGACGATGGTCGCGTCGCTGAAGAAACTCGCGGCGCTGCCCGACTCGACCCAGGTCTATTGCGGCCACGAGTACACCGAAAAAAATCTGCGCTTCGCGCTCACCCTGGAGCCGGGCAACGATGCGCTGACAAAAAAGCACCAGTGGTGCCTGAAGACCCGCGCCGAGCACAAGTTCACGGTGCCGTCCACCATCGGCGACGAGAAGCAGACCAATCCATTTCTGCGCACCGGGAGCCCCGAGCTGCGCGCGAATTTGAAAATGCGCGACCCGTCGGTGAACGACGATCCGATCGCGATTTTTGCCAGGGTCCGCGAACTCAAGGACCATTTTTAGTAAACTATTAGCTCCTGCTTCCCTCGCCCTCACACATACAAGGGTGCAGATTTCACGGGTGAGCGATGGTACGGACGGGGGCTCACTCGGAGGACACAATGATCGATCACATCAGTCTCAGAGTTTCGGATTTCCCGCGTAGCCGCGCTTTCTATGAGCAGGCGCTTGCGCCACTCGGCTACAAGCTCGTGTTCACCAATAACGAGGAGCAATACGCGGGCTTCGCCGGGCCTGATCGCGAGCGAATCTGGATCGGCCGCAACGATGGCCCGCGCGGCTATGCCCATGTTGCGATTCTGAGCCCGGACCGTGCGACCGTGCGTCGCTTTTACGATGCGGCATTGAAGGCTGGCGGACGGGACAACGGTCCTCCGGGCCCGCGACCGATGTACAGTCCAGACTACTACGGCGCTTTCGTCCTCGACCCGGACGGACACAATCTCGAGGCGGTCTGTTTCGCCAAGGGCGAATAAGATTTGATGCAGGCCATGTTCGGACGAATCAAACGTTCGGTTTTCACTAGTGCACGAACTCACCCTGGCCGCCCTTCGACCACGGATCATATGAGAGGCAGAAGCGAATCCGATCGGGGATCGACGGGTGATCATAGAACAAGAAGACCTCAAGCCGACTCGGCTCAGGATCCGCAAGATCCACGTCGCCCAGAGCTTGGAACGCTTGCGCCGCCACTTGGGCTGAATCCGGCGTCAGACCATGCGTCACCTCGAGTCCGTATTGGTCCGCTTGATGTTCGTAATGACGGCTGACGCCGTTCGTGACGGGATTCAGAACGAAGACGAAGATCGTCAGGAGGAGTAACAAAGCGGGAAGGGATGCCCAATCATCCAGGCCGCGGATCCCCCACCCGCCACCCCATCGGAGCAGCATCCAGCCGACGCACCGATAGCCCAGATAGAAGACCACGAACAAGGCCGCGGCGCCAAATACGAGCAGCTTGGGGATGTGATAGAGCACGTAGTGACCAGTCTCGTGGCCGGCGACGAAAACGATCTGGGGAGTCGTCATTTTGGCGATCGTTGTGTCCCACACCACCATGCGTTTCGAGCCGCCGATGCCTGTCACGTAGGCGTTCAGCGCGGTCGATTTTTCCGCCGCGCCCATCCAGAAAATCCGCTCGCGTGGTATGTTCTCGCCGGCCCGATGCACCATCTGTTCGAGCGCGGCCGTGAGCGCCGGATCCTTCTCTGCCAGCGGCTCGAACTTGTGGAAGAGAGGATCGACAACCAGCGGCTGAAGGAAAACCATGAACACTGCGATCGGAAGCGAAACGAGCCAGAAGTAGAACCACCAGCGACGCGGGCTCTTCCGAATGACTGCGTAGAGAATCATGATGAAGATCGTCCCCACGATCACTGAGACGAGTTCCCGCTTTCCCCAGTCCAAGTTCCACGACCTCCATCCCTGGACCGAGATTCCGTACTTTTGCGAGAGCCAATTTTGGTAAATGCCCGTGGGCAGTTCGAGGACGCCAACCGTCAGAATCAGGAGCGGCGAAAACACCATGGCTTGGAGAACGCGCCTGGAGGACGAACGCTCGGCCCAATCGCGATACTTCGGTGCAAGTTTCCACCGCAGGATCAGCCATAGGACGACCAGCCCGTACATAAAGGCGATGATTCTGAACCGGAAATGAATCCGGTTCAGTTCGCGCGCCTTTTGGTAGCGGTCCGGCGCAAGCGTATAGGCGGTGATCTTTTGGGGCGTATCCCGGGACGCGACACTGGGTGCCGAGGTCGGCGCTGCGGTTGAAATCGGCGAGCTCTGCTCCGCAACCAAAGAGAGTACCTGAGATGGTGGCCCGGCAGCGCGCGAAGGATTCGAGCAGAGCGCAATGGCAAAGGCCGCAAGAACGAGTGTGAGTCTTTTCATCTTCGGCTTACGGTCGGCGAGCAGCGCCTTGGCGTTTTTCAGGTCGGCAGTGTCAAAGCCCTCGATGAACCAGTTGTAGCCGGAATTTCCATCTTGAATCCTGATTCAGCCTCGCGCCGATAGCAGTCGGTTTACAATACGCGCCGCGCCGCGCGATGCTGGATCTTCCCCCTCAGCCCCGTCTAACAGGGCCCTTCGGGTACTCAGGGTAAACTCCGCCCGCATCTTCAGCTTTTCACTGGTAAAGTGGTTACCCCTGCCGCGGTCGCGCGATCTCTTAATACTGGCCAGCCGTGCCAACGGCCCTGCTCAGCCCTGCCGCACGTACACCGGATTCGACAGGATCCACAGCTTGCCGCCGCGATAGGCCTCGATTCGGTACGCCCCCGGTGACTTCGGCGCGAACTCGAGTATCGACGCATTCTTGGCCGACGCCACTAAAGCGCCGTTCTGATACATCGCGATTCGATCGGCCGCCGCCGGCAGCACGGTCTTGAGCGCGAGTCCCGGCGCGAGGCGCACTTCATCTCCCATCATTGTCATCGAGTCTCCCACCCGTGCGAAGAACGCGAACGCGCCGACGTAGCCCAGATAGTCGAAGCTCGCATAGGAATGTCCGAGCCGGAGAGCCTCGAGTAGCGGCGCCGAATCGCGCTCGCGCGCAATCAGATGGGTGGTGCAGAACAGAAAAAGTTGCGGCAACGTGCCAACCTTCGAGCCGAGCATGTCCATGTTGTCGGGCGCGCCCATTCCCGCGAGCATCGGGACCCGCGCGCCGGCCGTCATCAGGTCGTAAAGCGCGAGGTTGGCATCGGGGCGGACGTCCAGCCCGGACAGGAAATGATCGGTGCCGAGAAAAATCGCGCGGAAGTACAGCGCGGTGGGATTTTGCGCCGTCCAGGCCGAGCGCTGGTTGTAAACTTCCATCGCGTCCGCCAGCGCGTAGTCTGCCGACGACGCAAATTTCGCGGGGTCGGCCGCAATCGCAAGTCCGCCCTGGTCGTGAATCGCCGAAATCAAATCGTTGGGCGTGAGGTTGGGTTTGATCGGTTCGTGGATGCTCACGCCGATTATCTCGCTGCCGGCGACTTCGAACGCTCCGCCCGGGATGAAAAGAATTTCGTTCGAGAATCCTTCGATTCCGAAGGCGGAGCCGCCGTCGCTTTCACTCGGTTGGACGCGATCGGCAAGAAAGATGAAATCGATTTGCGCAGCCTTGGCCAGTTCCGCGATTTCCGATTGATCCATCCCCGACTTTTTGATCGGCAGATCGAAGATTCCGCGGTAGTCGTGAAAGCCGGGGAACTCCGGCGCTGCCGAGACGAACCGTGCCGGCGGAAGTTCGGTACTCGGCAGCGGCGCACTGCATCCCGCGAGCATAAGCGCCGCGACAATCGGCAAGCAGAATCGGAGGAAAAAGCGCCGCCCCATCATCAGAGGATCGATCGTCCCTGCGCGCCGTCCACCGGGATACTAGCGCCCATAATCCAGCTCGCGCGCGGCGACGCGAGCATCACGACCGCATACGCGACCTCCTCGGGACGGCCCAGGCGCCCGGCCGGCATCTCATGGCTGATGAAATCCTTCTCGAAGGCTGGATTGTCGCGAAAGCGCCGCTCCCAGTTTCCGCCGGCCGTGAGTATCGAGCCGGGAGCGATCGTGTTGACGCGGATATTTTTCGGCGCGTACTCGCGCGCGAGCATCTTGGTGAACGAATGCAGCGCCGCTTTCGACGCGTTGTAGGTGAGCGGCCCACCCGACTCGCGCCCGTAGATCGAACCGATATTGATGATCGAACCGCCGCCGCGCTTTTCCATGTGCGGGGCGCACAGCCGCGCCAACCGCACCGGCGCGAACAGGTTCAGATCGAATTGCTCCTGCCACGCCGACTCGGGAATTTCCGCGAGCGCCCCCGGCCGCGCCGCCCCGGCATTGTTGACGAGCACGTCGATTCCGCCGAATTTTTTCAGGGTCTCCTCGACCCACCTTTGCGCATTGTCAGGTTTGGTGATGTCGCCGACAAACCCCATCGCAGGTCGCGACGCCGACCCGGTCTGCGTCAGCGCGGCGACTGCTTCGGTCAGCGTATCGTGGGTTCGCGCGCATACGCTCAGGTACATCCCCTCGTCCGCGAGCGCGTGAGCCATCGCGCGGCCCAGACCGCGGCTGGCGCCGGTCACCATCGCGACTTTTCCCGTCAAACCCAAATCCATCTCGAAGCTCCTTATGTACGCATCGCGCTTCGCAGTCCCGCGAACAAGCTGACGCTCCTCCGCGCCCTAACCTTTCGAACAGGCACGAAGCGCCGCATCCGTCCCTCTTAATACTGGGTGCAGGGGTCACCCGTGCCGATTCCATTCCTTTACCAGACGCGGGTTGTGCGCATGAAGGGGAATTGCGAGATCCGCGGAGAACACCTGGATGCGCCGATGCGCCTGCGCTGGTTGACTCAGACCAAGGGCGGACCTAAGCTCGGTAGGCTAATCACCGGACGGACGGAGGACTATGGAAATTCGGGTCGAAGGCTCTCTTGATCAGGCGATGCGAGTACTCAAACGCAAGCTGGCCAAGGAGGGTGTATTCAAGGAGATGAAGAAGCGGGCTTTTTACGAGAAGCCCAGCGTCCGCCGCAAACGCAAGCGTTCCGAGGCCCAGCGCCGCCGCCGTAAGGAACAGCGCCGCCGTCGCGCGTCCGCGATGTAAATTTTTTCAGTGAATCCGGTTTTGCGCTAATAGTCAGGCGAAAATTTCCCTTCCTGCACGCGACGTAACAGTCTGAATCAGCTTTTGTACCGATAGGCGGGTGAAAATTTCCCTGCCTGGCGGCGACGTACCTACGCCTGCAACGGACGCCAGGTGAAAATCACCTGTCCGCCGGCCACGTAGCAGTCCAAATCATAGTGAGGCAGGCCGTCTTCGGTGCGGCGGAGGCGGAAATTCTCGACCGCGCGATGCAGCGCGTCGGGCGTCAGCGCCCCATCCACGCATTTGCCCTCGAGTTGCTGCGCGCGCACCTCGGCGCCCAGGTGGACGGGGATGCATCGGCTCCCGCAATGCTGATCGAGAGGACCGGCGCCCACGCACGAGCATCGCAGGCACAACACGACCGGTCCGCGGTCGTCGCTGGGCGCGGCGAAGAACTCGCGCTTGAGGCGGTCCAGTCCCATCGCGCATTCACACCATGCTTCGCGCGCGCGCTCGGCGGAAAAGCGCCGAATCGCGCGAGCCAGCTCCCGCATCAGGGTTTCATTCGAGCGCGGTTCGAGCGCGACGATCGAGTCGTCCTCGACACGCATCGAGGACCCCAGTTGCTCGGCCAGGAAATGACGCAGATTGATCGGCAGGCGGCTGCCGAGCTGCAAACGCTGCATCTTCCACGGTGCGGCCTCGACTTGCGCGCTGCGCGCCACGCGTGAAAACGCCCGCGGGCTGCCGAATGCCGACAACGATTGCAGACGCTCCAACGGCGACGGCGCGCCGTAAACAAATCGCGATGCGTGGGCGTGTCGATGAACCAGGCGTCCGTTTCGCACAACTCAACCTCCCAAGGCTTCCAGTTCCGGTCGGCGTGCCGCGGTCGAGGACGTGCGAACGCACGCGCATCGGCGCGAGGCCTTACCGCCGGACACCGTCAGGGGCCGTTGGACAGATATTTCAAATTTCGAATTGGAACTGCGAGTGATAGGGGGGAAATCGATTCGGGAAATGCCGGGAATGCGTCGTAGAGCCGTCGCGTCGCGCCAACAACGCCGGCCGTAGCACCCGACGGCGCCGGCTTCAAGGCTCCGAGATCGAAAAGCGCCAAAACAAACTTGCGCCATGCGCACCGGCTCTTTTCATCGGACCATCAGCCCGCTCAGCATCCGCGATGCCCGCCCGCCTGCCCCACACCACTTCTCAATCCAAGCAGCGGCTCGATGGATATGCGCGCGTTGGCTCGGTGGTCAAATCCCCCGACTTGGCCGTTGCAATCCGCGCGACGTTTTCAGACCATCAAGAGTAACGATCAATAGCGACGGGATCTTAACTAGCGCGCGTGCCGTGGTTGGGCAACATGGAACGACCGATTAAGATCCGAATCGAAACTTGACAACCGATGGCCCCCGTGCCCTCTTTACGCGCGATCCGCACGCGTCCACAGCCGCAAAATGAGGCGCGCTAGCGGAGAACGCGATTACCCGCTTGCGCGTCGAGGAAAACTCGTGGACCTCGTGCGCCGGTTGTACGAGCGGCTCGGGCGTCGCCACACGTCTACGCGACAACCGCCGTGTGAAACGCGGCGCGAGGCTCACAGATGCCATCGGGCCGTATATGCCTTGCAAATCTGCGCAATCATCGCCCGGTAATCAGCGTCGATATCAATTCCTAATTCGTTTTCTCGCGCCAGGTACGGAGAATTTACGTTGTCGATGAAGGCAGGTACCAGAAGCACAAAATCATCGCCGAGCACATGCGTATGCCCCGGCTTTCGCGTCGGAAGACCTCGAAACTTCTTCACCGTAGTTTTTGGATCGTTCGGTCGATTGCTGCTGACAGCCAGGGGAAATTCTTTCCAAAGCCGAGCATCTCCCGAAGATAGCCTTGGAAGTATTTTTGTTTGGAATTTGTTGGGGTTCTTCCGGAAGATTGGCTTTATTCGGTCCGGAACGTTTAGTACCTTCTGCGCGACACCGATCAGTACCGTAGCGACCAGTACCGCCTCTTCTCTGGCAGCGTGAACGGCCTTCATTACCTCGTTCAGATCGGTGTAGCGGGTGGTACGATTGCGATGAGCGGTAACCACCGACTTATTTTCGATGCAGACTCTGATTTTTTCCGGGTCGGGCGAGTTCTTGTCGTCTTCTTTCGCTCCACCTATCAGAAGGTCCAGTTCTCTCTCGTCCTTCCCCGGAATCGGTGCGTTAAGCCAGTACCTGACGGCACCGCTCTTGATATCATCGCGAAGAGATTCGCAGGTACCAATGAGGTCCTTCAGAATGCCAAGACTAAGCGTATCTGAATGCTCCTCCTTACGGTGGTTATGAAATCCCCGGGCTTTTATCTCGTCTACGACCTGATCGAAAGGTGTTGTCATCGTCCGAATTCGAGTTGCTTGGTTCGAGTATCTCCGCCGCGCGGCCCGGCAGAAAGTCTAAGATGATGGCTTGGAGTCGTTCTCCGCGAAGTAGAGAACTTGGACGGAATAGGAAGGCGTTTGAGGACATGACTCTGCAACCTGAGAAAACCGTTGGCTACTCGCTGGCAATGGGACTCCAGCCATTCGCCAACCAATTTGGAATTCAAATGGTCACAGAGGTTTTCGATGTCAAGCGAGTCTCTCGGCACAATGTAATAGACCGAATGTCGCGGGATGAGCTTGCCTCTCTTGTCGACCCAAAACTTCGGCCGCTCGGTAATATCTTTGCAGAGAATCTTAGGCCGCAGAATGTCATTAAGCGGTGGGGTCTCATGGAATGCGTACCATGGCTTTCGACGAACACAGGTTCGTTGAACCAGCTGCGAACGAATGGCGGGTTGAGAAAGATAATCTCTTAGTTTCCCGAGTTTATCTTCGGCAATCAGAGTCCCATCGAGATCGTACGGGACCAGGATTAGTTTGCGAAAATCTAGGGCATCGTTGAAATCGCCCATCTCGCGCCCCGCGATCGTTGGATAAGCAAATCGTCGCAGGCCAGGGACAAGTGTATCGGACTTTCTGACAAAAACGTCGTCTGCGCCGGTGGCGACGCCGCAGCTGATGCGCACACAGATCTCTTCCAGCGTTAGAGCGGAGGAATTGGCGTTGTGGCCCATTATGCAGGGCAGCCATGAGGAACCGTCCGTCGGCGGAACTATTTTAACTTCAGCGCCATTTCGTAGGATCGCCAGCGTGGAACCCGGCCGGTTCGCTTCGTTCGAGATCGTCGTGATTGTTGGATAGGTGACCAATTCCGCGAAAGTCGCCTCGTTTATCAACCGGATTTCCTCAACGCGCTTGTGGGCGAGAATCCTTCTAAGCGGCTGCGCCGTCTCTACATAGAGAAATTTCTCGGGAGTGATGAACACCAAACGGCCGGCAGGATTCAACAGCTTCAGTGCTTGCTCGAAAAACAGCAGATATAGATCGAATCTTCCGGTCGCCGTTTTGAACCGTCCCCGGTATTGCTCTTTTTCGCTCTCCGAGAGCTCGGTGATCGGAACATAGGGCGGATTCCCCACGATAAAGTCATAAGTTCCAAGCTGCTCGTCTGTCAGGAAATCCGAACGCCTGATTTCAACCGAGGAAAACTTCCCGAAGCGTGCTCGCGCGACTTCCACGTGCCGGGGGTCCGACTCTATTCCCACAATTCGCGGAACGCCCGTCCGGTGTTTGGCACACCAACGGAGAATCCCATCTATGAACTCGCCGTGGCCGCAACCGGGATCGAGAACAAGCGCGCCTGGCGCGGGGCGGCAGTTCAGAAAGAGACGGTCAACCATCAGGTCTACCGTCTCGCTTGGCGTTGGAACAAAACCCTTCACCCATCCTCCCGGCTAGCACCGCCTAGGCCAACATCATTTATGCTCGACGCGAACGCAAGGTGCAAATGCTGCCGTCTCGAGAGACAGAACTCCACCGGTTATCATCCGGGCAAATCTTTTGTTTTGTGGATTAAGCCAAAGAGGAGGAAGCATTGAACAATTTTGTTTGCCCTTACTGTGGAGATTCCGAAATCGCTGAATTGTCATGGTGCGTGGTGCTCTATCCGGTCGAGCGCTGGACGGATGAAGGCGTCGCGCAGGAGTATCGAGAAGCTGAAGTCGATTGGGAGTCAGATATGCCATACGGGGCCATGGACGGATCGGTGTCCGACGAAAAGCCGGTCTACGAATGCCGCGGATGCGCAAAGCAATTCCGCAAACCGAGCCGCGCAGACTAGCTCGGTGCAAACGCCCGACAGGCGATCGCAACCACCTTAGTCGGACATTCGGGGGGCTTCGCCGCCGTCGATGATCAGTAGCGCGCCGGTAGCGCAGTCTGCGGATTGGGCAAGTTTTGCAGTTCCGTGATCCATCGTCGTCAAGAGGCTTTCAAGGAGAGGCGGTTTCCCCCAAAACCGAAGGTTGATCAGATAGTTCCTCATTGCCACTCCAACCGCCACGGCGTTGACTCATTTGGAGACCCTAACGTATGTTAGGTGAGTAGTCGCAGACCCTGAGCGCGCGCGGCGGCGCATCAACGCAGGAATCCAGGTGACCTTTCGATGGCTCATGAATCGCAACTGAACTTCTCGACCGAAGAAATTCTCGCCAACGTTCCGACTCGCGAGCCGCTCATCGTCAAAGGCGTGAAATGCCACGGTGGCTTCGACGCCGACGGCAATTACCGCTCACCGCGGACCGCATTCCGCGTGCCCGCGATCAAGGCGTGGCAGGAGCAGCACGTCGCGACCTCGGGAACGGCGCTGTTCGAGATTCCCGCCGACACGATCTCGCCGCAGATGCCCAATCCCGCGCAGGTAAAATTCATCCTCCGCTCGGGCGTGCGCGAACCGATGGTGCGATGGCTGTCCGAAATCGCGATCGTCGAGGGCTTCGGCGCGATGATTCGCGAGCTGCCGGTGCCGCCTCTCGCCACCTTCATCCGCGAGGACACCGCAGGCACCGCGATCGCCCATCTGACCGGCGGCCTGTTCGAAGCGCACGCACGCGACGAAGCGGGATGGTCCGAAGAGGGCGGTCATCGCCAGATGTGGGACGCCGCGCGCGACGCGGCGCTATCCAATCCCGCGATCTCACCTGAAATTTACGCGAACCTCATCGCACAGCGCGGATCCTCTCAGCCCATCGCCCTTTTCCCGGAGCTTGGCCCGCAGGTAGAGCGATTGATTCGCTTCATGGCCAACGTGCTCGCGATCGAGGTCTTCGCCACCTCGACGTTCGCGTGGGCCGAGGAAATCCTGTCCGACCCCGAAGTTTCCGACGCGCCGATCGACGCCGCCAACCTCGTGCGCTTCATTCGCTCCGACGAATCGCCGCACGTCGAGTACCTGCGTACCGCGCTCTCTGAAATTCAGGCGCGCACGCTGCTCACCCTTGACGGCAAGCCCGTATCCGGCCGCAAGGTGGTGAACGATCTGGCGGAGCGCGCGATTCGCGGGATGCTTCGTCACCGGCTGAACGAGCGGCCGGTGATGGTCCGTGATTTGATCCGCAAAACCGCCAACGTCAAAGACATCGACGGGTTGATGCGTGAGTTCGACGCGCTCGACACGCCATGGACGCCTCCTGGGCGCTACGCAGATCTTGCGCCCGCGCGCGGCGCCGCCCCCGTCGGCTAGCAGGGGTCAATCGCCGCACCCGAGTCAGGATTTCTTCTCTCCTCAGTGGTAGGGTTTGTTTTGACTCGGCGTCGGCGTGCGCCCGCCGGGTCCGGACTAGTCGCGATGCGTCCCCACGGTAAGACTTCGGTTCCATCAGCCGTCATGCGCCTTCGAATTGCAGGCGTGATCGCGATTGCACTTTCGATCGCGATTGCCGGATTTTTCGGCGGGAGTACCGCGCCCGCATTCGCCCAGAGTCCGAAGCCCGCGACCGACTCCCAGACCGCATCGGCGGCGCCGACTGTCCTGGTAACCGCCGCGCCCCAACCGGCATCCGCGTCGAGTCCCGCATCACGCAACGCATCGGCGGCCGGGTCGCCTCCCGACGCGCAGACCGTGATTTCGTATTTGAGCGACGTGATCAGTTGGTACGGGCATCTAAGCGTCGAAGCGCAGCTGGTGCGCGATCCTGACGAAACACTTTTTTTCGCCGATGACCGCCAGGTAGCCGGCGAAGTCCTGCGGCTGGGTTTCGACTACGCGCGCAAGCAAGCGAGGTTCATTGCCAAGACCAACCCAAACGCCGCCGCCGCCGGATCTGCCGGTTCATCCGCGGACACTGCCGGGCTCGGCAACGTCACGCAGACTTACCAGACGCTCGCCGCCGCCGCGAACGCGATCCGCGCGCGGATCAAGGATTTGCAGGCGCAGCTCGCGAAAGCGCCTGCGCGCCAGCGCGCGGCGATCGCATCCGAAATTCAAGAGTCGCAGAGCGAACTCGATCTCAAACAGGAGCGCGTCAATACGTTCAAGGCGCTCGCGCAGTTCAAAAGCGGCAGCTCGTCGCCCGACCAGAGCGGCGGACTGGCCGCGCAAATAGACGAGCTCGAGCATTCGATTTCCGATAGCAGCGCCAAACGGCCGGCTGCCGTCCCGGCCGAGAGCACCTTCGTGGCGAGGGCCGAGCCCACCGGGATTTTCGACCTCACCACCGAACTGATCGCACTCAGCAACAAACTCGATGCGCTCGATCAGAACAGCGCGCTCGCGAAAGCGCTGGCCGCGCGCGCCACCGGTGTCCGCCAGTCAATCATCAGCTTGATCGCCGATCTCAACGCGCGCGGAAACGCACTCTCGCAGGGCACCGCCACCGCCGACGTCGCAGCACTCAAGGACCGCACGAAATCATTCGAGAGCCTGCTCGAAGAGTACCAACTCGCAAGAGACGCCGCGCTGCCGCTCAGCAAGCAGATCGTGCTGCTGGGGATTTACACCAACAACGTCGGCAGGTGGCACACCGCGATCGAACAGCGCTGGAAGAAGGAATTCAGAAGCCTCGTCATCCGCATGATCGGGCTGGGCGCCGCTTTCGTGCTGATCTTTCTGGGTGCGATGGCGTGGCGATGGATCACCAATCGCTACGTGACCGACATTCGCCGCCGCGGGCAGGTGATGGCGGCGCGCCGTCTCGTGCTCGGGCTGATCGTCCTGATCGTCGTGCTGATCAATTTCTCCGACGAGATCGGATCGGCCGCCACCGTGGTGGGATTTGCCGCCGCGGGTATCGCCGTCGCTCTGCAGAATGTGATTTTGTCGATCGCCGGCTACTTCTTTCTAATCGGGCGATTCGGAATCAAGGCCGGCGATCGCGTCCAAATCGGCGGCGTGACCGGCGACGTGATCGATATCGGGCTGGTGAAACTTTCGCTGATGGAGCTCGGCGGCGCCGGGACGCATCATGAGCCCACCGGCCGCGTGGTAGTGTTTTCCAACGCGATCGTGTTTCAGCCGTCGGGCAACTTCTTCAAGCAGGCGCCCGGCACCAGCTTCGTTTGGAACGAGGTGCGGTTGACGCTCGCCCCCAATATCGACTACCGGCTGGCCGAGAAACGACTGCTCGAGGTTGTCGATGAAGTGTTCGCACGCTATCGCGACCGCGTGATGCGCGACTATAGGCATCTGGAGCGCGACCTCAACATCATGCTCGAGACGCCCAAGCCCCAGAGCCGCTTGTATCTGAGCAAGGCCGGCCTGGAAATAGTCATTCGCTATCCCGCCGAAACTTACTCCGCGCCGCAAATCACCGACGAAATTTCGCGGCGAGTGCTCGACGCGATTGACCGCGAGCCGAGCTTGCGCATGGCGCCGCAGGGAACCGCGAACATCGAGCCGCAGGTTCCACCGCCTGCGACGGCCGAAAACGAAGACGGGACCGATCAGCCGCCTGACGACGCCACGCCCGCGGATAAGTAGATTTCGGAAATTGGCGGCGCCGTGAGCGCGATGCTACGCGGTCGGAGTTCCCGCGATGCTATCGACGATGTCGGCCAGCTCGGGAATCCGGTAGCGCTCGCCGTTGTAGGCCTTGTACATGAGGAAAACCCAGAACACCGCAAGTGCGATGTCGATTAGCGTCAGAAGAAAATTAAGCAGCGCTCCCAATCCATGGGGCAGTACCGCGATAAATACGCCGAACACGACGCCGATAGCGAACCACGCAACCGAGAAGCCAATCGACTGACGCGCGTGAAAGCGGACGAAGTCGTCCTGATTGTAGGGTTCGAGATAAAGAAAAATCAGGCCGGTGACGAAGCCGAGCAGGTATGTCAGCGCCGCAATTATGTTAGCTTGCGGTTTTCGGCTCTCACCGTTCATCGCTAATTCCTCCTTCTCATCTCGAACGATGATCCTGGAAGCGATCCTTACCCGCTAATTTGTAGTCGAACGTGTCAAGGGATCGCAATGCGCTCGCGTGCAGCCGGCGCACTGCGGCAGGACGGGCCTATCGATGGTGACCCCGGAACTCCGATCGATCTAGCCAACCAGCCTAATGCTGCGACCGATTCCTCACCGCTTCGAGGCGATCCATCGCCGCGCTCGCATTGCGCGCCGTCTCGACCACTTCGAGCTGTGCACGGACGCGGCTGGCGAGCTGGCGCAGGAATACCGGCTTGGCCAGGAAGTCGCCGACTCCCAGGCGCATCCCCTCGGCCCGCGCATCCATATCGTCGCGCGCGGTAATCATGATGATTGGGATTTCCGCGGTCTCGGGATTGTCCCGAAGCGCCTTCACGACCTCGAAGCCGTCCATTTCAGGCATCATCAGGTCGAGCAGAATCACGTCAACTTCGTTTTCAAGAACCAGTTTGAGACACTGTGCTCCGGAGTTGGCCTCTATCGGGACAAAGCCTTCGCGCCGCAAATGGTGGGCAAGGATTGCGACGGTGTCTTGATCGTCGTCAACCACCATTATCTGGGGCGCTCGGTTTGCTTCATCCATATAATTCCTTGCTCGTCTAGCCTTCCTCACTTTCATCCAAAGCTGCCGGAGCTATCACGCCGCAGCGCCTCAGCTTGGCGGAAAAGGTCGTCCGCTTGAGTCCCAGCAGCCGCGCCGCGGCCTGTTTGTTCCCTCCGGTTTGCTTGAGCGCATCGTTTATCAATCTACCTTCCAATTCCCGTACCAAGTTGTTCAGGTTCAATCCGCCGTCACTCAGCTTGACTGCAATTGAAGGCGTCGCGGGCCGCGCGCCTGTCACCAGGTTCTCTGGCAGAATCGACGTGTCGATGATCGAGCCCTCGCACAGGATCGCCAGCCGCTCGACCAGGTTCTCGAGCTCGCGCACATTGCCCGGCCAATCGTACGACCATAGCGCCACCATCGCCTCGCGGCTGATCGCGATTTCGCGCCCGGGAGTGCGATTGCGGATGCGCTCGAGAAAGTGTTCCGCGAGCAGCGGGATATCCGAACGCCGATCGCGCAACGGCGCAATCACGATCGGCACCACCTGCAGACGATAGAAGAGATCCTTGCGAAACGTGCCCTTCGCCACCGCCTCGCCCAGATCGACGTTGCTCGCCGCGATCACGCGCACATTGACCCGCGTCCCCTGGTCCGCGCCGACCGGCCGCACCACGCCGTCTTCGAGCACGCGCAGAAGTTTCGCTTGCAGCCCGCTGACCATCTCGCCGATTTCGTCCAGGAAGATCGTGCCGCGATCGGCCGTCGTCAGCAGCCCGTGACGCGATCCTGCGGCGCCCGTGAACGAGCCCCGCTCATGGCCGAACATCTCGGACTCGAGCAGTTCGTGCGGAATCGCTGCGCAGTTCACCGGCACGAACGGCTGAAGGTTGCGCGGCGACAGCATATGAATCGCCTGCGCAACCACTTCCTTGCCGGTGCCACTCTCGCCCGTGACCAGCACCGTCACATCGGTCGGCGCGACGCGCTCGATCAACGCGCGCAGTTTCACGATTGCCGGATGCGCCCCGACCAGTGCCCGCTCGACCGCAAAAGGCGTCTCCGGCTCCGCGAATTTTGCTTGCAACGCCACCCCTGTTCTCGCTCCGTAACCGGTGATGAAAGATCTCCGCTTACTTATGAAATGCTCTCACGCCGCGCACGCAGTTGACAGGACGATGACTGCAAGTGGGCAGATCAGACGCCGTAAAATCGCGGAAAATGTTACGGAAAGAACGCGATCAGATGCCGCCCGTCGAGTTGCGATAGTGCGCCGACTGACCCGGCCCCTCGGCCACCGAGATTTCCATCGTCGTCACGAGTTTCAGCGCACCGCGCGCGCCCAGCGCCGCCGCCAACTCCTCCCAAATGTAGCGCGCGAGTTCTTCCGCCGAGCTATGCACGATAGGCACGATACACACGTCGGCCGCCGGCAACACGAACTCATCGTTCTCGTAGCGGAGTCGCACCACCCCGCCGCTCGGTCCGTCGATCGTCAGGCAATCACTGTTGGCCGGAACGATCGTGCGCTCGTCGAGCCGATCCACGATCTCCTTGGTGAGCTTTTTGATCAGCCCGAAATCGATCACGTAGCCGGTCTTCGCCAGCCGCCCCTCGACGTACACGCCGACCTGGTAGTTATGCCCATGCAGCGGCTCGCGAAACCCCGGGTAGGCGATAAAATGCGCGGCCGAAAATTTCAGATTCTCTTTCGCTACATGAATTGAAAAATTCGCTCTCGATGCCATCGACTCGTCCCCATCACTATACAACCCGAGCCAGCTCCAGGATCGCCGTCAAGCTCGACGTGCGCGGCGATAAGAACGGAAACCGCTCGCCGTAGCGCACCGCTTCGATCGAGGTCGCTTCGATAAACCTGTCGCGCTCGCCGACCGCGATCGGCCCGAGATGCGCCGCGAGTTCGCGCAGCAATGCGGCATCCGGATCGAATCGCGGCGCCAGGTCGGCTACCTCCAGCCCATGCAATCCGCCGAGGATACACTCCGCGTAGTATCCTATCTGTCCCGCGCGATCGAAACCGGGAATTTCTACTCTCACCGACTCCTCGAGCGACAGCAGCCGGTCCATCGCAAATTCCTGGCGTCGCGAGACAATCCTCGGATCTCCGCTGCCCTCGAATCCCGAACCGATCGCAATTATCGCGACACGGCCGTCGTCGATTTCGATCGGATGGAAAATGTAGCCCGGCGATGTGTAGTCGAGCATCGTGCGCAGCGCGATCCGGTATGCGAGCAGGTCGAAATTCGTCCCGCTCGCGATCTCCATCAGGTACTCGCCGAGCGCTTTGCCCGCGCGATCCGCAAGCCCGATCAACCGCTCGAACGCATCAGCATCGTATTCCTCGCGCCGCGCGATCGTCGGCGCGTATTCGCGATCGAACGTCAGCAGCAGCCCGCCGATCGCCGCGCCGCCTGACCCAATTGATGCGGAGATCGGCGCTGCGCGATCAACCGGCTCGATATCCATTGCGAGGTACCTGCCATGGCTCGAAGGCTTGGCCAGTCCACGCCGCGCATTTCGAATCGAAACCGGAGCCACGTCGCTCGCCACCAGCCGGCTCGCGCCGCCGCGCCGCTCGGCCAGCAACCCATAGCCGCTGAGCAACGACCCGTATCCGACAACTAATATTTCGCGATTGTCCAAAATCGTCCGATTCAACTAAGGGAGGTGAACCACCTCTTCCCCTGTTACCTGTTCTAACAGGGACGAAGTCCCGCATACGTCCCCTAGATCCACAAAATCGCGCCGCTTGCGGGGCGCCCCGTGCTGTCTCTGACCGCCCGCACATAGAACCTGATCTGCGCGCGATATTCGTCGAGCCGCGACGCTACATCTATATCAGTCTTGAAATCGACCACCGTCCAGACCGCGCCATCGTTGGTAATCTCCGCGAACGCGAGATCCGCGATCCCTTCGACTGCGGTGCCGTCTTCGAGCCGGATCATCAGTGGGCATTCACGCATTACCGTATCCGCAGCCTTCGCCCGACGCATCAGCGGAGACTTGAGCGCAACTTTTACGGCAGACACTGCGGCGGCGACCTCATCCTCGGGCGCGCCGATCATCTTGGCCGCGCTCGCCGCGATCTTGCCGATCTCGCGCGCGTCCGCGTCGATCGGCGCACGCAGCATCGCAAGATGCACGAGCGTGCCGAATCGCTTGCCATGCGGCCGATCGCGATCGCGACGCGTCTGTTCGATCGCGATCACTTCGGGGGGCGCCGGTCCGACCGCCGGCGCTGCAAGCGCAAGTTCGGTCGCCGTCGCGACGTTTATCCTCGGCGCCATTCCCGCCGTCAGCATCGCCGCCCGGTTCGCGCTCCATTGCTCGCGCAGCTTGATCCCGCGGTCCGATACGAGTTTGTTGTCATCGGCTTGCAGCAGCTTGTCCTGCCGAAGTCCCATCTTCTCCTCGACGTTCAGGATCAGCAGCCGCGGATCCCACCAAACTATCTGATGCCCTTGCCGACGCTCTCCATCCCGCGCGCGATAGAGTCCCGGCGCGACCGATTTTATTTTGCCCGGAGCTTTCGCGGGGCGAGTCAGGACGCTGTCGTCGCCGAATTCGGGGCATCCCGGCGGCTGTCGCGCAATTGGCGAACGCCGATCCGGCTGCGCCGGATAGACGACGGGATTCAGCCGCGCGAGCCAGCCGTCGCACTCTTCGTCGCCAACCGCAGGCACCACTATGAGATCGCGCGCGCGAGTGGAAGCCACGTAGAGCAGGCGGACCGCCTCCTCTTCGTCGCGGCGATGCTCCCCCTCCGCGTTTTCCTGTAGTTCGCGCGGTGCGCATCCCGCAAGCTCCATCGCGGCCAACTTCGACGCGGGCTCAATATATCGCGACGCGTCGGCGCGAGTTTCGTTGCAGGTGATATCGGCCAGGATGACAATCGGAAATTCGAGACCCTTCGCGCGATGCACCGTCATTATCCGCACGCCTTCGGTGCCTTCCTCTACGATTGGCGTCTCGCTTGCCTCGTCGCGATCGGCGCGCGCTTCGAGCTCATCGACGAAGGCCCGAAACGATGTCATCCCGCCGCGCGCTTCATAACCCCGCGCCTGGTCCATGATTCGCATGATATTGGCCAGCGCCTGCTCGCCGGTCGGCCAAATGGCGATTCCCGCATGCGCCCGCGTCGTCGCCAGCAGCATCGAAATCGTCTCCGCGATCGGCCTTCGATTCCGCCCGCGATGCAACCCCTTGATCACGTCGAGCGCGGTCTTCACTTCCTTGAGACTGTCGGGAATATCGTCGGGCAGGTTGCGGAACGGATGCAGGCGCCCCTGCGTCATGCGAAATTCGAGCAGCGCCGCATCCGTGAGCGCGAACACAGGCCCGCGCAGGGCAGCGAACACCGTCAACTCGTCATCGGGCCGCTCGATTGCGCCGAGGATATTGCGAATTGCGATCACTTCTTCGCGCTCGTTGAAGGATCCGCCTTTGACCAGCACGTGCGGAATGTGACGCGCCTCGAGCGCGCGCAGATACGGCCTGGTTACGTCGCGCCCGAACGAATTCATGCGGCGAAACAGGATGCAGATATGCCGCGGACGAATCGGCACGCGGACCTCAGGCGCCTCGCGCTCGGTCACCGTCCATCCGCTTTCGTAAACCAGCCATCGCGCGTACGCGGCGATCGCCTTGGGAATTGACTCGTCGATTTTCCAATCGACCACGCGCCCATAGTCGCCGTACGGTTCCGGCACCGGCAACACGACGATCGACGGCTGTGTCCCGAGCTCGGCGCGATATGGCATCAACGGCGCGTATGCCGGCTGCGTGCCCGATTCCACGCTCATCAGCGGCGCGAACGCGGCATTGACCATTGATTGAATCGAGGGAGTCGCGCGAAAGCTCACCGTCAGATATTCGAGCTGCGCGCCATGCATCAGCAGCAACTGTTTGACGCCCTGGTAAAGAGAAACGTCGGCGCGCCTGAAACGGTAAATCGATTGTTTCGGATCGCCGACAATAAACAATTTCCCGGCGATCGGCTTGACCTTCAGCCAGTTCGACTCGGCGGGATCGGCCGACGAAAGGAGCAGCAGGATTTCCGCCTGCAGCGGATCGGTATCCTGGAATTCATCGATGAAAATATGTGTGAAGCGATTTTGCAGCTCGGCGCGCACCGCCGGGTTGTCGCGAACCAGGTCTCGCGCGGTCAGCAGCAAGTCCAGGAAGTCTAGGCGCCCCGCGCGGCGCTTCAGGTCCTTGTAAATATCGACGATCGGCCACAGTTCGTCGCGTAGAAGAGGCGCGAGATTCGCGCCCGCATCGTCGCGAAACTTCTTCAGCCGCTCGCGCAAGTGGGCGCGCCGCTGAAAGACTTCGTCGCGCGTCGCCTCGCCAAAGCTGCCGCCGTATCCCTTCCAGTCCCAGCGCCGCCCGCTGCAAAGCCCAATCAACACCGACTCGAGCGCGTCGTAGTCGCGCCCGCGCACCGCCTCCAGCCGCGTCGCCTCGGCAACCGGCCGCGCGATCGCGTCGAGGCTCCTGGCCAGCCAGTCGTCCTCCGGGCCGAGTTCGGAAAGTTTGCCCAGCGCTTCGACCTCCGAGATGATCGCGTCGACCTCGGCGTCGCGCTCGAATGGCGAATGCCGCCACGGCGAATCGAAGTCCCGCCAGTTGAGCAGCTCGAGCGCCGCGTGGCGCGCGATCGCGCGCGGCCCCGTGCGCTCCGACAGATCGCGCCGGCGCAGCAGCCGGCGCATCCCCTCGCCCGGATTGTCCAGCACCCTCTCGAACCATCGGTCGAACGCGGCGTCGAACATCTCGCCCGCAACGTCCTCGGGCGCGACTTCGAACATCGGATCGACCCGCGCTTCCACCGGGCGCTCACGCAGCAGGTCGGCGCAAAACGAATGAATCGTTCCTATTCGTGCTTCTTCGAGTTGCTTGAGCGCCTCGTCGAAGCGCAGCCGCGCATCGCTCAAAAGTTCGGTGTTATGGCGCGCCCGTTCGATTTCGCCGCGCAGCCGCAGCTTCAACTCGCCGGCGGCCTTCTCGGTGAACGTCACCGCGACGATCCGCGCCAGCTCGCCGCGCCCCGACCCGATCACCGACACGATTCGATTCACCAGCGCCGTGGTCTTGCCGGTACCGGCGGCGGCCTCGATTACGAGCGTGAGGCCGAGGTCGTCGCGAATCCGATCGCGCACCGCCTGGTCGGATATGTTGGTGTCGGCCACGGCGTCAGCGCATCTCGCGCAGCCGGTGAAGCCGGTTAAGCCGCGCTTTCGGTTTGATTCGGGAGCGCCGCTCCTCGTACGGGCCGCAGACGCGCTTGTAGTCGCACCATTCGCATTCGCGATCATCCGGTGCGGCGGGCAAAAACCCCGCTTCCAGCGATTCCCCGATGATCGAGACGAATTCGCGCGCCGAGCGCCGCGCCTCGTCGTCGATTTCAACCACTCGCTCCTCGTAGCCGCCGGCCGCGGTGCAATAGTAAAGCCGCCCGGCGAAAATCGGCTCGCCCAGCACGCGTTCGGCCGCGAGCGCGTACAGGACCGGCTGCAGCGTCTTGCCGCCGCCGATCACGAAGTCCTTGGCGGCGCGCACTTTCCCGGTCTTGTGATCGGTCACGCGAATTCGCCCGGCCGGATCGCGCTCGAGCAGGTCGATTGACCCGCGCAGGCTCAGCCCGCCCTCGATTGCGACCGGCTCCGCCGAGCTATGCGGATCCGCCTGCGCGCGATCGCTCAGCCCGAAGCCGAGTTCGAACCATTGCGGCCGCCAGTGTTCCGGATCCTCGGCCGCGCGCCGCATCCATTCGCGCAAGTCGGCGCGGATACCGTCGATCCCGTCGCGCCACACGCGCTCGATCGCCGGCGCGAGATCCTCATGCCATCGCGCCGCAACTTCGTCGAGCCGCTCGTCGAGCAGCGCGGACGCGTCCTCCAGGTCTTCCGGCGTGACCGGCAGCACGTCGAGCTCTCTGAGCGCCGTCAGGATTTCGTATTGGACCTCCGCAAACAGACTGCCGCGCGTGAGCGGATCGAGCGTCTCGATCGCCTCGGGTTCCTCGCGCGGCTCCAGCCGATGGACCGCTTGCAGAAAAAAACGATACGGACATGCGGCGAAATTCTGCAGCGCGGTCGGCGAGTATGAACGCGCGGAGAGCTGATGCTTGCTCAACGCCGCCAGCGCCGCCGGGTCCGGATCGACCAGCCCGTCCACGGGGGTCCAAAGCTTGCGCCAGCGCCGCGCCCGCGCGCGCAGCGCCCGCGCCAGATGCACGTTGGCGCCGAGCAGATAGTTCGCCGCGCCAATCGTCGTATCCGGATCGGCGTCCACCAGTTTGTCCAGCACCGCCAGATCGAATTCCGCGTCATCGATCGCGTCGGCCGGATTTGCCGGCGCCGGCCATGAAAGCCGTGTCGTTGCCTCGGGCCGCGACGCCGCGCGACCGGCCAGCTCATCGAAGCCGGGCAGGCGGCCCTCCGCGGCACGCAGAATTTCAAGCGCATAGAACGAAGGCACTCGCGGACGGCCCTGGTCAAGGTCCACCCGCGAATAAGAAAACATCGCGCGCTCGCGCGCGGCGCCCGCCGCAATTCTCAACGCGAGGCGCTGTGCGCCGACCCGCCGCTCGATCCGCGCGAGATACGGACTGAGCCGCGCGCGCGCCGAATCGGAAAGGATCGGATCTTCGGTCAGCTTGCGCGGAAACATGCGCTCGGCAAGACCCGGGACGATAACGACGTCGAACTCCATGCCACGCGCGCGACTGGGCGGCGCGACGAACACCGCGCCATAGCGGCGAACGCGCCGCGGAGCTTCCAGTCGCCCCAGCCGATCGTTCAGCACCAGGCGCACCTCGTCGAGTCCGACCGGACCGACCGGCGCCATCGGCTCAAGCTCCGCCAGCGCGGCGAGAACCGGTTCGCGATCGCGAATCGCCGGGTCAACCAGCCCGCGAAGAAATTTGAGCCAGTCGCCCCAGGTCGCATCGCGCGGCGCCGCGTCGAGCATCGAAAGAATCGGCATCGCGACCTCGCCGAGAAGCGCAAGGTCGAGGATTCGCCGCTCCAGACCCGCCGCGCGCGCGTCGTCGCCGGCAATTTCCGCGCGCCGCGCGCTCAGCTCGTTGCCCAACCCCGCCAGCCGTTTCTTCCATCTCTGCGCGCTGCCGATCACCGCCGCATCGACGAGCAGCCGTTCCCATCGCCACGGCGCCCGCGCCGTTCCATCGATGACCGGAACAGGATCGGAAGCGTCAATGTTGTCAACTAAAGTGGCGTTGCCCTCAACCTCAAGATCCGACGCCAGCGAGGCCGGCGCGAGTTCCGCGTCCGCGCTGATGGCCGGCTCATCCTCACGCGGGCGATCGGGGTCGGGCACTTGAGCCAGCGAGAGATATTCCGCGAAGCGGCGCGCCGAAAGATTTTCCGCGGCGCACGCGAGCAGCGCGAGCAGGGCGCGTCCCCCCGGCTCAGGCCGCCGCGTACCTCGCGCGAAGTAAGCCGGGATGCCCGCGCGGGCCAGCGCTTCCTGCAAGTACGGCGCGTAACGGACCGGGTCATGCAGCAACACGGCGATTCGATCGAACGGTACGCCGCGCCTCGCCTCGGCGGCGATTCGCCGCGCGATCTCGACGCACTCGTGCATCTCGCCCGGGGCCGAAACCACCGTCACGGTTTCGTCCACGTCGCGCTTAGGCGGGGCAGTGTCGGCAAACAAATGCGCCTGCAGACGCTCGAGCGAGGGCGCGATGCTTTCGTTCATCGGCGGCGACAATACAGTCGCGCGCACGCCGAGCGCATCTTCAAGGAGCATTTGAACGGGAGAGTCGCCGGCGGGAATCGTCGCGAGAATTGACGGCGAACGCGCGGCAAGGGCCGCAATAAAGTCGCGGTCGAGCGCGCTGTCCACAGATGGATCGAGCAGCAGAACCGGCAGTCCAACGAAGCGCGGCGGCTGACTCGCGAGCACGGCGCGAGTCGCGACTTTCAGCATCCCGGCGCGATCGATCAGTTTGGCATCGGCCAACTCGGCGTCGAATTGCGCCAGCGTCGCGGCAATCGCCTCACCCGCGCCGCCGAGCGCACGCAAGTCGTCAACGGCGATGTCGTTCCATCGAAGCTCGATCAGCGTCCGCGCCAACGCGCGTGAAAAACCGGGACGATTCAACACCGGCTCGAAATGCCCGAGTGCTCCCGACGGCGCCAGCCGGAAGACCGCGCGCGCTGCGACCGCCTCGGCCGCGAGTCCGTCCGCGGGCGAGAGATCGGCATCGGCCAACTGCTCGGCGGCGAGCAACCCGACCAGCCGGTTCAGCGTCAAGCGATGCACCCCGAGCATCGCGCCGCGCGAAACCGCGAACGCGCGCACCAAGTCGTCGGCGGCCTCCTTGACCGACGCGATCACCAGGACTTCGCGGGCCGATGGCTGCGACTCCAACCACGCGCGGGCGGCGGCGATTCGGGCGGCGGCGCGCTCCGAGATTATGATTTCACGAGAAGCCGGCATCGACGCGGCGCGACTCGATGCCGCGCCACAACACGATAGTCTTCCCCGCCGATCGGATCTCGCAAGAGGCCGCGCGGCGTTGTTTCCACAGCCGTTGCGACGGTTGTCAGAGGAATTATTGATCGAGGTACACCGGATCGCCGACGCGAACCCGGCCCGCGGCACCGATCGACGCGAATACGCCGACGTTAGCGCGATGATGAAACGCGGCCGTGCGCAGGATCGTGTAGTCGCGCGCTAGGTCTTCCTGCGGATGCGTCGTCATCACGCAGCGCAGCGCAGGCCGCAACGCGACAATCCTCACGCTGTCGCCGACTTCGAGCGTGTCGCCGATCCACTCGTCCTCGATGAACGCGTCGTCGCGCTCGCCGGTGTCGACGAAAATCGTCGGACGGAAGCGGCGCGGGTCGAAAACCGGACCGGGCGCGGCGAGTTTCGCCATATGCCACAGCGTACCACTGGCGATCACGTGCATTACCGCGCTGTCGAAAAAACTTTCCTTCTCGAGTGCGAAATGGTCGGGCAGCGTGGCGGCGGTAAGCCCGGGGAAAACTTTGTCGACGGGCACGTCGCCGAAGACGGTCGCCGGGTCGATTCCGGCGAGCTCGGCGCGCGCGCTCGTGGAGCGCTCGAGGCTTACTTTGCGGCCGAGGGCCGCGGAAATAAGTTCGGATGCGTCTGCGTCCTAGGCGTGAATCTTGCGCCCGCCGGGCAACTCGATTGTCACGGGCGCCGCGCGATCCGGGGCGGGCGCGGAATCGTAGGCCGCGCGGAATTCAAAAAGCCGCGGGAACTTCTTCGCGCTGGCGATCTGGCGCGTCACCAGCTCTCTGAGCGCGTACGCGCGATCGCCGACCGCGCCCCGCCCGGTGAAATGAAGCTCGTCGAGCTGCTCACCGAGCATCGACTTGACCGGGTAGCGCGCGAGCGCACTGACCTTGCCAATCATTCGGCGTGCCATCACGGGCCTCCTACTTGCTTCGATTACATCACATGGCGACGCCGCCGCTCGACGTGGCCGAGGGCTGAGCGGTCGGACTCGAGGCCGGCGTGTTGCTCGGCTTTGGCGAATCCGTCGGTTTGGATGCTGACGGGGCGGGAATGGCCGGCGGCGCGGTCGACGTCGGCATCGGCGCGGTCGATGTCGCAATCGGGGTCGGCACGGACACCAGCGGAATCGCTCCGGAGGAGCTGGGTGCCGGCGAAGGACTCGCGGCTTCCGACGGAACTGGAGCGGCCGCCATCAGCGCCGTGCCGGCGCCGTAATCGTACACGAGCACGCCGCCGAGATGGCCCGAGTAACTTAGCGTCACAATCGCCACGACGGCGACGATGAGATAGATCGCGCGCGATCCCGCCATGAAGCCAAACGCCTGAATCAGGATTCGCCACACCGCGAGGATGCCGAAGGTAATCGCCAGGTACTCGCTCAGCTCCGCGTGCCTCTTCAGGACATCCAAGGCCGCCGGACCCAGCGCCTTCCAGATGCGGTCGAACTCCATGTCGCCGGTGTAGTACGAGCCTCCAGCCGCGAGCGCGCCGAGGATCGTCAGCGTCAGGGCGGTGTAGCGAAGCCAGATGCGAGTCGGAGCGGCGCTCGCGACGAGATCGACCAGCACGGCGACGATCAGCAGCCCGATCGTGAAATGATCGACGACAGGATGGAGTTGCCAGGGTTGGAGAAATTTCGCCACAGAGTCCATCGGTGCTCCTTGAATTGGACGGGTCCGAGCACGCGCGGGCAACTAACACGGGAAATTGCGCGGCGCGATGCGCGGTATGTGAAGTTTATCGCAAAGCTTCGGGCGGCGCGCAAATCTGCGGCACCCGCGCGCGGAAATCGACGGGGCGAAGAATTCGCGAAGCCGGCGCAACGGCGCGCCACCAGTGCGAATCACGATTCTATTTGTCCTCGCTCTCGCCTCTCGATCCGGCTAACGGCGTGCTCTCGGGCCGTGGTATCGCGATCTCGAGGTCGCGTATCTCGACGTCGCTCCACGCGCGTTGCGTGAGCAAGTAACGGATCGCGCCGGCGATTGTCAGTGTGCCGAAATCCGGCGTCCACCACTCCTCGAATCCAAACTGCGGTGCGTCAGGGTTGCCCGCGAGCACGCCGCTTCGCGTCTTGCCGATGGTCACGACGATGCTCGCGGCGGCGGGCGAATCGGTCAGCGCAAAATCGCGCAGGTACCATCGCACCTGCGGCGCTTCGTTGTCGTCGGGGATCATCGCGCTAGCGCCGGCCGGCGAAACCGCATTTCTCGCCCGCTTACATTCCCTGACCGTCTGAATCGATGTCGCCGGTTCGGACCAGAACAACAGCGCGTGCCGTCGCCATGGCGCCTCACTCGTGTCGGGCGCCGGGTGGACGAAATTGACGGCGAACTGAACGTAGAGCGTGAGCGCGACGCCCGCCGCAATCGCGTAACGAATCGAGTTCCATCGCTCCGACTCATGCATCCAATCGACTGCGCAGGCGGCGACGATGGTCAATGGCAATAGAATCGCGAGCACCGCGTCCGATCGATTTGCTCCGAACGTCGCAAGCATCACCAGGCTGACGATCGCCCACACCACCGGCCACGCCTCAACGCGGTCGCCGCTACGCCGCGAGAGGATCGCGATTGCACCGGCGATCGCGAGAATCAGGATAATGAATTCGTAAGTCACCAAAATCGCGACCGAGGTGCGAAGTCCGTGGCTGAAGGCAATCGGCGGCCGGGCGAACGCGGCGCGCAAGTCGTATCCGACTACGGTTGCGAGAGACCGGGTGAAAAAAGCCGTCGTCAGCAAGCTCCACAGGGCGGCGGCGACGATCGCGCAGACGATCACGAGCGCGCGACGCCGCTCCCACCATACGCGCAAGCGCAAGCGCCGATGATCGATTCGCGCAGCTTTGCCCGCGCCGACGAGAATCAGCGATACGATCATCGCCGCGGCGGTCGCGTAGCCAATCGGATCCGCCGCGAGCCACAGCGATATCGCGACGCCCAATACCGCCGCGCGCGCCAGGCCCGGTCGCCGGCGAATGCTCTCCGCGATTGCGATCGCGATCATCATGAATGCCAGCGAGGCTATCGCCGTCGCACCGCCCCGCGAAAAATAAGTCACGCTCGGCGAAATTGCGATCAAAGCGGCGAAGGCAAGCGCTCCCGCGCGCCCGATGAACGGGCGCATCGCAAATCCGCTCGCGACCATCAGCAGACCGCATAGCATCACGACAATTCGCGAGGTGGCGTCCGTCGCGCCGGCCGCCGCGAAGATCCAAGCCTGAAGTATCGCGACCCACGAGGCGTGAAGACCGGCCCCCGCCGCGAGCGCGGCGCTCCCGTGCGCCGCCATCGCGAGCGCCGCAAGCGCATCGCGTGCATCCGCCGCGTCCAGAGGACGCGCTCCCAGAGCTACCGCGCGCGTGACGAGCGCATAGACGGCGATCAGGCACCATCCAAGATGCTCCGCCGTGACGACGTACACCGCTCGCGTGAGCCGTTCGTGGCTCAGGTTGACGGCGGTCTCTGTCGTCAGCGGCACGAGCCGAGGCTCACGCCCGGCGCGCTCGCCGAATTTATCGTCCAGCCGCCACTCGTCGCCTGGCATTCTATCCACGCCCGCCATTATTATTTTCCGCTCTTGCGATTTCGCTATTGCCTGGATTGTGCGTTGTCAACGCCGGCGCGCCGAAAATTAATGCGTCCGAAATGCAGTTTGCGCTTGAGCGAAACGCCGGCGCGGCTATGCTGGGAGTTTCGGGTCAGGCGAAAATGTTCGGCATTAAAATAAATCCGCGGCGCCTGGTTAACAGCACGCTCTCGTTCCTCGCGCTGGCGGCGATTATCGCCCTGTTCTTTGCGTATCGCAGCCACGCCCAACATCTGATTCCGCATAACGTCCCCGTCTCGATCCAACATCTTCCATATTACGCGTTCTGCTCGTTTTACCGGATGCTCGCCGCGTATGTCATCGCGCTGCTTTTCTCGATCATCTACGGAATGGCGGCGGCGCGCGGCCGGCGTTACGAGCGCATCCTGATTCCCGCCATCGACATCGCGCAGTCGGTGCCGGTGGTCGGCTTTTTTCCCGCCGCGGTATATTTTTTCGTCGCGCTCGCGCACGGCAGCCGGCTCGGGGTCGAGATGGCAGCGATCTTTCTCATATTCACCAGCCAGGCGTGGAACATGGCGCTTGGCGTTTACGAAGCCGTCAAAACGATTCCCGACGACTCGCGCGACGCGTTCGAGTCGTTCGGCGCGCGCGGATGGCTCAAGTTCAAGCGTCTGCTGATGCCGGCCAGCGTGCCGAAGCTCGTGTACAACTCGATCCTGTCCTGGGTCGCGGGATGGTACTTCCTGATCGCGTGCGAAATCATCACGGTCGGCGCCGCCAGCTACCGGCTGCCGGGGCTGGGCAGTTTCCTGTGGGAGGCCGCCGAAAATGGACGCAACTTCGATATCGCCGCGGGACTCCTCACCCTGCTCGCGATCATCGTGTTGATGGACATGATCGTGTGGCAGCCGCTGTCCACGTGGGCCGAGAAGTTTCGCTACGAATTCGCGGCCTCGTCGGGCGCCGCGCAGTCGCTGGGGATGTTCGACGCGCTCGCGGGCGTGGGCCCGGCAGTCACGCGCGCGCTGCGCTCGATCCTGGTGCCGCCCATGAGGCTGATCGCCGCCGCGCTGAACGCGATGCCGCGCGGCTCGCAGCTCTCGCCGGAACAAAGCAAGCGCGTCGGCCAGCTCGTGCGGACGGTGGTGATCGGCGCGATCGTGATCTTCACCGCGTGGGCATTGGCCCGCGGCTTGGTTGCGTTGATCAGAACTCTCTCGGAGCCGTGGCCGTCGGACGCGAAACAGATTCCAGCCGCGATCCTCGCCTCCACAATTCGCATGACGGTCGCCTACGCGATCTCGCTGGCATGGACGGTGCCGTGCGCGCTGGCCGCCGGCGAGAGCTCGCGCTTCAACCGAATCCTCTCGCCGATCGCGGAAATTGTCGGCTCGATGCCCGCGACGGCGCTGTTCCCCGTCATCGTCATCTTCGTCATCCAGGTCACCGGCGGGATGAATCTCGCCTCGGTCCTGCTCATCCTGACCGGGATGCAATGGTATCTGCTCTTCAACCTGCTGGCGGGCGTAAACCAGGTGCCCGAGGACTTGAAGGAAGCCGCGCGAGCGTTCGGGCTCTCCCGCTTCGCGCGATGGCGCAAGCTGATTCTTCCGGCCGTGATGCCGTCGCTGATCACCGGCAGCATCACCGCCTGGGGTGGAGGATGGAACGCGCTAATCCTGTCGGAGTACTTCGTTTACAAAAATCAGACTTACCAGGTAATCGGAATCGGCTCGTTGCTGGACGCCGCCACCTATAAGACCGGCAACGGCGTGATGATCCTGCTGAGCCTCCTATCAATGATACTGGTAGTGCTACTGTTGAACCGGCTGATGTGGCGCCCCTTGTACAACCTGACCACGGAGCGATACAGGCTGGACTACTGAGGCGCCACTGACTATGTGCGATTCGGACTCATCTGACCCATGGCCCTCCTCGAGCTCAAACACGTCTCGAAAAATTTCGCGCACGCCAAGGGCACGTTGCAGGTGCTCAATGACATCAGCTTCGACGTCGAGGAGGGCGAGTTCGTCGCGATCGTCGGCCCCTCGGGATGCGGCAAGTCAACCCTCCTGCGTATCATCAACGGCATCGTGCCGATGACTTCGGGACAGGTGCTGTACCGCGGCCGCCAGGTCGATGGGATCAATCTCGAATGCGCACTCGTGTTCCAATCGTTTGCGCTGCTGCCATGGCTGTCGGTCAAAGCCAACGTCGAGCTCGGCCTCGAAGCGCAGGGAATGCCGCAGGCTGAGCGCGAAAAGCGCGCCGGAATCTATATCGACAAAGTGGGACTCGACGGCTTCGAGGAAGCCTACCCGCGCGAGCTCTCGGGCGGAATGAAGCAGCGCGTCGGTTTCGCCCGCGCGCTGGCCGTCGAGCCCAAGGTGCTGCTGATGGACGAGCCGTTTTCCGCGCTGGATGCCCTGACCGCGATCACGCTGCGCGAGGAAATGCTCGACATCTGGCAGGCGCCCGACATGCCGGTAAAAACTATCGTGCTCGTTACCCACATCATCGAGGAGGCAATCGAACTCGCCGATCGCGTCCTGGTGATGGCGTCGAGCCCCGGACGTATCGTCAAGGATCTCAAAGTCGAATTGCCAAGACCGCGCGACCGCCGCGCTGAAACATTCAACGCGCTGACCGACAAGGTCTTCTCGCTGATCGAGGAGCGCGGCTGATGGCGCCGGCGTCCATATACCCGCTTCCCGATTGCGCGCTGACGCTTGTCTTCGGCTTGCTCGAATTGCTCGAGGATCGCGGCGGGCGCGAGGACGGTTACAAGATCGCGCGCGATCTCAATTTCAATTTCGGCGATTTGCTCAAGGTCATGAAGGCCGCGGAAATCCTCGGCTTCGTCTCAACTCCGGCCGGCGACGCGGTGCTCGAGCCGCTCGGGAAGCAATTTCTCGACGCGAAGATCAACGAACGCAAGCTGCTCGTGCGCGGGCAGTTGAAGAAACACAGCCTCTTCAGTTACTTCATTCGCCTCCTTCATGGCACCGAGGACAAGTCTCTTACCAAGGAAGTCGTGCTCAGCCACCTCGCGATGCTGCTGCCGAGCGAAAAGCCCGAGCGCCAGTTTACCACGATGGTGAACTGGGGGCGTTTCGCCGAGCTGTTCGGCTATAACAAGGACGAGGACCGCTTTTATCTCGACAACGAATAGGCGTTTGCGCCAGGGAGAAATCGCTATGGCTACCGATGCTGAAAAAGTCGTGACCGAATTCTGCAACGCATGGCCGCGCAAAAATATCGACGAACTGCTCAGCTTCTTCACCGACGACGCCGTCTATCACAACATCCCGTTCGAACCGGCCCGCGGCAAGGACGCCATCCGCGCCGCCATCAACACCTTTCTGCCGATGGCCAAGTCGCTTCATTTCAAAGTGCTGAAGAGCGCCAGCAACGGCAACGTCGTTTTCAACGAGCGGGTCGACGTCTTCGACCTGGGCGGCGGCAAAACGATTTCGCTGCCCGTCGCAGGCGTGTTCGAAATCACCGGCTCGAAGATCAGCGCATGGCGCGACTACTTCGACATGGCGATGTACACCAAGCAGATGTCCTAGCAGGGTAAGATTCGGCCACGATGGCCTCGCCCGTCACTCACGCCATTATCGGCACCGCCGGCCACATCGATCACGGCAAGACCGCGCTCATCAAGGCGCTCACCGGCCAGGATACCGATCGGCTGAAGGAGGAAAAGGAGCGCGGGATCTCAATCGATCTCGGCTTCGCCTACTTCACGCTGCCTGACGGCTCTCGCGCCGGCGTCGTCGACGTCCCCGGTCATGAGCGCTTCATCCGCAACATGCTCGCCGGCGCCCACGGCATCGATCTCGTGCTGTTCGCCGTGGCGGCCGACGACGGCGTGATGCCCCAAACGGAGGAGCATCTCGACATCCTCCATCTGCTCGGCACCCGCCGCGGCATCTTCGTGATCACCAAGGCCGACCTCGCCGACGCCGCGCGTCTCCGCGACGTGCGCGACGAGATCGAGCTGCTCGCGGGCGGCACCACGCTCGCCGGCGCACCGATAGTCGAAGTCTCGTCGATAACCGGCTTCGGCATGGAAAAATTGCGGGCTGAAATTTTCCTCCAACTCGACGGCTTTCAGGCGCGCCGCGCCACCGGGGTCTTCCGGCTTCCTCTCGATCGCGCGTTCGTCATCAAGGGTCACGGCATCGTCGTCACCGGCACCGCGATGGGCGCCGAGGTCAGGGTCGGGGACAAGCTCCGCGTGCTGCCGTCGGGAAACGAGGTCCGCGTGCGCGCGATCCAGGTGCATTCGGATTCGGTCGAGAGCGCCGGCCTATGCCAGCGCGTCGCGCTGAATCTCACCGGCGCCGAAAACCTCGGGCTTGCGCGAGGCGACGTGCTGGCCGACGAGCGGCTGGAATCCGCAACCGCGCGTTTCGACGCGTGGCTGGAGATTCGTCCCGCCGCCAAACGCGCGCTCAATAGCAACACGCGCGTGCGATTGTTCATCGGCACCGCCGAAACAATTGCGCGCGCGATCGTACTCGACGACGCAGGCGCGATCGCGCCCAGGGCGGCCGGGTTCGCGCAGCTCGTGACCGAGGACCCGGTGGTAGCGCTGTCGGGCGACCACTTCGTCATCCGCGACGAAACCAATTCGCGCACTGTAGGCGGCGGCATCGTGTTGAACCCGACGGGCCGCCGCGTCCGCAAACCGGTCGAGGACTATCGCGCCAATCTCCGCTTGCTCAAGGATGCGTCGGGTGGGGACGCGCTCGAGGCGTTGATTAATTTGCAGGAAGGTTTCGCGCTTGGCACTGTCAGGATTTCAACCCTCATGAACATTCCGATCGCCGAGGCCGAAGATGCGCTTAGCGAAGCGCCGCGCTTTGTCCGGCTGTCGATCGGCGACGAAGAAGCTTTCACCACGCGGAGCAGGTGGGACGGCCTCAAACGCTTCGCGCTCGACGCGCTGGCGACGTATCACAAGAGCGAGCCGCTGTCGCCGGGCCTCGAGATGGAAGCGCTTCGCTCGCGCATACCGTATGAAATCGGCGCGCGCGCGTTCCGTCCGATCGTCGATCACCTCAGTCGTGAATCTGAAATCATCCGCGAGGAAAGTGTGCTCCGCCTGAAGAGCCATCGCGTGCAACTCGGCGGCGAGGCAGAAACGCTCGGCGCGAGTATCGAAGCGGCGCTCACGCGCGCCGGGTTCCAGCCGCCCGAGCTCAAGCAATTGGCCGACGCGTTGAAAATTCCCGCCAACCAGCTCGCGCGTCTCAGAAGCGTGATGCTCGCGATGGAACGCGAGGGCCGGGTGGTCAAAATAGCGACCGATCTTTACTTCAGCCGCGCCGCTGCCGACGCCGCCCGCGATCGGCTGGTCGAATATCTTAAGACTAATCCAGAAATCACAGCCGCGAAGTTCCGCGATCTGCTGGGTGCCTCGCGCAAATTCGCGATCGCGCTCCTCGATCACTTCGACCACATCGGCGTGACCACGCGCGTCGGCGACGCGCGCCGGCTGCGCAGCATCGCCCGCTGATTCTTCAGTCGCAACGACGACGACCCGTTTGCCGAATTAATATCAAATGCGTGAGCCGTGGCCGTGTGCCGGTCGCTTCGCTAAAGTGGCAAAATCAGATTCACCGGCAATCCGCGTCAAGACAAAAGAACTTCGCAACGCACTCGCAAACCCCGACATGGTGGAGTTCGATGCTCGAGCGCATCCGAGGGAATACCAGCGTGGTGGCCGCGGTGGCGATCACGGCGTTGCTTTACGGAGTCGTAATCGCCGGACGTCTTGCTTATCACAATTGGGACCCTTCGTTCTTCGTCGTGGCGGGGCATGCTTTCTGCGATGAGTCGTCGGCGCCGCAGGGGCTGACAATTTTCACTCCATACGGATACGACGGGCAATTCTATTATCGTCTCGCGCTCGATCCATTAACCAACCAACGCGTTGAATACGGAATAACCATCGATCATCCGGCGTATCGGCAACAGCGAATCCTCTATCCTGTGCTCGCGCGCATCGTGGCGCTTGGTGCAAATTCCCGGGTGCCATGGTCGATGATCATGGTGAACTACCTGGCTGTTTGCGGGTTGGCCTTCAGTGCTGCGCGGTTGGCGGGACTCTTCGCAATGCCTGCGATCTATGGATTGGTAATTCCATTCTTTCCTGGTGTCCTGCTGGGATTGGTTCGCGACCTGCCCGATCCGCTCGCGATTTCACTCATGGTATTCTCGCTGTACCTCCTTCACTCACGCCACATCACATTCGCCGCATGCATGCTGGCGCTGGCGGTCCTGACTCGAGAAACCGTCATCCTGCTTGCTGCGGCGCTGTTCCTGCATTCAGGCTGGCGTGCGCTGCGGAGGCAGTCAGCCTGGACCGAGAGCGTGCGACTGGCGATCCCGCTTGCGGCTTATGCTGCTTGGCAGCTATGGCTCTTCGCCCGATGGGGAATACTCGCGGCTGCCGCCGCGAGCGGGAGTTTGCTCGGCTTTCCTTTACATGCCGCAGGCATTTTGCTGATCGAAGCTTCACGTACCGCGCTCGGCCTTCACCCCTTCCTACTAGTAGAAGTCCTGTTCCTTGGCGCGATGGTCTTGCTCGCGGCAATCGGTTTCATCCAATCGGCGGTTGATCCGGGAGTGAAGCTCGCATGGCTTATCTATCTTGCGCTCGCGGTGTTTCTTTCGCGAGCGGTTTGGGTGGAAGACTGGGCCTTCATGCGAGGAAGCGAGGAACTGATCGTGCTGGGATTGATCATCGTGATTGGCGTGGGAGAGCGACGCCTGTTGCCGATCGTGTTCGCGCCGACACTGGCGATATGGCTGGCTCTCGCCGCACGCACGATGATCGCGCAGTAGTGGGGGTGGCGGCGCCGTCCGCCCACTGCGTAGCATCGCCCGCTGATTCTTCAGTCGCATTCCTTTCTCCTGAACTAAAAGGGGATTGATAGGCTGTTGACCCTCGCCGTTTATTCGCCTCTCACAGTTGAATCCTAGTTGAATCACAGCACAGTTAAGTTGTGCGAGTACTTGTGCGGACGGCGTACTTGTTATATTGATTGGACATGCCGCCGCTGGAACAAATCTACGAAGTAGCCGACAAGCTGCTTGCGCTTCGCAATGAAAAGGTGTCGCACAAGACGCGGCTCTCCGAAATCGATACCGAAACCGCAGAGCTATTGAGGCAGGCGCGCTATTTGCTGTCCGAGGCCGTTGTCAACGGCGATCTTCGTATTGAGCAGCAAGAAGATCGCAACGGCGTCATCAAGTATGAGCCGCAGCCGTTCCCGAAGCACGAGCCGGTTCCTACACCTCAGAATCTGACTAAATCCACGATTCGCAATCAAGTCATCGGCTTTTTCAGGGATCGAAAGGGCCAGCAAGTCACGACCGAACAGATTAGCAACGCACTGAACACGATCAAACGCCAGTCTCTTTTCTGGACGTTATCTCATCTGCGCGCCGACGAGGTGTTAGAACACCCGCGACGGGGGGTCTGGAGGTTGAAGGAAGGCGCAATCGAAGCGCTAGAAGAATCAAGAGGTTTCTGATCGAAAAGGCCGGTTAACCGCTTGCGACGGTTTCCGGCCTGTTTCGGGGACGCCTGATGGCGACCGTGTCTGTGCGCTACAGACCATAGCTTATCTCAATCCGAGCCGTCCCGTCAACAAAAGCGTCCGGTTGCACTGACAGGCGTAGCAACCGGACGTTGGAGTTCGTCCAGTGCGAGTCTGCAAAGACCGCGCATCATAGCGCAGGTGCGCCCCGAAAGGGGCGCTCATGGGCAAAAGGAGTTCGAGTTTTTCAACCCTAAGCAGAGACCAATTGAGAGGTTTTTATGGCGTTCTCGGAATTAACCAAGGATCAAGTATTTGCGCGGGCCGGCGGACGTTGCGAGTGTCGCCGCGACCATACCAGCCATCGCGGATATCGGTGTGCGACTACGTTTACTCGGAACGGCGGCCAGTGGGACGCTCATCACATCACTGCCGTCAGCGCCGGCGGATCGGATGGCTTGTCTAACTGCGAGGTACTGTGCCTCGCGTGCCACAAGCAGACTGATTCGTATGGCCGGTAGCTAACTCCTTAACCACCGCAGCCACGTCGGCAAGACGTTCTTGGTTCACCGCAAGACGGCCGCGTGGCTGCGGATTGTCTCCGAACCACAGCCGGACCTGCGCGATGGGCGGGTGACTTCGGGGGGGCGATGCGCGACAATAGGCGCGATGCCCAAACCGAAGGACAACAATCCGCCGGGGGGCGAGCTCAATCCGCCGCCGGGCGGACCGTTTCGCCTGACGGCGCGGTGCAAGGCTGCGGGTTGCGCCGGTAAGCTCGGACCGGCGGACCTGTCCGGAGTGCTGGCGCTGCTCGATTTGCCGAGCCATCCGGATTTGCTGGTCGGAATCTCCACCGGCGACGACGCCGGAGTGTTCCGCCTTTCGGACGATCTCGCAATCGTGAACACGGTCGATTTTTTCACGCCGGTGGTGGACGATCCGTACACCTACGGACAGATCTCCGCCGCCAACGCGCTCTCGGACGTCTATGCGATGGGCGGAGTGCCGCGTACCGCGCTCAACATCGTATGCTGGCCGCAAAGCGGATTGCCCGGTGAGATGCTGGCCGAAATTCTACGCGGCGCGGCAGAGAAGGCGCGCGAGGCCGGGGTCGTAGTCGTTGGCGGGCACACGGTAGGCGACGAAGAAGTGAAATTCGGGATGGCTATCACGGGAGTGATCGACCCGCGCCGAATCGTGCGCAACGTCGGCGCGCAAGTCGGCGACGCGCTCGTGCTGAGCAAGGCGCTCGGCACGGGAATCCTGCTGACCGCATTCAAGCGCGACAAGCTGGCCGACGAGCCATACCAGGCGGCGGTCCGTTCGATGACGCAGCTCAACGCCGCGGCCGCATCCGCGATGCTCAAGTACGACGTTCACGCCGCCACCGACATCACGGGATTCGGTCTGGTGGGTCATGCGCTGAAGATGGCCGAGGGCAGCGCGGTTACGTTCGTGTTCGAGGAATCCGACTTGCCGCTGCTGCCGGGCGCGATCGAGCAATACCGCGCCGGAATGATGCCCGGCGGAGGCGAACGCAATCGCGAGTACTACGCGCCGAGCGTCCGCATCTCCGACGAAGTTTCCGACGAGATTGCGGCGATTGCCTTCGATCCGCAGACGTCGGGCGGATTGCTGATCGCGCTCCCCGACCAGCAGTCGCTTGCGCTGCTCGCGGAGCTGCAGAATTGCGGGCATCGCGACGCCGCGATCGTCGGCCGGGTCACCGCTCGGCGCAAGCATCCGATCGAATTGGTCTGAGCAGGGGCTATCCCGCGTTTTCAGGCGGATCGCCCCGGACGCACGGCGCAATGGCTCGCACGCGCCGCGCGCCGGTCATCGGCAGTCGAATCGTCCCCCTTTCCCCCGCGATCTCACCGCGCGCGCGCTATCCGCGGTTGACGTTTGAGGCCTGCAATCCCTTAGGCCCCTGGGCGACCTCGAACTCAACGCGCTCCCCCTGCTCAAGCGAGCGGAAGCCTGCTCCATCGATGGCGCTATAGTGAACGAACACTTCCTGGCCGTCCTCCATCGTGATGAAGCCGTAGCCCTTCTTCGGGCTGAACCACTTAACAGTGCCGTTAGCCATTTTCCCCCATACCTCCTGAAGGGAACCAGCCGGAGCGCCCTCCCCATGGGCTTCTCCCGTCGGCGACGCGCTTCCCCAAGCAGCACGGCCGTACCGGCGCGCATATAGCACAAGATGGGGCGCATACCAAGCAGGTAATACACGCGAAATCGCGCCGTAATATACTTGGGGATCGAGAACGAGGCGGTGCGGCAGCTAATATTGCCAGCGGCGAATCGGGCGGGCATGCATGTGGCAGTGGTCGGGAATCTGGCGCATTACGTCGTCGATGCCGAATTTGTCGGCACCGTACTTGGCGCGCGCGACCAGCGACAGCGCCTCGATCATGAATTCGCGCTCCTGGTCGGTGGGCATGGCGCGATGATCCCCGAGGACGGCCATGGGAGTGTCGCAGGAATCGCAATCAAGGATCGAGAATTTGAAGGGGTAAACGAAGTCGGCGTAGCGCTGCGTATAATCGCGCAGCTCGCACAGTTCGCATTTCGGCATCGACTAAGCCGTGGACGATTGGCGCGGAGTATGCAGCCGATGCGTCGCGAGCCGCAACGGCCCGCGACGCATCGAGGCGCAAATTCCTACTTCATCGCTGGAGATGCTGCCGCCGCGGGCGAAGCGGCTGCCTTCGCGGGCGCAGGGGCTGCCATCGCGGGCGAAGGGGCTGACATCGCGGGCGCCTCTTTGCCGCGCTTGACCTGCATCGACGTCTTGGTGGCGGCCTTGGCCGCGGCCTTCGCCTTGCGCTTGCAGCGATAGACGCTGCCGGTCGAGATTTTGAGGTCGGCGGCGATGTCCTTGGCATGCTTGCCGCTGTTGACCTCGTTCATCACGGCGTCGCAATCGACCTTGTTGGCGTAGGCGGGCCGCGCAATTGCCGCAAAGGCGACGGTCGTCGCGAGCATCGCCGAGGCTGTCACGAGCGCATATTTCTTGGTCAGCATTTTCTTCCCCGCTCCGGTTAGGGTTGCTTCAAGCGATGAACAGTAATTCAAAATGCACGTCTCATCAACAGAGGGGTGGAATGCTCCGTCAGCTTTTGTAAATGTCGATGACCTTGCCGAGCAGCGCGATCGCTTCGGGCTTCGGACGCTGAAAGCTGTTGCGGCCGATGATCGAGCCGTAACCGCCGCCGGCGTGGATGCCGCGGACGGTATTGAGCAACGAGTCGTCGGTTTCCTTGGCGCCGCCGGAGAAAATCACGATGCGCCGGCCGTCGAAGGCCGACTGCATGACGTGCTTGATGCGCGCCGAGAACGGCTCGAGCGGAACCTTGTTGGCGTCGTACGCTTTTTTGGCCTCGGCCTGTTCGATGAAAGCGGTGGGCGGCTTGACCTTGATCATATTCGCACCGAGTTGCCCCGCGATTTGCGCCGCGTAAGCGACCACGTCGAGCGCGGTTTCGCCCTGCTTGCTGACGCCGGAGCCGCGCGGGTACGACCAGAGGACCAGCGGCAGTCCATGGGCCTTGGCCTCCTCGCCGATTTCGCGCGCCTCCTGGTACATCGACTTCTCCTGCGTCGAGCCCGGGTAGATGGTGAGTCCAATCGCGGCGCATCCGAGCCGGAGCGCGTCCTTGACGCTGGCGGTGACGGCGAGCGCGGGATCTTTTTCCTCGTTGAGAACGTCGTGATTGTTGGCCTTGAGGATGAGCGGAATCTCGCCGGCGTACTCGGCCACGCCGGCCTCGAGAAATCCGAGCGGCGCCGCGTATGCGTTGCATCCCGCATCGATGGCGAGCTGAAAGTGATAGCGCGGGTCATAGGCGGGCGGATTTACGGCGAAGCTTCGCGCCGGGCCATGCTCGAAGCCCTGGTCCACGGGCAGGATTACGAATTTGCCGGTGCCGGCGAGTTTGCCATGGTTGAGCATCCGCGCCAGGTTGCTGCGCACACCGGCGTTTTCGGAATCGTAATAGCCAAGAATCTCTCGAACTCGCTTGGTCATATACCTCTGTCTCCCGTCGGGATTGTCATTGCAGTTTGCATTTCTATATCACAGCATCGCGGCGGCGTAGTGGGCCGCGCCGAGCAGGCCGGCGGCCGGATTGAGCGAGACACGGACTTCGATCCGTTTCAGGATCTCGTTGAGACGGCCTTTGGACAAGAATCCTCGCACGAACGCACCACCGGTGAGGATCGGCAAAATTTTCGGCGCGATCCCTCCGCCCAGAAAGACACCACCCAGGGCCAGGACTTTGAGCGCCAGGTTGGCGGCCTCGGAACCGTAAATATCGCAAAACATGGTGAGCGAGTGAACGCAAACCGGGTCGCGTCCGTTAAGCGCGGCCTCGCTTACCGCAGCGGAAGGATCGCCCGCGGCGATTTGCCCGCTCAGCCAGGAGGGCTCTTCGGCCCGGCTGTCGCGCCTCAGGAAACGATAAATATTCCAGAGTCCGGGGCCCGAGAGGACGCGCTCGTAGCTGGCGTGTCCGAATTCGCCGGCGACGAACCGGAGCAGCTCAATCTGCTCCGCGCCGTGCGGCGCGAAATCGCTGTGCCCGCCTTCGGATGCGACCGCATAGTATTTGCCGCCCTCCCAGACCAGCGCCGATTCGCCTAGACCGGTGCCCGCGGCGAGCACCGCGATGTTGCCGTGTTCGGGCGGATTTTCCGCGCGATGCAGAACCACAAACTCGGCGGGCTTCAGATGAACCATGCCGTAGGCCATCGCCGTCAGATCGTTAATCAAGCGAACCGGGACGCCGTTTAGCGCGCGCGACAGTGAGACGCTGCTGAGTTGCCATGAAACGTTGGTGGCGTGGGCGTGGCCGTCGATTATTGGACCCGGCACGCCGAGGCACACGGCATTCAGCGCCGCGGTTGGGCCGAGGAAATCCGCGCACGCCGCCTCAAGGCTGTCGAACTGCGAGGTCGGGTAGCGGCGCTCGCGCACAATTTCGAGTGTTCCCGCGGATTGGTTGAAGAGCCCGAGCTGGGTTTTGGTTCCACCGACATCGCCGGCCAGGATGAGCCCATCCATTGCGAACCCCGATCGGTTCTAGGCTTCGACGTTGAAGGACTCGGCGAGCGCGACTTCCTCGGCGCTGCCGATATAAATCGGATGCCGCTCGTGGATCGCGGTGGCAGCGATGTCGAGAATCCGCCGTACCCCGGTCGAACCGCGGCCGCCGGCCTGTTCCGCGAGCATCGAGAGCGGCGCGAGCTCGTACATCAGGCGCAGTTTTCCCTTGGGCTTGCCGCCTTCTGCAACCTCCGAGGGGTACATAAATATTCCGCCCTCGAGCAGGCATCGATGGAAATCGGCGGCGAATGCACCACAGTATCGAAGGGAGTAGCTAGTGCGTTTGTCTTTGCGACTAGTAATATGTGCGACGAACTTGCGCGCTCCGTCGTGCCATTTCCCCACGTTGCCCTGATTGACCGCATAGGTAGTCCCGTGCGGCGGCATCTTCACGTTCTCCTTCCAGAGAATGAACTCACCGCGAGTTCGATCGAGGGTGAAGATATCGACGCCGGCGCCGGCGCTATACACCAGCTGCGCGGCCGGCCCGTACAGGATGTATCCCGCGATGAGCTGCTGACTTCCGGGGACGAGGATGTCGTCGATGCCGGCGCCGTGGCCGGGCGCGCGTTTCTTGACGGCGAAGATGGTGCCGAGCGAACCGTTTACGTCGGTATTAGATGACCCATCGATAGGATCGTAGAGTACGCAGTAGGTATTGTCGCGGCAATTGGATGAGTAATGATGCGGCTCGTCCATTTCCTCGGATATGAGACTACATACCGGGTATCCATTGTCGAATGCGTCGAGGAAAACTTTGTTGCCCCACTCGTCGAGTTTCTTGACCTGTTCGCCTTGCACGTTGGTTTCGCCGGTGTAGCCGAGCCCGTCGAGACCGGCGAGCGCCAGCTCCCGCGTGATGCGCGTGGCGATGAGCTCGATGCGCTCCATTATGAGAGCGAGGTCCGCGACCGGCAGCGCAGTCGCGGTTTTGGTCTTGATATGACGAGCGAGAGTAATGCCGGTGCTCATCTGCAATTCCTTCCCGACAAATTGCACACGTTGATGGGGTTCTCCTGCTAAAGCGTTCGCCAAGTGCGCCCGTCAGCCGCGATCATCAGGGCGGCCTCGAGCGGTCCCCACGAGCCGGCAGCATAGATGGGGGGATCCATGGGCGACTGGCCCCAGGCATCCAGAATTGGTTGCACGAACGTCCACGCTTCTTTGACCGTATCCCGCCGCATGAAGAGCGTCTGGTCACCAAGGATCACGTCGTTGAGCAGGGTCTCATACGCTTCCGGCGTGGAAGTCACGTAGTGAAAATCGACTTTGACCTGCTGGAAGCGGGTCTGCGAGCCGGGCACCTTAGACATGATATGAAGCGCGAGGCCTTCGTCGGGTTGAATCCTGATGGTCAGCATATCGGGCGCCAACGGAGCGCGTGGGTTGGAGTTATACAGGATTCGGGGCACGCTGTTGAAGTAGATCGCGATTTCGCTCGAGCGCTTGGGCATCCGTTTGCCGGTGCGCAGGTAGAACGGCACGCCGGCCCATCGCCAATTATCAATCCAGCATCGCAGCGCGACAAAGGTCTCGATTTGCGAATCCGGCGCGATCTGCTCCTCGGCGCGGTACGCCTTGACCGGCGCGCCGCCGATGAGGCCCTCGCCGTACTGGCCGCGGACGACCCATTTTTCGATGTCCGCGTCGCCCAGCGGGCGCAGCGCGCGCAGTACGTCGAGCTTTGCGTCGCGCATCGCCTCGGCGCCGGTGGTGTTGGGCGGCTCGGTGGCGATCATGCAGAGCGTTTGCAGCAGATGGCTCTGCACCATGTCGCGCAGGGCCCCGGCGTGATCGTAATAGGAGGCACGCGTGCCAACGCCCTCGGCCTCGGCGACGGTAATCTGCACGTGGTCAACGAATCGCGCCGTCCAAATAGGTTCGAAGATCGCGTTGGCGAAGCGCAGCACCATCAGGTTCTCGACGGTTTCCTTGCCGAGGTAATGGTCGATTCTGAAAATCTGGCTTTCGTCGAAATGGCGCGCGAGCTTTTCGTTGATCTCCGACGCGCTGGCGAGATCGGAGCCGATCGGTTTTTCGACCACCATGCGCGTGAACGGATGCCCCTTCTCATGCCGATGAATCATTCTCGCGGCTGTCAATCCCTCCGAACAGGTGTCGATGAAAGCCGGCGGAATCGCAAAGTAGAAGACACGATTGCCTTCGGTACCGCGCTCGGTATCGAGCGCCTCGCATCGCTTGCGCAGGTTCTGATAGTCGGCGGCCTCGGTGAACGTGCCACGATTGAAATGGAGCAAGGGGGCAAACTTGGCCCAGTGTTCCTGCTCGACCTTGCGGCGCGAGAACTGTTCGATGCCGCTGAGCGCGAACGCGCGATACTTCTCGTCGTCGAGATCCTCCATCGAGAAACCGAGGATCGCGAGCTTGTCGGGCAATTCGCCATCGATCGAGAGATTGTACAGCGCGGGAATCAGCTTGCGATGGCTCAAGTCGCCGGCGCCGCCGAAGATCACCACGATGCATGGATCGTAGTGATGTTTTTCCTTGACGGGATGAGTGAGATCGACGGTTCTGTTTGTAGTCGCGGCCATAAATAGCTTAACCCTCTCGCGCTCCTAATCCTTGATAACGGCCTGGCCGCTGAACTCCTCGCGCAGCGCGGCGAGCAATTTCTCGCCGAAGGTGCCTTCGCCCTTGTCAGCGCGCGAGCGGAAGCGCGCGAACAGCGCCATGGTGATTACCGGCATCGAGATGTTCTTGTCGATCGCGTCCTGCACCGCCCAGCGGCCCTCGTCCGAATCCTCGACGTAGCCCCTGATTTGCTTGAGGCTCGGGTCTTTTTCCAGCGCGTTGGCCGTAAGCTCCAGGAGCCATGATCGCACGACGCTGCCCTGCCGCCACAGGTTTGCGATCCTCGGCAAGTCGAGCTTGTACTCCGACTTGTGCATCGCCTCGAAGCCCTCCGCGTACGCCTGCATCAGCCCGTACTCGATGCCGTTGTGGACCATCTTCACGTAATGGCCTGCGCCGTGGGCGCCGACGTGGGCGTAGCCGCCTGGAGGAGCGAGCGTTTTGAAAATCGGCTCGTAGCGCCTGAAGATGTCGACCTCGCCGCCGATCATCAGGCAGTAGCCAAGCTTGAGTCCCCAGATGCCGCCGCTGGTGCCGGCATCCACCAGATGCAGCTTCATGCCGGCGAGTACGGCAGCGCGGCGGAGGTCATCGTGAAAGTTGGTGTTGCCGCCGTCGATGATCGCGTCGCCGGGCTCGAGCAATTCGGCCAGTTGGTTAATCGTGCTGTCGGTGGGATCGCCGGCCGGCACCATCACCCACACGCCCCGCGGCGGCGCGAGTCTGGCGACCAGATCTTTGAGCGAATTGACGCCGTCGGCGCCGAAGGTTGAAACTTCTTTGAGTTTCGCATCGTCGAGATCGAAGGCGACAATCTGGTGGTTGTCGCGCCGCAGCCGTTCGACCATGTTCATGCCCATTTTGCCGAGACCAACGAATCCGATTTCCATCGTGCTTCCTCTTCGCAGATGACGATGCGATCCGGATTTGCGCTCAGGCGGCGGGGACCGGGAAAGGATTTTCCCGCGCACACCTCGGCATTTTACTATCCGGCGCTCGACCTAAATTATTCCAACCCCGGCGATTGTTCAAAGACCACGCCTGGAATCGCGCGGCTAACGAGACTTGATGTCGTCTTCGAGCATCAGATTGCGCAAGTCCTGGCGCTGGAAGATCGCCGCCACCGAGCGCGTCAGCGCGACCGACAATACCTGCCCCGGCTCGTCGTAGATACCGGCTTCGTCCTCGGAACCGAGACCGAACGACCCGACCGGCGGATCGTAGTAGGTATCGGCAGCGCTCCCGGTCCAGAACGGGACGCTGAACGGCGGCTTGTAGATCGAGACGTCGAGAGCAAAATCGGCTGTAGTCCGCCAGACAGGGCCGTATTGGCCGTTGGCGGCGCGGTACTTTTTTACCCAGCATCGCCGAAGCTTGCTCTCGAGCACATACTCGGTGGTGTTCTTGACGCCGGGCTTGTAGGCGACATCGGTGGACGACGACGCGCTCAAACCCGCCTCATCGGCCGAGCGCCCGATCGCTTGCTGCAGGATCGGGCCGAGCGGCGGGCTGTACAGGCGTTCCGCGATGTTGCCGGATCGATCGATGTTGAGACCTATCGCCGGATTGCCGTTGAGCGGCGCGCTGTCGCCGGTCGCATCGCGCGCATCGGCCGGCATCAGGATCAGTATGGTCTTCCTGGGATAGCTGTTTTGGTAACCCTTGACCTGGTACGGGTAGTACTCAAGCGTCTGGACCGAGGTCGTAGTGGGCTCGGGCGCACCGCCGCCGACGCTCGCACATCCCGAGAGCATCGAGGTGAAGATCGAAACGATCATGACGAGGAGCGCGATTCGGCAGGTGTGCAGGCTCCCCACGATCAGGCTTCACCTCTTATCGATTCGCCGCCTGGGCCCGCTCGCGGAAGAGAAACAGCGTGCCGCCCACCTCGAGCCGATCGCCGCTCTTGAGCGAATAGCGGCCCGCCACGGGATGCCGATTCACGAATATCTGGCCGCCGGTCGGACTGATGATGAAATTCTTGCCCTCGCGCCGGATGATCGCATGATTGCCGAGCACCGTCTGATCGCCGAACAGCCCGATGTCGCTTTCTTCGGCGCGGCCGATAATCGTCACGCCCTTGAGCAGCGGATACTCGCGGCCCTCGCGCGCGTTGCGGCTCTGGCTGCGCACGACCATCAGCCAGCCGCGCTTGAGCAGCTCGGTAACTAGTCCGATGAAAAATCCGATCAGCGCGCCGAGGACGATGATCGCGATCGCTCGTCCGAACGCCTGCGGAAAGGTGCTCGTCAGGCTCTGGTAAAAGAATCCGCCGAGCGCTCCGCCGAGCACACCGCCAATAGCGCCGTTGCGCCGCCGCGCCGCGGATCCCGACGCCGATCCGACGCCGAGTCCGACCGCGATTCCGAGCACGCCCCATCCCAGAATTCGGCCATTGAGACCGCCCAGGATGTCGAACGCAAATTCGCCGACCAGCAATCCCAGCGCTCCGCCCGCCGCGCCGATAGCTCCACCGACCACGAATCTGCGCGCCGCCTGGCGCAGCTGGCCTACGCTGAGCGTTTCGATCGAGGCGAGAAAGGCGCTGATTAGTGCGCCGATCAACGCACCGAACAGGATGTCGCGGCCATAAACCCAGCGGATGCCGAGAATCGGCTCCGACAACCCCCACGCGGCCAAGCCGCCAAGCGCGCCGGCGGCCGCGTAGAAGAGAAGTTTTTCGCGGGAAACATTACTCGCCATGATGCACTTCCAGCATTGCGCGTGCTTGGGTCAGGTTCAAGCGCAAATCCGTCGAAGCGCTAGCCGTGGCGACGGCAGCGCAGCATTAAGACGTTGACAGGGGATGCGCCCGCCAACGGCGGGCGGCCTTAATACTGGGTGCAGGGGTCACCCCTGCTCAGTTCGCCTGGGCGGTCCAGGTGCCGCGTTCTCCCGACGGCGTCGATTCGAAAGTGCCGCTGATCTGATCGCTGCGGCGCTGGCCTTCGAAGTAATACGTCTCGGTGCCGTATGGGACCTGGAACTGCAGATGGTTGCCGCGCACGAATCCTTCGATCGGCGTCATTCCATAGCCTGACTGGTGGATTACGAGCTCGCCGTGCAGGAAGCCGTTGGGCTGCGGACGCAGTCTAAGCTCCATCTCGGGATTGCCGCCGCTGCGAAGACCGCTGATGGTGCCGGTGGCGATCGTCGGCCCGAGCATGCTGCCCGAGTTCATCGAGCTGGTACCCATCGAGCTGCCGATCGCGCCGCCGCCGCCCGGATACGGCGGGTATGGTCCGCCGGCGTCGCCGAGCACTTCGAATTTCTTCTCGCCGAGATATTGGCCGTTCAAATAAAAATTGACCGTGTAGGTACCCGGCAGAAACGCGCCGCCGTGCGAGTTGCCGACGCGTCCGCTGAAGGTCACCGTCTTCATACTGGGCGAGACGGGCTGAAAATCGTTGACGCTGCCCAGCGTGCGGCCGTCCGGCCCGATGTAGGCCGCATCGACGCGGTACTGGCCGGCCTCCAGCTTGTAGAGCCGGTTGTCGAAGCTGACCTGCCAGCCGACGAACAGCACCTTGGACACGTCGAAGGATTCGGTCGTGCCCGACAGCGCGGTCCCGGTCTTGGTGGTGTTGAGAAAGCTGATCGCGCGAAGCTGCAACGGCTTGGCGCGGCGCTCATCGATCATCGCCAGCTTGCGTGCTTCTTCGTCGCGCTTGCGCTGCTCTTCTTTCGCCGCCGCCGCGGCCGCCGCTTCGGCCGCCGCCGCCGCGTTCCTTGCGCTCACGTCCTGGTTAACGATGAAGCCTTCCTGGGCGAGCATCTTGTCGTCCGAGTAGAGCGCCACTTTGTAAGTGCCGGGCGCCTTGTCGGTCATCGTCGGCATCAACGCCACGCCGCTGAAGTCGGCGGTTTTCTCCGCGGGCCCGACAAAAATATTCGTGTCGCTGGACGCGATCTGAAGTCCGCTGGGATCGTAAAAGCGCGCCTCGACTTTTTCATCGCGCCCTTCCAGGCCGGCGAGCAGGTTCTTGAAGGTTGCGGTCCACTTCAGGTAGCGCGCGTTGGTCAGATCGGTGTCGTTGAACTGCGCCTGCGGCGGCGCCAGCGCGGTGCCCTCGCGGGTCGAGAGCGCGAGCGTCAACTGCGAAAATTCGAGCGGATGCTCGCGGGCGTTGGCCAGCAACTCCTCATGCTTCCACGGCAGTTCGTCCAAAAGCGGCTTGAGTCCGAGCCGCAGCTGGAGTTCCGGGCTTGAATAAATGTACGTCCCGCCGAACGCCGCTCCCGCCAGCACCATCAGAAAAATCGCCAGGCCGATCGAGCGGCTCAGCCGGCTGCGCGGCTTGCGATAAACGATCGGCGCGTCGTCGTATTCGAGTTGCTCGAGCTGCGACAGCCCGCCGGTTCCGTCGGTCGAGTTCACACTGCCGCTGTCGAGCCCGCGCCCGTAGAGCATCATGTCGCGAAATTCCTGGACGCGCGCGGGGCGCCCGGTTACTTCGTAGGCGAGCGACGCGTCGATGGCGCCTGCCAGGTTGCTCGACACGGCCGGGTGCAGCTCGCGAACCGGCGGGAAACTGAAGGGAGGAAATTTTTCAGGATCGCGGCCGGTCAGCACGTAATGCAACGTTGCGCCGAGCGAGTAGATGTCGCTGCGGGGATCGACCAGCCCCTGGTACTGCTCCGGCGGTGCGAAGCCGAGCGTGCCGATCATGGTGCCCTTGCGCGCCGCCTTGAACAGCCGCGCGATTCCAAAGTCCACCAACACGACCCGCCCGTTCGGACTGAGCATCACGTTGGACGGCTTCATGTCGCGGTAGATTATCGGCGGCACCAGCCCGTGCAGATACGCGAGCACGTCGCACAACTGGCGCGCGATATCGATCACCAGCCCCTCGGGCAGCGGCTCGCCGCGCGCGGCGAGTTCCTCCTCGAGGTTGCGCCCCTCGACATACTCCATCACCAGGTAATGGCGGTTGGCGAGTTCGAAGCGGTCGGTGATCGCGGGAATCGCCTGATGCTTCAGTTGCGCGAGCGTGTCGGCCTCGCGCGCGAAATATTCGTTGGCCTCGATCCGCTGCGCCTGATCGATGAAGTGATCGACCATCTCCTTGATCGCGCACGGGCGATTGGCCAGGCGCTGGTCGCGCGCCAGATAGACCATCCCCATCCCGCCGCCGCCGAGCAGCCGCTCGATTGCGTAGCGGCCCTGCAGCACGGTGCCGGCCTGGAGCGGTCCGGTCAGCGGCTGCGATGAATCTTTTGGCGAGGTGGACATGGTTAATCGCCGGCGCGTCGTGCGCGCCTAGCTTGCATAGACTACGACCACGGAAATGTTGTCGATACCGCCGCCGGCGTTTGCCGCGACGATCAATTCGCGCGCCGCGTCGAAGGGATCGGGATTGCGCCCCAGAATGTCGTGGATCTGACGGTCATCGACGTGCGCCGTCAACCCGTCGCTGCAGAGCATCAGCTTGTCCCCGCGTTTGAGCTTGAGCGAAACCGCTTCGGCCCCCGCCGGTCCGCTCTGGCGCGCACCGAGCGAGCGCGTGATCACGTTCTTGTGCTCGTGCGTGCGCGCTTCCTCGGCGGTTATCTGCCCGATTTCGACCAGCCGCTGCACCAGTGAGTGATCCTTTGTGACCTGGCGAAGCGTCGCGCCTTCCATCAGATATCCGCGGCTGTCGCCGACCCAGGCCACGGCCGCATCCGGAGGTGCGATCAGCGCGCATACGCCGGTGGAACCCATTCCGCGAGACTCCGGATGGCTGGCCACATATTCGATAATCCTGGAATTTGCCTCCTCGAGCGCGGCGGTCAGCAACTCCGCGCCGTTTGAAACTTCGCCGGGTGCGCCCGCGAGCCGGGATCCAATGTAACTCCGGATCGTTTGTACGGCAATTGCGGCAGCGAGTTCGCCCGCCTCCGCACCGCCCATCCCGTCGGCAACGACGTACAAATGACTCTGCGCCGGATCGACGAGTGACTCGCGCGTGTACTCGACCGCCAGCACCGCGTCTTCGTTATGCTCGCGCACGCGGCCTACGTCGGTCATCGCGGCGGCGCGCAGCCGGATCGCGCCACCGAGCGCAATCAGTTCGGTCTTGAACGCGTCGATGGTCGGCCAGCGGTCGGCGGGACTGAAAGCGATCGCGCAGCGGATCGCATTCTCCAGCCGCGGTGTAACGACATGCGGCGGATAGAACTGAACCGGACCTGCCTCTTCGCGCCAGCTCTCGCTCGGAATTCTTGCGCCCGTGAGCCAGGTGTAGAGAATCGCGCCGGCGGAAAAAATATCCGCGCGCTTGTCCACCTTTTTGCCGCGATAGATCTCCGGCGCCGTGTAGCCGTCGTTGAAAATCGGCTCGCTCTGGAGCTCATTGTCGTTGCTGACGTAGTCCAGGCCCGTGAGCTTGAGCCGTCCGTCCGGGGCAATGGAAACCGAATCCGGACAGATGTCGTTCAGCCGCAGCGCCCGGCGATGCACAAACGAAATCGCCTGGCAGGCCTGGATGGCTGCCGCGATCGCTTCCGGCTCGGTCATTTTTCCGGAACCGCGGCGAAGCCCCTTGAGTTCCTCGTCGGCGTAAACCAGGTACACGCGGCCGTTTTCAGCGAACCCTTCGGTCGCGCGCTGAAAGGCGGGATGGTTGATTGTCTGCGACAGGGCGAGCACGCGCCCGAAGACTTCACCGAGATCTTCGCCGCCCGGCGCCGCCGCATCCTCGTGCTCTCCGTCGTCGGTCTCGGGATTGGGTTGAGCTTCGGTTGCGATTGCCGCGATCGCGGTTTCGGTCGCTTGATCGGCGGATGAATTCGCCGTGGCCTCCGCCATCACGGTGGAAGCGGGACCTGGATCGGCGTTGAAATCGACCGCCGACTGGGCGCCTTCCCCCGATGCGTTCGCGCTTGCCGACTCTCCCGCCTGCGAACTCGAGGCGTGCAGCTGCGGCGGCGACGCGGTCCCGTTGGTTTGCGCAACCGCCGGTCTGAGTTCCGCGGTTTTGGCGCTCGGGCCGTTGGGATCCTCGGGACGCGGCGCGGGCGGCGCGGGCGGATGCGGAGTTTCATCGAAAACTTCTACCGATTCGGCCGACGGTTGCGGGCCGAGGCGCTCGCGCAATGCGATCGATTCCGTTTTGCCGTCTCGGGTGCGTGTTGCGCGATAGCGATTTTCGATCGAGGTCTGACCCGTCAACCCGACTATCTCGATCCCGCCCTGCAGAGACGTTCCCGCCGTGAGCGGCGTCGGCCGCGTCGGCGACGGCGATGCGGATGCGGCCGCCTTGGACAGCCCGCGGCCGCATCGATCGCAGAACTTGGCGTCGTCCAATGCCTCTTGGCCGCATTCGGGACAGGTGATCATGCGCAATTAGCCTCTCCGAAACTGAAGTATAGCACCACCAAAAACCACCTGGTCGCGATCTTTCAACTTGTAGAGCTGGTCGCGCCCCAACCTGCCGCGCCCCGCGATGTAGGTGCCGTTAAGGCTGCCGAGATCGCGGATGAAGTAGTCCGTCCCGCGCAGGACTATCTCGGCATGGCGCCGCGAGACGCGATCCGCACCGTGCGCGAGCCGCTTGAGATCGATGTCGAGTTGGTCGGCGGGGTCCTGCGATCGCCCGATCAAAGTGCGCATCCCAAAAATGCCGAACTCGATTTCATCGCCGCGCGAAACGAGCCGCGCCGGCGCGGCGGATACATCGGCGCCGTTGGCATCATGCTCTTCGAACAATCCGCCGGAGCCTGGGCCGGTCGAAATTGGCGGCGAATACTTGCGCGACGAAGACGCGCGCGACCCGGTCCGCGACTTCGTGTCAGCCGGCTCCGACTCGATCGTCGCTTCTCTGCGCGGCGCGTACGACGACGCGGCCGCAGACAGTTTGAGCTCTTTGGTCTTGGCCGTCGATGACGGGCTAGGCGCAGCGCCCGGCCCGATCGCGGACAGCCGCGCCTTGAGCCGGCGCTCGATCAGGCTGCGCGCCTTGCCGGTGAGTTCGATCGCTCTTTTGATTTGCGGCGCGACGATCTTTGCGGCGGCGCCGACGCCGGCCGTACCGCTGCCACTCTTGATATTTTCTCCGACCGGCTCGTTCAGCACGATCGTCGGCATCGTGGACGCCGGCGCAGGCCGGCTTGATACGGCAGACTTCCACGGTGTCGAGGGCGCGGGAGGCGACACCGGCGCATCCGAATTCGAATTGTTCAGCACCGCGGTTGCCAGCTGGGAACTCGGGCTGGGCGCGCCCGCCAGTCCCCCGCTGGCATCCAACCGCCCCGACCGGTTCTCGGGTGGCGGCTCGGGCAGCGCGCGGCGCATCTCCTTTGCCGACGGGGGCCGCTTGGTCATGTCCTGCTCGAGCGCACGCATCACGGCGTCCGCCGTCTTGAGCGAAACTTCGGGCGCCAGCGCGCGCAGGGGAGGAAAGCTGAACGGCGGCTCGAGCTGCGGGTCGCGGCCGGTCAGCAGATGATGCATCGTGGCGGCCAGCGAGTAGAGGTCCGAGCGCGGCTCGACCTTGCCCATGTACTGCTCGGGCGGCGCGTACCCGACCGAGCCGATTTGGGTGCCGCGTCCGCCCGGTGGCAGGAAGCGCGCGATTCCGAAATCGATCAGCATCGCGCGGCCATCCTTGTCGATCATGATGTTGCCCGGCTTCAAATCGCGATAAATGATCGGCGGCTTCTGCGCGTGCAGAAAATCGAGCACGTCGAGCATCTGGCGCGCCCATCTGAGCACTTTGTCCTCGGCGACTTTGCCCTTGGGGCCCAGCTTGTCGAGCACGTGCTGCAAATCGCCGCCCGCGACGAATTCCATCACCAGGTAATGGCGCGAGTTCTCGGCGAAGTGATCGATCAAGGTTGGGATGCCCGGATGCGAGAGCCGCGCGAGCACGTTGGCCTCGCGGGTGAAGTCCTCGATCGCTTTTTTCTCCCGGATACCGTCGCCGACGACCATCTCCTTGACGGCGACCGGCCGGTTCGCCAGGCGCGTGTCGTTGGACAAGTACACGCGTCCCATCCCGCCGACCCCGAGCACCTTCTTGACGCGGTAGCGACCGTCGAGAAGATGGCCCTCGCTGAGTGCCTCGCCCGGATTCATGGCGATTGTCTATGACGCTCTTCAACTTCCGCGCCCGCGGCGCAGGTCCCGGCGCGACTGGAGGGGATGGCGGTCAAGATATCGTTTCTACCACCAGCTTGAGGAACGTCTTGCCGATGATCACCTCGTCGCCCGACTTGATCTCGATGGGGCTGCCGGGCGAGAGGCGCGGCTGACGATTGACGTAGGTGCCGTTGAGACTGCCGATGTCCTCGATGGTGATCTTGCCGCCGTCGATTCGAATCAACGCATGCTTGCGCGAGATCTTGGCTTCGGGATCGTCGGCGTCGAGATCGACTTCGGGAAACGATCCCGTCTCGGGATCCCATCTGCCGACCAGGTTGTTGCCGTCTTCGAGCGGAAATTCCTGACCCTTGCGTCCACCGCGAACGACAGACAGCTTGGCCTTGAACGGCGCGCCCGCGGCGGCCGCGGTTGGAGCTGACGGCGCGCTCTCGGGCGCGGCTTCCGGCTTGATCTCACCGGTGGGCGCTTCCGACTTGGGCACTTCGGCCGCAGGGGCCTCCGCCCCGGCCGCGGGCGCCGCGCTCGCGTCGCTACTTTCAGCAGGGGCTGCGGCGGGAGCGGCTTCAGGAGCCGCGGTGGCAGGAGCTGCAGCAGGAGCAGCAGCAGGAGCAGCCGCAGCGGCGGCGGCGAGTTTCGCGCCGCATCCGTCGCAGTAATCAAGTCCGTCCATGTTTTCGTAGCCGCATTCGCCGCATTTGATCATGGTCTAAGCCCTCGCAGGTGAGTTCGAAGTATCTGTCCCGTGCCGTTCAGCGAAAAAATCCCACTTTCCTGACTTTAACTCGATACTCTAATCGGGTTTCTGGAAATCCTTCAACGCTTCCGGATCGAGCATCTGGGTCTTGCGCACCACCGCCTGCGCTTGCAGCAGGGTGGTCTTGGCCGCCTTGGTCTGCAGCGTCTGGGTCTTCTTGATCTGATCCAGCAGGCCCGCGAGCGCCTGCGTGGCCTTGGCGTTGCCCATCCGCTGCGTGCCTTGCAGCGCGTTGCCGAGCAGGCGAGTCGCGCGATCGACGTTGCCCGCCTTCAACTCCTCCTCGGCCTTCGCCTGGAGCTTGGCAATCGAGACCTGGTCCACCAGGTTCATCACGCGGCCGTTGCGCTTGCTGGTCAGCGTGCGATCGAGCGTGTAATCGACGGTCAAGTCGGCGGCGGCGGTGGATTCGGGGCGGCCCGGCACTTCGTAATGGAACGTGCTCTGCAAAATTCTGACCTGGCCCGGCTTGCGCGGCGGCAGCACCAGCGTCAGCAGCACGGAACCGGGCACGCCGGCCTGCAAGTCGCCAATCTCGTAGCTGATTTTGCGATCCTCGCCGACCAGCGGAGTGCCGAGCACGTAAATCTCCGGCGAGGCGCGAAATGCCTCGCGCACCTGCACGCCCTGCGACAGCGTCACCTCGATTCGCCCGTTACGCAAGCTCACTGAGCGCAGTCCCTGCAACTCGTCTTCGAAAATACCGGGAATCTCGGCCGGGTCGCCGATGAAATGATATTTGCCGTTGGAGTCCTGCGACAGGCGCTGCAAAAGTTTCTCGTTGAACTCGACGCCCACGCCCATCGTCGAGAACGAAATCTGGTCGCGGTTTTTCTCGACCAGATCGATGCACGCGGTCTCTTCGTAGGTCTGGCCGTCGGTGAGCACAAGGACGCGATTCAGGCGATCGGGGCTCAGATTTTTCTTGACCTCGTCGATCGCCGCGCGCATCCCGAGCGCCATCTGCGTGCCGCCGCCGATTTCGAGCAGATCGATGTCGTCGATCGCGCGTTTGATCGCGCTCTGATCCCGCGCCGCCTCGGGCGTGATGATCACCTTCGCCTTGTCGGCGAACGCGACTATCGAGACCTTGTCGTCGGCGGTCAGGTTGTCGGCCAGGAACTTGACGGCGTCGACGACGAATTCAAGGCGCCGCTCGTCGTACATCGAACCCGAGCGATCGATTACCACGCCAAGGTTGAGCGGCACGCGGCCGCCGCCGCCCGCGCCGCGGGCCACCGCCTCGAGCAGGACGTAGAGAACGAAGTTTTCCGCGCTGGACAGCACATGATCGCTGCTCGCCAGCGCCTCGAAGCTAAGCGGATCGGCCATTCGTCAATCTCCCGAAACTAATTGTAGATTCAAGCTGTGAGCCTTGGCAACCGACCTATTAGAATACGAATCCGGTGCCGATAAACCAACCCCCTCGGCGGCGAGGCCGTAATTGATAGGACGTTGCGGATTCAATGCCGATACAACGTTTTGCCAATTTTCCCCTGGAAGAATCGCCCATGGGTACTACCAACAAACACACCCGCCAGCCGTCAGCAGCGTCCGCCCGCATCTTTACGGGCGTTTGGATATGTTGGAGCTGGTGAAGCGGGCCTTCGGCGCGGCGGAATTGGAGCATCTTCCGGTTGGTAAGGGCGCCCACGTCGAGGCGAAAATCGGCGATTCGATGGTCGTAATGGAGGTCATCGACCCGCCCCATCCCGGCGGCAAGCCCGCGTCCATTTACTTGTACGTCGATGATGTGGACGCGGACTACCAGCGCGCGCTGGCCGCCGACGCAACGTCGATAACCGCCCCCGAGGACAAGCCCTACCAGGAGCGTGCCGCTGGCGTGAAAGACTCCTTCGGCGACATCCGGTACATCGCAACCTACATCGGCTGACACAACGCTGGAGTGATTCAATCAGCTCGGATAAATCTGAACTCAGCGATCCTGCGAGTCAGCCTGTCGAGTTTCTCCGAAAAGAGCGGATTCTTGAAAACTGCTGGCTGAGGAAGATAAACTCCCTGTCGGCTTGGGCCTAAGTATTTGGGGCTCAACAGCAGTGCGATCAAGGGAGCGTATGCCAGCGAAAAATCCTGAATCAGGCTATCGGCGAAAGCCTCAGCCTGATTTGCGAGTGAGAAAAGCGTTCCAGAAACGCCTCTACAAGCTGGCTTACGATGTTCTTGACCTTCGAAAGCGATATGCTGGCAGGTGGCGAAGATCTTTCGCTCTGCTTGGCGTTCAGTCGTTTCTCGTTCTGATGCCTAATCTGATCATCCATCCGCAGTTGAGTCGGCGAAGCATTGGATTGCTCGTCTTGGCAGTCTTGGCCGCCAACACTTTTCTCAGGTTGGAGGTCAATGCCATACAGAGTCAGAAAATCTACGAATCCAAGAATGATCGTAAAATTAGGACGGCTGCTATCATCGACAAATTATCTCTAATGTTTCCGAACATCTCCATGAGCCAATCTGAACTGCGCCAGTTGCGAAATGAAATCCTGCTCGCTATAACTTCAAGTGTCGCCAGCTCATTGGGAATGGAGGCTGGTGGGTTCATGGGATCGTTGCTGATAAGGACGCCGTCGGCACCTGACCAGACACTGACCGTGATAGCGCGTTCAGATTCCTCGCGCGAGATTGGCATCGTATACCCGAAAGAAGGCATGTTGGCTTGGGAGGCGATCGAGCGTGGCCAGGTTCAAATCACGGGCGACGTTACCGAGGAATTTGACGGCTTTGACTCCAAGCCTTACAAGAGTGTAATTAGTTTCCCAATAATGGTCGCCGGAAACACGATTGCTGCGGTCAATGTTGATCACGCATTTCGATACCTTTTTCTGGACAGAGGGTTGCTGTTTCAGACTAATCTCAGGCCGTACCTGAGACTGATCGCGCTGAGTCTCGTCAACGTGGCAGAGACTCAACCGGAGCCGAAACCAGGGGTGGAAGCATGAATGCAATGGAACAGAGCGGCCAAAAGGAGCGGTGGTTCGATCGCTTTAATCGCGGCGAGATCTCGTTCGATGAACTTTCACAAAAGGTCTACGCGATCGACCATCCTAAACCAGGGTGGCAACGCCAAGCGCTCAAGTTTCTTGTCGGTGCTTTTCTTCCTCTACTTTTTGTGGGCACCGCCGCCTCGCACAACGACAGCCAATAAGCACGCTCCCTTCCGCAATCTGCCTTTCTGCGCGGCGTAGTGCGATCTGTGCGCCGCCCGTTGTCCATCGCGCAGCGATCATCCGCGGGATTTCGAACAGCGCCTGTTTCCTCGCGCCGCTGGATAGGGTCCTCGAAAAAGCGTAAGAGAGTAGGCGCTATGTCGTTAAGAGCTAAATGCGCTATCGCCGGGCTCGGCCAGACGCGGATGGGTAAGAACTTCGATCATACCGGACCGGTCGGCTTCGCGGTCGAGGCCGTCAATCTCGCCCTGGACGACGCCGGCCTGCAACGCGCCGACGTCGACGGCCTGCTGGTCAACCCCGGAATCACCTGGATGAACAATCCGATGGCTTCGTCAACGCTCCAGCATGCGATGGGCTTGGGCGATTTGCGCCTGACCGCGACGATGAACCTCGGCGGCGCGACGGCGGCCGCGATGATCATGCATGCCGCGCAGGCGATCGACGCCAGTATGGCCGAGGTCGTCGCGTGCGTATTCGCCGACGCTCCGCTGCGCCCACCCTCGCCCAACAAGGGCAGCGACGGCGGTTCGGCCGCATTCTACGGCTTCGCCCAGGGCCTCGACGCGCACTACGGCCTGTTCGGCGTCAACGCCCATTATGCCTTCGTCGCCCAGCGCCATATGTATCGCTACGGGACCACCAACGATCATCTCGGCGCGGTCGCGGTGTCCGAGCGCAAGTGGGCCAACTTGAATCCGGCAGCCCAGTTTCACGACACTCCCATGTCGATGGCCGATTATCATGCCTCGCGATGGGTGGTTGAGCCGTTCCATCTGTACGATTGCTGCCTAGTTTCCAACGGCGGTCAGGCGGTTATCGTAACCTCGGCCGAGCGCGCAAAGAATTTGAAGCGCCCGCCGGTCTATATATTAGGGATGGGGCAGGGTCATCCCGGCCGCGATCCGCTCGAAACGCTGGTTTCCGGCGCGCCGATCGCCAAAGAAACCGCCTTCAAGATGGCGGGAATCAAGGTCGGCGACGTCAATTTCTGCGAACTCTACGACTGCTATACTTTCACGGTGCTCGTCACGCTCGAGGATTATGGCTTTTGCAAAAAAGGCGAGGGCGGCCCGTTCGTTGCCAGTGGCGCTATCGGCCCCGGCGGTTCGCTCCCGGTCAATACCGGCGGCGGTCAGCTCAGCTCCTTTTACATGTGGGGGATGACTCCGGTCGGGGAGGCAATCGTGCAGATACGTGGCGATGGGGGGCGGCGCCAGGCGCCCAAACACGACGTTGGACTCGTTTCCGGCAACGGCGGTATCCTTGCTACTCATTCCACCCTCGTATTGGGATCGCAGCCATAAGATTAGCCGCGAAGCGCGCTGTCATTGCTTGTGATGTGATGTAGCGTGTTTCAATCATTCCAAGCGCCAATTCGTCTAACCTATATATAAGCAAAATTGCGATGCCAGAATTCAGCAAACCCATCCCGGCCGTCACCCCCGAAATGCGCGAGTTTTTCGACGGCGCGCGCGCCGGACGCCTGATGGTCCAAAAATGCGACGGTTGCGGGAAGCTGCGGTTCCCCGCCCACGATCTTTGCTCCAGGTGCAACTCGACTGCCTCGCGATGGGTCCCGGTCAGCGGACGCGGCGAAATCTTCAGCTTCAATATCATGCATCAGGTCTATCACCCGGGCTTCGCCGGCCAGGTTCCCTACGCCGTGGTCGTCGTCGAGCTGGAGGAGGGATGCAAATTCGTGTCGAACCTGCTCGGCGTCGAGCCGCATGAGATCAAGTGCGGGATGCCAGTCGAGGTGACGTTCGAAAAGCTCAGCGATGAAGTATCGATGCCTAAATTCCGGCTGCGGGCCACGAAATAATTAGGCCCGACTGAGTTCATCAAGGAATCAGGATTAACGCCATTGCAACTCGATCAAAAATATTTCGAGCGTCTCGTCGAGAGCTCGCCGGACATCATAATAGCCGTCGATAGAGACGGCACCGTGAACTATTACAACGAGGGCGCGCGCACCAGCCTCGGCTACACCTCGCAGGAGATCATCGGCCAGAACTGCACCCGCATCTATTCGTCGCTCGAAGAAGCGCGCCGGGTGATGAGAGCGCTGCGCGAGTCGTCCGACGCGGGCCGAATCGCCGGCTTCGAGACCGAGTTCCGCAACAAGGCCGGCGAACTCATCCCGGTGATGATCTCCGGCGCGCTCATCTACGACGCCGAGGGCCACGAAGTCGGAACGATCGGCTTCGCCCGCGACATTCGGCGCATGCGCCATGCGCAGCAGCTCGCAACCGCCGGCGAAATCGCGGTCAGCCTCGCGCACGAGATCAACAATCCGCTCGCATCGATCACCAACAATCTCGAACTGCTCTCGCAAACCCTCGAGACGCGGCTCAGCGACGCGGAAAAAGTCGTCGAGAACGAACGCCTCAACTCGATTCGAAGCTCCATCGAACGCGTGCAGGCGATAGTGCGCCGCCTCGACGAGATGACCCGCAAGGGCGAGTACGAGACGCGCGACTACATGGCCGGCAAGCGGATGGCCGATCTCGCCCCGCGCGAGAATGCAAACGTGAAGACGCACCCCGATGACGCGCCGCATGTGAACGAACAATCACCGCTGACCGGGATGTCGGTGCTGGTGCTGGACGACGACAGCGCCGTGGTCAATTCGCTCGCCGACCTGCTGCGCGCCGAAAAATGTATCGTGCATTGCGCCACGCGTCCGTCGGCCGCCTTGGGAATCCTGCGCAACGTGAAGCTGGACGCAGTTATCTCCGACGTCGTGATGCCCGAGATGGACGGCTACGATTTCTATCTCAAGGTCAAGGAAGAGATGCCGCAGCTGCCGGTAATCCTCATGACCGCGTACTACTACGACAAGGATCACATCCTGAAGCGCTCGCGGCTGCGGGGTCTGGAGGGCGCGCTGTTCAAGAAGCCGGTCAATCCCGGCATGCTGCGTGCGGTCCTGACGCAGTTGCGCCAGAAGGCGGCTCAAGCGAAGGCGGAAGCGAAAGCCGCGGCGATCGCCGCCAAAGCCGCCGCCGCATCCGCGGCTACCCCCAAGCCCATCCCCCAATCCTGATCTCTACCGCTCCCCACGGTGCAGGGCAGGGAGCGGGGTGCCTGGCGGGTCACTGCGCGAGCGTGATCCCGAACGGACCACTGTTGGGATTGGCCGGTTTCTCGGTCGACACCACCAGACCCGCGCATAGCTGGATCGTGCACGTGGTGCCATTTTCAATAATTGCCTGCCCGACGGTGCCATTGCCAAAGTTCGCGGTGTAAACGAACAGGTTCTGCGGATCCACCACCAACCCCGTGGCCCCGTCGTAGCCCGTCACCAGGGCCGGCGGCGTGGTCAGGGTCTGTAGATTCGCGATGAACGACGACACCGAGTCACCGCTCGAGTTGGCCGTGAACAGGTACTCGATGCCGTCACTTACTCCGATTCCCACGCCCACCGGCTGGTCGGTTGGGCTGCTGTTCGCGAAGTAGGAATAGGGTATAAGGCAACCTGCCTTTCCGCATGTCGCGCCCGTTTCATCGATCGTAAACGACGAAACCTCGCCGTTCCCTTGATCCGCGATGAACAGCGAATCTCCCCCCGAATCGATCGCGATCCCAAACGGCGTATCCGCGGTAAGGTCCAAACTATGCTGCGGCGTAGAGTTCTGCGAGAGCACCCCGGTGGTGGTGTTATAATTGAACGGGTAGACATACCCGGTCGCCGAATCCGACACGTACAGCACATTCAGCGTCGGATGCAGCGCGATACCGAAGGGAGTTTTCAATCCTCCGCCTGAGGTCGTGCTGGTCGCCGGGAGATTGATCTGTCCCGTGGAAGTGTTAACCGTGTAGCTGGTAACCGTCCCTGCCTTGCCGGTCACCCACAGCAACGTTCCGCCGGAATTGATCGCAAGTTCGTCGGGTTTGGTTCCACTGCCGTTGCTTACGGACGCCGGGAACAGCGGCGTCAGAGTGCCGTTGGTCGAATTGATCGAGAATTCATAGATATTGTCGTCGTTGATATTCGCGACGTACAGAAAGGCGCCGCTCGGCGACGCGACCACGCCTCGCGGCCCGGTTTTCGCGCCGGCAGTCACCTGCCCGGTACGCGTGAGCACGCCAGTCGTGGTGTTGCGGGTGAACGACGACACCTTGCCGTCGTTGTAGTTGGTCACGAACGCGAGCGTTCCCGTACCAGTCGTCGGAGTGGCAGTCGGGGAGCCGGAACTACCGGCCGGCGACAGCAGTCCTGAGCTTCCGCACGACAGCACATTAAGCATCGCCGCAAGAATCCCAACGGTGGGAATCAGCCGAACGATGTTCTTAAGCGCGGTTCGCCTGTAGAAGGATGGTCGTCTGCCCTGCTCTGTCGCCATTCAAGCACCTTCCCGGCGGTCCGGTCCAAATCTCACAATCTGTTAATTATCATAAATGATACGCCGCATCGAAGTGAAAGGTTTCGGCCAGGGCCCAGCCCCTGAACCTGATTGCGGTTCCACGTGCGGCGAGACGATCGAGACGCCGGCGCCCGCGGGAACGCGATCTCGGATCCGCGCGCTACGGCTTGTCGCGCATCCCGTCGAGGTCGCGCAGCGCACGTTCGAGGATTTCGCGCACGCGATCGATTCGCTCCTGCGATGCCGTCTCGCCCGCCACGGCCCGAAATGCGGCCTTGACCAGACGCTCGGCGGGACCGCGAATCTCGGCTGCGTCGGGATCGATCGCGTGGCGCCATCCGGCCCATCGCCGCGCCCGCCACCAGATTCGCCGGATGGTCTCGTCCTCGCGCTTGATCTCCTCCGCGCCGGCCGCGGTGATCGCGTAAACGCGTTTGCCTTCTTTGGAATCGGAAGAAATCAGACCCTCATCTTCGAGTTGCTGCAGCGTGGGATAAACGGTGCCGGCGCTGGCGCTGTAGATTCCGCCCGAGCGCTCCTCGAGCTGACGCATCAGCTCGTAGCCGTGTTTGGGGCCGTCCGCGATTAACGACAGAAGCGCGAGCCGAACTTCGCCTGGCCCGAAGAATCGCGCCCGCATACCCATCATGCCGAATTCCGCCCAGTGGCCGCGTCTTTGAAAACGTCGAGTTCCGCAAACCATCATGAATGACCCTCCAGAGCAAAGCTGTGATGCGCGGTCGATGGACCTGGCGCAACAACGTAATACATGCTGGAAGGTATATCGTACGATATAGTTGAAGTCAATGCTCAAAATGCAGCCGGTCGGACTTGCCCAGGATTATTCGCGATGCCGGCCGCTCGGCCGGACGCTTGCCCATAGTGTGCACGGATGCGGGATTGATCTCGTACGTCACGCGCACCTCACCCTTTGGGCGGACGGGCGATTGAGTAGTAATCACCTGAGAAAGTAAATAAAAAATCTTGCGCATCGCGTGGCGCGCGGGGCCTGACCGACAGCCGCTGCGTGGAGAGACGATGGCATGAATAAGGTTCCCGAGATCAGTCTGAACAAGGTGCCAGAAGTTACCCTGGCTTTCTGGGTCATCAAAATCGCCGCAACGACTATGGGCGAAACAGCCGCCGATGCGGTGTCGATGACTATGCATCTAGGGTACGCGATCGGCACCGCCATTTTCTTCATCTTCTTCATTGTCACGGCAGCAGCTCAGGTCGCCTCGAAGTCCTTCCATCCATTTCTGTATTGGGCCGTTATCGTCGCAACTACCACCGTAGGCACGACGATGGCGGACTATGCGGATCGTTCTCTCGGGATCGGTTACATCGGTGGTTCGCTGACCCTCTTCACCATGTTGATGCTTGCGCTTGGAATATGGCGGTTCGCCATGGGCTCTGTGTCCGTCAACAACATCACGTCGGCCAAGGTCGAAATGTTCTACTGGACGACGATTCTATTCTCTAACACGCTTGGTACCGCCCTTGGCGACTTTCTAGCCGATGATTCCGGACTCGGATTCGGAGGTGGGGCGCTGGTTTTTGCCGGCGCGCTGGTGCTGGTCGCAGCCGCATACTTCTATACCAAGACGTCGCACACATTGTTGTTTTGGATGGCGTTTATCCTGACCCGGCCGCTCGGCGCGACGCTCGGCGATCTCCTGACCAAGCCGCATGCGAATGGCGGTTTCAACCTCAGCCGTATCAGTTCTTCTCTAATCATCGCGATCTTCATCTTCGGCTGTATTCTGTTCATGCCCCAACGCGCGGGCAGTCATCCGGGACGGCAGGAAACGAGCCCATGAGAGAACCGTGGACGGCGTGTCGTTGCGGCTCGGGAATTACGATGAAGGTTGCATCGAAAAGCACGATGCATTTTGAAATGCCATGCGCCTGAAGTATGCAAAAAGCCTTGTGGAATCGGCATTTCCGCATTGGCACGTGCGGTGCTGGTAATCTTGCATGCTGAGACGTGCCTGCACGCGAACGGAGAACGGATCGGACGGCCATACTCACTGGTTACAAAGGAAACAGTCTCGTCACTCCGAACTCCGCCCGCGCTAACAAACCGCACTGAACTTTACTAGGTGGGAAACCATTATGTGGGATTTGATTTCAATTCTCGGCGGCATCGCGTTTTTTGCGATCGCGATCGCCTACGTTCGGGGGTGCGACAATTTATGAGCCCGGTTGAAACCGTTCTCGGTGGGATATGCGCCGTCTTGCTGGGTGCTTACTTGATTTACGCGTTGATTCGTCCCGAACGATTCTGAACCGCACTAGCCGGTACATACCTACATGCTATCCAATTCGGTAATTCAGCTCGTTGCCTTCTTCTTGATCGTCGCCGTAGTCAGCGTGCCGTTGGGCCTGTACATGGCGCGCGTATTCTCGCATGAGCGCACCTTGCTGGACCCGGTGCTCGCGCCGATCGAGAGATTGATTTACCGGATCTGCGGGATAAACGCCGGCGTCGAGATGGGCTGGGCGGGATACGCGGTGTCGATGCTCGCGTTCAGCCTGATCTCGATGATCTTCCTGTACGCGCTGCAGCGGCTCCAGTACTACCTGCCGCTGAATCCGCAGGGACTCGCCGGAGTGCCGCCGGGACTTGCCTTCAACACCGCCGCAAGTTTCACGACCAATACCAACTGGCAAGCATACTCGGGCGAGCAGACGCTGAGTTATCTGACTCAGATGGTCGGGCTGACGTCGCACAACTTTCTCTCGGCGGCGGCTGGAATCGCGATGGCGGTGGCGGTGATTCGCGGGTTCGCCCGCCGAAGCGCAAAGACGATCGGTAACTTCTGGGTCGATCTCACCCGCGCGACGTTGTGGGTGCTGATGCCCATTGCCGTCATCTTTGCACTGTTCCTGGTTTGGCAGGGTGTGCCGGACAACTTCAGTCCGTACGTAAATGCGACGACGCTCGAGGGCGCAACGCAAACGATCGCCGAAGGACCGGTGGCCTCCCAGGAAATAATCAAGGAACTCGGCACCAACGGCGGCGGCTTCATGAACGCCAACTCGGCGCATCCGTACGAGAATCCTACGCCGCTGACGAACCTGATCGAGATGCTCGCGATCTTCGCGATCGGCGCGGGCCTGACCCACGCCTTCGGCAAGATGGTTGGTGACCGGCGCCAGGGATGGGCACTGTTCGCGGTGATGTCGATTCTGTTTTTCGCCGGCGCGGCTCCGGCGCTGTGGGCCGAGCAACGCGGCAATCCGCAATTCAGCGCAATTGGAGTCGATCAACATGCCTCCGCAGCGCAAAGCGGCGGCAACATGGAGGGCAAGGAAGTCCGCTTCGGAATCGTCGATTCCGCGCTGTTTGCGACCGTCACCACCGACACCTCATGCGGCGCGGTCAACTCGATGCACGACAGCTTTACGCCGCTTGGCGGGCTGGTGCCGATGGTCAACATGCAGCTCGGCGAGGTGATCTTCGGCGGCGTCGGCTCGGGTCTGTACGGAATGATCGTGATGGCCGTGCTGGCGGTGTTCATCGCGGGTCTGATGGTGGGGCGGACGCCCGAGTACCTGGGCAAGAAAATCGAAGCGCGGGAAATGAAGCTCGCCATGCTCTACGTGCTCATCTTTCCCGCCGTCATTCTGATACCGACCGCGCTCGCGAGCGTCTTGCCCGCGGGCCTGTCGAGCATTTCCAATCCGGGGCCTCACGGCTTCTCGCAAATCCTGTACGCATACACCGAAGCGGGCGCGAACAACGGCTCCGCATTCGCCGGGATCAACGCGAACGTGCCCTTCTACAACGTGTCACTCGCGATCGTGATGCTGCTCGGCAGGTTCATGATGGCGATCCCGGCGCTGGCGATCGCGGGCTCGGTCGCGGCCAAGAAAAGCACCGCCGCGAGCGCCGGGACTTTCCCGACCGACGGCATCCCGTTCGTGTTCCTGCTGATTGGCGTAATCCTGATCGTCGGCGCGTTGACATTCTTCTGCGCGGACGCACTCGGACCGATCGTCGAGCAACTGCTGCTGACGGCCGGGAAACTCTTCTAGGTCTGGTGTTTCAACCATGAGTGATCGCAAGGCTCCCGCACTTTGGAATCGCGAAATCGTCTCGCGCGCGTCGATCGAATCGTTCATCAAGCTCGACCCGCGCCTGATGATCAAGAATCCGGTGATGTTCGTCGTCGAGGTCACCAGCGTGCTGGTAATGTTCACGCTGATTCGCGACACGCTGGCCCATCGGATGGCGCTGGCCGGGTTCGAATTTCAAATCGCGCTGTGGCTGTGGTTCACCGTGCTGTTCGCAAATTTTGCCGAGGCAATGGCGGAGGGCCGCGGCAAGGCGCAGGCCGACAACCTGCGCAAGACTCGCACCGAAACTCAGGCCAAATTGATCGTCGAAGGCGGCCAGACGAAACTCGTGCCGGCAGCGCAGCTCCGGCGCGGCGACAAGGTAATGGTCGCCGCCGGCGACGTCATTCCCGGCGACGGCGAAGTCATCGAGGGCATCGCCGCGGTCAACGAGGCCGCGATCACGGGCGAATCCGCACCGGTGATTCGCGAAAGCGGCGGCGATCGCAGCGGAGTCACGGGCGGGACCACGGTGATCTCCGACTGGATCAAGGTGAAGATCACTGCCAACCCGGGCGAGACCTTCCTGGACCGCATGATTGCGCTGGTCGAGGGCGCGCAGCGTCAGAAAACGCCCAATGAAATCGCACTCAGCATTCTGCTGTCCGGCCTGACGATCGTCTTTCTGCTGGTGGTCGTCACGCTCTACCCGTTCGGGCTGTATGGCGGGACACTGCTGGCGCTGCCGGTGCTGGTGGCGCTGCTGGTATGCCTGATTCCGACGACCATCGGCGGATTGCTCTCGGCGATCGGAATCGCCGGGATGGATCGGCTGGTGCAGCATAACGTGCTCGCGATGTCGGGCCGCTCGGTCGAAGCGGCCGGCGACGTCGATACCCTGCTGCTCGACAAGACCGGAACGATCACGCTCGGAAACAGGATGGCGGCGGAGTTCATCCCGGTGCAGGGCGTGGCGGAGCGCGAACTCGCCGAAGCCGCACAACTCGCGTCGCTGGCCGACGAGACTCCCGAAGGACGCTCGATCGTCGTGCTGGCCAAGCGCGAATACAACCTGCGCGGCCGCGAACTAGGCGAAGTCGGCGCCACCTTCATACCGTTTTCCGCGCAGACCAGGATGAGCGGCGTCGACATCGGTGGACATCGAATCCGCAAAGGCGCCGCCGATCAAATCGTACATTTCGTCCAGGAAAATCGCGGCACGCCGCCGCCTGACTTGAAGGCAATCGTCGAGCGCATCGCGCGCAGCGGTGGAACTCCGCTGGTGGTCGCGGACGAGTCGAAGGCGCTCGGCGTGATTTATCTCAAAGACATGGTCAAGGAAGGAATCCGCGAGCGTTTCGAGCGGCTGCGCGCGATGGGTTTGCGCACCGTCATGATTACCGGCGACAACCCGCTGACGGCAGCGGCGATAGCCAAAGAATCGGGAGTGGACGACTTCCTGGCCGAGGCCACACCCGAAACCAAACTGCGCCTGATCCGCGAGGAGCAGAACCAGGGCAAGCTGGTGGCCATGATCGGCGACGGCACCAACGACGCCCCCGCGCTCGCGCAGGCGGACGTCGGGATCGCGATGAACGCGGGCACCCAGGCCGCGCGCGAGGCCGGCAACATGATCGACCTCGACTCGAATCCGACCAAGGTGATGGAAGTCGTCGAGATCGGCAAGCAACTGCTGATGACGCGGGGCGCGCTTACGACGTTCTCGATCGCCAACGACGTCGCCAAGTACTTCGCGATCATCCCGGCGCTGTTCATCGTGGAATATCCGGAGCTGCAGCGGCTCAACGTGATGCGTCTGGCGACGCCGCAGAGCGCAATTCTGTCGGCGGTAATTTTCAACGCGCTGATCATAGTCGCGCTGATTCCGCTGGCGCTGCGCGGCGTGCGCTACCGTCCGGTCGGCGCGGCCGCGATTCTAACCCGCAACCTTTTTATCTATGGCGTCGGCGGCGTGATTATTCCGTTCATCTTCATCAAGGCCATCGACGTCATAATCACGGCGCTCCATCTCGCCTGAGGTCAAATTCGTGCGAACATTCATATCGGCGCTGGTCGTGACTGCCGTGCTCACTGTGCTCACCGGCATCGTCTATCCGCTGGCAATATGGGGCATTGCGCAGACGATTTTCCCGACCCAGGCGGGCGGCAGCCTGGTCGTTGCGGGCAACAAGGTCGTTGGCTCGAGCCTTATCGGGCAGAATTTTTCGTCGGCGCGCTATTTTCAGAGCCGGCCTTCCGCCGCGGGTGACAAGGGCTACGACGCCGCCAACTCGAGCGGCTCGAATCTCGGGCCCACCAACAAGGCGCTGATCGACGCGGTCAAGACGCGGCTGAAGAACTTCATCGAGAGCAATCCCGCCACCAATCCGCGCCAGGTCCCGGTGGACCTGGTGACGGCGTCAGGCAGCGGCCTCGATCCAGAGATAAGTCCCGCCGCCGCCGAGCTACAGGTGGCACGTGTTGCCCACGCGCGCGGCATGAGCGAAGATCAGGTCCGGCAGTTGATTGCCGAGAACACGCGGGCACGATCGGCGGGAATATTCGGCGAGCCGGGGGTAAACGTCCTGCTGCTGAACCTGGCCCTCGATCGCGCCGCGGGAAGTCATGGCTGAACAACTCCCGGGACTTGAATGGACGATGAAAAACGGCCTGAGCCCGAGGCTTTTCTCGATCTTGTGCCCCAAACCCAACGGGGACAGCTCAAAGTCTATATCGGCGCCGCCGCGGGCGTAGGCAAGACATACAGGATGCTCGAGGAGGCGCATCAGCTCCGCGATCGGGGAGTGGATGTGGTGCTTGGCTTTGTTGAAACGCACAACCGGCGCGAGACGGAGGAGCGGATTGGCAACCTCGAGGTCGTTGCGCGCCGCAAGATTTCGTACCGCGATGTGACGCTGGAAGAGATGGACCTCGATGCGATCATCGCGCGCAAGCCCGAGGTTGTAATCGTCGATGAGCTCGCGCATACCAACGTCCCCGGCTCCAGCCACGAAAAGCGCTACCAGGACGTCGAGCAGATCGTCAGCACCGGCATCAACGTGATTACCGCCATGAACATCCAGCACGTCGAAAGTCTGAACGCGGTGATGAGGCGCCTCACCGGCATCGACGTGCGCGAGACGGTGCCCGATTCGTTCCTCGCGCGCGCCGATCAAATCGTTGACATCGATTTGCCCATGGAAGCGCTGCGCGAACGACTGCGCGAGGGGAAGATTTACCCGCAAGAGCAGATCGAACACGCGCTGAAGAATTTTTTCAAGCCGAGCAATCTTGCCTCGCTGCGTGAACTGGCGCTGCGCGAGGTCGCGCGCAGTCTGGACCGCCAGCGCCTCGACCGCGAGGCGCTCAAGCGCGAGGGCGGCCGCCACACGAACGTGATCGAGCGCATCATGGTCGGAATTTCGTCCAACGCCGCCGACACGGGACAACTGCTGCGCAAGGCTTCGCGCATCGCCGGACAGCTCAACGCCGAATGGTTCGCGGTGCACATCGAGACGCCCGCCGAGTCGGTGAAAAATATCGGCACCAGCGATTTCGTCGCGCTGCTCAACAACATCAATGTCGCTAGCGACCTGGGCGCCGAAACCGTGTGGCTCAAGTCCGACAATGTGGTCAAGGCGTTGATCGACTTCGCGCACGACAAGGGCGTGACGAAGCTAATCGTCGGCCGGACGCATCAGCCGCGATGGCGCCGGTGGCTCAAGGGCGACGTGCCGGCGCGGCTGGTCGCGGACGCACGCGATCTCGACGTGGAAATCGTCGCGACCGAAGAACGGGAGGAATCGCGATGAGCGCGCCGTCGATGCAACGCCAAATTCGCAACGGTACCTTGCTGCTGCTGGCGTTGGTCGTGATGCTGGGACTCTACACGCTGCCGCGGGTCTACTCGCTGGGCGGCGCAATCCGCGAGACCCTCTATCGGAACTACATCAGCATCGAGGCCGCACAGAACATGCACGCCGCGCTTACGACGCTTCAGGTCGCCGAGCACGACGGCCGCGCCAAGGACGTTGTGCCTGGGGCGCGGCAAAATTTCTTGCAGTGGATCGACGTCGAGAATCACAACATTACTGAAATTGGCGAGCCTGAACTCGCCGCCGATATCCACCGGCGCGGCAACCATCTGTTCGCCGGCGTCGCCGCCGCGCCGCCCGGCACGTTGCATGATCGCGAATTCGCTGAATTGAACGGCCGCCTCGACGATCTGATCGCGATGAACAAGGCCGCCATGTTCCGCGCGGACAGCCGCTCGGTAAAGCTGGGCCGGCGGCTCGCGTACGAATTCGCCGGCGGGCTTGCGCTGCTGCTGCTGGTTGGCGCCGCGGTCTCGTGGGGGCTGGGATGGCGGCTCTCAAAGCCGCTCACGGAGCTCGCCGAGCGGTTGCGCGGGATCAGTCAGCGCAAGTCGCAGGTGCGGCTTGGGCCCCAGCCGCTGGCCGAGCTCGAAGCGGTCGCGCGCGAATTCAACCAGATGGCCGAGCGACTCGAGCAGTACGACGAGCTCAACGTCGAGCGCCTGGTTTACGAAAAGAGCAAGACCGAAGCGATCATCGAGAGCCTCGAAGACGGCGTGGTGCTGATCGATACGGAAGGAATCGTTGCGCACATAAATGAGATAGCGTCGCTGATCCTCGGCGTCGATCTTCACGACGCACTGGGCAGTCCGTTCGACGATCTCAGCAGCAACCATCCTCATTACCTCCGCGTTCGCGATGCACTGCGCACACTGCAGAGGGCCGGGCCGGAGGGTCAGCGCACAGAAATCGATCTTCACGTCCGCGGCCGCGAGCATTCCTACGTGCTGAAGTCGGTACCGCTTCATCATACGGCCGGCAAGTCGCTTGGCTCGCTGCTGATTCTGCAGGACGTCACCTACCTCCGCGATCAAGATCGTGCCCGCACCAACCTGGTCGCCACGCTGTCGCACGAACTGAGGACCCCGCTGACCTCGCTGGCGCTGTCGGCGGAGCTGCTGAGCCGGGAGGTGCAGGAATTAAATCCGAAGAGCAACGAACTGCTGCAAGTGATCCTCGAAGAATGCTCGCGGATGCGTCAGCTTACCGACAACCTGCTCAACCTCGCGCGCGGCGAGATGCCCGCGATCGCCGTCCAGCAGAAGCGTCTCGATCTTGCCCGGCTGGCTGCCGACGTGACCCGGCGCTTCGCAATCCAGGCGCGCGAGAAGCACGTCGAGATCGAGGAGCAGATCGAATCGGTGCCCGAGGTTATCGGCGACCCGGTCAAGCTTTCGTGGGTGATTTCAAACCTGCTCGGCAACGCGCTCCGCTACACTCCGGCCGGTGGAACTATCAAAGTCGCGACGCACGGCGCCAAGCAGTCCACGCGGCTGGAGGTCACCGACTCGGGGCCCGGAATTCCGCCCGAGCTGAAAGACTATATTTTCGAGCGTTTCGTGCAGTACGGGTCCGACGGGGTCGAGAAGGGATCGGCCGGGCTGGGACTGTCGATCGTCAAGGAAATTGTCGAGGCCCACGGCGGCAGGATTTTCGTCGAGAGCGCCAACTCTCACGGCTCGCGATTCATCGTGGAAATTCCCGCCGCACAGGAGATTTGATGGCCAAGCTGCTCATTGTCGATGACGAGCGCAATATCCGCCGAAGTCTCGTCTCGTTTTTCGAGTCGCTTGGCCACGAGGTTCGCGCGGCCGAGAACGGCACGCAGGCCATGGCTATGCTCGCCGAGACGCAGTTCGATCTGGTTCTGACCGACTACCGGATGGCCGAGATGAGTGGTTTGGAACTGCTGCGCGAGATCAAGCGGCGCGCACCCGAGTGCCTGGTAATTCTGATGACCGCCTATGCGACCGTTGAAAATGCGGTCGAAGCGATGAAGTCCGGCGCGTACGACTATGTCACCAAGCCGTTCTCGCTCGAACAGATTCAGCACACCGTCGATCGCGCGCTGCACGTCGGGGTGCTTCAGGCGGAAAATCGCGCGCTGCGCAGCGCCATCGATGAGGAGCCGCTGCTCGACTCGCACAGCCCCACGATGCAACACCTGCTCGAAACTGCCCGCCAGGCCGCCGCCAGCGACGCGACAATTCTGCTCACCGGCGAGAGCGGCACCGGCAAGAACGTTATCGCCCGGCAGATCCATCGATGGAGCCGCCGCCAGAGCAAGCCGTTCGTCGTCGTCAATTGCACCACGCTCTCGGAAGAACTTCTGGAGAGCGAGTTGTTCGGGCACGTCCGCGGCGCGTTCACCGGCGCGGTCAAAGACAAGCCCGGGCGGCTGGAGGCGGCCAACGGTGGGAGCGTTTTCCTCGACGAGATTGCCGACTTGACGCCGACCCTCCAGACCAAGTTCCTGCGCTTCCTGCAGGATCAGAACTTCGAGCGGGTCGGCGGCGAACGCACGATTCACGTCGATGCGCGCATAATCGCGGCGTCCAATCGCGACCTCGACTCCGAAGTCGCCGCGCATCACTTTCGCGAGGATCTCTATTACCGCCTCAACGTCATCACCCTTCGCGTGCCTCCGTTGCGCGAACGGCGCGAGGATATTCTGCCGCTCGCACAATGGCTGCTGAGCGTCGCCGCGGTGCGCAATTCGCATCCTGGCCTGGCATTTTCGCCCGGAGCGACCGCGGCGCTCACGCGCTATCGATGGCCCGGAAATGTGCGCGAACTTCGCAACGCGATCGAACGCGGCACCGTCCTGATGCGCGGCGAGACGATCGCGCCCGATGACCTGCCCGATTCGCTGTTTCACGATTCGACCGAGGCACTCAGCGGCATCCCCAACGCTGCCAGCCTCGATGAAGTCGAGCGCGAGCACATCGCGCGCGTGCTCGCCGCCAGTGCTACGCTCGAAGAAGCCGCCGACACGCTCGGCATCAACGTCACGACGCTGTGGCGTAAGCGCCGGCGCTACGGAATCGAATAGTCGCAAGCGGCGCCGGTTCGCGGGATTCTGAAGCCGCGCGCGGAAAGGAGCAATCGTGGAATATCGCAAGCTCGGCACCTCGGGACTCAAGGTTTCGGCCGTCGGACTGGGATGCAACAACTTTGGCATGCGATGCGACGCGGAGCAGACGCGCGCCGTTGTGCATCAGGCGCTTGATGACGGCATCACGCTGTTCGACACCGCCGACATATACGGCAATCGGGGCGGCTCCGAAGAGCTGCTCGGCAAGGCGCTCGGAGATCGCCGTCGCGAGGTTGTCGTCGCGACCAAATTCGGCATGGCGATGGGCGACGGTCCCTACCTGCGCGGCGCGTCGCGCCGCTACATCATCGCGGCCGCCGAGGCGAGCCTTAAACGGCTGGGCACTGACTATATCGATCTGTATCAGATTCACGCTCCGGACGCCGAGACGCCGCAACAGGAAACGCTCGAGGCGCTGAACGATCTCGTTCGCGCCGGCAAGGTCCGCTATATCGGATGTAGTAACTTCGCCGCGTGGCAGACCGTCGATGCGCTGTGGATATCGCGCAGCCGCGGAATTGCCTCGTACATCTCCGCGCAAAACCAGTACAACCTGCTCGACCGCCGCATCGAACGCGAACTCGTCCCCGCATGCCGCCAGTTCGGAGTAGGTATCCTGCCTTACTTTCCACTGGCTAGTGGATTTCTGACCGGAAAATACCGGCGCGGCGCCGAACCGCCAAAAGGCACCCGGCTTTCTCTGGTGCAACGGATGGCGCAGCAGGCGCTCACCGACGAAAATTTCGCGACGCTCGAACGGCTCGAGAAGTTCGCGCGCAGCCGCGAGCACACGATGCTCGAGCTGGCCGTGGGATGGCTCGGGTCGCAGCCGGAGGTTTCCAGCGTGATTTCCGGCGCGACCAGCCCCGAGCAGGTCACCCAGAACGTGAAGGCGGGAAATTGGAAATTGTCCGCCGAGGAACTCGCCGAAGTGGACAAGCTCACCCGCCGCTAAGTGACAGGGGTCCGTCCGGTCAATCGCCGCGACGAGTGGGCCGGCGTCGGCGATCATCTATTTGTAGTTAACATGAAGCAGCCCCGCCGTCATAAGGACCGGCGGGGCCATTCGATCTGAGTATCGGAAGCGATACGCCGGTTCAGGCGGTATCGCGCCCGCGATTATCTCTTCGCTTCTTCGCGCACTCCGTTCTCGTGACCGGCATTCGCTTGCTTGTTCTCTTCAGGCCGCTGGCGAGACGACTGCTCCTGATGAGCAGCCGGCTTCTGCTGATGAGAGGCTTGCTGCGGACGCTGCTGCTCCTCACGGCCCTTCTGCTGGACCTGCGCCTGCTCGTTGTGAGTAGCCTGCTGCTGTTGATGAGTGGCCTGCTGCTGACGGTCCTTCTGCTGGACTTGCGCCTGCTGCTGCGTCTGTTGTTCGCGCGCCGCTTGCTGCTGGCGGGTTGCCTCGCTGCGTTGATCGGTTGCAGCCCTCTGCTGATCCCCCTGTTTCTGCTGATTCGATGCCTGCTGTTGGCGATTCTGCTGGTTCTGCTGCTGGACCTGCTGCTGATTCGTGCGGTTGGTTGCCCAATTTTCGCGCATCGGCGCTCGATGGTCCTGCTTTTCGGTATGACTCACCCAGTTTTGGTGTTGGCTAATCCAGTTGGGATGATTGGCGGAAACCCAATTCGGGTTCTGGTTGTACCACCATTCGCCGTAATGCCAGTTGTGCTGGGCGTCGTAGGCGCCGTCCTGGTCAATCCACTGCGAGTTCCACGATATCCAATTCGGATGATTGGAGTAGAAGAAATCAGGATCGTTCTGATGCCACCAATAGGCATCGTGCCAGTTGCCGCTGTAGTCGTAGTCGCCATCTTCGTTGAGCCACAGCGCGTCCATGATCGCCCATTCCGGATGATTGGCGTAGAACCACATGATGTCGTGCTGATGCCACCATCTTGCGCCTCGCCAGGTGTGATTATTGTCGTATGCGCCCCATCCGGCTTCTCCGGGTCCACCGTAGTAGCCCGGGCCGGCATAGCCTGGACCATATTGCGCGAACGCCGGCGCGGCGATCGAGAGCGCCAGAATTGCACCGGACAAGGTAATCGTTTTTTTCCATTTGTTTTTCATCAATTTTATTTCCATGGGCAGCAATACCGTGAGACTGGGTCGTCCCGCGAGAACCTCCTCAAGCCTTATGCTTTGACGATTTGCGATGGTCTAGCGGAACGTGGTCGAAGGCGAGCGGAAAGGCCACTGTTGGGCTGGATCAGAATCGGCCTCGAATCCTATATCGATTCCGACTAGTCGATAATATATTTGGTTATTCGGAATGTCAAAATGACTAATGCATATTAACGTGAATGCGGTGCTCGGGAGAACCGACTGACTAAATATACTATATTACTTAATTTACTATCGGCGGTCGTCGCACAATCAGCCAAGTATAATCCGCACTCGATGCGTGATGCCGTCGTCGGCGAGGACGATTTGCGCCGGGCGCCCGGCGAGCGCGTTGCCGTCGAGTTCCACGCTGCTCACTCCGCGACTAACGGCATGTGGGTTTTCGACCGCGATTTCATATCGGGTCGAGCGGTATCGGTAGACTATCTCGAAGCCCGGCCACTTGCCCGGGATGCATGGATCGATCAGCAGCGTATTGCCGCGGACACGAAAGCCCAATATCCACTCGAGACCCGCCCGATACATCCATCCCGCCGAGCCCGTGTACCAGGTCCATCCTCCCCGCCCGACGTGCGGAGGCATCGAGTACACGTCGGCGCACGCGACGTACGGCTCGACTTTGTAGCGATGGATCCCTGCGCGCGTGTTCGCATGATTGATCGGGTTCAGCAGCGAGAACAGTTCGCCCGCCTTGTCGCCGTCACCGAGCATCGCGAACGCGATGACGGACCACAGCGCGCCGTGTGTGTATTGGCCGCCGTTCTCCCTGATTCCGGGCGGATAGCCCTTGATATATCCGGGGTCCAGCGGAGTGTGATTGAACGGCGGGGTGAATAGCAGCACCAGGCCGTCTTCGCGGCGAACCAGATATTCGTCAACCGCCGCCATCGCGGCAGCGGCACGGACCGGACTTCCGGCGCTGGAGATTACGCTCCACGACTGCGCGATCGAATCGATTCGGCATTCGAGATTGCCGGCCGAGCCGAGCGGCGTCCCGTCATCGAAGTAACCGCGCCGATACCAGTTGCCGTCCCATGCTTCGCGCTCCAGCGATCCCGCAAGCGCAGTTGCGCGACGCCGCCACGTCGAAGCGCGCGCATCCTCGCGGCGGATATCCGCCAACGGCGCAAACGCCTCCAGCGTGGTGTAAAGGAACCAGCCGAGCCAGGTACTCTCGCCCTTGCCCGCCTCGCCGACGTGGTTCATGGCATCGTTCCAGTCGCCCGACCCGAACAGCGGGATTCCGTGGATGCCAACCGCGAGGCTATGGTCGAGCGCCCGCGCGCAGTGTTCGAAGATCGTGCCGCGCTGCTCGGAGACCGTGGGCTGAAAGAACGATTCTTCCTCGCCGGCACGCAGTTCCGGACCGTCAAGGAAGGGCACCGTTTCGTCCAGAATGCCCAGCTCGCCCGTCACCTCTATATAATGATTCACTGCGAACGGCAGCCAGACGCGATCGTCGGCGATGCGGGTGCGGGCTCCCTGTCCCGCGGGCGGAAGCCACCAATGTTGCACGTCGCCAGCGACAAACTGGCGCGCCGCCGCGCGGAGCAACTGCTCCCGCGCCGTCGCGGGCTGCGCCACCGTCAACGCCATCACGTCCTGGAGCTGATCGCGAAAGCCGTACGCGCCGCCCGCCTGGTAGAAGGCCGATCGAGCCCAGACGCGGCACGCCAGGGTCTGATACAGCAGCCATCGATTGAGCATGACGTCCATCGAACGGTCGGGAGTCTTTACCTGCACCGTGTCCAGCAAGCTGTTCCATCGATGCACAGCGGCGGACAAAACCGAATCGAGGTCCGCGTCGCGATATTTTTTAATCGAGGAAATCGCCTCCGCCCTGGTCCCCGCCTCGCCGAGAAAGAAAACGACCTCGGTCACGGCGTTCGGCCTGAGAGACAGGGTCGTTTGCAGCGCCGCGCACGGATCGATCGCGGCTCCGGCTCTGGCGTACAGCGGCTTGCCTTCCGCGAGCGCCGCGGGATTGTCCAGCGTGCCGTTGCGGCCGAGAAACTCAGTTCGGTCCGCCGTCCATGACAGTTGCCGGCCGCTCAAGTCTGCGAATGCGATTCGAATTCCGTATTCGGTGCTGAAGGAGTTGCGCGCGAGTATAGCGTGGGTTTCGGGCTCGATCTCGGTCACGATGAACGGAGCGGATGCGCCGCGCGAAGTGCCGAGCACCCATTCCACGTATGCGGTGATCGACAAACGCCGCGCGCGCGTCGAAAGATTTCGAATCTTCAGCCGCGAGATCTTGATCGAGTCGTCCATCGGCACGTACTGCGTCAACTCGAGTGAAATTCCGTGCGAGGTGTGTTCGAAGACGCTGTAGCCGTGGCCGTGGCGAACGACGTAGGGCGCGACATCCTCGCGAATCGGGATCGCGGTCGGTCCCCACAGTTCATCGGTATCCAGGTCGTGAACGTAGATTACCTCGCCGGGGCGGTCGCTCACCGGATCGTTTGACCACTGCGTAATCTGATGCTGCTGACTGTTGATGGACCAGGTGTAGCCCGCGCCCTCGACCGAGACCTGGAAGCCGAACGAGGGATTTGCGATCACGTTGATCCACGGCGCCGGCGTCCATTGTCCCTCGCCGAGGGTCGTCACGTATTCATGGCCGTCGCCCGCAAACCCGCCCAGTCCGTTGAAAAATTCGAGGTCGCGCCGCGGCGTCGAGATTTCCCCCCCGCCTGCCGCCGGGGTTCGCCGCGGCGGCGGGCCTGCCGCCGGCTCAAACATCTCCAGCCGTTTGACCTGGTCGGATAATGTCCCGCGCCGGCTCAGCAACACCGCTCGCGCCGCAGTCTGCAGAACGTTTCGCACCTCGACCGAAACCAGATCGGAGCGCAGCACGAACACATTTCCGCATGCGCCCTGCCCGTCGGAAGACGACCGCGCCGGATTGGACCGAACCATGGCCTCGAGCGCGATTTGCAGTTCTTGATCGTATGACGGGGGCCGCTCGTTCAGAATCACCAAATCGACGCACAGCCGCTTCATCCGCCAATATTCATGGGCGCGGACCAGCTCGCGCACGATGTCCAAATCCCCTATCTCGTCGATCCGGACCAGCACGATGGGCAGGTCGCCGGAAATCCCGCTGGGCCACAGCTTCGATTGTCCGCCCGCGCCGCGCTTGAGCAGGTCGGACGAAGGCCGCAGGGTCGGATCCGAGTAGATCACGCGATTGGCGATACGCTGAAAAAGATGCGCTTCGTCGGCGTCAACCCGCAGGTGATGCAGTTGCACCTGTGCCTGCGTCCACGCCAGCGTCACCGCGCGCTCGAATGCGGTCGAGTCGTGATGCTTGTCCACCAGGTCGAGCGCTTCGGCCCGCGTCGGCGCGACGATGGTCCAGAACGCGACCCGCGCCGTCGCTCCCGCCTGTATTCGCAGCCGCCGGCGAACGCTGAAGATCGGATCGAGAACGGTCCCCACCGTATCGGAAAGCGGCCGCCCGTCGATCACCGAAATTGCATCGCGGACATCCCGCCCGCGCCCAAGAAAGCGCGCGCGGTCGGTCTCGAACTGTATCTCGCCTACGGACTCTCCTTCGGCCACCGCCAGATGCGCCGCCCAGACCGGCGCCTCGGTGGGCGAGCGGAGTCGCCGGGTCGCCAGCAGCGCGCCGGTCTCGGCATCGAACTCCGTCTGCACGAACATCTTGGAGAAGGCCGGATGCGCAGTGTCCGACGCCTCGGGCGCTAGGACGATTTCGGCGTACGAAGTCAGCTCGACGTCGCGGACGCGATTGCCGAGATTCGAAATCGACACGCGCCGAACTTCGGCGTCATCTTCGGGCGACACTGCAACTTCGAGCGTCGTCGTCATGCTGCCATCGCGCCGCACGATTTCAGCCCGATCCTCGGAGAACTCGACTTCGTAGCTGTCCGCCTCGATGCCGGCCGGTTGAAAACCCGCCGACCAGACCTTGCCGCTGTTCACATCGCGGATGAAGACATAGGTCCCCCACGAATCGCAGGTCACGTCCTCATGCCATCGCGTGACCGCCATCTCGCGCCAGCGGCTGAAGCCCGACCCGGCCGCGGTGATCATCACGGTGTACTTGCCGTTGGATAACAGATGCGTGCGCGGGACCAGATCGTGCGGCGAATGGAACCGGCGAATCGTCGGCGGAGCGCTCTCGCGGACGTTGGCTTCCGTCTTGACCTCTTCGGCACGCGGGCGCGCCACCGCGACGTCACGCGGCGTTCGCTCCTGCAGCAGCAGCTCAGTCGCCTGGATCATGGGTTCGGCGTGAAACCGCGCGCGCATCGCGCCGGTGTTCAGCGCGTCGGCAAGAGCCACCAGCGTCATCCCCTGATGATGCGCCATGTACGCACGCACGATGGCGACGCTCTCACCTTCGGGAACGCGCGACGGCGTGTAGTCCAGCGCCTCGTACCAGCCGAAATGCCCAAGCCCGCCGGCGATTAACAGCCGCGAGAAATTCTGCGCGGCGGCTTCCGGGTCCACCATCGCCGCCAGCGCCGTAGCGTAGGGTGCTATCACCGCGTTCTCGCTAAGTCCCCGCTTCAGCCCGAGTCCGGGCACCCCGAAGTTCGAGTACTGATAGGTGAGCTCGAGGTCGCGCGCGTTGTATGCGGATTCCGAGACACCCCACGGCATCCCAAGCTCGGCGCCGTACTTCATCTGCCGGCGAACAATCAGCCGATTGGTTTGCTCGAGCAGGCTCCCGGCCGGCGCGCGCATCACCAGCGACGGCATCAGGTACTCGAACATCGATCCCGACCATGAAATCAACGCCGAGCCGCGATCGACCGGCGTCATTGCGCGCCCCAGGCGGAACCAGTGCCTGACTGGCACTTCCCCCTTTGCGATTGCGACAAAACTGGCCAGCCGCGCCTCGGAAGCAAGCAAGTCGTAGCAGTTGGATTCGAGGCTCCCGTCCGTGACCCGGTAGCCAATCGACAGCAGTTGGCGCGCGGGATCGAACAGGAAGTCGAACTTCATCGCGTCGAGCATCTTGCCCGCGGTTGCGGCGATCTCGGTCAGTCGCCGCTCGAGCGATTTCGTCGCATCGCGGGCGCGCGTAAGCGCTTCGAGCGTCGAGTCGACTGATCCGGCGGGCACTGCGGCAATTGCGCCGGTGCTGGCCTCAGCGGGGCGCTCGTCGTTCCGGGGCTTCAGGCTGCCGATCGCCTGATCGTACAGGTCCGGCAGATCGCCCAAAGTCGGTATCGAATCGAGCTGGGTTGCAGGGCCGTCGAAAGTCGCGTCGCGAGCACCACGAGTTGACCACGGCTTCAGCAATTCGATGTCGCGTCGATGACTGCGGATGCATGCTCTTAGCGCTTCAGCCCATGCGAGCACGCCGTCGGCGGCGGAGTCGGCGCGCTCCAGCGTCAACGCGCGCGCGATGTCACTGATCGAATCGCTCTGAATCTCAAGTTCCGCCGACCACGCGGTGAGTTCCACCACGGTTCGCGGATCCGACTGGATCAACAGCGCTATGCCGTCGAGCGCTTCCTCCAGCTGCTTTGGAGTGACAGTGTGGCTTCGCCGATCGGCGGTAAGCGGGCCAAGCGACTCGCGAACCAGCGCGATCGAGTCTTCAATTCCCCTGAGCCATTGAATGTCCACAACCGGCCGCGAGATCATCTCGCGGCACGCGTTGCCCAGCGCGATCAGATGCCCCGCGAGATTGCCGCTGTCCACCGACGATACGTACCTGGGGTCCAGCGGCCGCAGGTCGCGCGTGGCGTACCAGTTGTAGAAATGCCCGCGGAACTGCTCCAGGCGCTTCATCGTGTCGAGCGTCGCGCCCAGCCGCTCGACGGTTTCATGCGTTCCGATCCAGCCGAAATCGTGAGCCGCGACGACCGAGAGCAGATACAGTCCAAGGTTGGTGGGCGAAGTCCGATGAGCCAGAACGGGCTTGGGGTCTTCCTGAAAATTGTCCGGCGGCAGCATGGTGTCTTCCGCGGTCACGAACTTCTCGAAAAAACGCCACGTGCGCCGCGCGCTGAGTCGAAGCGCCCTCGTGTTGGCGAGCGAGAGCGGCTGGGTACCCTCGATTCGCGGGGGAAGACTTGCCCATCGCGCGATGGCCGGCGACAGCATCCACAGGATCACGAAGGGAGCCGCGATTATTGCACCGCCCCGACCTGCCCATGCGACGAAGATCGCCGCCGCGGCGCCGAGCGCCGTGCCGCCGGCCATCATCGCGTAAAAGCCGCGAACGTCGAGACGACTCGTCCGCTTGGCCTTCGCCGCGGTCGTCCACTCGAGCATCAAGCGATGACTCACGCACAAACGGTAGAGCGTCCGCGAAATTGCGTCGCTCATCAGCCATGCCTGATGCGCCAGCAAGGTCAGCATCATCGCGAGCTGCGAGAGTCCGACGGCCAGATCGGTGGCGACCGCGCGGATATGGCTGCGCTTGGAGATATCGCGCCGCCGCGGGATGATTCCGGTCAGGAACGGGAGCATCGGCGCGGTCGCGATCGTCGCGACAATGAACCCGGTCCAAATCGCGGCGGCGGCTTCGGGAAGCCGCCATCCCGCCATCAATGCCAGCAACGCCGTCGGCGCCGACAGCGTGCGGCGCAGGTTGTCGATCATTTTCCAGCGCCCCAGGCGCGGGATCGATGACCGGCCGTCGCGCGGGACCGTCGTTGCCGTGCCGGCGTTGGAACCATGCGCACGGCCGACAATCCACGGGATCAATTGCCAGTCGCCGCGGGCCCATCGATGCTGTCTGGCGGCGGCAACGTCGTAGCGCGATGGAAACTCCTCGACCAGCTCGATGTCCGACGCCAATCCCGAGCGCGCGAAAGTTCCTTCGAAAAGATCGTGGCTCAGAAGTGTATTGTCCGGGACGCGCCCCGCCAGCGCCGCTTCGAACATGTCCACATCGTAAATCCCTTTGCCGCTGTAAGAGCCCTCATCCAGAAGATCCTGGTAAACGTCGGAAACTGCGAACGCGTACGGATCCATGCCCCTGGTGCTGGAGAAGACGCGCTGGAAAACCGAACCCTCGCGGCGGGTCGGCAATGCAGCCGTGATTCGCGGCTGCATAACCCCGTGACCTTCGACCACCCGGCCGCGTTGCTTGTCGAATCGTGGAGCGTTCAGCGGATGCGCCATTTTGCCGACCATCCGCTTGGCGGCGCCGCGCGGGATTCGCGTGTCGGCGTCGAGCGTGATCACGTAGCGCACGCCGCCGGGAACCACCGGCGGATGTCCATCCGATGCGATAAACGTCGTATCTGTCGCGCCGCGCACCAGTCGATTCAGCTCGTGCAGCTTGCCGCGCTTGCGCTCCCACCCCATCCACACGCCTTCGGCTTCGTCCCAAACGCGCCGGCGATGGAGCAACAGAAATCGCTTGCCGCCCGGCCCCGGTCCGTGACGTTGGTTCAGGTGCGCTATCCCCGCCGTGGCTGCGGCGAGCAGGTCGTCGTCGCCGGGCGCGGTTTCGCTCGCGGAGTCGGTCCAGTCCGAGAGGATCGCGAAGTAAATCTCGCCGTCCGAACTCGCCAGGTAATGAACCTCGAGACGCTCGATCTGCTCGTCGATCTCGGCGCGCGTGGTCAACAAAGTCGGGATCACGACCATCGTGCGCAGGCTTGGCGGCACGCCATCGTGAAGCTCGAGGGCGGGAATGATAGCGGGACCGATGAAAGTCGTGACCGCCCGATTGACAATCACGACCGCCGCATCGGTTGCGGGGATTATCGCGAGCATCGCGAGAATGAGCCGGGTCCATCCACCGATTTGCGCGTCCGCAACGGCAAGCATGGCGACCGCGACGATGATCGCGGTGACCACCGCGATCGTGCCCAGGTAGCCCATGATTCCTGCGGCCGCGTTGGCGCGAGCTATCCAATCGCGGACTGGAGCGCGAAATCCCAGTTGCTCTTCCAGAGAGTGACGCCCCTCTGAAATCAGGTAGTAGCCCGGATGGTGCTCGCGGCGCGCCCTCGCGCCGTCGCCGTCTGGCACTTCGGACGCCGCACCCCGCGCAGAATCAATCGCGCTTTGAGCAACCTCGATTTCGGTATGCCCCGAACCTCGTGCAAGTTCCTCGATCGCGTGCCGGTAGCGATCGCGCGTGGCAAAGTCCATCGCGGCAAAGTCGCTGGCGGCGCGCAGCACTACATCGACCGCGCTCACGCTCTCGAAGAAATCCGCCCAATCAACCGCGGACATCAGGCGCATGCTCGTGATGACGTTGCGGACGGTAACGTTCATCGCGCCCTGCCCCTGATGCACTTGACGGACGATCTCGTCTGCCGTGGTTCCCTGCGCCAGCAGCCGCTGGTCCAGCCACCGCAGCGCCGGCGTCACCTTGGGATCCTGATCGCGCAGGCGGAGAACCATCTCTACTGCGAAGGAGGCCGACAGCGGCGACTTATCCAAATCCTTGAACACCGCATCTACAGGCTCCGCGGCGCGGCCGTTCGATCCCAGCAGCCGGTTCGCCAGATGGTCGGCCTTTTGGCGTTCCCCACGGCTGTGGCCCATCTGTTCAGCCAAGCGCCGCAGGTTTTCGACCAGCACGATCCTGAGCGTAATCGCGACCGCCCATAGCTCGCCGATCGTCAGCGGCTGCACGCGCTGGTAAGCCTGCACGAACCTGGCGAGCGTCTGCGGATCGAAGTGGCTGTCGGTATGCGCGACGTAGGCCCACGCGATCCCGAAGACGCGCGGATACCCTTCCAGCGGGCCATCGGCGAGCTTGGGCAGTTGCCGATAGAATCCGCGCGGCAGGTCGTCGCGAATTTCGCGAATCTGCTCTTCGACGACATGAAAGTTATCGACCAGCCACTCCGCGGCCGGCGTGATCGCGCGTTCCTCGCGGATTGCGCCCGCGATGCCGCGATACGCCGCGAGCAATACTCGCCCGTTGTCGCGCACGCGCGGCGCAATCGGCCGTCCGCGGCCGGGGTAGGCCGTGACGCGCTGCGCAACCGCCAGCGTCTCGCCATGCTGTTCCAGGCGCTCGACGCTGAACAGTTCCGCACGGATCGGCTCTTCGATATGCGCGAAAGAGGCTGCCGGTCCTTTAGGCGCGCGAAAAAATACCAGGTTCAAAAAAACTTGCCTCTCGATCCGGATGACCCGGCCACGGGCTGACTGATGCGAAAAAAACTGCGCAAACGAAAAATTTGCACGCGATGCGGCGAACAGCGAGCCACCGCGTTCGTGCGTCGCCCGTTTTTTAGAATACCAGAACGCGGGCCGCAAGCCTTGGCATGAAGCTCGCCGGTTTACCTCGCCCGAGTCAGGCTGACGCCTCCATCTGATCGACTACGATGAAGTGTGGAGATGGATCGGCGGGACGAAAGTTACAATTTCTCCGATTCCTCCGTCGCTCTCAGGTGTAGCGGGCGCAGGCGCGACGACTTCTTGGACTGGTGGTCCTGCATGCGGCGCAGGATGTCGTCGAGCGCGCTGACCGCCGCGACAATGTGAGGTCCCTTGTTCAGCATCACGCATTCGGCACGTTCTCCCATCGCCGCGTCAGTGATTTCTGCGCGAGATGCCTGACCTTTTTTGGCGAGAGACTCGAGCACCTGCGTTGCCCATATGACGGGCAAATGCGCCGCCTCGCAGATCCACAGAATTTCCTCCTGAACCTCCGCCAGCCGTTCATAGCCGCACTCCACCGCCAGGTCTCCTCGTGCGATCATGATACCCACTGGTTGCTGGCGCATCGCAGCGAGCATGAGGTTAGGCAAACGCTCGAAGCCTTGGCGCGTCTCGATTTTCAGCACGATTCCCAAATGACCGCCATCAAGCTCCCGCAGGCGCGATTGAAGTTGAACGATGTCGCGCTCATGGCGCACGAATGACATCCCGACCAGGTCCGCGTGTCGAACGATAAACTTAAGGTCTTCGAGATCTTTCGGCGTAAGTGCGGGCAGCTCGATTTTCGTATCGGGCAGATTAATTCCCTTGTCGGCTCCGAGGCGATTCCCGCTTGATTTGGCCTCGGTAATCTCGATGAGAAGCGCGTCAGGCTCGGCCTCCCGCACGAATCCGCCTATCTTGCCGTCGTCGAACCAAATCTTCTCGCCTGCGCGAACCATCGAGAAAACCTCCGGCAGCGTGCACGAGATCGTCGCCGGACTGAGCGTGCGTCCGTCCGAATCGATCGAAGCGCTTTTGCCCACAATGGGTTCGCCCGTGAGCCGCAAGAAGTCGCCTTTGCGAAGCAGGATTCCTTGCTCGCGGCGCGGTAAATCTCGCACCTGCGCTTCGCGCCTTGGGTCGTTGCCCGCGTCGGCGCGCAGCAAAACTGTTCCCGCAGTCACGTATGCGGTTTGGCTGCATCGAGCCCATCGCCCCGCCTCGCCGGCGCCGGCGACTTCGAGAACTCGTCGTTTCCCGCGCGCATCTTTGAAGTGAATGCGTTCTCCGGTTTTGACCTCATCAAGCCATTGCGCAGGGACGGGCAATACCGCGTCCGCATCCGAGGGAGCAGGGTGGCCCACCTGCGCAGCAGTAAGCCAGATTCGCGCGGGTTCCGTCACGCGTCCAAAACTATCGCGTCCGGGATGCCACACGACCACCTGCGGCCCCGGTTCTGTCGCCCCGGTTCGGAGCTTCGGCCCGGCAATATCCATTAGAATACGGCATGGCAGACCCAATTCATTCCGCGCGCGCTCCAGATGATCGGCCATCCGGCCCCAGATTTCCGGGCTGTCATGCGCGCAGTTTATCCTCATGCAGTTCATTCCGTGGGAAACGAGGTCGCGCACCAACGAATAGTCGTCTGCAGCCTCAGCCGACATCGTCACCATGATGCGGACTGCGCGATGCTCCGGGGCAGGACCGAGTAGCGCCTCGGTATTCGCCGCGAGGATCGACCTGCCCTCGCGAAAGCCCGGAGATTCCGACGGCGCCTGCACTTCAATCACCTGGCCTGCCAGATGATGGAGCGCGACGAGCACCGCATTCAGCGTGCTCATCACATGAGCTTCTGTCCTGCCGAGCGATGAGAGGCCGAGAGCCGCGAGTTCGTCCTGGAGTGCCCGAATATCCTGGCGTCTAAGCGCGAGATAATGGATCAAATTGATCGCGCTTTTTCGATACGCGAGATGGACAGTCGATGCGCGCTGGCGAAGATCGCCTTCGTGCCTGATCAGCGAGCGGCGGATTTCATGAAGCCTCGAGATTAGCGATTCGAAAGTATCCCGGCTGGCTAAAGGCGATTCGAATTCATCTTTCACAGCAAAAGATTTGGTGCAATCGATGTGCCGATTCGACGACATCTCTCGTAACAAAGTGAACATCTGCGCGACTTCGCGGAAGCCTTGACAAAGTTATTAGATTGGTTAATTTAACGTGTCATTTGCTCAGATCTGAAGCTGTCGCCCATAGCATCACCGAGCTTTAGTGCTGATGCGTATCGACACACTCGCGCAATCTTAAAATCGCCAGGCCGGCCTCCGTGTGTGGTACCGTCTCTCAGCGGATCGGAATGCGCGCGCTGATCATTGGCGCGCGCCTCTGTGCCCGTTGCCGGCCCGAAGGTGCATTCCGGGCGGCGAAACAGCTTGCAACGTTTCTGGCAGCCTGCAATCATCTTACCGGCAATCTTACCATGAATCAGACGACGAAATTGTCGACGAAGGGTCAGGTCGTTCTTCCGAAGTCGCTCAGAGCGTCCCATCGATGGAAGCCCGGCACTGAGTTCGTTATCCAGGACCGGGACGAGGGCATTTTGCTCCAGCCGAAAACCGGCGGCGCATCGCGGACCTGGGAGTCGATCATCGGCTGCGTGCCTTATGCTGGGTCGCGCAAGAGCGTTAGGGAAATGGATGAGGCGGTTGCGGCCGAGGCACAGTCGCGCAAATGACAGCGCTCGATACGAACGTCCTTGTTCGCATCATAACTAACGATGATAGAGCTCAGGCGGCCCGCGCCGCGAGGTTCCTGCGTGAGCAGGAGAGAGTTTTTATCTCAAAAACGGTTCTACTCGAACTGGAGTGGGTTCTACGGAGCGCCTATAAGATCGGGCCGAATGCTATTATTTCCGCGCTGCGCGACGTGCTGAGTGTGTTCAATGTCGAAATTGAAGACGAAGCGGTAGTGAGGCAAGCCATCGAATGGTACGAGAAGGGGATGGACTTTGCAGACACTTTGCACGTTGCTTCCGCCGGTCCAAAGCGGAAGTTCGCTACATTTGATAATCGGTTACGTCAGAAGGTCCGGCGTCTCGGGCTGGGTGAATTAGCCGACATCTGAACTCGCGCATCGGGTTTCGCATTACCGCAATGCCCACGCATGATCATCAGTTTCGCGTCTCGTCGCGATGCGAACTGCTGCCGTATCTGCTCAGCATTCCGCTTGGACTGTCGCGCAAACAGGCGAAGGATCTACTGCGCTTCCGGGCGGTGACCGTAAAGCGAATGACCGCCGTCAGGCATGATAGCCAGTTGGAGCCGGGCGACGTTGTGACTATCGCCGCGGGCAAGCAAATTCCCGCCGCGTCGCTTGAGCACCATGGCCTGAAAATTATTTATCTCGACGATGCGGTGGTTGTGGTCGACAAAGGAGCGGGGCTGCTTTCGATGGGATCGGAGGGCGAGAAAGAGAGAACTGCGCATCGGATCCTCAACGAACATCTGAAGGCGCTCACAAAATCGTCGCTGCAACAGGCCTTCATCGTGCATCGACTCGACCGCGAGACCTCCGGCTTGATGATGTTCGCAAGAAGCCGCCCGATCCAGGCGGTCCTTCAGCAGAACTGGAAGAGCGTGACCAAAAGATACGTTGCGGTCGTGGAGGGCACGCCCTCGAAGGCGAATGGAACGATCCGGGACAATCTTGTAGAGAGCAAGTCATTCAAGATGCATCGCGTCGAGCGGGGTGGAGAGCCCGCAATCACGCACTATCGTGTTTTACGAACGCGCCGGGACAGGTCGCTCGTCGAACTAACGCTCGAAACCGGCCGCAAAAACCAGATTCGCGTGCAGATGGCTGGCATGCGTCATCCTATCGTCGGTGATCGCAAATATGGCGCGACCAGCGATCCCGCGCGGCGGTTGGCGCTCCATTCGTGCGAGCTGAAGTTTTGCCATCCAGTGTCGGGCGCCTCGATGGAATTCCGCAGCGCTCTCCCGAGCCGGCTGATGGCGCTGATCGAGCCGCGCGCAGTCGCACGAGCAAAGTGAGCATCCCCGAATCCCGCAGTGACAAACAAATGACACTGCGGTGAGATTCTGACGGCTCTCGAGGCGCGGGCATCGGAGCGGGCATCGACGTTCAAAATTCCCAGGAGTTCATAAGGCGCGCGACTGCCCGTTAAAGGCGACCACTGGCGGCATCGGTCACGCTTGATAGGCCGTGGTCTTGCGGCGGCACGCAACTTGGATCGATCAGGTAAGGAGGCGTGCGGTGTGCGTCTGGTGAGATCGAGCGAACCAGGTACCGGATGAAAAAGAGTGAGTACTGAAACCGCGAGCGTTCCAACGATCGACATGCGCGCGATCACCCAGCTCGCCGAAAGCGATGAACTTGGCGAGCAATTTGTCGCCAAAATCATCGACGTGTTTCTTAGTGATTTGAGCGAACGCGTACACGCGATCGGCTTGCAGATGAGCCACGACGACCGCGCCGGAGTTGCGGCGACCGCGCACGCGGTCAAGGGCAGCTGCGGTCATTTCGGCGCGGTGCGCCTGATGGAGTTATCGCGTGAGACCGAAGGCCGGGCCAGGCACGAACAAACCGATGGCCTTCAATCAGCGATCGATTCCATGGTCGCGGAAACGGAACGGGTCCGCGCCGCGCTGGAAGCTTATCGATCCAGCCATGCGCGGCCCTGACGAATGATCTGCCGCAGTTTGCTACGAACCCATCTTTCTACGCTCAGCCCAACGCTTCTTCATCGCAATTGACAACCGCCTTCTGCCTTCGGGTGTCAGGCCTCCGCGCTTGCGCCCCTTCGACGTGGCCCCCTTTGGCCTGCCGACGCGCTTCTTCTTGCCGCCCCCTGACAAGGCCGATCCCAAGAGCGCCGCAATAGCTCGACCAAGCCGGTCGCTCTCAGCCTTCAACTCTGCCACTAATTTATCCAGGTCCAAGGTTCGCTCCTTTGGCGCGCTTGCTATACGCAGCTCACGCCTTTCCGTACCCGCTCGTTATGATTCGCGTCCTATCGATGCCCGGATAGGAGCGCACGCCAGCTCGTATCAGGGCAATACCTACTCCTTCTACCGACTCATTCCAACTCATGCGGAACATCGAAAATCCTCACGCGCGGGGCTAAGACGGCGCGGCAGGTAGCGACAATTGTGGATAACCCATAGTGTGAGGTGTCGTTTCCCTGTAAAAATTCATGAATGAAGCGGGTCGCACCAGATTTCTTGTCGAGTTGATCAAGCCGTCGCATTACGACGACGACGGCTATCTCATCCAATGGTGGCGCGGCTTCGTGCCGTCGAGCTCGCTGTCGAGCATCTACGGCCTCGCGCTCGGCGCGCAGACCCGGGCCATCCTCGGCGAGGGCGTCGATCTCGAGATCGAGGCGCGCGACGAGACTAACGCGAGAGTCCCGCTGCGTTCGATAATTCGCCGGTTCAAGCGCAACTCGAACCGCGGCGTCGTGCTGCTGATCGGCGCGCAGACCAACCAGTTTGCACGCGCGGTCGATATCGCGCGCGAACTGCGCACCGCCGGAATCCAGGTCGCGATCGGCGGATTCCACGTCAGCGGATGCCTCGCGATGCTTCCCGAGATGCCGCCCGAGATGAAGGACGCGCTCGCGCTCGGAATCACGCTGTTCGCGGGCGAGGCTGAGCATCGGCTCGACGAGCTGCTGGTCGCGGCATTCGAGAATCGCCTACCGCCGGTTTACAACTTCATGGCCGATTTGCCGGCGATGGATGGCGAGCCGCTGCCGTTCCTTCCAATCAAATACGTCAAGCGCTATGCGGGGGCGCTCGGATGCTTCGACGCGGGGCGCGGATGCCCGTTCAGCTGCAGCTTCTGCACGATCATAAATGTGCAGGGGCGCAAGTCACGTCATCGCAGCGCCGACGACATCGAGCAGTTGATTCGCGCGCACGCGGCGCAAGACGTGCGGAGCTTCTTCATTACCGACGACAATTTCGCGCGCAATCGGAACTGGGAAGCGATCCTCGACCGCATCATCCAACTCAAGCGCCGCGACCGGCTGAAGATAAACATCATCATGCAGGTCGATACTATGTGCCACAAAATCCCCAACTTCGTGGAGAAGTCGGTGCGCGCAGGGTGCAAGAAAGTTTTTATCGGGCTCGAGAGCATCAATCCCGACAGCCTCAAGGGCGCATCGAAAGGTCAGAATCGCATCACCGAATACCGCAAGATGCTCCAGGCGTGGAAGCGCGCCAAGGTTCTGACCTACGCCGGCTACATCCTCGGCTTCCCGTCCGACACGCCCGAGAGCATCGAGCGCGACATCCAGATCATCCAGCGCGAACTCCCGATCGACATCATGGAGTTCTTCATGCTGACGCCGCTGCCCGGCTCCAAGGATCACCAGGAGATGCACCTGCGCGGCGAGCGAATGGAAGCGGATACCAACAAGTATGACGCCGAGCATGCGACCGCCGATCATCCGCGGATGAGCGCCGCCGAGTGGCAGGATATCTACCAGCGGGCGTGGCGCCTGTACTATTCGCCGGCTCACATCGAGACGTTGATCAAGCGGGCCGTCGCCAGCGGAATGCGCACGCGGCGGATGACCTCGATGATTTTCTATTTCTACGGCAGTCACGCCTACGAGCGGGTGCATCCGCTGCAAGGCGGGATCGTTCGCCGCAAGCCGCGCACGCAGCGCCGTCCTGGTTTTCCGCGCGAGAACGCGCTCAGGTTTTTTATGCGCCGCGCGCGCGAGATGTCAGCGACCTATGCGCCCGGTCTGTGGTTCTTCTGGCGGCTGGAGCGGCTGCGTCGCAAGATCGAGAACGATCCGGCGTCGAAGCATTATACCGATGTTGCGCTCAGCCCGGCCGCTGATGACGAATTCGGCGCCGATCTCGAGCTTTACCACGCAACGGACTCAGCGCGCCGTGCCGCCGATCAGGCCCGCACCCGCGCCGAGGAGATGCGTCAAATCGAGAGTCGCCGCGCCGCCGCTGCATGATCGCGCCGCGATAATTCCGAATCGGACGCTCGCCTGCTCGGTGACACTTTTCAAAAACTCGATTGGATCAATACAAACATCCTAGTATATACCGCTTCTTTTGCCCTTGCGGACTATTGCTGGTAGAGCCCGGGGAAGTCTTGTCGGAGCCGTTCGAGTTTCGGCATATCGTTGATGACGATGTAGGGCTGACTGGGGTGCAGGGCCAGATAGTTTTGATGGTAGTCCTCGGCTGGGTAGAAGGCGGCGAGCGGAACTACCTTGGTTACGATTGGCCCGGAGAATGAATGTTTCTGTTCGAGTTGGGCGATGTAATCATCCGCCATCTTCTTCTGACCGTCGTTCTCATAGAAGATCGAGGACCGATATTGGGTTCCCGAATCCGGGCCCTGTCGATTCAGCTCGGTGGGATCGTGAGCGACGAAAAAAAATACTTTCAACAGATCGTCGTGCGAGACTTTCGACGGATCGTAAGTAACCTGCACCGACTCGGCATGTCCCGTCGTTCCCGCGCTGACGGCTTCGTAGTTTGCGGTGTCTGCGGCTCCTCCTGCGTATCCGGAAACAACTTTGGACACGCCCTTCACATGCTTGAAGACGGCATCCACGCCCCAGAAACAGCCGCCCGAAAAAACCGCCGTAGCGCGGTCGCTGCTCTCGGCCTGCGCCAACGCGTCGATCGGCGTCAGACCGAATAAAACGCCCCCGGCAAGCAATAGCGTTAGCATCCACTTCGTTCGCGACATCATCGTTGTGGTTTCTCCGGGTACCGGGCGCGCATGCTCCCCACGTTCATTCATACTAGCAAGGCCGGACGCTCGGGTCTGGTTCCCGCAGCAGGTTGAATTGAACCCCCGACAAGCTTGGATGACAATCAGGAATTCTCGAGGAACGCGCCGTACCGGACTAGCTTTTTGACCGTCGGTATTGAACTCTGAGCAAATCCACCCATGCGATTCGCGCCAATACTCCTTGCTCTAGTCACGCTCATCTCGACCGGGTTGGGCGGTATGGCGGCCATTCGGTTGCGCGATCGGCTTCATTTGCTGCTCGGCTTCAGTTCCGGCGCGGTGCTGGCGGTGGCCCTGTTCGACATACTGCCGGAAGTCTTCGCTTTCGACCACGGTGCATCGTACATGCCGATCACTGCGCTTGGATTCCTTGCCTTCTTCGGGCTTGAGCGTTACACGGCCATGCACCGCGCCCGCGAACACCCTCACTTGGTGGGAGCTCATGAGCCGGAGCTTGGCGCAATGTCCGCGGGCGGCTTGGCCTTTCACAGTTTCCTGGACGGCGTTGCGATCGGCGTCGGCTTTCAGACCAGCGTCGAGATGGGACTCTTAATTGCGTTCGGCATAATCGCGCACGATTTCAGCGACGGGCTGAACACCGTGACGGTCGTTCTCGCGCATGGAAATTCGCCCAGACGCGCCGTTTTCTGGCTGATAGTGGATATGTTGACACCGGTTCTCGGTGCGGCCTCGACGCTGATGTTCAATCTGAGGGCAGGACTCCTGCCGTGGATGCTTGCATTTTTTGCCGGTTCCTTTCTTTACATCGGTGCTTCGGACCTGCTGCCGGAGGCTCGCGAGCACGACTCTCCATTGGTCGGCGTCGCCACCTGTATGGGGATGCTCGCAATTTTTCTGGTCACCCGCTTGCTGCGCGGGTAAAATTGAAAGCATGACGTCGCTCGATAAGCGGTGCGCAGTCGAGAGCCCATCGCCAGCGGATCTTGAACGCGCGCCAGGATTGCTTTAGAACTGGTCGCTGCGGCATGAGGCAGTTGTTTTCAAAGGCGGATTTGCGGGACCTGAGTTTAATCGTGGCCATCGTCATGTTGCTGGCCAGCGTTCCCTCGAATCCCGGCTCCGTCGTCGTCTCCGGACCGAGCCGTCCAGAATTGACCATCAACATTTGCCAGCCGATTCAATTGTTCGACCGCGTGTCGAACACATTGCTTGCACGCCCTGCGACGGTCTTGCCGGAGTTCATTCTCCGCGCTATGGGTCCGACCGCGGTAAGGGAGACGGTGCGACTGGTCGACTGTAAGGTCGCTCCCGACACCCCGCCGCCAAAGCGCCCCGTCTAAGAAGTTTCGTTCGACAGGTTACTCCGATTTGAGTGCCCGCCGCCGCCAAAGTTACGGCGCCAGGCTTTTCGTTCTGGTTGGCGGCGCGCCACCAGGTTTCCGCTGGGAGATGTTCTATGCGACGGATTTCTGAGCTTGTCCCCTTCGCCGTAGCAGCCATTTCTCTGCGTGACGTCGGAAAAACGTGCAGACGCCTCTTGGTGGCGGCTGTTTTCCTCGTCGGTCTAATGCCCGGTCTGGTTTGGGCCTGTGCATGTGGGTGTGGAGTCTTCGAGGTAGATACCGCAGCACTGTTTCCTGAGGGGACCGGAGGCCAAGTGTGGACACAATATGAATACATGGATCAGTACATAAACTACCACGCGACCCAGCCAGCCTCCGCCTCCTACAATAACGACAAGTACATCCGAACAGACTTCATGGAATTTGGCGGACAGTACATGTTCAATCGGAGTTGGGGAGCGATGCTCGAGGTGCCCTATTGGGTGCGCCAATACAAGGGTGCTTATGAGGGCAACAACGACGACATCCATTGGTACCAGAACAACTCCATAGGCGATATCCGGATCCAGGGGATGTATACGGGTCTGTCGGAGGACATGTCGACGGGACTCCTGATGGGGATCAAGGTGCCGAGCGGCGATTGGACGTATCCGAACCTCGATCGGGACACGCAGATTGGCACGGGAAGCACTGATCTTCTCATGGGGGTTTACCACCTCGGAACATTACCGAAGCAGTTGGGGACGTTGCCGTTGACCTTCATGGAGCGCCCCTTCAACTGGTTCGTGCAGGTCAACTACAATTTGCCGCTCTTCGGACAGGACCACTACACGCCCGGCAGGGAAGTCGATGGTGCAGTGGGAACCTTCTACAACTTCGGCAAAGTCGGTCCGCTCAGCGAGCTCGCTCCGATGCTCACCTTTCTCGCCTCTGACCGCACGCGGGATACCGGAACGGCCGCGAATCCCGCCGACAGCGGCTACACCCGTTTTATCGTTGCTCCGGGAACCGAGGTGAAACTCGGGGTCATCCGGGCTTACGCCGACATTGAGGTTCCATTTTTTCAAAACATGAGGGGTTATCAGCTGACCACCCCGTGGGCAGCCAAGGTGATTGTGAGTTACAGCTTCTGAAGCGAGGAAAAGCGATCGTGAGGCGAACCACATTGTGGGCTGCTGGAGCAGGAGTCGGCATGATCCTGTGTGCGGCTGCAATGGCGTTCGCCTCCGCAACTGTCGGTGACGCGGCGCCGGCACTGGTCGTGCCCGAACTGGACGGTCAGGCATTCGATCTAAGTGCGCAGCGCGGGAAAGTCGTAGTCGTCAACTTTTGGGCCACATGGTGTCCGCCGTGCCGCGAGGAAATGCCGGCTCTCGACGCCTTCTATCGGCGCTATCATGGCAACGGACTCGAGATGATCGGCGTGAGCATGGACCGTCCGCACGATCGGTCCGATGTGCTCAAGGTCATGCAGTCGTTCAGCTATCCGGCGGCGATTCTGGATGATGCCAAAGTCAACGATTTCGGTTCGCCCGACGTTCTGCCCGTCACATTCGTTGTAGATCGCAGCGGAGTCATCCGCGCGAAGCTCACACCCGACCAAACGCCGGTTAGCGAGAAGAGTCTGACGGACGCGGTACTGCCCCTGATGCCGCAAAATCCTGCGGCTCATCCTTCAGTAAATCCAGGTGGCCCCAATGCCAAACCTTAATCTCAAGGAGCAGAGTCTCGCGAGCACGTCGTAACGCAATTTACTGCATCTGTCGGTCAAGCGCTCTGATAGGCTCCCAATGATTGAAGTTCATGGATAGAAGTACGATGCATTCTTCGCGAGCCGTTTCGCCGATCGGTGCAAGCCTTTCTCTGACGATGCTGGTTGTCTTCGCGGGCGCGCTGACTCTAACTGGTTGCCGCCAGCCGGCTGAAAATATCGGGGAGCACGGAGGATCCGAGGTGCGCAATAGCCCGGACTGCTTGCCCGACATCACCTTGGTCGATCAGCATGGCCGGAACGTTTTGCTGGCCTCGCTGAAAGGGAAACCGGTGCTGTTCAATTTCATTTACACCAAGTGTCCGGGACCGTGTCTTCTCCTCACAGCTCAGATGAAACAGATCGCGAATCGACTCGGACCGAAGCTTGGCACGGAGGTCCGCATCGTGTCGATCACAGTCGATCCCGAACACGATCACCCGGAGCAGCTTCGCGCATATGCGAGTGCGCAGGGCGCCGACGTTAACGGCTGGCTGTTTTTGACCGGAACGCCCAAACAAATCGACGACGTCATGGCACGATTCAAGTTGTTCCGCCAGCGCGAAGCTGATGGAACAGTCGATCATTTCCTCGTATTCTGCCTGGTCGACGCGAACGGTCGTGCACTGGTCCAGTACTTGGGCCAGGACGCCCAACCGGAGCGCGTCGCGAGCGACGTCGAGCGCGCTGCAGCGCGCAAGCATATGACGGCTGGCGACGGCGCAAGCTAGCCTTTGGGAAGTGAGCGCATGAAATCGTTACGGGCATTCGTCGGCTCCCTGCATTCTGCGCGGAGCGTTTCGCCGATCGGTGCAAGCCTCTCGCTGACGATGCTGGTTGTCCTGGTGGGCGTGGTGACTCTAACTGGTTGCCGCCGGCCGGCCGCAGATATTGGGGAGCGCGGAGGATTCGAGGTGCGCAATACCTCCGACTGCCTGCCCGACATCACGTTAGTCGATCAGCATGGCCGGGACGTTTCCCTGTCCTCGCTGAAGGGGAAACCGGTGCTGTTCGATTTCATTTACACCAAGTGTCCGGGGCCGTGTGTTCTCCTCACCGCTCAGATGAAACAGGTCGCGAATCGACTCGGACCCAAGCTTGGAACCGAGGCCCGCATCGTGTCGATCACGGTCGATCCAGAGCACGATCACCCGGCCGAGCTTCTCGCCTATGCGAACAAGCAGGGTGCCGACGTTAGCGGCTGGCTGTTCCTGACTGGAACGCCCAAACAGATCGATGACGTGATGGCGCGATTCAACTTGATTCGACAGCGCGAAGCCGATGGAACGGTCGATCACGTTCTCGAATTCTTCCTGGTTGATGGCAGCGGTCGTGCATTGCTTCAGTACATGGGTCAAAAGGCCGCACCGGATTGGGTCGCGAGCGACGTGGAACGAGTCGCGGCGCGCGAGCCGGTGGCGGCTGGCGACGGCGCCAACTAGGCGGGTACACTTTAGGAATTGAACGCATGAAATCGTCGAGGCCATTGGTCGGATCCTTGATGGGTCTGGCGTGCATCTGTGCCGGTGCGATCTTTCTCGCTCGAATCCTCGATGCTGGCGTGAGCCGGCCTGCGCTCACGGTCCGAGTGGTCGCGCATCAGTGGTGGTGGGAATTCGATTACCCCTCTCTCGGCATCAAGACCAGCGATGTTTTGTACGTTCCAAGCGCTACCAACGTCCGGCTCGAGCTTGCCTCCGCCGACGTGATCCATAGCTTCTGGATTGACGGGATGAAGGACGCCGTGGATGTCGTGCCCGGAGTGACGCGCCCGCTTGATCTGCTCGTCAAGTCGCCAGGCGAGCTCCACGGAAATTGCGACTCCGGTTGCGGCTGCGCAACCGTCTGCATGCGATTTCGCGTGCTGGCGAGCAGTCCCGGCAATTTCGATCAGTGGTCGGCTCGCGAGCGTTTGCTCCCCTCGGAGTTCAATCCGCCGCATTCCCGCGTTGTGCCAGCCTGCGCTTTGAATACCGGCCACGACGGCCACGCCGGGCGCGATTCTCCCGCCGGTCATTTGCAGCGGTTGCTTGATCAGACCGCGTCAACCGGAAACCGTCCCTCGCACTGACGGTGATGTTGGTCGACGCGTTCTATGTCCGCGATGCTTTCCAAAAGAAGTCTGATCAAAGCGCTCAAGTGGATGGTGCCGCTGAGCGCGATTGTCGCGGCTGGATTGCGAGTCGGGGTGTGGAGCATCGATTCGTCGCCGGCGCCTCAAGCGGCCAAGCTTCCGGCGAGACCGCCGACCGCACTCACTGATCTGGAGGATGCGCTCGACGCCGAGTTCGCATCGGTCGTGAAGGACGGCCTGCTCAGGGAATCGACCGGTTGCGGCGTGACGATTGGCGTAATCGACCACGGCCAGCGCCGCGTGTTCAGTTACGGCGCCGCGCGCAAGGACTCCATTTTCGAGATCGGCTCCGTCACGAAGACTTTCACCGGGCTTGCGCTCGCGCAACTTGCAGCGCAGGGAAAAGTCAGGCTCGACGAACCGGTACGTCCGATCCTCTTTCCGGACATCGCCGCCGCGCCGGCCGGCACAGAAATTACCCTCCTCGACCTCGCGACTCACCGCTCGGGACTTCCCAGCGTTCCCGATAATCTCGACCCGAAGGATCCGAGCAATCCATTTGCCGATTACGACCACGTCGCATTGCACGAGTTCCTCGTGAGTCACGGGACCGCAAGACCCGCCGGCGCGAAGTATCTGTACAGCAGCTTCGGTATCGGTCTGCTCGGATACGCGCTTGCCCAGCGCGCCGGCATTCCGTACGCGCAACTGGTTGAAAGCGAGATCACCGGACCGTTACACATGAACGACACGGCGTTTGCGCTCTCGCCGGAGCAGAAACCGCGGCTTATCCAGGGCCATGGCGCCGCTCTGGATCCGATGGAGGCGGGAATTGGCGAAAGCGGAATCTTCGCCGGTGCCGTCGGCGCAAAGTCCACCGCGGAAGACCTGCTCACCTATCTCGACGCCAATCTCCATCCCGAGCGTTACGCCGCCGCAGCCGGTCCTAGTTCCCCCGGCGCGACACTCCCCGCCGCGTTCGCGCTGGACCATCAGCTTCGCGGCGCCGTCAAGCAGAATACGGCGGTGGCACTTGTCTGGCTGTTTGATCTCCAGTCCGGCCGCTTCGAGCATGGCGGCACCACTCCCGGATATACGGCTCACGTGGAATTCGCACCGGAGCAGGATCGCGCCATCGTCGTGCTCTACAACCGTATGGACGAGCAGCCAGGACAAGAACGATTCGTCGATCGAGTCGCTGAGAATATAAATGAACTAATGTCAGGCAGGCCTGCGGCCCGAATCGATTTCATCGCCGAGAGTGACCCGGCACTCGTCGCGCTCGACGAACTCGATAGTGACTTGTAGCAATGTGAAATAGATAAAAAGAATTCGGGGGCTGGGATTGCTCCCAGCCCCCTGCCGTCACCACATCCACCGCCTCACCACAACCCTTTTTGGGACGCGGCCTGTGCCGCGCCTGCATTCAAGGTGGGCCCCGGAGAACTCATCATCCTCAATTTCTCCGAGGACTGGCTGAAACTTTTCGCCGCCGCCTCTTGTCCCTACCTACCCGTCCGCATCCACCTCATCATTGCCAGTCTCTCGAAAGCCTCTCCCACCTATTCTCCGGGACCCTTAAAACTCCTTGTTCAATTCCGTTCCGTACGCCTCTCGAAGAGTTCGGCGTCGGGACAGTTCGCGTTTCTCCAGTTCAGAGCAAGCGCTCGATTCCGCTGCTTCGCTTCTTCCTCAGTCGCGAACGAAAGATCTCTGCGCGGATCAAAGCACTGCTGAGAATAAAACGTCGCGCCTGCAACGTAGTTCAAATGAAAGTAAGCGATCCATCCGCCAGCTTTCAGGCGATAGCATGCATGCTCAATCTCGTAGTTCATCTCTTTCCTCTCTCTCTCATGAGCACCCGCTGGTGGTGCCGCAGTTCATGCACTTGTAGCAGGCGCCGTTGCGCACCATGATGCTGCCGCAGTCGGGGCACGGGGGCGCGTCGGCCTGATTGATGAAAGCCTGGCGGAGGCCGCCGTCTTTGCCGTCGCGCAAGCTGGCGACGGTCGCCACCGGCGCGTGCGCCGCGTCGGACTTTGCCAACAGGTTCTTCTCCGACTCGATGATTCCGACTTCGCGCCGTGCTTCCTCGCCGAGGAACTTCGACGCCATCCATCGGAACAGGTAATCGACGATCGACTTGGCGTACGGAATTTGCGGATTCTTGGTGAAGCCCGACGGCTCGAAGCGCATGTGCGAGAATTTGTCCACCAGGAACTGGAGCGGAACGCCGTACTGGAGCGCGAACGAAATCGCCGTCGCGAACGAGTCCATCAGGCCCGAGATCGTCGAGCCCTGCTTGGACATCGTGACGAAAATTTCGCCCGGGGTGCCGTCCTCGTACATGCCGACGGTGATGTAACCTTCGTGGCCCGCGATATCGAATTTATGGGTGATCGATTTGCGCTCGTCGGGCAGCTTGCGCCGCTGCATCCGATCGTCGGCCGTCGCAATCGACGCGACCGCGTCCACCGCTTTCTCAATTTCTCTCTTGCCCGTGTTGAGCGGCTGCACGCGCTTGGATCCGTCGCGGTAAATCGCGACCGACTTGAGGCCGAGCTTCCAGGCGGTGACGTAAGCCTCCGCGACTTCGTCCACGGTCGCTTCCGCGGGCATGTTGATGGTCTTGGAAATCGCGCCCGAGATGAACGGCTGCACCGCGCCCATCATCTTGAGGTGCCCGTTGTAATGAATCGTGCGCGCGCCGGCCCGCGGCTTGAAGGCGCAATCGAAGACGGCCAGATGCGCGTCGGCGAGCTGCGGCGCGCCTTCGATAGTCTCGTTCTCGTCCAGGTATTCGACGATTTCCTGGACTTCCTTCGAGTCGTAGCCCAGCCGCTTGAGCGCGCGCGGGACCGTGTTGTTGACGATTTTCAGCATCCCGCCGCCGACCAGCTTTTTGTACTTGATGAGCGCGATGTCGGGCTCGATGCCGGTGGTGTCGCAATCCATCATGAATGCGATGGTGCCGGTCGGCGCGATCACCGTGGCTTGCGAATTGCGATAGCCGGCGCAACTGCCGAGCTTGAGCGCGTCGTCCCATGAATCGCGCGCGGCGCGAATCAGGTCGAGCGGAACGTAAGATGGATCGAGCTTGTAGGCGGCGGCTTTGTGGCGCTCGATCACTTTCAGCATCGGCTCGCGATTGGGCGCGTAGCCGGCGAACGGACCCATATGTTCGGCGATTCGCGCCGACTGGAGATAGGCCTCGCCCGTCATCAGCGCGGTAATCGCGGCGGCGTAGCTACGGCCCTGGTCGGAGTCATAGGGCATCCCGAGCGCCATCAGCAGCGCGCCGAGGTTTGCGTAGCCGAGCCCGAGTTCGCGGTACGCGCTGGCGTTCCTGGCGATCTCGTCGGTCGGGTACGAGGAATTGTCGACCACGATGTCCTGCGCCGTGATCATTACGTCCACCGCGTGGCGGAACGCGCGCACGTCGAACTCGCCGCGATCGTCGATGAACTTCATCAGGTTGAGCGAGGCGAGATTGCAGGCCGAGTTGTCGAGATGCATGTACTCGCTGCACGGATTCGACGCGTTGATTCGTCCGCTGGCCGGGCACGTGTGCCACAGGTTGATCGTCGTGTCGAATTGCATCCCGGGGTCGCCGCATGCATGGGCGGCCTCGGCGATCATGTGGAGCACCTTGCGCGCGGGACGGGTCTCGGCGACCTCGCTGGACTTGACGAAGTGGGTCTGCCAATCGGCGTCATCGAGGACCGCCTGCATGAACCCGTCGGTGGCACGCACGGAATTGTTCGCGTTCTGGAAGAACACGGAACCGTAAGCCGGGCCGTCGAGCGAGGAGTCGTAGCCGGCCTCGATCAGCGCCCACGCCTTCTTTTCCTCTTCGACCTTGCACTTGATGAAATCCACGATGTCGGGATGGTCGGCGTTCAGCACGACCATCTTGGCCGCGCGCCGTGTTTTGCCGCCCGACTTGATCACGCCCGCACTCGCATCGGCGGCTTTCATGAACGACAACGGTCCCGACGCGGTCCCGCCCGACGAGAGTTTCTCGCGGCAAGAGCGCAGTGCGGACAGGTTCACGCCCGCGCCGGAACCGCCTTTGAAGATCATGCCTTCGTTGCGGTACCAGCTCAGGATCGAGTCCATGCTGTCCTCGACCTTGAGGATGAAACATGCGGAGCATTGCGGCCTGGCCTCGATGCCGACGTTGAAATAGACCGGGCTGTTGAACGAGGCCTTCTGGTTGAGCAGCAGGTGCTTGAGCTCGGCGTGGAAGGTTTCGCGCTCGTCGACGCCGGCAAAGTAGCCCTGCTTCTCGCCCCATCCGGTGATGGTATCGACGACGCGGGAGATGAGCTGGCGGACGCTGGTCTCGCGCCGCGGCGTTCCGAGCGGGCCGCGGAAATATTTCGAGACGACGACGTTGGTCGCGGTCTGCGACCATCCGCGCGGCACCTCGACGTCTTTCTGCTCGAAGACTACCCGGCCGTCTTCGCCCGAGATGACGGCGCTGCGGAGATCCCAATCGACTTCGGAATATGGATCGACGCCCGCGGTGGTGAAGAAACGCTCGAGCACGATACCCCGGCCGGGCGCCGCGGAATCGGCGGGCGCAGCGTTCGGGGCTGGCGCGCGGTCGGTTATTTTTGACTTCGAACCCATTTCCAGATCTTTCGCTCCCCCGCCCATCACCGCATCCTCCCCACCCCGGTTACATCCGCGTTAAGCCCGCATTCAATCTAGAAGTCTCCAAGCGACTCGTGCGCGTCAATATGCACCCCGATATTGCTTGCTGTCAAGCCCCGACCCCCTACAGGTAGTGTAGGACAATCTGTTCATAAACCATATATCAGGTTGTTGATAACTTTTGATAAATGTTCGCTTGTATTTGAGACTTACGACTGACCGATGACCTCAAATTAGCTGTCCTAATAGACATTATGCTCGAATCCGGCGCCTTCGACGCGTGTCGAGAGTCGCTGAGCCGGCGGTTGGTATGCGTGCGATGCGAGTGGCGCTATCGTGAAGCGCTCATGCCGACTCGACGCCACAAGGCTCCGGAACAGATCGGCGCCGCGATGCAGCCGCTACTCGATCGCATCGACCGCGAAGGTCACTTCGCGATCGTGCGGCTCGCGAAAGCATGGCCGGAGATCGTCGGCGAGGCGATCGCGCGGCGCACCGAAATCGTCTCGCTGAAATTCCACACCGCAGTCGTGAAAGTTTCGGGTGCGATGTGGATACAAGAACTGAACCTGATGAAGTCGCAAATTCTCGCGCGCGTGACAGAGAGGTTGGGCGATGACGTCGTGCGTGAACTGCGATTTGTGCAGGGACGGCTGAGCAGGCGCGAGCGGCCGAAACTGCGCACGGTGCCGCGCCCGACGCGGAAATCGATCGAGTTGCCGGAGTTGAAGGACCCCGAGTTGCGCAAGGCGTTCGAGCGGCTGATCGAGGCGTGGGGCCGCGCGTCGAGGTGATGGCGGCTGGCCCGTGCTGAATCCGCGGGCGCGCGAATTCGTACTACATAATCGAGACAGACAGGCCATTGTCCGGAGAGGCAGGTCGTGGTGGAATCAGCGGAAGAATCAAAACGGGACAGGATTCTGCACGTCCTGAACCGGCTCGGATTCGGTCCGCGGCCGGGCGACTTCGAGCGCGTCCGCGCGATCGGACCCCAACGCTACGTGCAGGAGCAACTGCATCCCGAGTCGATAGCGATTCCAATCAATCTGACCGAGCGCGTCAACGAATATCGCACGATCCACATGTCTCCGATCGCGCTGTTCGTCGAATATCAGCGGCCGATCATGCAGGCGCGCAAGGACGCCAGGGCCGAGAGCGGCGGCGACAATGCGGCGATAAAGGACGCGACCAAGGACTTGAGAATCCAGCAGCGAATCGTGATGCGCGAGGCGGTCGAGGCGCGGATGATGCGTGCGATCGAAGGGCCGCGGCAGTTGCAGGAAGTGATGACCGCGTTCTGGTTCAACCACTTCAACATCTTCGCCGGCAAAGGACTGGACAATATATGGACGGGTGCGTTCGAGCAGACTGCGATTCGGCCGCATACGATGGGCAAGTTCCGCACGATCCTCGGCGCGACCGCGCATCATCCGGCGATGCTTTTCTACCTCGACAACTGGCAGAACACTGCCCCCGGTAGCGCCGGCTCGAAGGGCAAGTTCGAAGGAATCAACGAGAACTACGCGCGCGAGCTGATGGAACTGCATACGCTGGGCGTCAACGGCGGCTACTCGCAGGCCGACGTAATCGCGCTCGCGCATATTCTGACCGGATGGGGACTTACCAAGCCCGGCGGCGGAAATCGCAGGCTCGGCGGCGAGGCCATGCAAGGCGCCGGGATGGGCGGATTTTTTCCATTCATGCGACGCCGGCCAAACTTCAGGCGGCCGGGCGCCGCGCCGGTCGATCCGAGCGGCTTTTACTTCGACGCCCAGCGTCATGATTTCTCAAGCAAGAATTTTTTTGGCCATCGAATCGACGGCGGCGGTATCGCCGAGGGCGAGCATGCGCTGGACATCCTGGCCAGCAGTGCCGCCACGGCCAGGCATCTGAGCTTCAAGCTTGCGCAGTACTTCGTCGCCGACGATCCACCCAAAGCGCTGGTGAGCCGGATGGCGGAGCGCTACCGCTCGACTGACGGCGAGATTCGCGCGGTGCTCGAGACGATGTTCACGAGCGCGGAATTCTGGGACCCCCGCTACTACGGCGCCAAATTCAAAACGCCCTACGAGTACGTGGTCTCGTGCGTGCGCGCGACGGGCGTGCCGATCCGCAACTACCGGCCGCTGTACGGCACGATGCAGATCCTCGGTATGCCGCTGTACGGATGTCAGACGCCCAACGGCTACGCCAACGCGCAGGAGGCGTGGCTCAATCCCGGCGCGATGATGACGCGGCTCAGCTTCGCGACGGCGCTCGGCTCGGGCAATCTGCCGCTGGAAAATCCGCCGTTCGAAGAAGACGCGGACGGCGGTGCAATGCACCGCGAGCCGGCGGTGGTTTCGCGGATTGGTGGCGGCAAAGTGAACGTCAAGTTCGACGCCGATCCCGCGCGGTCCCACGGACCGAAGATGACGCCGCCCGATCCCGCGCAGCTTGCGGCTACGCTGGGCAATTATTTTTCACCGTCGACGGCCAACGCCGTGGAGGCGTCGCCGGCGCAACTTCGCGCGCCGCTGATTCTCGGCAGTCCCGAGTTCATGAAGCGCTGAGAGTTTAAAATGGGGAAAGAACTTCAACCCATCGACGGATGCGCGGCGTGTAGTTCGGTGCCCGCGACTTCTCTCAGCCGGCGGGCGTTTATCCGCCGCGCGGCGATTCTGTCGGCGTCGGGAATCGTGCTGCTGAGCCCGCACGCGTGGGCGGCGCGCTCGCTCGACGCCACCAGCAAGAGGAGGCTGATCGTAGTTTTCCTGCGCGGCGCGGTTGACGGCCTGAACGTGGTGGCGCCGCATGGCGAGCCGGCCTACTACGACGCGCGCCCGACAATCGCGATCGGACGCACGGGCGCTGACGGCGGGCTCGTCGATCTCGACGGCCATTTCGGGCTGCATCCTGCGCTCGCGCCTCTCCAGAGCCAATGGCGCGACGGCACGCTGGCGTTCGTGCATGCGTGCGGCTCGCCGGATCCGACCCGATCGCATTTCGACGCGCAGGATTTCATGGAGAGCGGCACCCCGGGCATCAAATCGACGCAGGACGGATGGCTGAATCGGACGCTGGCGGTGATTCCGGGTACGCATGGCCCGACCGAGGCGTTGAGTCTCGGTCCTACCGTGCCGCGGATTCTAACCGGCAAGCTGCAGGTCGCGAATATCGCGCTGGGGCGGGCGGCGGAGCGGCCGATGCCGATGGATCGGCCGGTAATCGAAGCTGCGTTCGATCGGCTGTACGTCGGCAACGATTCGATCAGCCGCGCCTATCGCGAGGGTCGCGAGGCACGCCAGCGCCTGATGAGCGAACTGGCGGGTGATATGGCGCAGGCCAATGGCGGCGCGCCCTCGCCGGTTGGATTCTCCGACGACACCGACAGACTGGCCCGTCTGATCGAACGCGATTCCACGATTCGCGTCGCATTCATGGCGCTTGGCGGCTGGGATACGCATATCAACCAGGGTGCCGCCAACGGCCAGCTCGCGGGACATCTGAGGCCGCTGGGCGAGGGGCTGGCGAGTCTGGCCAAGCGGCTTGGGCCGAGCTACCAGGACACCGTCATCCTGGTGATTTCGGAGTTCGGCCGCACGATGCACGAGAATGGCAACGGCGGAACCGATCACGGGCACGGCAACGTAATGTGGGTGATGGGCGGGCCGGTGAAGGGAGGAAAGGTTTATGGAAAGTGGCCGGGTCTTTCGCCCGGGAGCCTGTACCAGGAGCGCGACCTCGCGGTCACCACCGACTTTCGCGAGCCAATCGCGGCGGTCTTGCGATCGCATCTGCAGTTTTCGGATGCGCAGATCGATCGAGTGTTCCCGGGACGTCCACGCCCCAGCGGCCATGTCGATGGCTTGATCAAGCTGTGAACCGGCGCACCGGTTTGCGCTCGGCGCCACGATTCGCGAATAATCGCCTGCATGGAATATGACGTAGTCGTCCGCAATGGCGTCGTGGTCGATGGCAGCGGCGCGCCGCGCTACCGGGCCGACGTGGCAATCAAGGATCGCAAAATAGCCGCGCTGATCGATCCCGCCGACGCCGCGAGCGCGTCCGCGGCGCGCGAAATCGATGCGACCGGGCTCGCGATCGCGCCGGGCTTCATCGATATGCATTCGCACTCCGACTGGGTTCTGCCGATTGCCGATCACGGGGAAATCCTGAAGCCATTTCTGCTCCAGGGCGTCACCACGTTTGTCGGCGGCAATTGCGGCTTCTCGGTGGCGCCGGTGATGCCGCAGCGGAATCGGATGCTCGACGAGTCGGGGCAACTATGCGCCGAGCGGAAGTTCGATTGGGAATGGGACGACGTGGCGGGCTTCGCCGCGTATATGAAGCGCCGGGGGCTCGCGCTCAACGTCGCGCATCTGGCGGGCCACGGCAGCATTCGCCTGAGCGTGATGGGCTCGGACGCGGGAGAGCCGTCGGCGGAGCAGTTGCGCGCAATGCAGGCGATGGTCGAGGGCGCGATGGCCGATGGCGCGGTGGGGTTGTCGTGCGGGCTTGGCTATTTTCCGGGGATGATCGCGAAGCCGGCCGAGCTGGCATCGCTGGCGCGGGTGGCGGCGGCGGCGGGCGGCGTGTTGACCTCGCATCTGCGCGCATACTCGGACCGCTCGTTGTTCTTCGACAGCAAGTTTCCGCACAACATCCTCGCCGTGCGCGAGATGGCCAATGTCGCGCGCGAGGCGGGCGTGCCGCTGCAAGTTTCGCATCTGATTTTTGTTGGCCAGCGCACCTGGGCGACAGTCGACGACACGATTGCCGAAGTCGAGCGTCACAAAAACGCCGGCGTCGACATCGCGTTCGACACTTTCCCTTACACCTGCGGCAACACGACAATTCGGGTTATTTTTCCCGCGTGGGCGCAAACCGGACTCGAGCGTTTGCTCGATTCATCGGAGGGTTGGGCGAAATTGCGCGCCGGGTTCCGCCCGCTCGCACCATTTATCGCCGACTCGGTTCAGCTCATGTGGGCGGTCAAGCCCGAACTCAGTCATCTCGAGGGCAAGTTCTTCGGCCAGATCGCCGATGAACTGAAGCTCGATCCGATCGACGCGTACCTGACGATCACCCGTGAGAGCGGGACGCGCGCCCGCGTGCTGAACCATCTATACAGCGGCGACGACTACGGCGACGAGCATGCGCTGCGGGAAGCGATGAAGCATCCGCTGAACCTGTTCGAGATGGACACGATTCTGACTTCGCACGGCCATCAAAATCCCGCGAGCTTCGGCACCTACCCGCGAATCCTCGGGCACTACGTCCGTGAGTTGAAACTGCTGACGCTTGAAGACGCGGTTCACAAGGCGACCGGGATGGCGGCGAAGCGGATGCGGCTGGGCGCGCGCGGTTTGGTTCGTCCGGGATACGCGGCGGACCTGGTGATATTCAGCCCGGAAACGATCGGATGCGCCGCGGATTCGAGAACGCCGGCGCTGGCGCCGGTTGGCATCGAGCATGTGATGGTCAATGGAAGCGCGGTGGTCGCGGACGGGAAGTGGTGCGGCGACGGCGTGATGGCGGGCGAGTGGATCGCCCGGGGATAAGCGCGCCCGCCGGAGCCGGTAGCTTGACCGCTGCCATGTCGGGAACTAAAACGGCCGCGCGGAGATTTTCCGCACGGCCGCCTGAAGTCAGGGAGATTCGACGGTCGCTCAGCGCTCCGAGTCCTCCATCTTCTTGTCCATCTCGCGCAGCTTGGCGAGTTTCTGATCGGTCGGCTCGTTCTCTTTGCTCGAATCCGCAGCCACCTTCTTGGAACGCTCGGTCGGCAACTGGCCGCTGACCTTTTGCAGCGCTTCCTGCGCGAGCCGGCGGACCATCTGGCTTTGATCCTCGGCAACCACCGTGTTCAGCAGCCCAACGGCCTTGTCGCTGCCGATTTCGCCAAGCGCGAAGACCGCGGTGCCGCGGCCGCGCTCGTCCTCATCTTGGCCGAGATACTGCATGATCGGCATCACGCCTTGCGCATCGCCGATCCTGCCGAGCGCCGCCACCAGGTGCAGCTTGACGATGGGCTCGGTGGAACGCAGGAACAGCATCGAGGACATCGGCGGCACGGACTCGTTGGCTTCACGCGCGCCGAGGATGTCGATGGCCTTTATCTTGACGCGCGCGTCCGGGTCGGACATCGAGTTCATCAGGATCTGGTTGACTTCCGGATCCTGCAGATAGCGGAGTTTCACCAGTTCGGTGACGCGCACTGCCGGGTCGGCGTCCTTGAGGCCGAGCTTTACGTCTTTGATGACTTTGAACGGCGTTTCCTGGGCCGCGCGACTCTGCATATCGTCAACGCCAGGTCTCACTTGCCCCTGATGCGACATTGGATTGGAACTGAGAGCGCTGCCCAGTCCCTGGCCGCCATACTGCGCAAAGGCAAGGTGTGGTAATGCGAGCGCGACGCCAAGCGCGAAGACAGCGAATAAAATTCGCCTGATAGTCATTTCCCCCACCTCTGCAATCGGCCAGAATTATTGGTGATTATGACAGGTATTGCAAGGAAACGCGCCGCGGCGGCCAGCCGCGTAAACGTTCGCGGCGGTGTGCTCGCGAGCATTATCGTCGCCGCGTTCATGCTCATTGTAGCCGCCACCGGCGCGGGCGCTATCGCGGCGCCGCTACCGGCATCTGGCCCATCGTATTTCGATCCGCCGACCCAGGATCAGCCTGCCCCCCCACACAAGCGCCGCCATCTGCCGACACCGGCGCCGACCCCGATTGCGCTGCCGCCCGAGGTAAAGGCTAAGGTCCCGGCCTACAAACCGGGGCCGATACCGTTTCACGACGGCGAGCAGTTGATCTATCAAGCGTCGTGGGTTGGGATTCCGGCGGCGCACGCGCGCATCGAATTCCACAAACGGCCAAACGATCCTTCGCGATGGGTCGGGGAAATCTGGATCGAGACCAACCCGTTTGCGGATCTGTTCTACAAAATGCGCGACTACATGCGGGAGAGCATGGCCGATGACACCCTCCACACCAGCGGTGTTTATCTGGTCCAACACGAAAAATCGCGGCTCAATTACTACGACGTGACCATCGATCGGCCCGCGCAGATGGTCACGATGACCAGGAAGAATCACAAAGGAACGCAGCGCAAGGAATTCATCGCGTCAGATCCGTGGGGACCCATATCGGGCGCGATGATGGCGCTGACGCAGAGCTTCGAGCCGGGCAAGACCTATGCGTTCGACGTGTTCGCCGGCAGCCAGCGCTATGTTTTCGCATTCGAGGTCGAGAAGCGGGAGAAGATTCACCTCTCGATCGGCGACTTCGACGCGTGGCGCATCGTGCCCGACGTCTGGTACGTCAGCGACGGCGCGCTGCGCACCGAGGCGCACGGGACGGTGTTGTGGATATCGGCGGATGAGCGCCATTTGCCGCTGCGGATCGAGGCGCAGGCGTTCATCGGGTACGTGCGCGCCGACTTGATCGAGATCGATGGCAAGGATGGAGTGGAGAGTGCGCAAAAGTGATAGTCGCGCCGCGGCTGACTGAGCTACTATGAGCGGCGGAAATCGGACGATGCCCAAGAAGCTCGAATTTTTCTACGACTGCTCGAGCCCGTGGACATACCTGGCGTTCACGAAGATCGAGGACCTCGCGCGGCGCTACGATGCGGCACTGATCTGGCGGCCGATCCTGGTCGGCGGACTGTTCAACACGGTCAATCCTTCGGTGTACGAAAGTCGCGCAAAGCCGGTTCCGGTCAAGTCCCGGTACTACGTCAAAGACCTGCGCGACTGGGCGCGATTCTACGGCCTCAAGATCGGCAACCCTACAGTGTTCCCGGTCAATTCGGTCAAGGCGATGCGTGGTGCGTTCGTCGCCAACGAGCATCGCGTAATCGTGCGTTACTCCAGGCGCGTGTTCGAGAGCTATTGGGGGGAAGACAAGGACATCAGCCAGGACGACGTACTGCGCGAAATCGTGCGCGAAACGGGCCTCGACGAAAAAGAATTTTTCACCAAGATCGCATCCGACGAGTACAAGGCAATGCTGCGCGACAACGTCGAGGAGTTGATCGCGCGCGGCGGTTTTGGATCGCCAACTATGTTCGTCGATGGATCGATGTTTTTCGGCAACGATCGGCTGCCTCTGGTCGAGTATGAGCTGGCGGCTGGCGCCGCCAAGGCTTAGAGGAGCGAACGGCTCAAACAGGTCGATGACGCATTGGACGGAAGGTCAGGCACGAGCGCTTATCCGCGACGACTTCGGGCTTCGCGAAGCCCGGGGAGTGCGCGCGTTCGTCGCAGTCCGGATGAACGAGCAGGTCGAGGAGTCGGTGGCGAAGACGATCGACGAGCTGAAGCATCCACGCGACGGTGTCCGATGGGTGCCGCGGGCAAATCTGCATATCACGCTCAAGTTTCTCGGGCCGGCAGTGGACTCGCATCGATTGGAGCGCCTCACTGCCGGGCTTCATCAGCTCGCGACCAGGACGGCGCCATTCGAGGTCGCCGCGGCCGGCGTCGGCGCGTTCCCCGACCTCGAGCATCCGCGCACGATTTGGGTGGGATTGCATAGCTTGGAACCGGGCGCGCTTGCCGCGATGGCCGCGCGCTTGGAGACGGTCGCGGCTGATTATGGATTCGAGCGCGAGAAGCGGCGCTGGAGCGGCCATCTGACGATCGGGCGGGTTGGCGATCGCACGATTGCGGGGATAACCCGCCAGGCACTATACGCGGCGCGGGACCGCGAGTTCGGCGTCTCGAGGATCGAATCGATCACGCTCTACCGCAGCCATCTGGGGCCCGACGGATCCAGCTACGAAGCGCTCGCGACATTTCTGCTCCAGTCGCGTTAGCCGGCAGCAGTGCGGCTTTGTGTTCTTTTGATAACACCGGCGCTACCTGCTTAACATCCCTGTGGACATCAGCGCCGGCGCGGATAGAGCTATCGGCGCCAGTTTGTGGCAAGATTCGCACCGCGATAAACAAATCCCGAATAGGCAACGGCGATGGCGATAGAGATCAAAAGTAAAGCGCTCGACCTGGCTTTGAGCCAAATCGAGAAACAGTTCGGCAAGGGCTCGATCATGAAGCTCGGCGAGCAGGCGATTTCGGCCGATGTCGCGGTCATATCGACCGGCTCGCTCGGACTCGACCTCGCGCTGGGCGTGGGTGGATTGCCGCGCGGGCGCGTAGTCGAAATCTACGGCCCGGAATCGTCGGGCAAGACCACGCTGGCGCTGGAATGTATCGCCGAAGCGCAGAAGACCGGCGGTACCTGCGCGTTTATCGACGCGGAACACGCGCTCGACGCCGCCTACGCGCGCAAGCTCGGCGTCAAGGTCGAGGATCTGCTCATCTCGCAGCCGGACAATGGCGAGCAGGCGCTGGAGATCACCGAGACCCTGGTGCAATCGGGCGCGATCGACGTGCTGGTCATAGACTCGGTGGCGGCGCTGGTGCCGCGCGCGGAAATCGAAGGCGAGATGGGCGAGCCGCAGATGGGCCTGCAGGCGCGGCTGATGTCGCAAGCGCTGCGCAAGCTCACCTCGATCATATCGCGCTCGCGCACCATCGTTATTTTCATCAACCAGATCCGGATGAAGATTGGCGTGATGTTCGGCAATCCGGAAACGACCAGCGGCGGCAACGCGCTCAAGTTTTATTCGTCGGTGAGAATCGATATCCGTCGAATCGGCACGATCAAGAACGCGACTGAAGTGATCGGCTCGCGGACCAAGGTCAAAGTGGTCAAGAACAAGGTCGCGCCGCCGTTTCGCGAGGCCGAGTTCGACATCCTGTACGGCACCGGGATTTCCAAGGAAGGCGAGCTGGTCGATATGGCCAGCGAGCACGGCATCATCGAGAAGCTCGGCGCCTGGTACTCCTACAACGGCGAGCGAATCGGGCAGGGACGCGAGAACGCGCGCGATTTGCTGAGAGCGAACCCCAAGCTGGCCGACGAGATCGAAGCCAAGGTGCGCGAAAAGCTCGCGGCCAAGCCGGTCGCGATGCCGCCCGACGCCGCGATCGAGGAGCCGGCGGAGACGCCCGCGCCGCCGCCAAAGAAAAAGGGCTGACGCGCAGGGGTGACCCCTGGCCGTTGGCACGGCTGGCCAGTATGTAAGACCCGTTGGCACGGGCCGCGCGCGACAACGGAGCGCGGCCTTAATACTGGGTGCAGGGCTCAGCCCTGCGGTGCAGGGGTCACCCCTGCCGAAGGAAGCGTGAAACCCACCGCGGGTTTCACATTTAATAAAGTGATTTGCCCTCTTCACATCGCGACGTGGAAGTGGGCGAGGATTGCGGGGCCGTTGTGCGTAAGGATTCGCGATAGCGCGAACAGCAGCCCGAAGAAGGCGCCGAACAGGCCGCCGTTGACGCGAATCCAGTCCAGATGCGTGCGCGTCTTCGATTCAATCTGAATTCTGATCTGGTCGTCGGACAGCCGCGCCAGATTCTCGCGGACCATCTGCGTTATCTGACCGCGGCTTGATTCGACGGTCCTGCGCACCAGGTTGTCGATCAAGCGCTGCGCAAGTTGGTTCGCGTAGCTGTCGGCGTCGTGAAGCTGACTCCCGAACTCGTGGATTGCGCTTTCGAGCGTGTCGCGAAGCTCCGGGTCGTTTTGCAGCTCGGGCAGCCGTTTGCGCAAATTCGCCGCTATCCGCGCGCCAATCGAATCCGCGCCGAGCCGACCCATCACCGCGTAGATTCGCGTGACCGTCTTCGGAAGGATCCGCTTGAGGACGGCCTCAAGGCGATCGCGCTTCTCCGGCGATTCGAGGTATTCGATCGCATTGCTCAGTATCTGCTCGAGCCCTGCCTGCCCCAGTACATCGTGCAGCTTGAGCTCCTGGAGATACGAGCCGAGGCGGCCGACCAGATCCATATCGTGGAGCTTGCGCCCGATCATCTGTGGCGTGAGCCATTCGTTCTCGATAGTGGCGGCGATTCCGTCGATCAGCTTTGCGCGATTGCGCGGCAGCACGCCGGAGTTGGGCAGGTACCATCGCCGCTCGAAGATCATCTTGAGCGCGATATAGTCGCACAGACCGCCGATCAGCGCCGCCTCCGCCATCGAGACCGCAATCTCGGACGAGGTTCTCCAATGCGTGAGCATCAGGCAGGCGAGGCTCACGAGGTAAACGAACGCTGAAAAAGCCAGCGTCAGATCGCCCTTGTGGGAAAGAAAAAAATCGGTGACCGAGAAATGCTCTCCGGTGCGGGTGCCCGCGTCGATAGTGATGTCCATGGATCCAGTTTGGCCGACCTTTCGCGCCGGGCCAACCACTAGCCGCAGCCGCAACGATGCTCCACCATCTTAACATTGGGTGCAGGGGTCACCCCTGCCCGCGCGCGACAACGGAGCGCGGCCTTAACGGTGGGTGCAGGGCTCACCTCGCCTGCGCGGCGGGCGGTCGTTGGCACGACGGGCCAGTATTAATTCGCTGCGCTGCGGTCGCAAACGGCAATCGAAAAATCCGCGCAACGCATCTTTTTCTCACTCATGCGGCCGAGAGCGAAAGACCGTCCACGGGATTTCGCGATTCACACTGCGCCGTCGCCGCAGCGACCGCCCCGGCGCGCAGCGGTCCTTATCATTTTCGCGAAAACCCCAGCAGGACAGCACGATTTCTGACCACTTCTAAAAAATTTGACTGCCATTGCACAATGCCGGATCCGGGATTCTTCGCTTCACTCCAGAATGATGGGATGGACCCCCGCCCGCTTATATACGGCCTCGCAATGGGCCAAGAATGAGGTGATTAACCATTCATTCGAAGCGAGGAGGGTCCGCGATGAAAGTTACAACGATTGGGATCGATCTG
>Ga0208827_1000021_pt1 | contig 222673 bp, 183 predicted proteins | sample Sb_taG_5_FD_187709 | JGI IMG/M metagenome (GOLD analysis project Ga0208827, IMG submission 187709) | Peat soil microbial communities from Weissenstadt, Germany - Sb_50d_8_FC metaG (SPAdes) (version 2) | ecosystem: Environmental > Terrestrial > Soil > Wetlands > Peat | place: Germany... | reverse complement strand
CGCGCGGTCGAGAGCGGTGCGAACCTTCATATCCGGGTCGGGCTTGGATTGGCTGGAAGCGTTGGCTTGGCTGTAAGCGCCGGCCTGAGCCAGCAGATCTTTCTGCAGAAAATCATTCACGGCCTGCGCGACTTCCGTCTGCTGCTGCGCGGTGCGCTCGGCTCTGCGGGCCCGCACCGCTTCCCACGTGCTGGCGATGACGCCCAGGAGCAGAGCCAGGAAGACAGCTGCTACGCCCGTCACCAGCGCCTTATGGCGTCTCGCGAACTTCTTCAATTGATAGCTCGTGCTCGCCGGTTTGGCGGAGATGGGCTGGTCGTCCAAATACCGCCGCATGTCTCCCGCCAGGTCGGCAGCCGAGGCATAGCGCCTGTTCTTGTCCTTCTCCAGCGCCTTGGCAACGATGGTTTCGATATCGCCGCGATAGATTCGGCTCACGCTGCTCAGTGGGTTGGGATCGGTTTCCTGGATGATTCGAATGGCTTGCGGCAGCTGGCGGGATAACTGGTAGGGCAATTTCCCGGCGAGCAATTCATAAAGAATGACCCCCAGCGCGTAGACGTCGCTCCGCGTATCCAGCGCCAGCGGATCGGCCAGCACCTGCTCGGGACTCATGTAGGCCAGCGTTCCCAGGATCTGTCCGACATCGGTTTGCCGGGTGGCTTCGGTGTCACAGTCGGTGGCGCGGGCCAGGCCGAAGTCCAGAATCCTGGGCTGGCCCGTTTCCTCCACCAGAATGTTGCCGGGCTTGAGGTCGCGGTGGATGATGCCCCGCTGGTGGGCGTGCTGCACGGCATCGCAAACCTGGATCATCAACAACAGCCGCTGGCGAAAGTCGAGTTTGTGTTTGTTGGCATACTGGGTCAGCGGCAGGCCATGGATAAGCTCCATGGCGAAGAACGGTTGCCGTCCGCTCGGCGTTTCGGCGCTGCCCGCCTCGTAAATCTGCGCGATGCCCGGATGATGCAACCGGCCGAGCGCCTGCGACTCTTGCTCGAATCTCTGGAGCAACTCAGGACTGGCCAGCGATGCTTTGATGACCTTCAGCGCGACGCTGCGGCGCGGCTGGTCCTGCTCCGCCTCGTAGACGGTTCCCATGCCGCCTTCGCCCAGAATGCGAATGATCCGGTAACGCCCGACGTGGGCGGCGACTTCGCTCTCGCGGGACTGTTCGGGAGGGAGTTCGGCGGATGATAGTGTGGGCTGGTTGTCAGAGGAATTTTCCTGACGACCCGCGTCGCTCGGGTGCTCGGGCAAGGGAGCGAACCTCCTGAGACACGCAATCGCCCCCAAGCATATTTAGGCTTTGCATGTGTGTCTAGGGAAAAACCGAAGGGGCAAGCCTGCGCCGGAGCTCTGGTAGCCCCGTGAAGAGTTCAGTGGGCGTCGCCTAAGACCTAGAGCCTGGCTCCGTTGCCCTCTGCAGCGGCAGCACCACGGCAAAGGTCGTGCCTTTGCCCAGGGCGCTCGATACGTCGATGCGTCCGTGGTGGTCTTCCACGATGCGCCGGGCCAGCGATAATCCCAGGCCGGTGCCTTCGCCCTTGGTGGTGTAGAACGGCCTGAAAATGTTGGGCAGATGCTCGGGCTTGATGCCCCGCCCGTTGTCGGCCACTTCAATGACCGCTGACCCTCCCTGTGGTTTGAGGGTGACGACAATTCGTCCGTCCTTGTCGATCGCCTGCAGCGCGTTGAGCAGCAGATTAAGCAGTACCTGGTGAATCTGATCGCAGTCGTGCTCGACTTCGGGCAGCGCCGGATCCTTCCTGAGCTCAATCGCCACAGATTTTGCCAGCGCCTGTTGGCGGCCCAGCATCACCGCATGCTCCACGGTCGTGTTCAGATCGCTCTTGCGCACGCGCGGCGGATGCGGCCGCGCCGTCTGCAGCAGGTCGGTAACGATGCGGTTGATGCGCGCGATCTCCTGGCGAACGTCTTTGACGACGGGCCGCGCCGGGCTGGTGGCCGGCAAATCTCGTCCCACGATTTCGATCACCCCGGCAATTCCCGCCAGCGGATTGCGAATCTCATGCGCCAGTCCCGTCGCCAGCTCTCCCAGTGTGGCCAGGTGCTCGGCCCGCGACATCTGCGTGCGATGCAGGCGCTCAATTTCCTCGCGTGACTCGCGGAGCTGTTCCACCATGTGGTTGAAATTGCGTCCCAGGTCTCCAATCTCGTCATTGCGATGGGCAAAGCTCACAGCCACGGTCAGATCGCCCGCACCCAACTTGGCGATCTGCTGCTGCAGTTCGACCATGGGTCGTTGCACCGTGTACGTCAACACTACGAGCAAAGCCCCGCAAATTGCGACTGCACCAGCTCCAGCCACGAGCAGAACGATGTGCCGTTCGGGATCGCGCCAGGAAAGCGTTGCCAGCAGGAACAGCACCATCCCGCCCAGCAAAACCACAGCGATCGGCACCAGCGCCTTGATTTCCCAATTGATGCGCAGCCAGGGCAGTTCAGCGTCCTCCGGTAGTGCAGCGGCCGAGTTTTCTTCAGCCGGCACTGCAAAAGCCCGGTCGTGCGCGGAGGCCCGGCTCGAATACCCGGTGCTGAAGTTCGTCACCGATGCGGCGGTTTCTGGTTCCCTTTCAGGGTTGGTCGTTTCCATGATGGTCTCAGGCATACGCATGTAGTCCAGGCAGCAAGTAGGTCACACCAAAGAAGGTGAACATCACGACCGCGAATCCGAGGATCGCGAAGTAAGCAGCGCGCCGTCCCCGCCAGCCGCGCGTGATCCGCATGTGCAGATAGCCGGCATACACCAGCCACGTAATCGCCGCCCACGTCTCCTTGGGGTCCCAGTTCCAGTAGGAACCCCAGGCCCGGTTGGCCCAGTAGGCGCCGGCGGCGATCATCAGGGTGAGTAGGGGGAAGGCTATGCAAACGGTTTTGTAGGTGATGCGGTCGAGCGCGTCGGCGTCCGGCAGCAGGCGCTCAAGATCGGTGCGCCGCCACAGCAGCAGCAGATAAAGCAGGTTGGCGAAGATTCCGCCCACCAGCGCTGTGAGAATGAAGGGGCTGGCCGCCAGGCTCGTGGCATAAAGGCCTTCAGCATCGAGCGACGGATACTGTCCATCGCGCACGCGCAGCAGGAAGAAAATCAACGCCAGCGTCTGCAGCAAAATGCTGATGAAGACTGCGCGGTTAGCGATCGCCAGAAATCCGTCGTGATTCTTCACGCGCGCCAGAACGTACAGCACCAGCGGCGCAGCCACCGCGGCGAACACCAGCAGCATGAGCCAGCCGAGATCGGGAATGGTCACAAACAGCCGTACGCCTTTGGAGATAAAAACTTCCGCTTTGTTCTCCGGGTCCCACGCAATCACGTTAAAACCGCCCCAGCGCTCGAAGCGCGACAGGACCGTGGCGTAGATTCCCACCGTAAACACGCTGGTCGCAACCAGGAAGGTCTCAGTCTTCATCTTGTCCTGAATCAGAAACATCATGGCCAGCGCGAAGCTGAGCGCACAGGCCGCGTAGGCCAGCATGGCCAGGGTCACGTGCACATGCAGCCAGGTCGATTGCAGCGCCGGCACCAGCGGGTGAACTTCCGTTCGCAACAGTTGCATGAGCACCACGCCCACGATCGCCACCGGCATGGTCACCGTGCCGATCACTTTCACTCCGTAGCGCTTTTCCGCAATCAGCGTGAGCGCGGCCAGCGTCCACACGAAACTGAGCAGCATCTCGTAAATGCTGGCGAAGGGAGGATGGCCGGCCTCATACCAGCGATGTGCCACCGCGCCGGTATTGGCGATGAGACCGGCCCAGGTGGCCAGAGATGCAAACTTGATGTATGACTCGGTCGCGGTTACGCCGAACCCCAGATACAGCGCCCCGGCGCCCGCGTAGAAGATCAGAGCTGCGTAGAGCAGATTGCTCTCGTTCAGCAGGTTGCCCGTCTTCACTACATTCAAGAACGCCATGAACAGCAGAAACGCAATCGTCAGCCCGACCATCACAATCAGCGTCGTGCCGGTTGCGGGATGCTGTTCTGCTCGTGCGCGTGCCATATTCATTCCTCCCGATATCATTGAGACATTGATTCAATGATTCAATGACTCACTGACTCAATGTTGTTGGCTGCTGGCAGGTCCACAGAGCCGCCAGCACTTCCTTCTGAATCTGCTCCACGACTTTCTTGAACTTCTCTTCGAAGGCGTCGCGATTGCGGTTGGCCGAGCCTCCCACCCACAGCGTGAGCCGGCCACCGGCGTCGCGCACCGGAACTATCCAAAACCGCATGTGCACCACGTAGAACACGAAGGTCAGGCCGATGGCCATCAGCACCACGCCCGCCCAAACCGCCCACTGGCCGGGTTCGTGCGAAACCTGCAGCCCCGTGTACACGTCCGTCTTCACGTCTTTGGCTTCAAAAATGTAGGGGGAGGACGCATTCTCGGAGATGCCGGGAAGCTCCGGCAGCCAGAAGTTCACGCTGGCGTGCGCCTTCTTCGAAGTGACGATCAAGTGCACCGCGGGATTCACCATGTCGTTGCTGCGCTTGTAGATATGGCCATCCTCCACCACGTAGTCCGGAATGAATTCCACCAGCTCAACCGAGGCGTCGGCATCGAGTGCGACCGGCTGATTCATGGCCAGCGAAATTTCCCGCGATGTGCCGATCGCGCTGTTCACCGGCGTCGCATTCAGGATGAACTGATCCAGCTTGCCGGTGCTGCCGAAGCTGGCCTGATAGAAGCGCAGCCCGTGATAAACCAGCGGATCGTTGACCACGATTTCCTTCTTCTGCACTTCGCGGCCGCCATCGACTATCGCCAGCTTCGACCAGTAGCGCTTGGGCGTGCCGTCGGCGTAAGTGTCCTCGCCCGCTGCGTCGCAACGGATGGCGAACGGAATGGTCCGGTTCGCGCCATTCTTCATCTCCACCTGGCCGCTGGTCGTGCCCGGCGAGAGCATCATGAAGGCGCGCCAGCCGTACAGCGCGTCTACAATGCCGCCCAGGAAAATCAGCAGCAGGCTGGCATGAACGATGTAAACCGCCATCTCCGATATGCGATGGCGCTCGGAGAACAGTGAAAAACTGTTGGGGCGCACGATGCGCTCGGACTTCAATCCCACGCGGTGCAGGGCGCGCTCGGCAGCGCTCAATCCGCTCTCCTCATCGGGAATCGCGATATGAGCCTGGATGGGAAGAACTCTACGGAACGTCTCGTCGGTGCTCTTGTAAGGCCGCGCGAAAAACCGCCACGCATTGGGGAAACGCTCCACCGAAGCGGCGATGATGCTGAAGCTCACCAGCACCATCAGCGCCACGAACCAGCGCGCGTGAAAAATGTCGGTCAAGCCCGTGGCATCGAGAAAGCGCAGTATCGCCGGCGAATAGGCCCGCTGCATGTCGTCCGCTTCCGTCATGGGACGCTGCAGGATGACGGTGCCCGCCGCCGAGAAAATCACGACCAGGATGATCAGAATGACCCCGGTCTTAATCGAGCTGAACGTTTTCCAGATACTGCGGGGTGCTGTGTGAAGGAAGCGTGCCATGTATGATTCCCCAGACTCCGTCTGCAGTAATGCACGTTCCGCGCCAACGCCCGGATTTTCCGATAAAGCATGTGCAATCAATGAATTGTGTGATGGAGTCAGACGACCATGAATCTCCGCCTGAGCCATAACACTCAGCTCCACAAGGCGTTACCGCGAACTCGCGCGCTGTCGCCAGTCTGTGATTTCAATCACAACCGTGGGAAAATCAGCACCATCGGGTCCCCTCGAGGCGATTCGCGAACGCGTGCGTGATTTCACCGACCGGGTGTGGGAGAAAGCCCATTGCGGGAGAAGAAGTGAGCGGCGGGGCAAACTTCGGGCAACGCGCGGCTGGGTTGGAAGATGATCTGTTGCAATAATTTACAGTTTTACAGGGCACATCGTCTTGTTTCACACTACTAAGGCTAAGATCGTGCACATGCAACAGACGCCAATGGTCCCAGCAGGTCTAATTCGTCTTCTTCCGAGTCGGAAAGCGTGGTTGAGGCAAGCCTCAAAGTTGGCCTTCTTTCTGGCCATCGCCACGGTGTCCGCCTTCGCCAAGGAACATCCCGTTCCGCTTGACAAGAACGTTGACTCGGCCAAGTGCCTGGAGTGCCATGAAGACAAGACCAAGGGCAAGGCCGTGCATTCTGCCATTGCCCTGGGATGCCTGAGTTGCCACGAAGTGCGGGTCAACAAAGACATCACCCGCGTGAAGCTGACTACTTCGACTCCGCAGTCTCTGTGCCTGAGTTGCCACGCCGACAAGGACGCGACAAAGCTCACCGGGACGGTGCATCCTCCCGCGGTGCGCGACTGCATCAAATGCCACGATCCCCACGTCAGCGACAACAAGAATCAGCTACTGAAACCTCTTTCGGGCGACAAGGGCCAGAATCTCTGCCTTGATTGCCACAAGCAGGGCCTGAATGTCCCTGAGAAAGGCAGCCGCCACGCCGCCCTCGATATGGGCTGCGACACCTGCCACGTCACCCACAAAACCGGCGAAGAGGGTAAGGCTGAGTTCGAATTTCACCTGACCAAGAGCTCCCCCGCGCTCTGTCTGGACTGCCATGATCCGAAGGATGCGGAACTGCAGAAAGCGCATCACGACCAGCCTTTCGCCAAGGCCGACTGCACCAGTTGCCACGATCCCCACCAGTCGGCCGCGCCCAAGCTGATGCGGCAGTTCCTGCACCCGCCGTTTGCGGAGAAGTCCTGCGATACATGCCATGCTCCGGCCAAAGACGGCAAAGTGGTGCTGACCCAGACGGATGTGAAGTCGCTATGCGTGACGTGCCATAGCGACCAGGCGGAAAAGATCGAAAAGGCCAAGGTGCCGCATCCGGGAGCCGCCGGCGACTGCACCGATTGCCACAACCCTCATGCCGGCCGTCAGCCCGGCCTGCCTAAGACGAACGCGGTCGATATCTGCCTGGGCTGCCACAGCGATCTCGCCGAGCAAGGCAAAAAGCACTATCTGCACCAACCCGCATTCAAGCAGGCCTGCGCCATCTGCCACGAGCCGCATGGTGGCGAAAACGATCACCTGCTGCGCGCCAAGACCAACAATAATGAGGTCTGTCTCGAGTGCCACGGGCCCGATTCCCAGCCGAAGAAGCTCGAAGCCGAGCATCTGGTCGCCATCTTCAACGGAAGCGTGAAGCTGCCCGAGGATTACTTCACCAAGAACAAAGTCGTGACCCTGCCTATCAAGTTCGGGCGCGGGCACCCGATCGCGGGTCACCCGGTTCAAGACGTCGTGGATCCGACGAATGTCGCCAAGTTGATTGCTAAGATCGATTGCCTGTCTTGCCACCAGCCGCATGCCTCGGCTCAGCCCGATCTGCTGGTGAAGGACCAGGCCAACAATACGGCGTTTTGCGCCAGCTGTCACAAGGATCTGACCAAGAGGTAGCTCTATGCCGAACTCGAAACCAAACCCGATGCCGGAAGCCACCGCCAGCCCGCTGCGCAATCGCAGACTGATCGCGGGGTTGGGGCTAGTCAGCCTGGCCCTGCTCGTTCCCCTGTCTGCCTTTGGCGGCAAGAAGAAGGAGCCGCCCAAGCCGCCGGCGGTGATCGACTACTCCAGCATCGTCTGGCCGAATCCGCCGGCCATCGCCCGCATCCGCTACCAGGCGTTCTATGCCGCGCAGAGAATGTCCCAGGTCACCGACACCACCAAGAAGGAGAAATGGATGGACCGGCTGGCGGGCGCGGCGCCACCCAGCGAGAGCGGCAAAGTTCTGTTTCAATTGGGCGAACCTTACGGCGTCGCCGTGGATTCCAAAGGGATTGTGTACGTGGCCGACCAGAAGGTGGGCGCGATTTTCATGTTCAACACCGAGACTCGCGAAGCCTACCTCATCAAGAACAAGGTCGACGCCCATTTCGCCCGCATAATCGGCCTGGCCATGGACGACGGGGATCGCCTCTTCGTCTCCGATCCTGCGCTCCGCCACGTACTCGTGCTGGACGCCAAGCACAAGCCGGAGGACGTAATCACCGATGGTATGGTCGAGCCCGGAGGCTTGGCCGTCGACCGCGAGAACCGGCTGCTTTACGTCGCGGACGTCGAGTTAGACCAGGTGCTGGTGTATGACGCCGACTCTTTCAAGCTGCTGCGCAAGCTGGGCACGACCGGACACAAACATGAGCTCACGACTCCGGGCGATTTCGCCAAGCCGACGGGACTGGCGGTAGACGCGGATGGCAATCTCTACGTCTGCGATACGTTAAACGATCGCATCGAGGTCTTCGATGCCGACGGCAAATTCGTCACTGCCTATGGCAAGAACGGCGATGCTCCCGGCTATTTCTCCCGCCCCAAAGGCATTGCCGTCGACAACGATGGCCATATCTGGGTTGCCGATGGCATGCAGGACCGCGTGCAGGTGTTCAATCAGGAGTGGCAATTATTGATCAGCTTCGGCGGCCACGGCCTGTTGCCGGGGCAATTCCAGGGATTGGTCGGCATCGCGATCGACAAGAACAACCGCGTCTTCACCTCTGAGATCTATCCCGGCCGGGTGCAGCAGTTCCGCTACGTTACCGACGCTGAGGCCGAACAGGAGCGCAAGCGTCGGGAAGAGGAGCGCGCGAAGAAAGCCAGCCAGAACCAGTGAGACATTGAGACATTGAATCATTGAGTCATTGAAGGGCGGTTTGCCTTTCGTTGATTCAATGCCTCAATGACTCAATGATTCAATAGCCTCTGTTGTATTTCGCAACGACCCACCCGGACCTCCTGCAACTGCGGATTTTAACCACACGCCCCTGGTAACTGGTGATTTTCCCCCACTGCCTGTGGAATTGGGAATGTCGAGGGCCTCCGCCGCTAACCAGCAATATCAACAGATTCAATGGCTTACAGCCACAACCAAGAGATGCGACCATTTGGGCTTCTTCGGGCGGCCAATTGCATTAACCCTGGGCGAGGGGCGACTGCAGAAGGCGCCCAGGCGCAAGATGCGGCCCACGGCCTAAGCCCCTAGAGATTCTGGGTAGCGCACGAAAAAAAATTCATGGAGGTCGTGAGAAATTTATGAAGAAAGCGATCCTAGTCGTGATGTTCGTTCTGGCGGTCGGGGGTCTGGTGATGGCGCAGACTTATTCGTCACCGGTTGACGTCCTCGGCGCGCACAACAATGGCGGCCGCGGCTGCGCTGGTTGTCACGCTCCGCACAGCGGCTCATTCGGTTCCGGCCACGCCGGCGCCGCCGACACCGGCACCTATGCTCTGTGGGGCCAGGACGCCAGCCCGCTGTACGGCAAGACGATCCAGTTTGGCGACGGCGGCAGCTTTTCCGAAGTTCTGCCCAACGGGATTGCCACTGGAAGCGAAGAAGTGGGCGGCATCCTGCTCTGCCTCAGCTGCCATGACGGCAACGTCACGGCGAAGAACATGATGGTCAACCAGTCCTACGAACAGAGAATTGGCCTGCTGACCAACACCGCTTATGGCAACGGCGCCATCCCGACCCTGCTGGGCAACGACGGATCCGGAGCCGGCAACTACACCAACGATCACCCAGTGGGACAGCTCGCTAACATCTCCACCCGGGCTCCGATGCCGGCGTGGAACGGCACGCAGTTTGTGACCCCGACAGCCGGCCCGTACTTCCAGTTCATTAAGAACTACGGCTGGCCCGCTCTGGCCCCTGGAAAGTGGTCGAACCCCTACGGCGTGACCGCCGGTGGACAGCCCTACGTGCTCTGCACCACCTGCCACAACCAGCATGTGATGACGGTCTACACCTCGAGTGCGGCGAGCCCGATCGCTAACGACGGCGGCGGCAAGTACTATGCCACCTACTTCTTCATCAACGGCCCGTACAATCCGAACATCAACAACGTCGCCAACACCAACGCTCCTTCGACGACGCAGTTCTGCCGCCAGTGCCACTTTGGCGAGTCGAACGAAGCCAACAACACCAACAACATCACGACCGTCTTCCAGTAGACCTGATTGGAGTGCCAAGGGGGAGAGCAAAACTCTCCCCTTTTTTTGTGGAACGGGTAAGCTGGAAGCGATAGAAGAGGCCATATGAAATACCAACTCCCAACCTCCGCAATGCTCAGCCTGGTGCTCGCGGCAGCGTCGGTTCAGGTTGCCTGGGCCCAGGTTGCTTCCCATCAGCCGACCACGGTTGCCAGCCCGGCCACCGCTCAAACCTCGCCGCTGCAGGTAAGCGACAAGCCGGTGGCGCGGGTGAACGGCGTGGTACTGACCGATCGCGACCTGCTGCGCGAGATGTACTCGATCTTTCCCTACGCCCGGCAGCACAACGGATTCCCCAAAGCACAAGAGGCGATGATCCGGCAGGGCGCGCTGGAGATGATCATCTTCGAGGAGTTGGTGTATCAGGAGGCGCAACGGCGCAAGCTGACGGTTCCGGCCGAGAAGTTGAGCGCGGCCCAAGCCGAGTTTCGCAAACAGTTCAACAGTCCCGACCAGTACCAGCAGTATCTGCAAAGCGAGATGAAGGGCTCGGAGCAGCAATTGCGCCAGCAGATCAAGCGCTCGCTGCTGATCGAGCAGGTTTTGAACACTGACGTAGAGCAGAGGTCGGCGGTGACCCCCGCCGAGGTCGCGGCTTACTACGCCAGCCATGCGGCAAAATATCAGGAGCCGGAATCATTCAGCTTCCAGAGCATCTCGATTCTGCCTCCGCTCAAGGCGACGCCGGAGCAGGAGAAAGAGGCAAGAAAGAAAGCCGAGGCGGCGCTGGAACAGGCCAAAGCCACCAAGAGCTATCAGGACTTTGGGCTGCTGGCGGAGAAGGTGTCGGAAGACGATTTCCGCGTGAACATGGGCGACCACCGCGTGGTGACCGCCGACAAGCTGCCGCCGCCGGTGGTCAAGACCCTGCAGGCTATGCAGGCGGGGCAGATCACGGGATTGATCCAGATTGAAACCGCGTTCACCATCATCCGCCTGAATGCGCGCACGCCAGCCCGCAAGCGGCCGCTGTCCGAGGTTCGGAACGATCTGAAGACTGAGCTGCAGAAGAGCAAATACGAGAAGCTGCGTTCGAACCTGGCGAAGCAGTTGCGAGCTAAAGCGAAGATCGAAGTGGTCTAGTCATTGAGGCATTGAGACATTGAGTCATTGAGACATTGAATCATTGAATCAATTCAAACCACTGATTTTCCATTGACTCAATGATTCAATGATTCAATGACTCCATGGCTCAATTTCTTTTATGAATTCTTTGGAAAAGGCGGCTGATTTGAAGCTCAGGACTAAGAGCTTCGCCATTCGCGTGGTCCGGCTTTATCGTTCTCTGCCTCATTCTGCTGATGCGCAGATTCCGGGGAAACAGCTTCTGCGGTCCGCCACTTCGGTGGCCGCGAATTATCGTGCCGTCTGTCGCGCGCGCTCGAAGGCGGAATTCATCTCGAAGATGAGCGTGGTGCTGGAAGAGGCCGATGAAAGCGCGTTCTGGATTGAGTTGCTGATGGAGACCGGAGTTGTCGGTAGCGAAAAGGCGCGCGACCTGCTCCAGGAAACCAATGAACTGGCCGCGATCTTCGGCGCATCCCTGCGGACCTGCAGACAACCCGTTGAATCATTGAGTCATTGAATCATTGAGTCATTGAATCATTGAGCCAATCCCACCTCTCCGCTTGGTTTCTTGTTTGATTCAATGCCTCAATGCCTCAATGATTCAATGGCTGGCTGGCTGCGGGTTTCAACTTGGGAATTGGGTGATATGCCGCACCGGCCCGAATTCCGCTTCTAATCCGGCCACCGTCCCAGCTGCAAATACCTTGTCTTCAACTACATAGAAATATCACCCGGCTCCTCCTTTTGGCAACGATTGTGCCTTTACATCTGGTAAGTGCAAGTAATTTCCGAGCCTCGGGGCAGAAGGGCATTCGCCGAAATGAAGGTTGCGAAGCGCATCATCGGACTGGCGGTTCTGGTGATCGTCCCCTTCGCCTATGCCCAGAATCAAGGCCCAACCCAAAATCCTCAGCTGGCGATCGGCGAGAACACCCGGCTCAGCGCCGGGGGCATGGCAACCTTCGGCTACAGCGGAGACTATGGCGACGCCATTACCGGACAGCACGGGCTGACCTGGGGCTTTGACGGCAAGGTCAACGGCTGCTACTACAATCCCAACTTTCTGTCGTTTACGGCGACGCCGTACTACAACCAGTCGCGGAACGATTCCAGCTACCAGTCGCTGACCGGGGCAAGCGGCATCGACGGGACCGCGAATCTGTTCACCGGCAGCCACTATCCCGGTTCCATCAGCTATCGCTATGACCGGAACACGAGCGGGACGTTCGGCGTTGCCGGACAGCCCAACTTCACTACGATCGGCAAGAACCAGGGCTTCGGCATCAACTGGAGCGCATTGCTGCCGGGCTTGCCTACACTCTCGGTGGGATACACGCAGGGCGAAGGCAGCGGCACCATCTTTGGCACAAGCGAGCAGACCACCTCCAACTCCAAGCTGTTCAACGTGCGCTCGAACTACTCGATTGCAGGGTTCCAGCTGAACGCCTTTTTCAATCGCAACAGCACGGGCTCGCAATTTCCGGAGTTCCTCTCCGGTCAGCAGGAGACAGTGGAGAACTCGGTTGGGCACGATGTGGGATTCGGAGCGCAACACGAACTGCCTTTCCACGGCCAGTTCTATGTCAACTACGACCGCGCGTCCGCCGATGCCAACTATTTCTCGACTGCAGGCCAGAACTCAAACAACACCAGTTACACCGACGACCTCGTCAATGCGGGCGCGAGCTTCCATCCCACGCAAAAACTCACCCTGAACCTCACGGAAAACTTCACCAGCAACCTGAACGGATATCTGTCGCAGAGCCTCAGCAGCACCGGAGCGCCGGTCGAGGGTCTGAGCCTGGGATCGGGCGCGCACTCCTCGACCTTCGGTGGAGGCGCCACCTATCAATTTACCCGCTTCCTCTCGGCAACCTCGCAGGCCACCTACTATGACCAGGAGTACTTCGGCAAGAGTTACACCGGCACCTACGTCAGCGGCACGCTGAACTACGGGAAGCGGCTGCTGGATATGTTCACGTTCTCCGGTTCGGTGATCGATAGCAGCAACGGGCAGGGCACGAACGCGGTGGGCTTCGTGGGCAATGTGAACTTCTTTCACCGCTTCCAGGGCTGGCAGCTGGCGGGTGTCTTCAGCTATGCGCAGAATGTGCAAACCCTGCTGGTCACCTACACGACCTCGTATTATCAATACAGCGGGAACGCGCATCGCCACTTGCCCGGCGGGCTGCAATGGACCGCAGCCTTCAACGGAACGCACAGCGGGCTGACGAACTACCAGGGCACCAGCAGCGCCAGCGAGAGCTACTCCACCACGTTCGGTTCCCGCAGGTTTACGCTCAACGGCAACTACACCCAGTCGAGCGGGATTTCGCTGCTGGGCGTAGGCGGATTCGTACCGGTCACGACGACTCCAGGAGCCAGCGATTTCATCACCTTCGGGGGATCGAGCTACGGCGGCGGACTCTCAGTGACGCCGACGCGGCGGCTGGTGCTGGCAGGAAGCTACAGCCGCGCCATCAGCAATACCCTCGGACAGACCATCTCGCACAACAATACGGCGATCTACAACGCGCAGTTGCAGTACCATCTACGGAGGATCGGACTGCAGGCCGGGTACACACGCTTCACGCAGGGCATCAGCGCCGTGGGGCTTCCCGCCAACTCGACATCGTATTTTGTGGGTGTATCCAGATGGTTCGACTTCTTCTAACGGGACGGGGCAGGCGGGTTTTGAGCGTCGGGCTCGCCGCGGGCGTCATAGCCATGGGCGTGATGGCCACGCTGGCCACGCTGCCGCCGCCGGCCCGAGCCGCGAAACACACCAAAGAGACCCTGCCGCTGGCCGCGCCCGATCTGCTCATGGACGGCGGGCGCAAGCTCTCCTTTGAGCGCGCTTTCAGCCTGGAACGCGAGGTCAAACCCAAACGGAGCTTCTGGACGCGCGTGGTGGACGCGATTGCGGGCCAGCCCGACTTCCACTATCTGGTCAGTCCCTACGCGGTGGTGACCGACTCGCGCGGGCGCGTCATCGTGACCGATGTTTCGGCGGTCGGCGTGCACATCTTCGACTTCGACCAGCAGAAGTACAAGTTCATCTCGCGCCGCGACGCGGGAAAAGATCCCATGCTCACGCCGCAGTGCGTGGCCGTCGACGCCCAGGACAACATCTACGTGACCGATTCGCAGACGGGCAAGATTTTCGTCTTCGACCCCAGCGGCAAATACCGCCGCGTAATCGGAAGCCTGAAGGGCGGGGAAGGATATTTCAAGCGTCCCACGGGAATCGCGGTGGATTCGGCGGCGGAGCGCATTTATGTCAGCGACACGCTGCGCAACAAGATTTTCATGATGGATATGCAGGGCAGCATCCTGCGCACCATCGGCAAGACGGGCACCGGCGAGGGCGAGTTCAACCTGCCCACCGAGCTGCGTTTGAACGGGCAGGATCTGGCGGTGGTCGACACCATGAATTTCCGGGTGCAGGTCTTCGACCGCTCAGGCACGTTCCGCTATGCCATCGGCAAGGTGGGAGACGGCGCGGGATGGATGTTCCGGCCGAAAGGAATCGGTTTCGATTCCGAAGGGCACCTCTACGTGGTCGATGGGGTGTGGGGCCTGGTGCAGGTTTTCGACGAGCAGGGACAGCTGCTCTACTACTTTGGGGGAAAGGGAACTGGAGCTGAGCAGTTCCAGTTGCCCACGGGGCTGTACATCGACCATCACGATCGCATCTACGTGGTCGATTCCTTCAACCGGCGGGTGCAGGTGTTTCACTACTACGGAATCGGCCCGGTGGCGGAGGGGAGGAAGCAGCCATGAAGACGCTCTCCGCGTTCGTCTGCGTCGCGCTGGCAGGAGCGATGACTGCCGTCTCAAGCCTGGCGCAGGCGCCGCAGCCCACAGGCGACGTGCTGGGCATGCACAACATGACCTTGTCGAGCGGTGCTTCCGCATACACGCAAGGAAGCCTGGGCTGCACATTTTGCCATGCTCCGCACAGCGGGCTGGGCGCCAACACTCCGCTGTGGAACCAGAAGCTTTCGCAGAAATCGTACGTACCCTACACCAGCACCACCAATCCCAACCAGGGCAACACGCAGCCCACCTTGGGAGTGACGAGCAGCCTGTGCCTGAGCTGCCATGACGGAACCGTGGCCGTGGGACAGTCCGCGGTCTACGGCCAGCTGCCCGTGAACGGATCGTTGAACGCTGCAGATTCCTTTGGCACTACGCTGACCGGCTCACACCCGTTCAGCCTGGTGACGCCGTTGAAAGACGCCTCGAACCTGGTGGCCACGCTGGCTTCCGGCGGCAAGACTGCCGATCCGACAGGAGCGGTCAAGCTGATCAAGGGCAACATCGAGTGCACCAGCTGCCATGATCCGCACGTTCAAAGCACCGACAAGATCGCGCAGAATTTCCTGGTGCGCGACAGTTCCAAAGGCCAGATGTGCCTGGCCTGCCATGATCCAAACCGGGTGGTGCAGGGGCAGGTGAATCCGCTGGCCGGGTTCACCACCAGCATTCATGCGACGGCGGCGAATCAGGTTTCGCCTGACGCCCACGCCGGGCAATACCCGACGGTGGGCGTGAACGCCTGCACATCCTGCCACATGGAGCACAATTCGATCGCCCCGGCGCGATTGTTGCGGCCGGCGGTGCCGGCGGCAACGTCAACTGATCCGGCGACGCAGGATTGCATGACCTGCCACGGCGGCGGGACGTATCTGTCGCCGGCGATTCCCAACGTCATGGCGGAGCTGGCGAAAGTCAGCCACCCCCTGCCTTCGGGGAACAACTTCCACGACGCGGCCGAGCCCGCGGTGCTCAACAATAACCGGCACGCCACCTGCGTCGATTGCCACAGCGCGCACAGCGGCAATCCGGAGGTGCAGTTTGCGGCGCCACCGGCCATTCGCCCGCCGCAGCAGAACGCAACCGGCGTGAGCGCGCTCGACGGTGTCACCGTGCTGGCCCCGGCGGTCAATCAATATGAAACCTGCCTGCGTTGTCACGGGCCCAGCATCGGCAAGCAGCGGCTGATCATCTACGGCTATTCGCCGATTCGGATGGTGACGGCGGCTGATCCTTTGAACGTAATTGCGGAATTGGCGGCAACGGCGACTTCGAGCCATCCCGTGACTCATCCCCGCTCAAGCGCGCTGCCCCAGCCCAGCCTTCTGGTGAACATGCTCGACCTGAAAGGACTGCCGTCCGTGCGCCTGGTGGGCACGCAGATTTTCTGCACCGATTGCCACAACAGCGACGACAATCGCGAGTTTGGCGGCGCCGGACCGAATGGTCCGCACGGCTCCATCAATTCCCACTTGCTCGAACGCAACTATCAGTTCAGCCAGGCGGCGACTCCCGGCGGGCCGGTGACGAATCTGTTTCCCAATCCGGATACCAGCGTGGCCGGGCCGTTCTCGATGTGCGCCAAGTGCCACAACCTGACCCAGATTTTTGCCAACACCAGCTTTTCGCAGCACAATCTGCACACCCATCAGTATGGCTTCAGCTGCTCGGTCTGCCACACGGCGCACGGCATGGGAGCCAATTCGCCCACTGTGACCGGCGACCGCCTGGTGAATTTCGACGTCAACGTGGTGGGACAGAACGGCGCCGCTCCCATCGCCTACAACCGCAGCACGAATACCTGCACGCTGATGTGCCACTCGGTGGCGCACAATGCCGACGGCAGCGTGGCCGCTGCGGCGGCGACGAAACCCAGGATTAAGATCAGATGAGCCCGGTTTGGAATGGGGCGCTATCTGCGCCGCACTTCGTTTTTCCGGCCGCATGGTGTTCTCGATGGAGAACAGCTGCGCGGAGACCGGCAGGGCTGGAACCCTGATCTGAGGACGTGGTTAGGCCCACGAAATCGGATCGGACCCAGCCCTGCATTGCGCCAGGAGAAAGCGCGCGGGACAAGCGATCCGTACTTGGGACGAGTGAACGATGGCTGCATCCACTGAACCCGCAGTGACCGATGCCGCCGCGAAGCCCGCGGCGAATGGCAAGCATCCGAGCCGCAAGCGGCTGTGGGCGCAGATCGCCACAGCCGTCATCGCGCCCGTGCTGTTGCTGGTCCTGAGCGAAGCGGCGCTGCGCCTGTTTGGGGTGGGGTTTGCGACGGACCTGACCGTTCCTTGCACCGTGCAGGGCCGAGCAGCAGCGTGTTACAACCTGTTTTTCCCTGCGCCATTTTTTCCGCCGGGCATGATCAAGACGCCGCAGGCCTACGCGATTCCTGCCGAAAAACCGGCAGGCACATTCCGGATTTTTGTTCTGGGAGAATCGGCGGCCATGGGCGATCCCGATCCGGCCTACGCCTTCAGCCGCTACCTGGAAGTCATGCTGCGCACCCGCTATCCGCAGATGAAATTCGAAGTCGTGAATACGGGCAGCGTTGCCATCAATTCGCACGTCCTGCTGCCGATCGCTGAGGGCCTGGCCAAACAGCAACCCGACGTTTTCATCATTTACTCCGGCAACAACGAAGTCGTCGGCCCCTATGGGCCGGGCACGGCGTTGACTTCCGGAGGCATGAACCTGCACGTGATTCGCGGCGGAATCGCGCTGCGTTCCACGCGCATTGGCCAGTTGCTCACGAAGGTGGGCACGCAGAAAAAAGAGTGGGGCGGCATGGAGATGTTTCTCGACAAGCAGGTGCCCGAGACTTCTCCGCTGATGAAGTACACGTATTCGAACTTCGAGCAGAACCTGCGCGACACGATTGCCGCGGCGCGGCGCTCGGGGGCGCGGGTGATCGTCAGCACGGTGGCGACGAATCTGAAAGATTGCGGACCGTTTGGCTCGCAGCACCGCGATGACCTGAGCCCGGACGATCTGCGCCGCTGGACCGCGCTGCTGCAGCAGGGAACTGACTTCGAGAGCGCCCGTTCGTGGGCGGAGGCGTTGCAGGCCTATTATGCGGCGGCAAAGATCGACGATCAGTTCGCCGAGCTCGAGTTCCGCATGGCGCGCAGCCTGTGGATGCAGGGAGACTACGCCGGAGCGAAACAGCATTTCATGGCGGCGCGCGATCTGGATACGCTGCGCTTTCGCGCCGACAGCCGCATCAACGAGATCAACCGCTGGGTGGCGGGGTCGGCGGGCGCGGAGCTGGTCGATGCGGAGCAGATTTTCGCGCAGCAGAGTCCGAATGGAATCATCGGCAGCGAGCTGGTGTATGAGCACGTGCACATGACTCCGCTCGGAAACTATCTGCTGGCGCGGGCAATGTTTCTGCAGATTGCGAGCAAGCTGCCTCGGGCCTCGGGATCCACGCCGCCGGCAGACGCCTCGCAAGCAGCGGCTCAGGCTGGCGTTCCGTCGGAGGCGGAGTGCGAAAAGCTGCTCGCTCTTACCGGGCACGACCGCACGCGCATTGCGTCGGAAATGCTGCAGCGCCTGCAGCGGCCGCCATTCACCGATCAGCTGAATCACTCGGATCAGGTGCTGCGCCTGATGTTTCAGGTGCAAGGGCCGGAGGAGAATCCCGCTGACACCGCCATGCAGTATCAGTGGGCGATCGCGCAAAAGCCCGACGACCGCGTTCTGCGCTACAACTTCGGTTTGTTCCTCTTCGGCCACAACCGCGACGCGGCAGTTGAGCAGTTGCGCCTGGCGCGGCCTTGGGACGGGTTTCCCGTGTTCACGCCGGATGGCATGCAGGTGGAGTAGTTTTCAGCTTGATAGTCGGGACTAGCGCGCGCTGTGCTCTTCGGCGCAGGAAGTCGCGCCGTTCCATGTGGCGTACCGGCAGCGCCAGCGGAAACCGTTAGGATCGTGCCGGCCATATCCCCACACCCTCACATAGAGCACATCGTCTTCCAGTCGCGAGGCCTCGATGAAGACGTGATTGTTCTCCTCGAGTGCGGGCCGCATTTCGTAAGGCACAAGGCGGATCAGAGTGGGCTTGTCGAGCACCACGGGGCTGTCGGGGTTGGTTGCGGAGAAGATCATCGCCCGGGAAGTCGTCTTGGCCACATATTGCGTAACGACGAGGAAGTCATCCTTGGACCACGTGACGGCGGCCACACCGACGTAATCGCAGAGCTTGCGGGAACGGCCGGTGGCGGTCTCGATCAGCCAGAGCGAATGGAAGGTGCCGACAAACTCCGATGCGTCGGCCTCGCGCTCTGCGTTGCGCACGACAAACCGGTGATCGGGTGAGGCCAATTCACCCGCCTTGGGAAATACGACAAAGGCAGCCGCGAAGGCCTGCACAACCGCAAAAGCAGCGATCGCAGGCGCGATGAGGACGATCCGCGAAAGGCGCATCCCGCAACCTCCCCGCTTTTATTGGACTTGACCGGGGCTGATTTGGCAGTGATCGCGATCACGGCATTCATCCCTTGTCGGCACGGCGCGATTCAGCACGAAGGGAAAGGAGGAATCACGCTGTGTTTAGAACTGCCGATACATGAATTGGGCGGCGCTCGGGCCGCGGGTGAAGGTCACGAACAGCAGGAAGATCAAGACAAGCGCGTACAGCGGTGGGAGCCAGTACCAGCGCCAGCGCGCCAACCAGGCGATGAAGCCCTGCGAATCCCGAGGCGCCAAATTTCCCGGCGCCTCCACTTCGGCCGGATACGGATCCAACGCGGCGATCACCAGCATCACGATCGCATATCCGGCCGCCAGGGCTGCCACCATCAGATACAGGCTGCCGCTCAGAATGTGCGAACCGTAACTTGCGGGCGAGAGAATGGCTGACAGCATTGCGCGCGCCTGGGACAGGGAATTGGCGCGGAAGAAGATCCATCCCAGGTTGATCAGCGCCATGGTGACGATCCAGGAAAACAGAGCCCAGAGCGGCGCCCAGCTTTTTTGAGAGGGCTCCCACCCAACTTTGCGCTCGACTTGCTGCAGTTGCCGATGCGCGACCAGCAGCACTCCGTGATAGCAGCCCCACAGGAGAAACAGCAGGCTGGCCTTGTGCCACAGGCCGAACGCGACCATCGAAATCACCAGCCCGAGATTGCGCCACCACATTTCGCGGCGCAGCGTGGCCAGCGGCAGAAACAGGTAGTCGCGAATCCAGAAGGAGAGCGACATGTGCCAGCGCGTCCAGAAGATGGATGGAGTGGTCGAGTGAAACGGGCGCGCGAAATTCTCGGGCACGGCGAAGCCCAGCATTTTGGCCGCGCCGATGGCGATGTGCGAGTAGCCCGCGAAATCCATGAAAAGCTGCAGGCCGTAGCCGAGGGCGAGGCAGCAGACGTCGGCGCCGGTCCAGCGCGTCACGTGGTCGAAACCGCTGGTGATGCCGTCGCCCGAAAGGATTCCCTGTCCCAGGAGTTTGGCGAATTGCATCATCAGGACCCCGGTGGCGATACGGCGGAAGCCGGCTCCGATGTCCGCCCAGTGAGTCAACTCTTGCGAGCGGAACTGCGGCAGCATGTCCGGCAGGCGGCAGATCGGTCCCGAGATGGTGACGGGAAAGAACACCATGTAGAGGGCGAACTCGAAGAACGTTGGGTCGAGCTCTTCTTCGCGGTAAAGATCGAACAGGTAGCTCATCGCCTGGAACGTCCAGAAGGAGATGCCAAGCGGCAGCGCCAGATGCGAGAAGCGCTGCAGGGAAGAGAGAGGCAGACGCACCGCGGCTTCCGGCAGGTACTTGAAAGCGCCGAGCAGCGCGAGGTTCAGGAGAATGCCGAGGGTCAGTAGGACTCCCGACGGTTGGCGGCGAAGTCCAGATTTCAAGTAACGGCCCACTAGGAAGTTCATCGCCGTGGAGGCGAGCAGGACGGCGGCGAACCAGATTCCCCAAGTCAGGTAGAGGGCGTAGCTGGCGATCAGTAGAACGGCCTGCCGCAGGGCCCGCGAGCGGACTTTGGCGAAGACCGCCGCGCACAGCAGAAACAGCAGGCCATAAAGAATTGCTTGGAGCAACGTTCCTCCGTGATCTGGGCACGCCGGCTTTTCAGCCGTTCGCGGGTCCAAAAACGACCACCAGGGCTGAAGCCCACATCGATTCCGTGCCGCTGACGCGGCGCTGAAGCGCCGCTCTTCCACGACGGCGCATTCGTCCGTTCCTTCGCGTTCGTCCGTTTCTTCGCATTCGTCCCTTCCTTCGAAGTGGACCGATCCTTCGAAGTCGACCGAATCAGCCGACAAGAATAGCGGGGCGCGTCTCGGGTTACAAGAACGCCTAGGTCATAGTAGTTTCCTAAATCGCCAAACCACGAAGGACACGAAGTTGCACGAAGGCAAAAGTGTCGCTGACCTCCTTCCTGTCTTAGGGGCCTTGATGGTGAAATTAGGACACCACCTAGGTCATCGAAGGCGTGCACTACAATGACGTGTGCCCGGCTACCGCACCCTCATCGACGCGCTCGACGCCGCCCCCGCCGATCGTCCGTTTGTGACGGCATGGATCGATGAAGACGAGCAGGAGACTCTGACGTTTGCCGAGTTCCGCGCGCAGGCCCGCGCGCAGGCGGGCTTTCTGCACGGGCATGGTCTTGCGGCCGGCGACGGGGTGGTCATCATTATGCCGCAGGGCATCCTGGCGATGACGACATTCGCCGGCGCGATGATGCTGGGCGCGGCGCCAACGTTTCTCGCCTATCCCAACTTCAAGTTCGAGCCCGCGAAATATCGCTCCGGGCTGGCTGGGGTGACGGCAAACCTCAGGGCCAGTGCGGTGGTCATCGACGAAGAGTTCCCCGACGAGATGCTCGGCCATGTGTCCATCGGGGAGGGAACAAAACTGCTGCGCGCGGGAAGCGGAAAGAGTTCTGAGGACGAGCGCCGTCTTCCGGACTCGCAGTTTGAAGCTCACGGGATCAAAGCCGAGAGTATTGCGTTCATCCAACACTCGGCGGGCACGACCGGACTGCAGAAGGGCGTGGCTCTGACGCACGCGGCGGTGCTGCGGCAACTCGAACACCTGGCCGGCGCGCTGCAGATCGACGGCGCCGCGGATCGCATTTACAGCTGGCTTCCCCTCTATCACGACATGGGGCTGATCGCCTGTTTCATGCTGCCCATGGTCTCGCACGTCCCGGTGGTGCTGCAGTCGCCGCTCGACTGGGTGATGCATCCGGAAACTGCGCTTGAGATCATCAGCGAGCACAAGTGCACGCTGGCGTGGATGCCGAATTTCGCTTTTCAGTTCGTGCCGCGGCGCATGCCGCCGGACCGCCGTGCACAATATGATCTGTCGTCGCTGCGCGCGCTGGTGAATTGCTCTGAGCCGGTGCGCGCGAGCAGCATGCGCGAGTTTCAGACTGCTTTCGCGCATGCGGGATTGAGAAAGAGCGTCCTGCAATCCTCTTACGCCATGGCGGAGAATGTCTTTGCCGTAACTCAATCGGACATCGCGCGATCTGGCGGCCCGCCTTGCCTTTGGGCTGACGGCCAGCAGTTTCGCGGCGCCCATCGCATCGTGCCGGTTGCCGAAGGCGCGCCGGGGGCGATGGCGTTCACCTCGTCGGGCCAATTGCTGCCCCATCATGAAGTGAAAATTGTGTCCGAATCTGGCGCTCCGCTGGGCGATGCGCGCGCGGGCGAAATTCTGATCAAGAGTGATTGCCTGTTTTCCGGCTACTACAACCGTCCTGACCTGACCGCGCAGGCGCTGGCCGACGGCTGGTATCGCACGGGCGATCTCGGCTTCACGCTTGAGGGCGAACTTTACGTCGTCGGACGCAAGAAAGACCTGCTGATCATCGGCGGCGAAAACATCTACCCACAGGATATCGAGGAGATTGTCGCCGGACATCCTGCGGTTCACGACGGCCGCACGGTCGCCATGGGCGTGTACAATCCCGATCTCGGGACCGAAGACATCGTGGTCGTTGCAGAATTGGAGAATGAGGATCTGCTCACGAACGCCGTCGCGATCGAGCAGGAGATTCGCGCCCGCGTTGTCGCCGGCATGGGCGTGGCGGTGAAGACGATCTTGCTCAAGCCGCCGAAGTGGATCGTAAAGAGCACGGCGGGGAAGGCAGCGCGTTCAGCCACGCGCGAGAAACTGTTGGCGGAGCATCCGGAGCTCAACCCCGGGACAGATTAGACCAGCGGATCGCTCACATCGCATTTGCAGCACCCACCAACATGACTCCAGAGTCGCAGCAGATGATCAAACACATTCGCGGGCTGATCCGCAAGCCGGGCGTCGCCCTCGACGAGAACACTCCGCTGGTTTCCTCCGGGCTGATCGACTCGATGGCGCTGGTGGACCTGCTGGTGAAACTCGAAGACCTCACCCACATGCGCATTCCGGCGGGCAAGGTGCAGCCGAAGGACCTCGACACGGTGGCGAAGATGTTGGCAACGGCCGAGCGCGTGGGGAAGCTGCGCCGCTGAGAGGCGCTCCGAGTCCGGGTTACGGGCTCTACGATTTGAGCCTGGTTAGCCAACAACACAACTCGGCGGTGACCGGCGTCACTGACAGCTGTCAGGAGGGAAGATGAGGATCAACTCGTGATGCGCATCGCCTCGCCGAAGAACTCACTCCCATCACGGGACGCAACCCCAGAGGCAACCCGACTCACGCTTCTTCCGAATTGGCCGGTTCGCAGCGGACTTCTCCCACTCCTGCTTCCGTGCCTTCTATGGTTTCTGGTCTCGCCAGCGACGCTGGCCCAGGTGTCGCAAGACCCCGGCGCGGCGGCGGTGTTTGCCGCGCAAGGCGGCAACGCGACTGTGCATTTGACGCGCATCTACCTGACGCGCCAAAAGAAGAGCCTCAGCAGCACGCTGGAGAGGCCGGAATTGCGCGGCAGCACAACATCGGCCGGGGCGGCGGCCAGCGCCGCGGCCGGCGGAGGCCCCGATCCTCAGTACTACGGCGGGCCGGTGATCTCGAATGTGCAAGTCGTGGTGGTGTACTGGGGAAACGGTGTCAGCTCGGTGGCCACAACTGCAATTCCCGGCTTCTACAGCGCGGTCACGAACAGCAACTTCATGGACATGCTTTCCGAATACAGCACGAACGGAGTGACGCCGGTTGGCGGGGGCCCTCCCGGCGACCAGTCGATTGGGCGCGGCACTTTGAACAGCGTGTTCACCATCACGCCGTCTGCCGCCAACTCCGGTACGACCGTCGACGACAGTCAGGTTCAGGCCGAACTGCTGGCGCAGATCGCAGCCGGCAAACTGCCGGCGCCCGCCACCGACAGCACTGGCCTGGTCACTACGCTGTATATGACCTACTTTCCGCCTGGGGTTACGATCACGCTGCAGGGCGCTTCGAGTTGCGTCGACTTCTGTGCGTACCACGGCGCCGTCAGCTACAACGACCTGGATGTTGCCTACGGCGTTCTGCCCGACATGGGGCCGACCTCTGGTTGCTATACCGGCTGCGCCGAGGGCACGGAATTTCAAGACCTGGCGACCGTGTCCTCTCATGAGATGGCCGAGGCCATTACCGATACGGGTGTCGGACTGGCAACGGTTCTTGGGCCGCCATTGGCCTGGTACGACGTCAACTTCGGCGAGACCGCCGACATCTGCAACGCCAGCGGCGATCCCGCCAATCAGGCGGTGCTGCCGGGAAGCGGCTACACCGTGCAGAAGATCTGGTCGAACCTGCAGCAGGATTGCGTCAGCGCGCCGCCGACATTCACCCTGTCCGCTCCCGCGAACGTGCTTGCGGGGACTCCGTTCACGGTCACACTGTCGGTGCAGAGCAGCACCGGAGCCGCGCTCAGCCCGCCCTATGAGGGCACGGTGGAGTTCACCAGCAGCGACAGCGCGGCCGTTCTGCCACCGAACTACACTTTCACCCCGAACGACAACAACACGCACACCTTCAGCAACGCCGCCGTTTTGAAGACCACCGGCGCGCAGACCATTACTGCTACCGATACGCACTCCGGCGGCTTTACCGGGTCCGCGCAGGTGGGCGTCACCGCCCACACGTCGCCTTATTTCTCCCTCGCCGTGCCAGCCACGGCAGTCTTAGGGACGCCCTTCAGCTTCACCGTGACGGCCCTGGCTGCGTCGGGCAGCCTCAACCCTGCTTATAGCGGGACAGTGCATTTCACGAGCTCGGACCCGCAAGCGACTTTGCCCCCTAGTGCAACTCTGGCCAATGGCGTGGGCACGTTCAGCGCCACGCTGCATACCTCAGGCAGCCAAACCATCGCCGCCACCGACACCGTGAACCCGGCGATCACCGGCTCTTCGACGGGCATCGCGGCTTCGGGAGCGGCGACTCACTTTGCTGTGGTTACACCGGCTTCGGCGGCGACGGGTTTTGCGTTCACTTTTACGGTCTCGGCGCTGGATCAATTCAACAACACCGCGTCGACCTATAGCGGCACGGTGCACTTCACCAGCTCCGACGCGCAGGCGCTCCTGCCCGCGAACGCCACTCTGACCAGCGGCATGGGGACGTTCAGCGCGACCATCAACACGAAAGGCACACAAACCCTTAGCGCCACCGATACTGTGAACAGCACGATCACCGGCACGTCGCCGGGGATCGCCACCTCCGGCTCGGCCACGCACTTCGCCGTAGTCGCTCCGGGTTCTGCCACGGCAGGAACCGCGTTTACCTTCGTGGTCACTGCACTCGATTCATCCGGCAACACGGCGCCCACCTACAGCGGTACGGTGGCCTTCAACAGTTCCGACGGGATGGCGGTCTTGCCGGTCGGCTCGACTCTGACCAACGGCACGGGCTCGTTCAGCGCAATCCTCAAAACCGCAGGAGCGCAAACCATCACTGCGACTGACACGGTGACCAACACCATCACCGGCGTCTCCGGCAACATCTCCGTGATCGTTGTACCCCCCGCGGCAGTGCCGACATTCTCCCCCAACCCGGGAACCTACAACACGCCGCAGACCGTCAACATCGCGGATTCGTCTTCGGGCGTGGCCATCTACTACACCACCAACGGTTCCACGCCGACGACCGCGTCCAACGTGTACGCCGGGCCGCTTACCATCTCGACGACCACGACCCTACAGGCCATCGCCGCCGGGCCCACGAATGCGCCCAGTTCGCCCGCGTTCGGGATTTACAAGATTGTGGCCCTGGCGCCGACGTTCTCGCCCAACCCTGGAACTTACAACACGCCGCAGACGGTTACGATGGCCGACGCATCGCCGGGCGTGAGTATCTACTACACGACCGACGGCACGGCGCCGACGACTTCCTCCGCTCCATACACGGCGCCTATTGCGATCTCCGCGACCAGGACGCTGCAGGCGATCGCCAGCGGAAACGGGTATGCGGCGAGTTCGGCGGCGTTCGGCATCTATACCATCGCGGCCCTGGCGCCGTCGTTCTCGCCGAATCCTGGAACGTACGGCACGCCGCAAACGGTTACGATCACCGACGCCTCGCCGGGAGTCAGCATCTACTACACCACCAACGGCACCGCGCCGACGACTTCCTCGCCTCGATATACGGGACCGGTCACGATCTCGAAGACGACCAAACTGCAGGCGATCGCGGCCGGAAACGGGTATTCCGCCAGCGCAGACGCCCTCGGGATCTACGGCATCGCGGCCGCAGCGCCGACCTTCGCGCCGGGTTCCGGCAGCTATGCCACGCCGCAGTCGGTTGCGATCAGGGATGCGTCGCCGGGAGTGACGATTTACTACACCACTAACGGCTCGACTCCTACGGCAAAGTCCGCCAAGTACACAGGCCCGATCACGGTCTCTACCAGCGGCACGGTTCGCGCCGTCGCCGCCGGCAACGGCTTTACGATGAGCGCCGTGAGCTCCGCCACCTACACCATTGCGACCGCAGCCACCCCAACCTTCTCGCCGCTTCCCGGCACATATGGAGGCCCGCAATCGGTGACCCTCACCGACTCATCGCCGGGCGTCACCATTTACTACACCACCGACGGCTCAACGCCCACGACTGCATCCCCGAAGTACACGATGCCGATCACCATTTCCGCGACCACGACGCTGCAGGCGATCGCTGCGGGCAATGGGTTTCCTGCGAGTTCCGTAGGCGGAGGCGTCTACAGGATTGCCACCGCAGTGCCGGCCTTTTCGCCGAATCCGGGAAACTACAACACGCCGCAAACGGTGACAATCACCGATGCGACGCCCGGCGTCACCATCTACTACACCACCGACGGTTCAACACCAACGACTTCCTCGTCGCGCTATGCCGGACCCATCACCATCGCGACCACTACGACCTTGCAGGCGATCGCTGCCGGGGGCGGGTTTCCGGCCAGCTCGGCTGCGTTCGGCATTTACCGGATTACGGCGCAGGCGCCGACCTTCTCGCCGAATCCCGGAAACTACAGCAGCCCACAGACGGTGACGATCAGCGACGCCTCGCCCGGGGTCACGATCTACTACACGACTGACGGCTCGACGCCCACCACGTCGTCGCCGCAATACACCGGCGCCGTCACCATATCGGCGACCACAACTTTGCAGGCCATCGCCGCCGGCAACGGGTTCGCGGCCAGCGCCGAGGACTTTGGCATTTACAGGATCACGCCGTGATCGGGCTGAGGGTGATGCTCTGGGTTGAGCCTTACTACAACCCGTCTCGCGAATGGTTTTGGGAAGGGCACGACTTTCAGTCGTGCCGTCAAGGGCCGCATTAATGCTGGGCTTTAGCCCCTGAGGTGAGCAGTTCTTCTCTCCGGGCCCTGGAGACGAGTTCTAGTTGGTTGGGATGGGCAGCGACTGCTGCTTCTGCGCTTCGGCAATCATCTTCTCCACCGCGGCCTTTTTGTCGTCCGCCAGGGTGGGATTCAGTTTCAGCAACTTCTGCCACGCCGTCACCGCACCCGCGGGATCGTTCTTCCCCTGCAACCGGATCATCCCCAGATTGAAAAGCGCGTTGGCATCCTTGGGGTCATAGCTGAGCGCTTGCTGCAGTTGCTGAACCGCGCCATCGGCGTCGCCTTGATAGAACAGGCAGGAGGCCAGATCGGTGCGCGCGGCCACATTCTTGGGATTAGCGTCCACAGCCTTCTGGTAGTAGTCGGCCGCCGCTTTGAACTGATGCGTGGACTTGTAGATCATTCCGACCTGGTTGAGCAGATCGGAGTTGTTGGGATCGGTCTTCAATTTGGCCAGCAGCGGTTCAGCCTGCTTGTCCGCCATCCGCTTCATGTCTTCGAGACTCGGCATCTGGGGATGTCCGCCCGCGGAGGCTCCTGCGGCCGGGGATGCATCAGCAGGTGCTGGTGATCGCACCGGCTGCGACTGCGAACCGCGGAACAAATAACCCAGCGCCACGCCGACGAGCAGGCAGACGACTGCCATGGCGTAGGCTTGCAATGACTTCCAGCCTTGCGGTACGGGTTCGGCTTCGTTGCTCATGAGTCCTGTGCCGCTCGCTCCCGGCGATCGTTCGCGGCCGATAAACCGGCGCCTCCGTGGGCAGAGAATTCCAGGCGCACGCGGAGCCCTCGGCATCATGGCATGCTTTGCCGGGGTTTTCAATTGCGCGGCGGTGTCCTGATTTCACCACGAAGGACACAAAGAACACGAAGGAGGTCAGCGACACTTTTGCCTTCGTGCAATTCGTGCCCTTCGTGGTTTGTCGATTTAGGACGCTACTGCCCCGCTATCGCTGTTCCGTCAAGGATGCAGGCCCGAGCTGACGGCTGGCTGCGTCCCGCGCCTCTTCCTCCGCGAGCATCTGCATACGCTCCCAATCTGGCCGCAGCGCCATGGCCTTGATGTGGAAATGCGACTCCCGGGGCGCGTCATCGACGCGAATCAGCATTTCGTTTTTCTGCAGGCGGAAGCGCGTGACCTCTGCCAGAGGCAGGAGTTGGTCGGCAGTCTTACCGCTGATCACGTACACGACTTTATCGGTCACCAGCACGTATTCGGGGCAGAGTTCCCGCTCCGCTTTGTCCGCTCCGGACATGACCGAGATGAACCCGTGCTGCGGCCCCAGGCAATCCGTCATGCGCATGCGGATGATGGTTCCTTGCTGGTGGTTGTGGGTTTGCGCTGCCAGCAGCGCGGGTGCAGCGAGAAGAATGCAGCCAAGCAGAATTCGTTTCATGGGCCCCTAACTACCGCATCTGGTTTGGATAGAAGTATCCGCTCCGGGTGCGGAACTGCAGGTTCTGGTTGTGTGTGGGAAGAATCCGTAGAGCGTGAAAGCCGGATGTCCGGCTCGGCAGTCGATAGCTGATCGTGTAACTGGCGTGGAAGTCTTCGAGAATCGCATCCAGCGCTCGGCGGGCGCCGTCTCGCAGCGGGAAATAGCGCCCGCCGGTCGCGCTCGCCAGAGTCTGCAAGATCACCGCGCCCCGCGATGAATCCGAATCGCTCAGCCCGATGCTGTCAATGTGAACGTCAGCCGCCAGCGCGGCCTGGATGGCATTGTTCAGCGAGTTCCGGCTGATCGTGTCCTCGCCGTCGGAAAACAGAATGAGAACCTTTTCCGCATCGGGATCGCCGTGTTGGCCCAGGTAGTCCGAGGCAAAGGCGACGGCATCGTACAGAGGAGTCAGTCCGCCGGTTCGGGTTGGGGCGAGGCGCTCCCCATCCGGACTGCGGCACTCTCCGGCGCAAACCAAAGTTGGTTGCAGTCCCGAGAACGAGAACAGGGAAAGATGTTCCTGCGGAACTCCGGCTGTGCCCGAGATCAGGTCCAGACTGTTGGCCATCTCGCGCCGGAAGCGCGGCGCGACCGATTCGCTGGCATCGACGAGGATAGCGACGTCGAGCTTGGTCCAGCCGGAGCGCGCGAAGCTTCGAAAATCGCGCACCACGATGTCCTGGTCGACGACGGCGAAGTCGCCGGCTGCGAGGGTCGCGACTCCGTGGTTGTTCTGATCCGTAGCGGAAAAACTGATGCGCACCTCCGCCACATTGGTGCGATAAGTAGGATCGGGCCGGTCTCCGGCAGCGGCAGCGGCCAGGCACGAGCAACTCAGCCCAAGAACCGGAACCAGCCAGGCACGCCAAGGTACATGGCGCCAAGGTAGACGAATGGCCATACCAGTTTTATCGGTCTTGAGCGGAGAACTTTAGGGCGGTCGGAGTTACGCTCGTCACTTTCTGAATTGGCGATTCGCGGGAAACGGCCTGGCAGTTGCCCGGCAGAGCTTCTCGAGCCGTGCACGCGCGGTTCGCCCTGCAGCAGGGTCTCAAGACGCGGGGCAATATGAGGCGAATCACATGCTGCCGCGAAGGAGATGCGTGCGATGGCCGAGCAGGAAATGGACTTTGTGTTCGCGCTGAAATAGCAGCCAGACCGGCTAGGTGATGCTGACTTCCGTATACGTGCCGTACACCTGTCGCAGCGCATCACAGATTTCTCCTACGGTCGCGTAGGCGCGCACCGCGTCGACGATGTAAGGCATGGTATTGGCAGGGGAGACGTTGCCGTTCGTTCCAGATTTCGGGTCCTGCGCAGCGGCTTTTTTCAGCGCGTCGAGCGCGCGGCGCACGTCATCGTTGGAGCGCCGGGCGCGCAACGCTTTCAGTTTGGCCGATTGCTGGCGGGCGACTGACTCGTCGATATAGAGAATGTGCGGCGATTCTTCTTCGATGGCGAACTCGTTTACTCCGACGATCACTTTTTCCCGCGCCTCGACCGCGCGCTGATACTGATACGCCGACTCGGCAATCTCTTTCTGCGGATAGCCGCGCTCGATGGCCTTCACCATGCCGCCCATCGCATCCATCTTGCCGAAGTAGTCGAAGGCGCCGTTTTCCATCTGCAGGGTTTGGTTTTCAACGAAATAAGATCCGCCCAGCGGATCGACCGTCTGCGCCACGCCCGACTCATAGGCGATGATCTGCTGCGTGCGCAGCGCGATGCGTGCCGCTTCTTCGGTGGGCAGGGCCAGAGCTTCGTCGTAGGAATCGGTGTGCAGTGACTGCGTTCCGCCCAGCACCGCCGCCAGCGCCTGCAGCGCCACGCGCGCGATGTTGTTCATGGGCTGCTGCGCGGGCAGGGAAACTCCTGCCGTCTGCGTGTGAAAGCGCATCAGCCAGGTGCGCTGGTTCTTGGCGCCGAATCGGGTCTTCATGACTTGACCCCAAATCTTCCGGGCGGCGCGGTACTTCGCGATCTCTTCGAAGAAATCGTTGTGCGCATTAAAGAAGAAGCTCAGCCGCGGGCCGAATTCGTCCACATCCAGGCCGCGCCGCCGTGCCCACTCCACATATTCCACGCCGTCGTAGAGGGTGAAGGCCAGTTCCTGCAGCGCCGTAGAGCCGGCTTCGCGGATGTGATACCCGCTGATCGAAATCGTGTTGAAGCGCGGCGTGAATTTCGACCCAAACTCAAAAGTGTCGATCACCAGCCGCATCGACGGCGCCGGAGGATAGATGTATTCCTTCTGCGCGATGTATTCCTTGAGAATGTCATTCTGAATCGTGCCGGAAATTTTCTTCCAGTCGGCGCCCTGCTTCTCGGCCACGACCAGATACATCGCCCACAGCACCGACGCGGGCGAGTTAATGGTCATCGATACGGTCGTTTTTTCCAGATCGATGCCGTGGAACAGAATCTCCATGTCCTCGAGCGAATCGATGGCCACGCCGCACTTGCCCACTTCGCCCTCGCTTGCCGCGTGGTCGGAGTCGTAGCCCATCAGCGTGGGCAGGTCGAAGGCGACGGAAAGTCCGCTGCCGCCGTGCTCGAGCAGATACTTGTAGCGCTGGTTCGTTTCCTCCGGCGATGCGAAGCCGGAGAACTGGCGCATGGTGAAGAGTTTGCCGCGATATCCGGTGGCATGAATGCCGCGCGTGAAGGGCGGTTGGCCGGGGAAGCCGAGATAATTTTCTTCACTCCAATTTTCCGGAAGGTCGGCCTGGGTGTAGAGCCGCCGAATGGGAACGCCGGAGATCGTGGTGAAGCGGGCGTTGCCGCTGTCGTCAATATTCACGCCGGTGGGCGCGCCGATCGGATGCTCGGGCGATTTCTCCAGCGTCGGCGCGAGCGTCTTCTCCGCCCATTTCTTCTCCGCTTCGGACGGATGGCGATGGTCGAAAATCTCGGCCAGCGGGCTCTCAGCCACTGACGGCTGGTGTGACGACTTGGACGGCTTCTTTTCCATGCGAACCCCGGTGCTCAGTCTTGATGATAGGGAATGTGGGGCGGAGCGGGCAAGGTTACCCGGCGAAAGTTATAACGACCGGTCGGTACGGTACGGCGGCCCATCGGCGGGCTGGCCCGGACGAACCGAGGTTGCCCCACCCTGCGCGATGTTCGCAGGGTGGGCACGATGCTGCTGGCACCTTGCGCCTTTGATCTCTGGATCTTCTTCCGAACTTCACTACTCAGGAATCACCCCGCCAGCTGCAGCGATGCCCAGCCTTCGAAAACCGCGAAGGCTGGGGCAGCCTCCTCACCTCTGGTTCCGGCACATCTCCCACGCCTTGGCATATTTCCACGAGACATACACCGCGTGGTAGCAATGGCGGGCTGGCACGGCCGAACCGAGGTTGCCCCACCCTGCGCGATGTTCGCAGGGTGGGCACGATGCTGCTGGCATCTTGCGCCTTTGATCTCTGGATCCTCTTCCGAACTTCATTACTCAGGAATCATCCGCCATCTGCACGGATGCCCAGCCTTCGAAAACCGCGAAGGCTGGGGCAGCCTCCTCACTTCTGGTTCCGGCTCATCTCCCACGCCTTCGCGTACTTCCACGAAACGTACACCGCGTGATAGCAATGCAGCAGCAGGCCTTCACGCCCATCGAGGAAGCCGAGACGAAAAAAATAGTTATAGAGGAACGTGAACATCGGCCGCAGGACGATGTTCACGACGCTGAAGCGCGTGTGACCCTTGCTCACCGCCAACTTCGCCCCCAGCGACGAGTAGCGATTCATATGGGCGATATAAAGCGTCAGATTGGGATAGGTGTAGTGCACCAGAGCATTCCGGAACTGAATCGTGCGCTGAGGAGCATTCTGCGACAAACCCGGCTTCAGTTCGCAGCGGTCATGCGGATCGTGGCCGGTGACGAATCCCTGCCCGCGGCGGAACAGGCGCAGCTTGGGATCGGGATAGAAGCCGCCGTGCCGCATCCAGCGGCCCAGGAACAGATTCTTGCGCGGCAGGCGGTAGCCCGCCGCCGCGTTCGGATCGGCAATCGCCGCGCGAATTTCTTCTGCCAGGCCGGGGCTTACTTCTTCGTCCGCATCCAACAGCAGCACCCAATCTTTCGTGCACAGGTCGATCGCATACTGCTTCTGCGCGACGTATCCTCGCCAGGGCTCGGGCACTACCCGCGCCCCGTGCTCGCGCGCAATCTCGCAAGTGCGGTCTTTCGAGCCGGAATCGACCAGCACGATTTCGTCCGCCCAGCGCACGCTGGCCAGGGTGCGGCCGATGTTGGCCTCTTCATCCATCGCGGTGATGGCTACAGAAAGACTCATGGCCTCGTGGAATTAGACGCGGTATTGTCTCATGCGAGATTCCAGGGTAGCGCCGCCGTCTCGGCGGCTGTCCGGGGGGCGTCCCGCCCCCCGATTGCGAGGGCGAGACGCCCTCGCGACAGCCGGCAAGATGCCGGCGCTACGCAGGCCCGCGCGCCTCCAGCAACAAAAACACAATCAGGATCAGCAACTCGGGCTCCATCGGATGCCGGTAGCGGGCATGCGGGAACACGAAGTAATAAACCGTCGGATAGGTCAGCACCAGCCCCGCAAAAAGCCAAGCCCCAGACCGCTTTTGCCGCAACGCCCGGCCCAGCCCCCATAAAGCCAGCACCGACGTGACCAGGAACGCCGAGGTGCGAAAGTCGATCCAGGCGTTGCCGCTGGTGGGCCGGGGAACGCCGTTCCAGAAGTAGAAGAATCGCTTCAGGCTGATCACAGCAAAGCGCCCGGGGTTGGCGCGAATCCAGTCGAGCGCGATGCGCTTGCAATCCGCGGCGTACGCGATCTCGCCCAGGCGCTGGAATTTCTCCAGCTCCAACTGGTTCAGGTTGGGCTGTAAATACGGCATCAGCATGCCGTCGGCGTAAGGCCCATTGCCCAGGCGGAATTGCAATCCAAAATCGTTGCGGATGAAGACGAACCGCCCAAACACTTCATAGTTGCGCATCAGCCACGGCGAGAGAACCAGAAAGAACACGGCCGATGACAGCACCACGCCCGCCAGCGACGGCAGCCCGCGCTTGTAGCGCTGCCGCCAGATCCACAGTCCGCAGAAGGGCAGAAACGCCAGCATGGTGGGATTCGCCAGCGCGCCTACTCCATACAGTGCGCCGAACAGCCCCCAGCCCTGCCAGCCCGGCCATTCCACAAGTTCGAGCGCTAGCAGGAAAATGCAAGCCAGAACAAACGGCGTGAATGTCGTATCCCAGATCCAGTGGATGCCCCAGTACCACACGTAAGGGCACAACGCCCAGGTGTATGCCGACCAGAGCGCGACCCGCTCTCCGAACGTGCGGTGCGCGATCCAGAAAATCGGAAGGCAGGTCAGCGTCGCGAACACACAATTGATGCCGAGCAACACCCACGCCGAGGCCAACGTGTAGATCCCGAAAATCTTGAAGACGCCTCCGATCAGGAATGGATAGAGCGGAGGCTCCCACGCCGACGGGCCGGTGTTGCCCTCGTACGGGCTGCTGAAGCCGTGACCCTGCGCGATGGAGCGGCCGATGCGGCCCATCTCGAAGCCGAATCCGAAATTGTCTTCGCCGGGCCGCGTGCGGTATTGGTGGAAGACTCCAATCGACACCAGTTGCAGCGCGAACGAAAGCGGCAGCAGCCAGAGGAAGGATTTGGGCAGCGCCGGCCGCGAAGGTCTCACCATCGGGCGATAGTCTATCAGCTGTAGCGCCGCCGTCCCGGCCGCTGTCCGGCGGGCGCGCCCCTTCGATTGCGCTCAGGGCAAGCTCTCACGACAGCCGGCAAGATGCCGGCGCTACGCTACATGCCGCCTCCCGGCTGCGCTGGCGCCGTCTGCGCCGGTGGCGTCGAGGGCGGTCCCGTCGGCGTCACATCTTGCCGCGGCGCCACGTACGGCACGTTGGGCATGCGCTTGACCTCACCGCGGGTGGCATCGGCGATATCGATGCCGGCGTGATCGAGCAGCAAGCCAGTCGAGCGGTCCAGTTCGATGCGCGACTTCTCATACGCCGCCTTGGCCGACACCAGATTCGATTCCGAAGTGGTCAGGGTGGAAGCATCCTGCAGAATCGCGGTCTGCGTCGTCAATCCGACCTTCAGCTTCTGCTGATCGGCATCGAGGGTCTGGCGCGTGAAGTCGACGGCCGTTTGCGCCGCCTCGACCGCAACCCGGTTCTGCTTCACGTCAAACTCGGCGTTGCGCACCTCGACGCGCACCTGATTTTCCAGCTGGTGTTGGCGCACCTGCGCCTGGCGATACTCCAGTTCGGCGCGCACCTGGTTGGACTGCGCCAGCCGGTTGCGAATCGGGATGGTCAACGAAAGGCCGATGCCCTTGTCGGGCGCGGTCGAATTCAAGAGTTCGTGCAGCGTTCCGCGATAACCCACGGAGGTCGAGTCGCCAAAGATGGGAGGACCTGAACAGGCGCTCCCGCCAACGGAGGTGCAGTTGGGATTGACATTGCCCCCCAGGCCGGAGCCGCCGTAGTAGGCGAATGCATCGAGCGTGGGCAGCATGGCGTTGCGCACGGCCTTGTTGTTGATGTCGCGCGAATTAAGATCGATACGCGACTCTACAAGTTCTGCCCGATGACTAAGTGCGTCGTTGATCATGTCCTGGATGGGGATGACCGGCTCCTGCTGCGGAATCACCATCGTCGAGCTGGGGATGACGTCAGCCTCGGCCAGTACCGGGTCTTCGATGCTGCGGCTGACCGCGTTCTTCATCAGCAGTTGCTGCAGCTGCAGATTGTTCTGCGCCACGATCAGGTTCTGCTGGTCGGTGGCGACGATGCTTTGCGCGCTCACCACTTGAATGGGAGGGATCGTACCCACTTGCGCCTGCTGCTTGGCGTCGTCGAGGGCCTTTTGCGCGTAGGTCAAGGCCTCCTTTTGCACGCGAACGTTTTCGTAGGCGAACACCAGGTCCCAGTACATGTTCTCGATCTGATCGACCGTGGTGATGATTTGCAGGCGGAAGGCCACGTCGGAAATCTCGCGGTTGTTCTTGGCGATCCGGATGAACCGTGTGTTGGGCAGCGAACCGAATCCCTGCAGCAGGTTCTGCGTGACCTTGAACTGAAAGTTCGAGGCTAGTTGGGGCGTGAGCAGCGCAAATAAGCTGTTGCTGGCGACGTGCGTGTTGTTGAAGGACGCGGTCAACGCGGTGCCCCACTGCAGGCCCTGCGTGTAGGTGAAGTCGGCGGTGTACGTGTTCTGCCCGAGGATGCCACCCGGGGCGGGGCTGATGGCGCTGGTCGAGATAGTGTCGTTTTTGTCCAGTTGCAGCGTACTGGTCAGTTGAGGGTCGAAGCTGGTGATGGGCGAGCCCACGCCGAGCGTCGAACTGACCAAACCGTTTGTGCCCGTGCCCGCGCCGCCAGGCGCGACCGTGGTGCCTCCGGTGCCCGAGCCCACCGTGCCCCCTAGCCCGCCCACGCCACCACCCGGGGTGTTCTGCACGACACCCGTGTTGACGCCGAGAATATTCGCCCCGGCCTTGGCCCGCAGCAGGTCCGCTCCGGCAATGTCCAGGTTGTAGCGGGCGATGTCGAGGTCGAGATTGTTCTCCAGCGCCAGCGCGACCGCATCGTCGATGGAAAGATAAATCTTGCCATCTTGCATCAGCGAGTCGATGCGCGGCGAGTTGCCCGCGTTCGGCTGCGCCAGCTGGTCGGGCATGTAGGGCTGCAGCAAATTCGGAAACGCTGACCGCGGCGAGGAATAGTCTTTCAGATGGACCAGATCCGGCGGCGCCGGTTGCGGAGCCAGCGGCAAGGTCGATGTCGCCGATGATGCCGGCGGCGCCTGCTGCGCGCGGAGCACAGCCGGAGCCGTTCCCACGGCGATCAAGGTTACACACCACAGCGGCAGCGGAAGCAGGGAACTCAAACGCGCTCGAAACATGGATCCTCTCCTTGCATTGAGTACGGGCATGCATTGCGTCGTGCAATTAGTTGGGAAGGACACGGCTTCGTTTCCAGCCTGCCCAGAGCGAGCGCAAGCGAGTCGAAGGGTGCCGCCAAGCCGCACAAAAGATGCAGGCTTTAGCCCCCGAGGTTTCTTCGCTTTCCCGTTGCCGGGGAAAGGTGCTTTCATCTTAGCGGGAGAACGGTCAGGGCACAGGCTGGGATTGTAAAGAATTGTGAGAAGAGTGTGGCGCGGGCACTCTTGCCCGCGTATGTGCGTCATGCACTGCAAACATACGCGGGCATGAGTGCCCGCGCCACACGAACGCTATTGCGCCTGCGGTGCAGCCGAAGGCAAATCCTTGCGCGGCGCAACGTAAGGCACGTTGGGCATGCGCGTGACTTGTCCTCTGGCGGCATCGTCGATGCTAACGCCGGCATGATCGAGCAGTTGGCCGGTGGCGCGGTCCAGTTCGAGCCGCGACTTTTCATACGCCGCCGTGGCCGAAAGCAATGTGGACTCAGCGGTGGCCAGCGCGCTCTGCGTCTGCAACACGGCCGTCGTGGTCGACGTGCCGAACTGATATTTCTTTTGTTCGGCGTCGAGCGACTGCTTGGCAAAATCCACCGTGGCCTGCGCCGATGCCACGCTGGCCCGGTTCTGCTCCACGCCGAACTGCGCATTGCGCACTTCAATGCTGATGCGGTTCTCGGTCTGCTGCAGCGCCATCTGCGCCTGCCGGTATTCCAACTCCGAGCGGATCTGCAGAGCCTGCGCAGCACGATTCCGAACCGGGATGTTGACCTGGAGACCGATACCTTTGTCAGGTGCTGCAGAGGTAACAAGATTGTCGAGAGCAGTACTGTAACTGACGGGCTTGCCAGAGCTGAATTGCGAAGGGATGCTGCCGGGTGGAATACACAGGCCGTTCGAGGTGGCACCGGAACAGAAAGGGGTTTGTGGGTTCAGCTGCCCCCCCAGTCCCGAGCCGCCGTAATATGCAAACAGATCAAGCGAGGGCAGCAACGCACTCCGCACAGCCTTGTTGCTCAACTCTTGGCTGTTCAGCTGAATGCGCGATTCCACTAACTCAGCCCGATGCCGCAGGGCTTCGTTGACCAGATCCTCGGTCGGCTGAATCTGCTCGTTTTCAGGAACCTCCATGGTCGAAGTCGGAACCACCTCCGCTCCAGCCAGAGTGGGATCATGGAGGGTTCGGCTCAGCGCGTTCTTCATGAGCAGCTGTTCCAACTGCAAATTCGTCTTGGCAACCGTGAGTGCCTGTTCATCCGCGGCCACGGTGCTCTGGGCTCGCACCGTCTCGATCGGAGCGAGGCTGCCGATTTCGACCTGCTTCTTCGTGTCGGACAGTGTCTTCTCGGAAAAAGTCAGGGATTCCTGTTTCACCCGCAGATTCTCGTATGCGTAGACCAGATCCCAATACATGTTCTCAATCTGGTCGACAGTTGTGATGATCTGCAAGCGGAAGGCAACATCCGAGAGCTCACGGTTGTTCTTCGCAATGTGGATGAAACGCGTGTTGGCAGGTGCGCCGAACCCCTGCAACAGATGCTGTGTGAGTTTGAATTGGAAGCTTGAGGTTACTTCCGGAATTAGCGTCGTAAATGGGACATTGTTGGTGATGTGGCTGTTGTTGAAGCCAACGGAGATGTTCGTTCCCCAGGTGAAGCCCTGCTGATACGCGAAGTTTGCGGTGCCCGTATTCTGGTTCACAACCGGCACGCCATTGAAGCCGTTGGAGGAAAGCTGGAAAGCGCGGTCCATTTGCAACGTGCCGGTCAGGACCGGATCGAAGCTCGTAATCTGCGGCCCCTGGCCCAGCGTTGACCCTACCAGGCCGCCCGCGCCGGCGCCCGCGCCGGCAGCGCCGAGACTGGTACCGCCCGCACCGGAACCGACCTGTCCACCCAGGCCCCCAACGCCTCCGCCGGGCGTGTTTTGCACGATGCCGGTATTGACGCCGAGGGTCGATGCGCCCGCCTTGGCGCGCAACACGTCGGTGTCGGCAATATTCAGGTTGTAGCGCGCGATGGCGATGTCGAGGTTGTTCTCCAGCGCCAGCGCAATCGCGTCGTTCAACGACAAATAGAGCTTGCCGTCATGCATCAACTGGTCGATGCGCGCCGTATTCGCCAAATTGGGTGCGGCCAGGTAGCGCGGCTTGTAGGGCCCGATCGGATTGGGAAAGTGCGACACGGGCTGGCTGTAATCCATCACCGGCAGCGGTTTCTCGGACGACGGCTGCGGCGCGGGCGCCGCCGGCGCCTCTTGCGCCCAGCACGCCAGACTGAGCATGGCGAACAGGCCGGCGACTCCGGCCCCTCGGAGGTTCAGGGCTCTACATGCGAATGGCATCGACTTATCTCCCATTGGCTAAGACCAGATTGATGACAACTTGCAACTGGAAAACCTCGGTCAACCCGATTGTTGACCTGCAACCCATCTCGTAAATGGTCCTGGGAAGGGCACGACTTCAGTCGTGCCGCCAAGGGCCGCACTAATACTGGGCTTTAGCCCCTGAGGCGAGTGATTCTTCTCCGCCGGTTCTATTTGTGAGACGAGTTCTAATATTTTTGACACGTTCCAAGTGAAACCAAGCAGACCGCTACCCACTCATTGGTACGCACAAGAGGGCCGGAAGGTTCCGGATTCTCAAACAACTCCCCCTGGCATTCATTCTCATTTCGCGGACGCGCTCACTCTGCGGCGGCGCGACCTGGCCGCGAAAATCGGCCTCCTGCGGCGCGAATCCCCGGGAAACAGTCAGTATATCTGACGAAAGCGCGCTGGCTCGGCGTCTCGCTCTATGAAACTGGTACAGTGCTGGAGAACCTAATCCTGGTTCCACGCGCGGCTAAACCCGAAATCCCTTGGATGAACCAAAGCAGACACTGGACTCGAAACCATCGCGCTAAAGTCGAACGGGCACACTTCGCAGCATGCGCAATCTCAAAGTGATTCTTGCCTATGACGGCGTCGAATTCGCGGGCTGGCAGGTGCAGCCCGATGCTGGCACCGTGCAGGGCACACTCGCCTCAGCCATTGGACGCATCACCGGCGAAAAAGTGTTGCCCCAGGGCTCGGGACGCACCGACGCGGGCGTGCATGCATTGGCGCAGGTGGCGACGTTTGTCACCGAGTCCTCGGTGCCCACAAAGAACTTCGTGAAAGCGCTGAACGATATTTTGCCGGCCTCGGTGCGTGTGCTTGAAGTCACGGAGGCGCCTGCCGAGTTTCACGCCCGGCACTCCGCGCATGCCAAGACCTATCGCTACCGCATCTATCGCAGCTCGATCTGCCCGCCGTTTCTGGCGCGCTACGTGTGGCACTACCCGTACCCGCTCGATGAGAGCGCTATGGCGCGGGCCGCGGCGCTGGTGGTCGGCGAGCACGATTTCACCTCGTTTGCCGCCGTCGATCCGGAGCGCGGAAGCGAGGATGTCCGTGCTTCAAACGTGCGAAGCATTTTCTCCTCGGCCTGGATTCTCACAGAGAATCGTACAGAAGATCGCACGGAAGAAGAGTTGGTCTATACCGTCCGCGGCTCCGGGTTCCTGCACCACATGGTGCGAAATCTGGTGGGAACCTTCATCCTCGTCGGCCGAAGCACATTGCCAGTCGAGGACGTCACTCGCATTCTCGAAGCGCGCGACCGGTCCACCGCGGGTGCCACCGCTCCCGCCAGCGGCCTGTACTTGGTGAACGTCGAGTATTGATGGGCAGAGACGGATTGATGTCATTCCGCCCCCCTCCGTTGTCATTCCGAGGAGCGAAGCGACGAGGAACCTGCTGTTCGCTGGCCGCGGACAGGCTGACGTGAGCAGAAACACTGCAAGGCCCGCGGCTGCAGACTAAAATTCGTTCATGGCAACGGACGTACAAATCGTCGCGCCCCGCATTTCATCGCTGAATCCCGCAACCGGGGAAGTTCTGCGCGAGCTCGATTGTGCCGGCGAGCCCGAAGTCCAGGCCGCGGTGGCGGGAGCGCGTTTGGCGCAGACCGCGTGGGCCGGGCTCGGCCTGCGCCGCCGCATCGCCATCCTGCGCGAATTTCAGCAAAGGCTGTATGCCAGAAAATCTGAGATCGCCGCCGCCATCACGCGCGAAGCCGGCAAGCCGCTGGTGGAAGCGCTGGTCACAGAAGTGCTCGTCGTGCTCGACGCCGCGCGTTTCCTCATCGACAACGCCTGGGGCCTGCTGCGCGACGAGCCCGTGCCGCACGGCAATCTCGTCACCAAACTCAAGAGCGGATGGCTGGTGCGCGAGCCGCACGGCGTAATCGGCATCATCTCGCCGTGGAATTATCCTTTTTCCATCCCTGCGACCGAAACGCTCGCCGCGCTGGTGGCAGGCAACGCTGTCGTGCTGAAGCCTTCCGAGTTCACTCCGCTGGTCGCGCTGGAACTGGCCTCGCTGCTGCATGCTGCAGGTGTTCCCGAAGATGTATTTCAGGTCATCATCGGCGAGGGCTCCGCCGGGGCGGCGCTGTTGCACTCCGCTATCGACAAGTTGGTCTTCACCGGCAGCGTGACCACCGGCAAGCGCATTGCGGCGGCCGCGGCCGAGCGACTGCTCCCCGTGGTGCTCGAACTGGGCGGCAAAGATCCCATGCTGGTGCTCGACGACGCCGACCTCGACGTTGCTTCCAGCGCCGCCGTCTGGGGAGCGTTCGTCAACGCCGGACAAGCGTGCCTCTCGGTCGAGCGCTGCTACGTGCATCACAGTCTTTACGAATCGTTTGCCCAGGCCTGCGCTAAGAAGACGAAACAGCTGCGCGTGGGCAACGGCATGGACGCGCACACCGATGTTGGCCCCATGATCCGGGAACGGCAGGTGCGGATCGTCGAAGCCCACGTCGAAGACGCCAAAGCCCGCGGGGCGCGGGTTCTCGCGGGCGGAACCCGCCTTCCACACCTCGGTCCGAATTTCTATGCGCCCACGGTGCTGGCAGGCGTGACGCAAGATATGCGCATCATGCGCGAGGAAACTTTCGGCCCGGTGCTGCCGGTGATGTCTTGCCACGATGACGACGAAGCCGTGCGCCTGGCCAATGACTCGGAATACGGTCTGGCCGCCAGCGTCTGGACCCGCGATCGCGCTCGCGGCGAGCGCCTGGCCCGCCGCATTCACGCCGGAACGGTCATGGTGAACGACGTGATTTCCTGCTTCGGCATCAGCGAGGCTCCGCACGGCGGCGTCAAGGCCAGCGGCGTCGGCCGCACTCACGGGCGCTTCGGGCTCGACGAAATGGTGCGCGTGAAATATCTCGACATGGATCGCATGCCGGGGATGAAAAAAGTCTGGTGGCACGGCTACGGCGAAAGTTTCCGCCGCCAGATGGAAGGCTTCCTCGACATGCAATTCGCGCGCGGGATGACCGCTCGTTTTCGCGGCGCTCTGCGCGCGGCCGGCGTGCTACGCCGCAAGCAGTTGTAGCGCCGGCGTCCTCGCCGGCTATCGCGCGAGCCCAGCGTAACCTGGTCAGAGGCACGTCTCGCCCTTGGGGGGTGGCGAGACGCAGGCACCTGAGCCGCCGGGACGGCGGCGCTACGTGCACGGCGTACCGTGGAAGAGCGGCCCTTCAGGGCCGCCTAGAGCGTGTAAAGGATCTCAGGGGCTTTAGCCCCAGGGGCCTTACTCGTTCACCCGGTCCCCGTGACTTGGCGGCTGCGAAATCACCAGAAACCGCGCCGCGCCCGACGACGGATTCCGGATCCGATGCCGCTCTCCCGGGAGCACTCGAATTCCGCTCCCCGCTGGCACCAACGTAGTCTTGCCCTCGATTTCCATGAGAACCTCGCCCGCCAGCACATAGAAAAACTGCTGTGCCCGCAGGTGATGGTGCCGAATCTCGGCCGCGCCCGCCGGCATGAGTTCCTCGATCACGCTCAATTGCGCATCTTTCACCAGATGCCATCCGTCGCAATCGTCGCCCCAGCGATAGTGCTCGGCATTGCCGCGATTGACGGATCCGGTCGGGCGCCCCATTTCTCGCGCGGGTTTTGCTGCGCGGGAAGCAGGGACTTTCTCCTTCGCCATGCTTTTCTCCTCTCGCTCCCCAGTGTAATCTTGAACGCATGACTCAACCCGCCCCTTCTCCAGCCGCCGATCCCAAGCGCGATTTGCTGCGCCACACGCTGGCCACCGTGGCCTATCGCGGCGGCAAGGCGATCCGTAACGCTCCGCCCGGATTCGCCGAATTTCGCGCCGGCGACGGCCTGCGCACGCCCGGCCAGATTCTGGCGCACGTCGGCGACCTGTTCGACTGGGCTCTGTTGATCGCTGCGGGCCAGCCCAAGTGGAACGATTCGAAGCCTCTGCCGTGGGAGAAGGAATCGGAGCGCTTCTTCGCCGCGCTGAAGAAATTCGACGACTTCCTGGCGTCGAGCCAGCCAGCGCACGAGCCCATGGAAAAGTTATTCCAGGGCCCGGTCGCCGACGCGCTGACGCACGTTGGCCAGATCGCCATCCTGCGGCGCCTGGCGGGCGCGCCCATCAAAGGCGAGAACTACCACAAAGCCGAAATCGAGCGAGGCCGCGTAGGCGCAGACCAAACCGCCCCCAAGCGCGAATTCTAAACTGAAACAGTTAGCCCCGGACGCCTTCGTCCGCGGTCGCGAGCCTCGTGTAGGGGCGGACGCATTCGTCCGCCCCGCGAAGCGAAGCGAGCGCAACCGATTCCCGGAAGCGACATCACGCCCCTTGCCGCGGTGGTGGAGGCTGTCAGAATCTCACTAGTGGGCACAAACGCCGGAAGAATTGGGCGCCAGTCGCGAAGCGACGGCATTCACTAGCCCGGGACGTAAGTCCCGGGAACCAGCGCCGCAGGAATCGAGTCCGCTTCAGCGGACGGCACCTGCCTGGGCGCGGTCTCGGCCAGGCGCGAACGACGTGTGACCCGAGCCCAATCCCCGGACGAATGCGTCCGGGGCACGCGACCCTGCCTGCTACTTCGCCCGATTTCTATACAACGCCGCATCCACCTGCTGCGCCATGGCCTCCACATCCAACCCGGCCTGCACGAACTCCGCGACCTGTGCGGCGACGTCTTTGGGCTTGCTCAGCACATCGTGATACGACACGCGCAGAGCCTTCACATAGCTCCTGCCGTCAAGCCATGCGTAAACCTCGCGCAAATGCTTCTCGAAAGCAGCCGTGATGACCGCTGCATCTACGCCCTCTTTGTACGTCCCCCGGCGCCGCAGCATTTCATCCTGCGACTTGAGCACCTCCGGCAGCGGCCGCTGCATGAAGATGACCCGATATTCGTGGCCGGCAGGCAGCGACAGCAGCAGCTTCGAGATCACCTTCACCACTTTGCCCTCAGCCTCGGCAATGCAACTGGGATCGCTCGGCAGCTGCTTGATCCGTTCCCACTCCAGATAGCCGCGCGGATTATCCGCGTCAGCCCGCCGCTCGCCGTCGGAGAGCGGTGTCATCCCGCCCGCGACCAGCATCTGCATCATCAGAGAAGTCCCCGAGCGCGGCAATCCGGAAACGATGGTGATCATCGGTTTTTAGCATACGCGAGTCGCAACTCCTGAGTCGCGAGAACGTGCGGGGTTTGCTCGCAGCTCACGGCTCGCGACTCACGACTGAGATACAATGACCGCATCAAGCCGAATCCGGCGGCGATTGGCACGAACAAAACCAGCCGCAGCTAACGAGGGTATAAGCTTTGGCGACGAGCGAAGTGACCACCGGCAGTTCCCAGAATGTTCCGCAGCTTCCGAATCACAAAGTGAAGGTCAAGAAGGCCGGGCAGCGCGCCTGCAACGAAAAAGACGCGAAGGGAAAGACCTGCGGCGGCCACTTGAAGCGCTGGTTCTACACAACCGACGCGGTCGAGCGCGAATGCGGCGACATCGAGAAAGCCTGGGGACCGAACGCCGAAGTCTATCGCTGCGAAAACTGCAAGACGCTCTATCTTCCGCATCCCGGCGAGGCCAAAGTGAATGTCGCCGGGCAAGGACAGATTTCAGTCTTCGGTTTGACGCTGCCGCCGAAAGAAAAGTAGCTGCGAGTTTCGAGCCGCGAGCGTTGAGCGTTCATGCCAATGATCTGGGGAATCCGGCTTGCACACCGACATCATGATTTGTAATAGCTCGCAAAAACGCAGCACGAAGTGTTTTGCTCGTTGCTCATAGCTCATAACTCGAAGCTTTCCGTGAACACCTCCGACCTCATCTACGACTGGAACAAGAACCATCCGCCGGGGCTGAAGCCGCCGGGGCCGGTGCTGCTCAATGACGAGACCTTGCGTGATGGCCTGCAGTCGCCTTCGGTGCGCGATCCCTCGATCGCCGAGAAGATTGAAATCCTTCACTTGATGGAGGCGCTGGGCATCCATTCCCTGGCTCTTGGACTGCCGGGCGCCGGCCAGCGGGCCCTGGAGGCCGTCACCGCGCTGGCCCACGAGATTGTCACGCACAAGATGACGATTCGCGCCAACTGCGCCGCCCGCACCCACGAAAACGACATTCGCCCCATCGCCGACATCGTCCAGAAAACCGGCTTGCCCATCGAAGCCGCGACCTTCATCGGGTCGAGCCCCATCCGCCGTTTCACCGAAGGCTGGGCCGACGACTTCCTCCTGCACACCACGGAAAAGGCCGTCAAATATGCGGTTTCGCTCGGCCTCGACGTGATGTACGTCACCGAAGACACCAGCCGCTGCGATCCCGAAACGGTGAAGCGCCTCTATGCCACCGCGATCAGCTGCGGCGCGCGCGCTATCTGCATCTGCGATACCGCCGGCCACGCTACGCCCATGGGTGCGCTGGCGCTGGTGCGCTTCGTGATCGAGCAGGCAGTCAAGCCCTCGGGCGAGAAGATACGCGTCGACTGGCACGGCCACAGCGACCGCGGCCTCGCCATCGCCAATTCGATGGCCGCGATCATCGCCGGCGCCAATTGCGTGCACGGCTGCGCCATTGGACTGGGCGAGCGGGTCGGCAACACACAGATTGATCAGATGCTGGTGAACCTCAAGCTCATGGGCATTGCGCCCTGGGATCAGCAGGATTTGACCAAGCTCAAGCAGTATTGCGAGAAAGTATCGCAGGCCACGGGCGTGCCGATTCCGAAGAATTATCCCGTGGTCGGTGATGATGCTTTTCGCACCGCAACCGGCGTGCACGCCGCCGCCATCATCAAGGCGTACCACAAAGACGACGTCGTGCTCGCCAACACGGTCTATTCCGGCGTCCCGTCGCACATCTTCGGCCTCGACCAGGTCATCGACATCGGTCCCATGAGCGGCAAGTCGAACGTGCTGTGGTGGCTGGAACGTCGCGGCATTCCCGCGACTGACGACGTAGTCGACCGCATCTACCAGCGCGCCAAGCAGAGCGACCACACCCTGAGCGAAGCCGAAATCCTGGAGTGCGTGCCTGCCGCCGCGAGAAGAAACTGATCTCTAACTTCCCCCCCGCGATCTGTCATGCTGAGCGGAGCAGCGCGGTCGCGAAGCGACGGCGCTGCGGAGTCGAAGCATCCCTACCACGCTCCCAGCCTCGATTCGCCACGTTCTCCCGCGCACCCGAACGTCCGTGCCAAGGGTAGCGATCCTTCGACTCCGCATCGGCTTCGCAGTCGCGAAGCCGATGCTCCGCTCAGGAGGACATCCGCCAACATTCGCGCCGCGCCACGCTCGTTGGTAAACTGTGAACACTTCCCATGACCGCAACACGCGATCACCTGCACCATGCCATCCTCGGCGTCGGCGGCGTCGGAGGCCTGATGGCCGGCTCCCTGGCGCGCTCCGGCGCCAGCGTCACGCTCGTCGTCAGACCCGAATCGCTGGCCGGCTATCCCGAGCAGCTGCGCCTAGAGAGCGTGTTTGGAAATTTCACCGGCCCGGTCGCCCGCGCCGCTGAAGTCCCGCCCTGCGACGTGCTCTGGCTCACCATGAAGGCCACGCAACTCGAGCCCGCGCTGGCCGCGCTCCGCAAGCCCGAATCCGTCGCCGCGATCGTGCCCCTGCTGAACGGCATCGATCACATTGCGGTGCTGCGCTCGAAGTACGGACAAGAGAAAGTCATCGCTGCCACCATCGCCGTCGAGTCCGAGCGCGTCGCCCCCGGACACATCATCCACCGCTCGACGTTCGCGCGCCTCAACGTGTCGTCAAAGGGGCAAGCTCTGCTCGGCAGCACACTCGAACACTTGCAGCAGATCGGCTTCGAGTGCCGCTTCCTCAACGACGAGGCGACGCTGATGTGGAGCAAGCTCATTTTTCTGGCCGCCTTTGCGCTCAGCACCACGGCCTCCGGCAAAGCCACCGGGGACCTTCTCGCCGATCCGGAATGGCGCCAGCTCGGACTCACCTGCATGCGCGAAGCCAGCGCAGTCGCCGTCGCCGAGGGCGCCACGATCAACGTCGACGCCGTGATCGCCGGAGTCTTGAAACTGCCCGGCAACATGCGCAGCTCCATGCAGAAAGACGTGGAGCGGGGCAAGACCCCGGAACTCGACGCCATCGCCGGCCCCATCCTGCGCGGCGCCCGCCGCCACGGCATCGACATTCCCGTCACCAAAAAGCTGGTCGCGCAGGTGGAACGAAAGGCAGGCCTGATCGGCGCATTAGCCGTTTGATGTGATATTGCCGTGCATTCCCCGGAACGGTGACGACAGCCGGACGCAAAACGCGTCCTTCCGCCGCGTCTGTTACCACCCTCTGGTAATCGGGCGTTCCCACATTAGCCAATCCTCACGTCTCCCTTCGCGTTGTAAACTGACCCATAACCTTCATGAGCCCGAACCCCCCGAGCGCGGGCATGCCGGACCTTGGTGCGTCCGTGGCGCAGGAAGTGGCGCGCCTGGCGGCTTCTCCCGAGGTGCGTTCGGCCTTCAACTGGCTTCGCGCCAAGGAGCCGCAACTCGCGCACTGGCAGATGGAGATGGCGCGCATCCCGGCGCCGCCCTTCGGCGAGTCGGCGCGCGCGGCCTGGCTGGCCGAGCTGTTTCGCGAGGTCGGCCTCGACGATGTCCGCATCGACGACGTAGGCAACGTTTTCGGCACGCATCCCGGCTTCGGACGCCGCTACGTCTCCCTCAGCGCGCACATCGACACGGTTTTTCCCGCCAACACGCCGCTCAACATTCGCCAGCAGGGAACCCGCATCTACGGCCCCGGCGTCTCCGACAACGGCGCGGGCGTAGCCGCCATGCTGGGGATTGCCGCGCTGTTGCGGGCGGTGCGCCTTCGCCATGCTCTGCCGTTTGTCTTTATCGGCAACGTCGGCGAAGAGGGCGAAGGCGACCTGCGGGGCATGCGCCATATTTTTTCCACGCCGCGCTGGAAAGACTCGATCGCGTACAGCCTGGTGCTCGACGGCGCCGGCGCCGACACCATCGTCGCCGAAGCCCTGGGCAGCCGCCGCTTCGAGGTGATCGTGCGCGGTCCGGGCGGCCACTCCTGGAGCGACTTCGGAGCGCCGAACCCAGTCGTGATTCTCGCCAAGGCCATCGACACCTTCGTCGCCACGCCGGTTCCTACGTCGCCCAAAACCACGTTCAACATCGGCGTCATTCGCGGCGGGACGTCGGTGAATTCGATTCCCGAGTCGGCCAGCATGAAGGTTGACATCCGCTCGACCACGATGGCCGAGATGGAGCGGCTCGAACAATCGCTGCGCCTGGCGCTGAACCGCGCCGTCGAAGACGAGACCATGGCCGCCGAAATGCGCTCCTCGGCGCAGAAGCGGCCGTCGGGCGTGAGCTGCGAAGTCGTAGTCATCGGCAACCGTCCCGCGGGAGAGCTGGCGCCGGGCGCGCGCATCCTGCAAGTCATGCGCGCCGTCGACACGCAACTGGGCAACGCCGCGCAGGTGCAGCGCGCCTCCACCGACGCCAACATTCCGCTTTCGCTTGGCCTGGAAGCCATCGCCATCGGCGGCGGCGGCTCTGGCGGCGGAGCGCACACTTTACAGGAGTGGTTCGATTCGAGCGGCCGCGAGCTCGGCCTGAAACGCATTCTTCTCACCATGCTCGCGCTGGCGGGGGTAACGGAATGAATCTGAACGCGGTGGCGATGAGCGGCGCAATAGAGCCGAAGTCGTGCAAGAGCAGGGTAGCGCCGTGGAAGAGCGGCCCTTTAGGGCCGCGTCAGGCGCGTAAATTGGGTGTGGGCTTTAGCCCTTGTGGTCGCCTTTTCTCACTCTTCGCATGCATCATGTTTCTCCTCGCGCCCCAACCCTCCGCCGCCCAAACTCCCGCCCCCGACACTCGCCCCAAGGCCGACATCCTCTTCATCCACGCCAACGTCTACACGAACGTTCCCGCCAACTCCGCCTTCAGCTCCATCCTGCGCGAAGAGGCCATCGCCGTGCGCGGCGACCGCATCCAGGAGGTTGGCAAGACCCTTGACCTCATGAAGCTGAAAGGCCCGGAGACCCAGGTCATCGATCTCGGCGGACATTTTGTGATGCCCGGTTTCAACGACGCGCACCTGCACCTTGCCGATGCCGGCCTGCAAAGACTCAACGTCGACCTCACTGGGGTGAAGACGCTCGACGAAATGCGCGATCGGGTCGCCGCGAAAGTTCAAACTGCCAAAGCCGGCGCCTGGATTGTCGGCGGTGGCTGGGATGAAACGCTCTGGCCGGTGAAAGCCCTGCCCAGCCGCGCCGATCTCGACGAGGTCTCCTTCGGCCATCCCATATTTCTCGATCGCGTCGACGGCCATCTTGCCGTAGCCAACACTCGCGCCCTGCAGCTGGCCAGCATCACTATCGCTACCCGTGACCCGCTGGGCGGCCACATTGACCGCAACCAGAACGGCGAGCCTACCGGCATTTTGCGCGAGACGGCCAAGCACGCGGTCGAAGCGGCAATTCCCCAGCCTACGCACGACAAACGCAAAGAGGGAATCGAAGTCGCGCTGGCTGACCTGGCCGAGCACGGCGTGACCTCGGCGCAGGATTTTTCCCCCGATGGAGAGAATTTCCAGATCTACGAGGAGCTCGAAAAAGAAGGCAAGCTGACCGCCCGCATCAGCGAGTGGCTGCCCTTCGATCTGTCAGTCGAGGAACTCACGAAAAGGCGTGACTCGCATCCGCAGTCGGACATGATGCTGCACTATGGCATGCTGAAAGGATTCATGGACGGCTCGCTCGGCGGCCACACCGCCGCGCTGCTCGCGCCGTATGCCGACGATCCCAACAATTCTGGCCTGCCGCGCTACGAAGCCGACAAGCTGAACGAGATGACCAAAGAGCGCGTGCTGGCCGGCTTCCAGATCGGCTTTCACGCTATCGGCGACAAAGGCGTACAGATGGCGCTCGACGCTTTCGCCGGCGCCGAGAAGGCCGCCAAGGAAGCCAACGTGAAAGCCGCCAACGGCGGCGACGACTACCGCCTGCGCATTGAACACGCGCAGGTCACAACGGTGGCCCAGATCGCGACCTTCAAGCAGTTGAAAGTCATCGCTTCCATGCAGCCCAGCCACGTCCTCACCGACATGCGCTGGGCGCAGGACCGGCTGGGCCCGGCCCGCGCCGCGAGTTCCTATGCGTGGGCAGCCTTTCTGAACAAAGGGGTCACCCTGGCCTTCGGCACCGATTATCCGGTTGAGCCGGTATCGCCCTTCCGCGGCCTCTACGCCGCGGTCACGCGCAAGAGCGTGGACGGCAAGCAGGAATATTTCCCCGCGCAGCGCATCACCATGGATCAGGCTATCGCCGCCTACACCATGGGATCGGCCTTCGCCCAGTTCGAGGAAAAAGAAAAAGGCAAGATGGTTCCGGGTATGCTTGCCGATTTCGTAGTGCTCGACCGCGACCCCATGGCGACATCGCCCGAAAAGCTGCTGCAGACCAAAGTCCTCCGCACCGTGGTCGGCGGCAAGACGGTCTACGAAGCCAAGTAATCCCGCAAGCCAACTGGCAGCATCGATCTCCTGGACGCGACCGCATCTCCGGGAACTCCGGCACATCGATCTCCGTACCTCATTTAGCGGGTGCGTCGCCCTGCTCGAGGTCAACCTGGAAGGGCCCTGAACATCTCGCTGATTGCAAGCTGGAGGTCGGCGCGCACCGAGCATGAGCACGCCATTCAATACCTACGTGTTTCGCGTGGCGCTTGAGGCCGGTCTCACACTGGCTTGCGCACTTCCTTTCGCATTGATCGCCATATGGCAGTCGCGCCCCCGCCGCTGGGGTTTACTCACGTTTGTGATGTCCCTGGTTGTTTTTGACTTCGCTCTCGTGGAACTGCCTCGCGTCGGTGACTTTCAGCGTCACCATTGGAGCTGGCAGGAGTGCTTCCTTTTATCCGTGGTGCCGTTTCTAGTGGTTCTCGTTGCCGGTAAATCTATGGTGTCCCTCGGCATCTCATCGCCCTTGCGGCCTGGCTGGCTGAAGCCGTCAATTATCGGTGGGCTAATCGCCGTCGCGGTGCCGGTTGTTTTCTTCGCCCTTGGCGCCCGCAAAAAACTAGACGCGGAGGGATGGGCATTTCTGCTGACCATGCCAGGCCTCGCTGAGGAAATGATGTTCCGGGGTGTGTATCAGTCTTTGCTGAACGAAGCACTTGGGATGCGGTGGCAGTTGGCCCACGCGCGATTCGGCTGGGGACTGATCATTACCGCCGTGCTCTTCGCCGGGTCCAACGGTCTGGTCGTCGTGGACCCTCAACTTCATGCTCGCATCATTCTGCCAGCAGCGATCGCACCTGTGCTGCTGAGCTTCGTTGCGGGATGGATACGCGAGCGCACCGACAGCGTCTGGCCCTGTGTTTTCGGCCACAATCTGAGCAACGTCGTAATACCCGTCGCGACCCTTCTTGCATGATCACGACTCGACACCGAACGCGCCCGGCAAGCACTGGCCAACTCGAGGATCACAGCCTATGACTCCAGAGTTGCAACGCGCCCTCAAGAACCATCAGCAGTGGTTCGGTTCCTACAAGAAACCCGGCGATTTGGTGAAGGTGCAGGTCTGGCTGACCGTCAACGCCGGACAGATCGAGTTCCTCACTCCCGGCAATTCCTACAAGGTGAAGCGGGCGCGCCGGCATCGGTGCGTGATCAGCTTCGTCGGCAGCCCCAACGGCCCGGCGATATGGGGTACAGCGGAGATCATCAGCGATCGTCACGAAGTCCCGCGCGTCTACCGCCGATATTGGAAGATCCACCCGATCTTCATGCTGCTCGGTGTCGGCCTTCGCGTCTGGATCGGAATGCTCATGAACCAGCGCGTCGTGGTGCGAATCCAGCCCGACGAGCCCAATCCCCTGGCCGGAATCACCGGATCCGGCATCCTGAGGCATAGAACCTGAGAAACATGAAGTCGATGCACTCCCGACACGTTGCCGCAGAACTGTTCTGCGTTCAGACTGGCCCCGGGGCAAGGAATCGTGCGGATCGGCGCCGGGAATTTAGTCTGACCGCACTCCGCGAATCGGCGGTAGCATGGAGCCGCCGATTCTCCCTGCATGCCCTGTGTGGGGATACCTATGACAACTCTGCGGCAGAGATTTTGGACCGACGATCAGGGGCAGGATATTGCCGAATACGCCGTGATGTTGGCCGTCATCTTGCTGCTGGTGGTGGGCACGGTGCAGTTGATCGGCTCCAGCTCCAACACCGTTTTCTCCAACGTAGCCAGCGCGATCCAATGACCGCGAAAGCGGCTCGACTCTGAAGCTAGTCCGGCGGAGTAGCTTGGCTGCCCTAAGGAATTCGTTGAATTGCCCGTCCTCTAATCCTTTTTCACTAGCGGACATGCGAGAGTGCCGCCCCATCCGATCCCATCAAACACTTTTGCCCTTTCGTGCGTCTAATGACTCAGGACCCTTCGAGGGTTGGGCTCCATTTCAATGGTGGTCCAACCGCCTCGCAAACGGGTAAAATACATGGGGTTATCAAGTTCCGGAGGGAAGTAGAACATGGATTCGGGCGTAATTTGGGTGCGCATGAAGGCTCATGGCTGGGCCTACACGCTAAGCATTCTGGCAACACTCGCGGTCGGGATTCTGATAGGAACGGTCGTCTCCTACGGAGTCAAAGGCAAGGAAGGGCAGAAATCGGGGGACGCGACGCCGCTGAACATTTCCTCGTCGTCAACGTCGGGCTCGGGTTTCTCGCAGCAGCTTTCCAATGCCTTCGCCGGCGTCGCCAAACAGTTGGAACCGAGCGTGGTCAACATCAATACGGAATCGACCATCAAGAATCCGCGCCGCCACCGCGGGCAGGACGATGATGACAGCGGCGACGGCATGGACGACTTCTTCAACCACTTCTTCGGTGGCCCCGGAGGGGGTCAGGGCAGCCCGTTCGGGGGCCCGGGGGATGGCTCGATCCGCGAGCGCTCCCTGGGTTCGGGCGTGATCGTTGACCCGAAGGGATATATCGTCACCAACCGGCACGTGGTCGAAAAAGCCGACCGCGTCCGGGTGCGCTTTGAAGACGACCCGCCCGGCGTGCAGCATGAGGCCCGAGTCATCGGCACCGACCAGGAAACAGATCTGGCCGTGATCAAGGTGGACATCGACCACGCGCTGCCTTCCGCGAAGCTGGGCAATTCCGATGCGATGCAGGTGGGCGACTGGGTTCTGGCCGTGGGCAGCCCGTTCGGTTTGTCGGAAACCGTCACCGCCGGCATTGTTTCGGCCAAGGGACGCGACATCGTTCCCGGCCGGCAGTTCCAGACTTTCATCCAGACCGACGCTGCCATCAATCCGGGCAACTCCGGTGGGCCGCTGGTCAACATGAACGGCGAAGTGATCGGCATCAACACCGCCATCCTGAGCGAAACCAACGCCTACGCGGGCGTGGGATTTGCTCTGCCTTCGAGGACAGTGGCCGAGGTTTATAACCAGCTGATTTCACCCGAGCACCGGGTGGAGCGCGGCTCCATCGGCATCACCTTTGACTCGGTGGAGAATCCTGCGATCATGCGCGTCTACGGCACGGGAACGGGCGTCACGGTTTCCAGCGTCGTGGCCGGCAGCCCGGCCGACGAAGCCGGACTGAAGATCGGCGACACCATCACCAGCATTGACGGAAAGAAGATCGCCAAGGGAACCGAGCTGGTGGGCGACATTGCTTCGCGCAAGCCGGGATCGAAAGTGGATCTGGGCTTCGTTCGCAATGGCAAGCCGCAGAATGCCAGCGTGACCATCGCCGACCGCGCCAAGCTGTTCGCGGCGCGCTTCGGAGAGGATCAGGAAAATGACGATACCAGCACGCCCAAGCAAAGCAAGTTCGGGGTTACGGTGCGCAAGGTAACTCCTGAGATGGCGGAGCGGCTCGACATGCCCGCCAGCAAGGGCGTGGTGGTGCAGGACGTGAAGCCGGGCTCGTTCGCGGAAGATGTGGGCCTGGGCCGCGGCGACATTATCCTGGAAATCAACAAGCAACCGGTCAACAGCGAAGAGGACTTTGCCCGCATGGAGTCTGGCCTGAAGAGCGGCCAGGATGTGGTATTCCTGGTGCGCCAGCGGGGCACGACCAAGCAGGACGGCACCATCTTCGACGCCGGTACACTTCCGTAACCTAAGCCAGCCCAGCGGGAACTGGCACCGCGCCCTCGAATCGAGGATGATTACGGTGCCAGCCTCCGGTTGGGCTGTTCTGTTTTTGGCGGGGAAGCGGAACTGTGCCTGGAAGCAGCGGCAAGCGATGAGGGCTTTCCAGGCTGCTGAAAAACTCGCCTGGGCGCTTGATCTTGGGTGGCGCGGCGCTTCAGCGCTGCGATACCTGGCTTATTTTTCAACGCCGGCTTTAGCCGGGTTGAATGCCGAAGCCGTTTGAAATTTATGCTGCGTTTGTCGGAAATCCGGAGCGGACGAGTCAGCGCGCTGGGCATGCTGATTCTCGCGTGGGCCTGTGTCCCCGCCATGGCCGCACCCCAGCAGAGCGCCGGCGCTGACACCACAATCAAGAAGCCGTCCGCGAAGCCCTCCGCCCGGAAACATCACACGACGTCAGCGCCGGCATCGTCAGCCGCCGGCAAATCTGCGAGCACGCCGCACACGACCTCTTCGATAAAACACTCGTCTCACAGGAAGAAGTCAGTAAGGGCGCGAGGCCAGCAGAAAATCGACTCGGAGCGAGCTCAGGCCATTCAGGAAGCGCTGATCCGCGCTCATTACCTGAGCGGCGGGCCCACGGGAACGTGGAACCAGGCCAGCGAAGACGCGATGCGCCGCTATCAGGCCGATCATGGCTGGCAAGCCAAGACAGTCCCCGACTCGCGCGCGTTGATCAGCCTGGGCCTCGGCCCCAGCAAGGACCACCTGCTCAATCCCGAAAGCGCCATGACCAGCGGCCCGGACGCGCCGCGCACGGCGACATTAACCGCAGCCCCACAGCACGCGCCAGCCGCGAGTTCGACGCCCGCGCCCAGTTCCACGCCAGATCCCGTTCCCGCTCAGTCAGATCCGCCCAGCCCGCAGTAAGATTCGAACGCCAAAGTGTTCGTCCGCTTATAAGAGAGAAGCAATCGCCCAGTCGCGTACCTGCGAAATTCGATTGGGCCGTGCGATCGCGTAGTCGCGCAGCGACGCCATTCATTAGCCCGGCACGTAAAGTGCCGGGAGAGCGAGGGGAAAAAAGGCCGAGTCCCGTCAGGGACGGCACTCATGCCCGCCATCTCACGCCGGTGCCATTGTGGGAATTCCACAGGATTCATGTGACGTCCGCCACAGCCAACCGGCCAGAAAACATGTTCCGTTGCATGCATGGCGCACACCTACAACGCCAACTTCGTACATTGCATTTTCAGCACAAAGGATCGAAAGAATTCGATCCCATGCCACCTGAAGGAAAACCTATGGGCCTATCTTCTTGGCGTCGCAAATAATCTCAAGATCAAAACGCTGGCGGTCGGGGGAACGACAAATCATGTTCACCTCTTGATCGGCCTTCCCCCGACGATGACCGTGGCCGTGGCCGTGCAGAAATTGAAAGCGAATTCTTCGCGATGGATGGGTGAGCAAGGCGTCCGATTCCAGTGGCAGGAGGGGTATGGGGCGTTCAGTGTGAGCCCTTCTCTGCTGGCAATCGTCCAGGCTTACATTCGCAACCAGGAGGAGCACCATCGCAGGCGTAGTTTTGACGAGGAGTTTCGCGCACTGCTGGACAAGAGCGGGGTGGCGTATGATCCGGAGCGGATGTTCGCCGCTTGAGTGCCGTCCCTTGCGGCACTCGGTTCGTCGTTTCCGTACCTTCCCGGCACTGACGTGCCGGGCTAATGAATGCCGTCGCTTCGCGACTGGCTCGGCCCCCCGAGGCGCGCTTGCCCTGTGCGGAAACCGTGTGGCTTTTTTCAGCCCGTGTGCGTCGCACGGTGAACATCGGAAGGTCGCCGCACCCTTTTCCCCTGATGCACCGCCGATGGTGAATTGGTTGATAACTGCCGCTGAATCAAGCTTTTCCCAGCCTCAACCTCTGTGAAAAATATTCTTCGTAAATCATTGATAACAGGAATGTTAAATATAGCAGTTAAATCGACTTGGCGGGCCGCCAATGCATGCGGAAATTCTTCCGGGCTTCCGCTCGCGCGGAGCTACTTACGCGCACCAGCGTGCTCGCAAATCGCCGCGCGGGGCATTGTGCGAAGCGGGCAGGGCCTTAATTCGCAAAACCCTAAGCTTCTACAAACCAACGCTCTAGTTGCTGCCCTTCTTGTAGCTGGTGAGCAACGGACGCGGGAAGTACGGCAGCGGTTGATTCGAGATGATCGCCCGGGGATTGCCTTCGACCAGCGCCTCCGCGACATCGTCTCCGCAAAGGTCGGCCGCGGCGGCGCGGGCGGTAGAGAGAATCGGAACACGCTTCTCGGTGTCGTGCGCGTCGGTGGCGAGCACGTGGACGGCATCGTGCTCGAGCAGCCACTCGGCGGCGGCGCGCGTGCGCTCGCCCCAGAATCCGGTCAGCGCTGAGCCCGTCATCTGCACCACGCAGCCTTGCTCCGCCCACTCCACCACGCGCGGCAGATTCTCGCGCAGAATGGGATTGCGCTCGGGATGAGTGATGACGGCGGTGATGCCGTGATCACCCAGCTTCAAAAAAGAGTCGGTGGTGTTTTGCGGGACGCCGTAGTTGGAGAACTCTACCAGCAGATAGCGAGTCTCGCCGATGACGTAGCGCGTGGGGTGAGCCAGCGCGTCCTGCAGGTTGTCGTAGGAGAGATGAAAGTCGCAGCCCAGTAGAATTTCGGGCGGGCCGGCGAGCAGCCCCTTCAGATGCGCGACCAGTCCGTGCAGATATTCGCGGTCATAGTGATAGCGGTCGTTGGCGTGAGGCGTGGCGACCATGTGCGTGATGCCGTCGTCGGCGGCGGCGCGGCACATGGCCACGCTGACGTCCCAGGTCTTGGGGCCGTCGTCTACCTCAGGCAGGATATGGGAATGAATGTCGACCACGATCGTCAGAACGCAATGTTTAGGAACACAATCTCAGGAACACCAGCACGCCGCCAGGGTTGCGCCTTTCCCTGATTTAAACAGATTCGCGGAGAAAGAGAAAGAGAGCCAAAACCTCTTACCGAGGACGCCGAGGACGCAGAGAGTCAACGATACAAGACTAGTTCGCAGAAGAAGCGCTCGCGCTGGCGTAGTAGCCTTTGCGCGAATAGACGTGCAGTTTGTGTCCCGATTTCTGGGCGGCGATCTCGATCGAGCGGTAGCGGCCGTCGGAGGTGAACTGCGCCGGCTTGTAGGAAATCAGGTAGCGGCTGCGGATGACCTGCTGCAGTTCGCTCAAGCTGTGGCGCAGGTGACCCAGCGAGCCGGGCAGGAAAATTGTGCCTCCCGTCTGCTGCGCCAGCGCCTGCAGAGCGCGGTCGCCCAGCTTCAGCCACGAATCGGTGGTCTCGTAGCGCGAGCTCACCGTGTATACCGTGACCTGCTGGCGCTGCGCGGTCTCGATCGCCTGCTTGAGCTGGACAGAGCTGGAATTATCTTCTCCATCGCTGACCACGACCAGAATCCGCGCCACCGGCGTGGCCTCGGGCTGACCCAGTTTTTCGGCGGCGAAGGCCACAGCGTCCCACAGCGCCGTGCCGCCGGCAGGAGCGAGCTTGTGAATGGCGGCCGAAAGATCGTTCTGGCTGGCGGTGAAGTCCTGCACCATCAGAATGGAGTTGGCGACGCCGGTCACGAACGCCAGGTCTTTCTTTCCGGTCAGCACCTGCTGCAGAAACTCGGCGGCGGCATCCTGTTCGAAGCCGAAGCGGCTGGTGACAGACGCGCTGGTATCGATGACCAGGCCCAGGCGCAGCGGCAGCGCGCCTTCGTTGCGGAAGCCCAGCACGGCGGCAGGAGCCTTACGATCGTCGAGCAGCTTGACGTCGGAAAGACTGAGGTCGCTGACCGCGCGTCCGCCATCGGTCACGGCAAAGAACACGCCCACCTCATCGACCGTGCTGCGCAAGGTCCAGGGCGAAGTGCTGCGTGGCCGCGACAAGGAGGAATGCGGCGGCGGCGCAGGGGCCGTGACCGGGTCGGCATCGGGCTCGGAAGGGCTCATCGCGCAGTTGTCGCACTCGGCCGCTTCCAGCTGGCGCTGCAGCTCAAACTGCGCCATAGCACGGCGCGCGGCGCTGGGCAAGCTGCCGGAGCCGGCTGTCGGTTCCGAAGAGTCGGGTGTGTAGGAAATAGTTGTCTGCGCTGTGCCGGAATTCTTTCTGGAGGCATCGATCTTCGCCAGAAATTCGCGCGCCTGGGAGGCGTTGGCGCTGCCCGGATCTTCCTGGAGGAATTGCTGTAATTCTTCTTGCATGCCCTCCAGATTGTGTTCCGCCTGTTGCGCGGCGGCCGCGAAGTAGTGGACCACAGCGGCCTGCTCATGTTTCTGACCGTGCACCTGCTCGGCCGTGGCGATGACCGCGAGGTAGTCCTTGTTCATCAGTTCGGCATAGGCCAGCAGCACGCGCAGCTGAAGATTGAGCGGAGAAATCGAGGAGGCCTTCGCGATAAATTGCACCGCGGCGGGATAGTCCTCCAGAGACAAACAGGCGCGGCTGAGATTGGTATAGGTATTGGGCAGATGATCGTCGAGAGCAAGCGCGGTCTTGAACTCGGCGCGCGCCTTCTCCTTCTGCCCCAGGTTCATATAGGCGGTGCCCAGCGCGTTGTGCGCCGAGACGTACTTGGGATAAATCGCCAGCGCCTTCTCCAGGTGAGCCACGGCGTCAGTGAAGTTTTTTCGGCTCAACTCGACCAGGCCCTTGTTGTACTCGGCGCGCACCTTTCCCGGAGCCATCAGATCGAGCTTGGAGACGGCGTCGCCGGGCTCTTCCGGCTTGCCCTGGTGATCGGCCCAGTTCCTGTCGCTTAAGAACCAGTAGTCGAAGCGTCCCTGCTCCTCGTCGGCGGGAAAGGTCGAACCTTGTGCCGTAGCGCCGTTGCCTGCCGTCGGCTGCATCTGGGCCAGGGCGCACGAGGATGCAGTCAGCACAACGATGAGGAACGCGCGGCGCGCGGCGTGAGGTGCCATGAGCTCCAACCCGATGATTCATGCGCACGATGCGGCGGGGACCCGAGTGCGGTTGGGTAGACATCTTATCGCAGGAGTGGGGAGTCTCCAATAGAGCGCGTGCTTGGTGGGACGATTAGCATTGACTGGACAGAACAAAACACAGCTGTTGGGTAGATAGCTTCAGATTGGTCTCCAGCCATAAAACAGATAGTCCGTCCTGCCTATCAGGGAAGCCGAACTGCCAGTCCCCGGGGCGCTCAGTGGGCGACTGCTCACCAGATAGTAGGGATAGCCCGGGATTTGCGAATGGCGCGGTCAGCAGTGACGAGGGGAATATCCTGAATTAGTGCCGTCGCTCCGATGATGCGGTCTACTGGATCCTTGGGATAGCTGGCGGGCAGGGCGAATGCCTGCAGGGCGATATTGCCGGTGATGGGCAGGACCACGAAACGGCGCTCCACTTCCGCCACAACCGTCTCCACGTCGGGCGTCAAGTGAATTCGCCCGTGACTCGCAAGCCGGGCGATTTCAACGAGCGTGATGCCGCAGACGGCCAGGCCGTGATGCTTCTGGCGCGCTGCCCCAATCGCTGACTGAGCCGTCGGGGATATCCGCTGATAGTCCTGGGCTAGCCAGATCACCACGTGGGTGTCGAGCAAGATCAATAGAGATCGCCCCACTCTTCGGGACTGAAGGCCGGGGAGACGATGTCGCTTTTGATTTCGATCGTGCCTTTGCCCTTGAGGAAACCGAAGATGTCGTCCTTTTCTTTCTCCACCGGGACGAGCCTGGCCACGGGCTTGCCGCGCTTGGTGATGACCACGGCTTGGCGCTTGGCCTGCACTTCGTCCATGATGGCGAGGCAGTGGACCTTGAATTGGCCGGCCGGGATGGTTTTGGGTTTCATGTAAAAGGCCTTAAGATCATGGTCATTATACCATGGTCATATTCAGCCTCCCCCAGTGCGCCATCCCGAGCGGAGCCGCGGTTCAGGCGGAGCGAGGGATCTCGCGCGGACCGCATGCGGTTCCGCTGCCCGCGAGATCCCTCCGCCCGCTGGTAAAAGCGCGGGCGTTCGGGATGACGCCTGATTGGTGCTTCGGGCGGATGGTCGCTCGCAACTTGGATCGTGTGGTTCTTCAAAGTTAGTATTCCCTGATGAATCGGACTGTCGCACTTGTTCTGTTCTGCGTCGCCGCTTTACCGGTCCTCTGCCAAAACACCGCATCCTCACACGAAGCGGCGGCGGCAATCTGGATCCCCCAGCCTTTGCTGAAGTTCGATGATTCCTCTCCGTCGGCAACAGTGAAGAAAGAGATGATCGCAAGCCTGAAGGTCGCTGACGTCACCATAGAGCTCGAACAAGATACAAAGCTGGAAGCCATGCAGCAGAGGTTTGGGGGTACGATCGGCGCAGAAGGCGACGCCTCTGAGTCTCTGCATTGGCTTTGCCTGCGCGGGAGTGACGAGGCTGGGCCGTGGGTTCTGTGGTTGGAGAGCGGCGAGATTGACGGTCCGTACGTCGGCGGATTTGAGTGGCTCCGCGTTCCTGGCTTCGCGCAGTTCGACGAACGATGCGCTGCTCTCCCTGATACGAGTAGAGTCGAACTGCCGATCAATCTCCGTCTCGGTATATCAGAGAGCAGGGTCGTACACCTTCTCGGCCATCCGACTTATCGTAAAGGGAGGGTTTTGGCGTACGAACACGAACACGACGAGATCATCCGCGGCGAGCCATTTATCTCGGACAATGGCGTATACGTTACCATTAGAAACGGCGTGGTGTGGGCGATCCAGGTATGGAAAACGACGAGCAATTGATGCACCTGCCCGCCCGCGGCAACTTTATGGGTTTCTATACCGCTCCTGAATGAACTCCGCAATTCCTGCGTACGCCCTTGTCAGCGTCTGCTCGTCCGGCAAGAACACGATGCGGAAGTGCTGCGTGCCGGGCTTCTGGCCGAAGCCGGAGCCGTGCACGACCATGACGTGCTTCTGGCGGATCAATTCTTTCACGAAGATTTCGTCGCTCTCGGCGATGTCGATGCGCGGGAAGGCATAGAAAGCTCCGCGTGGGGCGACGCAACTCACACGTGGCGTGGACTCGCACCATTTCTGCGTGAGGTCGCGGCGGGAGCGCAGTTTGTGACGCACTTCGGTGAGATGATCCTGCGGGCCTTCGAGCGCGGGCTTGATCGCGTACTGCTCGGGATGATTGGCGCATAGGCGCGCGCGCAAGAGGCGATGCACGCCCTCGGTGTAAGTCTTGACCGCGGCGGCGTCGCCCGAGACGATGCCCCAACCGATGCGCCATCCCGGTACGAGGTAGTTCTTCGACATGCCGCCGAAGGTGACGCAGGGCACGTCGGGCGCGACGGAGGCGAAGGCGATGTGCGGCGTGACGTTTCCCTGAGCATCGCAATCGAGGATCAGCTTGTCGTAAATCTCGTCGGCGAAGACGATCAGGTTGTGGCGGCGGGCGACGTCGGCGATCTTTTCCAGCATCGTGCGGGTGCACAGCGAGCCGGTGGGATTGTTGGGATTGATGATCACAATGCCGCGAGTGCGCGGCGTGAGCTTGCGTTCGATGTCGGCCAGTTCAGGCTGCCAGCCGTCTTCCTCGTTCAAATCGTAAGCGTTCAGGCCAATGCCTAACTTGCACAGCACGGCCGAGTAGAGCGGGTAGTCAGGCTTTGGCGTGAGCACGTCTTCGCCGGGATTGACCAGCGCGGCGAGGCAGATATCGACAGTCTCGCTGACGCCGGAAGTCACGAATACGTCCCGCACTGTCGAAATGCCTTTGCGCGCGGCCTCGCTGCAGATGGCTTCGAGCGCTTCGGGGATGCCGGGGGAAGGCGCGTATCCGTTCTTGCCGTCGCGCATGGCCTTGTAGGCGGCCTCGATGATGTGCGGCGGCGTCTGGAAATCGAAGATGTTGGGGTCGCCGACGTTCAGGGGCAAAACTTTGTGTCCTTGCTTGATGACTTCGTCGGCCACGCAGGCCAGGTCGCGGATGGCATAGCGGACGTTGGCGAGGCGGGAGGCGGGGGTGATCTCGTGGGTCTGGGTAGTAGGAGTCATGAAAACCTCGCCGCGGGCGTTAACTGCGGCAAACAGAAATTCTAACCGCAGAGGACGGGAGGACGCAGAGAAAATGCTGGCTTGAACCAATGCTAGGGGCGGCGTAGCGCTGCGTGGGAAGTTTCGCGGGCAGGAGTGCCCGCGCCACACTTTTTAATGTGGGCTGAAGCTGAGGGAAATCTCTTCGACGGTCTGGTTGGCGGCGGGGGCGTATTTCCACTTCATGACGGCGGCTTGCGCCTTTTCAGCGAGGATGGGATTGCCGCCGCGAACCTCGACCTGGCTGACGGTTCCGTTCGGCTGCACCGTGGCCGAAAGGCGCACCAGGCCGCCGATCTGGGCGAATTTCAAGGTCTCAGGATATTCCGGCTTGACCGTGACCAGCACTTTGCGGCCGGCCGATCTCTGCGCGACCGATGGAATCACCAGGCCGGCCAGTAGCGCGACCGTTACGACCGCGAGCGTGCACACAGAGGTGACGCGTTGCCCAACACGAGCATTGATCTGACAGACTGGCAAAGAGAACCCCTATAGCAACAGGCCCACGGCGATCGAAACAATAGTTAGAAGTTAGGATGTTGAGCGCGGCCGGGCAAGATTACTTATGTAATGGAGCTCTCTCCGGGAACGGGAGCGACATGGTCGGCAACGGTGAAAAGCGGTTTACCACGGAGACACTGAGACACGGAGAAAAAAAGAATTCAGATTTCTCCGTGCCTCCGTGGTGAAAACTAATCTTCCCGGTCGATCTGTGCCTTCTGCAGCTTGTCGGAATAATCCACGTAGACCGACTTCCACTCGGTGTAGAAATCGATGGCGCCGATGCCGCCTTCGCGGTGGCCGTTGCCGGTGGCCTTCGTTCCTCCGAACGGGAGATGCACTTCGGCGCCGATGGTGGGCGCGTTGATGTAGGTGATGCCGGCATACAGGTCGCGAATGGCGCTGAACGCCTTGTTCACGTCTTTGGTGTAGAGCGCCGACGACAGGCCGTACTCGATGCCGTTGGCGATTTCGATGGCATCGTCGAGGTCGTCGCAGGGAATGATGCTGACGACCGGGCCGAAGATTTCTTCTTGCGCGATGCGCATCTTGGGATTGACGTCAGTGAAGACCGTCGGCTCCATGAACCAGCCGTGCGCGTATTCGCCTTTGTCGAGGCGATTGCCGCCGCAAACGAGCTTCGCGCCTTCGTTCTTGCCGATTTCGACGTAGCTGAGATCGGTTTGCAGCTGCTTCTCGTTGACCGCGGGGCCCATCTGCACGGTTTCGTCGAGGCCGTTGCCGACTTTCAGCTTTTTCGCGCGGTCGACGAGGCGGTCGACGAATTCGCGGTAGACGCCTTTCTGCACGATCATGCGGCTGGTCGCGGTGCAGCGCTGGCCGGTGGTGCCGAATGCGCCCCAGAGTCCGCCTTCGATGGCGAGGTCGAGGTTGGCGTCGTCGAGCACGATCATGGGATTCTTGCCGCCGAGTTCGAGCGAGCAGTGCTTGAAGCTCTTGGCAGCGATGCCGCCGATGATGCGTCCCACCTCGCTCGATCCGGTCAGCGAGATAGCGCGGACATCGGGATGCTCGGCCAGCGGCGTGCCTACCGAAGCGCCGAATCCGCCGACGACGTTGATGACGCCCTTGGGCAGGCCCGCATCGTAGAGGGCGCGAACCAGATTAAAAGTCGAGAGCGGCGTGTCTTGCGCGGGCTTGATCACGCAAGTATTGCCGCAGACGACCGCGGGCAGCAGCTTCCAGGACGAGATCGCCATGGGGAAGTTCCAGGGCGTGATCATGCCGCAAACGCCGATGGGCTGGCGGACGGCCATAGCAAACTTGTTCGGCATCTCCGAGGGAACGGTGGGGCCGAAGAGGCGGCGGCCTTCGCCGGCGTTGTAGTAGGCGGCGTCAATGGCTTCCTGCACATCGCCGCGCGTTTCGGCGAGGACTTTGCCCATCTCGCGGGTCATTTCGCGGGCGTATTCTTCCTTGCGCTCGATCAGAATTTCGGCGGCGCGGAAGACGATTTCGGCGCGGCGCGGCGCAGGGACCAGCCGCCACTTGGCGAAGGCGCGCTTGGCGGCATCGACGGCGGCGTTGACATCGTCTTTGTTCGATTTCTGGAAGATGCCGACCAGGTCGCGGGTGTCGGCGGGATTGCGGTTTTCGAAAGTCTCCCCGGATGAGGACTCGACCCACTCGCCGTCGATGAAATTCTTGAAGACCTTGGTGCCGCCATAGTTGATCGCGGCCGGAGTGGCTAGGGTATCGGTGGCCATTATTTCTCCTTATGAGTACCTGATATTGATGCTACAACCGGCGGGGAAGGAGCGGCAAGGAGCGCAGCTAGATCTGGCTAGCGAACCTCGATTTTCGGAGGGTTGAATGTTCCGAACGGCAAGCCCAGAGAGTGGACCGGGCTTACCATCCCTTCGCTAGCACCCAGCCGAGCTGCACCCAAGTTCTCCTCCGTAGCTTGAACGGCGGGACATCGAGCATCGTCAAACACCAACAATTGACTGCCAATGTGAATGTCTGAGATCGCACGCACAGTGAATGTATTTTCTTGCCACTCGTCAGCATGTTGGGAGACGCCATTGGGCATTCGACGCACCGTCACGACGGCTCCATCGGCGTTGTGTGCCAGCCCGATGATTTTCGCCAAAACTACGCGACGAGCTTCGCGGCTCAGGACTCGAATCACTGGAGGCGTGCAGACGTCGAAGGCGTCTGCCACATCGGTTTTTTCAGCCTGCAGTTCTTTCCAAGCTTTGGGGAGAATGTCCTCTTGCCCGGAGCATGGCCGCCAGCGTGTGATACATGTAAAGTTGATATCGGTTAGACGCAACACGTCTTTCGGGTCCGCAAACGAAGTGAACTTGACCCAGCCCTCCTTGCACCCCATGCATCCGTCCGGGGCGCCAATCTGATACTCCGGGTGCCGCGCTGAAACCCATGTTAGAGGATCGGTCTCAATACGAGCCACCAACTCATAGTCGATGTGCCTGCCGTCAGGCTCGATGGATGTGCTCTCGATGCCTAGACTAATGCCTTTCTCCAACAACAAATTGTCGCGTATGCGGATGAAGGAATACACCCCTGCGAAGCGGCCGCCAAGTGCATGGTAAATAGCAAAGACTGCGGGGTGACTGACGAGAAAGCTGAAGTGCCGGGAACTCGCGTTGTATAGCTGAACTTCTAAATCGCACCAATACGGCCGGCAGATGCCTTCTTTGGCGTTGTCGAGCCAACGGCCTTCGAACCGGCGAACATCTGCATATGTGCTCTTGCGGAGTTCGAGCGAGCGAATGTCCGAGAGCAGACGTTGCGCTCGCCACCGAAGCGTGAATTGGTCCAGACGAATCGCCCCAGCTAGCAACACAACCACTAGGGTTACGCCGCCCAGCAGCCAGGCGAGAGGCCGGAGAATCCATCTCTTCATACCCCTATTAGACACCGCGCAAGGCTGCGTCGTGCATGGCGGGTTAGCAACGATTCGCGTCAGCGAACGCTGAGGCGGATGCCCTCGTGCTGTTGCAGGCCGGCGACTATTTCGAAAATATTCCGGGCGCGTGGGTTTCCGTTCGGCCCCAGCATGCGCATGAGGCTCTTGGGAGGAATCCGCGTGACGCGCGCCAGCTTGGAGAATCCGACGGTAGCGTTGATGTAGTCGCGCAGAATTGTCTTTCCCGTTTCCATGTCGCCGGCCAGCAGGCAGTCGACTCCTTCCCGAAGAAGTTCTTTGCGGAACCTGAGATCGCGGCGGACGCGCGCTTGAATCGTGTTCTTGAAAGTGCGAGTCAATGGCATCTCAATCTCCTCACCGTTTGCGCTGCCTGTAGTCCTGCCATCGAACCATTGCGTTTTCGAAGTCCGTCTGCTGGCGTTTCTTGGAGCCGCCACCGAGCAACAAAATCAGCCGCTCCCCATCCTTGCCGAAATAGATGCGGTAGCCGGGGCCGAAGTCCACTTTGTACTCGAATACGCCCGTGCCAACGCTCTTGACGTTCGAGAGGTTGCCATTCGACATCCGGATAACCGCAACGGCGATCTTTGCGGCGGCCGGAGCATTCAGCTTGTTGAACCACTGCGCATAGGGGCTGCGCCCCTGGTGGTCCAGGTATTCTCGAACCTCGATTAAAGGTAACATATACGTTACCATATAGCAAGTGGCTGAATTTCGCCGATGCCTACTAGCTCGAGGCCGTCGAGCTTCGCTCGACCGGACAGCCGAGGGCGGCTGTCCCTACACAATCCCTTAGCGCCAGCGCTTGATTTTCGGCCACAGGGCGGGCCAGGAGTCGAATTTCTTTCCCCGGCAGATGAAGACGTCGATCTGCTGTTCGAGGGCGTACGGATTTGGGGCTGAGGTTCCGACGTAGTCCACCTGCTGCCAGAGTTTCTCCAGGACTTCTTTGCGGTCGTCGAGGACGATCATGCAATTGCCCGAGTACGGGCCGGGCCCCCAGAGAAACCAGGTCTGATGCCCGCTGAGCGAACGCGGCAGGCCGTAGCGGCGGCCGAGAAAGTCGATGGCGCCGGCCTGGCCGTAATCCTGAGCGAAGATGCCGCAGGCTTTCGCTGGGTCCGAGCCGCGCTCGTCGGGCGTGAGGCGGTTCCAGGCTGCGGCGGTTTCGTCGACGATTTCCTGCCAGCCGAACTGGTCGGCGTACCATTGCGGCAGCGCGGCGCGGGCGTGGGAGTGTTCCATGACGGGCAGCTTGAACGGGAGGGTCTTGGCGTAGGCGAGGAAGTGGTCGGGAGTGAAAACGGGGATAACGATGGGGGCGATGTAGGCGCCGCCAAGCACCAGGACGATCACAATGGCGGGCTTGAGGGCGCGTTTTAGCCCGCGTGCCGTCCTTCCGGGACTCGTCCCGGTTTCCGGCCTCGACCCAGGACTTACGTCCTGGGCTAATGAGTGGCGTCCCTGCGGGACTTTTTGCTCAGGATGTTCCCATGAATGTTCCTCAGCCGGACCAACCTCAGCCGGAGCAACCTCTGGATGACCGACCCCAGCCGTACCATCCAGCGCTGTCTCAATCATCACCGCTCCTGCGGCCATCAGCATGGGATAGACCGGGGCGAGGTAGTACATCTTGCCGTGCAGGATGTAGAAGACGGCGTAGCAGACCAGATAGCACCATCCCAGCAGGCGGTACGGTTTGAAGCGCGCGGAGAAGAGCAGAGCGAACAGGCCCGTCAGCCAGATGGGCGCGGTCAGGGGGTTGTCCAGTAGCAACTGCTGCAGGAAAAAATCAACCGGTCCGAGTACGACGTCGCGGTGTTCAGCCTTGATGTTGTGCATCAACTGCACGAAGGGCCAGTCGTAGTGCATGTTCCAGAGCAAGTTGGGCAGGAAGATGAGGAAAGCTGCGAGGCCGCCAAGCCAGATCCATTTGTTGACGAAGATGCGGCGCTGCTCGGTCAGGAGCAGGCCCACGACGATGCCGAAGCCGAAGAGGGCGATCGAATACTTTTCTTCCATGCCCAGGCCCGCAATCACGCCGAACCAGAGCCAGTAGCGGGGGTCGCTTCGCTTGATGGCGAGGGTCGCGAAGTAGGCGCAGCCCAGCCAGAGGTTGGGTTCAAGGCAGTTGGTGCCGAGCAGGCTGCCGTTGGAAAGATACTGACCAGAGATGACGGCGCAGATCGCACTCAGGATGAGAGCGTAGCGGCGTCCGCCGAGTTCTCGGGCGATGACTGCGGTTTGCACGACCAGCAGCGACGAGGCCAGCGCCGGGATGAAGCGGATGGCGCGCAGCGAGTCGCCCAGGACGGCGCGGGAGATGTGGATCAAGAAGGGGATGAGCGAGGGTTGGTCGACGTATCCCCACTGCAGGTGGTCGCCGCACGACATGTAGTTAAACTCGTCGCGGAAATAGCCGTAGCGGTTGTTGAAGTAGATGTGGATGAGGAGCTTGGCCAGGGCGATGAGCCAGATGATGGTCATGCCGGAGGCGAACGAGGATTGGCGGTCGCGGGCGCGGAGGGTTGAGGAGGGTGCGGCCATACGGGAGACAAGGATATACGGGGAATCAGGCGGCGTGCCAGCGGTCCAGATGCGGCAAAATGATCGGTTCTGCGGCACCAAGCGGCAGCGGTAGGGTTGGCGACACACAAGCGGGTTCCTCACCGCCGCTTCGCGCCGGTTCGGAATGACATCCCTAGTTTTGAGATTCGACGGACGAGGGATTCAGCGCACACCGCGCATCTCCACGCATGCAGCGTCAATTGGCAACACCTTTGGGAAGAACAGGCGTCCGCTACCCTGCACCAAGGTAACGTCTCCTCGTCATTACGTATGACCTCACCGGTTTTGCCTGTGCTACCGTTTTCTTTTACCGCATATTTGCGAAGGATTTAGCAGGTCTGAGGGACGCGTGTCGGACGATCGCAAACCGGGGATCCACCTGGCGTGGACGACGGTCACATACCGCAGTGTGGCGCTGCTCACTCTCGCGGTGGCATGCGTGTTTTCGATTGCCATGCGCATCGCGTTTCCGCAGTTCACCGAAAGCACGGTCAAGTCGGCGGGCAACGTTGCCAGCAAGATGCTGGAGAAGGTCGCAGGCATGAGTCCGCCGGCGAGCTCGGGCGTGACCACGGCGCAGCAGGCGCACTTCACCGCGCTCGACGGCACGGTGCGGGTGAAGAAGGGCAACAGCTATGCCTGGGTTCCGGCCGACTACAACGTCCCGCTCGACAAGGGCGACGTGGTGCAGACCGGGTCAGAAGGCATGGCCAAGGTCGTATTCAACGACGGCACCAGCTACACGGTGAAGCAGGATTCGCTGATTGTGATCGAAGAGAACTCGGCCAACGACCAGCAGCAGACCAGTGTTGCCGTCGCGGTGAGTACGGGGACCGTCGATCTTTCGACCGCGACCTACAGCCAGGGATCGAAGTCGGAGGTGATTGTGGCGGGCGCGAAGGCCTCGCTGGCGCCGGAGTCGGCGGCGCAGGTGCATAACGATCCCGCGGCCGACCAGCACGAGATCTTGCTGAAAAAAGGATCGGGCGAGGTGAGCCGTAACGGCGAGTCTGTGCAACTGGCGAACTGGGAGAAGGTGAGCTTCAAGCAGGAATCGGCGCATCTGGAGAAGGCGAAAGAGATCGGGCCGCCGACGCCGATTGCGCCGGCCAACATGGCTCCGCTGTTCTCCGCGGGGGATCCCACCAAAGACGTGCAGTTCTCCTGGACGGCGATGGCCAACGCGGCGGGGTATCGCCTGCGTATCTCCCGCAACCCTTATTTTTCTTCTACACTTGTCGATAAGAAAGTTAATACTGCTGCGGTCACGGTCACCGGGCTGGGTGAGGGCGCATATTACTGGATGGTGCAGTCCTACGACGCGGCAGGCAAGGAATCGGTGGAGAGCGAGAAGAACCGCTTCACCATCATTTCCAAGGGCAAGCAGAGTGACGCGATTGATTTAGAGCTGGATCCATTTATCCAGCACGGGCACGTGATCGAGGTGACGGGCAAGACGCAGACCGGCGCGCGAGTGATGGTGAATGGCAGCGAGGTGCCGATGCTGGCGTCCGACGGGTCGTTCCACTACTTCACACCGCCGCTGCCGACCGGAGAGGCCGTGATTACAGTGACGGCGCAGACGGCGCAGGGCGGAGTGAATACGCAGCAGAAGAAGATCATTATTCAATAAGCGCGAGTGTAAAGGATCAAGATTCACGGGTTGCAAGTTTCCGGGATTTTGGTGGGTGCAGGTGGAAGCGCGAGCGTGGGTTGCTTGGCGTTCTTCGCGGATTTTCTTAGCGATCTTTAGCGTTCAAGAGCTTTTACCGCAAAGTTCGCTAAGGAAATGCCGCAAAGGGCGCAAAGGGAACCCAACGCGACTCATTCGCGTTTTTAAGCAAGGTTGCGGGGCATCCCGTAGAATGGGATATCCGGCAATCCTGAGAACATTGTGAGAAGTGCCTGGGCAACCGGGTGCGACTGAAGTCAGCAACGACGCAGGGAAAGATTTCGCCATGTCAAACAACGGGTACTCGAACGGAACGCGCGCGCACAACCTTCGGTCGCTGTTCAGCATTTTTTCGAGCGATCTGGCCATCGATCTGGGCACGGCCAACACGCTGGTGTACGCGCGGGGCAAAGGCATCGTGGTGAACGAGCCGTCGATCGTCGCCATCAACAAGAACACGGGCGAGGTCGAGGCCGTGGGCAAAGAGGCGAAGGAAATGCTGGGGCGCACGCCCGGCAACATCGTCGCCATCAAGCCCATGAAAGACGGCGTGATCGCCGATTTCAAAGTCACCGAGAAAATGCTGAACTACTTCATCCAGAAGGCGCACAACCGCAAGATGCTGGTGCATCCGCGCATCGTGATTGGCGTGCCGTCGGAGATCACGCAGGTGGAAAAACGCGCTGTCATGGATTCGGCCTATCGCGCCAAGGCCAGCGAAGTGCATCTGGTGGAACAGGCCATGGTAGCGGCGATCGGCGCGGGCCTGCCGATCACTGAGCCCAGCGGCAACATGGTGGTCGACATCGGCGGCGGCACCACCGACATTGCGGTGATTTCGCTGAGCGGCATTGTGTATTCGAGATCAGTTCGGATGGCCGGCAATCAGATGGACGAAGCCATCATGAATTATCTGAAGCGGAAATATAACCTGCTGATCGGCGAGCGCACGGCCGAGCAGATCAAAATGGAGATCGGCTCGGCGCACCAGCTCGACAAGCCGATGACGATGGAGATCAAGGGCCGCAACCTGATTGAGGGCGTGCCCAAGACGATTACCGTGGACGATGGCGAAATCCGCGAGGCGTTGAGCGAGTGCGTATCGACCATCATGAATGCGATCCGCGTAGCGCTGGAGCGGACGCCGCCTGAACTTTCGGCCGACATCAGCGACCGCGGCATCGTGCTGACCGGCGGCGGAGCGCTGCTGAAGAATCTCGACAAACGTATCCGCGAAGAAACCGGGTTGCCGGTTTCGATCGCCGACGATCCGCTGTGCAGCGTGGTGCTGGGCACGGGCAAGATGCTCTCCGACTTCAAGCTGCTGCGCAAAATCTCAATTGAGTAGCGAGCAGGTACTCAGTACCCAGTACTCAGTACTCAGAGTGAGCTGCGGGTGCGAGGCCGAGACGGCCTCGCGACAGCCGGCGAGGACGCCGGCGCTACGGACTGGCAACTGGGTACTGAGTACTGGCAACTGGTTTTATGGAATCCGTCCTCGGCCGCTACCGCAATCTGATCATTCTGGTGGGGGTGCTGTTTCTGCAGGTGCTGGGACTGGCGGTGCAGGTCAAGCGCGGCAGCAACGACACCCAGGACACGCGGCTGATCCGCATCTGGGCGGTGGGGGCGATCACTCCCTTCGAGCGCTGCCTGGTCTGGATTGAGAACGGCAGCAGCGGCGTCTGGCATAACTACTTCTACCTGCGCGGAGTGCGGGCCGAGAACCGCCAGCTCAAGGATCAGATCGAACAGATGCGGCTGGAGCAGGTGCGGCTCAGCGAAGACGCGGCCCAGGCGCACCGGCTGCAGAACCTGCTCGCCTTCAAGGAACAATTCATCGCGAAAACCGTGGCTGCGCAAGTGATTGGGGCCAGCGGCAGCGACTTGTCGCGCGTCGTCTACATTGACAAGGGGCGGGACGCGGGCGTGGACCGCGACATGGCGGTGATTACGGCCGACGGCATTGTGGGCAAGGTGTTGCTGGTGTATCCCTCGTCGTCGCAGGTGCTGGTGATCAACGATCAATCGAGCGGCGTAGGCGTGATTCTGGAAAAGTCGCGGCTGCAGGGTGTGCTGCGCGGAACCGTCAACGGGGAAGTCGTGCTCGAGCGCGTGATGAGCGACGAGGAGGTTCCGTCGGGAGAAAAAGTCCTCACCAGCGGCGGGGATCAGATTTTTCCCAAGGGGCTGCCGGTCGGGACGGTCACGAAAGTAGCGACGGGCAAGGACTTGTTTTTGAACATCAAGGTGAAGCCGTCGGCGGACTTGAGCAAGCTGGAAGAAGTGCTGGTGGTGACCGAGAAGCAGGAGCGGCAGGCGGTGGCGGAGGAGTCGGGGCATGCGCGGGCCGCCGACATTTTGGCGCAGCGGTTGCCGTCGGTCCCGGACAAGCCCCTGGATGCCAAGCCGGCGGACGCCAAGCCTGGAGATGCGGTGACCGCGAAGCCGGCAAGCGTTGCGGCCAGGCCGCAAGCGGGAGGATTGAGCGTTAACTCGCACCCATCGAACACCGCGACGGGCGGGGCAGCCTCTGCATCGGGAGCGGCCGAGCACAAACCGCCGACCGCGAATGTGGTGAAGCCTCTGGCTTCGGCAAGTGGGCAGGCGCAGCCCAAAAATGTAAGCCTCGCACCCCAGACCCCGAAGGCCGCGGTTGTTCCCGTCGCGCCTGACGATGGAACACCGCCAGTGAAGACGAATAAACCGGTCACAACTCAGCCTGATCCGCAGGCGCCTCCCGATGACACTCCACACTAGCGTGCCCATCACCTACACATCAGGGGAGCAGGTTGAAGTCTACCGGTTCAGCATTCCGGTGACGATTGGGGTGCCGCTGCTGGCGCTGTTCGTGCAGGCGTTCGTGCCGCTGCGGTTTCCGGGCTTTGCCCGGTACATCGACCTGCCTTTGCTGGTAACGATTTTCTTTGCTATGGCGCGGCGGAATCCGATTTCAGGCTTGTTTACCGGTGCCGCGATCGGGTTGGCGCAGGACATGCTCGGGCACAATCCGATTGGAATCTATGGCATCGCCAAGACGGTTGTGGGATACGGCGCCTCGTCGCTGGGGGTCAAGCTGGATGTGGAGAATGCGGGCGCCCGCTTCCTGGTGACGTTGGGGTTTTATCTGGTGCACTCTGCCGTTTACTTCCTCGTGGCCCGTGACATGGTGAGCATGACGCAGCCCTGGAGCTGGCTGCACGGAACCCTGGCGGGGCTGGCCAATGCGGTGCTGGGAACATTTCTCTACTTTGCGCTGGACAAGTTCAAGCAGAGAACGTAGGAAACCAGTTGTCAGTACTCAGTACTCGGTACTCAGTACTCAGTAAGAGCGAGGCCGAGACGGCCTCCCACAGCCGGCGAGGACGCCGGCGCTACGATCTGGGTCCCAAGATGCGGTTAGACTTCAGGAAGAATCCCGGCTGGCCGTGACCTTCGTTATCCCTTCGAGCTCCGCACGGCGTGGCACAGCATTACAATGGAAGGAACCCGACCACATTCACCCACGAATGCCGCAGTGACGAAGACTCCATCGGGAACACTGGGTACTGGGTACTCGGTACTGGGTACTGATCTTCATGTTCGGTCGCGACGAAAAAGTTTCTGAGATTCGCCTGACGGCGACCCAGTACATCATTCTGGGGATCTTCCTGCTGCTGGCCTACGGGCTGTGGAGCCTGCAGGTGATGAAGAGCGACTACTACTCGCTCGCGGCGGAGAAGAACCGCATCCGCAATGTGCCCGTGCTGGCGCCGCGCGGGAGAATTCTGGACCGCGAAGGGCGGACCATCGTCGACAACTATCCGTCGTTTTCGGCGCTGCTGCTGCGCGACTCCTCGCGCGATCTGAGCGGGGACGCCGACCTGATCGCCCAGGGGCTGCATCTCGATCCTAACGAAGTGCGGGCGCGCATCCGGCGCTTTGCGTCCATGCCGCAGTACCAGCCCATTTTTCTCAAGGAAGACATTACGCCCGACGAATTGCAGTTCATCGAGGCGCACCGCAACGAGTTGCCCGAGCTCGATACGATCATGGCGCACCGGCGGCTGTATCCGCGCAACGGGTTCATGGCGCACGTGATCGGATATGTCGGCGAGGTCAGCGAAGACATGCTGAATCAGCCCCAGTTCGAGCTCTACAACCCGGGAGACGTGGTCGGAATCTCGGGCGTGGAGCGGCAATACAACACCATGCTGATCGGCACCAACGGCTCGCGGCAGGCGCTGGTCGACAGCCACGGGCGTGAAGTGGGGCGGCTGGGGGAGACTGCCGCGATACCCGGGAAGCAGCTGCGGCTGACCATCGATATTGATCTGCAGATTGCGGCCGAAGAGGCGCTGGAAGGGAAGAACGGAGCCATCCTCGCGATGGATCCCCACACCGGCGAGATTCTGGCCATGGCCAGCGGTCCCACGTTTGATCCCAACGACTTCGCCGTGCGCGTGTCGAAGGACGAATGGAACAAGCTGGTAAATGATCCCGAAAAGCCGCTGCTGAACAAAGCCATCCAGGCGCAGCTGGCGCCGGGATCGACCTTCAAAGTCATCATGTCGGTGGCGGGCTGGCAGGAAGGCATTGCCCAGGATATGCACGTGCATTGCAATGGCAGCGCCGATTTTTATGGCCGGAACTATAAGTGCTGGGTTTACTTTCTGCATCAGTCGCACGGCGAGGTAAACCTGGAAAAAGCGATTTACCAGTCCTGCGACGTCTTCTTCTACACCCTCGCCGATCGGCTGGGAATCGAACGCATCGCCAAATACGCCACCATGCTCGGCCTGGGGCAAAAGACTGGCATCGACCTGCCCAACGAAGTCAGCGGTGTGATGCCGTCGGAAGAATGGAAGATCCGCAACTACAAGCAGAAATGGTTTGCCGGCGAAACCATTTCCGTGGGCATCGGGCAGGGCGCGATCGCGGTCACTCCCGTGCAATTGCTGCGGGCAATCTCGGCGATCTCGATGGGCGGCAAGATGGTGGTGCCGCATGTGGTGAATCCCACCGGCCTTCCGCCAGGATTTGTGCAAACCGCCGACTACACTGAAGTCAAACAGATTCCGATTAATGCGGATGGCTGGACCTACATCACCGACGCCATGACGCGAGTTCTTCAGCCCGAAGGAACCGCTCCCTCCGCGCACGTTCCCGGAGTCGAGATTGCCGGCAAGACGGGATCGGCCCAGGTTGTGTCTCTGGCCTTGCGGGCGAAGGTCAAGGACAGCAGCGAGTTCGCGCAGAATGGCTGGTTTGTCGGATTCACCCCGCGGCGGAACCCGGACATCGTGGTTTGTGTGTTATTTCAAGCCGGCGAGCACGGCAAGCTGGCGGCGCGATTGGCCACGCAGGTGATCAAAGCCTATGTAGACAAGCAGCGGCGTATGCCGCAGAAACTGGCGCAGAAGCCGGGCGGAGGCAAGGTGGACGTCGGGGCGCTGTGGACTGGGCCGGATCAGGACGGGGACAAAGACCGGCTGGAGGGCGGGCGGTTCGAGTTCGACCTGCCGAAGAGGACGGTGCCGCTGGCGACGGCAGCGCCGGGGATGCGGTAGCAGTAGCAGTACTCAGTACCCAGTACCCAGTACTCAGTACTCGGTGGTCGGCTGCACAGAGTGCCTCAAGTGACGTTTTGATGGGTAGGGATTGGATGAATTCTAGAACTGAGTGCGAAGTACCGAGTACTGAGTACTGAGTACTGGGTACTGACAACTGATTTCCAATGGCACGCTACGTTTCATTCCGCGATTTTGACTGGGTGCTGCTGGGGTTCGTGCTGCTCATCTGTGCCCTGGGCATCATGGAGATCAACAGCGCCACGCTGCACACCAAGTTTGCCGGGGCTCAGGTTAAACAGATCTACTGGGTGGTGGGCGGCGTGGGGCTTATGTTTCTGATCAGCCTGGTGAACTACCAGGCGCTCATCGACCGGATTCACTGGTTCTACATTGCCGCGATCGCGTCGCTGATGGCTGTGCTGGTGTTTGGGACGAAGGCGCTGGGAGCCAAGCGCTGGATCAAACTGCCGGGCGGCAATCACTTCCAGCCGTCGGAGTGGGTCAAACTCATTCTGATTCTGGCCGTGGCCAAGTTTTTTGCCGACATGCGGTCGCGGGAGCTTACCTGGGGCGACTTCGTCAAGGCGGGCGCGATCGTCGGCATTCCGATGTTGTTGGTGCTGAAGCAGCCGGACCTGGGCACGGCTCTGACCTATCTTCCCATCGCAGCTATGGGGATGTTTCTGGGCGGGTTGCAGTGGCGGCAGGGATTGGCTGTTGTTTTGGTGGCTGTGGTGGGAGTTGGGGTAGTGTTTTACGTTCCGAGGGTGCACATTCTGAAGTCGTATCAGAAGCAGAGGCTGACCAGTTATCAGGATCCCGATGCCGATCCGCAGGGGTCGGGGTATCAAGTTAAGCAATCCATGATTGCGGTCGGTTCCGGGGGGCTATGGGGCGGGAAAGGCTCGCAAACACACGGGGCTTTCCTGCCGGTGCCGCAGACCGACTTCATCTTCGCGGCTTTTGCCGAGGAGCATGGGTTTGTAGGCGCGCTGGGGGTGTTGCTGCTATACTTCATCGTGCTGATGCGTTTGACCCAGAACGCGCAAACAGCGCCCGACCGCGCTGGCACGTTTGTGGTGATGGGTGTGGTGGCTGTGCTTAGCTTCCATATCCTGGTCAATGTCGGCATGGTGGTTGGCTTTATGCCGGTCACCGGAATACCCCTGCCGCTGATGAGTTATGGTGGGTCTTCCGTGTTGTTCATGTTCCTGGCGCTAGGCATGGTGATGAACGTACGCATGCGCCGTTTCGTTAACTAGCTGGGTGAGTGAGCAGTTGGTGCTAGTCGCGGGAGCGGGGAACGGGAAGACGGCAGGAAAGCGGTTTGCCGCGCTGTGTTCGGGCAGAATCCGTAGGCGCGGCCCAAAAATATCGATCGCCCTCGCGTAAAGAGGGTAATTTACCGGCCAGTTGAGCAGTTGAGGCCGGGCGGGATTGAAGCTTCGAAACCAGCCGGGCCGGGAACGGCCCCCCGACCGAGTATCGGTCTGAGAGTGCGGTCACAAACCCGGCGGAAGTGAAAGCGATAAGTGCAAAGATTCCCAAGCTTGTGCAACGGACTCGGCCGGGAGGAACAATCCCGGTCCTTGGTCGTCCCCTATCCGGGGCAGCTCGCCACACTCAATTCCCCCGCTCCTCGCCTGACTCACGCCGGTGAAGCCCGCCTGACTTGAAATAGTCTTGCGGGACCGGAGTGTCAATGAATAAAGAACTGTTTGTTTCTTCCACGCCTCACGAAACCAAGGTGGGGCTGGTGGAAGACGATCTGCTCGCGGAAATCTACCTCGAGCGCGAAAACGAATACACCTTAGCAGGATCCATTTACAAGGGGCGCGTGACCCGCGTGCTGCCCGGCATGCAGTCGGCGTTTGTGGATATTGGACTGGAGCGCGACGCCTTCCTCTATGTTTCCGACTTTATGGAGTTGGAAGAGCATGACGAGGATTTGACGGACTCGGTGCCGGCCAATCGCGGAGTGCAGGATCTGCGTCCGCAGCCAGCCGCTGGTGCAGTTTCGCCCTCGCCCGAAGGGGCGATCGAGGAGCATGAGGCCGAAGCATCCCCCGCACGGTTAACTGAAGGCCAGGAAGAACCCAGATTCCGAGATGAATACCGCAGCGCAACGGCCGCGCCTTCCGCGGACGGTCAGCAGGCACAATCCGAGACTGGGGCGGAGGCGAATGGCGATGACCGTGGGAACTGGCGGGGACGGCGGCGGCGCCGCGGCGGACGCAGGGATGGCCGAGAGCGGGGATCCGAGCGCGGCTTTGACCGCGGATCCGAGCGAACATCCGAGCGAGGATCCGAACGAGGATCGGAGCAGCGTTTTTCGCGGCCGACGGAGAGTGCTTCCTCCCGCCCGCAAGGTTTCCGAAGCGCGCCGTCGGGGCCACCGGCGGGGTATCAGCCGATTCTGCTGCCGGGCGAGTCGATTTCGAAATACTCGCGCTTTGCCCAGCAGGCGCCGGCGCAGCCAGTCGTTGCATCAGAGGGCGAATCCGACAGCGGCAAAGAATCCCCGCTAGCGGGCGCGGCGCCAATCTCGGCAACCTTCCCGGAGGACGAGCCGATGTTTGCGGCGTCTGAATCTGCGGCCGAGCCGCTGCACGAAGAGCATGAGGACATCCGGGAAGAAATTTCGGAGTCGACTTTGAGCCCTTCGGCTTCCACCTCGGTGGAGTGGAAACAGGAGTTCCGGCGTCCGGAAACAGCCGTGGCCGCGGCGGCGAGCTGGGGAGGCGAAAGCGAGCGGGCGGGCGAACCTCCGATGGTCGAAGAAATTGAGGAGACAGTTGAGGAGAGTGCCGCACCTGCAGTTTCCGAACGGCCCGTGGCACGCGAGGAGCGGGCGCCAGCGTTTGCTGAGCCGGGAACTCTGGAAGAGGAGACCATCGACGAGGAAGAAGCGGACTCGGTTCGCTACGAATCTTCGTCGGATGAGGGCTACGAAGAGTTCGAGGAGGAAACGACTGCGGCAGGGTCGACGCCCTTTAACGGCGACGCCCGCGCGACAGTCGATGAGATTCATGCCGCGTCGCTGGCGGAGTCGGGCGTAACCCCGGCAACGGAAGCAGGCGCTGCCGAAACTGAAACCGAAGAAGACAGCGAAGAACTTGAGCTGGAAGAAGCGCAGGCCGAGGCTGAGGCCATGGTGGAAGCGGAAGCGCGCGCCAACGGCACGGTCGATGTCCGCGCGGAAGTTCGCGCGCCCTCGGGAACGGCAGGCTACACACAGCGCAGCGAGCGCCGACGGCCCGGCTATGACCGGGGCGGTCCGCGGGACCGTGGGCGCCGGGGCGGAGGCGGAGGCGGACGGCGCTTCCGGCGGCGCGAGTCCGCGCCGGTGCCGCTGATCAGCGACCTGCTCAAGGAAGGGCAGGAAATCCTGGTACAGATTGCCAAGGAACCGATCGGCAAGAAAGGCGCGCGCATCACCAGCCACATCGCGCTGCCCGGGCGCTTCCTGGTGTACATGCCGACCGTGAACCATACTGGCGTGTCGCGCAAAATTGCGTCCGAAGAAGAACGGCAGCGCCTGAAGCGCATCATCCAGAGCGAGCGCGAGAATGGGCACGGCGGGTTCATCGTGCGTACCGCGGCGCAGAACGCCAGCGAGGACGAGCTCCGCGCCGACATCCGCTTCCTCAAAGGCTTGTGGCAGGACATCAAGAATCGTGCCGAGAATTCCAAGCCCCCGGCGCTGATCTATCACGATCTGAATGTGGTCGAGCGCGTGCTGCGCGACCAGGTCACGTCCGACTTCAACGTGATCTGGGTCGACACCGAGCAGGAGTACGAACGGATTCTGCGCTTCTTCAACCGCTTTCAGCCGGCGCTGGTCAAGCGCGTCAAGCTGTACACGAAGGAGACGCCGCTGTTCGACCAGTTCGGCCTGACCGAAGAGATGAACAAGGCGCTCAAATCGAAAGTGTGGCTGAAGAGCGGCGGGTACATCGTGATCAACCAGACCGAGGCGCTGGTGGCGATCGACATCAACACCGGCAAGTACGTGGGCAAGACCCAGCGGCTGGAAGACACGATCGTCAAAACCAACGTCGACGCGATCAAGGAGATTGTCCGGCAGGTCCGGCTCAGAGATCTGGGCGGGATCATCATCATCGACTTCATCGACATGGATGAGCGGCGCAACCGGCAGCGCGTGATGCAGGCGCTGGAAGAAGAATTGCGCCGGGACCGTGCGCCGTCAAAGACGCTGCAGTTCAACGATTTCGGGCTCGTAGCCATCACCCGCAAGCGGGTGAAGCAATCGCTGGAACGCACCATTGGCACGCCTTGTCCGTATTGCCAGGCGACCGGCTACGTGAAGTCGGTAACCACAGTGTGTAATGAAATCTACGTCGAGATGCGCAAGATCGCCAAGCACCTGGAGCATGAAGATGTCATGCTGCGCGTGCATCCGGAAGTCGCCAAGGAACTGAAGGCGACCAACGCGCGGCTGCTCAGTGAAATGGAAGAGCTGACCAAGCGAACCATCATCGTGAAGAGCGATCCGGCGCTGCATCAGGAGCAGTTCGACATTAACTAGCTATCAGCTGTCAGCCATCAGCTGTCAGCTTTGAACAAAGACGGGCTCCAGTGCCCGTCTTTTTTCTGCCCGCGGCGTATGTGCGATGCGTCGATGCCGGCTACTCAGATCCCCTGCGACTCACGTCTGGACGTAAGAACGCATTGCCCGGAGCTGGCTTCTGGTCGCCTTTTCCACCCCACGTCCAGTACATGCCCAGGTAGGCATAGTTCTCGGTCTGGCCGGCAACCGAGTGCCCGTAGCAGAAAAGAAACTCCTGGTTGGGGTTGTGCTTGAAATGGTAGTAGCCGCCAAAGTCGACTACGGTTGAAGGCCGCGTCTGGGGTGTAGCGACGCCTTCCGCGCCATGAGAAAACACCTCGCCCCCAAGCTCCAGGCGCTCGCCAAATGTATACTTCAGAAGAAATCCCTCGTACGGAAAATTGCGGTACCCGGTCTGCGGGACCACCTGGTACCCCGCTCCGCCATCCAGCAGCCATTTCCCGATGTTCTTTTGCAGCCACAAGGGAAGCTTGTACCAGACCTTTCCCACGCCCAGTCCCTTGGAGGAACTTCCCGTAGGTATCTCGAACATGGTGAAGCTGCCAATCTGAGGAATGTGTTTTGTTTCTTTGAAATATGCGACTTTTGCGCCCAGTTCGATATCGGTCAGCCCAAACTCAGTCGCGCCGGTGCCAGCCGGAAGGTAGACCGGATTATTCGACGGTGCCACAACACCCCAAGGTAAGATCGCGTGCAGCTGCACTCTTGGGATAGCGCCCCAGTTGAACTCAAAGGCCGGGCCTGCCGAATCTGTCTCCACGGGAGTGCCATCCGAGCTGCCAAAGATGTAGAACTCGTAGTGGTGCAGATCGACTGGTACCGGATCGTCCGTTTGGTACGGCGGCCCTTGCGCCCACACATGGAGAGCCGCGAGCACAAAGAATACCGATAACATCAGGCATTGCGATTTCCCGGCCACAGACCACAGAGAATCAGACATGGTGCAGGTTGCTCCACTAGATAATTTCAGCCAGCGTGTCTGGCGTCAATTCATGCGCGACGACCTGAAGCGCTCGGTGGATGGATGCGCCCGGAAGTGGAAAGTTCGGAAAGATCAGATTGTATTGCGGATGTGGCTAGCTCACATTCGCCAGGGTTTTCGCAGCGACGTCGGTGCGGGTGCGGAGGTTTTGCACGGACTGGTGGATGGTTTTGGCGGCCACGCCAGCGCCGTTTTGCTCGGCTTGTTTGGCTACGCCGCCGGCTTCTTCGATAGAACTGCTGGCCATATCGAGCAGCACGACCACCGCATCGGCGTGCAGCTTCCACACCGAGGACATCTTCTGGCTGCGCTTGAGTTCCTCGAGTTCAGTGGCAATGCGGGCCGACATGGAGACCAGGCGGATCAGAGTGCGGGCCACATCGGCGCGCAGGCTTTTTTCCTCAAGGTAGGAAGCGGCATAGGCATCGGCCTCGGGGACCGTTAACGTCAGGTTGAAGAAACGCATGGGGACAACCTGGCGGTATTTTGGGTCGGCAACGCGCACGAAGACGCGAATGGACTCTTCGACGCGGAGCAGCTTGCTCTCTTCGGCCGAAATCTGCTGGGGGGTAATGGTCGGCGGCTGAAAGACGGGAACAGCGGCCGGACGGCCTTTCGCGTCAGCTGCGGCGGCGCGAGCAGCTTTGGGCGCTGCGGCCGCGCCTCCACCGGCGGCGTGCGATGCACGCCCGGCGGGAGTCATCAGCGAACGCCGGATCGGCGGACGCCGGTCAAGTTCCTTTTTGAGCTTCGAAACGCGGCGGAATTTTTCCTGCGTGCTGCCGTAGTCGGCGGCCAGCATCTGGTTCTGCTCGATCGCAGCCACGTGTTCCACCGTGACTTCCACGCCGTCGACCGTGGTAAGAATCGTGCCTCCCATTTCTTCCAGGGCCTGGCCGAATGTCTTGATTTCGGTGAGCGCTTTTGCGAAGAGCTCGTCGAACTTCCTGCCGAAGGCGGCGTTGTAGGCTGATACCGTGGCCAGTATTCCAGGGTGATAGAAGGACGAATCCAGCCACTGCTTGAGTTCGCGAACTCGGCCGACGATTCCGGAATCGATGAGCGCATTGAAGTCGCGGAAGCGGTTTGCTTCCTCGCGCAGCGGATCGAAGCGGCGCAACAACTGCACATGTTCTTCGGGCAGCTGGGGAGCATCGGAATCGGCAAGGATTTCGATCAGAGCGATCTCGAACGGGGACAGCGGCAGCGCGCCGTCGAGGCCGTAGCCGCTCTGCTCCCATTGGCCGGGGACGCGGGGATGGCGGTAGAGGAACGTGGCGATCAGGTCGGTCTTGTCGCGGTTGACGTCGCTGGGCTCGCGGCGGCGCACGAAATAACGCAGCAGCGCCTCGGCGACTTCGGAGTCGGTATCGGGAGTCAGTGCCTGGCGCAGCATGGCCGGCGTGATCGCCATGTCGAGCACATGCAGCCAGCGATACATCCGAGCCAGGGTGTTGGGTAGTTCGCGCGCGGAACAGCGCAGCGCGTCTTCGTCAAGACCGCTGGGGACGGGCACTTCGCCGCCCAGCGTACCGGTCATGAGCTTCTGGTAAAAGCCCTGGACGGTCGCCAGAATGGCCAGCTCAAAGCGAAGATCTTCCGCCAAAAGTGCCCCCGCGCGCGAGAATTTCCGCCTAAATCTTTACTAACGTTCAAGTAAAAACGAAAGGTTACCGGCGGTGCAAGTTACTACCGGAGCGGGAACGGTTGAAGGGAGGCATGTTTTCTCCCGGAAGTACATGAACCTCTGCGCGAGTCCGCCTTCGCAGAAGCACCTTGAGTGAAAAGCTTGCCCCTTAGGGGCTAAAGCCCTGTGATTGCAAGCATATCGGCACGGCTGAAGCCGTGCCCTTCCCAAGGCTGGGTCCCACCCAGAGTTGTGCCTTCTTCTTCCCGCTTGTGATTCCGAACTTTCCAAGCAAGGTGAACAGCGACTCAGAAAACCACGGTCTTGTTCCCGTAGACGAGGACGCGGTTTTCCGCGTGCAAGCGGACGGCGCGCGAGAGCACGATCTTCTCCAGGTCGCGGCCCTTGCGAATCAGGTCTTCGACCGAGTCGCGATGCGAGACGCGGACCACGTCCTGCTCGATGATGGGGCCGTCGTCGAGCACTTCGGTGACGTAGTGGCTGGTCGCGCCAATCAGTTTCACGCCGCGCTCGAAAGCCTGATGGTAGGGCCGGGCCCCGATGAAGGCGGGCAGGAAGGAGTGGTGAATGTTGATGATGCGCTGTGGGTATCGGTTGACGAACTGATTGGAGAGAATCTGCATGTAGCGGGCGAGAACCAGAAAGTCAGGCCGGTGTTCGTCGATCAGGGACTGGATGCGGGCTTCGGCCTGGCTCTTATTGTCTTTCGTTATTTCGACGATCGCGTAGGGAATCTTGTAGAAGTCGGCGATGGCCTGGTTGTCGGGGTGGTTGGAGATGATCAGCGGAATGTCGCAGGCCAGTTCGCCGCTCTGATGGCGGTAGAGGAGATCGACCAGGCAGTGGTCGTACCTGGAAACGAAAATCACCATGCGCGGACGACGAGACGACTGCGCCAGGCGCCACTTCATGGCGAAGGCCTCGGCCACAGGCGCGAAGTGCCTGCCGAAGTCGGCGAGGTCTTTTTGCGAGAGGTCGATGTCGAAATCCGCAGGATCGAACTCGACGCGCATGAGGAAGAGGCCCGATTCCTCATCGGCATGCTCGTCGGCGTGCAGGATGTTGCCGCCGTGGCGGAACACAAAGTCAGCGATGGTGGCGACTTCGCCCTTGCGGTCGGGGCAGGAGATCAGGAGAATGGCGGAGTTCTTCATGGGTCTTGTGGGGCGGGCACTCCTGCCCGCCGGGTTTGTGCCGAATCCGGCTTGAGCGGGCAGGAGTGCCCGCTCCACACGGAACTACCTCTTAAGCACTTTCAAGATTTCTTTTGCTGCGTTCGCTCCCGAGCCACCCGTCAACCCCGCGCCGGGATGCGTGCCGCTGCCGCACAAATATAAATTCTCAATCGGGGTGCGGTAGCGCGCCCAGTCGAGCAGCGGGCGCATGGTGAAGAACTGGTCGAGCGCCAGTTCGCCGTGGAAGATTTGCCCTCCGGTCAGGCCGTACTTTTCTTCGAGATCGCGCGGCGTGATGATTTTGTGAGTAAGAATCAGTTCGGGCAGATTCGGGGCGTACTGCGCCAGCGTTTTCACCACGGTCTGGCCGAGCGCCTTGCGCTGGTCTTCCCAGTCACCTTTCAGTTTGTAGGGCGCGTACTGCATGTAGATCGACATTACGTGCTTGCCTTCGGGCGCGAGTGTGGGATCGGTGAGCGACGGAATGGTGGCTTCGAGATAGGGCTGGCGCGAGAAGTTCCCGTATTTCGCTTCGTCGAAAGCGCGCTCCAGATAGTCAATCTCGTTGCCGATGAGGATGCGTCCTTTCAGCGCAGCCGCGTCGCCGTTTTTCAGCGCTGTGAACTGCGGCAAGCCGGAGAGAGCCAGATTAACTTTGGCCACCGCGCCGTTGCCGCGGTAGTGCTGCAGCTTCTGCACAAAGTCGGGCGAAAGGTGCATGGGATCGGTCAGCTTGAGCAGCGTGCGTTTCGGGTCGGCGTTGGAGATAACCGCGCGGGCGTGAATTTCCTCACCGGTAGAAAGAATGACTCCTGTGGCGGCACCATCTTTCACGTGAATCTCGATCACTTCGGCACTGGGGCGAATTTCTGCTCCTGCTGCTTTTGCAGCCGATGCCATCGCCTGCGTCACCGCGCCCATACCGCCGGCTGCGAATGACGCTGAGCCTGCGGGATGCGAATCTCCGGCGGCGCGAATCAGCAGAACCAGCGCGCTTCCTGCGGACCACGGGCCAAGAAAAGTTCCGAAGACTCCGCGGGCCGCGATCACGGCGCGCAGGAGTTCAGTTTCAAAATATTCGGATGCCAGATCGGCGACGGCCATCGGCCCCCAGCGCAGCAGGCGGAACATGTCTTTCTTGCCCAGGTTGCGGATCGCGCGGCCGGTTTTCAGCATGCTCCAGAGATCGCCACGGCTCGGGTGGTCGATGTCGGGTGGCGTGGTTGCCAGCGCTTCGGCGATGACTTTGCTGATTTTGCCCAGCGAGTTTTCGAACTCCGGATACTTCTTTGCGTCTCTTTCAGAAAACGCGGAGATTTCCTGCGCGGACCTCGCAGCGTCCTGATAGAGCGTGAGCGCGCGGCCATCGGGCGAGAGCGCTGTGACGCAGACTTCGGGAGTGATGAGCTTTAGCCCATGCTTCTCCAACTGCATGTCGCGCACAATGTCGGGGCGAATTGGGCCTGCAGTGTGCGCTAGGGTTGAGCAGCGGAATCCGGGATGGAATTCGTCGGTAACGGCCGCTCCACCGACCTGCGCGCTGCGCTCGAGCACGAGCGGCTTGAATCCCGCCTTGGCGAGATAGAACGCGGTGATCAGCCCGTTGTGGCCGCCGCCGATGATGACGACATCGCGCTTCGTTCCGTTCGCCGCCATGGCTAGGCCGCTCCCTTGACGTCTTTCAGGATTTCCAGTGCCGCCAGGCGTCCATTGGCGCCCATGATGCCGCCACCGGGGTGCGTTGCCGATCCGCACATGTACAGGTTCTTGATCGGTGTGCGATATTGGGCCCAACCGGGCACGGGACGCAGGAAGAACAACTGCTCAAGCGAAAGCTCGCCCTGAAAAATGTTGCCTTCGCTCAGTCCCCACTCGCGTTCCAGATCGAGCGGCGTGACCACCATCTTTTCGATGATGATGTCTTTGATGTTCGGCGCATATTCGGCGATGGTGTCGACCACGGTGTTGCCAAAGGCCTCTTTTTCAGTGTCCCAGTTGAGGCCGGGCCGCAGCTTGTAGGGCGCGTACTGCACAAAGCACGACAGCACGTGCTTGCCCGGAGGCGCGACCGAAGGATCGGTCAGCGACGGAATGACCATGTCGATGTAAGGACGGCGCGAGAAGTTGCCGTACTTGGCGTCGTCGTAGGCGCGCTCCATGTACTCGACCGAAGGCGAGATGGAGATCGCGCCGCGCAGGTGCGCGCCGGGACCGGGCATGCATTTGAAGTTCGGTAGAGCGTCGAGCGCCATATTCACCTTGCCGGAGGAACCGCGGAATTTGTAGCGATTCACTTCTTCCAGAAAATCGCCAGGCAGGTGCTGGGCTTCGATGAACTTCGTGAACGTGAGCCGGGGATCGACGCTGGATGAAATTACGTTGGCGTAGACTTCATCGCCGTTGGCGAGCACGACTCCCTTGGCCTTGCCGTCTTTCACGATGATCTGCGAGATGCCGGCCTGGGTGCGAATCTCGACTCCGGCCTCGCGGGCAGCGTCGGCGATGGCGTTGGAAATCGCACCGGTGCCGCCGCGGGCGAATCCCCAGGCGCGGAAGGCGCCGTCGATTTCTCCCATGTAGTGGTGGAGCAAGACGTAGGCGGTGCCGGGCGAGCGCACACCGAGAAACGTGCCGATGATTCCCGAAGCCGACATGGTGGCCTTCAGTACATCGGTCTCGAACCATTGATCCAGAAAATCAATAGCGCTCATGGTCATGAGCTGGACTTGGTTGTACTTGTCGTAGCTCGACATGCCCTGGAAGCGACGGCCGATAAAGAGAAGCTTCATCAGTTCGCGCGGGTTCAGCGTGGTGGGATCGGGCGGTACCATGCTCAAGATTGGCTTCACGAAGCGGCACATAGCCTGCATGGCTTTGCCGAATTCGTCGTAGGCTTCGGCGTCGACCCGCGAATGGCGGGCGATTTCGCGGTGCGTCTTGCCGTGATCGTTCACCCGCCACAGGTAGTCGCCGCTGGGCATGGGGGTGAACGTGCCGTCGAGCGGGAGGATTTCAAGGCCGTGGCGGGGAAGGTCGAGGTCGCGAATGATCTCCGGGCGCAAGAGCGACACGACGTAGGAGCAGACCGAGAACTTGAACCCGGGAACGATTTCTTCCGTGCAAGCCGCGCCGCCCAGCACGTGGCGGCGCTCGAGCACGAGAACCTTCTTGCCCGCGCGCTGCAGGTAAGCGGCGTTGACCAGGCCGTTGTGCCCGCCGCCGATGACGATCACGTCGTATTGGTTAGCCATGAGTTCTGAGCCGTGAGCTGTGAGTCTGCCAGTTGTAACGATCGATGCTGCCGATTCGAAACGCAATGATACGCGGGAACGGGCGCGGCGGAAAGATCAGAGTCCGCTGGGAAGGACGGTCCAGCTACGCAGGACGCTCAGCGACGATGGCAGGATGGTGCGCATAGCGAAGCGTCATTGTATCGAGAATGCCGCGCTTTGTCTCGCTTTAGCTTGTGTGGCGCGGGCACTCCTGCCCGCGTGGCCGACGCTGCATCTGATCGAAAGTCATATCCATGTGCCCGGCGCCACGAGGTTGAAATCGTGTTGGCGACTTTGCTCGTGGCCAGAGTTCGCGGGCAGGAGTGCCCGCGCCACATAAAGCATGAGATATAATCCGGCTTCGACGCTGAAGCATTTCGGCGTGAGGTCATCATCTTGCCCATTGGAACTGCATTTCACGAGCGTACCTTTCCTCTCTGCCAGAGCCTGAATTACCGCGAGTGGTCGGGATACTACACGGTCAGCGTGTATGAGGTGCATCACGAGCACGAATACAACGCTATTCGCAACGCCTGCGCGCTGATCGACATCTCGCCGCTCTACAAGTATTTGATCACCGGCAAGGACGCGACCCGGCTGGTGAACCGCGTCATTACGCGCGACATCAACAAGGTCAAAGTGGGGCAGGTGATTTATTGCTGCTGGTGCGATGAAGAGGGCAAGGTCATCGACGACGGCACGATTTCGCGGCTGGAAGAGAATGTCTATCGCTGGACGGCGGCTGATCCGAGCCTGCGCTGGTTTCGGCAGAACGGCCTGAATATGGACGTGCGCGTCGAAGACATTTCTGAGAAAACGGCTGCTCTCGCATTGCAGGGGCCGACTTCGGCGAAGCTGCTCAAAGCCGTGGCTGAGGCCGATATCGCGAATTTGAAATACTTTCGCGTCACCCGCGGGAAGATTGCGGGCGTGCCGGTCGACATTTCGCGCACTGGGTACACCGGCGATCTGGGATACGAAATCTGGATGCCGTGGAATGACGCCGTCAAAGTATGGGATGCGCTGGCGGAAAAAGGCAAGCAGTTCGACCTGCATGCCGCGGGGATGCTGGCGCTCGACGTCGCCCGCGTGGAAGCCGGGCTGCTGCTGATTGAGGTCGACTACACGAGTTCGAAGAAGGCGCTGATTCCGTCGCAGGAATTTTCGCCCTACGAGCTGGGCTTCGCCAAGATGGTGCATCTGGAAAAAGAAAACTTCATCGGCAAGCGCGCGCTGGAGCTGGATGCGAAGAACGGCGTGCCGAGGCAGCTAGTGGGACTGGAAGTCGACTGGATCGATGTGGAGCAACTCTACGAGCGCTACGGACTCACTCCGGCGGCTCCGGCGCAAGCTTCGCGAGTAGCCGTGCCGGTGTACTCCGGAGAGAAGCAAGTCGGCAAGGCGACGACGACGAGCTGGTCGCCAACGCTGAAGAAGATGATCGCGCTGGCCAGCGTCGAGACGGAGCACTCGAAAGTGGGAACCGGCCTTCAGATGGAGATCACGATCGAGGCGATCCGTTTGAAGACGAATGTGAAGGTGACAACGCTGCCGTTTTTCAATCCTGCACGGAAGACGGCGTCGCCGGTAGAGCTCGCGTAGGGGCGGACGCATTCGTCCGCCCTACGAGCGAAGCGAGCCTGTGGACGATGCGAGCGTTCATCAATTCTCTGATTTCGACAATGAACATCGCATGCGCTTCGCGCACCCCGGACGAAGGCGTCCGGGGCTACACGGCCCTTGCTACACGGCCCGTGCTGCCCGCTTCTTTCCTGCAATGTAGATCCATGCGCCGATCAGCAAAAGAGCTCCGCATCCTCCGACGACTTTGAACAGCGCCAGCGGCTTGTTGGGCTCGTCGGGCTGCGGAATCAGCGACAATCCGATCGTTAGCACGGTGGTGAGAAACCCAACGGCCGCCACCAGCATCGCCATGATCGTCCCTCCCGGGACGCGGATTACATCCGGGCCGGCGCGCTCGCGCTGCAGCCTGATCATCGCCGCGAACAGAAACAGGTACGGGATGAAATAAGTAATTACGCCCATGCTGACCAGCACGTCGTAGGCACCCTTCACGCTGGTGCCGGCCTGTCCCAGAAAAATAAACACAACGCCCAGCACGAACTGCGTGAGCAGCGCTACCCAGGGCGTTTTCCACTTTGGATGCAGGGAGCCGAAGGCCGGCGGCAGGAAGCGGTCGAGACCGGCGACGAAGGGCAGGCGCGCTACTGCAGCGAGATAAGCTCCGGCGGCGCCGATGTTGCTGAGCGCAATCAGAAATGCGACCAGCGGCAGAATGCCGGGGAAGCCCACGCGGGCGGCCGTTGCCGAGACCGCTTGCACCAGCCCTTGCAGGCTGTTCACCTGGGTCGACGGCAGGGCGAGGAGAACGCAAACCGTTCCCAGGATGTAGCAGATGGTGACCGTGATACCGCCGGAGATCAGCGCGAGGGGAATGGTGCGGCGCGCGTTTTTGATTTCCTCGCCCATGAACGACGCGGTCTCGCAACCGCCGAAGGCAAACGTCAGCACTGACCAGAAAATGATGTCGTTGAGATGAGTGCTGGGGGTCATCGTGTGCACGGTGAACGAGGTGGCTGATCCATAACGATGGAAAGCGACGAATCCCATGACGATCACAATCGTCACCGGAATCCACATGGCGATGGCGCCGATATTGTGCAGCCACTTGCCCACGTCGAGGCCGACGATATTCAGCATCGTGGCCGCGCTCAGAGTGAGCAGCGAAAAGACGATATAGAACGTAGCGTTGCCGGAGAGATGCTCCCAGTTCGCCTGCCGCATGAACAGCACGTTGCTGGCGGCGAAGTAGAGGACGGCTGGGAAGTAGGGAAGATTGCTGGTCCAGTAGGTCCATGCGGCCATGAAGCCGGAGAAGTCGCCAAAGGCGCGCTTGCTCCACACGTACAGGCCGCCTTCGTGCGGGTAGCGCGAGGAAAGCTCCAGCACCGAGAGCGCCAGCGGAGTGTAGAAGCAGAGCCAGGCGCCGATCCAGATGATGATGGAACTTGGCCCGGCCGCTGCGGCGCTTGCGATCCAGCGCAGGCTGATTCCAGTGATCACGTAAAACAAAACAAGATCGCGGAAGCCCATCACTTGCCGCGGGCGGTTGGGGTCTTCGGCCTCGGCGATGGAAACGCCCGGGGAGAGGAAGCCGGGGCTGTGGGAAGGCCGGTTCGTGGTGGGTTCGGTCAAGAGCGATTACTCCGCCGCTGCAGTCCTGCGGCCACTGCGCTTCCAATACAAATATCCGGGCACGCCAAGCAGCACGATCGCCGTTCCCCAGAATGCCTGAGTCGGCCGCGTGATGATCGTGTTCAGGGTCCACGCGGTTCCGATCAGCACGTAGATCGCGGGCAGCCAGGGATAGCCGGCGCAACGATAAGGGCGCGGAATTTCGGGGCGCTTCCAGCGCAGCAGAAACATGCCGATCACGGTCAGCGTGTACGACAGCACCATTCCGTAGATGACGTAGGTGTAGAGCTGGTCGTAGCGGCCGCTGAGGGTGAGCGCCGCGGCCCACATGCCTTGTCCGATCAGGCTGAAGGCGGGGGTGCGCCACTTAGGATGGATGACAGCCATGCGCTTAAAGAAGACTCCGTCCTGTGCCATGGCGAGATAGACGCGTGCGCCAGAGAGCGTGCAGGTGGCGGCCGCGCTGAAACAGGAGACTGCGATCATCAGCGAGAGCCAGACTGCGGCCCCAGGAGAGAATAGGGCGGCGGCGGCCGCATGGGCGATCGTCTCGTGCGCAGCGACTTCCTTCAGAGGCAGCGCGTAGACGTAGGTCACGTTCATCGCGACATAAATCGCGCCCACGGCGAGCACTCCCAGAACCATCGCCAGCGGCACGTTGCGGCGTGGATCTTTGACTTCGCCCGCGACCCAGGTGATGTAGACCCATCCATCGTAGGCCCAGAAGACGGCGATCAGGCCGACTCCGAGTGCCGAGATCAGTTGCGTGGGGCCGAGCCCCATCGTCAAGCTCACGCCGTGCGGGCTGAAGTGCGACCAGTCTCCCTTGCCAATGGCGAATCCCAGGACCACGAATGCTGCCATGGCGGTGAACTTGGTCCAGGTCGAGACGTTCTGCAGGAGTGCTCCCCAGCGCAGGCCGACTACGTTGACCCAAGTGAGGATGGCGATCAGCAGCAATCCAAACAAGTGAGCTCGGGTGACGGCAATGCCTGCGATTGAAAACACTACATGCGCTTGCGAAACGATCGGGAAGACTTGTCCGACGTACGCTGCCGACGCAACCGACAGCGCGGCGATGGTTCCCCCATTGGCGACTGCAAACAACATCCAGCCGTAAAGAAACGCGATCAGGTCGCCGTAGGCTTCGCGCAGATAAATGTACTGGCCGCCGGAGTCGGGGAACATTGATCCCAACTCGGCAAAGGCGAAGCAGGCGCACAGCGAGATCAGAGCGCCCAGCACCCAGACCGCAATAAACAGGACGGGCTGCGGCAGGGGCCCGGCAATGTCTTTCGCCGTGAGAAAAATCGATGACCCGATGATGCCGCTGACCAGCAGCAGGACGGAATCGAGCAGGCTCAGGCCGCGAACCAGCGTGGGCTTGGAATCGGAGGGCGGTTCGCCAGGCGGCGGCACGTCGGCGGCAGGCAGGACCGGGACAGGTTCCATCATCCGATTCCGAGTTCATCGGGGGATTCAAGAGGCGTGCCGCAGCGGCGGCAGATCACCGAGGAGCAGTCGCCGCAAGTCAGCGGATCATTCACTTCTTCGGCGCAGTTCGGGCAGTAGAGCGGCGAAGGCTCCGGTGGCGGGTTCTGCGGGTCGGTCGCCATGAGGAGGAGAAGGGTAGCATAGAGGCACCATCGCCGTCGCTGTGAAGATGCGGTACTGTCTCCCGTAGGTTTATAGTTACTAGGCTTGCGAAAATTCTCTAACGCATGAAGGCCGCAAACCGAACACCAAGGCAAAAATCACCCGGCATGGAACGATTCAAGGTGGCCGTTGTGCAAGCCACTCCCGTTCTGTTTGACCGTGAGCGGACGCTAAGGAAAGTACAGTCCCTGGTGGCCGAGGCTGCCCGCCAGGGCGCACGCCTCGTCCTGTTTCCCGAGGCCTTTGTCTCCGCGTATCCTCGGGGTCTGGATTTCGGAGCGGTAGTCGGTTCGCGGTCCGACGCTGGGCGGGAACAGTTTCGGCGCTATTGGGAGAGCAGCGTTGACGTGCCAGGGTCCGCGGTCGAGGCCCTTGCGCGAACCGCAAAACGCGGCGGTGTCTACCTGGTGATCGGCGTCATTGAACGCGACCGCGGGACACTCTACTGCACGGTGTTGTTCTTTTCGCCCAAAGGCGAATACCTCGGCAAACACCGCAAGGTCATGCCTACCGCTTCCGAGAGGTTGGTATGGGGTTTTGGCGATGGCTCGACGATGCCGGTATTCGACACTGCGTTGGGAAGGATCGGCGCCGTAATCTGCTGGGAGAATTACTTGCCCCTGATGCGGGCGGCGATGTACGCCAAGGGGATCGAGCTCTATTGCGCGCCCAGGGCAGATCCGCGCGACTCCTGGATCGCCTCGATGCGTCACATTGCGGTCGAAGGACGTTGTTTTGTGCTGTCTTGCAACCAGTTCAATCGCAAGCGCGATTTTCCGTCCGACTATGGTGCATCGCTGGGAGGCGACCCGGACGCCATTGTCAACCGTGGTGGGAGTTGCATCGTCGATCCTTTCGGGAAGTTCTTGGCCGGGCCCAACACCGAAGACGAGGTGATTTTGACTGCTGAAATCGATCGTGCCCAGATGATTCGCGGGAAATTTGACCTCGATGTCGTCGGTCACTATGCTCGCCCGGACATTTTCCAGCTGCTGGTCGACGAGAGAGCGAAGAAGCCAGTTACCATGCAGGACAAGGAGTAAAGGAATTCACGATGCCGGACAAACCTCAAACTCCCGACGAAAAACTGCAGCAGGAATTCAACCGCTGGGCCGCCGCCGGCGAAGGTGACAAGATGCAGCAGCACCATCTGGACATCACGGAGAAGACCATCCGACTGATGAATCTGCGTCCGGGCGAGCGCGTGCTCGACTTGGGCTGCGGCTCGGGATGGGCCACGCGGCTTCTGGCCCGGCTGGTGGGGGAAGGCCCGGAGGGATTCGGGCAGGTGGTCGGCCTCGATGTTTCCGATGAAATGGTGCGGCAGGCACGCGAGGCTTCGCGCGACTTCGAAAACATTCTTTACGTGTGGGGATCGGCGCAGCAGATTCCCTGGGAAGAGAACTTCTTCGACAAAGTGCTGTCGGTGGAATCGTTCTACTACTATCCCGACCAGGACCGGGCGCTGATGGAACTGTTTCGGGTGATGGCGCCGAGAGGCAGGCTGTTCATTCTCATCAATCTCTACAAAGACAACCAGTATTCGCTGCAATGGGTCGACAAGCTGAAAGTGCCGGTGCACGTGCGGTCAGCGGCGGAATACGTTGAGTTGCTCAAGAAGCACGCCTTCGAGGATGTGGAAGCGCAGCGCATTCCCGACGACACGCCCACACCCGATGACTACAAGACCAAGTCGTTCAATAGCCTGGAGGATTTGCGGGCGTTCAAGCGCGAGGGCGCGTTGCTATTGATGGGTTCGAAGCCGGATCTGCGAACGCCAGCGCCGGGGTACACGATCTATTGAGATTCTAGAGAAGAGGCTAGGGTCTAGAGGCTAGGGGCTAGGGGCTAGCACGCCTATGCCGAATTCCTAGCCTCTCGCTTCTAGCCTCTAGTCCCTAGCCCCTGATGTTAAATGCTGTCGTCGTCCTCATCGTCCCGGTCTTCCTGGCTCAAATCCTTCACCGGACTCATGGTGCGGCCGTCGTCGGCGTGGCGAATTTCGATCCGGCCATTCACGTCCGACAGATGGATGTGCGTGCCGCCGTTGCCGAGTTCGCCGCGCAGGTCGTGGCCGACAAACTGGTGATGGATGACGTGCAAGCCGAAATCATTGCTGATCCCGCCGGAAACGGTGCTGGCTTCGATCTCGGCCTTGGAATCCGAGGGGATCGTCAGCGCGACCGACCCGTTCACAGAACTGAGCTCGACGCGGGAACCGGCAAGCCGGTCGAAGCGGGCCTCCAGGTGTCCATTGATGGTGGAAAGCTCGGCGCGCCCGGCGAGGTCGTGAGCCTCGAGCCGTCCGTTAATGCAAGAGGCGTGAACTTCGCCGCTCACGCCGGCTACGTCAAGCGCTCCGTTAATCAGGTCAATCTTATCGAGCCGGGCGCCGCGCGGAACGGTCAGCGTGTACTCGACATTTGCGGGGTTATGGCGCGAGCCCCAGTTGAAAGTCAGATCGTGGTCGCGGTATTTGGTGCGGATGGAAATGTAGTCCTTGCCGGAGTCGATCTCGATCTTGGCTTCGTCGAGTTTCTCTTTCTCGTCGGCGGATTTAACCGCCTCCACTTTCACTTCATTTCGATCCCAACTCGAGATGTGCACTGCGCCGTTGATGTTGTTGAGTTCAACCCGGCCGTCGGACGTGAGGGAATAGGTCTGATGGAATTCCTCGGTGAATGCCCCGTGATGGTCAGAGGCGTGCGCTCCCAGGGCGAAAACGAAGAGCGCGCAAACGGTTCCCAGTAGGGCTCCGATCCAGGTGGCGGATGGGCGATGATGCTGCATGAGATCCTCCGTTTCAACCCGTTAGACGCGGGTGCTCGGGATTGGTGAGAAGCACGACCTCGCCGGAGCGAGGGATGTTCTCCGCACAAATGTTTTGTTTCCCTCTCCAGCAGATACGAAAGTTACCTCGGTGATGTTCCCCTGCATTTGTGACTCAAAGACAATGCATCTGGGGCGTAGTGGGGTTCCATGTTGCAGTATCTGTGTCGAAGTGGAGTCGTCCGGCGGCGGGAAACGCCTGCATTCCTCGGAACAAGACTTTCCTTTTCAACTTCGCTCCTCCTCTTTTTGCTCCTGTTCGCGTCCGCCGCGTCCGCCCAATCGGATGGTTCGGAAAAGCCGGTCCCCATTCTCAGCGGGACGGCGGGCACTTTCAGTTTCGTCACGGGCGGCCAGAACGAAATCGACACGCAGGTCAATCCGGTTTTGCTCGTTCCGCTGGGCGATCACTGGCTCGTGGAGTCGCGCGGCGCGTTTGAGGGTCAGTTTCAGCGTCCTTCGGGCGGGGGACCGTATCAGGGACCGGTCAACAAGCATCTCGACTACGCGCAGGTGGACTACATCGCCAATTCCTACGTCACGGTGACCGCGGGCCGGTTTCTCACGCCGTTTGGGATTTACAACGAACGTCTGTATCCCATCTGGATTCGCGCCCTGCAGTTTGATCCCTTGATTCTTGGCGTCGGCACAGCCTCCAGCGATGGAGCGATGCTGCGCGGCGGGTTCCCGGTAAACTCCACCGCCAATATGAACTATGCCGTGTACGTCTCGGCCGCCAGCATCGGTGCGAACGGGGTCGAGTCCGAACGTCACGTGGGCGGACGCATGGGGTTTTTCCTTCCCGGTCCACGACTTGAGGTTGGCGGGTCGTTCCAAAGGACACTCCAGGATCCGCGCAAGAACCTGTTCGGCTTCCACGCAGAATGGCAGCCTACGAAGCTTCCCCTGACTCTGCGTTCTGAGTTCGCGCGGTCTTACTACGGCAGCGGTTATTGGACGGAAGGCGTCTACCGGCTCAGTCTGTTGCACTTCTGGCAGAAGGCGATGCGCCGCACCGAGCTGGTGGGCCGCGGGCAGCAGTTTTTCACCGGTCCGGGAAACTGGTATGCGCCTTCGCAATGGAATTTGCCCACCTGGAACACTCGCGAAGGTGAGTTCGGCATCAACTATTTCCTGCATGATGGGCTGAAAGCCACAGCCAGCGGCGGTCGCCAATTCAGTTCTGCCGGGAACGTCAACGTGTGGAGCGTAGGACTCGCCTATCGATTCCTGCTTCCTCTGGGAAAAGTAGGACCGCAATGAGAGCCAATCGCATAGTGCTGGTGTGCATCGCGCTGCTATGTGCGCTCGCATCTCCTGCCTTTGCCGGGAAGCCATCCGGCAAGGAATCTTCGAAGGAGGCGACCGTCAGCCCCATCGTGCAAAACGCCGACGCCGACAGCATGCGGCTGCAAGGCGAGCAACGCTTTCACGCCAACTGTGGCCGCTGCCACGCCGCGCCGCAAAAATTCCCGCCTCGCATGATGGCAACCGTTCTTCGCCACATGCGCGTGCGGGCCACCATAACCGACGCGGACATGCGGTTGATCCTCTTCTACATGACCCAATGACCATTGGTGAGCCCAGTAGCCACGGAGATAACGGGAACGAAAACCTATGACGAAGACGAACCCAGGCAACACTCGTTTTATGGTGATATTGGGAGCTGCCGTCGCGTTGCTGGCGTTTCTGCCCCGGGCCAGCGCACAAGAGCGGGTCATCGAACTCACCGCCGACAGCGACAGCCGTTACAAAATCGCGGGACAGCGCGTCCCGGAGATCACGGTCAAGGCGGGCGAAGCGATTCTTCTGCGGGTCACGGCGCGCAAGGGCAAATCGTGGAATCGCGACGGGACGATTCACGGCTTCACTCTGTTAAGGGCGAAAGAACGAACCAAAGTAGAGGGCTGGGACTTTCTGTTCAAACCCGGTGTGCAGGAGCTGCACCTGACGGCTCCGCTCGAAGCGGGGGAATATGAAGTGGTTTGCACCGTTATATGCAGCGAGGACCATGAAGGCATGCACATGAGATTTACGGTGCTGCCTTAACGGCCTTGGAATTGGGAGGTGGTTATGAATCGGGCAATCATCTGGTACGCGCTCGCGATCCTGCTGGCGGCGAGTCCAGCTCTAGGACAGAGTACGCGCGTCTTTCACGGCGAGGTTTCCGATAGCCAGTGCGCGCTAAACGTTCACTCGCTCACCCGCTCCCATCAGGAGATGCTCAAGTCGAAGTCCATGGGCGGCACAGCGAACACCTGCACCGTGTACTGCGTCGAGCACATGGGCGGTTTTCTGGTTCTGGCTTCGGGCAAGGACGGCAAGGACGTCTACCGGCTCGATCGTCCCGATCTCGTCCACGGTTTCGAGGGCCAGAAGGTCATCATCACCGGAACTCTGGACGGCAAAGCCAACCTGATTCACGTGCAGAAAATTGACCTCGATGAGAGGCAATAGCGCCGCGCATCACCGCCCCGCCTTCGCGGCGCCGCGGCGGTTTGCCGTTCCAGCCTCGGTCAGCAGAAAAACGGCCATAATCGCCATTTCCGGCTCGATGGGATGGCGGTAGCGCGGAATGGCATACACCACGTAGTACATCGCCGGATAGAGCACGATCAGCCAGAACAGCAGCCAGGCTCCCGGCTTGCGCTGCCGCAGCGCGCGTCCCAACCCCCAGAACAGCAGAACCGACCAGGCCAGGAACAGAGCAGCCTTCACCGGCTCGAGCCATGCCGGCTGCGTGGGCTTGGGCGGCGAAGCCCAGAAGCAAAGGAATCGTTTGACGCACAACGCGGCAAAGCGGGCATAGTCCGCCCGGATGTATTCCACCGCTTGTTGTTTTCGCATCGCGATGTAGGGCAGCTCACCCATCGCCTCAAACTGGCGCATGGCGTAGAGATCGTGCGGAGGATCGAGATAAAGCATCAGCGTGCCGTCGGCGCCCGGGCCGTTGCCCAGGCGAAGTTCGGCGCCGAAGTTGTCGCGGATGAAAATGAACTTGCCGAAAGTCCGGTAATCGCGCACCAGCCACGGCGTGATGCAGGCGAAGAAAACAACGGAAGCCAGAGCGACCCCGGCCAGAGAGCGCTTGCCGCTCTTGGCGCGGCGATACCAGGCCCACAGTCCGGCGGCCGGCAGAAATGACAGCAGCGACGGGCTGTTCACCGCAGCAACACCCCACAGCAATCCGAACTCGAACCAGGGCCGCTGGCCGTCGCGTTCTTCCAGTGTGAGAGCCAGCCAGATCAGCGTGGCGAACAGAAGCGCCGACAGGCTCGTTTCCCATACCGAGCGCGTGCACCAGAACATGACGTTGGGCAACAAGGCCCAGGCCCAGGCCGATCCGACGGCAACTTTCTCCGAGAACATGCGGCGCGCGACACGAAAGATCGGCACGCAAGTCAGCGCCGAAAAGAAGCTGTTCAGCGTCAGCAGGACGAACGCCGCCGCCTTGGAATAAGTCCCGCAGATCATAAAGACCCCGGCAGTCAGGTAGGGATAGAGCGGAGGCTCCCACGCGGTGGGCCCGGTGAGCGGGCCGAAAGGATTGCTGAAGCCGTGGCCGGAGGCGAGCGCGGCTGCGATCCGCCCCATCTCCCAGCCAAAGCCAAAGTTATCGTCAGCACTCTTAAACCTGTAGGTGTGACCAACGACGATCCAACTCACGCGTAGCGCGAACGCGATGGCAACGATCCAGAAAGGAGAATTGCGAATAAGCGCCCACGCCCGCGAGAACGCGCTGTGCCGGTGCTCTTCGGCCGGGGCCGAGGAAGTCAATTCCATGAGTGGCTTTATTTGTAACCGAGGCGAGTAGCGGGGGCAAGCGGCGCTGCGAGCACCTCAGTACGAACAGGCGTACAATTCGGCATCCGCACGGAGGTGCCTCATCATGCTGGGGATGTCCACGTCGACCTACACCGCGCTGCACGTTCTGATCAGCTTTCTTGCCATCGCTTCCGGAGTTGCCGCCATGTACGGGATGTTGCGTGGCAAGCGGCTCGACGGCATCACCGCGATTTTTCTGGCGAGCACGGCGCTGACCAGCGTCACCGGTTTTGGTTTTCCGCTCAAAGAGGTCACCCCGGGGCTCATCGTCGGCGGTTTGTCGCTGGTGGCGCTGGCGATTGCCATCGCGGCGCGTTACGGCATGCATTTGCGAGGCGCGGGGCGGTGGATGTACGTGGTCACCGCGGCGCTGGCCCTGTACTTCAACGTCTTCGTGCTGGTGGTGCAGTCGTTTGAGAAGGTACCGGCGCTGCATGCCCTGGCTCCGACGCAGAAGGAGCCTCCGTTTGCGGTGACGCAATTGGCGTTGCTTGCCGTTCTCATCGCGGCCACCATTCTGGCGGTGAAACGATTCCATCCTCAGGCAGCACGTTCAATACCGGCGGCTATTTCCGGCAACCGCCGGGAAAAGGGCGCCGCCTGAGCATCGGACAGCGGTCATGATCGCCGATTGGGCTGATCTACAAACCGGCTAGCCGGTAACGCGCGGGGAATCTGGCAGCGGACCTGCTAACATCACCGAATCAACACGAGGCTCGCGAAGGCCCATCAGTGCCACAGGGCCTACTGATAGCAGTAAGTCTGGGGATCGCGAGGGTTCTTTTCATACCACTCAAATAGCCGCCCCTTTTTTCCTGTAACAAACCGGAACATTCTGCTCTGCGCATTCTCCGGGTCGCTTTCCAGTGCATAGCGCACGATTACGGTTGTGTCGGCGCAAATGAAATCAGATTGGGGAATGGGGACAAAAAGAGAAAGGCAGGCGCTCGAGTCTGCTCTGTTCCCCGGTTCCAATGTGGCGTCGGATGACTGAATGACTTTCGCAGTCAACTGCGGCGTCAGCGGATCAAACTTCACCACTATATGATCTGAGCGTAGATGGTTAACCGAGCACAAAATCTCATGCCAGACTACGGCCGTACTCCCTCCGAACGTCGCAGTAAACATTGTCCCCAGTGGATCGTCGCCGCCAGGCGGCATGACCGGGCGCACTGTCAGTTTATTAAACGCTTCCGTCTGTTCTTCCTCCAGTTTTGTTTCCAAAAACCAGCGCATTGCAGACATTACCGCGACGAAAATGATCGTACACACGAGTGAGAAGCAGATGCTCTTCCACGCTGGAAACCAGCGTTTCTCCCAGATAGCCCTTCTGAGGTCATTGCAGAGCCACCCGCCACACAAAAGTAGCGCTGCGCTGCGAATGCTAATGTCCCGAGGTCCTTCCAGGGCCACGGCCACGCCCAATACTATTGGCGTGACTGGATGATCTAGGACTCTCTTAACCAAGCTCTCCATTTGGGTCAGATTTTACAACGGCTCACCGTTCAAGAGATTCACTCTCAGCGAATATGCCATTTATTTACAGTTGTTTGCAGAGATATAGCGAGCGCTCCAAGGATTCCTCTTGACAAGCGCTAACTGCGTGCAGTAACTTAACGGTGTTAACTAAACACCGTTAACTAACGGATCGCCGTTACGGGGACGCAGGAAATGGGAGTCAAAGAGAGACGCGAGCGCGAAAAGTCGGAGACGCGGGACAAGATCCTCGACGCAGCCCGCGAGCTGTTCTTCACCGAGGGCTACGAGGGCGTTTCCATGCGCAAGGTGGCGGAGAAGATCGAGTACTCGCCGACCGCCATTTACGTGCACTTCGCCGACAAAGAAGAGCTGTTTCGCGAGCTCTGCAACGCCGATTTCGCGCGGCTGGCGGAGGTCTTCCAAAGTTCGGTCATGTCAACCGATCCGGTCGACCGCCTCAGACAAATTGGGGCCATCTACACCGATTTCGGCACGCGCTATCCCAATCACTACAAGTTCATGTTCATGACCACGCATCCGGGGTTTGAGCCGAACGCGGAAGACCGCGAGATCATGGGCAATCCCGAAGAAGATGCGTACGCCTTCCTGAAGTGGGCGGTGCAGCAGGCCATTGACGCCGGCCGCCTTCGCGAGGAACTGCGCGACGCGGAGCTGGTCTCGCAGACCCTGTGGGCCTCGGTGCACGGCGTGATTTCGCTGGAGATCGCGAAAGGGTGCGATGCGTGGGTCGATTGGCGCCCCATGAAGCAGCGGGCCGAGCTGACGCTGGAGGTGACGCTGCGCGGGCTGGTCAGCGAGCAGGTCACCGGCGTCAAGACTCCGCTTCCCGCACAGAACGCGGGAAATGGGACACCCGGCGCGGGCGCGGCAGACGGTGAATCGCCCATCGTGCCCGACCTTCCCACGGAGGAGAAATAATCATGCCTCCCCTGGCGCAACGGAATTTATTTCACGACAAGGTGCGGCTGACGGTCACGCTGACCGGAATCGTCTTCTCGGTCGTACTGATCGTCGTGCAGCTCGGGCTGTTCATGGGCTTCACCACCGCCACGTCAGGCCTCATCGATCACTCCGGCGCCGATTTGTGGATCACCTCGAAGAACGTGCCCTATGTGGAGCAGGGCGTTGCCTTCAGCGAGCGCAAGCTGAACCAGGTGCGGGCGGTGCCGGGCGTGGCTGACGCCCAGAAGATCATCGCGCACTGGACGCAGTGGAAGCGCCACGATGGCGGCGAGGAATCGGTGCAGGTCGTCGGCATGAATGTGGATGATCCGCTGGAGCGCCCGTGGAATCTGGTCGAAGGCCGCGTCGACGATTTGAAGTCTCCGGATGCAATCATTCTCGACGAACTTTACAAGCAGAAACTTGGCGTCACGCGGGTGGGCGAAGTCTTCGAAATCGGAGGATACCGCGCGCGGGTCGTGGGCTTCACGCGCGGCATTCGCTCGTTCACTACCTCGCCTTATGTGTTCACCTCGTTCAAGAATGCCCAGGACTTCACCAATACGCGCGAAGACCAGACGCTGTTCATTCTGGTGAAAGTGGCGCCCGGCGCCGACGTGCAGCAGGTGCGCCGCGATCTGCTCGCTCATGTGAAGGATGTCGATGTGCTCACCTCCGCAGAGTTCAGCCACATGACGACTTTTTACTGGATGTTCACGACTGGCGCGGGCGTCGCGGTGCTGATCGCAGCCGGGCTGGGGTTGGTCGTGGGCTTTGTGGTGGTGGCGCAGACGATTTACGCGACCACGATGGATCACATCCGCGAGTTCGGCACGCTGAAAGCAATGGGCGCGCCCAACAGCTACGTCTACAAGGTGATCATGAAGCAGGCGGCGATCAGCGCAGTGATCGGCTATGTGCTGGGAATGATCGTCAGCGTGTTCGTGGTGCAGGCCAGCCAGAAAGGCGGCGCGGCGATTCTGATGCCGGCGCCGATGGCGGTGGGAATGTTTTTTCTGACGCTGGCCATGTGCGTGGGCGCGGCACTGGTTTCGATCAACAAAGTGACGCGCATCGATCCCGCGATGGTGTTCAAGGGATGAGTGTTTCGTTGTCATTCCGAGCGAAGCGAGGAATCTGGGTCTTCCTCGGCGCTGGCAAGAACCGAGGTTCCTCGTCGCTGCGCTCCTCGGAATGACAACAGGAAGCTTGGAGTGACAAAGGATTAAGGAGACGGAAAAAATGCAGCCCGCAATTGCAGTTCGACAGCTCACCAAGAAATATGAAGAAGGCGCGAGCGGCACTCTGGCCCTGCGCGGCGTGGATCTTGACGTTCAGGCGGGAGAGATGCTCATGCTGATGGGGCCGTCGGGCAGCGGCAAGACTACACTGCTGTCGATCATGGGCGCCATTCTGACGGCGACGTCGGGCAGTGTGCGCCTGGCGGGCAGGGAAGTGGTCGGGCTGAGCGAAAAGGATCTCCCGGCGCTGCGCCTGGAACACATCGGCTTCGTGTTTCAAGGATTCAATCTGTTCCCTACGTTGACTGCCGGCGAGAACGTGGAACTGATGCTCGATCTGAAAGGCGTTTCGACGGCGAAGGCGAAGAAGCGCGCGCAGGAACTGCTCGAACAAGTCGGGCTGCGAGAGAAATACGCGAGCTTCCCGGCCGACCTGAGTGGAGGGCAGAAGCAGCGTGTTGCCATTGCGCGGGCGCTGGCAGGAGATCCCGGCATCATCCTCGCCGACGAACCCACGGCTGCACTCGATTCGCATACCGGTCGCAACGTCATGGAGATGATGAGCGAATTGGCGCACAAACGCGGACGGGCAGTCGTGGTCGTGACCCATGATTCGCGGGTACTCAGCTTTGCCGACCGCATCGTGAAAATCGAAGACGGCGCAGTCGCCCGTGCCGCAGAAGAACCGATGGTCCCCGCGGCGCTGCTGGCAAACAACGCCGACATGAACGCCGTCAACTTCGCATGAAGCACGCGCCAGCCGCGAAGCGGCGCAAGAATGCAGCCCACGGCGTAAGCCGTGGGTCAGAAGTGGGAAGAATATAAGCCCCGAAGGGGCGCAAGACGGGCTACGACACAGACTCCGCAAGGGACGGCACAAGGCAGTGGAGGTATTTATGAAAGGAAGTCTCACCGCCATCTTAAAACGACCGACCAACCTCGTTATTATCCTGGGCGTTGGCTTGCTTACCGCGTCCCTGGTGTTCGCCTCGCGCCGTTCGCGCGAATCCGCGGCGGCTGCGGCCACGACCCATCCTGCTCCCGAGCTCGTCGCCGGCCCAGGCCGCGTGGAGCCCGTTTCGGAGGACATCAAGATCGGCTCCGAGCTGAGCGGCCGCCTGAAAGCAGTGAACGTCGAAGAAGGAGACGCCATTCACCGCGGCCAGGTGCTGGCCGAGCTGGAAAACGCCGACTATCGCGCGGCGGTCGAGTCGTCGCGGGCCAACGTCGTCGCGAAGGAAGCCACGCTGCGAAAAGTCATCAACGGAGCGCGGCATCAGGAGCGCGACGAAGCCTGGTCTTCGGTGAATGAAGCCAAGGCGGTCATGGAAAATTCTCAGTCTGAACTCCGCCGGCGGCAGGAATTGTTCGCGGCCGGAGTCGTCTCGCGCGAGGAACTCGATCGCTACACCAGCGACGCCGATGTCGCCAAGGCGAAGTATGAGTCGGCCCTGCAGCATCACGCGCTGGTCGACGACCGGGCGCGTGAGGAAGATCAGTCGTTCGCCGAAGCCGATCTGCAGCTGGCGCAGGGTCAGCTTGCCGAGGCCGAGGCCCGCTACGAGAAGACGTTCATTCGCTCGTCCATTGACGGCACCGTGCTGCGCAAGCATCATCGCAGCGGCGAGAGCGTATCAAACTCTTCCACCGTGCCCGATCCGATTCTCACCATTGGCGATCGCAAGACGCTGCGCGTCCGCATGGACGTCGATGAAACCGACGTCAGCAAGGTGCATGTCGGACAGAAGGCCTATGTCACCGCCGATGCCTTCGGCACGCAGAAGTTCTGGGGACATGTGGTGCGCGTGGGGCAGCAGTTGGGGCCGAAAAACGTGCGCACCGATGAGCCTACGGAAAAAGTCGACACGAAGATTCTGGAGACGCTCGTAGAGTTGGACCCCGGCTCGCAACTGCCCGACGGCCTGAGAGTTGATGCTTTCATCGTGCCTGACGGCGGAGAAGTTGCGGCAAATAGTAGCCTAAACCGATAGGTAGTCAGCACTCCCACCCTCTCGCAAAACGCGCGAGAAGGGTGGGGCAACCCAGTGTGGAGGTGTCCTATGACCCGCGAAGCTCGAAATCATGGCTGGAATCATTCTGATCACCGTTCCGTCGATCCAGTACGGCGGATATTTCCTGCTCACTTCGCTCCTGGATCGCAACAGCCGCTACATGGATAACCCGCTGCGGCAGAATTTCTTTCGCGCTGGGCACGCGCACGCCGGAGTGTTCGTGATTCTGGCGCTGCTGTGCCAGATTCTGGCCGACGCGGCGAACCTGCCGACGCCGTGGCTCTGGCTCGCCCGCATCGGCGTGCCGGCCGCGGCCATCCTCTTGCCGCTGGGCTTTTTCCTGTCCCTGCCTTCGCCGCAGTCCACCACCCCGAACGGGTTTGTGTCGTTCATCTATGTCGGAGCGGTAGCGCTGGCGGCAGGAGTGGTGACGCTTGGTGTTGGGTTGCTAAGAAGTCCCGCGTGAACCCGCTCCTTTTTCGTCGAAGTGCCACTTTCCCGTTTCTTCTTGCTGCCAAGAACTCTCACGGCCAGCGCGGTGATTCCGCTGGTCGACACTGTCCCGCCCACAACCCACGCGGCGGCGCTCGCCACACATACTGGACACATGGTTGCCTCCTTTACTTCGCTGGCTAGTGCTTCCGAGCTTCGCCGCAATCGCGCCTTCAGCTCGCTTTCGCTTCTTCCTCGCGCCTGCGGATGGCGGCTCCTGCCGGATCCGTGAGGATGTCAACCCACTTCGGGTGAGGCGTTGGCTCCGCGTCGTAGTTGTCGTGCCAGTTCCACCACTTGTACGGCGGAGTCTGGGGGTAACCCTCTGGCGAATCCTCCCAAGTCTCCTGACGGCCAAGAGGGGTGAGATCGAGGTAGCTCCAGATGCTCCCCATGGCTTCATCGCCGCGGTTGTTGATGAAATACGTGCGGAACACGTTGTCGCCATCGCGGAAGAACACGTTATGGCCGTGCCATTCATCGACGCCGAAGTCTTTGTCGAAGCTGTCAGTCATGGTGTACCAGGGCATCTGCCAGCCCATCCGCGCCTTCAGGCGAGCAATGTCGGCCTGCGGCGCGCGCGAGGTCCAGGCGAGAGTGGTATCCCGAGCGTTCAGATGGGAGAGGTGAGAAACCTGATCGGCGCCGAGGGAACATCCGCGGCAGGCGTGATCGGGCCAGCCGAAAACGCCGGGCTCGAAGAAGGCGCGATAAACGATGAGCTGCCTGCGCCCCTCGAACAGGTCGAGAAGAGTAACCCTGCCTTTGGGCCCGTCGAACTCGTACCTCTTGTCCACCGCCACCCAAGGCATCCGCCTGCGTTCGGCGGCCAGTGCGTCACGGGAGCGCGTCAAGGCCTTCTCCTTCACGAGGAGTTGCTGTCGGGCGGCCTCCCATTCCTGCGGCGACACGATCGGCGCTGTCTTCATCGTGACTTGTACGTTGCTGTCTTTCTCTTTGCTTGTTGCCATTTCATTTCTCCTTGTCAGTTCCTTCGAACTTACTTCGTGCCCTGTTCGGCGCGGGCGCGGACGCGGGATAGTATGTGTTCCCAGCCCTTGACTACTCCGCGCCGGTGCTCGTCCTGAATCACTCCAAACGCCTTGTGATGAAACTTGATCAGCGTGCCGCCATCGGCCTCGCTCAGCCGGTACTGGAGGTTCGACACCACCGCATACGACATGAAGAGCGGGCCGGTGATTTCCAGCAGCGTGGGCCGCTTGATGGCCTGCACGTGGCCCCAGAAATGTCCGTTGTTTTCGCCCAGATCGCGATACCAACGGCCGCCCGGCCAGGGCTCGATCTTCATGGGCATCGGACCTTCCGGTGTTTCGTTGTAGGGGCCGATCTGTTCGAGCATCGCGGCGAACGTGTTCTCGAGCGATGCCTTCACATGGATTTCCTGGGTAACAACCAGCGTCAAGCTCTCAATTCCGGGTGGGGTCACGATTGCGCTCATGGTTGCTCCTTTTCATTACTTCTGTTTTGTTCTGCAGCCTTGCTCTCGGCGCGCTCCTTGATGCGCGTGAGCTGATGCGCCCAGAGGCGCTCAAATGTCTTGGTCCACTCATGCAGCGGGCGGATGGCTTCTGCATTGGTTCGGTACAGCATGTGGCGCCCGTTGCGCCGCACCCTCACCAGCCCCACGCTGCGCAGCACGCCCAGGTGCTTCGAGACCGAAGGCTGTTCCAGACTGAGCCCGGCGACGATCTCGCCCACCGGGCGCTCCGCGAGCGCCAGGAAGTCGAGGATCTGGCGCCGCCGGGGTTCGGCCACGGCGTTGAAAGCGTCGGAGGTGGTAGCGGCGCGCGGCATGGGGTGAATATATATTCCTATATAGGAATATGTCAAGCGAAATCTCTCTCCTTTGCTCTCCGTGCGCAAACCACGAAGGGCACGAGGTTTCCTGAAGGCAACGAGTCGCTGGTCTCCTTCGCGGCCTTCACGTTCTTCGTGTGGAGCAAGGCACTGCGTCGGAATCTGACGCAGGCGGGAGATGATCCGGTAAAATAGATAGTTTCAGCTGGAGCCGGTATTGATTTCTGAGCTCATCGCCGCGGCACACACATCAGCTTCGTTCCCTGTTTGGGTGGCCTCCCGAGGCGTCGCCCGCTACTTCCGCGACCATTTTCTCGATACCACGTTCCGCGGACTCTACCACGTCAACGGATTCGACCTGGCTCTGCTGATCCCCTATTTCGTCGTGCTCATTCTGCTGGCGGGTTACGGCGCGCACCGCTACATCCTGGTTTATCTCTATTACAAGCACAGCAAGAACCGCACGACTGAGCCCGCAGGCAAATTTGAAGACCTGCCCCGGGTGACCGTGCAGCTTCCTATCTTCAACGAGCAGTACGTGGTCGAGCGCTTGCTGGAAGCGATCTGCCGTCTCGACTACCCGCGCGAAAAGCTCGACATCCAGCTGCTCGACGACTCGACCGACGAAACCGTGGAAGTCGCCCGCGGCCTGGTCGAGCGCTATGCCGCGCTGGGCCAGCCCATCAGCTACCACCATCGCACGAATCGCGAGGGCTTCAAGGCCGGCGCGCTGGCCGAAGGGATGAAATCGGCGCAGGGAGAATTCATCGCCATCTTCGACGCCGACTTCACGCCCCCCGAAGATTTTATCCTCCGCACGATCCATCACTTCACCGATCCCAGGATCGGCATGGTGCAGACGCGCTGGACGCATCTCAACCGCAATTATTCTTTTCTGACGGAAGTCGAGGCGATCCTGCTGGACGGACACTTTGTGCTTGAGCACTCCGGCCGGGCGCGCACGGGCCTGTTTTTCAACTTCAATGGCACCGCGGGCATGTGGCGACGCAAAGCCATCGAAGAAGCCGGCGGCTGGCAGCACGATACGCTCACCGAAGACACCGACCTTTCCTATCGGGCGCAGCTGAAGGGATGGAAATTTATCTACCTGCAGGATGTGGAATGTCCCGCCGAACTGCCGGTCGAAATGACCGCGTTCAAGACGCAGCAGGCGCGCTGGGCCAAGGGGCTGATCCAGACGGGAAAAAAGATTCTGCCCCGGGTGCTGCGCAGCGACGCCTCGCTGCACACCAAGATTGAAGCCTGGTATCACCTGACCGCGAACATCAGCTACCCGCTCATGATCATGCTGTCGGTGCTGCTGCTGCCGGCCATGATCATCCGCTTCTACCAGGGCTGGTTTCAGATGCTCTACATCGACCTGCCGCTGTTCATGGCCTCGACGTTTTCGATTTCGAGCTTCTACCTGGTCTCGCAGCGCGAGCTGTTTCCGCGGAGCTGGCCGCGGGCGTTGCTTTATCTTCCATTTCTGATGGCACTCGGTATCGGCCTGACCATTACCAACACCAAGGCCGTGCTCGAAGCGCTGGTTGGCAAAAAGAGCGCGTTTGCGCGCACTCCGAAATATCGCGTCGTCGCGAAGGGGGACAAAGTCGGCGCCACGAAATACCGCAAACGTCTGGGCTGGGTGCCGTGGGTCGAACTGCTGATCGGCGCCTACTTCGCGCTCACCGTCTACTACGCGCTCGATAACGAGAACTACATCACCGTTCCATTTCTTCTCCTGTTCGTCGTCGGCTATTGGTACACGGGATTGATGTCCCTGCTGCAAGGCCGTTTTGGCGGAGCCTCCCTCCAGCCGACCACCCACACGAAACCGTTCCCGGTTGGCGTCTAACCCTCGAAGACCGTCTTGCAGCCCGCGAGACTCGAGACATTGAAGCATTGAATCATTGAGACATTGAGTCAATAAAACCCAGCTGATCGAGCGAAGGTTCTTATTGATTCAATGACTCAATGATTCAATGTCTCAATGCTACGAAATATATTCCCGGATGTACTCGTCGCGCGTATGGGCCAGCTGCCGCACGTCGCCGTCGAAGATGACTTTTCCCTCCCGCAGAATCAGGAAGCTCATGGGCACATCGCAGTACTGCCCCCGCGGCAGTGCGCGCATGGTATTGGTTTGCGGGTCGAACTGGTGCGAGGCCATGGTGAATGCATCCTGCAAGCGATGGGTCACCAGCAGGGAGCTGGTCTTGGAGACGTCGCGCTGCTTCATGATCAGCTCGACGATCGTATTCGAAGTCACGGGATCGAGCCCGCCGGTGGGCGAATCGTAGAGCAGGCATTCCGGCTGCGTCACAATGGCGCGGGCAATGGCCACGCGGCGCCGCATTCCACCGGAGAGTTCCGAGGGAAACATATCGAGGGTGTGTTCCAGCTCCACAAATCGCAGCGCCTCGCGCACCCGCCGGTCGATCTCGTCGTCGTAGATGCCATGCTCTTCCATCAGGCGGAAGGCAACGTTCTCCGCCACCGTCAGCGAATCGAAGAGCGCGCTCTCCTGGAACACCATACCCAGCCGTCCGCGCATGGGAAAAAGATCCTGCTCGCGCATGGCCGTAACTTCGTTGCCCAGCACGGTGATGCGTCCTGAATCCGGCCGCAGCAGCCCCAGCGCCAGTTTCAGAATCGTGCTCTTGCCCGATCCCGCCACGCCGAACAGAGCTTTCGTTTCTCCCAGAGGAAGATGGAACGAGACTCCGCGCAAGACATGATTTTCTTCGAACGCGAGATGCACATCTTCGAAGACGATCGCCGAGCCGGAGTGGGGCGGCGCCACCTGCGGCGGACACTCGATGGGCAAGGTCGGCGTCGACATGCGTCTACTTGTACGACAGCACGGAGATCAGCAACTTGGTCACAAAGAAGTCCGTGACCAGAATAAACACCGACGCGGCCACCACCGCTTGCGTTGTCGCCCGGCCCACGCCCTGCGTGCCTCCGCGCGCCGTGATGCCGTAGTAGCAGCCGATGGTTGCGATGATAAACCCGAACAAAGTCGGCTTCAGCAGGCCCATGAACACGTCCTGAAACACCAGCACCTGCCAGGCATTGTCCCAATATTGGCGGGCGTCGAGGCTGAGAAAAAGCTTGGCCACCATCAGCCCGCCCGCCAAGCCCACCAGATCGGAAATGACGCTGAGAAAAAACAGCATGAACACGGTTGCGGTAACGCGGGGCGTAACCAGTTTCTTGATCGGATCGGTGCCCAGCGCCCGCATGGCGTCAATCTGCTCGGTGACGACCATCGACCCCAGTTCGCTGGCCATGCCGGAAGAATTCCGACCGGCAACCATCAGCCCGGTGAGCACCGGCCCCAGCTCGCGCACCATGGAGGTGGAGACGAGTTGGCCAATCAGAGTGATGGAACCGAAGCGCTGCAGCGTGTTCGCCGTCTGCAGCGCGAGAACGCCGCCGGTGAAAAAGCCGGTCAGCACCACGATAGGCAGCGATCCCACGCCGATCAGGTCGGCCTGCTGCACCATGTCGGCGAAATAGATGGGCTTGCGGAAGAGGTTGCCCACCGACTGCGCAGCCAGCAGCGTGTACTCCTGCACCGCCTGGACCTTCTGCTTGGCGAACTCCGTGGGCGAGGTGAGTTCCATGCGATTGCGGCAGGCCTGCGCGAAGATGCTACGCACGCCCCAGCTTGACCGAACTATAACAGAGAAGGCTAGGAGCGATCAGCGGTTGGCCTCATACTCCGGCCCGCCGCTGGTTCCCCACGCTCCCAACAACCGCCCTCAACCGTGCCGCGGCTCCAAGAAATAGGGTAGAATCCACGCCGTCCCGTAAGGGACGCACCATCTTTCCCACGAACGCCTGAAAATCTCAGCCGAGGTGATCCTTATGGCAAGTGCCAGTGTTCTTCTCCGCAGCATTGGGTCCCGGGCGCGAATCGTCATCGCAGGCGCGGCCGCTCTCGCGATCCTTGCGGCGGCGGCGGCGAAGGCGCAGACTGCCAAACATCCGCTGGACGACCTGACGGCCCGGGAATATTGGACCGCGTATGAAGTTGTGCAGGCGTCCGGGAAGGTCGATGGCAACACGCGATACCCGCTGATGCAGCTCAAAGAGCCGCCGAAAGAAGAAGTACTGGCCTGGAAACCCGGCCAGCCCATGCGGCGGGAAGCGTTCGTCGTGGTCAAGAAGGGGCCGCAAACCTTCGAGGCCGTGGTGGATGTGAACGGCAAAAAGCTCGTCTCCTGGACTGAAATCAAGGGAATGCAGCCTCCTTCGCCCGAGGAAGAGAGCGATGAATTCAAAGACGCGATCAAAGACAGTGACAAGGTCAAGGCCGCTTTGAAAAAACGCGGCATCACTGACTTCAATGCGGTATTTTGCGGCGGCGCTCCTGAGGGCTACTACGGACTCGCGGAAGAGGAAGGACGACGCCTGTTGCGCGTCGTCTGCGTGCAGCAAACCGGTCCCCTGGAGGATGGCGGGGTCATCGAGGGCCTGACGATCTTGTGGGATGTAAATGAAAAGAAAGTCGTGCGCGTCATCGACACGGGTGTGGTCCCCATCCCAAAGGTCGAAGCGAACTACGACCTGGCGTCGGTCGGCGCCATACGCGATGTGCCCACCCCGCTCACCGTACAGCAACCGCTGGGTCCAAGTTACCGGCTGGATGGTCAATCGGTGAGCTGGCAGAAGTGGAACTTTCATTTTCGCATCGACCGGCGCGTCGGCCTGGTGGTCAACACCGTGAGCTATCAGGACGGCGGCAAGCTGCGCTCCATCCTCTACGAAGGCTCACTCTCGGAAATCTTCGTGCCCTACATGGAACCGAGCGAAGGATGGTTCGCCAGGGTGTTCTTTGATGCTGGCCTGGGTGGGGACGGATTTGCGAGCCCGCTAGTGGTCGGCGAAGACTGTCCGGATAACGCCGTCTACTTCGACCAGATGTACGCCAACTGGAAGGGACTCGTGCAGACCAAGCAGCGTGCCGCGTGCCTGTTCGAACAGCCGGCGAGCTCCATGGCGTGGCGGCACGACGATACAGGAGTCGTTGAGAGCCGCAAAGCGCGTGAACTGGTGCTGCGCACGATTGGCATCTTCGGCAACTACGATTACATTTTCGACTGGGTCTTCCAGCAGAACGGCAGCATTCGCGTGCGCGTGGGCGCTTCGGGCTTTGACCAGACCATGGCCGTGAACAGCCGGTCGGCCGCGGACGACCCCAAGGGCGAGGCCAGCCGCTACGGCCGGTTCATCGCCGAGAACAGCGTGGGCATCGACCACGACCACTTCTTTTCCTTCCGCCTCGATTTTGATATCGACGGCAGCGCCAACAGCTTCGTGCGAGACAAATTCCAGGTGAAGCGCCTGCCGGCCGAGAACCCGCGAAAGAGCCTGTGGGTCGCCGAACCGGAGACCGCCAAAACGGAAGAGCAGGCGAAAGCCCGCATGAGCATGGAACATCCTGAGGGCTGGCGCGTGATCAACCCCAACGTGAAGGGTCCTCTCGGCTATCCCGTAGGCTACGAATTGATGCCCGGCGATAACGCCATGTCACTCCTGCTGCCCGACGATTATCCGCAGATGCGCGCCGGGTTCACCGATTATCACGTATGGGTGACTCCGTACCGCGCCAATGAGCGCTACGCAGCGGGCGACTACCCGTTCCTGAGCAAAGGCGGAGAAGGCTTACCGGCGTGGACCAAAGCCAACCGCCCCATCGAAAACACCGATATTGTGCTGTGGTACACCGTAGGATTTCACCACGTTCCGCACGCCGAAGACTGGCCGGTCATGCCGACGGTGTGGCACGAGTTCGAGCTGAAGCCGGTGAATTTCTTCGCGCAGAACCCGGCGCTGGACTTGCCGAAGTAATCAACGGGGGTCCTACATCAACGTCGAATCCTAGCGAGGATAGGAGATGTGACGATCCGCCAAGCGAGGGAGAACGAGATCAGCCACAGAATCCCAAAGAAAACGTACCGTCCCCCCCCGCAGAAAGCTTATTCCCGCGACGCCCTTCCAATGAGCCAGCGCAAGGAGTCCAACCTCTAGAAGGATGTTCAGGCCAATGTAAAAGACAGAAGTAACTAAAGCAATCTTGGTAAACAGCATGGCCTAGACCTCCGTGTTCGATGAGCTTAACGGTCCGTGTCTTCCACGATTTCGAACCGGGAAGCGTCGGACGACGGGCCATGGGCTTCACTTCTTCCCCACCGGTACAAGGCGCTTCAGCTCTTCAAACCAGTTCAGCACGACGTTGATTTGCGCCGGCGCCGCCTCGCCTGCCTCGTTGGGCTTGATCATCAGGAAGCGCTGGCCATCAGGGGACACGTCGTAGTTAGGGGTCGTTCCCGGGGGCGGCACGTAGTGTCCCTCAAAGAGCATGTGCGGCTTGCCCGCAGCGAAACTTGGCTGCGCAGCAATGTCCACGGCCATCATCTTGTCGCCGTTGCGGTAGAACAGCTCCCGCCCGTTGCGGTTCCAGATTGGTTCCGTGCCCCCTTCCGTCGAGATTTGCCACTTCCCGCCGGAGCTCGGATAGGGCTGCACATAGACTTCCCACCGGCCGGATTCATTCGAGATATAAGCCAGCCAGCGCCCATCCGGGGAAAACTGCGGCACACTCTCGTTGAATTGGGTTTGGAGAAAGGGCTGCGCCTTGCGGTCGCCGAGCCCCAGCGTCCAGAGGTCATATCCCGTGCTGGGAGTGACTTCAACGTAGGCCAGCACTTGGCCATTCGGAGACCAGGACATCGGAAAATCAAGGAACTCGCTGGTGGTCAGACGCTCCAGCCCGCCACTGCCGTCGGCCAATTGCCAGAAAAGGTTATTCGGCCCTTCCTTGTTGGAGTTAAATACTATTCGTTTGCCATCCGGTGTCCAGACCGGGTTCGCGTTAAATTTTCCCTCAAACGCAAATCGGGTCAATGTCTCCCGGGAAAAATCGTAAAGCCAGAGTTGAACGTCCTGTCCTTGAAGGGTTACGGCTAGGCGCCGGCCATCGGGGGAAAGGCGCGGGAACACGTAGGGACGCGCCGGGGCGGCTATGGGTCGTTCCGCCCCAGTGCGATCGACCCAAACCAGCCTGTTTTGAGCCGCCTGAGCGTCCCCGGGGATATAGACCAGCGATCCCGTAGCAGAAATGCTGTACTGGGCGACTCCGCTGGTTGTGGATTGCAGGATGCCCTCGACCACGGGAACCCCTGCGCCAGCGACTGTGAGCCGCTGGGAGTCGAACGGCGCAGCCATCAGACTTCCCACTTGCGCGTACAGCAGGTGGCCAGTGGGCGCGTAGCGGGGCTGCGTTGCCCCTTGGACCAGGTTGTGTTGCTCGCCCGTCTCGACCGAACGGACGGCCACATATGCGTTGGTCCAATTAACGGAAGTCGGTCCGGCGGAAAAGAGCATGGCCTTCCCGTCGGGCAAAAACTCCGGCCAGCGATGGGTGATTTCCCCTCTCCCAAGGCGGGTCAGCGGTTGCGAAGCGCCTCCCGCTTCTGCCACTTCCCTGATGGCTGAGCCTACTGAGGGCGCGAACGTGATCATCCCGTGGCTGTCCCAACTGGCTCCCAGGGGGAACGCAACGTCGGCGAGGGTCAATGCCGATCCTCCACTCACCGAGACTTTCTTCAGCTTTTGGTCCGCGAAAAAACCCAGCCACTGGCCGTCAGGGGAAAAGAAGGGCCCGGTAGCGCTTTCGGTGCCGGGGATGGGCCTGGCCTCCAGACTGTCCATTGCCCGCAGGTAAAGCTGCTGTCTGCCGCCCTGGACGGCAACATATGCGAGATGAGTGCCGTCGGGGGAAAGAGCGATGGCAGGCTGGTCGAGTCCCGCAAGCCGCTGACCGGGCGGCAACGTAATCACAGTGCGGCTGACGGGCCGTGGCGGCTCGGGCTTCAGATTCCATGCGGCCAGGCTGGCGATCACCGCACCCAGCAACAACGTTCCTAAGCTGATGATCAGCGTATGGAGCCGCGGGGTACCTCTCTCTGTGGCCCCTGAGAGAGGCGCGACCTCGGAGCCACCTTCGGCAATCCACTTCAGCTGCAGTTTCACGTCGTGTGCCGTCTGCATCCGGTCGGCTGGATCCTTCTCCAGACATGCCTTCACGAGTAGTTCGAGCGCGCGGGGTGACATCGGTTGAAGGGCTGAGATCGGCTTCGGCTCGGCGGCCAGAATCGCCGCAATCGTGCTCGCCGTCGTCCTCCCTTCAAATGCCCGCTTGCCGGTGATCATTTCATAGAGCACAGCGCCCAACGAGAAGATGTCCGATCGAACGTCGGCTTCCTTTCCCTCCAGCTGTTCCGGGGACATGTATTGGAAGGTTCCCAGTATGGTTCCCTCCACGGTCAGCGGTTTCGACATCGTGGCCAGTGAAGCCGAAGACGAACCTGCTCCAATCGCGGCGGCCGCAGGTTTCGCCAATCCGAAGTCCATCAGCTTGGCGCCGGTCCTGGTGAGCATGATGTTGCTGGGCTTCAGGTCGCGATGTGCCACTCCGCTGCAATGTGCTTTCTCCAATCCCTCGCAGATCTCCGCTCCTGTTTTCAATACTTGCTCCAGCGGCAGCGGTCCCTTGAGCAGACGATCGGCCAGCGTCTCGCCTTCCAGATATTCCATGACGAGATAGCTGGTCCCGTCTTGCTGGCCAACATCGTAGAGATGACAAATGTTCGGGTGACTTAGAGAAGAGATAGCACGCGCCTCGCGATCCAAGCGCTCTTTCGCCTCGGTGTTCTGGGAGAGATGGGCGGGAAGAACCTTGATGGCGACACTGCGCTCCAGACGCGTGTCCCGGGCAAGGTAGACCTCGCCCATGCCGCCCGCACCCAGCGGGGCGACGATCTCATACGGGCCGAGTTTGGCGCCCGAGCTCAGTACCATCGGTGCGCGTCATTATAGTCTGTGGGGAAAGCGAGGCTCACAAGGCCGGCTCGGGCCACCAGTAACCGCGGCCGCACTCTGCATTTCGATTCGGGGCTTCTACCCCCGCCCCTTTTTCTTAATCTCAATATTCAGCCGGCGGATTTTCTGGTTGAGCGTGGACAGCGGGACGTGGAAGCGCTCGGCGGCTTCGGTCGCGCTGCGTCGGTTCGCGCGGGTGCCAGCTTGAAACGAACTACAGCAGAGATAAGTGTGAGCGGTTAGCCATCAGTCGTCGTGGCCCTTGACCCGGTTCCTGGTCAATGAGAGCTATCGCCTGATTTCAACAGTTAACTTCCGGTTTGCCTGTCATTCGGACACAATCGCCAAGCTTATCCAATCTCGCCCTTCCGTTCTTGCTTGTTTATGTTAACTGTGGTTAACTGATAAGAATAATCGCAGGTTAATAGTCAAACTAGGGGCAGATTGCCGCTTTGGGCAAATGGGTGGGGAAATCATGATGCGGGCACCTCACTTCGCTCTTCTTATGTTGAGCGTGGCGTGCCTTCTTCCGGCGGAAGCGCTGGCACAAGGCGAAACCACAAGTGCGATCGTTGGCGAAATAAAGGATGCAACTAACGCCGTGGTGCCGGGCGCCACCGTGACGATCACCAATCACGAAACCGGTCTGAAGCGTAGCGCCAGGACCGATGACGCAGGCCGGTTCAACTTTCCGCAGTTAAAGCCGGGTACCTATTCGGTCAGAGTGGAAGCACGAGGCTTCGATCCCGGGCAAAATGACAACGTCGTTTCGGGCCTGGGCCAGAAACAATCCGTGGATTTCACTCTTAAGGTGGCCCGATCCAATGAAGCGGTCGAGGTCAGCAGTGAGGCTCCACTGATCAATCCGGAAAATGCAAACACATCCACGACCCTCAGTGCTCCGGCACTGGAGGACCTGCCGAATCCGGGAGGCGACCTAACCTACCCTCTGCAGTTCGCGCCTGGAGCCCTGATCAATACGGCCGGCAGCAGCAACGATTTTGTCGGCGGCAGCAACGGGTATGGCAACGTGGAATTCAACGGACTCCCCGCGCTCTCCAATGGCTACATCGTGGACGGGCTGGAAACAAACGACCCACTCACCAATCTCAACAGCGGCCTTTCCACCAACCTCGTCCTGGGACTGAATTCGATCTCGGAAGTAACCGTCAACACCCTTTCCTACTCCGTGGATCAGGGGCGGTATGGAGCGTCTCAAGTCGACTACGTCACCAAGTCTGGCACCAACCAGTTTCACGGAAATCTCTATGAACTGTGGAATGGTTCGCTACTGAATGCCGCGGACTACTTTACTAACGCGACGCCGGGAAACCACAAGCCGGGAGCGACCGTGAACCATTTTGGAGGCAGTGTTGGGGGGCCGATTGCGCACGACAAACTGTTCTTCTTTTTCGATAGTGAATGGGTGCGGATAGCACTACCCATCGTCACGCCGACGATCGTTCCCAGTACGGCGTTCCAAGCATACGTCTTGCAGCAACTTTCTTGGGGGCAAACAACCGGCTGCGGGTCCAGCAATCCGAATGAGAACTGTTTGTTCTATCAACATATGTTCAACCTATACGGAAATGCCAACGGCACACCCACGGCGATACTTGGCTGCCCGCTTGGCGCCGCCGCGGATGGTTGCGCCAACCGGCAGAGCATTTCGCACTCCAGCGACGACCACGAGCAGGTCCAGACCGTCCGTCTCGACTACAACGTCAACCAGAAAAATACGGCATGGTTTCGGTTTCAGTCGGACTCCGGGCTGCAAGCCGCGTACACGGATCCCATCAACCCGGTGTTCAATGCGCTTTCGCCGCAACCTCTTTACTCGTTCGCCGCAGGGCACACGCACGTCTTCTCGCAGAACCTGGTGAACTACTTCAATCCTGCGTTCTCCTGGTACGAGAGCCTGTTTGGGCCAACCAACCTTCAGAAGACGCTTTCGGCGTTCCCGATCGTATTGCAGGGCAGCGGCGCGAATGCCTTCACGCCCGTGGGAGGGCTCGACAACACCTGGATTCAAGGCAGGCGCGCATCTCGCTTTTTCATCAACGACAATCTCGCCTGGAGCCATGGCGCTCACGAACTGAGATTTGGAACCAATACCCGCATCTTCCGCTTGAACGACTACGACTTCGGAGAAGGAACGGTTCCCACCGTGACCTACGCGAACTTGCAGCAGTTTATCGAGGGAGTGGCGAATACCGCGTCAGAGACGTTCCCTTCGAACGCAAATGAGCCCTTCAACTTCCTCAATCTCGATGTCTACGCGCAAGACACTTGGAAAGTAACTCGGAAACTGACCTGGACGTTCGGACTGCGCGACACCTTCAACTCAAATCCCCTGAACCCGCACGATCAAGTCGCCCGCCTCCGCGGCTCCTTCAGTTCCATCGTGCATGACAATCAACCGTTGAATGCCGTCATTCAAACCCATCTCGGCAATCTGTTCTCCTCCACGCCTGTGGCGATTCTGCAACCGAGAACGGCGGTTGCGTGGCAGTTCGAGCCGAAATCCGTGCTCCGCACCGGCTTCGGAATCTTCAGCGACATTTTGCCGGGCACGGTGGCCGACCTGATTGGCACAAATCCTCCCTACGATAAGACGTTTCAGGGAGGACAGCTTGGCACCGTGGGCATACCCGGATCCGCGGGCTGCGACCCGGTAGCCGGTTGCACAGCCATCGCACCAGGCGCACCCAACAGCGCACTGGACGCACTCGTTACCGCGAATCGGACTTTTACTTCGGGATTTCCCCAGGGACTAGCCCCTCTTCCGCCACCTGCGATCACAGCCATCCCAGATGGCAAACTCCACGCGCCATACTTCATGGAGTGGAGCCTGGGCATGGAACATCAATTCGGAACGACGGCCAGCCTGAAAGCGCAATACGTGGGCACGCGGGCGGTGAATCAGCCGTACTCGACGCAAGTCAACGGCTTCCAGACCGTATGCCAGGGGTGTTTTGCGCCATTTCCCTACCTGCCGCCGACTAGTCCGCGATTTAGCCCGACCGATCCACGATTCGGTGCGGTGACGCAGTTCTCCACCGGCGCGAACAGCCACTACAACGGTCTTCAACTGACCGCGATGAAACGGCTCAGCCATGGCCTGCAAGGACAGGTCAACTACACTTGGAGCCGTTGCATGGATACGGTCTCGAACGGAGGGTTCCTTCCGTTTTCCGCAGGAGGGATTCTCTCGCCTCTGCCGGGAGACCTGGCCCGCGATTATGGGCCTTGTGACTATGACATCCGGCACAATCTCAACGCGCAGTATGTGTATCAGTTGCCGGTTCGAGTGTGGAATCATTCTCTGGGCTATGCGCTCAACGGCTGGCAGATTTCCGGAACAGCGTTTTGGCACAGCGGAGTACCGTTCTCGGTGCTGAGCACGCCCTACTCAGCTGCCAATCCAAGCACGGGACAGCAAGAGGGAATTGTGCAGGGCAGTGGGCCGCAGTTTGCCAGTATCGTTCCCGGTGTTCCGCTGTATGAGCATCATCCGATTCCGGGTGTAACACAAGCGGGAACGCTGCAGTGGCTCAATCCGGACGCGTTCGTATCGGCAGTCGATCCGAGTACAGGGCAGTGCTATGGCGGCGACAGCCCGCAAACTTGCCAATTCGGAAGCCTCGGCCGCAATGCCCTGCGTGGTCCCGATTTCCTCTGGAGTGACTTCTACCTGACAAAATTGTTTTCCTTGACGGAGCATGTGAAGCTGCGGGTCGAGGGTCAGTTTTTCAATGTCTTCAACCATCCGAATTTCGCGCTTCCCAGCATGGTGCAGGCCGGCATTCCAGGAAATTCTTCGACGCAGAGTGGATTTGGAGCGCTAACGTCCACAACTTCTCCGCCGACCGGCTTGCTGGGAGTCGGATTGGGTGGCGATAGCAGTCCACGAATGATCGCCTTTCAGGCGCGGTTGGAGTTCTGAGCGTCCACGATTCTGGACGGTTGGTCGGCAAACCGGAAGTAATCCAAGCGTGGCTGCTAGGCTATCGTCTCAATTGGCGAAACATCGCGATTGCGCTCATTGACCGAAACCTGAGACCTGCTCTACCCTCGCCCCTTCTTCTTAATCTCAATATTCAGCCGGCGGATTTTCTGGTTCAGCGTCGACAGCGGCACGTGGAAGCGCTCGGCGGCCTCGGTCTGGTTCCAGTTGCAGCGTTCGAGCATATCGGTGATGACGCGCCGTTCCACCTCTTCCACGATTTCGAACAGGGAAGCGTCCGACGGCGAGTCATGGATGGAAAGGGACGACCCGCGCCCCAGCATGGAGTCGGGAAGCAGGTCGGAGCTGATCTCGGGCCCCGAGGAGAGCACCACCGCGCGCTCGATGACATTCTCCAGTTCGCGCACATTGCCCGGCCAGGAATACGCCATGAGCGGACGCAACGCTTCGGGAGTCATACGCGGCACCGGACGATCGTTCTCCTCGGCGTATCTCTTCAGGAAGAATTCGACCAGCAGCGGAATGTCTTCCTTGCGCTGGCGCAGCGGCGGCAGTTCGATGGTGATCACGTTCAAGCGGTAAAACAAGTCTTCGCGGAATCGCCCCTCGCGCACCTGCTGCCGCAAATCAACGTTCGTGGCGGCGATGATGCGCACGTCGACCTGAAGTTCCTGGATGCCGCCCAGGTGCATGAAGCGCCGGTCCTGCAGCACGCGCAGAATCTTGGCCTGCGTTTCCAGCCCCATGGTCGCGATTTCGTCGAGGAACAGGGTGCCCTTGTCCGCCACTTCGAACAGGCCTTTCTTCGAAGCGACGGCGCTGGTGAACGCGCCCTTCACATGGCCGAAGAGTGTCGACTCGAGCAGATCGGCCGGCATCGATCCCGTATTCACCGGAACGAACGGTTTATCGCGCCGGGATGAGTTCAGGTGCACGGCCTTGGCGATCACTTCCTTGCCCGTCCCGCTTTCGCCCTGCAACAGCACGGTCGAGCGGCTGTTCGCCACCTGCCCCACCAGGTCAAAAATCTTCAGCATGGGCTCGCTCTTGCCCACGATGTTGGTGAAGTTGTAGCGCTGCTTGAGGGCGCGCTTGAGCTGGACGTTTTCTTCTTCCGCGCGCCGCCGTCCGACGGCAGCCCGCACGTCCGCCAGCAGCTTCTCGTTGTCCCACGGTTTCTGAACGAAGTTGGTGGCTCCGAACTGCATGGCGCGCACCGCGTTCTCCACCGTGCCGTAGGCGGTAATCATGATGACCGGCAGATTCGCATCATGAGAGCGAATCTCGGAAAGAATCTCCATGCCGTCAGCCCCAGGCAGAGCCAGGTCGAGCAGCACCAGATCAAAGGGCCGATCTCCGATCCGCGCCAGCCCGTCTTCGCCCGTCCCCGCGGTTTCGACTTCGAAACCCTCCAGTTCGAGCAGCGTCTCCAGCGATTCGCGAATCTCCGCCTCATCGTCAATGATGAGCACCGAGCCGGCCGGAGACGAATCCCCGTGCAGCGTTCCTCGCGAAATCAGGACCGCTTCAGACATGAGTCACCTTCTTGCTGAGCGGAAAGTCCAGCGCAAACGTAGTCCCCGCGCCGGGATGGCTCTCGACGCGAATCTTGCCCGCATGTTCTTGGATGATTCCGTAGGTCACCGAGAGGCCCAGCCCGGTGCCGCGATTTTGTCCCTCTTTGACCGAAGTCTTGGTGGTGAAGAAGGGGTCGTAGATGCGCTGGATGTGCTCGGGGGCAATGCCCGAGCCGGTGTCAGAGACCCGCACACTGACCAGTTCCCCGTTCGACGTGGCCACGCTCAACGTGCCCCCGCCGGCCATGGCGTCCTTGGCGTTGAGAAACAGATTCAGAAAAACCTGCTGCAGTCTGCCCTGATTTCCCAGGATCGGCGAAATGGACGGAGCCAGATCCGAACGCACCTGAATCTTCGCGGTCTTGAACTGGTGCTCCAGCAGCGCCAGCGTGTCGGTAATAATCTTGTTGATATCGACGTCGGCAAACTCCGTCCCGCTGGTGCGCGAGAAGTTCAACAGGTTGTTGACGATCTCCGAGGCGCGGAAGGTTTGCCGCGTAATCTTATCCAGCAAGCCGGATTTCTGCGGATCGCCCTGCAACTGCTTGGCCAGCATCTGCGTGTACGACGAAATCACAGCCAGCGGCGTGTTCACTTCATGCGCCACACCGGCAGCCAGCAAGCCGATCGAAGAGAGCTTGTCGGCCTGCGAAAGCTGGCTCTCAAGTTCCACGCGCTGGGTAATGTCGTCCATGATGACCAGCCGTCCGATGACCTGGAACTTACGCGTGACCAGCGGCGCAATGGCCACATTCACCGTGCGCGTCTCCCCCGCCGGCGTCTTCATGCGGAACTTGTACAGATTGCTGATTCCTGGATTCTGCCGGACACGGTAGAACTCCTCGACGAATTCATCCGGGAAGACCGTCTGCAGGGGTTGGGTGAGCGCCTGCCAGCGCGGCAGCGCGTACATCACTTCCATCTGCGCGTTCCAGCTCTCGATCCGGTCCTCCATGTCGAGCGCCATCACGCCCACGTTGATCGACTCGACGATGTTCTCGTTGAAGTCCTTGAGCCGCTCGTATTCGGCCACCTTCTGCTGCAGCGAGGCGTACAGCCGTCCGTTCTGAATGGCGATGCCCAGATATCCGCCCAGCGTCTCCAGCAGTTCAACGTCTTCGCTGGAAAGGAAATCTCCCTTGACGGTTTTGCCCAGGCCCAGCACCGCGACCGTCTTCTGCTGCGCGCGGCAGGGAATGTAGTAGTTCAAATCAAGACGCGCGATCGCCTGCTGCGCCCCGTCGGTTTCCCGCGGTACCTGGTGCGTGTTCTCGAAGAACAGATGTCCCGCCTGCTCCGGCCGCGGAACCGCGAGAAAACTGAGGTCGAGATTCGGCGGCGCCACAATGCCCGACGACTTCGACAGCACGAACCGTTCCGGTTCCTCGCCCGCGTTCAGAAACATGGCAAGCCGGTCGACCGCGAGCGTGCGCGACAGACGGTCGAGAACGGAAGAATGCAACGCATTCAAATCCATCTCCGAGCTCAGTTCGCGTCCAAACTCCAGCAGCGTGCGGCGATAGTCGTAGCGCGTCCGATAGAAAAACTGATCGACGCGGTCTTGAATCCACTTGCGCACCGGATCGAACAGCAAGGCCGTGACCACCACCGCCAGAATCAATCCCAGGGCTCCGCTGGTCGGCCTCTGCATCTGCACCAGCGAGGCCACGCCCGCGATCAGCGCAAAATACAGGCCGGCCACGGTCGCGGCTGCCAGCGTGTAAACCACGCCGCGCTTGAAGATCAGGTCGACGTCCATCAAGCGATAGCGGAAGATGGCATAGCCGAAGGTCAGCGGCAGCAGCCCCAGCGACAGCACCGACAGCTTTACCGCCCCGCCCGGCAGCCAGGCCATCGCGTGCGGAAACACGTAGGAAAGGACATACAGCAGCGTATAGGGAGCAACCGCCAGCACCGTGCCCCGCGTGACCCACTTCAGCTGCTGGCGCAGGATCGTCGTGCCTGCCCGCTGGTAGCTGTGCCAGAGGGCCGCGGCAGCCAGCAGAAAGAACACTGCACCGTAGGAGAGGTCAAGCCGGTCCATGCCGCGGCTCAGCCGTCCGGAGGCTTCCAGCAGGCGCATCGCCAGCAGCCGCGCAGCCAGCAGGAGCGCACCCGGCGCATAGACCAGACTGAGCGCCCACGGGTGCCGGCGCACGAAGTAGCGCTTTTCCGGGAAGATCAGGACAAAGTGCAGAAACAGCGCCGGCTGGAGCACCCAGGCGACGATGTTCGACCAGTAAATCGTCCAGTCAAAGTCGTTGAACTTGCCCGTGTATTTGAAGGAGTAGGCAATGAACGAAACCAGGCAGAAAATGTAGAAATGCGTCGATCCCGGCGCCGTCCAGCGCCGCAGCAGGACATACAGGCCGATTCCCAGATAGATCAGCGCAATCAGCCGCAGCCAGTTGTTGAGCGAGCGGTCGGCAGGAATCAGAATGACGTTGGAGTCGAGCGTCACCGACTGCCGAACCAGCGAGTAGACCGCCTTCGACCAGATGCCCGTGCGGTAGAGTTGCCGCTCCAGTCCGGCCGTGTTCTTGACGTCCTGGCCGTTGACTGAAACCAGCTGATCGCCGGTCTTGATTCCGGCCTTGGCGCCGGGTCCATCCGCCTCCACCTGATCGGCGACCAGGCGGTCACCGTGCTCCACCCATCCCACGCCGTCGTCGGGAGAGGTTGCTCTTCGTTCCGCCTGAAAATTGAAGCCGGCCAATACCGTCGCAGCCAGGGTCAGCAGGAACAGAAGAACGGCGACGAAACGTGCTTGGCTTTCCCGGTTCATGGGCTTGAGCTCTGCCCCCGAGCCCTTGACGGGCTGGAGAGGGTTGGCACCCTGGCGATCTTGAATGAGCAACTTCGCTGCCATGTTTTCTGACCGGCTCCGCAGGGCTAAGTCCAACGTTAAAAGCGACTTCCAAAATTATAGACGCTCCTTCGAACGTCCACTATGTATTTCTGGATGTTCCTGTGGGATTCGGTAGCCGTTCCCCCTTGCAAGTCTTGGGTTTACACAGACCAATTCGCGTAGCAGATGGCGCCTCTGCTCAATCATAGGATGTGCGCGGTACCACTCCAGGATGTTGGAGCAAAGGATGTTGGAGGCGAGCCCGCTGCATTGCAGAATACCGCGGAGCGGGCAGATCTACCCGGCTTTGCGCTCCTCGGAGCTCTGTGGCGGCTCTTCGTCCCACTCGAACGATAGGGCGCGCGCGCTGGTCTCAATGGGCGCAAGTTCCGGAATATCCTCGGCGACCGAGGTGCCGAGTTCGGCAAACTTCCGGGCAGAAACCAGCACCCGCGTTTCAAGTGACCCGACGGCCTTGTTATAGGACTCCACCGCACGATCCAGGTTGGCTCCAACGGAAGTGATATGCCCGGCCAGATACCGCAGGCGATCGTGAAGTTCTTTGCCCAAAGCGCTGATCTGCTGCGCGTTGCGCGCCAGCTTTTCCTGATTCCATCCGTAGGCGACCGCCTTCAGCAGCGCGATCAGCGTCGTCGGCGACGCGGGAATCACCCGCTGCAGAACCCCCTGCTCGATCAGGCCCGGATCCTGCTCCAGCGCGGCGCTGAAAAATGTCTCGCCGGGCAGAAACATCACAACGAACTCCGGCGTGGCCTCGAATTGTTCCCAATAACTCTTGCCGCTCAGCGTCTTCATGTGGTCGCGCACTTGCCGGGCATGAGCGGCCAGGCAGGCACGCCGAGCCTCTTCGTCGTTCGTTTCAAATGCCTCAAGGAACGCTTGCAGCGGCGTCTTGGCGTCGACCACAACATTCTTGCCGCCGGGTAGTTTCACGACCAGGTCGGGGCGCATCCTCCCTGCGTCGGTGGTGATGGTCTCCTGCTCGGCGAAATCGCAATAAGGCAGCATCCCGGCGATTTCGACCACCCGCCGCAACTGGATCTCGCCCCAGCGCCCCCGCACATTCGGAGTCCGCAGCGCGCGTACCAGATTGCCGGTTTCCGAGCGCAACTCGCTCTGCGTCACGATGAGGGATTGCACCTGCGCCTTCAAATCGCCGTAAGCTTGGCTGCGCGCGTTTTCCATCTGATGAATCTGCTCATCCACCTTCGCGAGCGACTCGCGCACAGGAGCGACCAGGTCCGCGACCGCCTTTTGCCGCACATCAAGATCGCCCTTGGCCTCGCTCTGAAACCGCTTTAACGTTTCCTGCGCAATCTGCAGAAACGATGAATTGTTGCTCTTGAGCGCGTCCGCAGCCAGCGCCTTAAAGGCATTCTGCAAGTCTTCATTGGCGCGAGCCCCGGCGCGGGTCAGCAATTCGATCTTTTCGTTGCTGGCCTTTCGTTCCAATTCCAGCGCCGATTCCAGTCTGGCCCGGGCCTCCACCAGCTGTCGCTGATCCGCCAAAAGCCGCGCCAGATCGGCGTTTCGAGACGATAATTCCTTCTCCATCAACGACAAACGCGCCTTCAGCGCAGCCGTCCGCGAGCGCAAGGCCAGCCAGCCCAGCAGCACGCCAAACAACAGGCCAATGACCCCACTGATCCCTGGTTCCATAGACGCAGGTAACTTCTGGACCTCAATTCCAGCTTCTAGCCTAGCATCTGCGGCAAGTTTGAGCGGAACAACGCAGGTGCTCAAACGGGATCCTTCCCAGGGTCTGGTCGAGTGGGCCACTAAAACGGGATGCATAGAAGCGCAAGACTATTGCTGGCATTCCTCCTGGCCACGGGCACGGCGACCTTGCAGCCCCGGAGCGGCTCCATGGCTGCGGCAGGAAATCCGGAGCCCCTGCAGGCCGCGCAGAAAGCCACGCTGAAGCCCGTCTCCGCGAAAGCTCCAGACATCCCGTTCAAGAACCCAGAATCTCAAGACGCGCAACGGCTTCTTGCGCTCGCCAACCAGTCGCGGCAGCAAGCCGGCGCGCCTGCGCTGACCCTCGATCCCGGACTCTCTGAAGCTGCCCGCGTGCACGCCCAGGCCATGCTTGACGCGCAGCGTCTCTCGCATCAGTTTGATGGCGAAGTCTCGTTGCCCGAGCGCCTGGCTGCCGCCACCAGCCTCCAGCTCGACCAGGAAGGTGAAAATGTGGCCCTCGACTATGACGCCGAGCACGGCCACCAACATCTCATGCTCTCGCCGCCGCATCGCGCCAACCTGCTCAACCCGGCTTACAACGTGGTCGGGCTGGGCGTGGTACGCGACGGAGACCGGCTCTACATCGTCCAGGACTTCGGCCATGCCCTCCCCAATTATTCTTCCGCCGAAGTCAAGGAGCGCATCGCGGCGGCCGTCAATCAGACGCGCCGCCAGGCCGGCCAGGCCGAACTCGCGCGCCGCGATTTACTCGTCGCCGACGAAGCTGCGTGTTCCATGGTGCAGGCCGACAAGCTCGGAACCCAGGCCGTCCGCCATCTCGCCGACCGTTACACGGTGATGACCTACACCAGCCTGCATCCAGAAACCCTGCCCAGCGGCGCAACTCACGCTCTGGCCACTCACAACGTGCGCACCTTCTCAGTCGGCGCCTGCTACGGCCGCACCGACACCTATCCCACGGGCGTGTATTGGGTGGTGCTGTCGCTGGAGTAAGCCGGGAAATCGATCAGCGGATCAACAGATCGTGAAAACAATTGAGGGGTCATCGCCTGAGGCGGAGCCGGGAAGGGCACAGCTTCAGCTGTGCCGCTTGCGCGCAAGATTGGGTGGGGCTTTAGCCCCTGAGGGTTGGACAGCCGGCGCGAGCCTAGGCCGACGCGTGCTCGACGTCCTTCAACGTCGGCAACGATCGGATGCTTTTGCCGGCTTTTCTCTCGGCCAGCCGAATCTCGTAGAGGCCCTGCAGGTTGAGCCAGAATTCTGCGGACGTGCCGAAGAAATGAGCCAGTCGAAGCGCTGTGTCACCCGTGACGGCGCGCCGTCCGTTCAGGATTTCCGTGATGCGGTTGGTGGGGACGCGCAGCTGCCGCGCCAGTTCCGCAGCGCTCATCTGCAGCTCGCGGAGTTCCTCTGCCAAGTGCTCACCGGGGTGAATTGCCGTCAGCGCCATTCTTTCTCCTAGTGATAGTCGACAATTTCAACGCTGGATGGACCGGATGCGTTTTCCTGCCACTCGAAACAGATCCGCCACTGATCGTTGATGCGAATGCTGTACTGTCCTGCCCGGTCGCCTTTCAAGCCTTCAAAACGGTTTCCCGGCAAAACTGCCAGATCGCGCAGGTTGACGGCAGCCTCCAGGCGATCCAGCTTCAGCCGGGCCATACGCTGGATGCCAGAAAATGCCTTTACCCGCTTGCCCGCAGCAAAGTCCCGAGTCCGCTTGTCTCGGTAGCTGGCGATCACAAGGCAGTATACTTCAGAATATGCATTACGTAAAGCGTAACGATGGCCGCCCTCGCTTCCGGTTTGGTGCTTTGTGGGTTGTGCTACGCTTCCCCTGCCCTCCGTCTGCGGTTCCACCCATGGAATCCACGGCACGAGTTTCGCTTCCCGAGCTGGCTTCGCGGCAGGTTCGCGTCGGCACCGCGGGCTGGTCTTACAAGGACTGGGACGGCATCTTCTATCCGCCGGGCATGCTGCGCCGCAAGGTGCATCCGCTCGAATATCTGGCGCGCTTTTTCGACACCACCGAAATCAACACTTCGTTCTACGGCCCGCTCAAGCCCGAGCTGGTCAAGCTCTGGTGCCGCAAAGTCGCGGCGGTGAATCCGGGATTTCTTTTCACCGCCAAGCTCTACCGCGCCTTCACCCACTCGCCGATCGCGGTGATGGAGCCGACCTCCGCCGCCACCATCCGCCCCACCGACGAGGACGAGCGCCTCACCCGCGAAGGCCTCGATGCGCTGGCCAACCAAGGCCGCCTGGGCGCGCTGCTCATCCAGTTTCCCGTCTCCTACAAGAACACGTCGCTGAACCGGGAGTATCTCGACCGGCTGCTTCGCCAGTTCATCGAGTATCCGCGCGTAGTCGAGGTGCGCGACTCCAGCTGGAACAATCCCGAAACTCTGGCCGCGTTCGCGCACCAGGGCGTCGGCTTCTGCAACATCGACCAGCCGGTCATCGGACGCTCGCTTGCCCCCACCGAACACGTCACCGCGCCCATCGCCTACGTGCGTCTCCACGGACGCAACTATGCCGAGTGGTTCGACTCCGACAATCGCAACGACCGCTACAACTATCTCTACAAGGAAAGGGAACTAGAAGGCTGGAAGGAGCGAATCGCGAACGTCGCTGAGCGCGCGCAGACCACCTACGTCATCACCAACAATCACTTCGAAAGCAAAGCCGGAGTCAACGCGCTGGAGCTGAAGGCGATGATCGGCGGTAAGAGAGTGAACGCCCCGCCCACGTTAATTCAAAAGTATCCTGAGCTCAGAAAGTTCGCCGATCCGGCCGAGGATTCCGACGCACCCTCGGGCCCGCAGCTGCCGCTGCTGGCGTAGGCCGGCGCAATTCCTCTATCCCGGTTACCTTCATGCCAGGGCGATTCAAGGTCAGTTGACAGCCATTTTTGACGTGCTTAGACTTCTTCTGGCTCCGCGGAGTGGTTATGAGCGAAAAGGATGGGCGCGCCGGGGACGCCAACCCTGACGCGCTTGTCACCTCTGCGACTTCCGATCCGAACGCGACCCTGAGCAGTTCTGCCGCCGCCGCGTTTTCAGCAGCCGAACGCGCCGCAGAACTCAAATCCATTGGCCCCTACCAGCTGATCCGCAAACTTGGTGAAGGCGGCATGGGACAGGTCTGGTTGGCAGAGCAAACCGCTCCGCTTCAGCGGCAGGTCGCGCTGAAACTCATCAAGGTCGGCCGCTACGACGACTCCGTGTTGCAGCGCTTCTACGCCGAGCGCCAGTCGCTGGCCATCATGGAGCATCCGGCGATTGCCAAGGTGTTTGACGCCGGAGCCACTCCCGACGGTCAACCCTACTTTGTGATGGAGTACGTGCCCGGCGTGCCCATCACGGACTACTGCGATCGCAAGCGGCTCCGGATTCGTGAGCGATTGGAATTGCTGGTCAAGGTCTGCGAGGGCGTGCAGCATGCGCACCAGAAGGCCATCATGCACCGCGACCTCAAGCCGGCCAACATCCTGGTCGTAGAAGTGGACGGCAAACCGGTGCCCCGCATTATCGATTTCGGGCTGGCTAAGGCGGCGAGTCGGCAAATCGACGGCCAGACCATGTTTACTCAGGCGGGCGGCTGGGTGGGGACGCCCGGCTACATGAGCCCGGAGCAGGCTGATCCCGGCGTGCTGGACGTGGACACGCGCACCGACGTGTACTCGCTGGGCGCGGTGCTCTATGAGCTGCTGACCGGATTTCTGCCTTTCGAAACCAGGGATTGGCGCAAGCAGCCCTTCGACGAGTTTCTGCGGCACTTGCGGGAGGAAGATCCGCCGCGTCCCAGCACCAAGGTCAGCACAAAGAAAGACTCTTCCAAAACGGCGGCGGTAGTTCGAGGGACGGAGCCCCGGCACCTGGTCAGCCTGCTGCACGGCGACCTGGACTGGATCACCATGAAAGCGCTGGAGAAGGATCGTTCCCGGCGCTATGGAACCCCATCCGAGCTGGCGGCCGACATCGAGCGATATCTGCGCCATGAGCCGGTCGTGGCGCGTCCCGCCAGCCCAGGCTACCGATTGCGGAAGTACGTACGTCGGCATCGCCTGGGCGTGGCCGTGATTGCAAGCCTGGTTCTGCTGCTCGCCGGCTTTGCGGTGATGCAGTCGGTGCAGGTGCGCCGGATTACCCGGGAACGGGACCGCGCCAACCGCATCACGGCCTTCATGACCGACATGTTCAAGGTGTCCGATCCCAATGAAGCCCATGGCAACTCGGTCACGGCCCGCGAAATCCTGGAGAAGTCTTCAAAGGAAATCGAGACCAAGCTTTCCAGCGATCCCGAGCTCCAGTCTCAATTGATGGGCACCATGGGGCACGTCTATGCCAACCTCGGCCTTTTGCCGCAAGCTGAGAACCTGCTCCGGGACTCAGTCGCGGCCGGCCGCAAAGCGGGAACGCTGAATCCCAACACGTTAAATTCCATGGGGCTCCTCGCCTTTCTTCTTCTCCGGGAAGGACGCCACCAGGAAGCCGACAGCCTTCTGGCCGAGACTATCGAAGGAAGCAAACGTACTCTCGGTCCGCACGATCCGCTTACGCTGGTATTGATGGGCGATCGCGCCCAGGCACTCGAAGACGAGGCCAAATATCCGGAAGCGGAGAAATTGCTGCGCGACGAACTCGATCTCTCCGTGCGGTACCGCGGCGCAGAAAACGCCGACACGCTTCTTTGCATGAACCAGCTGGCCAACGATCTGGACGATGAAAGCCGCCTTCCCGAGGCCGAGCAGCTCTATCAGAAAACTCTCGAGATTCAGAAGCGCACGCGCGGCGCCGAGGACCCGGACACGCTCTCCACCGCGTCCAATCTGGCCAGTGTTTTCAAAGAAGAGGGCCGCCTCGACGAAGCTGAAAAACTTCAGCGCGAAACCCTCGCGGCGCGCACTCGCGTTCTCGGTCCCGAACATCCCGACACGCTCGCGGGGACGTTGAATCTGGCGAACACTCTGACCGCCGAAAAGCGGTATTCCGAGGCGGAAGCCCTCTATCGGCCAACCCTCGAAGCGCAGCGCAGGGTGATGGGCCCGGAAAATCCTGAAACTCTGGCGACCGTAAGCAGCCTGGCGAATTGCCTGCGCAACCAGGGCCGCCTGGCCGAGGCGGAAAAACTGCAGCGCCAGGCTGTGGATGGCGAGCGCCGTATTTTCGGGCCGGAGCATCCCGAGACGCTGGACGACGTTGTCGCTCTCGCCTCAATCCTGCTTCGCGAAGGCAAAGTCGCCGAAGCCCGAACGCTGTACTCCAGCTACCTTGACGCGGTCGCCCGCACCCAGTCGCCTGCGCACCTGGCCACCGCCTGGTACAACTACGCCTGCGCTGCAGCTCTGGGCAGCCAATCGGACCTGGCGCTGGAAAATCTCCAACAGGCGGTCGAGCGTGGCTTTTCTGACGCCAGTCACATGGCCGAGGACGACGACTTGAAATCGCTGCGCAGCGATCCCCGTTTCACCGCGCTTCTCGCCCGCGCCAAAGAAAAAGCGGCCGCGTCACAGTCTTCCCCCGCGCAGAAATCCAACTGAGGTCGATGCAATAAAGTGGCAGCCCGAGAGTCCGTCAGGCTAAAGACTGGCGCAGGAAGGTCGAAGACCTCTTCTACAAATTGCGGGAAAATCGAAGCAGGCGGGATGAACCCTATGGAAAACTGCACATGCCTCATCCTTGACGTTCTTTGTCAAGGGTGGGAACTACGAACGCAGACACGACAGGGTTTGGACATGAGACAAAACGGTGGTGTCCGGCAGCATCGTACCCGCCCTTGCCAAGAATGCAAGGACGGGGCACCCTCGCATAGGTGGCGCAAACAAGAATCCGCCGTCAAGGCTGGGCCACCACCCCGCCTTCTACAAGGCCGTTTCTGAACGAGATGTTGGAGAAAGCCAGGGCAGACGCCCGGCGTCAGGAAAGTTGCTCACTGACAACTGACAACTGGCTACTGGCAACTGGGGTTACGCTCCCATCGCCGCGTAGTCGGCCATTCTGCGTTTGTTGTAGCGCAGGGCGACGTTCATGAAGACGTTGCCGAGGGGGGTCTCGAAGCAGATCATCAGCGCTTCGGTGTCTTCGCTGGTCTTGTCGCCTTCCTTCGCAGTGAGCAGGAGCGGGGGGTGCACGCGGAAGTGAAAGCCCTGGTCGTTCAGCGCCGAAATGGCGTTGCCCACGACCTGGTTGGCCAGCTCAAAGATGGTTTCCTTGACCAGCGAGTCCGACTCGGGCAGCTCTGCGCCCGCGTAGTGGCTGGCCACCTTGACCGCCGTCTGCGCTTCGAGATCGAGAATGATCCGGCCCTCGATGTCGCCGGTCAGAGCGATCATTCCGGCCACACCTTTGCGGCGATAGGCGTCCTCTTCCATGGTGAGGTTGATCACCTTGGTCTCGCCCTGCAGGCCTTGTGACAACACGGCATCGGCCGCGTTGATGAAAGGCTGGATCAGTTCCATCTTCATTGCTTAGACTCCCGCTCCCGCGGCACTGGCCACGGCGCCGTCTTCGCCCAGCACGTACTTGATGACTTCGTAGAGCACTTCCGGCTTCACCGGCTTCTGCACGAAATGGCGCGCGCCGCGCTGCAGCGCCGCCACAATGTTCTCCTGATAGCCGACGGACGACACCATCACCACGCGGGCTTCGGGATGCTGCTGCACGATCCGTTCGGCCGCTTCAATGCCTTCCATCTGCGGCATGGTGATGTCCATGAGCACGATGTCAGGATGCGTGCGGTCGAACTCGCTGATGGCGGTCAAGCCGTCGCCGGCCTCGGCCGCCACCTGCCCGCCGAACGTTTCGATCATGCGGGCCAGGTTCTTGCGGGCAAACACGGAATCGTCCACGATCAAATAGCGGACTGGTTGCCCGTCCTTGCTGCGTTTCACTGGCGCAAACTGCTCCATACGACCTCCCCTGTTACTGCATATCACGCCCAGCCGGTTCCGGCCAGATCACCCCGGTCATAGCCTCCGACCTTAGTGCGCTGCTCCGGCGTAAGCCGTGCCGAATCTGTATCTTCCAAACCTGTCTTCCAAACCTATCTTCCAAACCCAGTCTTTCAGGCTCTAGCTTCCGGCGCGCGCGCCCCGGCCCACGTCCGATCCCTTGCCTCGGCCGCAAATCGTCTGCAGCGTCGCACCCATCACATCCAATCCAATCACGCGCAGGGCATATCCCCGTTCGATGGCCGCCTTGGGCATGCCAAACACCACGCATGACTCTTCGCTCTGCGCGATGGTCATGCCGCCTTCTCGCTTCATCGCGCCCAGTCCTTCGGCGCCGTCGTCGCCCATGCCGGTCATCAGCAAGCCGACCGCGTTGGCCTTGAACTCGTCGGCCACGCTGCGCAACAGCACGTCCGCGCTGGGGCGATGTCCGTTCACCCGCGGCTCGTCCGTCAGCACCACGATGTCGCCCATCGGCAGCCGCTTGACCTTCATGTGGCGGCTGCCCGGGCAGATCAGCACTCGTCCCGGCTGCAGCGTGTCTCCCGACTGCGCTTCCTTCACGCGCAGGGCGCAGATTTCATCCAGCCGCCGCGCAAACATGTCGGTAAATCCTTCCGGCATGTGCTGCACCACCACGATCGTTCCCGGAAAATCGCCGGGCAGCTGCGACAGCAGGTATTCCATGGCCTGCGGCCCGCCCGTGGAGACTCCAATCGCCACCACCTTGGTCGGCGTTCCCGAAAGCCCCGACACTTTCTCGGGCCTGGAGGAGACCGTCCGGAAGCGCGGCTTCAGCTTGCACTCCGCCGCCGCCTTGACCTTGGCGATCAGCTCCCGCGCCGTCTCCGCCATGTGCGCGGAAGCGTCTTTCGGCTTGGTGACAAAGTCGAATGCGCCCAGCCCGAGCGCTTTCATGGTGACGCTGGCGCCTTCGGTGGAGTGCGAGCTGAATACGATCACCGGCACCGGCCGCCGCCGCATGATCTCCTTCAGCGTATCGATCCCGTTCATCCCCGGCATTTCCAGGTCGAGCGTGATCACGTTGGGATTCAGCTCTTCAATCTTTTTCAGGCAGAAGGCCCCGTCCATCGCGGTGCCGACCACTTCGATCGAATCGTCGGCCGCCAGCATCTGCGGAATCAGCTTGCGCATCAGCGCCGAGTCGTCGACCACCAGCACGCGCACGGGATTCGTCTTCATGCCTGCCCTCCCGCGCCCGCGTTCAGCGCCAGCCGCAGGCGATCGGTGTGTGTGAGCAACAACCCGGTGTTGATCTTGCCCGCTTCCGGGGAGCGCCCGCGCGCGACATGTTCGACCACCGCGGGCAGATTCAGGATCAGCACCACGCGCCCGTCGCCCAGAATCGAGGCGCCGGAAACCAGATCGGTCGAGAAGGTCTGGTCATCGAGCGCCTTAATCACCAATTCCCCTTCGCCTTCCAGCGCATCGACTACCAAACCGTATTTCCTTTCTCCCACCAGAATGACCAGCACAAAAAGCTTGGCCTTGCGATCGTCACCAGCCGGCCTTCCCAGCCGCAGCAAGGGCAATACCTGGTTGCGCAGTTGCAACACCTCGTAGTTGTCGACCTGATGCACTTCCGATTCGGCGGTGCGCGAAATCTCCATCACCGCGTTCAGCGGGATGGCATACAGCCGCTGCTCCACCCAGAACAACAGCGCCTTGATGATGGCCAGGGTCAGCGGCAGCTTCAGCCGGAAGGTGGTGCCTTGCCCGGGATGCGTCTCCACGCTGATGGATGCCTTCAGCCGGTGCAGCACGCTCTGCACCACATCCATGCCCACACCGCGTCCGGAAACTTCGGTGACCTGGTCTGCCGTGCTGAAACCGGGCCGGAAGATGAAGTCGAGCGTCTCCGCATCGGTCAGCCGGGCCGCTTCTTCGGGCGTGGTCATGCCCAGTTCGATGGCTTTGGCGCGAATCTTCTGGGCATCGATGCCGCGTCCGTCGTCGGTGACTTCGACCACAACCTGATTGCCCTGGTGATAAGCGTTCAGCCGGACCATGCCGTGCGCCGCTTTGCCCGCTCGCTTGCGCTCCTCCGCCGGCTCAATGCCGTGGCTCACGGCGTTGCGCACCAGGTGCGTGAGCGGCTCGGCAATGGCGTCGAGAATGCCTTTATCGAGATCGGTATCCTGCCCGCTCAGAACCAGCTCGACATCGCGGCCGCACTGCCGCGCCACGTCGCGCACCATGCGCGGAAAACGCCGGAACAGATGCTCGACCGGCACCATGCGGATCTTCATGACCGAGCGCTGCAGATCGTTGAGCACGCGCGCCTGGAAGGCCATGGCGTCGGCGAAGCGCCCGCGCAGCAACTCCTTGGGATAGCGCTTGGAGAACTCGCTCAGCGCCTGCTGCAACATCGACTTGCCGATGATCAGCTCGCCCACCAGGTTGAGCACGCTGTCGATGCGCCCGGCCTCCACGCGCAGCATGTTTTCCATGATGGCGGTGGCGGCCGTGGGCTCGACCACCGGAGCCGGAACCGCAGCGGGTGCAGCCTCCGGCGCGGGCGCAGCCTCGGCAGACCTGTCTTCCGGATCCGGCAGAATCGGCGCCGGAGCGGGCTGCGGCGAAACTGCGCTGGCCGCCAGCATCATCTCCAGCGTGACTTCTTCCACGATGGTCGGAATCCTGCACTTGGCGGCAATTTGCTCGGGGGTCTGCACGCTGGCCAGCACGAACTCCAGCTGCTTCGCCGGGGTCGGCGATTTGGCCTCAGGCCGGGCCGCAATCACCGGCCCCATCGTGCTGATGGCGTTGTGCACCAGCTGCCGCGCCGCGATGGGCATGGCGCAGTGGGGATCGATCTTCACCACCACGTGCAGCACATCCTGCCCCGAAGCCTGCGCCTGGGTCATGGCCAGCTTCTCCGCCTCGCTCCAGTCGGCGGCGGATTTCGAGGCGGCGGACTTGGGGCTCTTGCGCCGCGTTTTTCTGGCCGCCGGCGCCGAGGTCAGATCTTCGATCTTCTTGCTCAGGCTTTTTGTCGACGGCATTTTGCCGCCGCTGCGGTAGGCGGCGATCATCTCGGAGAAGACGTCAGCTGCGGCAAAAGCGATCTCGGCAACCGCCGCATGCGCCGCCGTACCCTCCAGCGACAAAGCGTCCTCGAACTGGTGGGCCAGTTCGCTCAGCGCGCGCAGCCCGCACGCCGCCGAGTCGCCCTTCAACGTGTGCACCGTCCGCCGGATGCCCCGGACGATCTCTTCGTCGCCCGGCTTCTTCTCCAGCTTCAGCGCCTCGTCGTTGAGCGCCTGCAGCAGCTCCTGCGAAGTCTCATAAAAGAGCTCCCGCAGTTCCAGGCCGCGCTCATCGGGAGAATTCGTCATTTACTCCCTCACCTCAACCCGCTGGTATGCCGTGCCGCTGTCTTTGTGCACCATGTGAAACTTGCTGGTCAGCCCGAGCAGGCTCTCGGCGTGCCCCACGAACAGGTAGCCGTGCGTGTTCAGGCAGCGATAAAACTTCTCGATCAGCCGCTTCTGTTCCGCCTCGTCGAAGTACATCATCACGTTGCGGCAGAAAATCACGTCGTTGCGCTGCGGCAGGTACTCCGTCTTCAGATTGTGAAAGTCGAAGTGCACCATCTCCTTCAGCGCCTTCTTCACTGCGTAGCGCTCGGCGACTTTGTCGAAGTAGCGCAGGCGATAGCCGTAGTCGACCATCGCCATCTGATTCTCGCTGTACGTCCCGTCCTGCCCGGCGCGCAGCACCGAGTAGCTGATGTCCGAGGCCAGAATCTCCACCCGCCACGGCGGCGGCACCAGCGGCTTGGGCAGCGGCAGTTCCACCGGCAGCGGATTGCGCAGGTAGTAATACGCCAGCGCGTCGGTCACCAGCATGGCCAGCGTGTACGCCTCCTGCCCGGTCGAACAGCCTGCGCTCCAGATGCGGATCGAATATTCCCGCCGCGAGCTTTTCTGCCGGAACAAGTCTTCCAGCGTGTGTTTCTGAAACAGGTCCAGCTGCGCCTTGTGCCGGAAGAAGCTGGTCTCGTTGACGGTCAGGTTCTCCAGCAGCTTGGTCAGTTCGTCCCGGCCTTCGCGGCTGATCAGCAGCCGGTAGTAGGCGTAGAACGAATCGGCACGGCACTCCTTCAATCGGCGCAGCAGCCGGTCCTGAAGAAAATGCGTGCGGCGCTCGTCGAAGTGCATGCCGCACTCCTGGTACACCAGCGCCTGCAGCAGCTTCAGTTCCGCTTCCGTCAGTATGGGAGCAGGTGCTGCTCCGGTTGTGCTCATGCGTTCTCTCGTTCTTTCGTCAGGGGCCAGGGTCTAGAGGATAGGGGCTAGGGGTTAGTAACACCGTCATCGATAATCCCCTGACGTCTAGCCCCTAGACCCTAGCCCCTGGTTCCCAGTCCCTAGCCTCTAGTCCCTATCCCCTGGTTGCTGCCGCTGCTGCCTTCTTCTCCCCGTTTTCGCTCTTCACCTGCAGGCTGCCCGGGGCCAGCAGTTTGTTCATGTCGAGCATCACCACCAGGCGTCCACCGACTTTTCCCAGCCCGGTCACGCAATTCAGCCCGCCTTCCTGAAAGACCGCGGGAGGAACTTCCACCGCGTCCGCCGGAATCTTGAGAACCTCCGACGCCGAGTCGACAATCAGCCCGGCCAGCCGGCCGCCATGCTCGACCACCAGAATGCGATTCTGCTTCTTGAGTACCGCTGACTTCTCTCCGAAGCGTTTGCGCAGGTCCATGACCGAAACGATCTTGCCGCGCAGGTTGATCACGCCTTCCAGATAGTCCGGCGCGTCGGGCACTGCGGTGATCTCGGGAACGCGCACGATTTCGTGCAGGGAAGTGATGGGGACGCCGTAGGTCTCGCGTCCCACCTGAAAGCCCACAATATGGAGTTCTCGGCTCATATTTGTTGAGATCCGGGGTTGGAGTCTCCTGGAATCGAGGACCTAACCCTGCGCCCCCGCCGCCGCCCGCCGCGTGCGCGAAGCGTCTCCGCCCGGCGACGGCCGCGAAGTCTCGGCCAGGGCAAAGCGGTCCATGAATTCCAGCAGCCCGCGCGACATCTTCGACATCTGCTCCGAAGACGCCGCCAGTTCGGTTGAGCCGGAGGTGGACTGCTGCACAAGTTCGCGCATGCGCTCCATGGCCTTGACCACGGCCTGCGCTCCCGATGCCTGCTCTTCCACCGCCGAGTTGATTTCGTGCGTGATTTCGTTGAGGCGCGTGGTGGCGCGCGCAATCTGCGATGAGCCGTGCGACTGCTCGTTGGTGGCCGCGCCGATTTCCTGCGCGAACTTGTAGACCTCGGTGACCACGTTCGAGATCTTGCGCAGCGCCGCGTTCAGCTCTCCGCCCAGCTCCAGCCCTTCGTTCACGATGGAGGTGGAGCGGTCCATGTTCTCGACCGCCTTGCGCGCTTCCTTCTGAATGCTCTGAATCAGTTCGGAGATCTCTTTGGTCGACTGCGCCGACTTTTCCGCCAGCTTGCGCACTTCGTCGGCCACGACCGCGAAGCCCAGGCCGTGCTCGCCGGCGCGGGCGGCTTCGATGGCGGCGTTCAGGGCCAGCAGGTTGGTCTGCTCGGCCAGATCGTCGATGACTTCGATGATCTTGCCGATATCGTCGGCCCGCTGTCCCAGCGCCCCGATGATTTCGCCGGAAGAGTTGATGGTGGTGTTGATGCGGGTCAACCCGTCGGTCGCCTTCTCCATGGTATTGATGCCGTTGTGCACTTCCTCGCGCGAGCGGTTCGAAATGTCGAGCAGCACTTTGGCCGTATCGGCCACGCGCTGAATCGAAGCCACCATCTGATCGATGGAGGCTGACGTCTCGCTCACGCTCGAAGCCTGCACCTGCGTGCTCTTCACCATGTTCTGCACGTTGACGCTCATCTCGTGCATGGTCGAGGTGACTTCATCGATGGCCGACGACGCCTGCAACCCGATCTTGGCCGAGTCGTCGGAAGCGCCCGCCACCTGGTTGGAAGCGCTGGCCACCTGCGACGAGGCGTCGCGCACGCTGCGCACCAGCCCGGCCAGCCCGTCCACCATGCGCGCGAATGCGTTGCCCAGGGTGTCGTGCGAGGAGCGCGGCTTGACTTCCACCGTCAGGTCGCCCCCAGCGATGGACTCGGAAACACCAGCCATTTCCTTGAGGTAGACCACCATGCGGGCAAAGCTGCGGGCCAGTTCGCCCAGTTCGTCCTGGCGGCTGGCGTCGATGTTGTGTTCCAGGTCGCCCGTGTTTCCGATGGTCCGGGCCACGTTCATCAGGTTGCCCAGCGGTTGCGTGATGGACTTGGCGGTGCGGTAGGCGATCAGCGCGCCGGCAATAAAGGCAATCAGGGTGCCGATCGCCGAGATCGTGATCGTCCAGTTGGCGGTGCTCTCGTCCGATTTGTTGTGCTCAGCCCCTGGCTTGTGGTTCTCTTCGTCGGCGGCATCCAGCGCATCGGTTGAGTTCTTGACCCAGGTGGACGCGTCTTTCTGCAGGTAGAAGATCTGTAGCTCGGCCACGGTGGCGTTGCCCGCGTCCACGTCCTTCCGCTTGTCAATGAGCGCCTGAGCGAATTCGTGGCTCCAGGATTGTTCCAGTTGCTGCACTTTGTTGAACGCGCTCTTGGTCTGATCGGAGGCGGCCAGTGCCTTGCCCTGTTCCAGTTTTTCGTTGAGGATGCGCAGACCCTCGTTCATGCGTTCCACTTCGCGGGTGTCGCCGCTGAGCAGGTAGTTGCCCAGATAAAGGCGATTGAGCATCATCTGGGAACGGACGGCGTTGGTCGTGCCCGCCAGCTCCAGCGATGCCGCCGCGCGCCGGGCCGCCACCCAGTTCACGAAAAACAGCAACAAGACCATCCCCAGAATGAATCCGAAACTCCAATACAGCTTTTTGCCGATCGTCATGCCCAGTCTCCTCGCGGCCACTCGCTACCGCGGCTCAAACTTGAAATCGATAATGCCCGAGCTTTCGCCCCCGGCCGGCTCGAAACGCCATTTCTTGGCGGCATCCAGCGCCGCGCTGGCCAACACCGGGTGCCCGCCCACCACCCGCGCATCCTTCACCACTCCGTTGGGCGAAACCACCACTTCGATCTTCACCGTGCCTGCAATATTCATCTTGCGCGCCAGTTCGGGGTAGCTGGGCTGCACTTTGGTCTTGGCCCGGCGCACAAGTTCCTCGCTTTGGGCCTGCTGCGCCCTTACCGGGACTGGCGAGCTGGTTAGGGCCAGGGTCAAGACGGCCAACACGGCCGCTGCGGTTCTTTGAGACACGATCCCTCCTTGATGGAAGAAGCTGGTGACCCTTGCCGTGCAACAGCTGGGCCACCCGTGACCTCCGGAAGAAACCGAAGTAATGACCTATATCTGTTAGTTGGAAAAGGACTTAACAGGAGTCTTAGAATCCGCAGCCGCGGCTCAGAGAATGAGCCCAGTCTCATTCCCGATTCCAGCCCCTGCGTTTCTCAGTCTGAGACGCTGTCTCACCAAATTCTCGGGATTTCACACTCGGGCACCCCTCCCCCCATTTCCCTTGACTCAAATTGAGATGACCTGTAGTTTCCCATTAGATTCAAGCACTTGTGAATCGCGAACCACTTCTCTCCATGATCGGATCGGCATCCGGTTCGACGCCCGGCGGAGTGCGCCCCCAAACGGGCCGAGCCTCGGCCATTTCGGGCGGAAGCGCTCTGGCTCCGAGTTCCGACGAAGCTTTCCAGCAGCTTTTATTGCGGATCGCCGGCCGGGCCAGCGAGCGGGCCGATGCCCCCGCGCTGATTCAGCTGTTCTGCGAGGCCACGCGCGAGTTCTTCTGCGTTCCCGGGGTCTACTTCTGGCGCTGCCACGCGGGTGACGAACTGGTCGGCGAGCACGCGGATGGCAAGCTGGCCGAGCGTTTTGCCGGGATTCGCATTCGGTCCGAGCACGGCGCCGTGACCGCCGAAGCGGTGCGGCAGCGGCGCACCATCTTCGCCAACCGCGTGCAATCGTCCGCGCCGCAGCTCGTGCAATTCGGCGCGCGCTCTCTGCTGGCCGCCCCGCTCGTGGTGTTTAACGAAGTCATCGGAGCGGTCACGTTTCTCGACGACAGCAACACCGAATTCTTCAACGACGACCTGGCCGCCAAGGCCACCATCCTGGCCGGACAACTGGGCAGCCTGCTGGAAGCGACGCGGCTGAGCGAAGCCTCGCGCGAAGAGCATCGCCGCGCCGAGATTCTGGCCGACGTCGCCCATGCCCTGCATGCGACTCCCGATGTGGCCTCGGTGCTGGAAGCGCTGGCCGACCGCCTGCGCCGGCTGCTGCGCACGCCGCTGGTCTGCGTCCTGATGAAGCGCGATGGACCGTTCGAACTGCGCGCGGTTGCCGCCGAGACGCCCCAACTCGCCCACGCCGTGCGCGCCCGCCATGACCGCCAGACCCTGCGCTTCGTGGCTGATCTGGCGCAGCGCGCCCTGGCCGCGGGCGAGCCCGTGACGCTTTCGGTGGGCGCTGAAGTGCATTCGCTGGGAACTCTGGTTTCGCCGGGGATGCTGATTGCGGCGCCGCTGCGCACCTCGCGCACCCAGGGCGCGATTCTCGTCTACCCGCGGCAGGACGGCGTTTTCACGGGCGAGGAAAAAGCTCTGGTCTCAGCCATCGCCGGTTTTGGCGCGGTCGCCGTGGCCCATGCCGAGCTCCACGTTACGGCCCATGCCCAGGCCAAGGAACTGCACGAGTTGCTGGAGATTTCCTCGCAGCTCAGTTCCAGCGCCGACCTGGAGCAGTTTCTGCAGTCTTTTGTCGTCCACGCCGCCGACTTCCTGGGCTATGGCCGCTGCTTCGTGGCCCTGGCCGAGGCAGACCACTTTCAGGTCCGCTATGGCGTCGATCGCGGCGAGTCGCGCCGCGTCGACGTGATGTTCCCCGAAGGCGTCGCGACGCGAGCGCTGCGCGCCAAAGAAGTTTTCTGGACTGACGACGCCAGCCAGGTCCCCGGCATCAACCCGGACGCCGTCGCCACCTACAACCTGCGCCAGATTCTGGCCGTGCCCCTGCTGGGATCGGGCGGCGATGTGCTGGGCATGTTCGGCGTGCTCGACCGGCTCGACGGCACCGGCATTTCCCAGGAGGACATTCGCCGCGCCCGCGCTTTGTCGAACCAGGCCGCGGTGGTGCTGGAGGCGGCCCGCAATCTGCACTTGTCGGAGCAACACCGGCGCCGCGCCGAGGCCCTGATCGAACTGGCCCGCGAAATCGACGGCACCCTGCATTTGTCCGAGTTCGCCCGCCGCTTCGTGGCCCGGGCCACCGAGTTGAGCGGTTGCCGGTCTGGGTTTCTCGCGGTCGCGCAGGACGGCCATTTTCAGCTGCTGGCGGCCTATCCCCCGCGCCCGGCCGCGGCCACACTTCCTTCCGGGGACACGGAAAAACCGCCGCAAACGGCCCATCCCGTGCTGGACCGCGACCTGGAGCCCGCCCTGGGCGCGGCTCTGTCGGAGTTTGTGACCCTTCATCAGGACACCGTCGTTGCCGCCTCGGCCGAGCAGTTGCTCGGCGCGGATGCCGCTTTCGGCCTGGGCTGGACCGATTGCACGCTGGTGCGTCTGCGCGGCGCCAGCGGCCAGCTGGCCGGATTGCTCGGCCTCTCCGGCCGGGCCCGTCCGCTCGAGGGCGAGGACCGCATCTTCCTGGAAACCATGGCTGGCCACGCCGCCATGGCTCTGGAAAACGCCCGGCTTTTCACCCGCATCGAGCAGGCCAACCGCCACTGGATGGCCATCTTCGACGCCATCACCGACTTCATTGTGGTGCACGATCAGTTCGACAAGGTGTTGCGCGTCAATCGCTCGCTGGCCGCGATGATCGGCGTGCCGCCGGCGGAGCTGATCGGAGTCGACATGCGCTCGCTGCTGGCCCTGACCAGCGATGTCGCTCCCTATTCCTGCCCTTTCTGCCGCGCCCTGGCCGACGACGCCGACGAATTCGTCCATCCCGTCTTCGATCGCACCTATCTGATCTCGACCTCACGGGTGCAGGACGCCGCCCGCGAATCGGTGCAGACCATCCATGTGCTGAAAGATATCTCGGACCGCCGCGAAGCGGAACGGCGCTACCGCGAGCTCTTCGACAACATTCAGGAAGGGCTCTTCTTCAGCACGCCCGCCGGGCGCTTCATCGAAGTGAATGACGCCATGGTGCGCATGCTGGGCTACTCCAGCCGCGACGAGCTGCTGCAGATCGATATCCCCACCCAGCTGTATTCTTCTCCCGAGCAGCGCGAGCAGCACACGGCCATCCTGGCCGAGCACGGACACCTGCGCAACTACGAAGCGACCTTGCGCCGCAAGGATGGTTCTCCCATTCACGTGCTGATCAACGCCTTTGCCCTGTACGACAACCACGGGCAGGTGCTGCAGATTCGCGGCCTCATGCTCGACGTTACCGGCCTGCGCACCTCGCAGTCGGAGCTGTACCGCGAGCGTGATTTCTCGGGCAAGATTCTCAGCAACACCCAGAGCCTGATTCTGGTGGCCGATACCGCCGGCCTGATCAGCTACGCCAACCGGCGGTGGGCGGCCGCCGGCTTCGAGCAGAGAGATCTGCTCGGCCATCCTCTGCTGGAATTCGCCGCTCCCGGCTATGTCCGTCCGCTGGCCGACGCGCTGAATCAAACTCTGAATGCGCAGCAGGTCGACAACCTGGAATTGCAGATCATGCGGGGCAACGGCGTCGCCGGACAGTTCTCCGCCAATCTCAGCCCCATGCGCGACGAGCAAGGCAACGTCACCAGCATCGTCTGCGTGCTCACCGACATTACCGATTCCGCCGTCTTGCGCGACAAGCTGATTCATGCCGAAAAGATGGCCGCGGTCGGGCAGTTGGTCTCCGGCGTCGCCCATGAAGTCAACAATCCGCTGACCGCCATTCTGGGATTCGCCGATCTGCTCATGGAGAATCCCGAGACCCCGGAAGCCGCCCGCAAGGATCTGCGCGTGATTCTGCAGGAAGCGCAGCGCACCAAGCAGATCGTGCAGAACTTGCTCAGCTTTGCCCGCCAGATGCCGCCCGAGCGCAACGCCGTGCAGCTCAACTCCATTCTGCGCCGCACCATTCAGCTGCGCTCCTACGATTTCACCAGCCACGGCGTCGACGTCATCGAGCATCTGGACGAACACTTGCCGGAAGTTATCGGCGACGCCCATCAACTGCAGCAGGTCTTTCTCAACATCATGAACAACGCCTATGATGCGGTGCACGAAGTCGCCCGTCCGCCGCGCATCGAGATCATGACCACCAAAGCCGGCGACGCCGTCGAGGTTTCGTTCCGCGACAACGGCAACGGAATCTCCCACCCCGACAAGATCTTCGACCCCTTCTTTACCACCAAGGAGGTGGGGAAGGGCACCGGCCTCGGCCTGAGCATCTGCTACGGCATCGTGAAGGAACATGGCGGCGAGATTCTCTGTCACAACAACCTCGGCGGGCAGGGCGCCACGTTCATCGTGCGCCTGCCGGCGGCGGAGCACACCGCTTCTTTCGGCGTGGCCGCAGGAGTGATACAAAAATGAGCCTACCGGCTGTTCAACCCTCCCCACTGCCCGTGCTGCTCATCGAGGATGAGCCCGCCGTGATGGCGTATGTGCGGGCCGCGCTCGAGCGCAGCGGCTATCCCGTGGTGTGCTGCGAATCTGGCGTGGACGCGCTGCGCCTGCTGGAGAACGGTGGCTTTCTCGGCGTGGTCTCCGACATGCGCACGCCGGGCGGCGTCGACGGCGGCCAGGTGCACGCCTGGATCGCGCAACATCGCCCTGACCTGGCCGGGCGCATTGTGTTCATCACCGGCGACGTGGCCAACGAGGAGACGGTTGCCACCTTGCGCCAGACCGGCGCTCCCTGCGTGGAGAAGCCGTTTCGCGTGCAGCAGTTGATCGACGTCGTTTCACGAACCATGGGGAAGGCCCTGTGAGCAACGCAGCCAGCAAGGAAGACCAACGGATTCGCCTGCTGATCGTCGACGATGAGCAGAGCATCCGCAAACTCTGTTTCACCGTAGGCGAGGCGCTGGGTTTCGTCTGCCTGGAGGCCGACAGCGGCGACTCGGCCATGGCTCTTCTGGAAGAACAGCCCGCGCACATGGTCCTGACCGACCTGGTCATGCCGCACATGTCGGGGCTCGAGTTCCTGGAGAAGGTGAAAAAGCTTCTGCCCCGCATCGAAGTCGCGCTCATGACCGGGCACGGCTCCATCGAGACCGCGGTGCAGGCCATGAAACTGGGCGCGTATGACTACATCACCAAACCGTTTTCGCCGCTGGAGGAGTTGCGCCTGTTCCTGCGCCGCATGGCGGAAAAAGTTCGCCTGGTCGAGGAGAACGAGTTCCTCCGCCAGCGCATGGATTCGGAAACCGCCGTGCACGGCATCGTCGGCTCCTCCGCCCGCATTCAGGAGGTCCTGCGCATGGTCTCGCGCCTGAAAGACACGCGCACGGCCGTGCTCATCTACGGCGAAAGCGGCACCGGCAAGGAACTGGTGGCGCGCGCCATCCATTTCCGCGGGGCTTTTGCGGCGCGTCCCTTCGTGGCCGTGGATTGCGGATCGCTGGTGCCCACGCTGATTGAAAGTGAACTCTTCGGTTATGAAAAAGGAGCCTTCACCGGCGCGCTGCGATCGAAGCAGGGATTATTTCAGAGCGCCGACAGCGGCAGCATCTTTCTCGACGAAGTGGGCGAGTTGCCTCTGGAGCTGCAGGCCAAATTGCTGCGCGTGCTGCAGGAGAAGGAAGTGCGTCCCGTAGGCAGCAACCAGCGCGTGAAAGTGGACGTGCGCGTGATCGCCGCCACCAACCGCGATCTGGAAGCCGCCTACAAGAACGGCACCTTCCGCAAGGATCTTTATTTCCGGCTCAATGTCGTCACCATGCACGTGCCCGCGCTGCGCGAGCGCCGCAGCGACATTCCCATGCTGGTGCACTGGTTCCTGGAACGCTATGCCCCGGGCTCGGAGCAGCAGGTCTCGAGCGCCGCCATGAAATCTCTCATGCAATACGACTGGCCCGGCAACGTGCGCGAACTGGAGAACTGCATCGAACGCGCGATCGCTCTAGGCGACGGACAGACCATCGATCTTGGCGATCTTCCGCCCTCCATCGCCGCCGGAACCCTGCCCTCGGCTGCGCCGGACGCGGAACGCCCCGTGGCCTTCGATCCCGATCTCGCCGCGGCCCTGGCCGCATCTCCGCAGGCTCCTCTGTCGACCACCGATCTGGAAGACATCGAGCGCGCCACCATCCAGCGCGTCTTCGAGCAGGTCAAGGGCGACAAGGCTCTGGCCGGACGCATGCTCGGCATCAGCCGCGCCACGCTCTATCGCAAGCTGAAGCGCTACAACATCAGCGTCGGATCGTCCGGATCAGGCTCGTCGAGCCACACGCTGCAGTAGACGATCCTCGGATGCTCACGCGCAAGGCCAGAGCTTTCTTAGTCCTCATCCTCGTCGGGCCTTGCCCGCACGCCGATTTCCCGAACGAGCGTGAGACGGATGTCTCGTGTTGAGACGCCATGGGCCAGCGACGGCAGCCAGCGCTCGCCAGCTGCCCTGCAAGTGGCTGAAAAACCAACCACCCCAGTGCTAGACCTTTCGTTCGCAGCTTTGGTTGAGGTCGTGCTTGCCATCTGATTGGAACTGCGGACTCTCGGCTCCCCGAAAAGCTCTTCCTAACCGGGAAGAGAGGGGAGCCCAGCCGCATTGCCCGCGGTCATCGCACTGCGAACTGACCCGAATCCGTTAAGGAGTTCTTAATCACTTGGCACAACCGGCGGCAGCAACCGCACAGAACACGCAGAGCCACGGCGCCGTGGCCGGGCTGGCACGGTTTTTCCCCGAAGCGGTGCCGGTGCGTATTCCGGTACAGTTGGCCCGCACGCTCGAAGCGGGGGCGCCCGCGACCGCCAATTTCACCGAAAGCACCGTCATCGAATTCGGCACCCCCCGGGAAGTTCTGTTTGCCTGCAAGACGCCGCTGGAGTTCGCCGACGTGGTGCGCCTGCGCAACTCCGACGGCTCGCTCGATACCGAAGCCTCGGTCGTCGCCGTGCAGTATCATCCCGGCCAGACGGTCGTGGCGGCACGCTTTCTGGGCGAAGTGCCGAACTGGATCGTGAAACCATGACCACACCCACTCCTGCGCAAGATCTCGCAACCCAATGGAATGCCGCTCGCCGCTTGTATCCCATCTACTTTGAACTGGCGCGCGAGTTCGTCATCGACGTGCAAGCCTGCAACGACCTGGAAGCCGGCGTCGACTGCCCGGGAAAAGACGCCGTGGAACAGGCCAAGCGCTGGCTCGACGAAATGGATGAGCGCATCCAGGTGCACCAGTTGCGGCAATTCCTGCAAACCAGCGCGATGGTGACCCAGGAAGGGCTGCTGAACCTGCTGCAGCATTTCCTGGCCAAGACCAGCAAGACCGATATCATCCGCGACAAGATCGATTTCCTGCTGGTGCAGTATTTCAGCCAGATCGCGCCCAGCGGCGTGGACGACTCCGAAGTCGATCTGGCCTACGTGGCGCAGACTCTGCAACCCGTGCTCAGCCAGGTGGATCTGAAAACTCCGGTATGGCTGAATGCGCTCGATCGCGTGCTGGAATCGGCGCGGCGCTGTCGCTCCCTCGACGAGCTGCTGCACGGCGGCGTGCTCGAGCAGGGACGCAAGGCCAAAGTCCAGGCTGGAGAACTGTTCTATCTGCCGGTAGCCCTGGTCGCTTTCACGCGCTTCGGCTATCTCATGCGCCGCGCCTTCTTTCGCCTGATGCTGGGCGATCTCAACACGATTCTGGACGGGCTGACCGAACTGGAAGACAAGGGCGTGGAAACCATCGATTGCCGCCGCGCCCAGTTCTCCGCCGAGGAACCGATCATGCGCCTGCGCATGATCTGCCAGTCGTGGAAGGTGATGTTCCAGGCGGAGTATTCCTCGGGCCAGCCGTTGCGCATGCTGGTCGACCTGCGGGCCTCGGTGGAATACGCGCTGGGCCGGGGGAAACCGGAGGCGGAAGCAAAAGGGAACACCGCGGCAGCGGCCAAACCGGCTGCGCAGCCGGCATCCGGCGCAAGCGCGCCGTCTGCGGCAAAACCCGTGGCTGGAGCGGCCAAAGCGGCGGCCAAGGGCGCCGTGCCGAAGCCTGCTGCGAAACCTGCTGTGGCGCCGTCTGCCGCGCCCGCACCCAAGGCCAAGGCGGCAGCTGCCGGCGCAGGCGCCGAGCCCGCTGAGTTCGAAGTCACCAGCACGCCGGGCTGGGAGCCCGACGCGCCTTCGCAGCCGGGCTCACCATCAGGCCCGCCATCAGGAAAGAAAGGCTAGGAAAGGGAAAGTCTCCGTCGTGGAAACTCCGACTGTACTGATCATCTCCGACGAAGTCGACTTTTCCCGGCGCATTACCGCGCGCTGGCAGATGGAGCGCAATGTTCCTACGTTCACTCTGCTGAGCGGCGAGTTGTGGCCGCGCTTCGCGGTTGACGTCTTTGACGTAGCCATTGTCGGGGAACTTCGCCGCGACCTGCTCTCGGTGGTCCTGGAACCTCTGCACTCGACCAGCCAGCCCATCTTCTGCGTTTGCCGCGATACGGCCACGGCGCAGCTGGTGCGCGAGCGCTGGCCGCGCATTTCCATTCTCCGGCCCAACGAGTCGCCAGAAACCACCAGTTGGCTGGAAACGCTGGTCCTGGCCGCGAGCGAGGCGGTGCATCGTTCCCGCGCCGAAGCCCGCGCCCGCGCGTCCGAATCCGCCTGCACCGTGCTGGAGCGCCAGGCCATGCTCGGACGCTACATGGTCGAAATGCGCCACAACCTGAACAACGCGCTCACTTCCGTGCTGGGCAACTCGGACCTGCTGCTGATCGAGCCCGGCAGCCTGTCGGCCCACACCCGCGCCCAGATCGAGACGATTCGTAATATGACGCTGCGCATTCACGAGATCATGCAACGCTTTTCGTCACTGGAAAAAGAAATGAACGTAGTAGCGCAACAAGCGGAGCGGGATTCCGGCAAGTCATACGCCGCCGCAGCCGGAGATTGAGAACTGAGCACTGAGAACTGAGTACCGGGTACTGAGTACTGAGTACTGACTACTGACTACTGACTACTGACTAACAACTAATCCTCCCCTAGTACCGCGCCGATGACGTTAACGGCGCCGCCAGAACTTCTGTAATCCCGCTGCGGGAAGGATTTATGCACAGACTGATGGCAGGCCGCACCATTCTCGAGCACGAACTCAGTGAGCTGCGCCTGCTGGTCGAGCGCCAGACCGGAATCCTGCTCGACTGCCCGAACAGCGCCCTGGTCGCGCACGTGGCCGAGTATCTGGAAAGTGAGGAACTGGAGTCAGTCGCCGCCCTGCTGGAGCGGCTTAGAGCCTCGGATCTGGATCCGCATGTGTTAGCCCGCTTCCTCGACGGCGTGCTCAACGTGAGCACCGGATTCTTCCGCCATCCGGGCGCCATGAATGCCCTGGCCCGGCAGGTGATCCCGCAACTCTACGCCCGCAAATCGGAAGACGGCCCCTGCACCCTGCGCATCTGGAGCGCGGGCTGCGGCACCGGTGAAGAGCCATATTCCATCGCGATGGCCCTGTGCGATGTCTTAGGGAATGGAAATGGCACGGCTGCCGGTGACGGCGGCACGTGCAACGGAAGCGCGGGCAAGGACGGCAAAGACAGAGACAAGGACGGCAGAGAGAAAGACGGCAGAGAGAAAGAAAAGATCGGAGCCGCCCGCAACGGCGGCATTGCGGAGAATTCGGCCCCGGCGTCGGCTCTGCCGGGCCCAAAAGACTGGTCGGTCCACATCGTGGGCAGCGACCTGCTGCCCTCGGCCATCGAAGTTGCCGAGCGCGGACTCTATCCGCAGTCGGCGCTGGCCGGCCTGCCTCCAGCGGCGATCCGCGCATGCTTTTCCAAAATCGGCAACACCAACGGCAACTTGACCTCGGCCAGTCAAATCAGCCCGCAGGACGCTCAGCCCAATGGTTGCAGCGCGCACCTGCTGGTCAAGCCGCGCCTGCGCAGCCTGGTCACCTTCAACACCATGAACCTGACCAAGCCCGTCTACATTGGGCGCTTCGACTGCATCTTCTGCATGGACGTGCTGCCGCACCTCTCTCGCGCCCAGCGGGTCGCGCTGCTCGAACGGCTGCATCTTTACCTCGAGCCCGGAGGGTACCTGTTCCTCAGCCAGACCGAAAAGCTCTGCGTCACCAACCTCAACTTCCGCCCCGAAACCTACGACGGCTACACCTTCCACCGCAAGCCGCTGGCCGCCAGTGCGGCCTACGGGCGTTAAGCTAAATCAGGTCATGTAGGGACGGACGCCCTCGTCCGTCCGGTCGGACGAAGCCCGGCGGCCTTGCACCAAGAGTTCGCTTTGGTATAGACTAAACTAACTGAATTTAGTCTGTTCAAAGACATGAAAACCATAAACATCCACCAAGCCAAGACCCAACTTTCCAAGCTCATTGAAGAAGCCTACAAGGGAGAGCCTTTTGTGATCGCAAAGGCGGGCAAGCCCATGGTGAAGGTCACTGCTCTGGGTACTCCTGTAGGAACCGAAACCAAGCGGCTCGGGTTTATGACCGGACAAATACTTGTTCCTGACGACTTCGACCGCATGGGTGAAGAAGAGATCGAGCGCATCTTCACGGGTGGGAAATGAAGCTTCTGCTCGATACGCACGTGCTTTTGTGGGCTGCCGGCCAGCCCGATCGGCTTTCGGCCGCCACCCTGAAATTGATCGACAATCCTGCGAATGAGCTTTTGTTCAGCGCCGCCAGCATGTGGGAGGTGGCGCTTAAGCGCGGCCTGGGCCGAACTGACTTTCAAGTCGATCCGCGGCTGCTGCGCCGCGGCCTGCTCGACAACAGCTACAGTGAACTGCCGGTAATGAGTGAGCACGTTGTCGCCATCGCGAGTCTGCCGCCCATCCACAAAGACCCTTTCGACCGTCTGCTGGTGGCGCAGGCCACCGTGGAAGGGATTACGCTTCTGACGGCGGACTCTGTCGTGGCGCAGTATCCCGGACCGGTGCGCATGGTGTGAACGAGCCATGTAGGGACAGCCGCCCTCGGCTGTCTAGCCGGGCGAAGCCCGGCAGATTTAATGATGTCCAAAATAGACAATTTATCTATAATAGACAAATGAAGACAGTCAGCGCCACCGATGCCAAGCAGCGTTTCGCCGCGCTCGTCGATGCCGCCCAGCGGGAGCCGGTTCGCGTGCGCCGCCAGAATCGCGACGTTGCCATCGTCCTGTCCCCGGAAGAGTACGACCGCATGCGCGGCATGAACATCGATGAACTGGACCGTCTTTGTGAGCGCGTCAGCAAGCAGGCAGCCGAACGCGGCCTGACCGACAAAATTCTCGCCAAGCTTCTTAAAGACTGATGCGCAGCGCAGAGCGCGTCGTAATCGACACAAATGTCTTCGTCAGCAGACTCCTGCGCTTCCACTCCGTTCCAGGCCGCGCCGCCGAGAAGGCCATCCATACCGCCGTTCTTCTCGTGTCGCAGGCGACGATGAGTGAACTGGCCGACGTTCTGGCGGACGCGAAATTCGATCGTTACGTCACCATCGAACAACGGCTGCAATTCATCCGGCTCATCGCCCAGACCCCAAAATTCGTACCCATCATCCATCCCATCCGCGAATGCCGCGACCCAACAGACGACAAGTTCCTGGAAGTCGCGTTGAACGGGAGAGCAGACGTGATCACCACTGGCGATGCGGATTTGCTGGCGATGCATCCGTGGCGAGGGATCGCCATCTTATCCGCTGCGGAGTATCTCGCGCTGTAAGTGGCTGACTGCGTTCGCGCCGTCACTTGCGCAGCCAGTCCTGGTACTGGTTCCAGTCAGCGTCAATGATTTGCTGGCGCTCTTTCTTCGACAACTTCCTTGGCAACTCGCGAACGCTAGGTGTCGCTTTCCAATATCCAGGGTAGGCGGCAGCCACGATGACGTCTCGATAGTCCTGATTGGCGAATGCCATCTGTTTTTTCACAGCGTCCAGGTTGCCGTCGGCCAATTTCAGCGCCGCAAGCCTGACACGGATCCGCGTGCTTTCCCATTTGTTATCGAACTCTCCCAGAATTGCAATGACGTCGTGAAACTGTGCGGCAGGAAAATCGCGACGGACGATTCTCCCCACATCTTCCTGCGTAACGTCCGGCAGCGGCCGACGCGGCCATGCCCTTGAGGACTTACGAGCGGAGAAGCGTCCCTTTAAAGCAGACCATGCGCCGACCGACAGCAACACAAGCACTCCGACTATGGCGACCAGGCTGTTGGTTTTCATGGAGGGCAGTGGGAACACGTGCGTAGCCTGCTGGTTCATTCCGCACGAATCCTACGCGAACAAAAATTCCTTCGTCCTCAACTCCTTAATCGTGTCCCGCAGCTTCGCCGCCTTCTCGAACTCGAACTTCTTCGCCGCCTCGCGCATATCGCTTTCGAGTTTGCCGATGTACGTATCCACTTCTTCCTGCGTCTTGAACTCGGGCATGCCCTCGGACTCGCCCGCGGTCAAATCGGCATAGTCCGCCGCGACAATGCCGGCCAGCGTCATGTCCAGAGGACGCACGATCGACTCGGGCGTAATTCCATTCGCCTCGTTGTATGCCGTCTGAATCGCGCGGCGGCGAGAAGTCTCGTCCATGGCGCGCTTCATCGAATCGGTGTGCCGGTCGGCATAAAGAATCGCGCGCCCGTTCAGATGCCGCGCGCAGCGGCCAATCGTCTGAATCAGCGACCCGGACGACCGTAGGAATCCTTCTTTATCCGCATCCAGAATCGCGACCAGGGAAACCTCCGGCAGGTCCAAGCCCTCGCGCAGCAGATTGATGCCGATCAATACATCGAACTCGCCCTTGCGCAGATCACGCAGAATCTTCACCCGCTCCAGGGTCTCGATCTCCGAATGCATGTAGCGGCACTTCACGCCCACCTCGGCGTAATACTCGGCCAGATCTTCGGACATGCGCTTGGTCAGCGTCGTCACCAGCACCCGCTCGCCTTTTTCCACGCGCGCGCGAATCTCGTGCAGCAGATCGTCAATCTGACCCTTCACCGGACGCACCTCGACCGGCGGATCGATCAGTCCCGTCGGCCGGATAATCTGCTCGACCACCACGCCGGCCGACTTGGTCAGCTCATACGGCCCCGGCGTCGCCGAAACGTAAACGAGTTGGTTGGTGCGGTGCTCGAACTCCTCGAACGTCAGCGGCCGATTGTCCAGCGCCGATGGCATGCGGAAGCCGTACTCGACCAGCACTTCCTTTCTCGAACGGTCACCCGCATACATGCCGCGCAACTGCGGCACGGTCTGGTGCGACTCGTCGATGAAGAGAAGATAGTCGCGCGGAAAATAATCCAGCAGCGTCGGCGGAGGCTCGCCCGGCAGCCGCCCCGTGAAGTGCCGCGAATAGTTCTCGATGCCGTGGCAGTAGCCCATGGTCTTGATCATTTCGAGATCGAACATGGTGCGCTGATGCACGCGCTGCGATTCGACCAGCCGCCCCTGCTTTTCCAGTTCCACTTCCCACCACGCTAGCTCTTTCTTGATCGAGTCGATTGCCGACGCGCGCGTTTCGTCTTTCATCACGTAATGCGTCTTGGGATAAATCGGCAGCCGCATGTATTTCTGCTTCACCGTGCCAAACAGCGGATCGATCTGCGTGAGCGCCGAAATCTCGTCTCCCCACAGCTCGATGCGATAGGCCATGTCGTCGTAGGTAGGGAAGACCTCGATCACATCGCCGCGCACGCGAAACGTCCCGCGGCGAAACTCTCCGTTGGTGCGCTCGTACAAAATGTCGACCAGCTTGCGCGTGATGTCCTCGCGCTTCACCTTCTGGCCTTTCTCCAGAAAAAGCATCATGCCGTAGTACGCCTCGGGCGAGCCCAGACCGTAGATGCAGCTCACCGAGGCCACAATCAGCGCGTCGCGCCGCTCGAACAGCGACTTGGTTGCCGCCAGCCGCAGCTTGTCGAGTTCGTCGTTGATGGTCGCTTCTTTCTCGATGTAGAGATCGGCCGCGGGAACGTAGGCCTCGGGCTGGTAGTAGTCGTAGTAGGAAACGAAATATTCCACGGCGTTGTGCGGGAAGAAATTCTTGAACTCGTGATAAAGCTGCGCCGCCAGCGTCTTGTTGTGAGCCATCACCAGCGCCGGACGGTTGAGCGCCTCGATCACCTTGGCCATAGTGAAGGTCTTGCCCGATCCAGTGACGCCCAGCAGCACCTGATGCTGCTCGCGGTCGAAGATCCCGCGCGTCAGTGCCTGAATGGCCGTGGCCTGATCGCCCTGCGGCTTGTAGGTGGAAACGAGTTTGAAGTCCATGAAAAAAGCTCTCAGCTGTTAGCTCTTGGCTCTTAGGTCAAAACTGAACACGCGACGTTGGCAGCACCACGAACCGTGTAGGGACGGACGCATTCGTCCGTCCATGCCGAGCAAAGCTCGGCAGGCTCTTCGCCGGCAGCTCCACAGAAGCCAATTTCGGCGACAGAGAATCTTTCCATTATAAATGCCCGCTCAGCGGGATTCGTTAGGCACAAGTCAGCTACCGGACTGCGTTGGAACTTCTTGATACAATCCGTATGTGCCGGGATCAAATGCTGGTGGAAATCCAGCCGCCAATCGGAACGACGAGGTTGGTGTCGTCTAACTCTTAAGACATCCCGGTTATGGCACTCCGCGGCCTTCTGTCGCGTTGACCGTTCACAGCGAGCTCAGAAAAGCAGTCCCGGAGCCTAAAACCCTGGCGGCCGCCTGCCCACCATCTCTAGGGCCCGCTCCATCGCCATTGCGGCCGCGCCGACCGTCCCTTCGTCGAACAGACGCCCGATCAGCGTCACGCCATGCGGCACGCGCCGGGGAGAGTTGAACGTCGGCAAGGGATGCTCGGGATCCGGAGCCCAGTCGCTGCGCGCCCGCCGCACTTCGATAAATCCAGCGGGCAAGGCGATGCACGGATGCCCGGTGAAGTTGGTGATGACCAGCATCTCGTCGCGCAGCGAGGGCACCAGCAGCAGATCGACTTCCGAAAATACACGCGCCATCTCCTCGGCGACCTTGCGGCGCATGCGGTCGGCCTGGACAAAGTCGACGGCGGAAAGGAAACGAGACTGACGGAACAGGTTGGGCCACGCGTCCGGCACCTGGGCTTTCAACTCCCGAAGACCGCCGCTCAGCGTCAGCTCTTCGAACGCGGCCGCTCCTTCTGCGAACAGAATTAGATTCAGCGAATCGTACGGCCAATCAGGAATCGAGACCTCAACCGGAACCATCCCCGCTTTCTTCACATTCTCAACCGCCGCGCGATCCACATCGGTTGCCGCGTGGTCGTTCATCCAGGCCGGGAAATAGCCCACGCGCAGTCCGCTGACGCCGGCGTTGGCGTCGAAATCCAGATGGCTGGGCACGCTCGCCACATCGCCCGCGTCCGCGCCCGAGATCGCCTGAAGAACAAGGAACGCGTCTTCCACGCAGCGGGTCATCGGGCCCAGCTTGTCGAGCGACCAGCACAGCGTCATCGCACCCGTGCGCGGCACGCGCCCGTAAGTGGGCCGCAGCCCGGTCACACCGCAACGCGTCGACGGGCTGACGATGCTGCCGCCGGTTTCGCTGCCAATGGAAAATCCCACTAGGCCCGCAGCCGTGGCCGCGCCCGGCCCCGCGCTCGATCCCGACGAGCCTTCTTCCGGCAGCCACGGATTCATGGTCTGCCCGCCGAACCAAACGTCGTTGAGCGCCAGCGCTCCCAGGGCAAGTTTCGCCACCAGCACCGCGCCTGCCGCATACAGCCGCTTCACCACGACTGAGTCTTCGGCGGGAATGCGGTTACGGTAAGGCTCCGCGCCCCAAGTCGTCGGGATGCCTGCGGTGTCGAGCAGATCCTTGACGCCGAAGGGAATGCCATGCAGCGGCCCGCGATATTTTCCCGCAGCGATCTCTTCGTCAGCCTGCTGTGCCTGCCGCAGCGCGTGCTCGCGCGTGATGGTGATGGCGCAGCGCAGCCTGGGATTGAATTTCTCGAGCCGCGCCAGATAAATGCGCGCCAGCCGCTCCGCACTGAGCTGCCGCTTTTCGATCCAGTGCGACAGCTGCGTGATGGTGGCAAAGGCAATGTCTTCGTCGTTCGAGGGCAAAGGCGCTGGTGTCGCGCTGCTGCGCACGAAGTGGTCGCTCGCTGGTCCAGACTTGATGCCGGGAAGCATGGGGTCCCAGCGCGAAGCTGGAGCCAAGGTCGATTCCAGAGCCAGCTTTCGCGGGCCTACCCGCCGCTCGTACAGTCCGGCGAGCGTTCTGCGCCAACTGGCTGCGGCCTGGGCGCGCTCGGCGTCGGTCAGGGAAAACTGCACCAGCTTTTCTGCTTCCGCGAACGTTGTGGCCGAGACTTCCGGCCCCACCGGCGGCCCCGCGCCGAACGCTCCTGGCGAGCCCGCCGGCAAGTTCGCGGCGCTTTGTGCCAGACAGCGGAAGGTTCCGGCGGTGCCCAACACTCCCAGCGACGTAAGCGTCAAGAATTCCCTGCGTGACTGCGACATGATCCTCCTGGCGTGGGAATCTTACAGGAAGCAACCGCGATGGTTGTCAGAGAGCCAGGAGAGGAAAGGGTCGTGTAGCGGCGGATGCATCCGTCCGCCCGTGCCCGTGCGGCGACAAAGCTTCTTATGTGGGGTTCGCCGCAATCTCCCCCGGACGAATGCGTCCGGGGTTACGCGAGACGTTGTCGCAATCTTCCCCGGACGAATGCGTCTGGGGCTACGTGACTACTGCTGATCCTTGGCTTCGCCGATTACTCCCAGGATCTTGGCTGAGGTGCGGAATTTCTTGTAGTCCTTGTAGGTTTGTTCGCCGTCGAGTTTGTAGCCCTTGAACAGGGCCACGCGCGCGTCCAGCTTGAAGGTCAGGTGCTGGGGCAACCAGACTTCGTCGTTGACGCGGGTCTGTTCGTACATCACGCGCGTGCCTTTGTGGATGCGGGCCAGCACCCATCCGAAGGAAACCGTGTCAATGGCTTCGATATCCATCTTGGCCAGTTGCAGATCGCTCTTATCGATCCAGACGCGTCCGCGAAACTTGGAGAGGAATTTTGCTTCCTTCATCTGCGGCTCAAACCCGGGGCGCGGTTCGCCATCGATCACCCAGGCTTCGCGGCCGTCCAGAACCTCCGTTCCCACTAGCTTGAAGTCGTAGGCGTTGGCAACTTCTTTCACGAACTTGCGGCCGTCCTCGCGATTTTTTTCGTCCCGCTTCTCGCGCTTCTTGCGGTCTTCTTCGGACTCGTTCTTGCGCTTGTCGATGATCTTCTCGATCTTCTCGTCCTCTTTGGCGGCTTCTTTGGCAGAAAGCGGCTTGTCATCTTTTTCGATCAACTTCTGCACCTGTTCGCCGTCGATCTCAAGGACGTCATAAGTCTTGATTTCGGTGGACTTGGTTTCTCCCTTACCGTCGAGATGGTTCTCGAGGTCGCGTTCCACGTAGGTGTAGTCGCGCTGCCGCTTGTCGTTTTCCAGGTCCTTGTCGGCCACCACGCGAAACAGCTCCTGCATCTGCTCCTGCGAGAGCTGGCCGTGCGCGTCCGGGGTCAAGTCGAGTTTCGGAGCGGCTTCGGGCTTCGGCTCCTCCTTCGCAGATTCGTCGGACTGAGCCGGAGGGGCGGGTGAGGCGGCCTGCTCCTGCTGGCCCCATGCAGCCGAAGCGGACAGAACAAGAATGAACGCGAGACCCCAGATCCTCATATACACAGCCTACGTCGGTCGGGTGACAAAGGTTCCCACAGAAAGCTCAGACGCTACAACCCGGAGAAGTCCCAAAGGTTGCGGAAGGGCAGGGCCAGCCTTGTGGCGAGTTTATTCGGCGGGCTGGCTCAGGGCAAGATGGCAGTTACAAGCGATTCGGACCGTGGACTTGGGCCATGGATAGTTCGCGGCAGGTTTGCCCGATCACGTCCTGCGCCGAGCTGGCTTCCACGAATTGAAAGCCGTAGCGGAAGGCGCTCCTTTGCCGGACGAGGGCATGAACCTCGACTTCTCCCAGAGGCAGGGTGAAGCCCAGGCGAACCACCTCGCCCAGCGGAATCTCGTCCTTGAGCATGGCGGAGATTCCCGATTCGCTGAGGTCGACCGTGTGCCCGCGAACGACCTCGGAGTTCCGCGGGTAGACGCAGATGTCGACTTCGATCTGGAAGCGCGGGTGACGGCGTGCTTCCACAACTTCTTGCGGTTGGCTCTGTCCGGACTGCTTCGGAACTTCCACTGCCGTCCTCTCCCGGATTGGCCCACTCACGCCTGTCTTCATGATAGTAACGCGCTGCCGCGGCAAAACAAACGGGGCAGCTGCGAGAACTATCGGCCCTTGGCGCCTAAGGCCTGACTTATTTCCCGTTTCGGGAATGACCTCCGGCAGGCCACCCTGGCCGCTCCGAAAGGCAGCGGGCTTTGGCTAGCAGATCACTAGCTCTTGTAGGCTTTGCCGAAGCACTCAGCCTGGAACAGGCGCTCGTCCAGCCGATGCAGTCGCTTTTCCTGTTTCCGGGTCAAGAGCGAGAAGTGTTTGATGTCGAACAGGTGATAGACGATGAACCACACCGGCTGGTCGGTGGTCATCCAGTGCTGGCGGTCGAAACGCCGCAGGCTGACGGGAAGGGAATAGCGCCGCAGCGTGCGCTCCCGGCGCAAGTTGAAGTAAGTATCGAAGTAGCTCAGGGCCAACTCGCGCAGCGTGCGATAGACCGGCTCGCGCCAGCGGCATCCGGCGTAGTTCGACTTGGCCACCGCGCCCCAGCAGCCGTCCTCGCGAAACAGCGCGATCACGTGGTCGGTATCGTGGTCAGCCTCGAAGTCGAGCAGCAGGGGAGGATATCCATTGGCCCGCAGCGCCGCGGCGGCGAAGATCGCGCCCTCGAGGCAATGCGCAGTCTGGTGCTGCAACACCAGGCGCGGCGACCACGCCGTGTCTGCCAGGTGGTACGGCATGTCGTCGAGAAGCTTCTGCACGCCATAGGGATTCTTCAGGCTGCGCAGCTTGCGCAGTTCGGTGGGAGTGAAGCTTGAATCAGGGAATCGATTCGGGTTGGCCGGCAATCGGTTCAATCCTCGCTAGTCGATGATAATGGTTTTCTTCTTTTTCACCACGGCTCCGCTCTTTTCGTCAAACGAGATCGCACAGCGGGACCCCTCTTCCTCGAACTCCCAGCTGTCGCCCTGCCACTGCTTCTTTCCCACACTCAGGCTGCGTCCATTCGCCACTTTCGAGACTTCGTCCTTGGTCATGCCCGGCGAAATTCCGTCGCAGATCGAAGAGCGATGCAGGTCCAGGTGCTGACCGGTATCCGCCGGTGGTTTGGTGACAGGCTCGTTCGCAAGAACTCCGCCCGCGCCGGTAATCTGCCGCCGCCACAACTCGCGGCCATCGGCGGTGAGCGCGCGGATGACCGTACCCCGCGGACACTGTTCCTGGTCGTAAAGGTCCGGCCCGTTCGCGCTCGGCACTGCTTGAATCAGTTTCTCGCTCTTGCAACCCGGAATGGGCGGCACAGACCATATCTGAGAGCCAACCGGCAATGTGCTCTCGGACCGGATCTCCACTGTGGCATCGGCGGAGTCGCCGTCCGCGTAGGCTGTCAATGTCACGTTGGAAGACGCCTGTTTCGCCTGCACCACGGCTTCATCTCCGTCCAGTGTGAGCGTTACTGCCTGTTGGGGAGAGATGCCCCAGCGCACACCATGTCGGATGCGGCCGTCTCTGCCCACGGCGCGAAACGTCCGAGTCTCTCCGACCAGCATCGTCGCCTTTCCTGGTGAGATGGTCAGTGCCGGCGTATTCTGCGCGAAGGTGCGAGCGGAGAGAACGCTCGCTGCCAGCGCCATAGTACAAGCAACTTGTTTCACGCTCGGCATGTGCTGGTCTCCTGTCTCTTGTTTACTCCTGCGTTTGGGAGCTCGAAAGTTACCTTGGAGAAGTCGGGAAAGGAGAAGCCTGGAGACTGGCTTCCGCGATGTCCTGCTCGCTTCAGCAAATAGCTCGTGCGGCAATTGCACTCCCCCGTATGAATCGATCGAGTGAGGGGCTGAGGTTTGGGATGGGGAGCTCTCCGAGTCCCTGCAGCGGCTTGCTAAATCGATTTAACTTACGAGATTAAGTTGTTGATAATGAATGACATATATGGGACATTTTTCACAGGGGTTGAGGGTTGTAACCGCACAGAAAAGAAGCGCTTGCACGCGTCTGCACCATGCCTGATGCATACGCCGCGGTTGCCTCCAAGCGTTTCTTGCCGCTCTCTGCGGTAAGGCCTTTGCCGTCAGCGAAACACGTCCGCCAGTTCGTGCGGATGATCCACGCTGACGTCGGCGGGTTCGTCTTCCAGCGTGTGCGGGGCGAAACCGTAAAGGACGCCGACCGTCCACAGCCCGGCATTGCGTCCGGTCTCGATGTCTGTGTGCGAGTCGCCGACGATCACTGCGTGCTCCGGTGAAACGCCATTTTCCTCGAGCAGGATCCGCGCGCCCTCGGGATCGGGTTTCTTGGTCTCGAAGCTGTTGCCGCCGTAAATCTGCGCGAAGAACGGCCCCAGCCCCAGCGCCTCGACGATGGCGCGCGAAGGAATGACCGGCTTGTTGGTGAGCACGGCCAGCTTGCGCTGGGTTGCAGGAGAAGTCCCATTGCCTGAATTCTGAATTGCGGCCAACGCCTCTGTGATCCCCGGGTAAATCGTGGTGTGATCGAGCTTGTGCTCGCGGTAGTAGGAAAGAAAGAACTGCAGCCCCTTGTGCACCAGGGCCTGGTCAACGATCTCGCCGCCGAGCGCGCGCTGAATGAGGATAGGAGCGCCGTCGCCCACATAGCTGGCGATGACGTCGTCGGGCAGCGGAGTGCGGCCGATGTGGCGCAGCGCGGCGTTGACCGAGTGCACCAGGTCGAGGCGCGAGTCGATCAGCGTGCCGTCGAGATCGAAGATCACCAGCTTGATCGAGTGCGGGTCAAAGGCGCGGCGCGTGCGGATCATGTCTTCTCAGAATAAAGCAGGCGGCGTCGTGCCGTCAGTAGATGAGCTGCGGGAATGGAGGGGGCGGACGCGCCCCTTCGACTTCGCTCAGGGCAGGCTCTCGTCCGCCTACCCCGGACGGGGCGTCCGGGGCTACACGTGCTGAGCCTGAGCTGAGAGGTGGTCACGTGGTCCGACCAGTTGGTTCCTTATCGCATATATTTTCTGTCGCCCAACCCTTCTGTACTTTTCCCACACCACATCACCATTTACAATGCAACAGGTTTGCCGCAGACTGCACCCAATGCATCTGGGTTGCGCATAGCGGGTGCGGTGAACCTGCAGCGGGGCTGGTGGAATCCAAAGAACTGGATCAGGGAACCGGATGGCGACCACAAAGACCGACCCCAAGCTGGCCCTTGCGGCCAACGGCGGAAAGAAGAATAAGGTCTACGAGGGGCTCACCCGCGAGCAGCTCATCCAGGCCTACCGCCTCATGTACACCTCCCGGCGCATCGACGACCGGGAAATCCTGCTCAAGCGCCAGCAGAAAATCTTCTTCCAGATGTCCGGGGCGGGGCATGAGGCCATTGGCGTCGCGGCCGGCCTGGCGCTGAAACCGGGCTACGACTGGTTCTATCCTTACTACCGCGACCGGGCGCTGTGTCTGGCGCTCGGCGCCAAGCCTTACGAAATGTTTCTGCAGGGCGTGGGCGCGGCCGATGATCCCAGCTCGGGCGGGCGGCAGATGCCTTCGCACTGGAGCTATCCACGGCTGAACGTGGTGACGCAGTCGTCGCCCACCGGCTCGCAGATTCTGCAGGCGGTGGGGTGCGCTGAGGCGGGAAGATATTTCGGGCGGCGACCAGGGGCTGCGCTCCCGGAATCCCCACTTCTCGCACAAGACGCGAGAAATGGGGCACCCGCTGGAGGGGTTGATTATCGCCAGTTCCACCACGTTACGTTTCAGGGCGATGAGGTCACTTACGTCTCGCTGGGCGACGGCACTACGAGCGAGGGCGAGTTCTGGGAGGCGATGAACGCCGCCGCGCTGGGCAAGCTGCCCGTGATTTTCTGCGTGGAAGACAACGGCTACGCGATTTCTGTTCCGGTCGAGGTGCAGACGGCGGGGGGAAGCATCTCGCGGCTGGTCTCGGGATTTCCCAATTTTCACTTTGAAGAAGTCGACGGCACCGACCCCGGCGTGAGCTACGCGGCGTTTGTGCGGGCCGCGCAGTACTGCCGCGAAGGGCATGGGCCGGCGTTTGTTCATGCGCACGTGATTCGTCCGTACTCGCACTCCTTGTCAGACGACGAGCGGCTCTACCGGCCGGACAGCGAGCGCGAGCGCGATGCGGCGCGCGATCCGGTGACGCGCACGCAGATGTTCCTGCTGCGCGAGGGCATCCTCGACGACAAGGGCATCAACCAGCTGGAAAAAGAAGTCGAAGCTGAATTGCAGACTGCGGTCGATCTGGCGCTGGAAGCCTTGCCTGCGCCGCCGGAGTCAGTGCTGAAATTCGTGTACTCGCCGGACATCGATCCGACTTCGTCTGCGTTTGACACGCAGCCGGGCCCGCCGCCGGAGCCTGCGGCCGACGGCAAGAAACCCGCGGGCAAGACCATGGCCGACCTGATCAACTCGACGCTGCGCGATGAGATGAAGCGCGATGAGCGCATCGTGATTTTCGGCGAAGACGTGGCCGACGCCAGCCGGGAAGAATATCTGAAACGCAAGCTGATCAAAGGCAAGGGCGGAGTCTTCAAGCTCACCTTCGGCCTGCAGAACGAGTTTGGAGCGGACCGCGTCTTCAACTCGCCGCTGGCGGAAGCCGCGATTGTGGGCCGCGCCACGGGCATGGCCACGCGCGGGCTGAAGCCGGTGGTCGAGATTCAATTCTTCGACTACATCTGGCCGGCGATGATGCAGATTCGCGATGAGCTCAGCGTGATCCGGTGGCGCTCGAACAATGGATTCTCGTGCCCGGTGGTGATTCGCGTAGCCATCGGCGGATATCTGACGGGCGGGGCCATCTATCACTCGCAGTGCGGCGAGAGCATATTCACGCACATTCCCGGACTGCGCGTGGTGTTTCCCTGCAACGCGCTCGATGCTGCCGGGCTGCTGCGCACGGCGATCCGCTGCGACGATCCGGTGCTGTTCCTCGAACACAAGCGGTTGTATCGCGAACCCTTTGGCCGCGGAGCTTATCCCGGGCCGGAGTACATGATTCCGTTCGGCAAGGCGAAGATCGTTCAGCCGGGGACGGATTTGACCGTGATCACCTATGGCGCAGTTGTGCCGCGCGCGCTGCAGGCGGCGCAGAAGCTGGAACGTGAGCAGGGCGTGAAGGTCGAGCTGATCGACCTGCGCTGCCTGAATCCGTTTGACTGGGACACGATCGCCGCGTCGGTGGGCAAGACGAATCGCGTGCTGGTCGCCTATGAAGACACTTTGAGCTGGGGATATGGGGCTGAGATCGCAGCCCGCATCGCCGACCAGCTCTTCGATCACCTGGATGCGCCGGTGCGCCGCGTCGCTGCCAAGGACTGCTTCGTCCCTTACCAGCCAATTCTCGAAGATGCCATCCTGCCGCAGCCTAACGATCTGTTCCTCGCCATGAAGGATCTGGCGGGGTACTAGGAGCAGGGGCTAGCGGCTAGGGGCTAGTAAAAACACCATTGGCCACGGATTTCACGGATTTACACGATGAAGCTTTAGTTTGATGGGCTATCGGTGCAGATCCGTGGCTGCTTTGATGGCGAATTGACAATCTTTTTGGTGGCATGCGCATCTGTTGCAGGTGACAATGCCGCCTCTTCCGGTCTACGCTGAAAACCTTTCCCTGCAGCAGGCCCGCGAGCAATTCTTCAACGGCATCGGCTTCCGCGTGGAGGACTACTCGGCGCCTACTTATACCGTCAAGATTCTTGGCGTGCCGCTCAAGTTTCCCAATACGAAGGCGCATCGGTGGGCGACGCCGTTGCACGATTTGCACCACATCCTCACCGGCTATCGCCCCGACTGGATTGGCGAGGCCGAAATTGGTGCCTGGGAACTGCGCGCCGGGTGCAGAACGCTGGTCGTCTACTGGCTCGACCTGTCGGGAGTTGTGATTGGAATGCTGCTTGCGCCCGGGCGAGTATTGCGGGCGTTTCGCGCCGCGAAGGGATGCCGCACGCTGTACCGCAACCCAGAGCTGTGTGAGCCGCTGTTGCGGATGACACTGCCGGAGGCGCGGGTCGCGCTCGGCATTCCGCCGGGAGGTATGGACGACCGTGGGCAGTGAAAACCATTGGCCACGGATTTGCACGGATTTTCACGGATCGATCAAGAAATCTAAAGGAGTATCCGTGAAAATCCGTGTAAATCTGTGGCTGGTTTTCTACTCCCCGAACAGCATCTTGTAGATTCCGCCGCCTAATGCGCCGCCGATGAGCGGGGCGACCCAGAACATCCACAATTGCTGCAAGGCCCAGCCACCGGCGAAGACCGCCGGCCCGGTGCTGCGGGCGGGGTTTACGGAGGTATTCGTCACCGGAATGCCGACCAGGTGGATTAACGTCAGGCAGAGGCCGATGGCGATGGGGGCGAATCCTTTGGGGGCGCGGTTGTCGGTCGCGCCCATGATCACGATCAGGAAGAAGGCGGTCAGCACGACTTCGGCGACAAAGCAGGCGAGCAGGGAATATCCCTGGGGCGAATTGGCGCCGTAGCCGTTGGAGGCGAAGCCGGCGTGCACATCAAAGTTGGTCAGCCCGCTGGCAATGACGTAGAGCACGCCCGCGGCCGCGATGGCGCCCACGACCTGCGCGATGATGTAGTGCGGCAGCTCGGAGGCGGGGAAGCGTTTGCCCACGACCAGGCCCACGCTGACCGCGGGATTGAAATGGCCGCCGGAGATATGCCCGACGGCATACACCATGGTCAGCACGGTAAGCCCGAAGGCCAGAGCAACTCCGGCGTATCCGATGCCGACGTTGGGGACGCCCGCGGCCAGCACGGCCGCGCCGCATCCGCCGAAGACCAGCCAGAAGGTTCCGAAGAATTCCGCTAACGCACGCTTGCCGATGGGCATGGAGGATCTCCTCGACAGCTGAAGTTGATTTGCCGATGGTCGCCGGTTCGGCGAGGGCAGCAGAGTAGCACAGGAGGTGGGAAATCAGAAGAGAGCGGGAAGGCAAAATCGACAACCACGAAGGACACGAAGTTTCACGAAGGAGAACGTCATACTAATTCCTTCGTGTCCTTCGTGGTTTGATCCTTCGCTCGTGCTGTTAGCGTCCCTGCAGGCCGCTCCACGCCATGTGGTGAAACAGGTCGTCCATTTCTTTGGGATCGGCTTTCATGCCTTTGTCGATCCACCAGTCGAGCAGGGAGAAGAAACTGCCGGCTAGAGCATGGGCCTGGGCCGACCGACTCGCGGGGTCGAGCTGCACGCCCGCCGCCTGCAGCCGTTCTTCGATTGAACGGGCGAAGAATCCGCGGGCCAGCGTCCATACCTCATTCAGTTTGTCCGACTTCACCAGGGCGGCGTGAAACTCGCGCACATCGCGGATGTGGGTAAGAAACTCGCGCACCGGGAGCAGGCGCCTGGGGTTCGCGTTTTGCCGTTTCAGCACGCCGGAGACGTGTTCGAGAAAATCTTCAACGTCGCTCAGGAACAGGTCGTCTTTGTCGCGGTAGTGCGCGTAAAACGTCGCCCGGCCCACACCCGCGCGGTCGAGCACTTGCTGCACGGTGATCTCGTCGAAACTCTTCTCATGCAGGAGCGCCATCATGGCATCGCCCAGTGCATCGCGGGTGCGCAGGATGCGGCGATCGATTTTCGGGCGAGGCTTGGCCGCCTTGGGTTTTGTTTTCGCGGTCTGGGTCTTCGTGGTCTGGGTCATTCGTGATTCCCGAACAGAGCCGGCGGGTTTGTTCCGTATCGCGGCATTTCTGCGAAATACACTGTCACAGGCCCACGACTTGTGTCTAGAGTGGCTGCATGACAGACGATCGCAAATCTGGAATCGCACTCATCGCCGGCGCGCTCGGCTTGATCATCACAATGGCCCTGCACCCCATGCCGGTAGCGTCTCTTACGCCAGAACAGGTAGTGCATCTGATGAGGATGTCGGGCATTGCGCACTCGATCGCGATGGTGAGCGGGCTGCTGCTGTTTCTGGGCGCGTGCGGGCTGACGCGAAGCATTCAGGCCGCCGACCGGATCGCCTTCGCCGCGCTCGTCACCTTCGGCTTCGCCTGCATCGCCGTGCTCATCGCTACTGCGGTCAGCGGGTTTATCATGCCCGGCATCATGGAGCTCATGCTGCGCGACGCTCCCGCGAATGCGCGGCAATGGCAGATCGTGAGCGCGGGAATCTTTCAGATCAATCAGGCTTTCTCGCGGATTTATTCCGTGGCTGCCTCGCTCGCCATGATTCTCTGGTCGGTGTCGGCTCTGCGCAATGGCGGATTCGGACGCGGCGTCGCCATCTATGGGTGCATCGGAGCTCCGGTTGTGGTGATTGCCATCGCCATCGGGCGCTTGCAGCTTGATGTCCACGGGATGGCGGCGGTGGTTGTGGTGCAGGCGGTGTGGTTCGTTCTGGTGGGAAGTCAGCTGCGGACGCGGGCGGCATCGACTGAGTAGCATCTGGCTCCCATTTTGTGGTTTTGAGGCTCCCCGGACGAGGGCGTCCGGGGCTACGTGTTACGAACGCTTTCGCCGCAAGCGAATCGCGATTGTCCGTTCTAGCGGCAAATGCTAGGCTGCGAAAGAGTGCGTTCTGCGTACGCCAATCCGTTGAAATCGAGCCCATCGCTGGCCAGCCGCGCGGGGAAGTGGCTGCAATCGGCCGCGGCGGAAGTGTGGGTTAAGTTTCTGCTGGCGCTGGTGGGATTGGCGCTGGCGTTCGGGGCGGCGCTGTTTTCGACTGTATCGCGCGATGCGGGGAATATGTGGGCGACCGTCATTCTGGCCTCGACTTCGCTGCTGCTGGCGGCTTTGGTGGGCCTGATTACCGTGCCGTACCTGGCGCGAAGGGTGGCGGTCGAGCGGCTGCGGGAGTCGTTTGATTACGACGTGACCCGGGCGGGGATCGTCTATGTTCTGGTGACGCTGGTGATCGGCATCGCGGCGCTGAACACGGGCAACAACCTGCTGTACATCGTGGTCGCCGCCATGCTGGCGGCGATTCTGGTTTCGGGCGTGGTTTCGGCGTGGGTGTTGCGCTGGCTGGAACTCGACGTCCGCCTGCCCCAGCACGTGTTTGCCGGGCGGGCCGTGCTGGGACGGATCGTGCTGCACAACCCGCGCCGGTTTCTGCCATCGTTTTCCATTCGCGTCGTTTCCACGCGCAAGAAGAGGAAGAAGGTGGTGAAGCAGTGGCAGTGGGAGGCGGCGACGTTCGTGTTTCCCTTCAACCGCCCGCCGGAGGAACAATGGCTGCGCCTGCCCGACCGGCGCCTGCGCCGGATTACGGTCATGGCGCCGCCTCCGGGAATCTTCCAGGGGATGGCGTATTTTCCGTATGTTCCGCCTGGAGCCGAGCTGACCGCCGAACTGGAGCTCAAGTTCGAACGGCGCGGGCGCTACCGCGAAAACAGCTTCGGGCTGGCCACGCGCTTTCCCTTTGCCTTTCTCACCAAGACCCGGCACCTGGCCCTGCAGCGGGAAGTGCTGGTGTACCCGCACATTGAGCCGACCGACGAGCTCTTCGAGATTCTGCCGCTGGTGCGGGGGGAGTGGGAGAGCTTCGTGCGCGGGCGCGGCTCCGACCTGTACCGCATTCGCGAGTACATGCCGGAGGACTCCGCCCGCCACGTGGACTGGAAAGCGACCGCGAAGTCGGGTTCGCTGAAAGTGCGGGAATTTGCCCGGGAAGATGAGCGCAAGCTGTGCATCGTGTTTGACAATCCGGAGCCGGGCTTGATTTCCGAGCAGGCTTATGAAAGGGCGGTGGATCTGGCGGCGTCTTTAGGCTGGCACTTTTCCGAACAGGAAGCGGAAGTGTCGTTCGCCGCTTCCGGGCATCCACGCACCCGCGATCTGCACGAATTTCTGGCGTGGCTGGCGGTGATTGAGCCGGGCGTGAGCCCGCAAGCGGCGACCAGCGAGAAAGGCGCGACCCTGTTCGGCACGCTGCCGGAGGTGGATGCCAACTCCGGCGACTATCACATCGTGGTGACGGCGCGGCAGCGCGGAAGCCTGCCGGGCGGGCTGTGGAACTCGTCGTATTTTGTGTTCGTGGGGGACGAGCCGGCCGAGAGATCGTCGAAGAAGTAGAGCTTGCTTCGAGATGGCTGACCGCAGGGGCTAAAGCCCCCGGGCTTTTCTGCGGACGGCGCGGCTGGAAGCCGCGCCCTTTCAAAGCCCGGTGTCGGAAGCCGCACTTCTTCAAATCCGCGCTGCCGGAAGCCGGGCCTTTTCACATCCGCGCTGTCGGGAGCCGGACCCTTTCAAATCCGCGCTGCTGGGAGTCGGGCCCCTTCAAATCCGCGCTGCCGGGAGCCGCGCCCTTTCACATCCGCGCTGTCAGGAGCGGCGCCTTTTCACATCCTCGCGCACCCGGGAGGCGGTGGGGGCGCAACCACTGCTGAAGATTCCCTTGCCGCATTGCTCGAGCGAATCGCAGCGGCATTTCTCGATCATCTCGCGCAACAAGCGCTGCATGGTGCGGATGGCGCTGGCTTGCGCTTCGAGTTCCACGAGCTTCTTGCGGGAGAGCTTTTGCCAGCGCTCGGAGGCGCGTGCGCCGGGGCGAAAGCCGAAGAAGAGCTGGCGAATCTCCTGGAGCGTGAAGCCCAGTTGCCGCGCCCGCTGCACCACTGCCAGGCGGTGCAGCACGGTGGTGTCGTAGCGGCGCTGGCCGCTGATTCTCTGTGCCCGGGGAAGCAGGCCGATCTGCTCGTAGTAGCGGATGGCGGAGGACTGCAGCCCAACCTGGCGGGCCACGGTAGAGATGGTCATTTGAGGCATGGGTTTCCGCGTCCTGGTCGCCGCCGCGAAAGATTCAAGACCAGCGCCTAAAGGCGAGTCTGATTTACGGCGTTTCGGCACGCATGAATGCGTGCCCTGATACGAGTCCGACTTGCACGACGCTCTTGCTGGACTTGCACGATGACGCGTCCGACTTGCAGGACGCCCTTGTCAGACTTGCACGGTGCCTTAGATGTTCTCCTTCGAATCGGGATGACAAACATTTTACAAATTTCACCCTTGCCTTAAAGTGGACTTTAAGTCGTACCGTGTTGGCTGTGCCTCAAATCGACACTGAACCGACAGGAGCCAAGATGAAAGCCATCGTCGCCGCAGCCATCGCACTGACCACCTTCGCCGGCACCGTACTCGCCGCCCCGGGGGCGGTCCAACCGCCGGATTCTTCTGCCGGCGCAAAACAGGAGAGTCCCTTCGCTTGCAACCGGCTGGCTCTGACGCCGGAAAAACGCAAGCGGCATTTTGATGAACTCAGCCCGGCATTGCTGACTCTGAAGACGGGCATCCGGGAACTGCCCGACGGCTATGAATTCCAGTTCCCCGGCGACGCCAGCACGTACAGTCTGCTGGCCGAATGGGTAGGCGGGGAACGAGTGTGCTGCCCCTTCTTCGACATCGACTTGCGCTCGGACCGCGAAGGCGGACCGCAGTTTCTGCGGCTGACCGGCCGGGAGGGCACCAAGCAGTTCATCGTGGCGGATTTTGCGCCCTGGTTCAGAAAGTGAGGGTGACTCGCGGGCCGACGTCGGATCGAAATCTGCCTGGTTCTCCCAGGCTCAGAAGTGGCGGCAATTCAGGAGTGGCGGCGAAACAGGTAGGCCGATACCCCTTTTGACTGGCGCAGCGGGGCGGCGTCAAAGCCCTGACCGACAAACCATCCGCGCATCCAGGCGTTGAACTCGGGCGCGTCTTCCCGCGCAATCAGCACAAAGCGGTCGGCAGAGCTCAGTTCGCGAGTAAAGACTTCCTTCAGATAGGCCACCGATTCAGGGCTGAAGCGATAAGGGAGAAGAATGACGTGGCCTGGAACGGGGTATTTGGAGAGCGGGGAGAGCAAGGGGCTGCTCTGGTCGAGGTTGAGATCCCAGCTGATCTTGTCGGTTTCGATCAGGCCCACGCGCATCAGCACTGGAGTCGTGGGAGAGAGGTTGGCGGCGCGAACGGCCGCGGCCGCGCCTCGCCAGTCTTCCCGGTAGGGCGACTGAGTGGGGTGAAAGCCGGCATAGCTGGCGATGGATCCGAGGGCAATGCAAATGGCGAGGATCTGGCGCAGTCGGGGAGCAGCGAAGATTCGGATCCAGGCGCCGACAAGCAGCGCCAGCGCCGCCAAAGCGGGCAGATAGTAGCGCACGATGAATATCTTGAAAGGGCTAACCCGGGACACCAGGAAAAAAGTGAGGATCGGAATCGCGAACCAGCAGACGAACAGCACGTTTGCGGGCCGCGGCATGCTCGAGCGAAAGAATTCGGGAGTGCGACGGGCAAAGGATGCGACGAGTATCCCAACAAATAGACCCGCAGCCAGCGCCGCCGGAGGCGCGAGCGAGGCGACCAGTTCCACGGCGTCGGGCGTGGCGGCCCAGGACAAACTGGAAGACAACTTATGGCCGCGGATGGTGATGAAGGCGAGGGGCATCAGCAGAATCACAATGAACGCGGCGGCCGCGAACAGATTCCGGGCGGATACCCGGCGCTCCGCGCGCCACACGTATAACGCGTAGGCGAGCAATACCAGATAGAAGATGGCATAGAGGTAATGGACGTAAGGGATGGCGGCAGTCAACAGGATGAATCCGGCCAGGTTGCGCCGCCGGCCGGTATCGAGCCAACGAACCAGCTGCAAGACGCTGGCGACGACCAGCAGCAGGGCGATTCCATAAGGGCGGGCATTGGTGGCCTGCCGGGCGACATCATGCAGAGAGACAAATACTACGACCACCAGGGCTCCGGCCTCGCGGTCGAAGAAGCGTTCCCCCAGGCGAAACAGCAGCCATGCGCTGAGAGCGGTGGCCAGCACGGAAGGGAGGCGCAAGGCGAGTTCGCTGGTCCCGGCAATCCTTACAACCGCACCGATGAAGCCGCTGTATAACATGCTTTGACCCATGAACAGCTGGCTTCGGCTGAGAGCCGGCACCACGCCCTTGCCGGCACTCCAGAACGTGACCAGCTCGTCCAACCAGAAGCTGGAGCGGAGCGGAAGCACCCAGAGCCAGACAGCTTCAAGAAAGGCGAGCGCCAGGAGGAGCTGCAGCTGATAGGGGGCGGCGCTGGAAAGCGGAGCCGGCCCCGGCCCTGTCGTTGGCCTCTGCGGGGGCACAATGTGCGGCACTGACATAAAGAAGGCCCAACTGTGATTCCTATTCTAAAACTCGCGGCTACCGAAAATCGCTCTGGCCGCCAGTTTTTTTCTTCCTTGCGGTTCCTTTTCGGCATATACTCGCGCCCCGATAGTGGCATCCGAAGCTCGGGCTTCTGTTCGCGGAGGTGGCATATGCGGATCTGCGACCTGATTAAGAATCAGGATACGTATCGGGCGGAACTGGGCGACACGGTTCTGGAAACGGTGAGCGCGATGGTGGAGCGCAACATCGGAGCGGTGCCGGTCCTGCACAACGGCGAACTGGTAGGGATTTTCTCGGAACGCGACCTGATGAAGCGGGTGGTGGCCCAGGGCCGCGATCCCCGCGCTACCGCACTGGCTGAGGTCATGACCGACGATCCCCTCACCGTCAGTACGGATGAGCCCATTGAGAACTGCATGGCGATGATGCGGCGCCACAACTTCCGCCACCTTCCGGTGTGCCACGACGGGCAGGTGGTGGGGATGGTGTCGCTGCGCGACATCCTGCTGCAGGGCTTCGATGAGAAAGATGACGAGGTGCGCATGATGCGGGCCTACATCCACTCCACGCCCGACGCCTAGCCGACCGTTGTTTGATTGTCACGGCGCGCGGTCATTGCGCGCGGTCATTGACACCCGACCCCAGGCCGATCCCAGCGCATGCCAATGTGTGGCATGCGCTTTTTGCTGGCCTCCCAACCGGTCTAGCACGAAAGTAACCTTGCCGTCCCAGTACCGGAACGGTAACGTTACGTGCGATTACTCCAGTGCATTGAACGTTAGGTTGGAAAAAGCTAACGTAGTTAGGCGAGCTGGAGCAGTCTCAGGTCTAAAGGAATTGCAGAACAACGAGCCTGGGAGCCGTGATCCCGGTCTCAAAGGCAGCCCTTTCGATGTGTGACAACATACACCCCGGTTTTCTCTACTACGCGCTCTGGGTCGCGCATCCCATTCTCCAGCTGGCCATCGCCGCGTTAATGATGCGGCGCGGGCTGCACCGCGTTTTCCCGTTCTTCTTCGGCTACATCCTCACGCAGCTGGTGATCTTCTCCATCATGTTTCCCACCTACTGGCGCGACGGTGAAACCGCTTTCTACATGTACTGGATATTCCAGGGCGTGAGCGTGATGTTTGGTTTCGGGGTGATTCACGAAGTGTTTGTCGACGTATTCCGCTCCTTCCACACATTGCGCGACCTGGGCACGGTGCTGTTCAAGTGGGCCGGCCTCGTGATGCTGCTGGTGGCGGGAGTGGTGTCGGTTTCTACCAGTTCGTCGGAGATCGAGCCTTGGATGCAGGCCGTACTGACCGCGCAACGCTGCGTGCGCATCATTCAGGTGGGGATGGTGCTGTTCCTGCTGTTCTTCGCCCACTACGTCGGGATCAGCCGCCGCCAGCGCAGCTTCGGCATCGCCCTGGGTTTTGGCTCGTTCGCCCTGGTCGAACTTGTTCTGGTTGCGTCCTGGGTGGGAAATCACCTGGGCAACCCCTGGGTCAGCATCGTGAACATGACCGCTTACAACACCAGTCTGATGGTGTGGTTCGGCTATGTGGCGGTGAAGAGCGCAGCTCGCGACTCCGACACCACACTGCTGCAAACCCACCGCTGGGAGCAGAGCTTGTCCGATATTCAGCACCCGCTGCCTGCCGACTCGCTCATTCCCATGTTTGAAGGCATGGTGGACCGGGCTCTGTCGCGGAACAAGCCGGTGGTTTCGATTTCGACTGAAGCCCGCGCCGCGGCCGCAACCGGCACCCACTTCAGCCTCCCGGTAGTGCGCGTCGGTTCCAAGTCTTAGCGTTGTCGTAACGTGCCTGCGCTGGACACGGCGCACTCCTGGTTTGCCGTCATGCGATGGGTCCGGACGCAACGTTCGGGATTTGTAAACTCCCTGCCCTGATTCCGGCGGCAGATTCCTTCCTAGCAAACAATAAACCAAGACTTTAAGGCTTGCAGGGAACGCGTTGATTAGGCGAGTTATTGTGTTGTTTTGTTGGCTTGAGGTCCGATTCGGGCTGACGGGCAGGCGTGGACGTGCACGAATTTTCGTGAAGGGGAGTTGACGAGTGCCTTATAATGCGGGGCCACGCAACAATGCCCGGGGTTTGGGGCATGCAGGCGTGTCGTTTAGGAGAAAACCCATGAAACGTGCACTCAGGATTTCGGTCCTGATGCTAGGACTAGTGGGCACATTCGTCGCTGCCACCGTTCAACAGCTCCCAGCCGCGGACGGAGGCCCGATTCTTCTGTGCCCACCTAGAGCAAAGAACTGCAGAGCTAACCTGACTCCGGTAGTAAACCTGAGTCAGTCTGTAGTCGCAAGGTAACCAAAGTAACTTGGTGGTAACTGGGCCGGACCTTGGGGCTCGCTATCGTTGGGCTGACGGAATTCATACTGATCCGTCAGCCCGTTCTTTTTTGCGGGCGATTTGCGGGCTAGGGCGTTCGGAGCGCTGCGGCCAGCGCGGTTCGCAATTCCTCGGCCGAATATACGGGCGGTTGGCAGGCGGAGCCCGAGCAGAGCACCGCAAAGGATTTGCCCGCGCGCAGGTGGGGAAGATTGGGGATGGTCGCGGCCAGGATGGGCGGCAGATTCTCTGCTACGGCCTGATTCGCGCTCAGCTTGAGCGTGGTTTTGTGGAACGCGAAAGGCGCGTTGGCCGCCGTGTACAAATCCCGGCCTATATGGTCCGTCTCGTTCTGGTCGATCACAACCACTTGCACCGGACGTTCGAGGAAGTCGAGAACCGCAATCCCGTAAGTGGCGGCGAAGATGCCGAACTGTTCGGCTACGCCGGCGAACGTTTCCAGAGTTTGTTCGGCCTTGTCGTGGTAACCAGCGTCGCCAGTGTAGTGATGCAGGCGCAGGAGCGCGATTGCCGCCATGGGATTGCCCGCGGGCGTGGGCGAATCCTGCAGCGGCTTGCGGCGCGTGGCCAGCACGCCCAGGCTGCTTTCTTGTGCGCCGGGCTCAGCGTCGAAAAATCCGCCCGAGGTCGCGTCGAAGAAGCGCGCGATCATGGCGTCGGCGATGGCGCGGGCGAACTTGAAATAGCTGAGATCGGCGGTTGCTTCGTAGGCATCGAGACACGCCAGAGTGGTGAAGGCATAGTCATCGAGCATGCCGTGGACGGCGCGGTGTTCGGCCTGGGGATCGGAGTAGGCGACAACATGCAGCAGCAATGCCGGTGTGGGCGCGGGCGCCTCGCCCGCGCGCTCTTCGTGAGGATGCTTCCAGGCCGCGCTCAGGATGCGATCGAGGGACCGTAAGGCAAACCTCCGTGCACCCTCCAGATGCAGCGCTTTGGCTGCTTCCAGGTACGCTGACACGCACAAGCTGTTCCATCCGACATAAACGGTTTTGTCGACGTATGGAGTCGGCCGCTGAAGCCTCGCGGCATACATCTTCTTCTTTGCCGATCCGATCAACTCTCGCACGCGCTCCGGAGTGAGGTTCATCCGGCGGGCAATCTCATCGACGGGAGCGCGCACGAAGAGCACGTTCTTGGCGGGATTGTGGTGCATCTCGCCGATTTCGTTGATGTCGTAATACAGTGCGGCGACCTGAGCCTCTTCTTCGTTCAGAACGGCGCGGGCTTCGTCGAGCGTCCAGGTGAAGTAGTCGCCATCGTCGTCCATGTTGATATCGGCGTCCTGCGAGGCGTAGAAACCGCCGCGCTCGCGGTCGCTGAGCCACTCATCCATCCAGCGAATGATGTCGCGGCCGACGTCGGCGAAGAGCTCGCCGCCCGTGGCCTGATAGGCGTGGACGTAGTTCTTCAGCAGCTCGGAGTTGTCGTAACACATCTTCTCGAAGTGGGGGACGACCCAGCGCTCGTCGACCGAGTAGCGATGGAAGCCGCCGGCGAGCTGGTCGTAGACACCGCCGTGGGCCATGTGCTCGAGGGTGGTGACGATTAGGTTGCGGAGATCGTCAGGAGGAGAAGAGGCTTCGGAGCTTCGCTCCTCGGGACCGCCGGGGGCGGCCGTCCCCTCCTGGCCCTTGCTCAATTCCTCGGAGCTCCGCTCCTCGGGACGGACGAAGGCGTCCGTCCCCACGTGGGGTAGGTGCGCCGGTGCGGTTCGGGTGGGGATGTTGACCGTCCGCGCATAGCGCTCGATCAGCAGATCGAGCGCCGAGGGGTGAGGGAACTTCGGCGCCTGCCCGAAGCCGCCGTGGTGTGGATCGAACATGCGCTGCGCCGAGGTCTCGATCGCTTGGACCGCGCTGGCCGAAATATTTCCGCTGCGTCCGGCGAACGACTCCGATTGCGCGATCGCGCTCTCGACCATCTTGGCCTGCTCGACCACGTCGCCGTGCTTTTCTTTGTACGCGTTGGCAATGCTCAGCAGCACGCGGCGGAAGCTGGGACGCCCGTAGCCGTCGCTCGGCGGAAAGTACGTGCCGCCGTAGAACGGCTTGCCGTCGGGAGTGAGAAAAGCGGTGAGCGGCCATCCGCCCTGCCCGCTGACGGCCTGCACCGCCGCCTGGTAGCGGCTGTCGATGTCGGGGCGCTCGTCGCGATCGACCTTCACGGCAATGAAGTGCTCGTTAACGATGGTCGCGACGGCGGGGTCGTCGTAGGATTCGCGATCCATCACATGGCACCAGTGGCACCACACCGCGCCGATGTCGAGCAGCATGGGCTTGTTCTCACGCTGGGCGGCGGCGAAGGCCTCCTCGCTCCACTCATGCCAGCGGATGGGCTGATGCATCGCCGAGCGCAGGTAAGCGGACGAGGCGCGGGCGAGGGCGTTGAGGGTGGTGGTGGTCATACCGTTTAAGTCTAGCTGATCTCAGCGCGGAGTACGGATCTGTCCGGGGAGAGAGCTCGTGGCCGGCAGTGCCGTCCCTGCGGGACTCGGTAGAGATCTGTTCAGCTGACCCAGGGCTTACGCCCTGGGCTAATGAATGACGCCGCTTCGCGGCTGAGCCGGGAGTTCGACGGCCGTCGTGTGCTGTCTTCGAGCAGCCTGTTCAGTTGCAATGTGCGCGGCGGGAACGGAAGCGGGCTTGCGTGGCGCCTGACTTCTCACATTGTTCTCGGCAGCACCTTTCGTTGACTTGCTGCTGCGCGGCACATACCATTCTCTGCATGCTGGGGCAGACTATTTCGCACTACCGCATCCTCGAGAAGCTGGGCGGGGGCGGGATGGGTGTGGTCTATAAGGCGGAGGACACGGAGCTGGGGCGGTTTGTGGCGCTCAAGTTTTTGCCCGACGATCTGGCTGCAGATCCGCAGGCGCTGGAGCGGTTTCGGCGGGAAGCGCGGGCGGCGTCGGCTCTGAACCATCCCAACATTTGCACCATTCACGAGATTGGGCGGCACGAGGGGCACAGCTTCATCGTGATGGAGTTCCTCGAGGGCGTGACGCTGAAGCACCGCATCGCCGGGCGGCCGCTCGAAACCGATACGCTGCTCTCTCTTGCCATCGAAATTGCCGATGCGCTGGACGCGGCGCACGTCAAGGGAATCGTGCATCGCGACATCAAGCCGGCGAACATTTTCGTGACCACGCACGGACACGCCAAGGTGCTGGATTTCGGTCTGGCAAAGTTTTCGCCGGTTGCCGGTACGAATGCGAGCGAAGGCGAAACCCGCAGCGTCGATGAACAGCACCTGACCAGCCCGGGCAGCGCGGTGGGCACCGTGGCCTACATGTCGCCGGAGCAGATTCGCGGCAAGGAACTCGACCCGCGCACTGATCTGTTCTCGTTCGGGGCGGTGCTGTACGAGATGGCGACCGGCGCGCTTCCTTTCCGCGGCGACACGACCGGGCTGATCTTCGATTCGATTCTCAACCGGCCATCTCCGTCGGCGGGCCGCCTGAATCCAGATTTGCCGGTCGAGTTGGAGCGCATCATCGACAAGGCGCTGGAGAAAGACCGCGACTTGCGCTACCAGCATGCCGCCGACATGCGCAGCGATCTGAAGCGGGTGAAGCGCGACTCCGGCTCGGCGCGGGATCATTCGCGAGCGGCAGTTTCCACTGTGCCCGCCGATGCGGCGGCATCGTCGCAGGCGCACGCTTCGGATGCGGTGCCGACCGCTGCTTCTGGCGCGGCTCATTCCTCAAACAGCGCCGTGCTGGTCGCGGCGGCTTCCCGTAACAAGGGCAAGGTTTTTGGGCTGGGCGGGTTCCTGGTTTTGCTGGTGTTGGCGGCTGGCTATGGCATCTATCATCTCGTCTCCGGCCGCCGCGCTCCTGCCGGTCAGGGAACGATCACACAGATCAGCCACTGGCACAAACCGATCAGCAACGCCATCCTCTCGCCCGACGGACACACAATAGCCTTCACTTCCTACGTGCAGGGCTACGAGCAGATTTTCGTCATGCTGACTTCGGGGGGTGACCCGCTGCAGCTCACCAGCGACGAAGGCAGCAAGAGCCTGAGCAGCTTTTCCGCCGACGGGACACAGATTTACTACGACCGCGATCTGGGCGCCTATGAGGTGTGGGCGATTCCTACCCTGGGTGGAACTCCCATTCGCGTGGTGGAGGGGATTTATGCCCGGCCCCTGCGCGACGGCAAGACCCTGTACTACGCAAATCCCCAGACCCGCAAACTGATGCAAGCCGGCACCGACGGCAGCAACCCGAGAGTAGTAATCGGCGTCGAGGAAATGGGCGTCGTGCCGCGGCAGGTTCTGGTCGATCCCGATGGAAGCGACATTCTCGTGGCCGGGACCACCGACAAGACTCCCGCTGGCACGCTGCAGGTAAATCGCGTTAACCTCGCCACTCACACGATCACCGACCTGGGCCAGATCTCCGGTACTCCGGACCTACTGCAATGGGGCGAGCCGGGCAAGACTCTGCTCTGCAACCGCGAGGTCAACGGGATCATCAACCTGTGGGAGTACAACCTCGCGGACCGAAGCTTGACTCAGCTGACCTCAGGCCCCGGGCCTGACTTCCTTCCCATGCAGGATGCTGGAGGCAAGGGAGTTTACTTCGTTAATGGAAGGCCGTCGGGGTACCTTTCCGCTTACGACGTGCGCGGCAAAACCTCAAGCGACGTCGTACCGGAGATTACATTTCAGCCGACACTTTCGCACAACGGAAAGCGCGTGATGTACATCACCGCACCGGAGCCCGGCCACTCTGAGATGTGGGTCTCCGATGTGGACGGCGGCAACAAGACCCGGCTGGCCACGTCCACCGATTCGATGGCCACCGGAGACTGGTCCCGGGACGACTCGCAGCTTATGTTCTGGAAGGAGCAGCAGAGTGGCACGGACATTTTTGCGGTGAATGGCGACGGCAGCCACCTGCGCGAGTTCCCGCGAACGGTCGCCTTCTCCAATGGTGTGACCTGGGCTCCCGCCGCGGACGCGATCTACATAAGCGGTCATCTGAAAACAGCTGACACTGTCACGACGATCTGGAAACTCGCCATCGGCGGCTCTTCGCTGGAGTCCATGGGTCAGGGATGCGGCAGCGTGCGTGATATCTCGTCCGACGGAAAGTACCTGCTGACCTCGGAAATCACCGGTGACAAGACCGGCATCTTCGAACTTTCGATTGCCGACAGAAAATGCACCGCGGTGCTGCCGGGTGTGATGACTTTCTTCCCGCGCTTCAGCGCGGACGGGAAATCCATTCTCTACGCCGTTTCCTCGCGCGGGGAGGTCGTCGTCAATCGCCTTGCCTGGAATGACGGCAAAGCTGCGGGCAGCCCGCTACCTGTCTTGAAACTGCCGTTTGCGTTTCCCCAGGGCTACGGCGGCAACGCGTACGACATCGCCCCCGACCTGTCGAGAATCGTCTACGTGCGCCCCGGCGGGCAATTCGACTTTTACCTGCTGTCGCGCAAGTAGCGCAAGAAAGCCTCGCGCACCTAAAGCGCGAGAAATGGGGCACCTGCTGCCGGTTCGCTTGGCTCAGAGTTGAAGATTTGAAGCTTTCACTCAGGGCCTACAGGCCGCCCATTGTGGAGGCAGCTTTCGGCGCGGCTGGAAGCCGCCCTTTCAAAGCGACTTGTCAAGCGACTGGGAATGGCTGAGTTCCTTGGTTCCTGGGCGTGTCTACCGCTTTTCGCCGAGAAAGGCCGAAATGTTCTCATTCAGGAACTTCCCGTCCGCGGCGCTGCCGGCGGCTCCGGCGGTGTGTCCCCACAGCGAGGGAATTGGCTTGAGCGTCACCGTAGACATGAATCCGGCTTCGTAGCGCGCGTCGCCGACGGGAAAGTAGAGATCGGTCTCGCCCGGCATGTAGAGGAACGGGACTTTGATCGACCGCAGCGCCTTTTCGACATCTCCGCCAAAGCCGGGTGTGGTTCCAACGTCGTGCTTCTCCCAGGTGCGCATTTGAAGAATTAAATCGTTGGCGTCGGCGCCGGGGATGAAGTTGGTGCGGAAATCATTCAGCACTTTTTCAAACGTAGTGTCGGGCGGCGCACCTTCCCGCCACAGCTCCTTCCGCCACCATTCCTGAGAGAACAGCCATCCGGTCCACACCACGCCGAACGCTTCCAGGCCTTTCTTCGGAGGCGAAGTGTAGTCACCGTTTTGGAACGCCACATCGGCCGTGAGCGCCGCGATCTGCCCTTCGAGGCGGACGAATCCGTGAGGCCAAGTCTTGGCGGTGCCGCAGGTGGCCACGATCCGGTCGGCGAATTGCGGATAACTGACCGCCCACTGAAAGGCCTGCTGCGCGCCCATGGAGAATCCGATGATGGCGCGCAGGTGCGTGATCTTCAATTCTTCGGTGAGCAGGCGATGCACGGCCTCGACGTTGTCGCGAATGGTCGTGACCGGGAAGCGCGGGCCGTGGAATGGCTCGGGCGTATTACTGGGAGAGGACGAATGGCCGTTGCCAAAGAGTTCGGTGGCCACCAGGAAATATTTCGCTGGATCGAGCGCCTTGTCTGGCCCGATCAGCCATTCATAGCCGTGGAAGTCGGCCATGTAGTGCGAAGGCAGCAGGATCGCATTGTCTCTGGCAGCGTTCAGATGGCCGTAGGTTCCGTATTCGATTCGGGCCTGGGGCAGAGTGACGCCGCTTTCAGACTTGAAGTTCGCGATCACGAATTCGTGGCGCTCGGATTCGGGCGCTTTCTCGGGCTTGGCGTCCTGCGCGATCGGGGCTTGCGCGGTGAGAAGGAGAACGAAGAGAAGGGCGGCGATTCTTTTCATTGTGTCGGATCCTCAGGATGGCGGGCTGTATCTTATCATCGAGCGTGAGCGAGGATGTTGCCGGGCGCAAGCGGGCAACTAGTAGTGTCTTGACCGAGGGGTTTTCTTGGCGCTCTTTGCGGCATTTCCTTCGCGCACTTTGCGGTAAGAAGCCTTTGAACGCGAAGATCGCAAAAGGGAAGGCCGCAGAGGCCACGAAGAAAAGCAGAATCGCGTTAGACTTTCTTCTGGCATTCCTTCAGAATACTGACTTTCATAGTTAGAAGAACCCAGGAGCCCTCATTGTCTACAGCGAGCGGGAGCAGATTGATCCGCGCCAAAATCAGCGCACTGGGCACTTACGTGCCGCCTCGCCTTCTGACCAACGCCGACCTGGAAAAAATGGTCGACACCAATAACGAGTGGATCATGGCTCGCGTGGGCATTCGCGAGCGGCACATCGTGGACAAGGGCGTGGCCACCAGTGACCTCGCCGTTGAGGCTGCCAAGAAGGCGCTGGCCCAGCGCGGACTGACTCCCAACGACATCGACGCGATCATCGTCGGCACCGTGACGCCTGACATGTTTTTCCCTTCCACGGCCTGCATCGTGCAGCACAAACTGGGCGCGAAAGGCGTTTGGGGATTCGATCTCTCCGGGGCGTGCTCGGCGTTTCTCTATGCCCTGCAGTCGGGAGCGCAGTTCATCGCCAGCGGCGCGCATAGGCGAGTGATGGTCATTGGATCGGATGTGATGTCGTCGATTATCGACTACACCGATCGCGCCACCTGCGTGATTTTCGGGGACGGCGCGGGCGCGGTAATTCTTGAGCCTGCAGAGGACGATTCGGTGGGGCTGATCGACTTTGTCCACGAAGTCGATGGATCGGGTGGCCAGTTCCTCTACATGCCGGGTGGAGGCAGTCTGAATCCGTCGAGCAAGGAAACGATTGAGAAAAAAATGCACTACGTCCATCAGGATGGCCAGCAGGTGTTCAAGTTTGCCGTGCGCAAGCAGACCGAGGCTTGCGAGAAACTGCTGGCGCGGAACGGGCTGAAGGGCTCCGACATCGACGCCTTCATTCCCCATCAGGCGAACCTGCGCATCATCAGCGCCACAGCCGACCGGTTGGGGCTACGGCCGGAAGCGGTGATCGTCAATATTGATCGCTATGGGAACACTACTGCCGGAACCATTCCGCTGGCCATGGGCACGGCGGTCGAAGAGGGCAAGCTGAAGAAAGGAAGCCTGGTGCTGCTGGCATCGGTGGGCGCAGGGTTCACCGTCGGCGCGACCTTGCTGCGCTGGGCGTTCTAAGCTGCCGTATTGTTCGTAGAGACGTAGCTTGCTACGTCTGTCTTGTCTTCCTGCGGCTGGATGTTGCAGGCAAAGTCTCTGCGAATCGATTCTGCCCCGGAACGGTCCTCCGCCGTGACGTTCGTAACTTCTTCTGACCCCATTTCTCTCGCACCGCCCCTGGGCAAACTGGTATGTTTTCGCAGCGTCCGCCCTCCTATGGAAATGAGGCGGAGGTGTTCAACTATGAAGCGCGCGATCTTTAGCTGCTTGTTGCTGACTCTGAGCTCGGTCGGATTGGCCGCCCAGCAAGCCGATCCACGGGAAGGGAAGATTCTGGTTCTGGAGCGCCTATGGAATGAGGCGCAGGTGAATCGCGATGCGCCTGCGCTGGATGCGATGGTGGCCGAGCGCTTCGTCAACACCGAGTACGACGGCGAGGTCAGCGACAAGACCAGATTTCTTTCCGACATCCGGGACCCGCAGTTCAAGCCTGCCAGCGCCAACATTCAGGACCTCAAAGTCACCTTCTTTGGCGACACGGCGATCGTCATCGGCACCTACCACACGAAGGGAACTTACCAGGGCAAGCCCTACGATCACGTGGGCCGCTTTACCGACACCTGGATTCAGCAGCTGGGCAAATGGCAGTGCGTCGCCAGCCACACCAGCCTGGTCAAGAAGTAGCTTCCTCTGTTCACCACAGCGACACTCACATCAGAGCCACGCGCGAATTGGCCTTATCAATTCTTTCTCTCTCTCTTTATGATTGAACACTGAACCCGCAACTGCGGTTCGGTGATCTAACGCATTGCGGAAGTCTCTCGGGGCACGCATCCCATGGAAACGACACAGCCACGCGCGTGGAAGGTTCTGCTCGCCTTCGCCATGATCTACTTCGTCTGGGGCTCGACGTACCTTGCGATTCGAGTCGGGGTGCGCGAGGTGCCGCCTTTTCTGCTGGCCGGCATCCGCTTCCTGATTGCCGGTGCGGTTTTGTTCGTCTGGATGCGGGCCAAGGGCACCGTCTCACCGACGAAGCGGGAGTGGGGCGGCGTGACCTCGATGGGCCTGCTGATTTTTGTTTTCGACTACGGTCTGGTGTTCTGGGCGGAGAAGCGAGTGCCGTCGGGCGTCGCCGCGGTCATGATGGCCACGATTCCGGTCTTCATGAGTCTGGCGGAGATTATCTTCCTGCGAACGCAAAGACTCACGGCGCGGCTGGGGATGGCTCTGCTGGTAGGCGTCGCGGGCGTGGCTGTGCTGGTAGGACGTTCTTTGACCTTCGGCGAGGCGCCGATCGATACGGCTGGCGCCTGCGCGCTGATCTTTGGCGCGATCAGTTGGTCGGTGGCGTCGATCCTCAGCCGCAAACTGCCGTTGCCCGCCGACAAAGTCATGAGCTCCGGGGCGCAGATGCTGGCCGGCGGAGTTCTGCTGACGCTCAGCGCGGCATTGCTGGGTGAGTTCCGCGGCTTTCACGTGCAGGCAGTTTCCCGCGGCGCGTGGTTTGCGCTCGCGTATCTGATCGGCGCCGGATCGATTGTCGCTTTCACCGCCTACGTCTGGCTGCTGCATCATGAGTCACCGACGAAGGTCGCGACTTACGCTTACGTGAATCCTGTGGTCGCCGTGGTGATTGGATACTTTCTGGGCGGCGAGACCATCGGCCCGCGCACGATTGCAGGGACACTGCTGGTGCTGGTCAGCGTGGTGGTGATCACCACGATGCCGGCAAAGAAGAGCGAGAGCACTCGCTGGATTGCCGCCGCGCAGCCTTCAGTGGATGCGGAGTAAGACCGTGACGTAGGCGCGGACTTTGTTGAGCAGGGCTGGGTCGGCTTTGGAATGGAAGGCCACGTTGCGCGCTTCCCAGTCCATGCTCTTGAGGTGATCCACAAGAACCGCTCCTTCTACCTTGTCAACCGTCACTGGGAGAGCGAAAGGATAAGGCTTCCTCTTGCTGGTGAGGGGACAAACCACAACCAGGCCGCTAGCGCGATTGTAAGCTCGATCGGTCAACACCAGCGCGGGGCGGCGCCGGCCCTGCTCGCGTCCCGCTTGCGGATCGAAGTCGAGCCAAGCGATATCCCCAACGTCCGGGACGTACTGTCTCACCATTCAATCTTTTCCCGGCCGACGTCTGGTCCCCAGTCGGTCTCTGCGTAGCGATTCTCAGGCGTTATCTGAGCGACCAGTTCTTCCAGAGAAGGCATCCTCTCGACGGCGTGCAATTCGATCCGCCCCTTTGCCGCCTTGATCACAACCGCATCGCCTTCCTTCAGACGAGCTTGTTCCGCAACATCCTTCGGAATACGTACGGCGAGGCTGTTTCCCCACTTGGCCATCTGGGCTCTCGGCATAAAGAAATCCTCAACGTATATACATAGTATATACCGCAGTAGATGCCAGGCGCAACCAGCATATTTGGTACCGAGGTTCCAGTCAGGGGAACCGCTGGCCGGGCGGCAATCCAAAGAGGAATTTCCGCCAGAAGTGAGGAATCCCTACGGCCGCGTCATTCTCTCCGGCTTGACCAGTTGATCGAATTCCTCGCCCGTGAGGTATCCCAGCTTCAGCGCCGCTTCGCGCAGGCTGGAGTGCTCGACGTGCGCGATGTGCGCGATTTGTGCAGCTTTGTCGTATCCCACTTTCGGCGTCAGCGCCGTCACCAGCATCAGGGAGTTCTTGACGTACCAGTCGACTTTGGCGCGATCGACCTCGATGCCCTTGATCATGTACTCGACGTAGCCGTGGCAGGCGTCGGTGATGAGCGTGACTGAGTGCAGAAAGTTGTAGATGATCACAGGCTTGTAGACGTTGAGCTCGAAGTTACCCTGCGAGCCCCCGAATCCGACGGCAGCGGTAGCGCCGTGCACCTGCACGCAGACCATGGTCATGGCTTCGCACTGCGTGGGATTCACCTTGCCAGGCATGATGGAGGACCCGGGCTCATTTTCCGGAATCGACAGCTCGCCCAGACCGCAGCGCGGACCGGAAGCCAGCCAGCGAATGTCGTTGGAGATCTTCATGAACGACGCGGCCAGGGTTTCCATGGCGCCCTGCGCGAAGACGATTTCGTCGTGCGCCGAGAGCGCGGCGAACTTGTTGCCGTGCGAGCGGAAGGGAAGGCCGGTGAGTTCAGCGATCTTTTTGGCCGCGCGCTCGGCGAATTCCGGATGCGTGTTGAGGCCCGTGCCCACGGCTGTGCCGCCGATCGCCAGGTCGTAGAGGCCCTCAAGCGCCTGCTCCAGGCGATGAATATCGCGCTCGAGCAGGCTGGCCCAGCCGCCGAATTCCTGGCCGATGGTGAGCGGCACGGCATCTTGCAAGTGCGTGCGCCCGATCTTCACGATGCTTCCGAATTCCTTTGCCTTGGCCGCGATGGCGTCGTGAACGGTTTTGATGGCGGGGATCAGCGCGTTCTTGACTCGGTCGGCGGCGGCAATGTGCATGGCCGCGGGAAACGTGTCGTTCGACGATTGCGACATGTTGACGTCATCGTTGGGATGGATGGGCTTCTTCGATCCCATCATTTCTCGTCCATGCGGGCCGCCTGCGATTTCGATGGCGCGGTTGGAGATGACCTCGTTCACGTTCATGTTGGTCTGAGTGCCGCTGCCGGTCTGCCAGATGCGCAGCGGGAACTGATCGTTGAGCTTGCCCGAAATGACTTCGTCGGCCGCTTGCACGATCAACTTGGCTTTGTCGGCAGGAAGTTTGCCCAGATCCTGATTGACCAGAGCGCATGCTTTTTTAAGGATGCCGAAGGCGCGGATCAGTTCCGGCGGCATGGTGTCGCGGCCAATGTTGAAATGCAGCAGGGAACGCTGCGTCTGCGCGCCCCAGTAGACGTTCGCGGGCACTTCGATCTTGCCCATGCTGTCGGATTCAATGCGGGTCTTCGTGGCCAGTTCGGCGGTAAGAGCAGACATGACGACTCCTGAGTCGAGTGGAGAGATGAGTGCAACCGCAAATTATACCGCCGCAGGTGAGCGACCGAGCCGAATCGCCTCGTGCCGCAGTCATCCGTTTCCGAGTTGGTACGGGTTTGCTAGGCCCTTGTGGGTGCTGGAGGGAGGCTACAATAGTCAAAACGTTCGGCGAGAGACCGTTGGTGGAATTTCGAGGTGCGCATGCCGGTACCAGTAGATTGGTATCAACGACAAGAGAGAGTTTTGGAAGAGTACCAACGGAGCCCCGACAGGTTTGGGCCCCTCTATGACGAGCTTTTCAGTAAGCTCATTTTGGCGGAACCAGCATCATCCTGGGGAGATTTTCTTGCGTGGCTTAGCGAGCTCCGAGGGTCCTGGTGTTTCCGGGGCCAGCGGGAGTCCGCATGGTCGCTCCGAACGTCCCTTGATCGAGCAGTCAGAGTGAGCACGCCCACTGGCCATTATCACCTCGACCGTCGAGGCGTTGAGAGCGAACTGCTGTTTCGCTTCCAACAACAAGCTCATCAGTTCATTCACAATGCTCCACTTGCCGAGGACAAGGCGAGTTGGTTTGCCCTGATGCAGCATCACGGTGTGCCGACCCGCCTTCTCGACTGGACTTTATCTCCGTATGTGGCACTGTACTTTGCGGTCGAAGCGGCGTTGCAGGGCTTCGGCAGCGGGCGTTCGCAGCAGTCCGAAGTTCCGTTCGAACGGACAGGGCATGAGGTACAGAGAAAGCGGGCGATATGGGCGATTGACCTGTTCTGGCTCGAAGGTAAAGAGAGAGCACATCTAGGGACGGTTCCAACCGATGCGAGCGCGAGGAGGACGTATCTGAATGGGTTGCTCGACCAGAACGAAAAACCGCTGATCGTTAGAATCGATCCGCCGCAGGCAAACGAACGCATGTTTGCCCAGCAAGGACTCTTTCTATGGAAGCTGTTTGAGCAAACGCCATTCTTCGATCAGATTCTGGTGTCCATGATGGTAGACCCGATTCTGGAGCGACCCGTTATCAGAAAGCTTGAGGTGGACGAGAGCCTGAGGGTCGAGTTTCTGGAGGGACTTCGAGCTATGAACATCCACAGAGCCTCTCTCTTCCCTGGCCTCGACGGTTTTTGCCAATCCCTTAAGCTCGACTTGGAGATCAGGGTCGCGAACCGAGCTGCAGAAGTGGAAAGGGCCCACGCCGATGCCCGTAGCGAAATCTAAGCTTCTTCCTCCCATCCATCCCGGCGAGATTCTGCGCGCGGACTTCATGGAGCCGCTCCAGTTAAGCATGAATCGACTGGCGCTTGATCTCCGAGTTCCGGTCACAAGGATTGCCGAGATTGTGCATGAGCGGCGCGGGATCACCCCTGACACTGCCCTGCGACTGGCGCGGTATTTCAATACGAGCGCCGGCTTCTGGATGAATCTTCAGACCGCGTACGATCTGGAAGTGGCAGAAGACAGGTTGTCGCGTACGATTGAACGAGAAGTTCATCCTGCTTCCTCGTCTGCTGCGAATGCAGCGTCCTGATTGCGCATCGGTGCCCGAGGGCGAGACGCCCTCGGGACAGCCGGCAAGATGCCGGCGCTTACCGTGGAGTGCCGCATCTGCAATACCCACATGCTAGAATCATGCGTTTCTGAATCCTGCGCGGCTGCTCCAGGATGATCTGCTGCCATGCCTCACTTCCTCACCGACGAAGAAATCGAAACCCTGCCCCAACCCAAGGCCAAGCCTCGCACCGAGATGCGTACGGACGTGCTCGTGATCGGCTCGGGGCCTACCGGGCTGGCCTGCGCCATCGAGGCGCAGAAGATCGGGCTTCGTGTCGTGGTGCTCGACAAGGGATGCCTGGTGAACTCGTTGTTTCACTATCCCGCGAACATGGTGTTCTTCACCACGCCGGAGTTGCTGGAGATCGGCGACGTTCCGTTTACGACGGCGCAGCAGAAGCCCACGCGCGAGGAAGCGCTCGAATACTATCGCAAAGTTGCTGAGCACTATCGTCTCGACGTGCGCCAGTACGAATGGGTTAAAACCGTGCTCGGGGAAGACGGCGACTTCACCATTGCGGCAAGCGATCGCGCCGGTCGCCCGCACGATTATCGCGCGAAAAAAGTCATTGTTTCGACCGGCTACTACGACCTGGCCAACAAACTGGGAATTCCAGGCGAGGAACTGCCCAAAGTGTCGCACTACTATGGCGAACCCCATCCTTACTATGACGCGGATGTGATGGTCATTGGCGGGAAGAACTCGGCCGCCATCGCGGCTCTCGACCTGTGGCGGCACGGCGCGCGGGTCTCGGTGGTGCACCGCGAGCCGCAGATTCATCACCACGTGAAGTATTGGATCAAGCCCGACTTGGAGAATCGCATCAAGAACGGCGAGATCGAAGCCTACTTCAACAGCTGGGTGCAGGAAATCGGCATCGATCACGTGGTCCTCAACACGCCGCGCGGGCCGCTGCGCGTGAAGAATGATTTCGTGCTGGCCCTGATCGGCTACCATCCCGACTACGATTTTCTGCGGAGCATGGGCATCGAATTGTCGGAGCAGCAGTGCCGTCCGGTCTGCGATCCGGTTTCGCTCGAAAGCAACGTCAAGGGGATTTATGTCGCGGGCGTGATCGTTGCCGGCTCGCGCACCAACGAGATTTTCATCGAGAACGGACGCTTCCACGGCAAGCAGATCGCCGAAGACCTGCGGATCAAACTGGCGCCAGGCAGCAGCGGCTAACACCGCCTGGCCGGTAGCGCTACGAAACTCTTTCCGCGACAATTTCCTCGCGCCAGCATGACCACGCCTTTGCCAGTGGTCAGGCCACCGTTTACCCTAGCCAGACGCATGGAACCCGAACCGGAGCACGGCACCGCCTCGGTCTCGCTCGCGTCCTACGCGCGCCTGATCGGCGGCAACCGCAATTTCCGGCGCGTCTGGCTGGCGCAGATCGTCAGCGAGATCGGGGACTGGTTCTACACCCTTTCGATCTACACGCTGCTGCTGCAGTTGACCGGGCACGCCGGCTCGGTGGCGCTGGCGCTGGTTCTGCAGGTGCTGCCGCAGACGCTGGTCGGGCCTACCGCGGGCGTGGTCAACGACCGGCTGCGCCGCAAGCAAGTCATGATCGCCGCCGACCTGATTCGCTGCGTGATCGTGCTGGCCATGCTGCTGGTGCGCTCGCGGTCGACGGTGTGGCTGGTGTATCCGTTGCTGGTGGCCGAGACCTCGATGGCCGCATTCTTTGAGCCGGCGCGCAGTGCAGTGATTCCCAACATCGCGGCGCAAGGGGAGGTGCTGGTCGCCAACACACTTTCGTCGGCCACGTGGTCGGTGAACCTGGTGATTGGGGCTTCGGTCGGCGGACTGGTAGCGGCTTTTTTCGGGCGGGATGCGGTTTTCATTCTCAACGCACTGTCCTTTCTCGCGTCGGCTCTGCTGATCCGCGGGATGAGCTTCCCCGAGCCTCACGCTGAATCGGCGGCTTCGCTGCGTGCCCGGGATCTGGTCGACTTCTCTCCGATCATGGAGGGGATTCGTTACATCCGCAGTCATCGGACTCTGCTGCCCGCGGTCTTTGCCAAGGCCGGGGAACTCATGGTCGGACCCAGCTGGGTGATCTTTACTGTGCTGGGAGCGCGCGAGTTTGCGGTGCATTGGCGCGGGATCGACTCGGCTCGCGGCGCGATGCTCGGCATGAGCATCCTGCTCGGCGGGCGCGGCGTGGGGGCACTGGTCGGACCGATTGCCGGAGCGAAGTGGGCGCAGCGCAGCGATCACCGCCTGCGACTGGGAATACTGTTTGGCTATCTCACCATCGCCACGGGCTATGGCTTGCTCGGAGTCAGCCGCTCGGTCTGGACTGCAGCTTCCTGCACCATGCTGGCGCACATGGGCGGCTCGACTGTATGGGTCTTCTCCACCACGCTGCTGCAGCTTCACACTGCGGACCGCTTTCGCGGCCGGGTGTTTGCCGCGGACCTGGGCATGTCCAGCTTTTCATTTGCGGTGACTGCCTATGTGACGGGGGTCTTGCTCGATTCCGGAGTTCCGGTGCGCACGGTAGCCACTGGCACAGGCCTGGTCATGCTGATTCCCGCAGCCGTGCTGGCTCTGGCTTTGCGGGCGAGCAGCCGATTCGGAACCGTCGGGGGAGCGAGTCTCTAGCGCTCGTCTCACAAATAGGACCCAGGGAGAAGAACCACTCACCTCAGGGGCTGAAGCCCAGTATTGATGCGGCCCTTGACGGCACGACTGAAGTCGTGCCCTTCCCGTTTCGTTGCGGTCCTTGAGTTCTTCCGCAACCTGTGAAGTCGTGCCCTTCCCAAAACAATTTACGGCGATGGGTTGTCGGTGCTCAGCCGAAGTCGTTACTCGTTCAACAGCCGATCGATTTTCGCTGCCATGATAAGGTCGCTTTCGGTCAGGCCGTCGACTGCGTGTGTCCACAAAGTGATTCCAGCCTTGCCCCACGCCAGCAAAATGTCGGGATGATGGCCCTGCTCCTCGGCCAGCGCTCCGACGCGGTTCACAAAGTCGAGCGCCTGCTTGAAGTCAGGAAACTTGAACTCACGATGAATGTGGTGCTCGTTCGTGACTGTCCACTTGGGGACAGCCTGTCGCAGTTTTTCGAGTTCTTTCCCCTTGAGTGGAGGAGTTCCTCCGCGGCAGGGAACACATTGTTTGTCAGCCAGTTGCTCGGTCATAGTCTCACCCCACGAGATTCGCACATCTTAACAGCCCAAGTGGGATGCTGAATGCCCGAGGGGACACTGTCTCGAATGACAGCGCGAGACCAATCGCGGTTCAGAGCCGATTTTGGCACGTATAATCGTGAATTCAACGGGAATGTCAGGTTGCAGCAGGGCGCGGCGCCGCGAGAGCGCAAGCCTGTGGCGTCTAGAAAGGGATAAGACGTGGTCGTGCTCGTAGTCGGCGGTGCGGGGTACATTGGCAGTCACACTGCGCGCGCGTTGAAACGTGCGGGACATGAGGCGATCATTTTCGACAACCTCAGCACAGGATACGAATCTCTCGCAGACGGGTTCGAACTGGTGAAGGCCGATGTTCTGGATAGCACTGCGTTGGCGCGAGTGCTGCCCCGGGCCGATGCGATCATGCACTTCGCGGCGCACGCCTACGTGGGCGAGTCGGTCGTGGATCCGAAGAAATATTTCCGCAACAACGTGGAAGGCGGGCTTTCGCTGCTGAACGCGGCGCTGGCTGCGGGAGTGAAGAGAGTCGTCTTCTCTTCATCGTGTGCGGTGTATGGCGAGCCTGCGAAAGTGCCCATCGACGAGAACGCCGCGCGCCAGCCCGTGAATCCGTATGGCGTCTCAAAGCTCTTCTTCGAGCATGCTCTGGAAGCTTACGATCGCGCCTACGGCATGCACTATGCCAGCCTGCGCTATTTCAATGCGGCGGGCGCGGACGAGAGCGGAGAGATCGGCGAACGGCATGAACCGGAGACGCACCTCATACCGCTTGCTCTCAATGCAGCCGCGGGGCTCGGCCCCGAACTGCAGGTGTTCGGTTCGGACTATCCCGCGCCCGACGGAACCTGTATTCGCGACTACATCCACGTGAACGATCTGGCCAGCGCGCATGTGAAATCGCTGGAACACCTGGCGGCAGGTCACGACAGTTTTGCGGTGAACCTGGGGACGGGTAAGGGATATTCGGTGCGGGAAGTAATTTCTGTGGTCGAAGAAGTGACGGGGAAACGCGTGCCCCTGCGAATCGCGCCGCGGCGGGCGGGGGATCCTCCGGCACTGGTGGCAAATGCCGCTCGGGCGCAGGCTTTGCTGCAGTGGAAGGCCACGCGAGGCTTACACGATATGGTGGCGACGGCCTGGAAATGGATGGAGCGAAAGGCACGGGCTACAGAAATCGGAAGCTGAACCACAGAGGACACAGGGGACACAGAAGAAAGTCACAGAGGGAATCATGGGCAACGAGTTAGCTGGGAAGAAAGTTGCATTTCTGGGCGCAGGAAAGATGGGCGGCATCATGCTGCAGGCTTTGCTCAAGAAGGGCCTGCTATCGCCCAAGTCGACTCGTGCCACGGTAGCGCACGCCGAGCGAGCAAAGGCGCTGGCGGCGAAACTGAAGGTAAAGGTCGGGACGGACAACGCGGAGGCTGTCAAGGGCGCCGACATCATCGTAATCGCGGTGAAGCCGCAGACGGTCGAAGATGTCGTGCGGGAGATCAGCCCTCACATCACGCCCAGGCAAATGATCGTCTCGATGGCGGCGTCGGTGCCGACCGCGATGATCGAAAGGAATCTGGCGTCTAATGTTGCGGTCATTCGCGCCATGCCCAATACGCCTTGCCAGCTGGGCGCGGGTATGACCGCGATAGCGAAAGGCAAGCACGCCAGCGCAGCCGACGTGGCCCTGACCTGCCGCATGTTCGACGCGGTCGGGCGAACCGTCGTGGTCGATGAAAAACACATGGATGCGGTGACCGCCCTGTCGGCCAGCGGCCCAGCGTACATCTACATCATTCTCGAGTCGCTGGCGGAAGCCGGAGTAAAAGTGGGGCTGCCGCGCGATATCGCCACCATGCTGGCGGCCCAAACCACGCTGGGCGCAGCTCGAGTGGTGCTGGAGACCGGCGACCATCCGGCATTGCTGAAGGATGCGGTCACCACGCCTGCCGGCTGCACCATCGATGCGATCATGGAACTGGAGGAAGGAAAGTTGCGGGTCACCCTGATCAAAGCAGTAGTGAAGGCGACGCAGCGTGCAAAGGAGCTGGCTTACGGATAACGCGAGGCGCGCCGCTCAGTCGATTGGATAATCTGAGCCGATAGTGACAGGTTGCCCCCGGCTGAAGCAGGTCGAGCTCTTTCCTCCGGTCACGAACTTCAGAGTGCCCGATTCATCCGCGCAAAACGTTTTCGCCTCAGAGTCGGGATCGACTGGCGCAGCGAGGACGCGGAACTTGAGGGCCGGCGAGCCTTCGCAGCCCGACAAGGTGAAATGATATCCATTCCACTCGTCGGTCCCCTGGCCGGGGTCGTAGATGAACGTGCCTTCCCCGGGAGCGCCTGCCACGTCCTTGGAAAACAGACTGGCGAGAGTGCAGCTGTAGCCCACGCCTGGATACTCTGTGGCATAGCGGTTTTCCGCGGCGGCAATCGCATTCAAGCGCATCTGCGCCGACGACTCGTATGATTCATCCTGTTGCCTGCGCAGGCCCTTGAGATAATCCGGATCGGTGAGCGGCACGTGCGCAGCCGCGGTCACCTCGGCGAGCCGCCAGATTTCCTTTTCCTGCTGGAAACTAAAAGTGAAACCCGGCACTACCGGCAGGGATTGCAACTGGCCGTTTTTGTAGTAGTGGACCGAAAGTTCGATCTCTTCCTGGTCGCCGCGCAAGCTATCGCTCTCGACCAGCACTTCGATCTTCTCACCTTTGGCGGGCTCGCAGGTGAGTAGGGTCGACCCGGTGTCGAAGGTTTCCAGGTGCTGGCCCTGCGCGACCATTTGGCGGCCGATGCTCGAGATGCGGAGCGCCGCCGACGTCTCGGGGGTCTCCCCTTTGTGGAGCAAAGTCTGGCGGGCGGCCTCGGGCAGGTGCTTTGCAAAGTCGTCTGCACCCTTGCCAAAAAACATTTCGATCAGAGCCTGCCGGGCAGACTGGGGCGGTGGCGTAGACGCTTGAGCCAGAAGCATAGTGCTCGCGAACGAAATTGAAAGAGCCACAACGAGGCGACGGAACATCTTGTCCTCCTGCCCAGCGGCTTACTTTTACTACTACGGTCTTCAGACTCCGCGGGTTCCACCCAGGTTCCTGGTTTCATAAGGAACGAACGGTTCGGACTTCTTGCTGGATGGCCCTTGGGACATTAAGGATGCCTCGGTGGTGTTTGGATTCTGTGGTTAAGTTCTATGATTAAATTCTTCGGTCGGTATTCATAACCTCGATGAAGCTTCTGATCGTTGTCCAGCATCGCCTTGACCTCTGGAATGTACCCGCATGGTTTGGAGACGGGCTGCGGCAGGAGTTCCCGCAACTCCAGATCGTACAACGCAATCACTACGACGGGATCGAAGCGGACCTGCGAGACGCGGAAATTCTCTTCACGCTCTCGCTGCGTCCTCCGCAGTTCGCCCTGGCGCAAAAGCTGCGCTGGATTCACACGCCAAGTGCTGCTGTACACCAACTCCTGTTTCCCGAACTGGTGAATAGCGACGTGATAATGACGAACTCAGGAGAGGTGCACGGCCCGGTGGTTGCCGAACACGTCATCGCGCTCATCTTCGCACTGGCTAAGAAGATTCCTCAGGCAGTGATCCTGCAGCAGGGCCGCGTCTGGGGACAGCAGCAGATCTGCGATGCACGTCCGAGCGAGATTGCCGGCGCAACCCTGGGCCTGATCGGAGTCGGAAGCATTGGGCGTCGGGTGGCCAAGATGGCATTTGCGCTCGGCATGCGCGTCATCGCCGTGCGCGAACACGCGGAGAAGGGAAGGCCCGACGGCGTTGAGGCCATCTTCGCTCCTGCGGCCCTGGACGAATTGCTGAAACAGTCTGACTATGTCGTGCTGGCCGCTCCGCTGATGCCGGCGACTCAAGGACTCATCAACGCCGCGCGGCTTGCTGTGATGAAGCCGGGAGCGTTTCTGATCAATGTCGGGCGTGGGCCGCAGGTGGATGAATCCGCTTTGGCTGAGGCCTTACGCAGCCGGAGAATCGCCGGGGCGGCCCTGGACGTGTTCGACAAGGAGCCATTGCCCGCAGACTCTCCGCTCTGGGACATCGACAACCTGCTGATTACGCCCCATACCGCGGGCCTCACGGAGAAGCTCTGGTACCGGCACTACGAGCTTTTCTCCGACAATCTTCGCCGCTACCTGGCGCGCGAGCCACTGCGCTTTGTCGTGGACAAGCGGAAAGGATATTGAACCGCTGCTTCATGCTACAGTTCTGTCATCAACGGGACATACTGGTCTTGCTTACGGAATAATTCCCATGGAATCGCGGCTCATCCTGATCAACCTGCTGGTCAAACTGGGCGTAGCCGCGGCTGTTTCCAGCAGCCTGGTGCGCGCGAAAGAGTTCAAGCTGTTGCTGTTTCGCGAAGAGCGCTCGCTGCGGCAGAAGATTTATCTGGTGTTGTGGTTCGGCCTTCCGATCATGGTGGGAGTGTGGATTCGGATCTCCCAGAAGAGCTTTGTCGCCGCCGATTTCAGCTTTGAGACAGCTCTGCTTCTCGGAGTGATCGGAGGCCGCTGGGCGGGAGCGCTGGGCGGCGTGCTGGTGGGGCTTCCCGCCCTGCTGCATGGCGAGTGGGCCGCCATGCCTTTCGACGTGCTATCCGGTTTGCTGGCCGGGCAGCTGCGCACCATGGCGGTCGACAAGGATGACATCTGGTCCTTTTCGCCGTTCGTAGATCAAAGCATCTTCCGCCTGATTCGACGCAATCTTCCGCGGCCCCGCCTCTTCGACTGGCAGGTCATGTTTTTCTGGACGGTGATCGGCCTGCGTTTCGTGCAAACGCAGTTGTCCCGCTCCTTTCCGAACTCCATCTTCAGCATGGAGAGCCCGGGGAACTGGTGGGTGTGGGCGGCGATCTACGCCGCGTCGGTGACCGCGATCGGCATCGAATTGAAAATCTTCAACAGCGTGCGCCTTCAGATCAAGCTGGAAGAGCAGGAACGGCTGCTGCTGCACGCTCGCATGGAAGCGCTGCAGAACCAGGTGAATCCACACTTCCTGTTCAACACGTTGAACTCCATATCGTCGCTGGTGCGCTTCGATCCTGACATGGCTCGCGATGTGATCTTTAAGCTGGCGAACATCCTGCGCCGCCTGCTCAGCACCAGCGAGGCCTTTGCGCCCTTGCGCGAAGAATTCGAATTCATCGACAACTATCTCGACATTGAGGTGGTGCGCTTCGGACGCGACAAGCTGCGGGTGGTGAAGGAACTCGACCCCGCTTCTCTCGACGTGATGGTTCCCAGCATGTTGCTGCAGCCGCTGGTGGAAAATTCCATCAAGCACGGGCTGTCGCCGAAGGTGGAGGGCGGCAGCATTTACCTGCGCAGCCGCGTCTCCGACGCCAGGCTGATCATTGAAGTCGAAGATGACGGTGTCGGCATGGGCGGCGCGCAGCTCGAACAAAGCAGCAGCTGGTCGGGCATGGGCATCGGCATGGCGAACGTCTCGGAGCGATTGCAGGTGCTATACGGGGACACGGCGCGCATGACCATCGACAGCCATGAAGGGAAGGGAACGCTGATCCGAATTCGCTTGCCGTTGATCGAGGCGACCAGCTCGGTTCCGGAGGGATTCTACGCCGAGCGCTCCAGCACGCGCCGATAGAAGTCTTCGTACTGCTTCACGATCTTCGTCGAGCAGAACCTTTCCATGGCTACCGCGCGCGCCTGTTTGCCCATCTCGCGCAACCGTTGCTCGTTGTTGAGCAGCTCAATGGCGTACCGCGCCATGGTCTCTACGTCACCGACATCGGCGAGATATCCGCTCTTGCCGTGATCGATCACTTCGGGGACACCGCCCGCACGAGTGGCGATGGGCACGACTTCGCAAGCCATGGCCTCGAGTGCCGCCAGCCCAAACGATTCCAGCTCGCTGGGCATCAGCATAATGTCGGCGACCGCCAGCTTGTCGTAGATCTGGTCCTGCTTGCCTAGAAACAAAACGTCGTCGTGAATCCCTTTCTGCACCGCCAGCCACTCGGCCACCGAGCGGTCGGGGCCGTCTCCGATCAGCAGCAGCCTTGAGGGAATTTGTTTGCGCACGCGGTCAAAAATCTCAATCACGTCCGTGAGCCGCTTCACCGGACGGAAATTGGAGAGATGCACCAGGATGCGCTCCTGCTTTGGGGCATATTCGGGGCGCAGCGCGGCCACAGTTTCCGGATCGCGCTTGTACACGTCGCAATTCACGGAGTTGTAGATGACCTCAATGGGATTCTTCACGTCGAAGATGCGCTGCGTGCGGTCCCGCAAATAGTTGGAAATCGCAGTGACGCCGTCACTCTGCTCGATCGAGTAGCGGGTGATGGGCAAGTACGAACGGTCGAGCCCGACCAGGGTGATGTCGGTACCGTGCAGCGTGGTCACGAAGGGCAGTCGCCGGCCGCGCGGTCCGACGGCCAGCATCTGCCGCGCCAGCAGCGCGCTCACCGAATGGGGAATGGCGTAATGCACATGGAGGAGATCGAGATCGTAGAGCTGCGCGACTTCCGCCATCCGGGTCGCGAGTGCCAGATCATAGGGAGGGTAATCAAACAGCGGATACCGCGAGACCTCGACTTCGTGATAGTGAATATTGGGCTCCGCGCCTCTGAGACGGATGGGCTGAGCGTAGGAAATGAAATGGATCTCGTGCCCACGCTGCGCCAACTCCAGCCCGAGTTCGGTGGCTACTACACCGCTGCCGCCGTACGTCGGATAACAGGTGATCCCGATTTTCATGCGCGGAGGTCAGTCCCCTCGGTGCTTTGTCATTCGATGGCTAGACGGTGCGGTGGTTGCAGATTTTACATGAAGCGCGGGCGTGCGGACCGCTAAGACGTTATTCGGCGCTTTTGTGACCGAGGGCGCCGGCTGAATCGATTTTGTCCAGATGGGTCTGGAAGCGCTTCTTATTTTCTTCCGGCAATCCGGTGAACTCAATCCCCATCCCGACTCCGGGGTCGCGGGTGCGCACCACCGCGCTGGGCGAAAGCCGCTCCTCTTCCATCCAGAAGTCCACGCGCAACGCAGTTCCCACCGCGAGCGGCATGACGGTCTCCACATAACACCCATTTCCGCTGATGTCTGTGGCGTTCACGCGCAGAGGAGTATTCACGCGCTCGTCGCGCAACTCTAACGGGAAGGAAATCCTGTGGCGGGCGAACTTTCTGCGATTGTCGTGGGGTTGTTGCGTTCTCTCCTCGGTCTTCATGTCGTGAGGAAGCGCGGCAGTCCACGGGCACTCCTGGTCGACCACCAGCTGCACGCCCACCTGCGTCTTCTTGAGCGCTCCCGCGTCCACGACCCACATGACCTTGCAGCGGGCCTTCTTGCCTTCATATTGCACGCCGATGACGTCGCCCACCTTCAGCTCAGGTTCGATGCCGTGGATGCAGGCGCCGGTCGCGCTGATGTTTTGAGCGATTGCATTCTGGAAGAACGGTTGGTTGTTGGAACCCATGCCCCACACGCGCACCTTCAAGTCCAGCGTCGCACGCGGAGCAGACCCCTGGGCCGACATGAGCGACAACCTCCCGCACAAAGACGGTGAATTGTAACCCATCATAGCGGCTTCAACATAACAGCGCAGGTTACCGCGGTACCCTGGAACTCGCCGAACAGCTTAGTCCGCAGCGGCTCTCTCCTATATGTGGGGCGGTGCTGGGCGGCGTCCTCCAAATCCAGCGCTGGCATTATGCACTGACGCACAGGTCCCGATACGAGATCAGCTCGATGCCTTCCCGTGCCAACACCTCGCGCGCGGCGGGCAGGGTCAGAACTTGCAGCTCCGTCTGCCGCGACTCGCGCAGACGAGTCCTGGCAGCCTGCAGATCGGCGTCGTTGTAGCCGGGATGACAGACAAATTCCCATGTGCCCTCGGGAATGTTGCGGGCAATCGCGGTGAAGAGAGTCTCATCAAGCGTCCCCGTGACTTCGATGCCCAGCGTGCCATCGGGCGTGGTGAAGCCCTCGCGGTCGACCGCTTCCCGAAAATTCGAGGCGAAGCGCCGCAGGATTCTGACTTCGGCATAGCGAGTCCAGAGGTTGGGCCGCGCCAGAAGCTGGCTGGATCGCAAGGGCAGCCTCGGCCCAAATGGGTTGCGCAAGGCGCGAACCCCGCAAGCTGCCGCGGCTTGCAACAAGGGCCGCAGGATCGCGGGAAAAATGTGGGTGTGCTTGTGCGTGTCAAAATGCGAGACGGTGATCCCCGTGGCTTGAATCTTGCGAATCTGCGCCGTGGCCTCTGCGGAGATTTCTTCTGCGGTCAGGCGGCCGGCGATGGCCCTCGCGGCAAAACTTTTGAGTCCATCCCGGAACTCCTGGGCCCGCGTTGGCTTGGTCAGGGATGCGATTTGCTCGGAGGCAACCACAGGCTGGCCGTCGATCAGCACGACATGACAACCGATGCTCAGTCGCGGAACCGATTTCGACAATTCCACCGCGTCGGCAAAGGCGCCGCCGTTGGCCATCAGCGTGGAGGAGGTTACAACCCCGCGGGTGTGAGCCTCAACAATCGCTCGATTTACGCCTGCCGTAAAGCCAAAGTCATCCGCGTTGACGATCAGACGCCGCACCCACGCAGTCTAGCAGGCAGAAGATGCCCAGAGGCGTGGTGACGGTCCGCCTCTGTCCCCCCGGCTTTTCGCGGCTTGCTTTATACTCGCTGAGGTGCTCTGCCTCGCCTGCCCGCAATGATTTCCGGGCGTCGCGGGAGCTCAGCAGCGCACATCCGAGGGGCGGTTAGCTCAGCTGGTTAGAGCGCCTGCCTTACAAGCAGGAGGTCGCAGGTTCGAATCCTGCACTGCCCACCACTCATCCGCACTGTGATGCAATCGCCCTGCACCGAGGCACAGTTCGTCGCCTTCAGCATTGAACGGCTCACATGCCTACCGAGTAAAGAGCAGCGCTTCCTTTTGATGAGCGAAGTCGATTTCTCTTAGAATCCCCACCTTCGCATTGCTGGTGTCGGTGAGGATCGAGTCCTGCTGCACTGCATTGTCGTTGGTGCGCAGCGTGGCGGGGGCCGTTGCGACGGTCTTGCCGTTTCGCAGGAAGTTGACTTGTACCGCCGGACCTGTTCCTTGCCACTCGATCTTGTAGGTGCCGGCTTTCAGGTGGGTCGTTCCGATCGGCACGGAATCGGCGATATCGACCGAGTGCTGGTTTCTGTCCCGCGCCAACGCACCCAGCGGGAAGAGCAGGGCAAGAGTGGAAAGAAGTGCCCAATACTTTAGATGCTTCATTTCAGATTTCCTCCTTCTTGAAACCTACGGTCGCAGCGGCCGCCAGGTTGTCCGAGACATGATGTCGACCAAATGTCTCACCCTCTAGAATGGATGCACAAAACAGAACCCTGGTTTCAAAGAATATCGTGTGACGAGATAAACACATGGGTGCGGCAAGCAGATTCGTGATCACAGCGATTTGCTGATTCCCGACTGCCACCGTGTCGAAACGCAGGGAGATCTCAGCTGGTGCACCGTGGCCCGCTGGCTTGGCTGTGACGATATGGCCGATGACTTTGGCACCGGCGGGAATTCGGGAATGCGCCGACACAGGAACGTCCTGCATGACACGCCCGCTGACGCGTTGGCCCGCCGCAACCCGATCGGAGCGCAGAGACGAACTCAACTGAACCGGCAGGATCGTTCCTGGGGGAATCGCATTCTGTGCCAACGATCCTGCCGTCATCAGCAGCACGATGAGCAGTGCGCTCTTCATGCCGTCACCTCCGACTTCGATGGAATTCGGCGGCGCCTCCGCTACTTCGATCCGCCGAAGGTGTAGCCAATGGATACACCATAGCGAACCGGGAAGTTCGAACTGAATTCCTGGTTGTTGTTCACCAGGTACATCCGCACCTCGGGGCGCACGAAAAAGCTTCCATAGGGGTAGAGCCGAATCCCCGCGCCTATGTCGGCGAGAAAATGGTTGCTGCTCACGTAGTTGGTGCAATTTCCGAATTGATCGCAATTGACCGCGCCCGAATAGAAGCGAATGCTCTCGCCTCCGATTCCCCCCAGCGCCTCGGCCCCCAAGAACTTGCTGAAGCGGCGGGCGTAAATGGCGTTGAAGTCCCAAAAAATCGGACGATAGGGGTACAAACCACCGTACGAGCCCTGGTTCCCCCGCCAGTTAACCTCGCCCTGGACGCCGAGGTTTCCGTGGAACAAGACGTCGCCGCTGAATCCCACAAAGGCGCCTCCGCTTTCTGTCGGTTGAATCTGCCCGCCGTTAAAGTTGGTGCCCGATGAAGCGAGCGATCCTCCGCCGAACGCGACATCGACTTGCTGAGCGAAAGCAGGGGCCATCAACATCGAGATGAACACACTCACCACCATCATCAGTTTTCTCACAAGACTCTCCTTTCGAATCTCTTGGTTTCAGTGCTTCTCCTCGCCACGTATGCCTCGCATATCGCGCACCGCAATCACTGGGCCGGACCGAAGCGTCACTGCCCTGGTGCATCCTGGGTACGGACTGCTGGCCGGTTCCGTGCCGGTGTTTCCTGGCCATCCTGGTCTACCCGTTACAGGTCTACCCATGCAGATCTACCCATCCAGGTCTTGCAAGACCCACTCCGGCTTGTTCGTGTGCCGCATATAGGAATCAAAGAACCGCAGGAGAAATGGCGTCTGGCTGCCCACCCCTGCAAACAACAGAACCGGAACTTCCGGTTTGATCCGCTTCATTTCGGCTCGTATGGAAGCGCCGGTTGCATCCGGGAGGTCATACTCCAACAGAACTCCCTGCACCGGCTGCTTGGTTAGCATCGAGAGGCCTTGCCGTCCCGTCGTTGCCGTCACCACTTCGTAGCCGGCGGCTTCCAGCATGTAGCGAAGCGCATCCCGGTATTCGCCATGATTTTCCACGCAAAGAACTCGAACGTTGCTCATCTCCATTCTCCCGGCCTGGGGGACGTTGATCCCGTGCCATGCGCAAGAGGCACTGCTCGGCATCGGGCGGCGCAGATCAGGATGAACCCGCAGGTTCTCTGACGCTGAATCCTGTCGCCGCGAAAACGATCCATGAGCGGCCTCCAATTGCCGTCCTGACGTGAGCTCCCGCCTCGTTTCTTAAGGCAGGTAAGGCACTACGGCTGGTTGCTCCTCGAGAGGATTAGCGGGTGGGAGGCGGGCGGTTGTAGTGGAAGCCCTTGGTCTGCAAGGTGGACCAGAGCTGAGGGGCGGGCGCGGTGTGAGCCGACTCGGTGGTAGGCGCAAAGGGCAGGAAGCGGGCTACCGGTGCGCTCCAGTGCGAAGTCGCGGTATCAAACCGCGGCCTCTGGTCGTGCTTGGCAATGGCGCTGATCGCGGAGTGCTGAGAAGCAACCCGGGTAAAATGGGGTGGAACATTTCGGGCAACAACGAGCGCAAGCAGGGCCGTCAGAGCTGGAATCGCTCTCATCCAACTCGCTGCACGACTGCGGATTCGCGAATTCCGCTTCAGCGACATAAACCCCACCTTCAGGTTAGTGGATGATTATACTGCGGCCTTGGTTGGCCACATCATCTTTTCGGGGGTAATCCGAGGAATACAGTGGTCGACGTATGCAACCACCTTGCACTCGCGGCTATCCAAGAGAGTTGTCCCTCTAGAGATGGAATGTCCCTCTAAAGTTACCGTCGTCACGTCCAGCACCCCTTGCGTGCATGCAGCGCGTCTTAGTATGCTGAAATTCTCTAGACGTATGAAGGCAGAGATGCTAGCGCTGATAAATTGCGAAGATTCGCGACAGCGGTGTTGGTGTGCGGCGCTGGTTCTATTCGCCATCTGTACTCTGACCGTCAGCGTAGCTACGCGGTATACCGTAACCCCAGGGCTGCGTAGTTCAGCCTGCAGCTTGCGGAAGCACTCGTCGCCGGAGCCGAGCCGGCAACGCCTCATGAAAAGTGCAGCAACCTGGGCGCCTCCGGTTGCCTGCTCCACTGTTTTCGCCGCACCTAGTTCTTATCCCCGCCTTGCCTCCGCCGCACCTCTGATTCCTGCTCTTTTTTTCGAAAAGAGTTTGTACAATCGGCCTCCGCCTGATTCCAATCTTCTTTCGTAAGCGCACTCAAACGTAGCAACGAAGTATCCGCTGATTCGCCCCCCCGGGTCGAATCTACGTCTCTGGTTTTGGCGCGTCGAAACGCCGGAACAATGCCACCGCGGATCACCTCTTGCTACCGGAGACTCCGGCAGTGAACTGCCGCGCTGCCGGATGCGTGCGAACAGAATCTTGTGGCGATGTAAAGCCGGATTCCTGAGGGGAAAAACAGATGGCCGTCGCTCCGCTTCTGACCGAGGAAGAGTTGGATGCTCTTCGCCAGTTCGATACCTGCATGATCGCGAATGCGGTCGAGACGTTTAACGTCCGGCTGCGCAACACCGGGTTTGCGGACGCCAGCATTCGCTGCATGTTCCCGGATGCTCCACCCATGGTGGGATATGCCGCGACGGCGCGCCTGCGGAGCGGAGATCCGCCGATTGCGGGCGGCACGTTTCGGGACCGCACCGACTTCTGGAATTGCATTCTCGAGATTCCTGCGCCTCGCATCCTGGTTCTGCAAGACATGGATCGTCCCGCTGGACGGGGAGCATTTGTGGGCGACATGCATGCGGCCATCTTGAAGGCGCTGGGGTGTGTCGGATACCTGACCAACGGCGCGGTGCGAGAGCTGCCTTCGGTGCGTGCCATGGGACTTCAGTTGTTCGCCAGTAGTGTTGCGGTTTCACACGCATATGCCCATATCTTCGACCTCGGCGCGCCGGTCACCATCGGCGGAATGGAAGTGCAGCCCGGAGATTTATTGCACGGGGATCGGCACGGTGTCATGAGCATACCGGCTGAAATTGCCGACAAGGTTCCGGCGGTGGCCGAGGGCCTGCAACAGGCGGAACAGAAGATCATCGACTTCTGCCGGTCCAGCGCCTTTTCGGTGGCGAAGTTGAGCGATCTGGTTAAGAAGAAGAGCTAGTAGTTGATGCTGGTAATCGACAATGACAGACCATGACTGGCGAGGTCTGCCAGAGAAAAGCGGGAACTGGTCAAACAACGTGATGAATCAAGACTGCATGCACACAAAGCGAATCCAGAGGCGTGCACGCCTCATTGGTGTGACCGTGTTTGGAACCGCGGCCGTGATGTTTCTTTCTTCCTGCTCTGGAAACAAGCGAGTCCACGCGGATGGACCCACGGTGACGGTTGGGGTCACAAAGGTTGTGAAGAAGTCCCTTGGCCGGCAACTAACACTTTCCTCCGAGCTCGTGCCTTTTCAGGAGATTGACGTGTATGCCAAGGAGTCCGGCTACATCAAAGATCTGAAAGTCGACTACGGCGCCCACGTCAAAGCCGGCCAGGTGATGGCGATCCTTGAAATTCCAGAACTGGAAGCGCAACTGCAGGAAGATCAGGCGGAAATCAAGAATGCGGGAAACCAGGTCACCCGGGCTCAGCACGAACTCAGTCGCTATCAAGCGCAGTATAAGGCTTTGCATCTGGAATACACGCGCTTGAACGACGTATTCCAGAGCCAGCCCGGCATTGTGGCCCAGCAGGAAGTGGACGACGCGCAGGGAAAAGACATGGCCGCCGCTTCGCAAGTCGACGCCGGCCAGGCCGCCCTGGATGCGGCCCAGAGCCAGCTTGTCGCGTCCAAGGCAAAGCTGGCGCGTGATCAGAGCCTCTACGACTATTCCAAAATCACGGCTCCCTTTTCCGGCGTCGTCACCGAAAGATACGCAAATCTCGGGACGTTGATGCAGGCTGGCACAGGCTCCAGCACACAGGCCATGCCGCTGGTGAAACTCTCTGAAGACGACCTGTTTCGTCTGGTCATCCCGGTTCCGGAAGCCTACGTTCGCTACATCCGGATCGGGGATCCGGTCAATGTTCGCGTTCCCTCGCTCAACCGGACCTTCCTCGGGAAAGTGGCGCGCTTCTCGGTCGATGTGCGGTCCGATACACGCACGATGCACACCGAAGTGGACGTGCTCAACCCGCAGCGCCTCTTGCTGCCCGGCCTCTACGCTGAAGCCGACCTTCAACTGGACCGCAAGGACAACATTCCCTGCGTCCCGGTGCAGGCTCTCAGCCACAGAGGCAACGGCACCAGCGTTTTTGTCGTGACCGCCGACGGAACCCTGGAGCAACGTCCGGTACAGATTGGGCTGCAGAGCAGCAGCGATGCTGAAATTGTTTCCGGCTTGAATGAAGGAGAGCAGGTGGTGGTCAGCGATCGCGGTGGTCTGAAGCCCGGCGAAAAGGTAATCGCTCAGCCCATGAAGGTGCTTGAGTACAAAGATGAGGAAGCTCCGCAGTGAGCCGCACAAGCGGGGCGCTTAATCGGTTTTGACACGACGCCGGAACGGTTTTGAAACAAGGAAGAGTGGATAGGGTTTATGCCAGGGTTTTCAATTCGTAATCCGTACTTCATTATCGTCATTTGTCTGGTGCTGTTGGTGATTGGTGTCACCAGCATCGCACGCATGCCGGTCGACTTGTTCCCCCCCATCAATTTGCCCGAGGTGGTAGTGGCGACGTTTTATTCCGGCATGCCTCCCGAGGACATCGAAACCGACATCACCGATCCTCTCGAGCGTTTTTTCACGCTGGCTGCGGGCGTCGATCATTTTGAGTCTCGATCAATGCTGGGCGTGAGCATCATCAAAGTCTACTTCCAGCCGGGGACGAGTCCCGATGCCGACGTCACCGAGCTCTCCAATCTCGCACTGGCCGACCTGAAGCGCCTTCCGCCGGGAACCTTGCCTCCGGTTGTGCTGAAGTTCGATGCTTCCAGTCTGCCCGTGGCGCTGGTCACGGTGAAGGGTGAAGGCCTGAGCGAAACGCAGCTTCACGACTACGCTCAGTTCCAGATCCGAAACCAAATCACGTCGGTGCCCGGTTCATCGATCCCCGGCGTGTTCGGCGGAATCTACCGCCAGATCATGGTCTACGTCGATCCCTACAAGCTATCGTCTCGCCAGCTCAGCCTGATGGACGTAGTCAGCGCCGTGAACGACTCCAACCTTATCCTGCCGGCGGGCGACGTCAAGATTGGCCCGTACGACTACTTCGTTTATTCGAACAGTCTGGTCGACAACATGGACCAGCTGGGCAAGGTGCCGCTCAAAGTGGACGGGCACTCCTGGGTCACAGTGAACGATGTGGGCAAAGCCGAGGACGCGCACGGGATCCAGACCAACATTGTTCGCATCGATGGCCAGAAATCCGCCTACATCCCCATCATGAAGCAAGGCGGCGACTCCAACACCATCGCTGTCGTCGATGGTGTCCGCGAGCTCATCAAGCATCTCTACGACATTCCCAAGCAGATGGTCACCAGTATTGTGTTTGACCAGTCGATCTACGTGAAGGAAGCGATTGACACGGTCTTGCACGAAGGATTCCTGGGGCTGATTCTAACCAGCCTGATGATCCTGATTTTCCTCGGCAGCTTCCGGGCCACTTCGGCCGTGTTGCTTTCGATTCCATTGTCTGCATTAGCCGCGTTTGTCGCGTTGGCCTTGATGGGCAGCACCATCAACACCATGATCCTGGCGGGAATGGCGCTGGCGTTTTCCCGCGTGATCGACAATTCGGTGATCTCGCTGGAGAACATCTACCGTCATCTGGAGATGGGAGCCGCCCCCAGGGTTGCCGCTGAAGTTGGCGGCTCAGAAGTGAATCTGGCCGTGCTGGCTGCCACGCTGGTCGACGTCGTCGACTTCTTTCCTGTCATATTTCTTTACGGCGTTGCGAAATTTCTGTTTTCCGCATTGGCCCTGGCGTTTTGCCTCTCGCTGCTTGCGTCCTTTGTAGTTGCCATGACAGTGATTCCTTTGTTCTGTTCGCGCTACCTGAAAGCCTTGCCGCACGGCGAAGTTCACGACAACCAGCAGTATCACGAAGCGCCCAGCACGTCGCGCATGGATAAGTTCAATGCTCGCTTTAACCGCATGTTCAACCGGCTCTTGGACTACTACGAGCACTGGGTGAGGCGCGCGCTGCAGCGTCCCGGATTCACGGTCGCGGTCCTGGCCGGGGTATTCGTGGCAAGCCTGGGAATCTATCCGCTGACCGGGCTGGCCTTTTTCCCCAAGACCGATGCCGGACAGTTCACTATCAACTTGAAAGTTCCCACCGGCACGCGCATTGAGGTGACCGACCAGTATGTCGCCAAGGTTGAAGACCTGATCCGGGGGACGATGGAAGGAAAGGATCTGAGAAGAATCGTCTCCAACATCGGGGTCGTGCCCGACTTTTCGGCGCTCTACACCACGAATTCCGGATCGTACACCGCGACCGTTCAGGTCCAGTTGAACGAGCCGCACCGGCTGAGCAGCTTCGAATATATGGACCGTGTTCAGAAGGGAATGGCGAAGCAATTTCCTGAGATCCGCGCATTCTTCTCCAGTGGCTCGATGGTTGACGCCATCCTGAATCAGGGCGCGCCCGCTCCCATTGACGTGCAGGTCAGCAGCTCGAATCTGGGACAGATTGATGGCATCGCCCAGAACCTGGCGGCACAGTTTCGTGAGATTCACGGTGTGGGCCAGGTCTACGTTCCACAGGACATGAACTACCCGGCCCTGCGCCTGGATGTAGACCGCGTTCACGCCGGCGAAATGGGGCTGACCCAGAAAGACGTGGTGGATAACGTCATTACCGCCCTCAATTCCAACTACATGATCGCTCCGAACTACTGGGTTGATCGCCACAGCGGCAACGACTACTACCTGACGGTGCAGTTCTTCGAGAAAGGCCAGGCGGCGATTCACAACATGGCCGACCTGGGCCAGATTCCGCTACGCGATCCGGGCTCGGGAGGAAGCATGAGTTGCGGACCCTCCGGACCGCCGCGGGCGGGAAGTGGTCAGCCTTCCTGGGCCTGCTCTGGCGCAGGCAGGCCAACTACTGTTCTCAACAATGTGGTCAGCGTGCAGCAGGTACAAACCCCCACCGAGGTCGATCACTACCAGATTCAGCGAGCTGTCGACATCTACGTGACCCCTTCGGGCGAGGACCTGGGACGCGTGAGAAGCGCCATCAACCACATTCTTGCCAAGGCGAACGTTCCTTCCAACGTGCGCGTGAACCTCCGCGGCATGGTGGAAGGCATGGAGAAATCCTTCCGGAGCTTTGCTCTGGGATTCCTGATTTCCTTCCTTCTGCTTTATCTGATTCTCACCGCGCAATTCAAATCGTTTGTCGATCCGTTCCTGATTATGCTCGCCATCCCCATGGGATTTGTCGGCGTGTTGATCATCCTGCCGCTGACCGGCAGCACGTTGAACGTGATGTCGCTGATGGGTGTGCTGATGCTGGTGGGAATCGCGGACTCGAACAGCATTCTGATCGTGGATTTCGCTCACAATCTGGAAAAAGAAGGATTGTCTCCCGCGGATGCGGTTATCACCGCATGCCGCGTGCGTCTGCGTCCGATCCTGATGACCTCCCTGGCCACGATTATCGGCATGATTCCGCTGGCGCTGAAACTGGGGACGGGCGCCGAACAATATGCTCCGATGGCCAAGGCCATCATCGGCGGCTTGACCTCTTCCGTGCTGCTGACCATCTTCATCGTGCCCGCCGCGTACTTGCTGGTCTACGGCAAGAAGAATCCGCAGACGGCAGCCGCTTTGCCGACGGAGACCGCTGAATGACCCTCAGGCGCTGCACTGGCAAGCTCTGCACGCTTTTCGCGCTGTGCGCCGCTCTGCTCACTGCCGGCGTGGCCCAAACCCCGGATCAACCCGGCTTGAGCGAGCAGCTACCTTCCGCGCCGCAACCGCAGCAATCGCCGAGCTCAGGGCTTCTGGCTGTGCCGCAGGCTCAAGCTACCCTCGCGACGAGTTCCCGTGGGGCGCAAGCGACTTCTAACGGCACGCCAGCAGCCCAGGCTTCTCCGGCGCCAGGCGTCCTCATGAGTTTGACTCGTATGCAAGCTGAGCAGCTTGCCTTGAAAAACAACCCGCGGATCAGCGTAGGAAAGCTGCTGGCGCTGGCGCAGCATCAGGTTTACAGGGAAACCAGGGCGGCAGAACTGCCGAATTTTAATGGCGAGATCACCGCGGTCGATGCCAACGAGGGCAGCCGTATCGGCGCCGGAGCGCTCACCGCGTCCCGTCTGCTGGAACATGCCGGCGGGGGAGTAACCCTCAGCCAGTTGCTTACCGACTTCGGACGAACCCTCAACCTCGTGTCTTCGTCCAAGCTTCTGGAAAAAGCGCAAAACGCCAACGCGCTCGCCACGACCGAAGACATTGTTCTCGCCACGGATCAGGCTTTCTACAATGCCCTCCAGGCCCAGGCCCTGCTCAAGGTCGCGCAACAGACAGTTACCACCCGCCAGTCCGTTGAACATCAAGTCGACGAACTGGCGAAAAGCAAGTTGAAATCCACGCTGGACCTGGCTTTTGCCCAAGTGAACCTGTCGCAGGCAAAGCTGTTGCAGCTTGATGCCCAGAACAATGTCGATTCCACAGTGGCTGCGCTGACCGCCGTTCTCGGGTTCGACAAGCAGGTGCAATACGAGTTGCGCGACGACGAGACGCAGCCTCCACCCCCGCCCCAGGACCTCGACCCGCTCATCAACACCGCTTTGCAGCAGCGCCCAGACTTGCAGGCGCTCAACTATGATCAGCAGGCTGCGGAAAAGTTCCGGCGCGCCCAGCGCGACCTGCTCTTTCCCACCATCAGCGCCCTGGGCATGGGCGGAGGCTCTCCGGTGCGGCCCGACTGCTTCGGCGGATGTTTCCCCAACTACTTCATCTCGAGCTGGTACGGCGCCATCGGCGTCAACATGAACGTTCCAATCTTCAACGGATTCCTGTTTACCGCGCAGGCATCCGAAGCGAACTTCCGGGCCAAGGCCGCGGCCGAAAGCACGCGCGACCTCCGCGACCGCGTGGTCCGCGATGTCCGCACTGCCTGGCTGGCTACCAATACGGCATTTCAGCGGGTGAGCGTGGCCGCGGAACTGGCCAAAGAAGCCGACCTGGGGTTGAGTCTCGCCCAAAGCCGCTATCAGCTTGGCCTGGGCTCGATCGTCGAGCTCAGCCAGGCACAATTGCAGCAGACCGACGCTGCCATCGCCTACGTCAACTCCCAATATCAATATCGCTTGTCGCTGTCGACTTTGAACTTCGAAACTGGAGTGCAACCCTAGAAGCGCCCGCTTATGAGCAAGAGAACACTGGCACTGCGCCAGGGCAGGCCTGAGGCTCATCGCTGCGTGGGGAACCATGGTTAATAAGGCGCAGCGCCAGAAGCGCCACATTGAGCCCCGTGCGCTCTGATAGACGCATCTCGTACATGTGATCCCGGTCACAGCGCTGGCCGCCCGCCTGAGAGCAGTATCAAGTGTCGGACCACGCCTACCTCTCGGTGGCGCTCATGGAAATGCCTGCAATTTTCGTTCGTGGCGTGTGGATCGTGTCGGTCTTCGCAGCGCTGATTACCCTCTCTGGGCCGGCGGTCTGCCAGCAAGGCCCGGAGAGCTCGTCTATCACCTTGCAGCAGGCAGCCAAAATTGCCTTAGAAAAGAATCCGCTTCGCAAGGCGGCGATCGCAGATACGAAGCTGGCTTCTGCGCAGGTCCTTGGCGCTCGTTCATTTCTGCTGCCTCACCTGAGTTTTTCCGAGACAGCGACTCGCGGGGATGATCCGGTTTACGTGTTTGGCAGCAAGCTGAGGCAGCAGCGTTTCACCACTGCAGATTTCGCACTGAATCAACTGAACACGCCTCTGCCCTTCGGCAACTTCACCACGCGGTTTGGGGGGAGCTGGAACCTTTTCGACTCATTCGCCAGCTGGCACGGCATCAATCGGGCAAAAGAAATGAACCAGGCTGCCGCACACCAGCTGGACCGTGCGGATCAGGAGATTGTCTTCCATGTGGTCAGTTCCTACTACGACCTTCTATTGGCAGCCAAACAACTGGAGGTTGCCGAGCAATCTGCCAAGACCGCCCAGTCAATCCTCGATCGTAGCCAGGCGAGATTCGACAACGGGCTGACGGTCGAGTCAGATCTGTTGACCGCGAAAGTTCGTTTGGCAGCACGCCAGCAGGAACTGATCCGCGCGAGAAACAACACGGACATGGCTCGGGCCCAGCTCAATGTAGCTATGGGCGTTCCGGTGGACTCTCCCCTTCAGCCGGCTGAGACCTTGAGCGAACGCGCGCTTCCGATCCCCACTCTGCAGGATCTCGAAAAGCAGGCACTGATGGATCGTCCTGACTTAAAGCGCATCGCCTCCGAGGAGGAGGCCCAACGGCAGAGCGTCTCGATCGCCAAGTCGTCATTTGGTCCGCGCCTGAACGCTTTTGCGGGTTGGGAAATGGACAACCCGACATTCGTGGCTGGCGGCGGAGGCGACAACTGGCTGGGCGGGATCGAATTGCAAGTCGACATCTTCCAGGGCGGTGCAAAACGGGCAGAACTGTCCCGACAGCAAGCACTGGAAGAAAAGGTTGCGGCGATGAAGCAGGCAGCCAGGGATGCCGTTTGCCTCGAAGTCCGGCGCGCCTACTACGAAACCGATGCCAACCGGCAGCAGATCGAAGTCGCCCGCGCGGCCATCTCTCAGGCGCAGGAAAGCCTGCGCATCAATCAGGACCGTTATGACAGCGGCGTGACCACCATTACCGAAGTGCTGGCTGCCGAAGAGGCGGCGCGCAACAGTCAGACCAACTATTGGGAGGCGGTTTATCTCTTTCGGACTAGCTATGCCGGTCTGGAATTGGCGAGCGGAAGCCTGAGTCCGCAATCTCCTGTGGTGATGCCATGAATCGTATGAATACAGGATTGAAAATCGGATCGTTGATAGCAGCCGCGGTTGTGGGCCTCAGCGGCTGCTCAACCGACAAGCAGGCGAAGGCGCCGGCCACGGAAACCGTGCGCAACGTCCCCGTCTTCTTGGCGCAGCAAACCACCGTTCCCGATCTGCTGGAAGCAGCCGGAACTGTGCATGCAGCCCAGACCAGTGATCTCGCAAGTCAAATGATGGGCAACATTGTCGAGGTTCGCGCCCGTGAAGGTGATCGCGTTCAGCGCGGGCAAGTGCTCGCCGTAATCGACGACTCACAACCGCGGGCCGCGGTGGATCGGGCGACTGCCGCTGACCTTGCGGCCCAGCAAGAGCTGGTCGCAGCAAACTCCGACCTGACCCTGGCGGAATCGACCCTCAAGCGTTACCAGAGCCTCTACGAGCGGAAATCGGTCAGCCCCCAGGAGTTCGACGAGGTGAAAAGCCGTCAGCAGGCGGCCCTCGCACGTCGAGATATGGCAAAGGCAAGCCAATCCCAGGCTGAGGCGGAAATGGCGCAAGCCCGCACGTCTCTGGACTACACCTGCATTCGAGCGCCGTTCGACGGCGTCGTAACGGAGAAGAAAGCCGATTCAGGAACGTTGGCTTCTCCGGGGATGCGGATCTTTACTGTGGAGGATGTGCGCCGCTACCGGCTGGAAGTTACGGTCAACGAGAGCGATCTTCGCTATGTACGAACAGGACAACAAGTCCTGGTCGCGATCGATGCAGTCGACAATGCCGGGATGAGGGGCAAGGTGGGGCAGATCGTTCCGGCCGCGGACCCCGCCAGTCGCACATTTGTGGTGAAGATCGAATTGCCGGCTGACACACGGCTCCGTTCGGGACTGTTCGGACGGGCCGGCTTCTCTCGCGGCGAGCGCAGGGCGATGCTGATTCCGCGTTCGGCGGTGGTGGAACGCGGGCAATTGCAGGGCATCTTTGTGCTCGACCAAGACAAGGTCGCGAGCTTGCGCTACATCACTTTGGGAAAGCCCTCCGGGTCCGCGATCGAAGTGCTGGCGGGCCTCCAGGACGGCGAGCGGCTTGTGGCCAAGCCGGGCTCACTCGACTTGAACGGTAAGCACGTCGAGGCGGAGTGATGACTGACAAAATCTCCAATTCGGGAATTTCGCCGTCCCCAACGTTGCGTCTCGCGGGTCGCATTGCTCACGGGTTTATTGATTCGAAGCTGACACCGCTCGTGATCGTCGCCGCGTTGCTTCTGGGCGCCTTCAGTATTCTGAAGACCCCACGAGAAGAAGAGCCGCAGATCGTTGTGCCGATGCTCGATGTGTTCGTTCAGATGCCGGGCGCATCCCCGGATGAAGTCGCGCAGCGTGTCAGCCTTCCCATGGAGAAGCTATTGCGCGAAGTACCGGGCGTCGAGTACATCTACTCGATCAGTCATCCGGGCGTGAGCATGCTCGTTGTGCGCTTCTACGTAGGCACCAAAGAAGAAGATGCCATCGTCCAAACGTACAACAAGCTGTACTCGAACTTCGATCGCATCCCGCCCGGCGTCTCACAACCGATCATCAAGATCCGCTCGATCGATGATGTGCCGATTATGGCCCTCACCCTCTGGGGAGAAAACTATGACTCATATCGCCTGCGACAAATCGCAGGTGAACTGGAGAATGCGCTTAAGCCGCTGGATGATGTTTCTGAGACCAGGATCATCGGCGGCCAGCCCCGGCAAGTGAGAGTAGTGCTCGACACACAACGCCTCTCTGCCTACGGTCTTACGCCGGACGCGATTACGGGGCAACTGCAGAACGCAAATCGCCGAGGGCAGGCCGGCAGCTTCTCGCGAGAGAATCGGGAGTTCCAGGTTGAGTCCGGCACTTCCTTCACAAGTCTCGAAGATCTGCGTGGGGTTGTCGTCGGAGTTCACACTGGCCGTCCCGTCTACCTGCGGAACGTTGCGGAAAGGCTGGAAGACGGACCGGCCGAACCAGACACCTATGTCCTGTTTGGCAATGCCCGTGGGGGAACCGGGCAGGCTATCGGAGCGGAATATCCTGCTGTAACCATCACACTTTCCAAGCGCAAAGGCACCAACGCCACCGAAATTTCCAAGCGTGTGCTGGACGAAGTCGATAGTCTCCGGGGCTATGTGCTCCCGAATGATCTGACGGTCACGGTCACGCGCAATTATGGCGAGACCGCTAAGGACAAATCCGACGAACTTCTGAAGCATCTGCTCATCGCCACGTTGTCGGTCACCCTGCTGATTGCGCTGGCACTGGGCTGGCGCGAATCGGGAGTGGTGCTTCTGGCCGTGCCGGTCACGCTGGCCCTGACGCTCGCAATCTTCTACCTGTATGGCTACACCCTGAACCGGGTGACGTTGTTTGCGCTGATCTTCTCCATCGGCATCCTGGTCGACGATGCCATTGTTGTCATCGAGAACATCGTGCGACATTTTCGGCTGCCGGAAAGCCGTGGCCGATCCCTGGAGGAGGTGGCGGTGGAAGCGGTCGACGAGGTAGGCAATCCAACGATTCTCGCTACCTTCGCCGTCATCGGCGCCATCCTGCCCATGGCCTTCGTGCGCGGCCTGATGGGTCCGTACATGCGGCCGATCCCGGTTGGGGCTTCAGCAGCCATGCTGTTCTCCCTGATTGTGGCTTTCGTAGTCTCGCCGTGGGCAGCACTAAGGCTGCTGAGGCAACACGCACGCAGCAACAATCGCTCCGGACATGACGCCGAGGGTTGGACCACACGGCTTTACCGCCGGGTGATGAATCCACTCATCCTCAACGCGCGCCGCCGTTGGATCTTCCTTGGCGGTGTCGTCCTCTTGCTGCTGGCCGCGGTCGCCTTCGTGCCGTTGAAGTGGGTGCGCGTAAAGATGCTGCCCTTCGACAACAAGAGCGAATTTCAGGTGATCATAGACCTGCCCGACGGCACTCCGCTGGAACAGACGACTCGGGTGGCGCAAGCTCTGGGACAGTATCTTGGTCAACAGTCCGAGGTCATCAATTATCAGATCTATGCCGGGACGTCGGGGCCTTACAACTTCAACGGCCTCGTGCGTCATTACTTTTTGCGCAGTCAGCCCAATCAGGCTGATATCCAGGTGAATCTGCTGTCGCGGCACGACCGGAAGGCACAGAGCCACGAGATTGCGCGACGATTGCGGCCGGAGTTGGATAAGATTGCGGCGCCGTTCGGCGCCCGCATCAAGGTTGCCGAAGTTCCTCCCGGCCCGCCCGTGCTTCAGACTCTGGTGGCTGAGATTTATGGGCCAGACTACAAAGGGCAAATTGAACTGGCCAGCCAAGTCAAACGAGTGTTTCAGCAAACGCCCGGCGTCGTGGATGTCGACTGGTATGTCGAAGACCCACAGACCAAGTACGACATGCAAGTGGACCTGGATAAGGCCGCTCTTCATGGCATCTCGCCTTCCGATGTGGCCCGAAACCTCAATGCGGCTCTCGGCGGAGCCAACGCCGGTCTGCTCCACGACCCTCATTCTCGCGAGGACATTCCGATTGTGGTCCGGTTGGAGCGCTCGGATCGCTCTGGCATCGAAGATCTTGGTCATCTGAAACTGCCGACGCCTTCCGGTGAACAAATTGCCCTGCAGGAAGTAACGAATCTACGGCAGACCACCATTGCTACCAGCGTTTATCGCAAGAACCTGCAGCCAGTCGTCTATGTGACGGGAGACGTTGCCGGCGGAGACGAAAGCCCCGTATACGCGATCATGGAGATGAGTGACGCCATCGACAGAATCAAGTTGCCCGATGGCTACCGGGTCAAGCAATACAAGGGCACGACTATGCCCGAACGAACCAATCGCTTCTCCATGAAGTGGGACGGGGAGTGGCACATTACAGTGGAGGTCTTCCGCGACCTGGGACTTGCCTTTGCTGCAGTCCTCGTCCTGATCTATGTGCTGGTGGTGGGCTGGTTCCGCTCGTTCGTCACGCCGCTCGTCATCATGGCGCCGATCCCGCTCACGCTGGTTGGGATTCTCCCGGCGCACGCGCTGATGGGGGCATTCTTCACAGCTACGTCGATGATCGGCTTCATCGCGGGAGCCGGCATTATCGTCCGCAATTCCATCATTCTGGTTGATTTCATCGAACTCCGTCGGTCGCAGGGCATGGCGCTGGAGGATGCCGTGGTCGATGCGGGCGCAGTGCGCTTCAGGCCAATGCTGCTCACCGCTGCGGCGGTGGTGGTGGGGGCGAGCGTGATCCTGTTCGACCCGATTTTTCAGGGCTTGGCTCTGTCGTTGATGGCGGGGGAAGTGGCGTCGACCGTGCTGTCGCGGATGGCGGTGCCGGTTCTCTATTATCTCAGTCAGAGGAAGAGTTCGATGTCTCACATCCCTCCGCGTTCGCTCAAAAATGTTGCCGAATGCGAAACACCGCAATGGGAGATCGTACACAGCACCCTGTAGTGGGAGGAGAAATAGCTATGACTGTAGAACGCACTCTGCGTTTGGTCGCCGGCAGTTTCATTCTAGTGTCGCTGGCACTGGGACACTGGGTGAACCCTTACTGGTATCTATTCACCGCCTTTGTCGGACTGAACCTGTTGCAATCTGGATTCACCAACTGGTGCCCGATGATGACCTTCCTTCGCAAATTCGGAGTCGGTGGTTAGGAGAGAGTAAACATGCCCAACTGGGTTTGGGGAATTGTGTTGTTTGTTGCCTACGTGGTCTTGACACAATGGCTTCTGCCAAAACTTGGAGTTCCTACTTGAAGGAGCCCAAGTTGCGCCGAGTCTCGGCGCAAACCCGCTCCGGGGGATACGCCTTCCAGGGAACCACGACGATAGCAGGTCGAAGTTCGAGGGAGCATCTTGTCGATCCGTGACGAGATCCTCCCCGGGATGCCGCCCGATCGGGATGACGCCTATTGATTCATGCGAGAGATATGGAGTTCGCGCAGCACGCGAAACGAGGACAGACCCCCCCGCTGTACGAGTGATTGGAGCTTCTCCGGCTAAGCCTGGCGAGCGTCATCCGGGACCCCGTTTGACAGGAAGTTATATTTCTGCAAATATCGAAGCATGGCGGCACCTTCCAGTACACCTTCCAGTAAGAAGAATACAGAGCAGGTGGCAAAGTACGCCGACATGCTTTCCGCGATGGGTACCGAACCGCGCCTTCGCATCATGCAATTGCTGTTGTCCGCGCATCCTGACGGCTTGGTCGTAGGCGACATCCAGTCTGAGCTGGACATCCCAAATTCTACGCTTTCGCACCATCTGGACAAATTGAGGAACGAAGAGCTTGTGAACGTCTGCCGCGAGAGCACGTTCCTGCGGTACACCGCCAATACGGAAGCGCTCCAAGAGCTTTTGCAATTTCTTTACGCCGAATGCTGCACTCGCAATAAGGCGGTAAAACCCCAAGACATCGTCCAGCTTTGTAAATAGGAGAAGCCATCATGAGCACCACCAACATCAAGGAAGTGGTCAAAGAAAAGTATGGCCAGGCAGCCTTGCGCGTGAAGAGCGGCGGAAGCAGCTGCTGCGGAGCAACGGCAGCAAGCGGCTCGAGCTGCGACCCAATCACGTCCAATCTGTACGACTCCTCGCAGGCGGGACAAGTCCCAGAGGAGGCCATGCTCGCCTCGTTGGGGTGCGGAAATCCGACCGCCCTGGCGAAGTTGAATCCCGGAGAAGTGGTTCTCGATCTCGGCTCTGGCGGCGGCATCGATGTCCTGCTTTCGGCGAAGCGGGTTGGTCCCACCGGCAAGGCATACGGTCTGGATATGACGGACGAGATGCTCGCGCTGGCCAACGAGAACAAGCGCAAAGCGGGCGCTGAGAATGTGGAGTTTCTGAAGGGCGAGATCGAGCATATTCCCCTGCCGGACAACTCGGTGGATGTGATTATCTCGAATTGCGTGATCAACCTTTCTGCGGACAAAGATCGTGTGTTGCGGGAAGCCTTCCGGGTACTGAAGCCGGGAGGCCGCTTTGCGGTTTCCGATGTTGTGACCCGCGGCGAAATCACGCCAGAAATCCGTCAAAGCGTGCTGCTGTGGGTCGGTTGTGTGGCGGGGGCGCTCGCGGATGAGGAATATCGCAGCAAACTCTCGGCGGCTGGTTTTGAGCAAATTGATATCGAGCCGACGCGGGTCTATCACGCAGAAGATGCGCGCGACTTTCTGACGGCGGCCGGCGTCGATGCGGACGCCATTGCACCGCAGGTGGATGGCAAGTTCTTGAGCGCCTTTGTTCGCGCCGTCAAACCGGCAAGTGCCGAAGAGAAGGCTTGTTGCGGACCGACCTGCTGCAACTAGGAGCGGCAACTGTGCAAAGACACTACAACGTTCTATTCCTGTGCACGGGTAATTCCGCGCGCTCCATCATGGCGGAGGCTATTCTGAACTTCAGAGGCCGGCCCAATTTCAATGCCTACAGCGCCGGAAGTCATCCGTCAGGAAAGGTTCGCCCAGAAGCCCTGAGGCAACTCGAAATGGCACATATCCCGACCAGTGGCGTGCGGAGCAAAGCCTGGGACGAATTCTCGCAGCCCGGCTCTCCCAAGCTCGACTTCGTCTTTACCGTTTGCGACAACGCGGCGAAAGAGGTCTGCCCGGTGTGGCCCGGACAACCAATGACGGCTCATTGGGGCGTTCCAGATCCTGCGGCGGTTCAGGGAAGCGAGGCGGAGGTGGAACGGGCGTTTCGCGAGACGTTTTTCATCCTGGATCGCAGGATCCGTTTATTTCTCAGCCTCCCATTGCAAACTCTCGACAGCCTGTCACTCAAGAAGGAGCTCGACAGCATTGGTCAGACGATGACACCCGTCACTCACGCGTAACAGCGCGTTTCGACCGTGCTGTGCTCTGTGTGCCGTACCGGACGATAGGACGCAATCATGAAGGCAACTAGTCGCCTCAGTTTTCTCGACCGCTATCTGACCGCCTGGATCTTCGCTGCCATGTTTGGCGGCGTTGCCTTGGGTTGGCTTGTGCCCGGAGTCGTACCATTCCTGAATCGCTTCAACGTGGGTACGACTTCCATTCCGATTGCGGCAGGACTGATTCTGATGATGTATCCGCCATTCACGAAGGTGCGATATGAGAAGCTGCACGAGGTCTTTCGCAATAAGAAGGTGCTCGGTCTTTCACTCGTCCAGAACTGGATTGTGGGGCCGATTCTTATGTTTGTTCTGGCCATCGTCTTCCTGCGCGGATATCCGGAATACATGGCCGGGTTAATCCTGATCGGTCTCGCGCGTTGCATTGCGATGGTCATCGTATGGAACGAACTGGCGCGAGGCGATACGGAATATGCGGCTGGGCTGGTCGCCTTCAATTCCATTTTTCAGGTTTTTTTCTACTCTGTATACGCCTGGGTGTTTATTACCGTCCTCCCTGCAAAACTCGGCCTTCGGGGTACCGTCGTCAATGTGTCCATCGCGGAGATTGCAAAGAGTGTCTTCATTTATCTGGGAATTCCATTTCTAGCTGGATTTTTGACCCGTACTGCTTTGGTTCGTGCTAAAGGGAACGATTGGTACAACCGGAACTTTGTCCCGCGCGTAAGCCCGCTGACCCTGATTGCCCTGTTGTTCACGATTGTGGTGATGTTTTCCCTTAAAGGTGGGTACATTGTCCGTCTGCCCTTGGACGTTCTGCGCATAGCTGTGCCGCTATTGATTTACTTCGGGTTGATGTTTTTGGTGTCCTTTTATATGGGCAGGAAAGTGGGAGCGGACTATTCCAAGACCACAACCCTGGCATTTACGGCCGCGTCCAACAACTTTGAACTGGCGATCGCAGTCGCAGTGTCGGTATTTGGCATCAATTCCGGGGCCGCATTCGCGGCTGTCATTGGGCCACTGGTTGAAGTGCCCGTGATGGTTGCGCTCGTCAATGTGGCCTTCTACTTCCAACGCCGCTTTTTCGCTAATCCGCAACCGCTGTCTAACGAGCCGGTTCTTACGAGCTAGCGCCGGGATGTCCAACGTCAGCATTGAGCGCTCGCGGGAAATTCGAGAGGACAGAGGAGGCCCGGAGTGCGAAAACGCGGTACGCCCTTTCGCACCGAAAAAGAAGCTGTTAAGATGCTTTTGCCAGGTTTCCTTGTGTTTTCTGTTTAGCCGTCGGCGCGGATGAGCCTGAGCAACACGGCAGTCCACGCAGAAATTTGTGGGCGGTTCGGACAGCAAAAGCCGCACAAAAACTGGCGATTGCGCATCTGGTTGATTTGGCGAGTGGGGACGTAGTTCAGTTGGTTAGAACGCTGCCCTGTCACGGCAGAGGCCGCGGGTTCGAGTCCCGTCGTCCCCGCCATTCTTTTCAATCACTTACGGAATGGCACTTTTCGAATCTGGGTGCAATTAGGGTGCAACCGCTGCGGCGGTTTTCCCCGGCAGCAAATGCACCGGCAGAATCGCCTCGACCAGCCTCGCCTGGGCGTTCCGCTTCGTCTTCGATGCCGCCTGCAAATACTTGTTGGTCACGCTGAGATTCGAGTGACGCAAGTAGTCGCGGATCGTCAACTGATGCTCGCCCCGTTCAGCCAACACCGTTCCTGCCGTGTGGCGGAACGTGTGCCAGCCCACGCCGGTGATCCCAACCTTCTCGAACGCGGGCCGGATCTTCCTCTTCAAGACCGCGGCCAGATCAAGAGCCTTTCGACCACCGTAGAGCCGAGACGGGAACACGAAGTCCGTCGGTTGCGTGCGGTGACTTTGCGTTCTCCATTCGAGCAGCGTCAGCTTCAACGCTCGATGCATCGGGAGAGGCTTCGCGGAGGCTTCCGTTTTCGTGCTTTTCAGAATGCCGCCGCGTCGCCAGTAGTAGGAATGCTGAATTTGAAAAGTGTCGTTTTCAAAGTCGCAGTCCTGCCACCGTAAAGCCGCCAGTTCGCCCCGGCGTGTTCCCAGTGCGCCATCCAAGAGAACCAACAATTGATCCCGGAACTCAAGCATCGAGAGACCGAGCTTGAATTGTTCCGGCAGCAAAACTGTTGGCGCCTTACCCCGCTTTGCGCTCACCCGAACACCCGTGCTGGGACCGCGCTTCCCACCCGAGCCCACTGCAATTCCCGAAGAGATCGGATTCCAGGAAGTGAACTCCCAGCGAACGGCGTGCGAGAACAGAGCAGACATGACGCACTTGACCTTGGCCTTTGTGCCGTTAGAACCAGCCGCATCTCGCAACCAACGCTCGACCTCGACGGTCTTTACTGTCCGGAGACGTGCGCGACCCCAACGCAGAAGGATCCAATTCTTGGCGTACGAACTGTATGCATCCTGCGTCGAGAAATCTTTGAATGGCAGTTCCTCACGGGAGTAGTGCTCCCAGAGAGACTGCACAGTCATTTGACTCACGCCGTTGCGCAGCGACTGGTGATTGATTGTCAAACGAAGAGTGTCCACCGCGGCCTTGGCCGCTGCTTCATTCGGGTACTCGCTTAGATCCCCGACCTGTTGTTTGCGGTACACTCGCGTGCCGTTGGCATCGGTGTCCCACCATCGGAAAACCCAAACGTGTGGCCCTCGCTTGCGCTCTTCGAGCTTCAGACTTCCTTGCTGATACGTCGTCCGTCTAAACAATAAACCTCCTTGTTTAAACGGCGCCGATCGCCAGCGCACATCATAGCTTAGATCGCGCTGACGTTCGCAATGTTTTCGCCGCAGGATCACAATCTCTTCATCTCGCGATCTCTTCTAGCCAACGATTGAGCGCCGAAACGCGGAAGCGCCACAGCTTTCCGATCTGGATTGCGTCTACCTGCCCACTACGAGCGAGTTTCTGCAGAGTCTTGGGATGAATCTTCAGCAGCGCAGCAGCTTCCTCGCTATCGAGTAAGGGCTCAAAAACAGTACTTTCGCTACTAGGAGGGGGTGTTGGATGGGGTTCGGTACGAGTAGGCCTTCCAAGGCTGCCGCTGGTCGAGCTGTTCATTTGAATACCTCCCCTTTCTACGGCTCTCGTTTTGGTGATGTCCTCTACGACAGCGACAGGGAGAACGGCCCGTCCCCGTCCAGCGGAAATAGGCCAATAGCCCGAAACGAGGGGCGCTGCCAACTTGTTGTCCGAACACCATTTCCGACATCTGTCGAGTCCTAAGTGGCAGCTTGTTGTACTTCGAGGGGAAGGTCAAGAATTTTGGTGTATACACCACTGGGGAACACTAGTATTAACACCAGGTGACACCACTCGAACACCAACCAAACACCAACCAACACCAACCAACACCAAAGTCTGTTTTGGAGGCATTTTGGACGGAAACTGCCACACAAGTGATTGTGTGTGCCTCCGCTGCCTACACAAGAGGAATTCATCTGGCCCAGTCATTGAGGATGCCTGACCCAGAGGTCAATGAGTGTAATGGCGATGTTTCGACAGTTGTCTCGTATCAGCGACCGAGACTCATCAGCCATGGCCGCGGGATGGCCAAGGTCATTAGAAGCAGACCGAGTATGGCCATGTTTTTTAGAAAGTTGACCATCTCCCCCTGCTTTGCTTGTTGGTCTTGAACCGTCCAGAAATTGTGGATGCCGAACGAGACACCCAGAAGGAAAATCACCAACAGTGCCGCTCCGATGGTCGGGTGATACCCAAGGACCAGGCTCAGTCCACCCAAGAAAAGAAGTACGCCCGAACCGCCCACTGCCAGCGCGGGAGCGGGTATGCCTTTGCTCTTTGCATATCCGGTCATCATGTTGAGTTGCGCGAAGTGGTTGAAGCTGTTCATGAGGAAAAAGCCGCCAGCGATGATCCGCCCGACGAGGAACGCAATGTTATGGATGCTCGACATAAACCCCTCCTCATATTCATCACATGCGGAAGTCTACAGCAGTTTCGTTAGTGGCGTAGTCAGGCGGGTTCAATGAGTGCAATGGCGATGTTTCGCCAACTATCCGAGTTCACTGTGCAAAATTGACCGTTTCCCTTCTGCGGATCGCCGTATCGTTGACCACCATGAAGGCCAAGAAGCCGACTCTCGAACAGATACAGGCTGTCCGTTGCCCGACTTGTGGCGCGGGGCCGGGCGAGAAGTGTGAACTCAGCACGGGACAGCCCCGTACAGAGCCGCATCGTGACCGGCGGCTGGAGGCAGAAGACGAAGCAGCGTTGCCCTAGTAGGTGTGAAGAGCTCTAGAGGAAGCGTGGGCGAATCGAGAGATCGCGGCGTCGGAGCTGACAGCTGGCTCGGACGTTCAATTCGGTTTCGGCGAAAGCTTTGAAAGCTCACCCTCGAAATGAGTTTCAACTTCTTCACGACTAAGCGGGTTTTTCGCGTAGTTCAAGACGATGGAATAGACCACTTTGTTGCCTTCGACCTGAGCCGTGAGAAACGCCTTCTCGTCCAGTTCTTGGTTGGTGAATTTCACTCTTCTACGATCTGCGAGCGTTTTAATCCACTCGTCGCTCATTCAGCACCCCCCAAGTGGCGATTCAGTCGAGATCATACGCGCCTTAAGACTCAGACGCATGAATCTTCTTCGTATGGCCCTTGGCACATCGTTGACGAAAACAGATGGGATGAGAAGGCCGGTCTCCGGCGGGATGCGGTGTACGCTCCCAAGTTATCGACGTGCTCAAGGCACAGATAAAAAGGAGACCGGCAATGAAGAAGGTTAGCACCGTAGCGGCAAAGCCGAGCA